>Ga0310690_10000092_pt1 | contig 200233 bp, 303 predicted proteins | sample AusTroGonzalo_MG_2_FD_207661 | JGI IMG/M metagenome (GOLD analysis project Ga0310690, IMG submission 207661) | Bovine rumen microbial communities from tropical cattle in Woodstock, Queensland, Australia - Gonzalo_04 (v2) (version 2) | ecosystem: Host-associated > Mammals > Digestive system >... | reverse complement strand
TACACTCTTTCACCATAAGTACTCATTCTTTATTCTCCTTTGTCTGCCTCAATGATTGTCGGACAATCTCTTAAATCAACACTTCCTATGATGTGATTATCGACATCTTCTGCATCTATCAATCTCCCATGCCCTTTTGGCAGAACTATGCCACACTGAACTGCACCAAATAACATATCGGCAAGACTGTATGCTTTAATATTATCTCTGATTGCATTGTAATCATCCTCAGGTATATCAATTAATATTTTTGTCACTTTCTTTACCTCCTTCTTTTACATTAATATGCTTGACAATTAGCGGACAACTCAAAGAAGTAAAACCTATTTTGCAACTGATATTTTCTTGAATATAATGATTTTCAAAATAACTCTTTGCACACAAAGGACAATTTTCACAATTTCCCGTTTCGTAGTCATCTGGAACATTAATAACCGCAACCAATGACGTACCCAATTTTTGTATTAAGTTTTTCTATCAATGCATTAGCATCTATTGGCCTGATTTCACTCATTTTTTATTCTCCTTTCTTGTAGAATCGTTGATTGATGATTTCTATAACGATTCTTATTTAAACATAACGATTTTTTCGAACAAAATTAAACTCCCTGCAAGTGTGCCGCCTTGCAGGGAGAATTTGAAAGGAGGTATGTCCAATGGAACATACAAGGTGATCAGCTTATATCACGTTTCTTAAAACTATTTAAGGTTAGATTTTCAAAATGATATCTTTTGCATTTTCGCAATTTCTAACTCCTGCAAAAATGAATTGAATATTTGATATGTTCTTTAATGATGTAAATGTAGTTTCAATGGTGTTTGCATCAAGATGATCAAAGATATCATCACAGAGAAGCAATTTTAGCGGTGATTTACTATTATTTGTTATGCACATCATCAATGCTAATGTATAAAGACACTTCTCTCCAGAAGACAGTAGGTCATAAGGTATATAAATGTTATCTCTTATCAATCCAAAACTGAATGAATTTGATTTAGTAGACAGATTGAAATGTGCTTTAATATCTTGTCTGCCGTACATGTTCTGAATGTATTTGGTCATTGTTGCTGCAAGCTCTTCAAACGGCTTAATCATTAGAGTTGTTTGAAGTCCATTAGTGTCTGTCTTTTTAACCCAAGCAGATAATGCCCTGCCTTTGAGTTCTTCTTCGAACTTCAATTTTGTAATGTATTCAATTGTTTCATTATACTTGATATTAGCTTGCAACTTAGATTTGCTTTGAGTAAGCAATTCTATTTCTGAATCTAGTTCATATATAGTTTTATTAGTATTAGGTTTTTGAGGTAAATCACTCATTGTTTTTTGCAAAGTGACTAATCTGTTCCATATAGTTTGATAATCTTGAATCTTAGATTCACACTGACGAATACTTGATTGAACTACATTTAATTCAGAAGACAAATTTTCTATTTGAGCTCGTTGTTCAATCATCTTTGCTTTATGCATAACTGCATCGCTTCTAAGCCCGTCAATCTTACTAACCATCGACTTGCACTCTTCTTTAGTGTATGGGCATATTCCTTTGCTGTTAATTATTGCATCAGATGCTTTATCTATAGCGATTAAGCCTGCTAATTCATTATTCATATCAGCTATCTTTTTAGATAGTGCAGTATTCTGCTGTTTGAGCTGCGCAAGCAATGAAACTAAACTATCATACTTCTCTTTTCCACCGAGCGAATTAATATCTTCTTCTAATCTATCAAACTCATCTTTAGCAGTTTTTGTAGCAGAAGCTGCAGATTCATATCTAATAAGTTGATCTCGAATTGCTCCTAAGGACAATAATTGAGAATTTATTTCATTAATATTAGTAGGTCCAGCATAATCATCATAAAAGATTAAAGAATCTATTGTGTTCTGTAATCTCTGTTGTTCAGTCTTATTAAACGACTGCTCTGCTTTGAATTTAGCATTTGCCTGCACTACCTGATCTAAGATCTCCCCATCAATACCGTCAATTACAGACATACCATAATCAATAATTGCTTTTCTATCCTGGAAATTGCAATCAATTATGCTCTCAGAAAGAATTTTCTCCCAATCCAAATCGCCATCTGTCGTAGGCAATATGTTTTTAATAAAATATTCTTTTAACTTATTAGCGGTCTGACCTACAAACTCATTGAAGTTAAAAATAGGAAGTTCAATATCTTGAATGATATCTGAAATATATACATTTCCAGGAATCGTATTAACTTCAGTCGATTTAGAAGTAAGCTTTCGATTAACTATAATATCAGTACCAATATCTGTATCTGAAAGCGTAATAGTAACTTCAATACTTCCTTTAGGTGAGTGCCTAAGAATTGCTTCTCTTGAATTTTTAGCAGTACCTGGAATATATCCAAGCAAAGCAAACTGAATTGCTTGAAGAACTGTAGATTTACCTGCTCCGTTATTGCCAAAGAGATATGCTATATCACCAAATTGGTATGTCTTATTTACTGCATTATGCAGACCATCAATGTAGATTGATTTAATTTTCATTATAGTCCTCCCATTTAGAATAGTTTTCACAAGGCTTGCACTGTGTTACTAACGAATCATCATTGCGATTAATATGAAATTTGCAGGTGTTGCAAGTCTTATATTTCTCGCCCTCAAGCAGACCACCACACTCGGCTACTAATGGAAGAATAAATTCTTTTGCTTTATTACGATAGTATTTCCCATCAGGATTAGGTGTTCCATCAGGTCTCATCTCACAACAATCAACATAATCTCGGTTATACATTATATGAGCGATATAGGAATAAAGGTCTTCCTCACCGTCAAAAGAACGAAATAGATATGCTTGTAATTTATCAAACCTATCTTCTAATGTCCGTAAAAGTTTTCGGTTATACATTCTTAGGTTTCCCTTCATATAAAAATTTAAAGACAAAATCATCAAATGCCTTATCAAAATCTCTGCTACATGTAGCACATAGATCGTTTACTATCGGCGGTCTGAACTCGCAAGTAGCTGTGTAAACTCCGTTGTCATATGTAATATGATTTCTAATACCGGAAGTTATTTCTCGGTAGGAACCATCTGTAATCAATTCACCACATCTATCGCACCTGATCGTTTTCATTCGTTAGCCTCCCACTTATCACAATTATCATTACAACTATGGCAAGGCTCCTGACTACAATCTAAATGTTCATATTTACAACCATCGCAAGAATGAGGTTCTACCTTGCTTGCACAAGAACTATCGTAGAACCCGATAATATTCTCTCTTGTAAACTGAGCAACTACTTTGTTCCACTCTAAATCATCTGTCTTATTGATAAAAGAAACATTCTGACAGTCATCAGTAGCCAAAACATAATCTGCTTCTATAGAATAAGTTGTTCCAAATTTATCTATTACTGTGTATTTATTCATTTAAATCGTCCTCCATCTTTGCTCCGCAATTCGGGCAATAGCGGTATTCAAAATAAAATCTAACCATATAACCGCATAAAGAACAACCACGCTCGTCAGAGCAAGCATATTCTTCCCATTTGCCTTGCGGTCTTTCTACTCCTAACATTCGAGCAGTAGCATATAATTTTTTGCTTGATTGATACATTTCTTCTCTTTGTCGTTCAATTTCTTCATCAATGACTACTGCCGGGGCATTGTCGATTTCTTCTAATAAACCATTAGGCAACTGATTACCGAACTTGATAAATAAATCTTCTCTTAAAGCGTCTAAATCACCTAATCTCATTCTTTTTTCTCCTTTTTCTGTCTTTTAGCCAAGATATAATACCAACTATCGCTAATAGTGAAAACCATATAATCGCACATATTAAACAATCTAATATGTATGTCATTCTTCACCTCTCATGTCTGCTCCACAATGGCAGAACGGATAATCTTTAAGCGTTTCACCACATATTACATTTATAGTTCTTCCACAAATAGAACAGGTATAAAAATGATCTCTTATATCTTTTCCTTTGTTTTCTATCCACTCGCCGTGCGGTCTTTCTGCTTTCAATGCCTCTACTGCTTTATTAAATGCCTCAATACTTGCAGCAGAATGTGGCAAATCACCTTTCGCATGATGATACTCATTACTTCTTAATAAAAAATATATTGCATCTTTATTATTCATTCCGTACCGCCTTTCATCGAAGCACCGCAAAAAGAACAAAATTCAGCTTCACCTAATCTAAAATCAGGGTTATGACATTCAGAACATTCCCAGTGAGTTTCCGTTTCACATTCGCTTATCTTATTAACTACTTTTACCCACTCACCTTGCGGTCTGTCGGGTTCAATTCTCATATTTGCTTGGCAAGTTCCGCATAGCATAATCCGAAATTTTTCGAATGGGTATGCAACTATCGGGGCATTGTCGATTAAATCAAAAGCCTCTGATAATGGTATATCATTACAATCTGTGTCGTGGTAATAATCATCCATTGTTTTCCATGCCTTAAAAGCATTTTTCAAAGCACTACGGCTGATTACATCGTTGTCCATATCATTCAACTCCTATCGGTATTCCATTATTAGGTGGGCAATACGGACAACCCTCGCAAGTATCTGTATCAACTGTCGGGGCATTGTCGATTTCTGTTAATGGTGCATTATAAGGTTCTGTGCCTGCCATAATGCCCATACAGATAAATTCCATATTTTTTCTCAATAAATCTGCATCAATCGTTCTCATTATTTTACCTCACCAATCTACTGCAAGATCAACACCATAGGGATATGTCGAAACAAAAGCACCGGTATCTACCACTATGGCATCACCTAATGATGTAGGAATGATTGTACCCTTAGGTCTGATCGCCCAGTTAGCGGCACACATTACATAATTTCCTAACATCTTTGCACCATCATCACGTATCCAGTATGGATATTCCTCTGCACTATATCCAAGTTCTCGCATATACCAGATGCAATTTTCCATGTTCAAATTGTAATAAGTTTCCCTACCTGATGGCCCCATATAGCCGCCACGTTCCCTTGTAATTCGATTATTATATTCATTTGCCGGGGTTACTAATCCTCTTGCTACACATTCGTCATACCATTCCTGATTACTCAACTTACATATAGGTGTCGGCTTTGGAGTAGGTGTCGGTGTATTGGTAGGGGTTGGAGTAGGCGTACTCGTAGGGGTAGGTGTAGGGGTAATCTTCAATATAGCAATCTCTGTTTTTAACTGAGATACCTCAACATTATGAGCAATTTCTTTAGCCCTTAAATTATCCGAAAAATCTGCTGCACCTAAAATGCTAATAACTAATATGGTGTATAACACCATAATTACTATAAGCGGTTTCTTATCTTCCATTCATTAAATCTCCTGATATAATCTAACTTTATCTTTATCTTCATTCATCTCAAGCCAAAGCCCTTTTTCAGTATCTACTGCAGTAAGTACTGTAAGGTCTTCCAACATAACCGGTGAATCTAAAGGCTTAAATTTTCTAATAGGGACTATTTCTCCATGTCTTTTAATATAAGTAAGAAATAATCTAGCACCACCAGCACTTGATGGGTCAGCATACTGTGCATTTATATTCTTATAACTGATAGTGGTATACTCAATAGTATTCCACCTAGTCATTTTTTCAAACATCCTATCGCCATTTCTTTCCTTTATCATAGATCAAACCCCCAATTTCTTAGGTATATCTAACTTTGCCTTACATTTTGGACAAGTCCTGAAATCCATTAAACCAATCATTCTAGAATCTATAGGCTGCGAGAATCCGCATATAGGGCAAGTCCTGATTATTGTAGAAGTATCGCACCATTTATACATCAAATGCCAAGTACCATCTCGATGATTGTATCTCATGTCAAGTATCCTCTAGGTTTCCTGAAACAAGATTCCTTGAAAATAGTATTTCAAACTTTGCAGTTCTCCTCGAATTATCTATGATAACCTGCGGATTTTTAGCAACTATTGTGTATCCTCTTTCATTGCAGAAATTAGCAAGATCCTTAATGAACTCTAAATCATGTGATAATTCTTCTGGTAAATTAAACATTTGTCCTCCTTCAGAACCAATCTGCTATTTTGTAAACAAATAAACGATTCTTTGCTCTAGTTACTGCTACATAGAACAGATTGCTCATTTCCTCATTTTTATCTATCTTAAATGAATATGAATTAGCATTCATCACAAATACATTATCATATTCTAGCCCTTTTACTGAATGTATTGTGCCTACATATATTTCAGAGGACTTTATTTCTTGTGCAGCTTCTTTTATATATTTAAGAAACTCCATTCCAAATAACTCTTTATCTGGCACCTCAATGTTGGGTATCTTAATTAACGATTCTACCTCTTTTATTTTTTCTTTAACTAATTTGTTATCCACGGCTATTTCTCTGAGTTTTCCTATCTTATCAGCGTATTTTGATATTTTTGAATTGGATCCATATGTTTTCAAAAACCAGTTAATATCATTTGTGTGATTAATAGATAACCTAATGTATTCTCCATATTTATCTGAAGTTAAATGCGAAGCTAACCAACCTATCATATAGGTATCAGAAACAGAACTTTCAAGTATATGAGATAATTGTGTATCTCTACTCGAAGTGTATTCAATATCCTTCTGCTTTAAATAAGCAGTTACTTCCTGTATTTCTTTATTACTTCTACACAATATTGCAGAATTTCCTGATAAATTATTAATTTCTTTTAATACATCATCAATGCTATTGAGGTTGATTGCAGAATAGCCTCTAGGTCCATCTACTATTTTAGTGATAACTTTTTCACCATCTCGTGTACCTTTCATTTCAATTCTATATGAATCTTCTGAATAAGTTTTGCTGAAGTTATTTGCATATTCGCATATCTGATTGGTTGAACGATAATTAGTGAATAGCTTAATCTTCTCCCAATCAGGTGCATTTGATATTATTTTGATATACTCATTACTAGTGCCACGAAACGCATAAATATTTTGCAGACAATCACCAACCAAGAAAAAATGTGTTTCGGGGAAAGAATTAAGAAATTTCATCTGAAATCCATCAGTATCTTGAAATTCATCAACAAATATGTATTTATATTGTTGTTTATATGGTTTAGTACATATAGGATCTGCTGCAAATAAATCTGCCACTTCGCTATTTAACTTATCAAATGTTATAAGATTATCTTGGCGAAGTAATCTATATACTGCTTTATCATATAATTCTGCTTGGAATTTTTCTTTTTTAGTTAATTCATCTCTATGGTTCAACTGATCTTCAGATAAACATATTCTACATTGTGCTTTTGCCCTTTCAATGATTTCTTTTTCTTGAGATTCTGAGGTAATATTTGGAACAGTTTTATATCCTAATGCATTTCTGATAGCATAGTCCCTGCATACAATTGAATAGCAAAACGAATGAAATGTTCTGAATTGTGGCGTTTTTTGCCCTATGTGTTTAGATTCATATCTTTCTCGCATCTCTGCACCTGCAGCATTAGTAAATGTTAATGCTAATATAGAATCTGGGCTAATACCACTTTCTACAAGCTTGGATATTCTTTCCATCATAGTGAAAGTTTTACCTGCACCTGCACCAGCAAGACAAAGGATTCTATCTGATTCAGAATTTACCGCTTGTTGTTGTTCTTTATTAAGACTCATTGTAACCTCTCATCTTATCTTTGTTCTTTCCTGATTTTAAAATACACTCTTTGTAATTTTCATAAGAAGTGATTTTTAATTCAGAACCATTTGTAATATTGATATTATGGATTCTCTCATCATTGCACCACTCGTAATTATTAGCAGCAACTACTACATATAAATCCACTTTGAATTTAGATTTCATATCAGGTATTACAAGGTCAAGAAACAATCCTCTTATCTCTATAATTTCATCTACGGACATACCTGAATCAATAGCATCGAAAATAATAAATACCTTTTTGCCCTTATTCTCTTTACAAAGAGATACAATAGTACGTATTACTGAATGGAGTGCAAATACGATCTGCTCACCTTCAGATGACATATACATCTGGGCAACTCCGTCAAAGTCATTCATAAAAGCCAACTTCTCCATATAATGAGAATGACCGGATGTTCTATCATTATGCTTATAGCAAGCGATATTTTCTCTACGGAGTTGCGGATACAAAAAGCAATCTATAAAAGTAGATTTACCTGAACCATTGCAGCCGACAAGACTGTTTATTCCAGGTTTCAAGATAAATTGCTTTCGGCTATAGAGCTTTAAATCATCATCAAATGGTTTAGTAGTCACTGTAACTTCATGCATAATTTGCTACGCCTTTCAAATGCTTATTTTGCAAAACAAGTCAAACAAATCTTGAACATAGTCATATAAATCACAATATGACCTATTTTTGAATTTATATAATCTATAAGAATTACGAGTGAATCTAGTCATGATGATTTTGTTCTTATACAAATAAGCACATAAGCAAACAAATGATGGATATGTTACTCTTCGTATATTATCAATATTACTAATAGTTAACGCAAGGAATGCTGAAATAACAAATACTAGTAACAATGGTTTAGCAATTTCCCACCAATTTGCTACTTCTTTCACACCTGTTGCTAATATTAATGATGTTAAAGCTATCCCGTATAATATACATGTAATTATTTTCCTCATATTATATACCTCCTTACTAGATATAACGATTCTTATCAGTAATCTCCTGCAGCTAATTGATCCGCAAACTGAGTTAACAATACTAGCGGTATCTTATTACTACATTTATTTAAATCATTTATGTCGTAACTAGTTACATCATAAGTAAACATGTGCCATCTAATAGCAGACATCTCATCAAACGAAAGAACAGTTGCAGGAGTTGTGCAGAATCTAGATACCATCATTAATGACTGAGGTCCATGACCTAATCCTAGATATTTGTCGCTATATTTATATGCTAATTTCTCTTCCCATAGATGCGTTGTTGGATTCTTTTCATTTTTGAAGTAAGGTTCATACTTACCTATCTTGCACCAATCATGTGTTAATGCAACTAAAGTAGCTGAAGCAATGTTAACCTTGCTGAAACATTTTAATTTGCTTAACTCAATCATGCTATTATACACTTTAAGTGAATGGAGTAATAAGCCACCATGAAAAGGCTCATGATATTTTGTCGATGCTGGAGCCTTATAAAAATCAGTGGTTCTCAACCATTCAATCATTGCTTTAATAGAAGGAATTACTTTGCTAAAATCATTGTCATTTGCTTCTGATACTCGTGTAAGAGAGCGAATTGCTAATGAACCTGCTATCAAACTCTCATATATAGTTATTCTAGCTTCATGATGATTATTTACTATATCCTGCTCTTTACCTACCATTTCAATATAATCATTTAAATTGAATTCTATTTCATTTAAATCAATCATAATAAACCTCCGAATCGTATTGTGTGGTGTGATGTAATTAACGATTCGGAGGTATTAACTGTGAGGTATAATTATTTAAGGTTTAAGCGATATTTGCAACTCTTTAGCTTTTTGAAATAGGTAACTAAGCAATCGACCGTTCTGAATATTTCGACATAATATATCAGTATAAAGATCAGCAAGATAATGTCCTTTAGGTAGATTCATCATACGCAATTGATTCTGGTTGGTAGATCCTTTACGAATACGATGAGCAATACCATAAAAGGGCAGTTCCAAAACAAGTTCTTCATAGTTAAAACAAAGATAATTAAAATAGCTATCCTCATCTCTATATTGATGTAATTCTGGGCAAGTATAAGTTTCTGGGAACTTTATATTATTCTCAATCAACCACTTTCGATTATATATGTGGGTCCATATAACACAATGAGCGTTAAAACTAGAATTATCTACAGTATAGATTTTAGGTTCCCTAATTGCAGCATTCTTTTTGACTGCAATATATTCCGCATCATTGGCGCTGTGATTAAGCCGTTTATGATTGAAGCATATATTTTTGAAATGGGAACCGTAAGTAGCTACTGCATTAAGTATATTATTATAGTATCGGTCCAACAGATAATCATCATCATCTAAAAATAGTACCCACTCTCCACTCGACTGAGAAATGCCATAATTTCGTGCAAAGCTATTTCCTTGATTACTTCGATGGAATACTTTAAATATGCTATATTTACTTGCATATGTATCACAAATAGTTCCTGACCCGTCAGTGCTTCCATCATCAATAAGCAAGCACTCACAATCAGAATGCTTAGCAAGTTGAGTTACTACGCTATCTAGACAACCAATTAATAATTCTCGCGGAACATTATATATTGGTATTATTAAAGAAAATAATATTTCACAATTCATATCTACATTTATTTGGAAACTTTGATTCAAAACATTTCTGAATTTGATCGCGAAGATTTGTATAATTGTATAAATTGTCGGAATCATTAATACAAATCAATTGGATATCTTTTGTCAAAATAGTGTCTGTAATTTCTAAAATAGTTTTTTCTGTAATTTCAAAATATTGATATGTAGGGGAACTGCATATATAGTTATTAGTAAAATATTGATAATAAGAATAAATATATTGGTTTACATTTGACGATTTTCGCAGCATAGATATAGATTTGTTGATTTTATCTTCGCACAATTCAGAAACCTTAAATAAACTATCTTTAGTGATTGGTAATGCAATATGTAGGGGCTTGATAATATTATCAGAATCAATTAACGGAATGTTAAGTGCGTTAGCAATCATATCCATACCTGTTCTACATTGAGAGCGAAAAATGTTTTTCTTAGAATAACCTATAGGGCCCTCAAAATATAGATGAGGAATATCTTTAGTGAAAAAATTATCTGCAGTTAATTGATTTATTACAAACATATCATCATTAAAATAAATTATCTTGTCTGATAAATCTGATATATTCCATAAAAATGATTCAATAGTACAGCTATTAAACGTAGGTAAGAATTGTTTAGGTATAAAATCCTCGTGATAAATTATTTTTACATTGTCTCTGTTAGCCCATATAGGTACTTGGCTCTCACGTGCTACAATTAAAACTATTCTATCCACAAAAGGCATATTTTCTGATATAGATCTAAAAAGATATTTTAATGTTCCCCAAGATCTAAATCTTGGACCATTTACATTGAAATTTCCTGTGGCTGTGGAATAGTCTTTAGCCCATAATCTATCACTAGGATTTACGTATGAGATGACTGCATCAATAGAATTATTCATGTGGTATAAAAAGAAACTCAGAGATTTTCTCTGAGTTTCAAAGTAATATTATGCTTCCTTTTCTGTTTCTGATGTTTGCTCTTTTTCTGGCAACACGATGTTAAGCCAGAACTCTAATTCTTCTTCTGACATATGAGATTCTCCAGAGTAAATAATTTTGTTTAATTAATCAGATCAAAATATTACTCCGGATACTCTTTGATAATCCATTTAAGATTTTGTGTAGTGTCTTTATTACAAAGAGGACATACACCGTTTATGCTATCAACATCTTGGTCAGATGCAATCATTGCTGAAATAAATATACCTTTGCAATTTTCGCATTCTGCAATGAGGTGATTAACAATGTTGTTATCAACATCAATAGCGATATCATCTTCTTGAATATCGTCTACGGTATCTTGAATATCCTCAATGTTGTCTTGAATATCATCTAACTGATTGCCTAAGGCCTCTTCGTCAGAATTCATATTTTCGTCAAATAAATCATCAGCTGCCATTATCTTTGTATGTTTAAGATTCATCTTCAGATAACCTCCTAATTAAACATATATCTATAAAAGGTTATACTTCCTGCAGTTCCGCAGGTTTTTCTTTTGTTCCAAATTCACAAGAATGGACACCTTTGAATACTTGATTTCGGTTATTTGCTATGAATTTTGTACAATAGTAAATTTCTTTACTATTATCAATTTTCATAGCAAAATAACATTCCGAACAAAGAATCCCTTTAGGTTTGTAGTTTAGCTTTCGGGGCATGTTACCTCTTCAAAAGATTAAAAATAGCGTCTTTCATCATATCGTCATCTTCAGTATCAACTTCTCTAACCGCTGATACTAATTCAAGATAGGTATCAAAATCAACCTTCTTATATGCAGCTTCAAGTATGTTACTTGAGTTATTCTCAATAATTGTAAGAAGTGTTATAAACTTCTCATAAGAAGGTATTGACTTGTAGAGACATGAAGCAATAGCATATTCTCTTGCGTAGTTAGTGGGCTTAGCAGGCTTACTGTGTTCATAAATAATAACATCAGGTTCTGCAGCAGGTTCAACTTTAGGTTCTGCAGCGGGTTCAACTTTAGGTTCTGCAGCAGGCTCCGGCTTAGTAGCTGGTGCGTAGTACTTACCAGAATGGTCTTCCTCATACTGCTTATGTGCTAATTCGAACTCCTGCTTACCTCTAGTAATACTTACTCCAAAGAGATCACAGATGTCTTCCATTGCTTTCTGCGGAGGTATAAGGTAGCCGCTGAGATAAGCCCATACAGTGTTAGCATTGAGTTTAAGCATTTCGCCAATCTCTTTATTAGTGAGCTTAAACTCATTTTTCTTGTTTATCCAGAAATTGTCTAACCGCTTAGGCTGTTGAGGTCTCTGTCCCTTCTTAACATAAGGTCGCTTAGTTGAGAATGCTACGCTAGATCCAGAGCGAGAAGATTTCTTAGCTCCTGAATTGTATGCACGATTAGCTCGCTGAAATTCAAGCATTCCCTTATCGTGGTCTACACCTAACAGATCGCATACGCGCACGATAAAAGTATCATGTGGTATTGTTTTACCTGAAAAGTAGTTGCCTACCGCACTTCTAGATACTCCAAGTGTTCTAGCAATCTGCTTAAGTGTAAGCCCCTTCTTTACTCTCTGCTCGCTCCAGAAATCTGAATTAAAGGAATAAGCATAGGACTTTCTTGACTTTCCATCTTTTGACATAACTTGATCCTTTCTGTGCATTGCACTAAAATATTATGTATTGATATTAACGATTCTTATTTTAAACAGCAGCGTTAACTCTGTTAAATATCTGATTGAGTGCAACAGATAAGAATGTTGTATTAACAAACATCGCATCTGCTGTAGGTTTGCGAGATCCTGTGTGATGCGTAAGATAATCTGCAGCTCCGTTGATAACTCCCCAAGCAGTACCTTGGAAATTCTGATTATCTTCGTTCTTATAACAACTCAGGAATTCTGCTCGATTCATCTCAAAATTAGTGACTTGTTTATTAGACATCTTTTCTGGATCATATTTGAATACATCATTAAAAATGTTAACAACTTTATCAAAAGAAATACGTTTAGTTGCAAGCTCTTCAGCTGTATCTTCAAAAGTAGACATATAATTCGCTACATCATGCATCATGTTTCTTGCAGTAAGTAATCTAGAATCCATCTTAGATGAGTGAACAATTCTTACTGTATTAGATGCTTCTCTAAAAGCAAGATTGAATTGATTCTGACAAACAATTCTAAGCGGCGAAATAGTTGCTTTGACTGAATTCATACCATCATGAGAATTCTGAAAAATTATGTATGGAGTTATAGTATCTCCAAGAAGTGTTATATCAGGTATCTTTGAAATGATGTAAACTAGGCCTGAACTTCCTCCGTTAGATATCTCTCCTGCTTTAACATATTCAAATCCTTCATTATCGGCACCGATGTAATCAATAAAATTAAAAGCATCTCTGTTCTGACAGATCTCATACTTACTAGATACTACGCCGAAGATGTTTCCATTAGATTCGTTGACGGTTAGAACTTTATCTGGATAATCATAGTAAGTTTCTCCATCATCTCCAAGATACTTTATTCCCTTCTTAACTACGTTATAATTAAGACCTGCAGCATTAAGCACTTCTTCTGACGTCTTGCATTTTGACGTATCTGTACCAATATATGCAAATGTTGATGTTCTCATATACTTCCTCCATTTCAATTTTAAATGAATGTGTTTTTGCTTCACATTTACTATAACGATTCTTAATTAAAAACAGATGTCCTGAGACATCTGTTGTTCTGATTATAGTTTACTTCAGCTTACTTCTTATGATTTCTTGTCATCAAGTTTAGCATTTTCAGCAGACCTATTGACTAAAATTGCATGTGCTGCAGTGAGCAAATTACATACATATACATTAATATCAAAATTATTCATATCTTTAATAGAACTAAACAGCATCTTAGCAGAATCATCCAGTACTTTATCTATGGAAGTTCCATTAGGTACTTCAACATCTTCAGGAATGTTTACGATAACGTCTACTAAGTCTTTATCTGTATAAATACATGCAGAAAGTACTGAATGATATAGTGAGTTAACATCTCCTGATTGTTGAAAATTAGACAGATCAATCATTGCATCTCTACCAGATGCCCTCTTATCACTCTTAACTAAGTTACCTTCAGCGTCCTTTACAGAATCCGGCATATAAGGAACTAACATGTCGTAGTACAATTTCATTTAGATGTCCTCCTATTTATTAAATATTATTTATTTTTTCCAAATAAAATTTCAAATAATTCGGGATTATTGTGAAAAGATAGCTGATTATCTACAATATACTTAGCAACCCCATCCTTATCTTGAATCAATTTATAAACTTTCTCATCTACAGTATCCTTAGTTATAATGCTATATATGTTAACAGTGCTTGTTGTTCCAGCACGATGACATCTATCTTCTGCTTGTTCCATAGTAGCTGGATTCCAGGGCAAGTCATAGAAGATTACATTATTAGCGACTGTGAGAGTATGAGATACTCCTAACTTAGCTACAGTACCAATCATTATCATACATTCAGGATCTTCTATAAACATCTTCTTATTTTTCTCTGCTTCCTCAGGCTTCATTGTTCCTGTAAAACAGCATACCTTGTAATGCAGAGCTAAGAATTTATATACAGTTCTTAAAGATTCTACCCAATTGGAAAATATTACTACTTTTTGCCCACTAGATACAATTACGTCAACTAGATCAACTAATCTTTGCATCTTAGAATTTTTAGAAAGGTATGATTTGTCTACTACAAGATTAGGATCTACTAATTCTGGGCTACCGTTAACTTGTCGAAGTTTAAGCAATCGCACCATAGGATTTAACGCAGAAAGAATTTCCTCTCTATGTGCTACCGTATCCTTAAGAATTTCTTTGTATAATTTATCTTGGTACGATGTATTTTCAACATATTCAATTGTGTGTAGCTTAGGAGGTAAATCTAATATCTCAGATTTTAGTCGTCTTATCATATTACCTTGAAGCATGTTTTTCAATTCAGGAATATTCTTGTACCCAATTATGTCATGCCCTCCAAATCCGCCGTATACGCAGAAATGCTGACACCATAAATGATAACTTGTGAAATCATGACCGCCTATCAACTTAAGGGGAGTAAATACGTCTGTAGGTTTATTAACAATAGGGGTACCTGTCATGGGCAACCACTCTACTTTTGCTTTTTCTGTATCTTTCTTAAGTTTAAGTAGTTGCTTTCCTTGCATGGAACTAGGAGAAGCTCCGCGATGAATTTCGTCTAGGATAACCATTCCAATGTATCCCTTATTAATAAGCGCAGCTAATCTCTCTCGAATAAGGTAGTGTCTGTCCCTGCGCATTCGTAATGCTTCAATATTCATTATTAAGAAAAATGGAAGTTCTGGAGCATCCTTTTTTCCATACATGTGTCCATACATTAGATCTTTTAATTTGTCTTCGCTACCGTTTTCTTGCGATAAAGTTCCATCTCGCTTTAATTTAGATCCAAGAAGGTAGGGAACATATTCGCAATTAGTATGTTTCCTTATATCTTCTATCCAGTTATATTTTGCGGAATTTACACATGCAATTATTAAACAATGTTTAACCTTGTTATACTTTTTATTATACAATGCAAGATTCATAGCTTCTAGTGTCTTACCGCAATTGTGGACTATGAAATTATTAGCAATAAAATTATGAATATATGGGTCATCTATTGTTACGTCATATACATGATCACTACCTGCATCTTCTATACTATCTATTGTAACGATATGGGGAATGACCCATGTTTTAACTCCATGACACATGTAGAATTCTGCTGCAGAATTCTGGGGAAGATGTTTAGTTGAAGCATCTGCATGAATCTTACCATGTTCAGATAATGTAACCAATTCTAAATTTTCAAATCGATTATCAGTTTTAATATGATTCTTATGATGTATCGCTTCTACTGATGGATCAACTATATGGCCTGTATGCTCATACCACACCTGATGATGTTCATATACTCCATATTCGGTTAGTACATGGCATCTTTGATATACGGGACTTTTGCGTATAGGTTTCCCTTTGAGCATAACATATCCATCTTTATTAATAGATTTATATATTTGGTCTCCTTTATATCTAGTGCCTTCCCTAGATTTATACATACAGGATCTGCAGAAACCTTCAAATTTAGCTCCTTTAGAAGTCACTATATCTTCTGAACTTCCACATATAGGGCATTTATATAGATCTCCATTAGCAAATACATCATCACCAATTCTAAGAGAATCTGCTCTAACCCATCCATTTGGAGTATATAGTTCATGATCTGGAGTACATATAAGTTCATGCCCGCCTGCATGTATCTTTATAACTTGTTTAATTCCTTTATCAATTATATTAGAAATAGGCATATACATAAATCTATCATTGCACATAGATTTTATCTTGAATGTAACTCCAGATGAATATAATCTATATGCATTATGTAAAGTGCAATCTCGATAGCTTTTTCCATTTTCATGAATTCTAATCGAAGCTGAACCAGATATGCAGCCCATCTCGTCCGCAACAATGAACCCACTAGTTAGCCCTCTTTGTTGTCTATCTATTGCAAATTTCATAAAGTCCTTTTGATGTGAAAATAACTCTTTGCCTTTCTCAACATATAAAGGTACTTTGGAAATATCAATATCAGGAATACTTGAAGCAGGATTAGTATCTATTTTTGCATTTTGATTAATATGTTCTGCGGAATAAATCTGCAGCATTTCTTCATATTGAGATCCACGAAGTTGTGCTATAAGAAATCCTAACCTATCAACAGGAATTGTCCAATATTTATTATCCGGGTCCCATCTGCGACCTGGAATTGTTTTTACAATGTATATTAAGTTCCTGTCATATGGAAACTTTACAACATAAACTTCACCTTGTTGTACTGCAGTTATCATGTTTCATCTTTAGTCATTTTTGCTATAGTTACTATTGCTTCTTTTATCTTACAAATACTGCAAGGAGAGCTGCAGTTCTTACAAAATCTATCGCTTAATGCTTTGCAAATTTCTAACTTTGTAAAAGTTGTTTTGTCGTTTTCCATAATGTCACCTTCGCATAACCTTGAGATTTAATGTTAATTTTATAGATAGATATATTCTATAGTAAAATTAGCGAGAATTAAAGATCGACTAAATCTCGTGGTATATCATTACCATACAAAATTATGATTATATGTTTCTCCATTATCTACTATGATATCTTGAGCAGTGCAGCTTTTGTTTACTACAGCGAGGAAGTAGATCCAATCTGCTGCTTCAGAAGCAGTTGCCCATTTCTTAAGTGGGGTCATAGACATTATCTTATTCCACTTTTTAATGTCATTCATTACTCCCCAGTTAACAGGAGATAAAACTCCTCCAAAACTGATACTGTTACATGTAGCTCCGTATTTAGCAATTTCTTTTGCAGTATACTTTGTATATGCAATAACTCCGCCCTTGCTTGCTACATATTTTCCAAAATCTGCACCAGTGCTTCCTGACGCTGCTGCTTGATTGATGACGGATTTAATGGAAGGATTATTTAATGCGTATTTTTCAGTACATCTTATAACTCCATTCAAGTTTACATTTATATCATCGTCTGTTCCTTGAATTCCTGCATTATTTATAAGTATGTGAATGTTATAAGGTAGATTCGGAAGTTCGTCTTTTGAGATATCACATTTACAGTGATTATATCTGTTATCAGTTATAGTGGATTCAGAAATGTCAATGCCGAAGACATGATGGCCTTCGGCTAAGAACTTAATAGCTATTTCTCTTCCCATTCCTTGAGATGTTCCCGTTATTAGTACATTCATAACATAATTCCTTAAGACAGTATGATTTTAGATTTCTTCTGTAACGCTTGATGTACAAGCCCCTCCAATCTTCTTAACGATTCTGCATCATAATCCTGGATTGCTACAGATACCTGTTCATCCTTTTCAGGTAAAAATAAACACGGGCAGTTGTTATCTTGGCAATACTTAATCAATTCTTGTATCTCATCAGAAGTTATTTCTGGATCTTTTGTAGAATCGTATGTTGCAAATATGAACTCGCCCGGTTGACATTTTATTATTTTCTTCAATACTTCACCGTTTATTTCTTGAACTTCCATCAAATTATTCCTCCTTAAAATTATATCTATTTCTTCGACAAGGGGTACAGAAGAAGTAGGTAAATACTGTACCCGAAGGTTCGCTTGTAAAGAAGGTGAATCATCGCGAACTCTTTAAAATGATGATTCAAACAGAGCAAGCCTACAAGAACTGCTATGTCACTATGAGCTTAAATATTACAATTGGTTGAGGTATCGGGATTTGAACCCAAACTAGATGTGTCAAAAACATCTGTGCTACCATTACACAATACCTCAATATCAAATTGAATATTTCTTCGATCAAGAGTACAGAAGAAATATTCAAAGACTGTACCCGAAAGTTACGCTTATGAGGTATCCCAGACTGAACAGGATCTAGAATATTACCGAGCGAGCTTACAAGTACGGCTCATATGTACCCAACAACCGTAAGGCGTTTGGTTCTTTGTAAAAGCATTGGGCACATATCGGCTTGCCAGTTCACCTAAGACTGTTACTACCTAGGTCAATGCTCATGTCAGGAGCCTACTTTCCTCAGAAAGGCTCAACCTCTCTTGTTGAGGTACATCCCCAAGTTCCCTCTGTCTGATTTATATACCGCAAGTATGAGGTGGGTGGACTGTTGCAACAGCCCAGTGCGGTTGTTACGATGAGACGTGCCATAGTCTCTGTCTCTTGTATTCGTAGCCATACTCTGTATCTTGCTCACCGTTCCAAGATAGTATAAACGCTGATAAATGTCGTGTATCAGCCACGGCTCGTTTTGGCAGAGGCGAGCGACCTCTTGGTGAAGTAGGTTAGGATTTGCACCTAACAGAGGCAGTTAGCCAAATGTCGTGTGTCGGTAACTCTGCCAACCTCATCAAGCCTTTCACTTGAACTTGCACTCTTAATGAGCATACACATTCCAGCCTTGCGTCTACTTTCCGCCACTACTTCATATTTGGTGAAGGGTGATAGGAGTCGCACCTATCAGTTGATAACATTCCTAGCCTGACTCAACCCCCTGGAAGTGCCTTTCCAATTCGCTGTTGAGTAGTTATCAGTACAGGATAACCCGTCTACTTTGCGGCAACCCTTCATATAATGCAGATTTGTTTATTGTAAACCTCTTAGGTCACGTTCACCCGTATGAATACTGTTAGAAGTTCTGCATCTCCTAGGTACTGCCGTTATTTCGTGTGCTATACCGTATCTCCACGCCAAGGTTTTCCTAGAGAGGTACTTGGAATTAACCTCTTTGGTGAAGTAGAAAGGATTTGAACCTTTATGTTAAAGATATTGCACCTGCACGCCCAAGAGTCGAACTAGGACGTAGGGGGACTCGAACCCCGATTCACATTAACTCATTACTACCGTTCATTTAGCAATCGCCATTCTGCCGCTACTTCATATTTGATGATATATTATGGGTACACTCGAAAGTATATAATCCACTCTTCTATTGTGCATATATCAGACACTCACCTGACCAGCGGATAGATATAGGTCACTGTTCCGTGGCATTAGCCTTTGCCCGAACATCTCCATCTCCTAGTGGCTAACTCAATGGAGAGGTTGGTGATAGGTTTTTGATTATGTATATGAAAGAGATAATACGCAACAAAAAAAGATTCATATACATCAGCAGAACCTACCAAACTGCTGTGAGAACTCTGCGGGATGCCTGTACCCGCTGGTGATGGATTTTTAAGGAGAACCCACCAAACTCCTTAGGCAATGAAAATATTCATAGCCGTCGCTGTGACATAACCTCGCAGGTAGCTACCCTGTTGAGGCTTAACAAGGCACTATGTCTGCATTTCCTATAAATGATTATAAAGATTGCTGTGAGTGCCTTTAAATTCATTCTCTCGACAAGGACTTGAACCTTGTATGAAAACCCTCGATTTTCAACCCCTATGTCATCTTAAATAAGATGCAACTCGGGCGTCGTGTCTCACCTTTCACCACGAGAGATGTTTGCTTGCAAATTCAGGATACTTCGGATAAATGAAGTCCTTACTGTTGCAAGCGGTTTAAATATTAAAATATGGCTTTGTCCTATTTGTTTATCTCCCACGTTTCTGTTTTATTGATAACGATTTTAGCTAGCTGTGGGTGCTCTTTTATCCTGTCGCTTTCGGGGGTAGCCTCTACCTACCAAGACTCTCTATCAGGTTATTTGCACTTCACCTGAAAGTCGCATTGCCATATCTTAAACTATATTAGGATTGCCTTTTGTCTGATAAGGAACATCAAGTGTGAAACACGCCAATTTATAAAATCTGGGATCTTGAAAATAATTTGTATGTCTGTTAGTTATCAGACTTTAACCGCCAACTTCTTGAAAAACGAATAGAAAAGAGAAGTTTCGGAGGGCAATCAATTGTCAAGGTTCAATAGGCATTTCGGTAACTAGGTTTGCAAAAATTATCGGTTAAAATATTTATTACTCGGTTGCGAATGAGTATAAGGATTTTCAGCTAACCGAAATGCCTACATTGTTAATAACGATTCTTAATTTATCTTAACTGTGTAAGGAGGTAGCCCGCTAGGATCAGTTACAATGAATCGAGCTGAATCATAATCGAACTCGTATGGAATCGGTAACTTTTCTACTAAAGATACTAGCTCTTCTACGGATCTTCTGCCCATATTTCTTAACTTGTAAAAAGATTCTTTCCGAGTTACAATATCTCTTATAGTGTTTAGTTGAGCTCGTTTCAGACAATTATATGTCCTAACGGAAAAATCATAATCCTCTATTGGAGTATCCCAACTGAATAAATTGAGCTCTTTTGGAAGCTCTACTCTAGTAGGATCTGCAGCTCCTTGCAATTTTGTAATGCATTCTTTTAACTTTGCATTCTCTTCTTCTATTTTATTAAAGTTTTCTTTTCTTTCAACTAGTCGAATACACGACCTATTTATCTTACGAAGCGCTTTATGCTCAATCTGACGAATTCTTTCTCTAGTTACTCCGATTTTCTTACTAGCTTCCTCTAGAGAATTGCTATCTCTATATCTTAAGTGAATTATTGCTTGTTCTCTATAAGTAAGTTCTTTAATCAAAATATTATCAAACTCTGCAGGAGTTATATTACGATATATCATATTTAACTCTGCATCATCAGCTGATTCGTAATGAAGCATTGCAGAAAATGAGCTGGAGTAATAATTAGACGCAGATATAATACAATTATACGGATAAATATCTTCAATTGTAGTTATATGATCCAATGATAATCGAACTGCCAATATATGAGAGCATATTTTATCAAATTTTGCATTAAGTATCTTTTCTAAAGCTTTTTGACTCTTCAGATCAGGTTCAGTTTCTCCGTTTAACCAGTTACGGAAAGCAGCCTCTGATACTCCAAATAATGCAGCTGCATCTGTTTGCGTTAACTTGTTGTTTTCGCAAAATAATTTTAGGTTCTGAGATAAGTAACCAAGTTTGTTATCGGGCTTATACATATGAATCTCCTTTACCTCTGTAAATTTTGATATTTGCTATAACGATTCTGAATTAGATTGTAAATTCTTCTATACTTTGAAATAGCATTTCGTATTTACCATTTACCCAATCATCATGAAAATGCCCAAAGTACCATTTCTTAAAAATTAATTTATCTGCAATAGTTTGTAACCACACTTCCGTAGATTTATCTACGCTATCCTGATCAATGAATGGTAAAAATAAGTGCCTAGGTTCTGCATCTACTGGGCAAGTATGAGATAAAACGACATCTACTTGCCAATTATTAGCTTCGCAGGTCTGTTCTACATAAGCTTTAATATCAGAAGTAGGCTGCTCACTTTCAAACCAATTAGCACCTTTCAGTAATCTATAATGCTTATCTACTGAATATGCCCCACCGATTACAAGTGCTTTATAATTAGATAAAGTATATATTTCCCCATCTTTTGCAAAAATCTGATTCGGATAATTCGGATTCACGTATGTAATTGATCCAAAATGTTCTTGTTCTTCATACCCGGATACATTAAATGGTCTTTCTTCATGATTACCATGAATACAGAATAATGTAAGCGGAATAGCTGCAACGCTCTCTTTGAGCTGAATAGCTCTTTTGTTATCTTTACCATCATTGACATAATAGTTTAAACCGGCATCACCAAGTATGATCATTACATCATCAATAGTGGTCTGCATCTTTTCAGCAAATCTAGATATCCGGTCAAAGTTCCCATGAGTATCTCCAGTAATGTATATCACTTTTTCTGCCACCATTTCTTCTTTTTAGGTTCTTCATTCAGTTTCTTTAAAGTTTCTGCTCTTTCTTGTTCAGCAAAATACTTTACATAAAAATCAACATTCTCGATAATGTCATCAAGTTCTTCAGAAGTAAGACCTACTTGCTGCCTGATAGTAACATAATTTTTAACTCCTGATGCCAAGAGTTGCATTACTGAATCAAACTGAAATTTAGTAGGCATTTTAGTGTCCTTTCTTTAATTTTATATTGGTCCAAGTGGCAAGAGTCGAACTTACATCTCATGTTCCCAAAACACGAAGTTTACCGCTAACCTACACCTGGATAAACTGGGAGGCTCATCCTCCCTTGTCTTGGATATCCGCCAAACCAAGAGTTCCCGATAGCCGTGGCGGTCTTCACAGGCACGGTGTTAGTGATTAAACGGCCGGATGACTAATCCTTTTGACATTTAGGAACCGTCATTTCCTTTTATTCATACTCAATTTTTAACGTGACGATGTCTATCACGAGCATAATATCGATGCCACCCGCTGAAGTTTCGCAGTCACGCAAGGTACTCAGAATATACCTTATTGGTGCGAGGTTTCCTATAGGTATTTGATATCTATTGTTTCTCCAGTTATTCCTATCACGTGTTAGGAGTAAACCAGATTCCCTACCTCGCTGGTCAGAGCAGATATTCGCTACATACCATCTTATGCTCCACGCAAGAAGCTAACCTAATGTTAATACCCGATGTGGTCAGGGATGTTTGAATCGAACAAACGCTTCTCACTCGCATACGCTCTACTTTAAGCTATACCCTGTGGTGGGGCATCTAGGAATTGAACCTAGGACACACAATCTGTGAAAAGAGATTGCTGCTGCTACCGCTGAGCTAATGCCCCATGTTGGTGCAAGTAATCGGATTCGAACCGATATGGATTTCTCCGCCGCATTTTAAGTGCGGTTTGTATACCAATTCCAACATACTTGCTTGTGTTATATTATATAACGATTCTTATTTTAATCAATGACCTCGCATTCATTTTTCTCTACTCTACAAGAACCTACGGGAAGTTCAATGTAATATCCGTTACCATCTTCAGTTTCTTCGAGTACATTAAATGTATGTCCTACGATCCATTTAAAGAATATATCTTTTCTTCTTAGAACTTTGATTTTCATTTGTTTGTACCCCACATGAATTCTGTATACAATGATTGTAAATCAGATAAAATTGATTCCATCTCATCTTTACTTATAGACGGATTGCATAAGGCACTATCAAATTCATCTAGTATTTCTTTAAGTTTATAGTTGTAGTTAGCAATTAATGCTTCCGCATCATCTGAAAATTCTTGAACAATACTGTTGTAAAGATCCGCAGAATCTTTGCCCATTTTAGCTTCAACAATCTTTTCAAATTCTACTTTATCACTAGAATCCTTATCTGTGAAAAATCTATCTCCATCTTTTGTTTCAAGATAAAACATTTAAGTATCTCCTTAATTTTAGTGATTACTTACATATAAGGGTCAATATTTAAGTAACTTGAATATTTTTCAAATAACTGCTTATATGCTAAGTAATCTGTAGGTGCGAGTGCAGTAAGTTCTTCATTCTCTTCAAAGAATGTAGTTATATATAACAATGCGTGTGCAATATACATTCTTTCTTTAGCGATAGCTGGATTAATAGTGTTCTTAGGAGACTTCTTTGTTTCTTCTTTCTTAGAAGGAGCCTCAACATTTACAGATTTAGCTGCCTTTGATGCAAGATTTTTAATAAACTCCTGAACATCATTAGTGTTTTCTTTTGCAGCCTTGTAGAAATTGTATGTGTCATTGTTTGTTTCCTTATTAGGAATAAGAGGTTTGTTAGCCCTTTCTTTAGGGCTTACTGCTTCAAAATAAGCATCGTACAGTTCCTTATCGGGAATAGCTTGATGAATTCTACGAAATGTTTCTTCTGGAGGTAATCTCCTTTCATTAACATAATCAGTTATTGTTGTTCTATGTACTCCCGCTAACTGACTCAAAGCCTTATGTGTTATTTTCTTTTCCTTCATAAGTCTTCTTAAAATTGATCCAAATGTTTCTGTAGCCATTATAGTAATCTCCTTTATAGTTTTGCTGATTACTATAACGATTCTTAAAAATAGCGACCAGATATTAACCTGATCGCTAAAGGAGATAATCTATTTGAAAGATTCAAATGGATTTATATTTTATCTATGCTACCGCCAAGAAGTATCCAATTACCTTCGGAAACTTTTCCCCAGTTACCTTTTACTTCAACAACAGTTAACTTAGAATTTTTAGCGAATACTTTGTTCCTTGCGAACTCAAATCCAGGTCCTTTGAAGCTATATACTCCAGCATTTCCAACTACTTGAATAAGGAATGATTGCGGAGCTTCAACTTTTTCCTTCTTAGGTTCAACTTTCTTGGGCTCTTCCTTAACTTCAGCTACCTTTGTACCAACTACTTCAACCTCTGCTACAACTACGGGCTCAGCTACAGGCTCTTTAACTTCCTCTACAGGCTCAATAGTTTCTTCAACTACAGGTTCTTCCTTCTTAGAAGACGCTTTCTTAGTTGATGTCTTTTTTGTTGTCTTCGGCTTATCTACTGTAGCTTCGGATTGAACTTTAGCTTCAGTAACTTCTGTCTTTTTCTTTGTTGCCATGATAATTTCTCCTTTATAATTTAACTAAGTTTAACTAATAATGCTATTTCATCATAATCATATGTGGAATGACCTACTGTATAGCTAACTACTTCTTTATCTCCAAAATATGCATCAGCAGAAAATCCATCAATATATGAATCTAACATGTATAAATCATAATATTCATCTTCACTAAGTGAAAAATCGAACGTATTTTCCATCCAGCTGTCAATATCCCAACCACGTAAATCAAAATCTGCGTCATAGCCTAAATCAAAACCTAAATTCTGAATAATGTTATAGGAAAGTTTTGCCAATACTAATGTACCTTCTTCAGATTTGCTTATAAGTTCTTTATATGTCATTTTATCAACCTTTCTTGTGAGGTCTACTATCCCACAATATATTTAATATTATTCTTATTCTTGAACGACGATGTTCATCATCCACATTGTTATATAGATAAATAAGGTGATACTTTTTTAATGACTCTTCATATGAAGATATTACAGCGGATTTGATTTCTATGTCATCGACGTATGTTAAATATTCTTTAACTCTATCTAACCTATGGTCTGGATAATCCTTAGGATCAGGTACAAGCCCTCTTGCTGCAAAATCTAGTGCAGATGAAGTTGTTATTCTACTTTCTAAAGAGTCTTCAATTTCTCTTGTTACTTGAGCTATATCCAACACAGCTAAATAAGGCCCTCGGGTCTCTATTAACTGTTGATATGTTGGATTTTGTGTCAGTGACATTTTAACCTAGTTCAATGATAACTTTGCCTTTATCATCTGCTACAGTGTACATTTCTCCACCTTCGCATTCATAATCAGCGTCATCATATAAGAACTCACTAAGTTCTTTTAAATTTCTATAATCCCTTGCTTTTAATCCAATCAACTTGCAAAGTGTCTTGATAATCTTATCTTCGTTTCCTACTACAATATTGATACAAGCTTCATCTGAAAATGCTTTTACATAGGCTAAGATATACATTTATATTCCTCCTAGTTTACTACGCCTTCTACGTTCTGCGTTTCTTTCAAATTGTCGTTCTTGCAAATGCAATTTAATTCTCCTTATGCAACGGGTTTTAAGTTCTTCGGCATAATTGAAATTTATTTTACCATAAACATGTTTTCTATCTTCACCACGAATAGTAACTATTGTTATAAAAGAACCATAACCATCTACCAAATTTAACTTAATAAGGTCATTAGGTAAATAGCTTATATCCTTATGCATATCTTTCATAAACTTTTCTTTTATTGCCTTCTCAACTCCAGGCACTATAAGTTCCTGAGTAAGTCTTTTAATAGGCTCATGTGCATAAGTTGTAAAGTTATTGTAGTTATAATCGCCCTCAAATTCAAAAACGGCAATATGTTTATCATATGCCTCTTTTAAATCATCATAAATTTTTTGGCTATAATTCTTAGGTGTCAAATCCCGTGACTTTATATTTGGATTCTCGGGTATGGCATCTATTGGTTTTATTGAAGATTTTATGTAGCGTTTCATGTTTAATTTCCTACTTTCAATATCTCAACTATACAAAATATTCGCAATCTCTTCTACATCTCGCAAGTTTCCTTTTGCGATATCTAAGATGCAATCAATCATAGTATCTTCGCTACAAGTATAATCACAAATAATCGCACCTACAATAGCTGCGGTTCGTTTATTACCATCTTGAAAGCCGTGACCTATTGTGATAGACCTTATTAATGCACTTGCTAACAATCTATCATCTTCGTACCATTGTTGAACACTTAATGCAGATAGTAGATCCTATAAGTTTTATATAAAATCATATATAAATATAAAAAATCTATATCGAATTTTATATAATTCTTTTTATGGAGAAGTTTGCTATTTAAGTTTCCACCTAATTCCTTAGGCAAGCCTTATTCTTGTAGGCGTTAGGACTTCGCCCCTACGGTATAGAGTCTCAAGACTCACAACTTTACTTTTTCTTAGAATATTTAATGCCCCGTTAACATCAGCATTGAGCAACTTACCTGATTTTGTTTGATACAGCCCACGCTTGATCCGCTTACCTGAAAATTCTCCTTGTTTCGGATTTAAAGGATTCCATTTAGGCATTTCATCTTGATCCCAGAAACTTGCTTTAGATGTGTAGCTTTCTTCTTGTTCCACATAATTAATACCATACAAATTGCAAAGATATTCGAGGCGAGTCTTGAATTTTCCATAAGGTAGCAGTACAAACTGTTGATTATTAACCTTGCCAAGATTAACTTTATCTTGAAATCCATCATTATAACCAACTACCAGATTGCCGATATCATTGTCGATACAATACTTCACAATATACTTCGTGGAACTGTAAATGAAATCTTGAATCCGTCGATCTCGCTTGCCTGATATCAGATATTGTTTCTTTGTATAGCCTTTAATCTTCTGCTTATCTTTCACAGATTGAAGTCTGGCATTTTCTTTGTTATACCATTGATTGATTGATTTTACTTCTTTACCATCAATTATGAAAGAATTTCCACTAGAAGTCACACAAGTTGCAAAATTATTTACACCTAGATCAACTGCAAGTGCATTTTTGGAATCTAATTCAAGTGATGTATCTTCTTTTTCAAATACAATTCTTGTTTCGAAGTATCTTCCATTGTATTTAGGAACAATAGAAATCGTATGTACCTTCTTGTCTCGAATGTATTCTGGAATTGTTATATACAATTTCAATCCAGGATATTTATCTCTAAGATACTTAGATTTTGGAATCTTAAACTTACCTTTAGATAAATCAGCTTCTCCTGCATGAATAAACTCAACAGGATAAAATGGATCTTTCTTCAGATAATGGGGTAGCCGAATTTTCCAGTTTTCATATATTCCTTGTTTCGACTTCTTAAGCAACCCAAAGAATGACTTAAAAGATTGATCTGCTTTACGCATCGTAGCTTGAGATACATTAGATCCTAGATTGATATAATTTTCAGAAAATTTCATCTGACCAAAATTAGCTTCGTAGCGAAGATATGTACCTTCAGCAAAATAATGCTGACGAATATTATATACGGCTTCATTGTAGACATTCTTGCTAAGATAACACATCTCTCGAAGATATTGATATTCTTGAGCAGTCAAATTCTTAAGTTTACATTTCCAAGTAACTAACTCCATTACATTACCTCCTCTCTTGTAGATTTGATATTATGATTATAGTATAATTCTAAATAAAAATAAAGTAATTTATTTAGAAATTTAAAAATATAAAAAAATCAAGCAATAATATTTATAATGTTATATGATTATTTACAAAATCGGCTTATTATTCTCATTTATAACCACTGATTGCTCTCCAGCAACGGTACATACAGCAATATTTACACCTACAAGCTCGTCAAAAGAAATCATCTACCAAGCACCTTCATAGCCTTTGCATACTTTTTAATGTAAGGCATAGCCTTGTCATAGCCCCTTTGTTGAGAAGCATTCATAACAGGCTTATTAGTATTTCTTGTTCGTTTGTAAAGTTTCATTGCTCTTCTTGATTCTTAATAAAATAATTCATTTGCTTGTTCCAATACCTAAGCCACTCATCAAGCGTACTCTGAACATCACTTGCCTGGTTAGGATAAGCGTAATCAATTGTGTCAATATAATTCTGAATGAAATCCTTCAGTATAAATAACGATTCTTGGAACTCATAATTCCTTACTGCGATTGGTGTCCATTCAAAATCTAAATTCTGAACAGTTCCGCATTTCTCTACTAAAAGTTCGCCTAATGTATCAATCTCTTGAATAAGTTTGCTATAAAGTTCTTCTGTTAAAAGATGTAACTTCATCATATCGTTGCCCTTTGCCATCCAATGCAGGATATAGAGGTTGCGATACATTATTATTGCTGTGTTCATTACTGAGTTTAAGCTTTGGCAAGGATCAATTTCGCAAGTTTCGCACTGTTCAATATCATATCCGTCTTCGTCTACATCAATTGTATATGTTTCAACTTCATCGCTTAATGCGTCAATAAATTCATCTTGATTAACGATGTCGTCTATATCAGCTAATGTAGCTGCAGGTTCGTAATTAGATTCAAGACCAATTAAATCAATAGAACCTTCGATCTTTTTAAGTTTAATTTTGATCTGTTTACTTGTAGTCACATTACCACCGCTTTCTTGTTCTTTATTTTCAAAAACATCTCCAGATGTATCTTCTGTATTTTCTCCAGATGTATCTTCGACATTTTCTTCATTCTGAGGAATGTTTTTATCTAATGATAATTCTTCATTCAGTCTTTGTTGATACAATTTTCTTAATTCGCTTTGTATCTGTATAAGTATCGGCTTAACTAAAGAAAAGCCTACTAAATCTGCGTTTTTAGAAATTTTGCCTTTTTCTTCATGAGACAACTGCTTGCTATTGTTTGATTTTCCACGGATTATATCAACATACTTGAAAATCCAATTAGCAGCTTCTTGTAATGAAACATCTGCAACTTTGCCGTGGTCAAATCCATCTGCTTCGCAATCTAACGTGTATTTAAGTACATTAAATGCTATCCCCATCCAATCTTGAAATGCTGCATTTCCTGAATTAAGGTCAAATGCGTCTATATCAATTCCGAGCATTCCTGATTTATTCTTCTTAGCTGTTTCAAGTGATATGTCATTACCGACATATTGATTTTCATCATTTGTTTTTAATTCAACTCCAACAAGCTTTTCTACTATCTCTTTTGCTTTATTATTTCTAGTATAAAAGTCTAAATCAGATAATTCGTTGATTGCTTTTATTATATCTCTAAAAACGTATCCTATATTTGTCGCAGTTAAATCAATAACTAAATTAGGTTCCATCTCGACATGAGACGTTAATTGACCCTGTTTAGCTTCTACTTCCCCGTCTTTTACAGAATAGCCATCAAGAATACTATACATACTCTTGAATAATTTATCAATTATAGATTTTACTTTTCCTATATTTAATAAATTGTTATCAGCCATTATGCTTTCTCCCTAAATTTAAAGTAAATAACCTCACAGGCGATTATTGCTAATTACCTGTGAGGCTGATTGTTATGCATTTAGATAACTTTTAAAAAATTATCTGCGAAGCTTGCGAGGAGCAGCTACCTTCTTAGCAGCAGCGATCTTCTTTGCAGCTTTGCTGATTCTTGTAGAATCTTCAACAACTTCCTCTGTTCCCTCAGGGGTAACAGTGATTTCATCCTCACCATAAGAGAATGTAACTTCTGCTGTCTCATCGTCTACTGTATAGTCAACAGGCTCACCTGTAACTTCAGCGATAACTTCTGCAACGTCACCAACCTCGAAAAGAAGCTCTTCCTGAACAGGCTCTTCATCAATGATCTCTTCGTCAACGGGTACATCGATATCTTCGATGTCTTCAATTTCCTCGTCAGAACGGATCACTCTACGATTTGCGCGGATAGGACGCTTTGTTGAAGGCTCTACCTTCTTGCTTGCGCGAACTGTCTTTGTAAATTTCATATCATTTCTCCTTAATTAATTAAGTGCTACTAATTTGTTCTTTCTCGCTTCAAGTTCTGTCCTTATTGTCTCTAATTCAGCATTTGCTTCAGATAATAAAGTGTCACCATCTAGCGATACATTAGATCCTTGTATTGTGTATTTACTACGAGTTCTCCCTAATGCCTTTTTCATATTTGCTTCAGACATTCTTATTAGGTAGTCTATCCAAGTATCACTTTTTATTTCGCTTACATCCTGATAATCAGGAACATAAGTTATTGTTACTTGAGTAGGTATAGGTTCTCGATGAGTTATATAAACTACTTCGTTGTCTACATCGTGCTTCCACTGGAAGTCAGTAGATAATGTATTTCTAACCTGAGCCATTGCCATCTCTGTCATAATTGGATCAATATTCAATGCTGAAGTTTGACCTATGGCAGAATATGTATTAACAGCTGCAGCTACTTGAAATACGTTTCCGCTATCTATAGAACTCATTACGAGACCTACACGAGGATACGCAGCTTGTACGTTTAATACCTTTTTTGTTTTAATTCCTAACTTGACGAGATCAACTCTTTTCTCGAAAGGAATTGTTATGTCTACTGGTGTCTTCATGTAGCGTTTTAATTCACGAAATGCGATTAAAACAGCTTGTTCAACTTGCAATTGTTCGGTATTATCCACTGCAGGCATTCCGAGCATGAAGCTTACTTGCTGTACTATCTCTTGCATTGTCATAAGTTAAACGCTACCTTATTCTTGAAAAAGATTAAGATCCAGATCCGCCAAATGTGAAGCCCTGCTCAGCAAGTGCCGGAGCAATCTCGCCTACATACTGAACATCTTCAGCTGTTGCGTCCCAATCATAGGAACCAGCACGAATTGCAGCTCTAAGAGCAGCAATAAGACCAGGATGTGCAACCTGAGCTGCGAAGAATGCGTCAAGGCTGAGAGCATCGCCATAACCTGCTACGTTTGTATCGTAGTAAGTATTGTCAAATACTGTGTTGTCAGCTGCTGCATTCGTAGGAACGAAAGTAGCACAAATCTGAGATGCAGGAACTGCTGTGGCGTCAACAGGCTTTACATAAGTAATGGTAATAGTTGCCATAACTGTTTGCCTCCTTAATATAGATATAAATTTGTTTTCTCTCGATGACCAGTCGAGAATTTACAAATTTCACTTCCTAAAATTAAATAAGGTTATTTTATTTTGATATGATTAATCGTAATAGCTGTCACTATAGTATTCGCTATCATCTATAGGCTCTGCATTTTTATCAAAATATTCATCGCATTTATCGGGATAATACGTATTGAACCAATAGTTTTTAGCATCATCGCATACATCTATGCAAGCTTGATAAAATGTATCTGGATCTTCTTTATCTGAATCAAGAATGCATTCTGAAATAGATCTAGCATCTTTAGTTTTGAGGTACATGTCTACGAAATCAGATTCGTATAACCATTGCTGAATTACTTCTCCAGGAAGTATGCACTTTGCAGCTGCAAGGCGATAACTATCTGCATCATACCAATTAGGAATATCTCCTCTTAATTCTTCATCAGAAAAATCGCTGTCGTTATTGCTGATATCTTCTAAATAATTATCTACTGCGTTTTCTTCAATTATGCTTAATTCTTCTGGAGTTAACATGAAATATCCTCCCGTTTGTTATAATTCGTATTCAAAATCATATAATGCGGATAAAAAGTCCATAAGATTTATATATTTATTTGCAGTATCGAGACAAGAATTATAGTCGTTGAAACTAATTGATTTGGGAAACTTAGCAATTTCATCAGGTTCAACCCTTAATACTTCTACACCATTATGTTCATTAACGATAGTTGTTAATTTTAACGAAGGAAGTTCGCTTGATTTTGGGTCGCAATTGATTATCCATTCATCATTTACAAAATTTACGTGTATCTTATAATAATCTCTAAATTCAACTGAACCTAAATCATATAATGATTCAGCTATATCATCGTAAAGTGTGTTGTCTGGAGAGTTGTTTAGAAATATTTTCATGCGAATTCCTTAATAATAATTATCAAATACATTATCCCAAGGTCCATATGTTTCAGTACTAACTGCATTTTCTAATGCTTGTTTAAAATTATATTTACGTGTCAATACAACATTAGCTAATCCATAGTATACTTCTTTTGGAAGTTGTTTTAATCCATCAGGAAGTGTATTATCAAATACTTCACCAGCATCTTCTACCCAAGCATGTGCATATTGTAATCCTTCAATAGCACCTCTACCAGTTACAACTCCATGTACTAAATAACCTGTGTTATGATTTCGTGTTAACGCTTCAAACGCAACTTTGAAGCAGTCACCGTTCTTATTTTCATCAGGAATGTTTGAGTTGTCTAATGCCGATTTAACGTAGACCTTCATTTAATACATCCACTCTTCTTTAATAGGAAATTCACCTTCAAACTCATCAAAGTAATTATCATGAGACATCAATAGCATGATTCCGCTTTCAGTGTTAGCTAATTCTATGTATCCGCCTTTGGAAATCATTTCATGTGCTTTTTCTTCAATATCACTCCAATTATCTGAAGAGAAATAATCCAAGAGTCCGCATCCTTCGCCAGCGAAATGTCTAACTTGATACTTGTCACAAGTATCTAAAGATTCATTAGCAGTTATATCACAAGCAACTAATTCACTTTCAGTGCATCTTAAATACATCGGAGTATCATATTTATCGCCTACCCAAAACCTAAAAGTATCTGATTCGTAGTTAAATGGAACTTCAAACTCAAAAGCGCCATTATCAATATCTGTTATAGTGATAATATCACCTTTAGGAATTACAATAGCAGGTTTTCCGTCTACACGACGTACAAAGTGATCCATTTCGTCATCCAAGAAAGGATTGTCATTTTCATTAAGCCAATCTACAAAGAATGTCTTCAGTACTTCATAACAATTGCCGATGTCGTTATCACTGAAATCCTCACTATAAAATATATGAGGCTTACTATCATGTAAATCTCTCTCAGCATAGATATAAAGTTTCATTTGTTATACCCCTTGAGCATTTGTAAAGTTATCTCCAATATCTGCGATAACTTCGTTTAATACTGCGTGAATTTTGTTTGCAGCATCGCTTGCAGCTTCATACTCACCATCTCTAGCTAACTTTTCAATACCTGCTAACGCAAAATCAAAATCTGCTTCGATGGCATCGCACTGATCTTCAACCCTCTCCTGAGGATCTTTTGATGCTTCTTTTTCAGATGCTTTAATTCCTGTATAAGGTGAAAAATCAAATTTCATATATAGTTACTCCTCTTTATATTAATATCTACCTGATTCTATTGCTTTGCGTATTCTCTTGATATCATCAAGCATGCTTCTTAAGTCATCAAATACGCTTTCAATAGAATATCGCCCGTATTGTTTCTCAGTGTCAGGAAGATTTTCAAATTCCTGCAACCGCTTAATACACAATCTATAATCTCTACAAACATCGCCAAATCTATTCAACATGTTCATATAATCTGTGCTACCTTCGTATTCCCCAAATGACATAAAATCCACGTCAAATAAATCTTTGCGGAGTTGAATTAGGTCCGCATAAACCTGTTCAAGTCTCTTTTTGATTCTTGTATAGCCCTTGTCTGAAGAATAAAATTCGAGAAGTTTATCTTTAGGGTCAGGAATAATATATCCAGATTTATCTCGATATTCTCCATATCTTACCCTTTCTCCAGTTTCACTCCATTCTCCGGGAGTTTCTTCCCCACGCCAGTTTGTTCTAGGGGGCGTATAGTACTGACCAGCATATCTACCATGACGATTATCTGGATACGTATATCTAGGATCTCTATACTTATCTCTCCATTCCTTTGCATTCGATTTCTTATTAATGTATACTACATCTCTAATAGGGAGATTTTTCTTTGATATGTACTTGATTGCTTTATATTTATCATCATACGGATCATCAAGATATTCATCGTCATTATATATTCCCGGAATCCATACTATTAATTTACTATGCCCTTCATAAGGCTGTAAACAGTAAACTGCAAAATCGTCTGCAGCTTTTCCTGTTTTATTTATGCTATATTCTGCTTTCTTTAAATCTATCCCGTTTCGATTAAGTGCTCTGAGAGCTTCTTTATCTTTTCTTAACCAAAACGGAATTTCATTATCAAATGCTGCTTTTATGTATTCAGGCATATCAAAAACTCCTGTGCTTTCATTTATATGATAAAAGGTTATTCGTCTAAATCTTCGTAGATTACGCGTTCTTCATCCTGTGCAGTTTTATTTTTACTTCTAGATGTTCTGCCCTTGACCCAAGTATTTATTCTTTTAACAACTTTATCTAGCTCTTCTTTATCGACAGTTAAAACATCTTCTATTTCACCGTAATCTGATTTACATAATGATGCGCCATCATGTGTTGCGTCATATAACAAATTTGGCATTTTTTCTATATCTGACATTACAACAAATACAGCCCCGTCAATTAATTGACTATTTATATATTCATCAATTTCAGATACCTTTCTATAATACATTTTTTGATATCTGAATTTGTTTAACTCCTCTTGTATTTTGCTCTCATTTTCGTCTATTCGACTTTCTAAGTGTTCTGATATATTATTTATTGTGTTTCCATTGTCGTCAACAAATTGGCCACTAATAACATTATAGTGAATAAATATATTATTAAAATTTAATTGAACCTTTATAGATTTTCCAGTATCAATTTTAGTTATTTCCCACGTGTACCAACTGCATTTCTTGCATTTGAAATTTGGATTATTGATACCAAATACATTTGCTCTAAACGCCCATATACCATTACTATATTCTCGGTCAAGGCATTCACTAAGATAAGTTTCGCTTTGACTAAATGAATACATTATCTGATTTGAATTTGTATTAATAACTTGTTTAAACTCTTCAAATGCGTCGTTTAGTTTATTTATATCTATAGTAACTTCATCTTCAATAGTTTCCATAAATTCCTGGCTAAAAGATATTTTATACCAAGGATATCTCTTATAATCTATCCAAAAATCTTCAGGGATTTCTTGATTCATCGGAACATCCTCTATTGATAGCTTATCTAGTATATCGTTTATCTTATAATATATATCTAATACATAGTATACTCGACTTCCATGTCCTCCTCTATAGAGTTCCATTTTCTTTATCTTGAGTTGACCAGGTTCTAGATTAAGTTGTTCAGAAACATAATTAAATAAATAGAATATAGAACGCTTTAATGATTCTTTATCTACTGTTAATTTCTTTGCTGCGTATATTTTCATTTAATCTTCCTCACTATATCGAACTATTTTGCTGACTTCTTATACCTTGCTACAGTTGCCTTTAGATTTTTAATCACCTTATCCAAGTCATCAATGAATATATCATCAATTTGTCTATCTAATGAACCAAACAATGAGGGATATGAAATTTGATATTTGAACTCCGGTGATATAATGTTGTTATAATTTGATTGATAATCTATTTCAATACCGGGGATAGCTTTTTCTGCTTTAGCTATAAATTCTGCGATACGTTTGTTGTATGCGTTTAGATGTATCAATCTTGACAAGTATTCTTTGAAATCTTCTTCGTAAATTTTTACCTTGTTCTCGAATGCAGAAGCATTAAATTTGTTACCATATGCAAAGCTGGTTCCAATATCGCATAATCGCCATCTACTTATTTGAATTGTGTTATTATGTTTACTATCTTTAATGATAAGGCTATTAAGGCCATTGCCGGGGTCTTCGAAAGTTATTGAAAATCTGTTAGGATAATATTTTATTCTTATAGGATCTACTTTAAAATTAATGAAACTACCTTGCCTAAGTACAGTACTCTCAAGGAATTCGTTTAACTCATCTAATCCAGATATTATAGCACGATTTTTATAATGAGTTGATAATTGTAACGAATATTCAAGTAATTCAGAATTATTTAATATTTCTACAATACTATTGTATGCAGAAATTATGTTATCTCTATACGTGCTAAACTGTGCTGAATGCTCAATTAACTCCTTTATCATTTCAGGATAATAATCACTTTTACCGTCAATCATCCAGTTTGCCCATAAATTTTCTTCGAGCGTAACAGACTCATCAAATGGTATCTTAAGGCTAATATCTAATAAATTATTTTCATATCTGAAATAAACTCTAACGGAGTTTTCTGCTAATTTGATCGTTTCTATCCTGATTTTACTCAAATCAAATCCATATTTATCGCAGGTGTATTTAAACAAATAATTTATTGCTTGTCTTAACTGCGTAACAAAATCATCTGTTATATCAACTGCTTTTATATATCGCTTCATTATATTATCCTCTACAGAATTTTATGAAATCAGATACTGACAAATTATTTTCTTTTGCGTAATTAAATAATATGTTTAAATCTTGTGGAGTTTTTTCGTCATTGTGAAACCAACAGCGAGAATTATTGAATGTTCTTTTGAGAACGTATTCTAGTGCGTCGTCTAAAGTATTAGCTCCGCCGCATTTCTCATTGCATATCCACCATCTATAACTACTAGCAATGCTCTTAATTTCATTAGGAGCTATAGAATACATCTCCCTCATTGACCGCATTGTTACAGGATTTTTCTTATATTTATTAACATATCTAGATACAGTTTTAACTATAAAAGCTATATCTGTATCATATATTGACTCTGTGAGTGGAAATATTGATCTTCCTCTACCATCTCTATATAGATTGCCGTTTATGTATAATTGAAAATCTGCTGCAGGTACATTTGCAGGATTTTCATTGCAAGTTTCTACATCTAAAGATATATTATCAATCTTAGACTCTACTGCGGATTTAATTCTGCTGAGATATTTCTTATACGAATTAAAATTTCTCAACTTACTACAAACTTCTTGTATGTCTTCTTCTTGTTTTGAAATACATCTGACAAAATCATTAGAAAGCTCAAATCCGTTAGCAATACTATAATCTAAATGATTAATATAAACCCAATGAACTTCTAATGAAAGCCCTGATTTATCATAAGTTGCAAACCAATGCATATTATCTTCATCAAATGTAAATGTAAATCCGGGAACATTAATTGAGCCAATTTCAGGATGTACAACAAAATCGCATTCATCAGAATGTGCATCATAAACATTATCTATTTTAAGCGTTACTACATCAGAATAATGCGCAACTTGTTCTTCAAAATCTGCAATCAGCTTGCGGTCGTTGCTGTTTTCCATATCCGCAGTCCTACAATATATTTTCACAGTAATTCTCCATTAATAAAATATATGTTACTATTAAAAAAGGTTTATCGGACATAATAATGGCCTCAAGTTAATGAGGCCGTTTGTTAATCATTTAATGAAAAAAATAAATTGTTAGTTGTCTAACTCGATGCAATATTTAAGAATTTCTTCTCGTGTCATCATATTAGAATTTATAAAATCTAATATGCATGGTATTGTAGTCTGTGTAAACTTATCTTCGGAATTTGCATACTTGGATACAATTAAATTAGAAATTTCAGCTCCCGTTACTTCATCTACGTAATTCACATTTTCAGTGTTATTGTAATCAACGCTGTTTACAATATCTGCAATAATATGTTTATCTATCCATATGATATTACACCCCGATAAATAATTTAAGATATCATTAGCATCAAATGAAGGATTATTAGATACGTAGTTTAATAGTGGTTCAACTAATTGCAAAACACAGTATTTAGCGGATCCACCAAGTTCATCAAATAAGTTATTATACATTTTTAATTCTAGTTCTTCTGCTTTAGGACCTTGAATATATCCTGGAATTACTAGATGATATCTTCTATATAATTTCAACTCAACTGAAGGTATATGAATATATCCGTGAGCACTGCTAGTTATTAATACAATATTGTTTAAGATTTCATTATGTCTGGGGTTTAAATCTACATGATGATAACAAAGGCCATTCTTATTTTTCCACATAAGAATTCCGGATACAATATCATTTATTTGGCTTCTAGAAAGAACAACGCTATTTTTATTGAAAAAAGAAATAACAAAATCTCGTGTAACTTTTGATGCCCTTACACGATCATAATTCCTAGTATTTGATATGGTGCTCTTTATGTATATCTTCATATACTGTATTTTACCTATCAAAAATAAGTTTCGCTATATACATAAAAGGTTATCAGGCTTCCATTGCCAAGTTATTGTTCCGCTATCAAATAATGAAACAAATCCATGTTCTTCCATTATCTGGAATTCTGTTTTATTTAAATCTATATCATAATCATTTAAGAATCTCTTTATGTTATGCTTCTGTGCATGAATTCTGTGAAATGCTCTGTCTGTTTTTAGATCTATCCAGACATAACTTTCTCCACTTCGTCTTAATTCAGTAAATCCTAAAGTAGAATAAAGATTACCTCTAGTATGAGCTCTATCAGAAAATGAGCGAATTTCTTCTGGCTGATAATTATCTACAAAATACTTAAATAACTTGCTTGCTCCGCCGACTACTGATGTATTAATCTTGTTGCAGAATCTAGTTAACTCCCAAACATTTTCGCCTACTTCTTTATTAGTGCCCATAGTCCTCCTTAACTTGCCGAAAGTCATCAAAGAAACTAATTCGTTAGTATCTTTAGTATATAAACCTAATCTAATCGGAGAAAATACTCTGCCCTGGCGATGATTAGCATTAAGAAACTGCACTGCAGTAACACTATCTACTTCTCGAATCACAGTATTTCTCGCATATATCTTATTCTCATTCTTACCAATAAGATTTTGCAACATAGATATAATTATCTCTTGCTTATACTTCCACTCATAACCAAAAATATGAAATAAAAATATCCCGTTCTGCTCAGCTAAATCTGATTTCATTTTATGATAACCTTTAGGAGTAGGTTCATTTTTGTCATCTATATTAAACAGAGCTATAGAAGAATTATGAGTTGAAGTCGGATTACATTCAATGCCTATCTTATATTCAGGTAAATAGATGTCTATTTCATATGGAGTTATAATCTTATGAGTATTTGTTTCTATTACTATGCTAGAATCTATATTTCTTAGCGTGTGTATAACTTCTCTTTCCATAGTAGAATATACAAAAGCTACTTCGTCTCTGCAATCAAACTTAGCTAAAGTATTAGTAACAGCTTCATGACCTACACCAGTTATTTCATATAGTTCATCTAAACTAGGTTTTTCTTTGAAGTACTTGTGGATAAACGCTTTAGGATCTCTTTGAAATTCACGATAGAACGATAACCTTGATGGATTCAGCATAACTGATAATATGTGTGCATCAGTCTGAGAATGAAACGGAACACCATATCGAATTAACATAGTATTCTGTTGTCTTTTCCTAATCTCGTCATTAGCCATTACATTCTTACTTCCATATCGAATAAGATTAGTATTCTGCGCTTTAGATTTAATATCTAGATTCTGCATAGGATTTTCTGCACTGTATTTGTCTAGACATGTAGCTATCGCACGTTGTTTAACTTTATCAGATTGAAGTGGTCGTTTAATATTCTCGCCATAATTAAGTTCCCAAGTAGATTCGCTTTTAGCAATTACTTCTGGATTAGCCCAATGATGCCTGTATCCTGTGCGCTTTTCATTATTATCCTCCCATCGTCTCCTTATCTCTTCAGACTGCATAGGATTAGCGACCCCATATTTCTTCATATTAGTGTCTATTGCTTTTGCTTTAACAGATTCTGCTTGCATAGGATTTTCTGCACCATATTTGTCTAAATTAGTCTGCTTACGTAATTGTGCAGCACATTTCTTAGAACATGTACATTTTTGATTAGGATTAATCAACTGATCATTAGTAAGCAAATAATTGCTACCGCATACCTTACATATACTATAATGCTCTCTATCACAAAATCGTTTTCTATAATTAGTAGTATCAAAAGGTAAATTACATTTTTCACATATCTTATGATATAACATAATAATATCCTCCTAAATTAAATAACGATTATATATTGATCATTATTATAGTATATATCGTAGTAAATTTAAATATAGAATACCAAAATAAAAAGGGCTCCCGATTTCCCGGAAGCCCTGAATTTTTGAAGTGAAATCTAAATTTTATTTGCGGACAAGTAAAACATATTCAATATTCTTCCCTAGATGACTTTTGTTTTCTTTCGTTTCAACTATGTATTTTTCCCAACCTGAGTCCACTTGCTTACATACCATTACATATTCGCTTGCATTAGGTACATTTTTCATTACTATACTTAACCATTGACATTCGGATAATTCTGTATCTTGCCCTTCAAAATAGATTTCTCTATCACCATATGGAGGACAAATAAACACTGAACATTCTTTATCATATTTAAATTCTTTAGCATCACCTAATTCAATCGGTCGCCCTAGAGATTTATGCCAATCTACTAATTCTGAATTCAAATCTACTCCGATATATTGTTTACCTAAATATCTGGAAGCATCACATCTTGCTCCCCAACCTGCGAATGGGTCTACGATTATATTAGAAGTACAATATTTTTGAATTAAATTAACTGCGTATTCTGTAGAAAACCAGGAAGGTTGCTTACTTGTTCGAGTAACATTCATTGCAGTCAATATTTGCTTATTATCTATAAATCCGCCAACATATTCTATTCTGTTGATAATCATTTTCCATCGAATCTTAGGGTCATAGAAGGCGTCATAAGTACTTGTATTTCCGTCTACTTGTACATTATAGAAACATTTAGGCTTATCAGAAGCATATGGAAATTCGGGGTGTTCTGAAAATAAATCAATGTCTATACCTATAAGCGGATATTGACATTTTTCTGGATACCGAAATCCATTAGATTTAGAACTATCAGGTCTACCAAATATATCATCTACTTTATCAGTTTTATCTGTTATTATGATAACATGATTCTTCCTATACACATCAAGCTTGATATCAATAGGGATTACTTGTTTATGATCATATACACCGTCTAGTAAATGCGATCCTTTAACTTCAAATAGCAGCTCACCTACTTTAAAGTCTATAAGTAATACATGAGATTTTCCGTTATATTCAAAAGAGATAGGCACTTGTGTTTGGATTATATCTTGATATCCTAATTGTATCAAAAAATCGTAAAACTGCCGTTCATAACTACTGTCAAATAGTTTACCATCAGATGCAATATTATTTTTTCTATTTATATATTGCTTCTTGTGTATTTCTGGAGACTGACTCGGATACTCAACACCATATTTTGCTAACAAAGATTGTTTAGATTGTTTCTTAATCGCATCGCATTTAAACACGTTATCAACACCATATTTTTTCTTAACTGTATCAGCTCTCTTTGCAATTACTTCTCCTGCGGATAAATGATGTTCAACGCCGTACTTCTCTAAACATGTTGTTTTAACTGAATCTCGGTATGATTGAGTTTGTGTATACCATTCAGTTCCATATTTCTTTTTATTTGTCTCTTTTATTTTTTCAATAACTCCAGGAACTTGCATAGGATTTTCAACCCCTTCGCCGTATTTAGCTTTAAGGTTTTCCTTCATATGATTAACAACAGCTTCTCTATCTGTATTTTGTTGAGCTATTATGTATCTGCATTCATTTGAACAAGTTTTTCTATTTATATCTTTTTTAACATCTATTTCAAATTGCTTACCGCAGGCTTCACAAGTAGCATAATGAGGTCCAGAACAATATACGTCTCTAACAGAATTTGGGCTAAATTCTTTTCCGCACCATTTGCACTTCTTAGTTATTTTCTTAGCTGAAGCCTCTCTTTTCTGCTTAATCAAAATAGTTTGACATTCAATACTGCAAGTCTCATTCTGTGCAGCAAATGTACATATTTGATCCATTAATTTACCGCAAACAACACAAGGTGTTTTAATCGGTCTGTTGCAACATTGTTGCCTACAGGATTTAGGATGATATTCTATACCACATTTCTTACATATCTTAATAACATTAGGTCCGGGTGTACTCATTATGTATTGCCTCCTATACTAATATTATAATATCAATTATAACAAAAATAAACGATATATTCGAAAACTCTGCGTTATTAAGAATATTTTTAACAAATAAAAAAGACCCTCGATTTCTCGAGGGTCTCTAATTTTGAAGTGAAATCGAAATTTTGAAAGTACCTAAACTGGTCAGGTAAAGGCACTGTTAATTCTAATTGAATTAGAATGCGCCGAGAACCTTACCGGAAATAATTGTTGCCGGATTGACGATCTTGGTTGCGTACATAGTTGCAAAACCGGATTGTACACTAGCGTTAGCAAGACCGATATCGTCTGTCTTTACCATAGGCATATATTCGCCGTAAAGTGCAGAGTTACGTCTAATGTCGTTGCTCTTAGCGCACATTACCCAAGTATTCGGATCATAGTAAGGATCTACGTAGATAACATACTGATCAAGTGTACCGAGCTTGTAAGGTCCAACTGTTTCCTCAGGTGCACCAGAAGAGAAACCAGGAAGTCTGGAAATGAGAGAAGCAACCTTTGTACCAACAATGAGTCTGTTAGGTCTTGTGAGGTTTGTTGCCTGGTATACTGCGTTAGCTGCATCGTCAAGCTTGAACTTGAAGAGGTTAAGGAAATCAGAAGGCATTACAGCACCGTTGAATGCAAGAGATGCATCCCAGTTGAACTGAGGATTGTATGTAGCTGCCTGAGCGAGTTCGTTGAAGCAAGCGCTGTTGATTTCTGCTGTGAGTTCAGAGAAAGCAGCTTCCTTAGAAATCTCGCCGATGTTTGCACCGTACTCCTGCTGAGCTGCGAATGCAGAATAGATTGACCAGTAGCAAGCGATCTCGTGTGCTTCTGCTACCATGTTGATCTCATCGAGCTGGAGATAGCCCTTAGCCATCTTAGCACCATACTGACCATTCTGGTCAGGACCTACTGTCTCGTTGTCATACTCATAAGAAGCAGAAAGTGTTCCTACAAGTGTGCCAATTGCACCAGTAGCATAATTGATTGTACCTGCGCTAGAAGAATCAGACTTCTTAATGAGGTTACCAGCACCATCGTCGATGTATACATTAGTACCATCGGAGATAGAAACTGAACCAGGAAGGATAGGTGTATAAACGAGTGTGCTGTTAGCAACTGCCTCATTCTTAATTACACGACCTGTGAAGTTCGGATCCATTCCCTGTCTGTTTACGAAAGCAGAAGAGAGGATTGTACCTGCAGCTGTCTCACCCTTTGTGTTCTCTGCGATGAACTTGAAGTAAGGAATGATCTGCTGACGAGAATTCATTGCTACTGAACCAAATACATCGAGAACGAGCAACTTCTGTACGAAGAGAGGAAGGAGCTCTGTGAACTCAGGCTTAGCCATGATGTTTGATGTGTTTGTTGCTGCCATAACAGGAGCAAGCTTACGTGTGTTTGCAATGAGCTGATTGCAGAAAACTCTCTGCTGCTGTGTAAGCTCTACAGAAGAAGCTGTTCTGCTTACAGGTCTTGCGGATCTGCGAGAAGCAGATGTGATTGATGTGCCTGCATTGATGCTGCGAGGTGCGGAATAACCAATTCTTGCGGGTCTATTAAGACTTCTTGCAGCTGTAATGCTAGTAGGGGTAACTCTACGAGTTGTCTTTTTAATAGCCATGTTAGTCTCCTAATGTTTAATATCTTTAAAATAATTAAAGTACTGCTAAATCGTTTCCACTGTTAGTTACATCGGATGGAAGAAATGCTTCTTCGTCTTCTTCACTGAACGACGGCATTGCTCCGATATTTGATGTATTCGTTGCGCATTTGATTAAGTTTTCCAAATCGCTAACAGAAGTTGATGCAGTAACAGATAAACCAGATGCTTGAATTCCTATTGCGTTTGCATAAATATTAGCGTATGCTTGCTGATATTCATGAATCGTTTCTTCCATCGCTTGAATTCGTGTTAACATTTCATCAAGCTCTTGATTAGAAGCTGATATCTCTTCCTTAAGGCTTTCCAGTTGCTCACCACGGTTTGATGCTTCTTTCCTTGCGTTTGTACTTGCAACAACAGTCTTGTTAAGCTTTTCACGCAATTCAGCAATCTGCGTATCTTTAGTTTGGATATCAGTAGAGGAACTCTCTATCTTCTGTTTATAAATAAGGTTATTTTTATTAGATGCGTTTAATTCTTTAGCTATTTGAGAATTTTCCGCTTCTAATGTTTCTAAATCGTTAGATAACTGCTTGTTAGCGAGCACTAATCCGTGATTAGATTTTAATAATTTTTGATTTGATGCTTTAATAGTTTCCAACTTGGATTGCATTAACTTATCTTGACTTGCTTTTATTCTCTTGATGCTCTGTATTTCTCTATCATATTGTAATTGAGTTGATGCTAAAGCAGATTCGAGTTCTTTATTTTTATTGTGTTCTTCAATGTAAAGATTTGTTACTGCTTGAAGTTTCTTAGCGAGTATTTCCTGTTTATCTTCATCAGAACATTCAGGGCACTCATCTTCAGTACCTACACCAATATCTTCTTTCCTTGCTTCAAGCTTCTTATATTGGTCTGAATCAGGATTAAACTGTTCCTGCATAGCTTCAATAGAATTAAGGCTAGTAACTTCTTTAATGTTCTTTTCAATTGCAGCACAAACTCGCTTAAACTTAACTTGGTCATCAAGGTTAGATGAAGCTGCAACTTGCTGGAATTCAGGAACTGCGTCACCGTAAGCAGGAAATGCAACTAAGTCGAAACCTCTAAATACGAATGTATCAGGATCTACATTACCTTCACTATCTACATCGCCTGCGCCTCTGATTGAAATTCCCCATTCAACACCTGCATCGATAAATGACTTAACAATCCTACCTACAGGAGTATCTACTAAGTCAAATGTGCCGAGTATTTCATCATCAGAAGTTATTTCCATAGATGTCATTACAATACATGCATCTTTGAAATTTTGGCAACCGGGATCTTCTGGGTGACCTAAAAATCCGATATAATATCTATGCTCTATTGCGTCCTTGTATTCATCAGAATCAAGTAACTTCTCAAATAACTCCCTATTAAGCTTCATTGAGTTATTGTTGAACACAGCTGCATCGCAACACTTACCAGTAAATGTTCCGAGCACAGAAGATGTATTCTTAGGCTCTTCGATAGCTGATGTTACTGTAGCTTTTTTAGCCATTTAATATCGCCTCCGTAATATAATATCATAATGGATATCAATATAAAAGGTTAGTTACTATATGCAACTAACCTCATTAATTTAAGTTGTAGATATGATTATTTGTTATTTTGTTGAATTAATACAAAACAAGTTAATGTATTTGTAGGATTTATTGCTGTTAAGTAGCGTGATGCTTCTTTTAATGTTGCTCCACTTGTAAGAAAATCATCATATATGAGAACATTTTTGCCCTGTAAGTCCATGTATAGCTGTTTTTCTTGTTCAGTCTCGAACTTTAAGTAATTTGAAAAATTTGCTCTTAGAACTCTAGGTAAAAAGCGTTTCATCTGGAATAATTCATTTTTAGCTTTAAGATTTTCAAATAAAATATTCATATCGCCCACCTGTGTATACGCGTAGTCTTCATCAAAACCTGCAGCTATCATATCTCTAATTGCCTGATCTGCATCAAACTTAACATGTTCATATGTTTGCTTTATTAGTTCAAGTGTTACTGTATGATGACTAACATGGTCTAGTAAACAAACTAAAATGTTATCTAAAATAGATGGTCTGGATGTAGGTTTGATTCTTATTATGATGTCAAACTCATCTAATGGAACAAATTGATCCATATGAAGTACACCCCGCTCGATAAATTCGTCTAAATGTTCTATGCTATTTGGGTGCTTTATTAATTTTCTAAATTTAACATAATCCTTTTGGTCACAATTAAGATTATATTGATATCCATATATAATAGGTACGCTGCCAACCCAAAGTTTACCAGAAGTGTTTTGATTAAACAAAATCAAATCTCTGTGCATTTTATCTTTAGTGGAATTAATTTTAAGTTTACCTGAATTGTCTATGTAGACTCCTGCGTAAACTTTATTTCTTACATATCTTTTCATTTTGTTCTCCTAAAATAAAACACCGCCGGATAGAATTCTATGCTAAAAGAAATTCATAAGATAGGCGGTGTTTATATAATACAGAGGAACATCCTCAGTACAGCTATTTAGATATCTTATAAATTTCTTTTAGCAACCATATTATAAGATATCATTTGTATATAATCAATAGTATCAATCAAAATACCAATCAGGCATATCTTTGAATTTATCGTATTTCTTAAACAATTTAATAATATCGGACATATCATATAATGTAGTTACACATTCATCTACCATATCATCTACAATACCGTCAATATCATCATCGGGGTCTGCGTTAATTGCATCAACTACAAAGTTAATACACTCTGAAAATGAACCAGTATTTACTGCTTCGTCTACTGCATATACAAATATATCGTCATCTACTATAAAACCTAAATTATTCTTTTCTGCGTCTTTAATGAATGAATCAAAGTAATCATGTACAAGATTCGAAGCAAGTTCATATACTGCATCGTCACTACAATTAATACAATTGCTCATATCTGCTGCATATCTTGTATCTCCACATGCGTTGATATCTCCACAAGATTCAACAGGACCACAAGCATCAATAGTATCATAATCATTATAGCATGTAAGTAAACCGGAATCCAGTGTATCATCAAGCCACGCTTCAAATGAACCATATTCTGCACAAATAGGGTCATCTTCTGCACATAATCTATAATATTCTGTTTTAAGTTCACCTAATGTGAATTTTTCACCGAGTGTACCTAAACCAGCTCCGTTATCAATAAAGTAATCACAACTAGAGGCTATTACTCCGGTAGACGCTTTGATATCTCCGCAACCTTCGATATCTTCGTCGCATTTTACATCAAAGAATTCTGCAAATGCTGGATGCTTGCAGCAGAATGCTTCAAGTGCGTCTCTACCATAGTTTCTATCTTTTGCATCAAAGAACCAAGACTTAGTAGCGGGGTGAGATTGGTATTTTTCACCTGTTGCTTTGTTGATAAATATATAAAGCGGACCCTTTTCGGTATACATATCGAAGTAATGAGATCCACCACCTTCGTATGCTGTATCCCAAATTGCTTTGTTACCGCCCTTGTTTGCTAAATAAACAGAAGCTTCAAATGTATGAGGAGTCCACAGCTCCCATTCTCCATCGGTAGCTAAAAGTTCAGCGCCTTCTGTGCCTTTTTGCTCAGCTTCTCTTTTCTTTCTACGCATAGCCGCACCAGATGTTTCAGATGCAGCACCTACATAGTTTGAAGGATATTTTGTAAATCTTCTTTTCATGATTACTTCCCCTTTATATCATTTCCAAGCAGCTTGCCTGTTAATCTTACCATGCCACCTACTGCTAATGTTTTAATCAGTTCGCTGATTATTCCTGCCTCTACAGGTTCATCATCTACTTGATTATAATCTGTATTAGCAATTTCTTGATATGTTTCTTCGTTTATATTGCCAACTTCTTCTACAACTTCATTAGGTACTTCAACAGGTTCAGCATCTAAGAATCTAATTGCATAAGAAGAATCACCTATCTGGACTTGCACTCCGTTAGGTGATTCTTGTACAGAGATTTCATAATTAGCTAACTCGTCTATTTGTAATAAGAAGTCAAGAAGAGCTGCCGGTGTAAATAAAAGTTCGTTGTCCATTTTATCTTCTCCAATACCTTGTATCATATCCTGTTCATACGATATGATTAAAGGTTATTCCTCATCATAACTAGTTAACTTAGTATATTTGTCGTCAAACTGCAAGAATAATTCGGGTACTAATTTTTCTAAATCTTTACAAGATTTTATTTTTCTATTGTCAATTTTCGCATATATTGTAAATGCATCAATATCAGGTACACTGCAATCTACCTCAACATGCCCATCTACAATATACGGCCGGAAAAATACTTGAATATCATTATAGTATCCCTCAACCATATCCTGCAAAGGATACGCTATATTTTCATTTAGCTGTTCTAATGAATAATCTGCGTTGTATTCGCCTAACCAACTGCTTGCTGTGATGTTTAAATTCTTAATAATCATGATGTACTCCAAACATTCCAAACTTCTTTAGGATATTGAGAAGGATAAATGTACCTTAATCCATTAAGCTGTTCAAGTCCTCCAAGCTGTAATTTCCAAATAACTTGAGCTACTTGATTAGTTCCTATTCTTATGATACTTTTTTGAACTGCTTCTCTATTTTCTGGAATTGACATATTCTTCCAAGAATCAGTTGTCTTATATACATAAATGACTATTATTTCTGCAGAATCTGAAGGTGCTTCAACAAACACCACTTTATTTGTACTAGTGTCTAAATTATAGTCTGATACAAATTCTCCGTTAACTTGAACTGAGCTAATTTCAATTGCAGTCTGCTCAAGTGTGAACTCAGTTGTAATTCCGTCACCTGTAAAGGTTTCTTCGAGAGCAAGTTCTAACACTTCATCATCTGTTGGCATAATTCTATAACCGGCAAGGAGTCCGTTATCTCCGCTATTATTATAATATGGCTTTGACCATAATCCTGCTTCAGTTATATAAATGTAATCATTATCTCCTCTGAATTCTTTTAATGCACCAGTTGATACAAACGCAGAATAGATTACGTCTAAAGTATTAGGAATTTCAGATTGCACTTCCGGAATTAAATTCCTATAAGTTATCTTACTTCTGAGTGTATCAGCTTGTATAAGCTCACAATTAGCAGCATCTTTGCTTTCAACTGTATATATCAATGCAATTCTACTGCCATCGGGAATAGCTGTCGATATTGTCAGCTCGTACTGATTGTTATCATTTAATGATATATCGTAATCATCTACAGATACTGCTATTCTTGAAATAGATGTATCATGCATATCTTGATTAATTTCTCCATAAGGATATATGATTAATGAAATTACGCTATCCTTTGTACCAGTTAATGGAGTTGATGTAAGAATATATTCATCGTCTTTGTTATAAAAATCCTGAACCGCTTTAGCAGGTTTGCTGGAATATGGCCTACCTAACCCGAACCACTCTCTGTCGTTGTTTGTGTATGCATCGTATCCATCTGCGCCAAATCCAGGAGACTGATTTACATATTCAGAAAATCTTAATTCTTCGTTTAACTTTTTCTCATTTTCAGTTGCATTTGCAGGAGCAACTGGAGTGTATCCTAATCCTACAGGAAGGTAATCTTCTGCATCTTGAGAAGTAAGCCCCATTGTTCCTAATGAAATGTATTGTGGAATCCACATTGATAATGTGTCTTTAGCTTGATTAAGAACTCCATCTCCCATAAGATAATGTGCTATTCCTGTAAGCAAAGAATTAGTAGCAGCGTTGTGTCCGATATGTTCTTGAACTACTTTTCCAGTAGGTTCATCTATAACTCTTATAGTGACGTTTTGTTTCACATCAAGTCGTTTAATAATGTCAAGTGGATTCATATTATTCGACATTTGAATTATCTCCAGCGTTCTCCGTAGATATGATGTTTTCTATTAATTGTGCCAGTAATTTAATAAAAGGTTATAAATTCGTGACCTCTATTAATTATAACGATTATGGTATCTCCGATGAGTTATCATCTTCGTTGTGAATTGTTGTAGTAGATGTTCTAAATGATTGTACTCCACCTACAGTTATATCATAATGATATAGATATGAAGAAACAGATTCAGGAACACTTACTAATATGCAATAATCATCTTCTGTGGTTAAATAGTAACCTTCCGATGTTAGAAAATATGCGTCTTCGTTTGGCATTATCCCGATATCGTTATCAATTCTTCTGTGAAGATTTGGTCTAGTATATCCGGGATCTGTTTCTTTAGCTACTTCTTCAGGTGTTGCTATTACTGCAGGGCCTTGAGCTAATCTAAATTTATCTGCCATATAATCACCTCATCACGTATCTAGCTGTTCACCGAATTGTGTCATAATTCCATTGACCTTAGGCTTAGGATCTACTGGAGTAGATGTTTTACTTGTATCAAGAGTATCCACAGGCAGATGCTCTGTAGTAGGATAATAATCATCATATGATTGTAAATCAGTTGTTCTGTTATACTTAAGATTGAATTTAGGATCGTTCACATCAGTGTCTACAATCGTATCAACTTCTAATCTCGGACCATAGCCTAAGTTGAATATAGGTTTGCTAAATAACGACTTAACAATGTGTTCATTGTTAGCCATTTGCAGCGAGTTAAGTGCTCTGTAACCTGCGTTAACTTTAGGGTCTCCTTCTATTTCAGAATTATTAGAATAAACCATTCTGCGAGTATCGCTTGTGTTTAATAATTCAGGAGCAGATTCATGTTTCATCTTCTGCAATCTTGCGTAGTCGTTTCGATTATAGTGTCCCACCTTTGTAGGTCCAACTATTCCTGTAGCATCAGTTGCTTTTGCTAATCTTGCATCTACAGAAATCTTTGTGTTTGAATCAATTCTAACGCCTGCATATTGAAAACAATACATTCCTAAAGGCCTTACATACTCTATACAAGTATCAATTGGTGTTTCATCAGTAAAATATACTACATTAATATATCCTGAATCGACATTTGATTCTACATATACTGAATTATTTGGAATTGATGTGTCTTCTAATCGGCTATAAAGTATCTCATTTTCCTTACCATAATCATTAATATCTTTTTGCTTAAGATTAACTTCTGCAGCAAGTGTAACTCCAAGTTGGCTGCCCTTATATCTTATCATAGACATAAAGTAGAGCATTACAAATCGATTAAACGCCTCGCATAATCCATCTCGGTCGTCATATTGATAGCCCATCGTATCTCCAAGCATCCATAACAAGTCTTTAGGACACCGTAATGGATCGTATAAATCAACCATATTAGCAGTATCATATTGTGTTTTTGATAATGCGTAATCGAACCATTTTAAGAAAAACCTAAAATCGGCTGACTTTTCGTATACTTCGGGTACTGCTATATCTCTAATTTTCATTCTTGTTCTCCAAACAATTCTTCAGTTGTTGCTACATCAAGAGGCTTAGTCAATCTAATTTTATCACAACTAATGTCAAAAACAAAATCAGAATCTCTTTCTGCTATTCGGCTACGTATTTTTCTAGAAAGCGTGTTGTATGAATAGTCGTCAAAAATTTTATCTGTTGAAGGTGCTTTCATTATATGATAAGAATAAGTTCCGTCAAGATTTTCAAATTTATCTAATATAATTATCCAATACATGCTATATGGTATATGATCGCATAACTGAACTCTTATCCACAAATCTTTGCCGATAAATTTGTCTAAAATTGATTTGATTGAATTGTTAGCGTATATTTTCATAATGTCAATTCAGATAATTCGTCAGTTGTTATGATATTATATGGAAATTTGAGTGAAATATTATTAATTGGGCACCAAAAACAGCGGATTATGCAATTATCTACGAAATGAATATAACAAGACTCATCATATGTATCTATTTCGGCTATCTGTATCCATGTATACACAGGTTCGTCATCGGGCTCTAAAGAACCCTCTATCCATAATTCTTTACCAACTATTTTGTTTAGTATATCATTATGAACTCCGGTTGCGTATATTTTCATTTATACACCGCCTTCTGTAACAGGAACATCTTTAAGAAAATCTAATATTTCATCGGTTGTAAATATATCAAGCGGCTGAAATATTTTTATATCCATAAGATATGTGTTTTTAACATGCTCTAACAAGTATTTATCAGAAAATGGCCTATCAGATGGATGTGCCTCCGGATCCAACCAACCTTGCCCAATACAATTATAATATAACTTACCTCTGGACATATACAATGGCCTTATATACAGAGTATTTTGAGATAATGTTTCATGTGCAAGAATCCAGTAATTTGAATCTAGATATTTGCTAAAGTTCTTTAATTGTATAAAACTGATTAAATTACTCATCTGATTAAACACCTTAATGATATTTCTCCTCATTTTATCTTTCCTTTAATATAACCTAAGGTTAAATATTTATCTAAAATTGCAAATAACTCCAATTGATTCGAATACTTAGGGTCATCTTCTATCTTGATACGAATGAACCTCCAAATTCCATGAGATTCTGCTTCGTCTCCAAGTACTTTAGAGGCTAATTCTCTAGCCCTAATCTCTTCTTCACGTATCACTTTATTAAGCATTCGGGAGCTATCCTCAAAGCATTTGTAGCATTTTCAGGAAAATTCAGTCGAGCAAACGAGATATAATTAAAGCAATCTATATCGCAACCGTGCCATTTAATTACAGGATTTGAAGGTGAACCTGCGTCAAAATATCTAACTCTTTCATCGCAGCCTTGAATTACATCTACAACTTCCATAACGGTCGGCTTCTTGTTGAATGCAGAATTAGCAGGAGCAAAATGAAGCGCCAATGCTTCTTTTGCTTTGCTTAATATTATCTTAGCAATATCTTCTGTTACGGGTCTTGTTGTGTAAATTTGTCCGATTACATAGAAGTCAAATACTCTGCAAGAACCAAATTGCACTTCAACAGACATTGCTTGTAAAGGCTTATAATCTGCGATTACATTATCAATAAACATTTGCGGAGGTCTATATCTAACGAAACTTGTTGTGTTAGAAATTTGAGCGGTATCAATTTGCCCTTGTCCCCACACATCGTCTTTGAAATCATTATGAATAGCAAAGCACATTGCTGTATAGGGCTTGAAATTAGTTGAGAAAACAAATTTAGTTGGGTCAGAAGGATTGAAATCCAAATTCAAAACTTTGCCCCAATCAACATCACTTAATGAACCTTGTACAAAGTCCTTATTGGTGATATACATTTTCTTCTTCTGTGTATCTGTTAAATTGTCGTCTTTATATATTGCTAAATTGATTTCAACAGCTTTTTGACAATCAATAACTACTCCACAATCTACTCCAGCTTCTCTTCTTAAGAATCTTGTGTAGTCAGGAAGTGTTACAAGACTATCCCAAGTGTTGATATAATTTCTGCTATTATAGTAGGCTTCTTTTGCTGTTTCTGGAGACCTACCAGTTACTGTGTAAGTGTGTGGGAGCTCTAATGTATTGGATAAATTAGATACTAATATTTCTCCCGATGCATATTCAGGATTGTTTGTTGTTTTAGCAAAAACTAAATTTTCTAATACATCAGTACCTACGCAACCAATTACTCCAGAACAATCAATCCAGAAAATAGTTAATACATATCCACTGTAATTAGATAGCTGATTAAGATAATTAGAAATAGTAATTTGTGCATTAGAATAGTTATCATAGGTAACGCAATATCTAGGTTCTGCAGTATTAAATTCTGCAACATTAGACACCTGAATCCATTGTGTTTTATCGAATGAAGTAGCTGCTGAAGATGTTTTGCCCTTAACCCAAACAGCTGTTGTATCTACGTGTTGAGAAGGTAATGTTATAATGTAATTATTTTTAACAACCTCATCTACAGCGATTGAATAGCTTCTTAAATCTCCTTCAATTGCTACACGAGTTACAGATTTACCTGATTCTAAAGCAACAGTATCATACTCTGCAAACACATCAACATAATCCGTAAGGACACTTCGTCTACTTCTGCTTTCATTGTTACCGTAACTATTTGTCATCGGCAATATGTTATATGTTATAACTCGAGAAGTGTTAGTAATGTCGGTATAAGCATTTAATGTGCAAAAATTTGCTCCATTGAATCCAAAATCGAGATTCATTGTATCTGAAGTGTTATTAGTTATTGTTACTTCAGTTCTTGCAGCAGTATAAAAGCCTAAATCATATCCGATAAGTCTAAATATTTTCTCTGCATCTTTCCTTTGAACTACTGAAGGTGCAAAAAGTTCGTTGGCCAAGTAATCAACATTTACTCCTAGCATATCTGCAGCTGAGGCCAATATCTTACCTAAAACCACTCCAGGATCTGCGTCTGCTTCTGGCTTCCACAAATTAGTGAGCTTTGGAACTAATGCCCAAAACTCCTCCATTATTGCATTATAATCTCGGGAAGCGTAATTAATCAGACCACGGTTTGAATCTGCCATAATATTCTCCTATGTATTTTATGATATCATATATAGTAAAAAAGGTTTACATTTTGTAAACCTTCTCAATCGACTATATCTGTATTTCCTTCGTTTATCTCTTTTAGTTCTTCTGTTGTTAATGCTTCAACTGGTTCTATTAGTAAAATTCTTTCTTGAGGCCAAGTTACTATATTTTCAAAAATAATTCGTAAATCTCTACAGTGTCTGCTATTTTCAACGATATCTGGATTCAGTGTGTTTAGTGTAAGTTTGTTTCCTTCTCTGGATAAAATTCTTATATAGAGAATAGGTGCAGTAACAACAGGAGCGGCGTCTTGATAAACTTTAACCCAAACATCTCTACCTACAAATCTATCTAGCTTCTTATTTATTGTAAATCCGTATATTTTCATTCCTCATCACCTAGCATATCAATTAATTCATCATGTGTAATTATTTCTACTGGTTTGAATAATTCCAACTTTGCAGGAAACTCCCAAGGTTCACCTTCAACAAAATCTCTCACATCGTCTCTTCCGCTAACATCCATGTATTGATCAAATACCGTGCGCATATCATCTATAACATTAGCCGATATATTTTTTCCGTAGTACTGATCTTCGCCAAGTTTATCGTAGAGATTAACATAAACTAATCTCTTGAAATCATATCTATCAGACCTATAACATTTTACCCAAACATCTTTGCCGATGAAATCGTCTATAGTAGGATTATTTTTTGAACAATATATTTTCATTTTATCCACTCCTCAACTTCCCATAAGTTATCTCCAAACAATTCTTCGGAAGTTAATGCTTCATCACTTATGTAAATCTTGTCATAAGACACATTACGTATATCCTGCAGCCAACCAACAATTCTTTCAGTGTCAAAATAATATTCATCTTCAATAAGAAAATCAGGAACACACTGAACTTTATAAGTATCAATATATTGCGAAGGCACTTTATCTAAAACTCTAACCCAAGTAGTAACTCCATTTTTAGCTACATGATTATTTATATTACCATGAAACCATAAATCTCTACCTGCATATCTGTTGAGCTGTTTCTGGCTACTACAATATATTTTCATTCATCTAATTCCTTATCTTCAATCAATTCTTCTGTTGATAACAACTCTAACGGTTCATATATGTCTAAAATTCTGAATGTGTTGAGTTTATTAGGTTCTATGTCATCTAAAGTGTCAAATCCATAAGTATTGTCATTTATCATTTTTACAATATAGTTATCATTGTCTTTGCGTACAACTTGTACCCAATAATTTTGAGGGTAGTATCCACCACGTGCATAAACAGTAGATGAATTATATCGTATAAATACCCATAAATCTTTTCCGCAGATATCGTCTAATATATCTTCATAATAATGATATCTTTTACTTGCGTATATTTTCATTTAATCTTCCTCCGGAAATATTTCAGAAGTGGTATAACAAGTTACAGGATGCACTATTTCTAAAGTACTTTTGTAGTCTTGATAAACATTATTTGTAAAGTATCCTAAAAGGCGATTACCGCCTCCGGTAAACATAACATCACCATAAGGATTTTCTAGACTTGATGCAAATAATTGATTATAGCTGTATGAAGTGCTATTTGATGATACAATTCGTATGTATTTAAAACACTCGACATATTTGTCATATACCTTAACCCAGATATCTTTGCCGATAAATTTGTCGAGTTCGTTTGAATTGTTACTACAATATATCTTCATCAGGCTTCTCCAGAATACTCTTTAAACAAAATTGCTGTCCAGTTGTCTTGTTGCTTTATCTCTTTGAATTCTTCATCTGTAAGAGTGTCTAAAGGATAGTTTATTGTATAAGTCATAGAACTATCTTTATCTGTTGTATGCATTGTATATGTATCGTCAATATAGCATTCAAGTATAGCTGAATTTGACATAACTAAAGGATTAACTATATTAAAACGGCATATAATACTATCTGCGTAAAGTATCTTAAACCAAACGGATATAGTTAATGTGCTAACTATACCTGCAGCATCACGAGATGCAGTTCCTTTAACCCACATATCTTTACCTGCAAGTTTCTCAAATATACTTTTGTTAGTGCTACAATATATCTTCATATAGTATTACCTATTGTTGCTTCTTCAAATGTATGCATCATAATCTCTAGCTAAAAGTTCTTCCGTTGTTAATATTTCCACAGGATTAGATATGCACATGTGGTGTGTATACCATTTAGCATCATGATCCATTTCAATTTCTATATTACATTCTGGGTTTTCTAACCATTGGTCGTCTACATAATCAACAATGAAGTAGTATCCGTTTTCGTCTTTACCGCTATCTTTGAATTTGACCCAAGCATAATCAGCGCCATACAAAACATGGATCCATACATCTCTTCCTATATATTTATAAGGATTTGATTCATGTAATTGTTCCTTGCAATATATCTTCAACTTAATTCTCTCCTGCTAATCTTCTTCTAGCATTGTCTAATTTTTCATCTAGTATCTCATTATAAGTCATAACCTCAACAGGAAACTCTGTATCTATACTAATTGACTCTAGAGGAATATTAAACACCTGTTTGGATTCTGGATAGTCCCAGAATATAACACTTGCAACATCTCCGTGAATATCTATTATTTTAGTCCATTTATACCAAGATACCTTTACTCCCTGCACGCAAGCATACACATATACATCTCTGCCCGAGTATCGAGATAGATCATATTGATTTGTTGTAGCATATATCTTCATATTACAAATTTATTAATTCATTCATTTCTTCATCTGTTAATGTATTTATAGGCTGTACTAATGATATGTTATATGCATCTGTTAATCCATCATCTCTACCATATCCTGAAATATATATTGTACCGTCTCGATTAGTATGAGCAAATTTCCAACTAATCGCCACCTTATTATCTGATTTTATATCTTTTATCTTTATGAATGCATGTTGTGGGACTGAATAATTAGTGAGATGTTTAATATTTGCTTCGACCCATATATCTCTACCAACAAATTTTTCTAACTCAAGAGCGGATATTCCCGATTTGAAATATAAAGCATCTGATTGCAATTGCTTATATTCGTCGTCTAGCGTATTTAACTCCAGTATTTCATCTTCAAACGAATTATTATATATTTTATTTAATATATTTCCAATTGTAATAAATATATCTCCGCATTCTATTATGTTATCTTCTTTGAATATATGCGACTTAATTGAATCTGCATCTACATCTACATACCACCTTACTCCGTAAGTAGAAGAAAATCTTAAAACAAACCCGTATTTTTCATTTTTAACTTTAAGTAAAGAATCAGTATGAAGTATTGCGGCCTCTTCTTTAAATTCTGCGTCAATTCGCTTCTTTACTTCATTAATCTTTCTATTCAATGCGCGTTTTGCTTTGTTGATTTCACTTTGAGAACTTTTAAGCTCGGATAATTTTGCAAGTTTTTCTGATGTTTTTGATGAATATATTCTCATTAGTGACCTCCTGCTTATTATTTTATGTCTTATGTAGCATCTGTATCTAACAACTCTTCTGTACTTAATACCTCTAAAGGACTAGATAATTGTATATCATAAATATTGCATGATCCGCTGCCATCTGATCCATATAGTGTTTTGTAATTATATTCTATTACATCGTCTTCTATACGTAAAATTTTAACATACCCACCGGAAGTCCAAGAATATCTGCCGTAGTCATCGTTATAACATAGACAGTTACATTTAACCCACAAGTCTTTTCCCTCAATTCTCTTCAAATATTTTATTGTATTGTTTAGATCTTTATTTAAGTAAGTAAAATAATTTGAAAGTATGCTTCTCCAGCCCACATTATTTATGTACTCGAAGAATTCTGAAAATTGTTTAATCTTTTCAAAAGAATTATCAGTATCGTTCGAATTAATATAGCTATCTAAAATATGAAGAGATTCACCTATGTAATTATGTACAATTGATACAGTATACTTCCAAGTAATGCCGTAATAGTTAGGGCGTAATAATATATTAAAACTATTATCTACATCATTTTTTACTGCTTTTATGTCATAGCTAACATAATCAGAAAATTCGCTTAAGTGATCATCAATTCCTTGCTTAATAAGATTGATACTCTGTTTTTGTTTAATTGAATATCCACCGTATATCTTCATTAATCTACCTCCGTTATAGACCAGCCCGAACTATTTATAGTTAACTCGCCTTCTATAGGTTGCTTAGGATTTAAATCAAGTGAGATTTCTTTTCCGAAAGTAGTTAGCATTGCTACAGTCATATTTAATTCATTTGCATCATCAACATGTTGTAAACTGGAATCTCCTGTGAATAATAATCCATCAGTAAATGATGTTTTTTCGGCAACTACATCGGGTTCATGTAATCTTAATTGTGCAACAATCCTATCTTTGATTAATGCTTTTTCATTTTCAGTGTTATACTTAAACAAATGACGCTTTAATCCTACACCGAAGTTAGGGTTGTTGTATAATTCTGTGGGCTCAGTTAATATAAGTAATCTTGACCTAGTAGTAACTGACTTTAAGTCCTCGTCTACAGATACTTGATTACTTATTAAGTTGAACATATTTGGAAATGATAACGATGTTGTTTCTGCCATATGTTATTCTCCATCTTCCTCGTAGTTATAATCATCAGGTACTTCAGTAAATATTTCGTCTGTAGAATATGCTTCTAGAGGTTCAATTAACATTATGTCATCTTTGTCAACAGTACTAATTTTATTTAAGAATTTATTTAAATCATAATCTGTTATATTCATGCCGAAGTTATAGTCTACAACTATCGGATTAAGTAAGTTAACTGTGTAGCACTTATCCGATTCGGATAATATCCTCATATAGAGGACATTTGGATCATCTGGGTGATGAGCAGATTTAGGCAAGTGGACTTTAATCCATATGTCCTTACCTACATACTGTTTTAGTAATTTTCTTGGATCTCTACTACAATATATCTTCATAACATTCTCTTAATCTACTATGAATAATTCATCTGTTGTATAGCATTCTATTGGCTTAATTAATAATAGATTTTCTGCACTACACCAACTTTTTTCCATTTGCACATACTCTAATTCATATTCATGACTATAATGAATGAATCCATCATCACCTGCGCAAAGTGTTCTAACCATATTAGTAACATATCCACGCTCGTCTGCATAATTATTTTTGGACAGAAACCTTATGAAGTATTTTCCTCCATAATAATTTGCCCTAACCCAAAGGTCAGTTCCTACAAATTTGTCAAACTCTGATTCTGTGCTACAATATATCTTCATAATAATATTAAAGGTACCTTTAGGTACCTTGTATCATATCAATTAATTCGTCATCTGTTATCACATCAATTGGTTCTTTTACCGTTACTAGATCTTCATATACGTAATAGTATTTGTCAATTTTGTATATCAAATCTATTGATCTTCTGTAATCTTTAGGCATAACTAGTTGATTCCACATAACCATTTTGCATCTTAACATCATTCTGCCATCCATATTCTTAAATCGTTCTAATATGTTAAACAGATAGATATGGTTATTGTAAGCGACTTTTATCCAATGATCTGTGCCACACAATCTGTCTAAAATATTTTTCTGATCGCTTGCGTATATTTTCATTGTTCTTCCTCAGGGGCGATAAATAGTTCTTCTGATGTGTACACTTCAATTGGAATTACTGGATGTATATCAGATGCATTCATCCAATGACTGTGTGCAAGATAGGCATTATGAAAAGCATCTAAGGTTATTCTTCCTTGTGAATCTTCATATCCTGGAAGATCAGAGCTATCCATTATGCGGTTAACTTCGTAATCAAAACCAATTTGAGGGCGCAGTTTCTTAATGATATGCACATAGTAATCATTTTTTGCTAAGTTACCTTCATATAATTTTGCTTTAATCCACAGATCTTTACCTACTAAGCTTTCCAAGATCTTATGCTTTCTATCTTCCGATGTTGACGCGTATATTTTCATATGGTTACCTCAATCGAGTATTCCTCTATCAAGAGAATCTCCAAGAAGCTCTAGCATTTCATCTGTAGTATAACATTCCATTGGGCGTGATATACTATAATCACCTTCTTTTATTAATCTTGCTTTTTCCATACATTCTCTTAATCCAAAATAGCAATCTGGGGACTCTACCCAATCTGTAGCAACGGCTTGAACTTCGTACCACAAGAATTCGGTATCCCTAAAACTAAGCAAGACCTTAACATACATTGATTGATTATCATAGTTACTACCCATGTGATAATCTATCTTAACCCATAAATCTTCTCCAGCAAATTGGTCTAGGTCATGATAATATGATGCATATATCTTCATAAATCATATCCTCTCGATTATTTCGTCTTCTTCAAGTATATCTATAGGCTGAACTACATACGAGTTGTCTGTCCACATTATGTATATATGGTCGTAAAATTCAGCTAATGCTGAAGCGTTTAGATGAATCATACCGTCAACATCTAGCATTCCATCAAATATTGCTAAACATCTGTAATATACACTTCTACTATCTTCGCCTTTAGATAGTAATTTAGCCCAACAAGTAGTTGAAGCGGAAGTAACTCTAACCCATAAATCTTTACCGACATAGTAATCAAGATCAGCTAAATCTACTTTTGATGCGTATATCTTCATTGTTACTCCTCGTCCAGTTCAGGTCCAGAAAATAATTCATCTGTTGCTAACATTTCAACAGGTTTAACTACTTTTATATCTCTAAAATAGAGTGTTCTTTCTCCATGTAAACAATCGTCTAATTGCGACATTGGAGGAAGATATGGATCACCATCAATTCCTGCAATTTTTAAGTGAACTACATAATGTGCTGGATCTACTTTTCTATCAAAATTAAGCCACATTCTGTTTTTAGACCATCTTCTGTCTCCGTTAGGTGAAAATGATCTGCTAATATAACATAAGACCCAACTATCTGTGCCCACTAACTTATCTAAAAATTCTCTATTATCTTGTACTGAAGCTAATATTTTCATTGTTCAAACATCTCTTGAATTTCTTCTGTAGTATAATATTCGTCTTGAAATATAAATGTTCTCATATCAAACTCGTTGTAAAATATAATTGAGGAAATAACTTCCCAATCTTCTGAATCATAGCCGCCATCTATAATAGCATATTCAGGAATTATTTCGCACTTATACCACATTTTGTTATCATATCCATAACCTCTGTTATATTTATGCAAAACGTGCAAGAATGCTGTGTTATTTATTGCATTGTAATCTGGGTTATATATCTTAACCCACAAATCTTTGCCGATGAGTTTATCAGCTATTTCCAAATTACTGTCTGCATTGAGTGGATTTACCTTCATTACAAATATTCATCCTCATCATTATCTTCGTCTTCGTTAGAAGACATTGCTTCAATTATTTCTTCTGTAGTTAGTGCTTGTATAGGCTTCTGTATTACTAAAGATAAATAGTTGTCCTCATCTTCAGGAAATTCTTCAATTTTATTGATAAAAGAATTTATTTTCTCTGCAGATAAATGTTCATATTCGTTGGCCCGAGCTACATAATCACAGTCAATAGCATTGCATTTGAAAACTGGAACTCCTTTTTCATTTTCATCTAAGTATAAAACCTTAACATAAAATTTTTGAGGAATAACAAGTAAATCCTCGTCAATTTTGTGATAGCACTTAACCCAAACATCTTTGCCGATTAAGTCATAAAAAGATAATTCTCTTGTAGCTGCGTATATTTTCATACGATTGAATCAAAATTCTCCTTTAATTCATTATATGTCATTACTTCAAAAGGTTTTATAATCTGTATTCTATATGCGGGCAATGGAGGCGCTGTAACTATGTTATCTGGAGTGTATGCGAGATATTCACAATAAGTTATATCGGAAGCTTCGTCATGATATACATCCAGTATTTTTATCCAAAGCTTAAATTCGTATGACCTGCTCCTGCTGCCAAATCTTTTACTTACATAAGCATTGACCCAAAGGTCTTTACCTTTGAATTTTATTAAATCTCTATAATCATCTGGTGAACAATATATCTTCATACGTTATATATCTCTGGGTCAAATCTAAATCTATTATCTTCCGATGAAATATACATTGCAAGTTCTTCTGAAGATAACACCTCTATAGGTTTAATTAGTCTACAATCATCAAGACCGATATCTGTAGCAGTTAAATCGCAGCAAGAAATGTCTTGTCCCTTTGCAATAACTTCGTGTTTAGGGTACCAAGCACTATTATATATTGAATCAAATTTTAATTCTCCATTAACAATTGCTGCTTTAATCCACTTATTATACCATTCCTCTGATCTAACAGCTAACCATGCGTCTCTGTTACATATTTGACGTATAGCTCGCATTAGTTCTGGATCAATATCTGGAATATCAGGAATTTTATTACAATATATCTTCATAAATCTTCTCCAAATATTTCGGGAGTTGTTAATATCTCAACAGGTTCTACCAATTTAATACTTGCTCTTTTGATATAGTGTTTATTCTCACGAGCCTTTTGCTTTTGAGTTCTATTTCCTTTATACTGCCCATCTCTATCATGCCCAAAAGTATCTATTATCTTGTTAATAACATACCAATCTGCTTCAGGGTCATATTCAAGTACACGAATCATGTAAGGCTTGTCCCAATAACTGTACCATCTACCTGCATAGTTTCTTTCATGTATTTTAACACGAATCCATACATCTTTTCCGATGAATTTATCAAGAGGTCGTTTATTTTCTGTGCAGTAAATTTTCATAAATCTCTTACTCCGTTGTTATATGAACCGCCTGTTAATCCTAATACTAACCAGGAAGATGAAGTGTTGTCTAAACTTGTCAGAGCCACAACATCTCCATCTCCTGGCAAATATGGAAGCAATAAAGATGGGTACCAAGGTAAATCTTTGTCTTCTGTATAGTTTCTTATCTTCTTCCCGTTGTAATCAGTAATACGATAAGGACCATGGGCATTAGGAATTCTTGTTTGAATTAATAATGTTCCATCGCCTGCATATTTTGTATCTTTTGCATAACCGAATACAATCATAATTTGCCCTCATTATCATTTAAGGTAGGGACCATAGTTTATTATATTTAGAACTTTTTTGCCATACCAATTACCGAGTTGGCATGAGTCTACATCAGAATAGCCAGACCACTCTACTTCAACTTTGCCATTATTAGTCTTAACTCGCTGCCATTCTATTACTGAAACTTTATTAGAATATTTTATGTGACCCCACTCATTGCAGTTTTGGTCTTTCTGATTCTTAGTATCACAGACTATTGCAGAGAATGATATATTGTCTTCTGCATTTACTACAATTACATCACCACATTGAGCAAACGTGTCAACAACTGCTACGCAGAAGTAACCACCAATCATTGCTATACCTTTATTACAAGGAAATCCTTGATCTCTCCACTTATATGCGAGTTCTTGTTGAGGTGTGTCTTTTGCCCAGTGACTTTTAACTGCAGCATTTCCAGGGAAGTATGCAGAATAGCTTGTGAAATCGTCAATCAGACCTGTCTGCGATACAGAACTAGGTATACTTCTACTCTTTTGAGGCGTTAACAATTCACCAGAACTATTTCTAAGATTTGTTACACTGCCTGCAATAACTCCTTGAGTTATAACTAGCTTGTTATATATTTCTAAAGCATCCTCTTTTGATTGATTCATATAATCTGTCAATATAAAATGCTTATTATATGTAACCATTATTTTATCGCAAGCACCTTGAATACTCTTTTCGGATAAAGATAGATTCTTAGTGAGGACAAGAAGTTCTTTATAATTAGCTACTAAATCATCATTAAAGTATTCTAACTGCCCTGATAAATTAATATTCCATTCATAGCCTAACTTATCTTTTACTTTGGGCAACTCATTTTCATCCCAAGCACAGATGCCGTTAAGATATTTTTTATTTGCAAGTTCTTTAGAATATGTAGGTTCAACTCCAGAATATGTTTTAATGCACCCTACATACGCACTTGCTGCTGATGCACTATATCCCATTGAAAGTAAATAGTCCATTGCTATCTTTATATTTCCATCAAGTTGAGATGTATCTACTTGAGTAGCACTAAGAGACGCAGGTGCAAATGTATTATATAGTTCTCCCAGTATTGATGTATAGTTAATTGCCGAAACATGCAAACTGGAAGGGTCATCAGATAATTGATAATTATTGCCAATATATCCAAATTGTCTTAATGTCATATCATGTCTATCATTTTTAGTTTGATATAGTGACCCTAATACATACTGGCTTAAATTACTTCCTACATTTTTACTTGCTCTAGACCAATCAGGCCTTACATATGTGTTTATGCAATTATAAGATAAATCATAGGATTTTCGTTTACTTTGCCCTCCAGTATTTCCTTCAAAAGTGTATACTCGACCACCCTCAACTTTTTCAACGATACCTACGTGACTTGCATGATAATGACCTCTATATTTTGCTGTCCAAGCGAATGTTATTATATCTCCCGGTTGAGGTGTAACTAGATAACCACCGTTAATTGCAGGACCATCTATCCATTTGCCGTTATACCAACTAACAGTATTAGATGCGGGACCGTTAGCTGCAGTACCTCTTGCAATAACATTTATACTGCCGTCGTCATTATTAGATAAACCAGCTTTTACAGCACATGCACTTACGTATACAGCGCACCAAGCATCGTTGTAATTTGGATAACCTGCAGTTCGTAACATCTCTTTACCTCTTTCACTGCTAAGAGATGTTATTCCTAAAAAATATTCTGCTGCTTCTAAAAATGCTTGGATAGGTTTAATGTATTCCATCAATCAGGCACCTCAAACATTTCAGGTGTTAATAATTCGTCGTCAACATTAGTTACAGGCATATCTTGAATCATCCATAAATAAAATCGGCTTTCAAAATTACGCCAATCTATTAATTTGAGCTGTTCTGGAGTTACATATAGACCACACTTAGCACTAACTCCCCATTGCTCAAAATATCTGTAGTATATTTCTAGAATCTGATTATTTAATTCTATAGAATTATTAAATTGTAATGATAACCATATACCTAATTTCGGAGGAAATTGTGCAAGAACATAATACAAGGTCTTGCATTCTGCATCAGCGTCTATTGCACCTTTTGCTCTCACGTTTACATATAACGCATAAGGCAAACCTGCAGAATTACAATCTTGCACGAGTTTAGTTAAATTAGGATTAACATATGTTTTCTTTTCATGAGATGAACTAAATAGCTCTCCGCCGAAAAACATCATTGCACTAACTCTAGCTTCTTTAAGTTTACTATAATCAATTGTTTGATTAAATTGCGGAGAAGGAGTTACCACAAAAGGCTTAGTTGCTTCTACGTTTATTTGAACAGGACCTCTAGAAGATGTCATTGTTCTTGCGTCAAATTTCTGGCCTTTAATCGTATCTATTGTGCAACAATCTAACTGACCCCAAGAATCCCACTTACTGTTAGATAACTTAGTAGTAGTTACACCCCAATCGTGTCCCATTGCTTCTACTACTTCTTCAATATGCTCTTTGCCGTCAAGGTCAACAAAATCGCCAACATAAATACCTACATGAGTTTTACTGCTGCCGTTGCTATGAAATACTAGAGTTCCTGGAATATGCGGAAATGCTTTTATGTTGTTAGAATGATTAGAACAATCAGCATTAAACATTGAGTACTGATTCTTTAAGGGATTTCGCAATGTGGGAGGTTTGTCTACTCCTTCACAAGTTAATGCTCCTCCAATCAATCCAGAACAATCATGTACTTTTACACCTAATTGATATTCATAATTGTTATAAGGAAGATATCCTTGACTCAACAGTGCAGGTTTAACTGTATCAGCATATAGAGATTTAGTTGAAATTTGTCCAGAAGTAGCAAACCAATAAGGTCTACCTAATTGACATATAGCATATAAACAAAGCCAACTATTTGTTTGAGGCATTAGAACACCTCCTCAACATCCTCTTGCTCAAATAATATAGGAGTAGGGTCTTGTTTATACATTGTGCGAGATACTAATCTTACAGGAAACTGAGATAAGGAATCTGTGCAATACTCAAATCGCATTGTACCTCTGTAGCCATATCCAATAAAATCGCCTTTGTTGATTACATCGCCTACTTTAACTTTGAACGAAGCTAAACAACAATATCTGATCCACCGTTTAGAATTTACTTCTACAGTTACATGCCAATAAGCATACTTATCATCTCTATCTATAGATATAACAGTACCGCTAGATATACTATGTACTTCAAAAGTATTTATCTTGCAGTTAGCTGTTTTTGTATCATTTCCCAAAAATCCTTGGTCAATTATATTGCGAGTATCAGTTACCTGCAATCCTGTTAATGTTGTTAATACGTTATATATCATCCTGGTGTTTCCTCAAATGTCGGCCACATGTTACCAAAATATACATATCCTGGAGATATGATATTACTGGTTTGAGTGTATGAATAAGAATTGTATCCTGCCCTGTTACCTATGGTTATACCTTGCGAAGATGCAACTGTATTAGCATCACTCATAACTAGCCTCTGCACTTTTAATGTTGTAGTAAATTGATTAGAAATACTATGAGTTACAGATACTACATTGTATATTCCTGTAATAGGTGAAATAGTATTTCCTGACATTACTAATAACGATACAGGCTGTGCTATCGTGTATTGTTTAACATTTCCAGGAATTACAATAGTAAAATCTCCAGAAAATTGAGATGCTAATGCGTTTACATCATTGATGATATTAGCAGTTTGGAATACATCTGCAAGAGTTGCAGACCAACTGTTAACTACTTTTGTATCATGAACAATAGTGTTACCGCTACCATCTACTGCGAAACCTACATCAGAGAAAGACATATTAACCATATTGTAAGCAACGCCATTGTAGCTTCCGTTTATAGATAATATGTTAGTATTTGCTGTTCCGTATTCAAGAGTTTCTGAATTATGTAATGTTGATAATCCTGCGTTACTCTTATAATGATATACTCCTCTACGTGTCATTGTAGGTTCGTCTACCCAGAATGCAAAAGAAGAGCATTGAGGTGTTGAATCAACAAAACTCTTTTTAAGATAAAATTCTATTGGAGTTATTGTAAGGTTGTTTGTTAAGCAACTTAAACTCCTGCAGCCATACATAAGCCCTGCTGCATCTCTTGTGAAATTATAACATTTAGATAATTTCAAAGCACCTGGCCAAGAATTATAATCATCTTGAATACTATAGCTACCTCTTATGTATCCTGTAGCACTTGTTGTTAGCGGACCGTGATTAACCATAGTAGGTGCATCATTATGGTCTATGTCGAGGTCATAGTATCTGTCCATCTTGAGACCCCAATATATTGCTTCAACTAATGCTGAGGGCTGAACCCAACCGCAAACTGCAGGAATGTTATAAACAGGCATAGCCCACTTAAATCCAACTGCAGCGTATCCAGTTACTGTGTATCTCATAAATAATCCATCAGTAGATACATTGAATTTAAGTGTGAAACCTTGGTATGCTACATTTTCGGCTATTCCGCCATCATTATTTAACCATCCAAACATGAATGATACTGGAATACCGCTAGAACTTGGATATTTATTCGCATCTTGAGCTGCGGAGTATAACAATGCTTCAAATGCAGCAATGTTAGATTTCTTAACATCATCACCGCCAACTATTACAGTAAGTGTCCATGATGTAAATGAAGTTATCTGAGAATTACTTAGCTCAAGAGAACAAAATGGTGACGGAATTTTTAAGCCAAAGTCTGTTAGCGACACGCCCGCTAAGCAAAATGAGACAAAGGGCTGCTTATACATTATTCTTCTCCTAAGTTAAGTCTTAGTGCACTAATAGGTGCAAGTATTTCACCTGCTGAAAATAAATCAGTAATTGATTTAGGAATTATTATTGTTTGTCCTGCAGTTACAGAATATCCATCTTCGATACTGTTGAAGTATGCAATAACCCAACTGTATTCTGGAGAACCTAGGTACTTATTAGCAATCAGGTCTAATCTATTTTCCTCAATTAACTCTACTTCATGATATACTACCGGCAAGTTATTTGTAACTAACGGATTAGATGTTTCAAGAGTTATATATCTATCAGAAGAATTAGGCAAATGAACTACTTGACGGAGGTTTCTGTATCTGCATATATTATTAAATTCTTTGCAAGTAGAATATACAATACCTTCGTGTTCTAATGTTTTATAAGGTTGTGTTAAATCGTTTATCTGTATCATTCAATCAACCCCTTATTTCTTACTGTTGTATAATTTAGCGGCTCTGGTGAAACTTCAGTTATTGTTATAGTTAATTTTAATTCTAGCTGAAATCCATCAAGCCCTAATGGACCTGTCCAATCTGCTTTACAGTCTTTCATAACTCCTGTTATAAGATTCTGAGAATTTAGATAAAATGTAACTAAAGGAGCATGTACAGCAGATCCATTGTATTCAGGAAAGCAATTTGCTTCACAAAATCTAACCAAGTCATTTGCTAATCCATCCCTGTGATCTCCTGTCCACATATCTCTATGCATATGAAATGTATAAGAATTGGTTCTGGGGCCTGATGATTTATATACTTGCCAAGGCTCATATTGATATATCATCTGGGGCATCTCGTCATAATTTGCAGTATAACCATCGCTTATCTCTTCAGGGTATACAGGGAAATCTATCATCTCACCGGATATAGAAGAATATAAGCTTATCTTTCCCCAAGGTAAAGTGAACCATTCCCAAGGATACGGATCCGGTCTAATCATTCCTGAATTTGTTGAACCATATGCGCCAGAAGCTACTACGCTGTATTCTGCAAAAAATGTAGGATCAACTTCGGAATTAGTTTTTAACCAAGTGTTAATCTTATTATACAATTCTGTCGATACAGGCTCACCGTTTCCGATTACGTTGTCCGATAAAGGAAGTGTGATTCCATCAGGTATGAGCAAACAATCTGAGAAAGTTCCGTATTTATAAAGCGAAACCCAATCAGCTTCTGTTCCTAATGCAGCTTTTTCATATGCATCCGAATTAGCAACTAATGTGTTGAGAATATTTGATTTTGTTTGGCCGTCAGTTGAACCTTCAGTATCTCTTCCAAATACTTGAGAACCAATATTTACTGTTCTTTTTAATCCGTTAGCGTTGAGAACATAATCTACATTTTTCTCTCCAACCATATCTGCTAAATCAGACAATGTAGTTTGTGGAGTTATTTGTAAAAATTTCATATGTTATGCCCCCAATCTAAGTTGCTTTATAACATGTGGTTCACCAAATACTGTGGGAGGACGTATACCTGATGTCAATGTAGATATATACTTCAAACTTGTTGCGTAACAATGAGCACAGGCTATATTAGTAAATTTGTTATCTAAATTACTATCGCCTAAGAGCGCTAATGTATCGTAGATATCTAAGTATTCTGAATTGTTATATACAACTTCACCTAACATATAAGTATAAATCCAATCAGGAATTATATAATTTTCTGAATCTTCCTTACCTTGATGTTCAAGATAGTTATTTATAGTTGTCACTATGTATGTTTTAAGTTTTTCATATTCTGCTTTAAGACTAACAGAAGCAACTATCTCACCTTTTTGATTCAACCTATTGTACATTATATCTTGCTCTAAGAACGGATTAGGATAATTGTCATTGAAAAAGTGCTCTTGATTTTGTTGATCTTCATTTGTAGAATCTAAACAGATAAATGCTTCAAACATCTCCTTATCAGAAATAAGATGATAAGGGTATCCAGGAAGATAACCTAACTTAGAATACTTTATCTTTATAATGTCGTGTATTAATGACATCAGATTGTGCTGCCTCCGTAGAAGATATGATATTCATCAGAATCCCAACATCCCATTGACTCCATTGTTATATTTGCTGCACTGAGAAGATTTGTATCAGAATAGAATCCAATTGTTCCGTTAGATGTTATATCAGTTTCAGGATTGTATACACCAGTTAATGCTGTAAAGTTTGTTGCAATAACTACCCAATTTTGATTTTCTACTGGATATGCTGCAGTAAATGTACCTGTTACCTTTAACGGCTTAACCAAACACTTAATAGGATATACTAAATCAGAACCTTGAGGTAAGTTAAATGTACCTCCAATTATTGATTTACCTGTGGTTATGTTTGTAGCAGTTGTACCATTAGATACATATAAGCTGCAACCAATCATGTCTCCATTACTATCAAACGATATACTTCTAAGTGCTGAAGAATAATGATTGTCATTTGGATTATCTTCATTCCAGAATGCAATTTCTTCTGAAGTCATTGTAGCATCAGGTTGCAATACTTCCATACCGTTTATAGATAAATCAGCATCTTCAGAAGTGAATTTGTTATACCATAATGTAATATCGCTAAATCCTGTAAATCCTGAGGTTCTTGTGTTATGGATGTCGCATGTTCTAATATAGTTAAATACACTTGCATCATAATATATTCCACAACGAATAACGTTTATTATCGGATTACCTCCAATATTACTATCAATTCTTATCTTTTCACAACTAACGATGTTTACAACTGTATTAGAATTTGCATTTCCTAAGAAGTGTAAATAAACAGCTGTTCCAAATCTCGAATCAATGTTAGATATGTTTATTGTGGTTGTTTCTTCTTCTGCAGGAAGTGTTATATAGATATTAATAACAGGAGAGTTTGCAGTAAGTGTGCTATCAAATGGAAATGCAATGCGATCATTAACATACTGATCAAGATTCGTTTGTACTGTATCCGAAGTTACATTACTAGGAAGTGTCAAATCTTCACCTAACTGGTATGCAAGTGTTCCTTGACGAAGTAACTCGTAATCAATTAACCTCAATCTTCCTGATTCGTCTAATGTTACATAACCACCATCTGTTGCAGTTGAATCCACATTATAGAATCCACCTGCCTGAATAGTAGTTGCTAGAGGAACACCTCCAGTTACTAAGATATAATCTGACCAAGCTCTAGGACCGCAACCTGTTACTTTGTAATAGACTGTACCGATAAGGGCTTCAGAAGAATCATAGAAATCAATTTCAAAATAATCTGCGTTGAGTGTTCCTCTATATGATGTGAAGCCAAATAGTGTATTGGCATCTTCATCAAATATTCTAGTCCACTTACTCTGATCCCACGCTCCAGTAGTCGACCCAGTAGCTATATATAATCCGCCATTGTATGCTGCATAGTCATTAGAAGAATAACTATGAGATTCGTCATACCAATCCGCAAGATGAGTTAAATCAGTTAAAGTTAATTGGTGGTCATTAACAGTAATTTGATAGACCTTTGCAGCGGTGCCGCCTAATCTTACTCCTGAAGGTAATGTTTGTGAATATGCAATGTTTGCTACTACTCCAGGAATTACTTTATACATTGTTGAAGGAGCAGCACCCTCATCTTCAGACATCCTTGCAGATGTATCTTCTCTTACAAATATATAATCTCCATTATTATATGTTCCAGGTATTGTAGGCATTTCATATGTAGAATCCTTTACATCTAACCACAAGACCATATTACCTGCGGGAGATTGTTTGAGACTATTTACTTTATCTGAAAGATTCTTTATAACTTGAGTATACGATGCATCTACTGTACCTGGAGCTCCTGATAAATAATTAGCTTTAGGAAGTTGAATGTCTCTAAGATTGTAATATGCATACTGTCCATCTTTCTTCATAGAATCAATCTGCTGATGAGGTATAGCTAAATGAACATATCCATCAGCAGTTGACAAGAATGTAGCTTGAGGTATAGATTCATTAGGATTTGTTGATATGATTTGTGGATATGCGTCCCAAACCATCAAACTTCCTGTTGAATCACACCAAGTAGACTTATCGGAATCTCCGCCCTGACCAGAAAATGTATATAACTTCTGTGCGTTAAGGTTCTTTTTTGACACAAAGTTTTCATCAAGTACTTTATCTACATCTGCAATTCTTGTAGGATCTATGTAAGATAATTTTTCTTTATTCTGAACGATACCTGATATTATTCCACCTACATAGATAAAATCAGCTAACTTAATATCAGCAGTTACTGCAGATCTATCCGTTGTACTGTCTGAAGGAGTTTTAAAGTTCTCTCGCTTTTCAATGACTAACTGAATACCTGTATATGTGTTATCTTCGTTTTCTGCAAGCATTGCTCCTGCCATAGTACTTTCTGTACTATAGTATGCTTTGATGCCAATGCTAAGTTCGCCTGTTAATGCTTCAGAATAGCTTCGTGCAAGTTGTGCATTTGCTAAAGTTAAATCAATGGACATAGGAGATAATGATTCTACATAATGACCATTAATAACTGCTCTACCAGGAGCTATTTGAAGTATACAAGATGAAGAATTAATGACTACCCATTTATCTGCATCGAAAGGACCTGCAGGAGCATCTATTGCTACTTGACAAGCATACGTAAACGAATTATATGTTACGTACTGCCCAATTGAATATGATAATGTCGGGTTATAAGCATCAGCTTCCATACCTGACAGCAGTGATACAAAGAAGTCATCCATACTGTGAGTATACGAAGGACCTATTTCATATTTTACATCAGGATTTGTTCCGACCATTTCTCGGGAACGAAGATTATATTCAGTAACTAACTGACCTCCTTTGGTAGAATTACTTAAAGGGAATATGTTAGTTGTTGCTACTGTAAATGTTGGAAAATGCATTTATGCTCCTCCTAGATTCTTATATATATATATAACTATTTAAGGTATCAAGTTGATGTTGTTGTCATTCCTAAAGCCAATGCGTTTATTGAATCAATGAGAGATAATCCGCCTACTTGTGAATTATTCTGCTGCATTATTGCTTCAAGTATGATGACAATCTTACCTAACAATACGTTTGTTTGCAGCTGAGGATCCATTGTCTTGAGCTCATCTTCAGTAAATGCTTTCATTGCATTTGCGAGTGCTAACAATGTTTCATTTTTAGCATCGCCTTCTGCTTGTTTTAATTCATTCCAAGCTGCGGCAGTGCTTGTTGTTTCCGAGTACTTCTTTGATGCAGCGATATATCTTATCCAATCTGCTAAGCACTGCTGGAATGTACTGCTAGTATCAACAAATGTTGCTTTGATATTTTGATTAAGCAGTGACAGTGCACTTATTACTGTAAATTCTTTAGGGTCGCCTAATCTAGTATTAATACCTGCTAGTGCGGCATCTATTGCATCTATCCGCTTATCAAATCTGCCTTCATTATCAAAGAATGGTTTGAATTCGTCTTTAACAAATGGTGACCAAATAGATGTATTAAATAATCCGTTTGTACCATTAGCATAATCCCAGAATCTTCTATTTTCAGCTAAGAAGTTTTCTTGATTAGTTCTCCATTCATTCTCTTTTAGTGCACCCGCACGACCTTGTTGTTGTTCAAAGTAATTTCTTACTGCTTCTGTTCCGCCATATTCTTCAAATACGGCTTCAGCATCAGCAATTCCAAAATCTCTTGCTGCAGCAAGATAATCATTCCAAGTGCCTGTTTTTGCAAATTCTTCTGCAGCAGCTAAATAAGCTTCCATCTGTTTGTTAGATGCAGCTAAAGCAGCTTGAGTTGCTCCTGCAGTTACTTGTCTAACGACTGCAGGAAGTAATGTAAATGCAGCTGAATGATTAAGTGCAGATTTTCCTACAGTAAATCCAGAATAGAGTGATCCATAACTAGCATTTCCACCTAGACCGGAATATGGTATGCTATTACGATATCCCATATCGTGCCTACTTGCAAATGCAGCTGATCCTCCACCTGAATCTACTAAATAGTTAAAGAAATCGCCACTAACATAATTAGTTGGATTATATTTAGCTACATCAGTTCCAAATATTTTTCCTAATGCCCAAGATAGCGGATTATTATTAATAACATCAGTAGTAGACCAGTATGAACTATTAGCCGAAGAACCTACCATCAATTCAGCAAGCGGTTTAACTAATCCTAAATCCGTACCTGTAGTTAGCAAATTACTAAGTGCGGTATAGTTAGAACCAACAGCACCTGCAGTAAGTATTGTTTGCAAATCTGCGTTAACATTTTTTGTTTGAGCGTTTACTTTAGATAGATTACTAACGCCTTTTGCAAGATACGCAATAGGATTTAAGAAATTAAGTATATTAGCAACTGAATGTCTAAGTCCTTCAATTAATGCTAACGAAGCACCAGTTAAATCGACTGCATATTGATTATTGGCAAGTTCATTAGCTATTTGCTCTTGCCACATGTGCTCTTGAACCATTCTTCCTGCTTCGCTATCGATTACGTAAGCAAGACCTTCTTCAAGAATTACATTGTTGATTTCCTGGAGCTTAAGTTGTTCTGTAGTAGTTGTTGCTTCTCCACTTGCGAGAAGGGCCATATTTTCATTTAACGAATTTGCGTTAATAGACATATCAGCAACCGCATTTGCAAGATTGTTAAAATCTACTCGTGCAAGTGCTTTCATGTCTACACCAAATACAGATGAAAGTCCTTCTGCAACTTCCATGTAATTTGTAGGGGACATATTCTGCATAGCCGATAAACTACGGAATATGTTTACAAATACTGCTTGAGGATTTGTTGCAAGTGCGTTTAAGAACTCTGTATTACCTGCGTTTATACCTGCAAGGGAACGGAGGGCAACTATAGTATCGCTATTTCCTCCAATTGCTGCATTAACTACATTTTCGACTAATCCAGAAGCAAGATCAGGTGCAATTGCACCAATTACTGCAGCTACTGAAGTAAGTGTACCTGATATCTGTGCAGCATTTGATGTTCTAGCAGTTTGAGCAATGTTTACTGCACTCGAGAATAAAGATTCTGCATTCTTTAATCCTGTAGTAAATCCGCCAGTAAGTGTTCTGCTAGAATATAAGAGATTACTTGCAAATAATTCTAATTGTTCATTAGCATAATCAATTGCTTCTGCTTGAGTTGCACCATAACTTACAGCTTCTGAAGCTAACTGAGCATATATTGAAGCATATGAAGTAAAATCCTGTCCAGGAATGGCTGCATTAAGCTTAGTTGCTTCATAAGCAAATGCTTCTGCAAGCTGTCCGCTGAGTCCTGTGTCTAATATGGAACTGAGTTTTTCAATAACATCAGTTGCGGGAATTACTTTCTCTAAGCCTTCTTCAATAAGCCTGCTGGACATGCTGGAATACAAGTCATATACGTCTTCTTTAGTATATCCTTGTGTTAGCGATATCTTAGAAAGATTTTTATCCCATTCATCATACCACTCTTTAGTGGCTTTCATGAGAATTTCAAATGGCTCTCTTGCAAGATATTCAAGGTCAGCTTCAACACGTTTTTGAGCGTTTTCTAACCGCTTCTTACGCATGTCTTCGTCTTTTGACCAAGCATTAACCCATTTTTTAAGAAAATCACCTAATCCAGTTAAGGCAGGTTTAAGTAATAAGTAAAGAACAGCAACAACTGCGCCGATTACGCCTGCTTTACCAGCAACCTTATCAAGACCTGACATAAGCTGTTGGTAATTGGCGCCCTGAGACATAGCCCCACCGGCAATCTGTGTACCTAATTTGCCTCCACCGGAAGAAGCCATTGAACCTGAACCGCTCTTAAATGCGCTAACAAGAGAAGATCCAGTACCGCTTCCGCCGATTTTATCTAAATATTTAGAAATACCTTTTTCAAGGCTCTTAGTTACATCGCTGCCTAATTTGCTGCTCTTAATAGAATCAAATAGCTTGCTTCCAAGATGCTTACCATATTCATGAGGTAAATCTTTAAGCTCAAATCCAAACCTCTTTGTGAACTCAGATAAGGCAGATTGCATACCTTTCTTAAAATCGCCGCCAGCAAGAGAATCAAGCATTTGATCCTTGATTCCTTCTTCAATATCGCCTAAGATACTTCCAGTATGCCTATATTCAGACGCTCTTCTAGCTCTAGAATTACGGCTGTATTCCATCTCGTTACGTCTATCATTAAATATAGATTGAGATGTTTTGCGTGGATCTCCAGTAGATTTAATAGTAGCAGTTAAGTCTTTTACCGCTTTAGTTAGTGCACTATAATCATCGTCATTTGCACTAAATAAATCTCTCATATCCTGCAATAAATCTGCATTATTTGAAAGTGGCTGTTGATTGTTGTTCTTGTTGTTTGGCATTTTACTTCTTATGCTTCTCTAATTGCTGTTGCCGTTCCTTTAGTTCTTTTTCAAAAGATTCTACATATTTTGTCCTTACAAAAATAGGTTGATCCATGACCCATTCTGCACTTACTGCACCTTCTGATGCTCTTGATATGAATAATGTTTCATCTATTATGCGTTCATATCTATCTTGACGCATTTGATGAAATGTTTTTATTTGTCCATTAAGTTTTATCGTTTCCCTTAGCGGATCCACTTGACTTCTCGGCACATCTATCAGCCTTCCAGGCCCTGAGATTTCCCACGGTCGGGCGAAAGAATCTATCGTCAACCAACGCGATAAATGCTGCTTCTCCGCTTCCGCATTTAGGGCAACGTGTTGAACCTCCTGCTCTAAGTCCATAATTTGTTAATTCAGAAACTTTATCTTTAAGGATTAAGAAATCTGCAGAAGTCATGCTATTTTGAATCTTGTATTTAATATCCGCAGGAGTTAAACTTGTTTCACCTTTGATAGATTTAATCATGTAGCATATTCTAGCTAAATCAAAATTTCTTTCACCATTACTTAACACAAATAACTTATCTTTATTTGCGTTAACCATATCTTGAATTGTTGGGAGTTTTAATATAATATCGCCATCGAATTCGATAAATTCGTCACGAGATATCTTTATGTTATTATCAAACTTTTCAGGAAGTGTCTTTACTTCTACTGAACGTAAATCTACTTGATATTCTCCACGAGAAGTTACATCGCATTCGGAACAAAAGATTGCATTTGTTGTTATATAGGGGCCGTAATTCAATATCCTAAGTGCTCTACAGACCCACTGAAAATCAATCTCTAACAACTTATGAAAATCACATTTTTCTTCGATTGCTTTAGGGAAGATAACATCAAGCATTGTAGCGATAAAATCTTCTCCACCTACATAATCGAGTTCTGATGCAGTTGGAATGCTCTTTAATGTGAGTATGTCAGGGATACCTGAATCTGAATACAGTCCTTTGCCTAAAAGTTCAATTCTTTCTGAAATAGCCATTTAATTTCCTCCTAAAAGTTTTTGGTAGATTGGTATTTCGATTTATTTATTTGTGTCCTTATACCTACTGTAAAAGTGTTATCGGTAGATACTGCTTACTATATCATAAAAGGTTACAACAAAATACCTACCCTGAATTCTCAGAATAGGTAATTAAGTATATGTGAAACTTTAGGCATTAGCGACCGCCGTTTAAAAATTTGTCCCAGTTGCAACCGCAGTCTATGAATTTCTTTGTATCGTCAAAGTATGCAAAAGCTAAATATGATTCTCCAGGAAGTGATCCATCTTTAATGAGGAATGATATACCTGATACAGATTCTATATCGGACTCTACAATTATATTGACGTTGTTATACTGAAATGTATTTCTCTGTCTATCGCTCATGTATTTATACAAGGTTATACATAGATATGAGGAGTACCGTAGCACTTCCTCATATCCGCACTGTCTTTATGGCAAAAACTGACAAGATGTGTTTATTGATATCAATAAAGGTTAAGTTGTTATGATGAGCTCTTCTTCAGAATGAAACCTTCCGTTGTAAGAGATATTTCCGATACGCTCCATGATGCAATCTTCTAAAAGATAAACATCGCCTTCATCGTCGTATCCGTAACCGTATATTCCACTGACGTTTCTTGTGTAGTCTCTGATTACTCTCCGGCACTCTTCAATGCTGTTGCAGAAAACTTGATGTCTGTTATTGAGCATAGTGTTACCGACTACTACCAAGTACTGGATATTATTTGCGTGTGTCATCGCCGTGTCCTCCTGATGAGTATTGATATGAATAGGCGTAATGTTATTATAATTATAAGCCCACAGGAGTAAAAATAAAAGTAAATTCGCTTATTATTTGAAAATTTAATACTTTATTAATAAATTTTATTTATGATATTCTGACATATCACCTTTCATCATTATCACTATATAATTAGCTTTGCTGTTATATATTATGTCATATACAAGAAATTTGTAGTTTGATATTTCACTCGGAAGTTCATTTAGAGGGCGTCTACCTATTTCAGTCCAATCTTCCAAAAGATCTTCAGATTCATCTTCTTCTCCGAAGGCTATTATGAATTTTACTGAAGGGACTATCTCAAATGCGTCATTGAGTTTGATTATTTTATCAGCAACTTCAGCGGGAGTTAAAACAGTCCCGCTGAATTGTTTGCTGCATAATTCTGAAAGATCATTTAAATCAGTTATCATAGTTATTACCGTATATCTACTTTAGAAAACGTACTTGTTTTCTGAAATTGAGATATGTTATCTCCTAAGTATTTTCTTAACTTGTCTCCATCCCAAGGATGCTGAGTGATCATAATGACAGAAGCTTTGTAATCATCTCCAAATACTATTAAAGTGTTGTTATCTTTTCCGCCCTTAACTCCTTTTGCATGAGCGTATTTGATGATTTCATCATCCATTTTATCAATCCAAGATTCCAACTTCTTTTTTAGAGCGACAGCTCTTCTGCGCTTTCTAACTATCTTTGAGAATTCATCTTTGTTCTTGCACATATTCTTTCCTTCCTTTCAAAACTTTCGCATCTCTTACAGTTTTCGTAGTTACCGCAAACCTTATAATACTTACATTTGGATTTACCGCCGTTATTACTAGATGTATATATCATATTTTATTTTGGTAGAATATAATGTGTTCCGCAAAATTTGCACGTCATATGTTGCTTATCTATAGATCCACCACAGCATTTACAAGTAAGCGGTGTAAGTTTATGCTCATCTATTTCAATCTCAGAAATATCTTCTAAGTCTTCACCATAAGGACTAACTAAAATTCCTTGATAAATACTAGGTACTTTATCAACCCATGCATCATAAATATCTTCATAAGATTTAACTGTGTTATTAGCAATTGCTTCTATGTTATAAGTAGTTAATAATCTTTCCCCATATCTTGTTATTCTGAAAACAAATTGTGTTGGATCTTTGTAACATTTGAATATATTAGCAAGCTGATGACATACAAATTTACTTCGTGTCCAGAAGATAACTTGATCGTTTACTACGTCATATAATGGGATAATGATTTTCATATTTTCATTGTTTGAACTATCTCCTTCGTATCTAGCTCGGATATCATCCTCAGATCTTAAAAGGATTATTACATCGGACTGGTCTCCATTATTATCAAGATGAAAAGACCAAGAAGGAGCTGGATTAACTAATTTGCTATAATTGATAACGCCATTCATATGATAGCCTCCTATTAGAATTATTGATACAAAGTTTATAACGATTCTGATTTAATTATCAAGGTTTCTGAAATACTCTTTAGGATTTGAATACTGATCGCAATCCTTAACATTACAAAAGTATTTGTAAATTGCATCTATATTGCGGAGCATATATTGTTTACTTTCGCAGTCATCTGGAATGAATTTCAATATGTTATCTCCGATAACTTGAATATCTCTTGCAAATGGATGATTTACTCCGTGCCCTATCTTACGTATGTTTAGAGCATAAGGTCGAGTAGATTCTTTAACTTCACCTATATCGAATTCTACAAAATTGCCTTCTTTGAAAGTTTTAGTGTGTTTAGTACAATTCTTCCAATGCAGATAGTACTCAACACCGTCGTCCCCTTGAATAAATCCAATTCCCGGAGGATATTTCCACATCTTAACTATTTTGCCGACCATATATGATACCTCCTTTATGCTATTTTGAGCTTTTCAAGATCCTTTTTATTAACGATTGTATCTGACATCTTCTTCTTGCCCTTTACAATTGCGTGAACTTCTTCGTCATAAGTATCATGCCCAATAATTGTATGGATTGTTACTGTTGAAGATGTTCCGATTCTGTGTGCTCTATCGCAAGCCTGTTCCTTATCACCGTCAGTCCAAGGCTCATCTAAGAAGATAACTTCGTTAGCGGCTGTTAATGTGATACCTACGCCTGCAGCTTTTGTTGTGCAGCAGATAATTTTAACTGATGGGTCATTCTGGAATTTATTTACGATGGGCTGGCGATCTAATTCGTTGATTTCGCCTGTTATAACTACAGGATTATATTTCTGAAGCCTTTCAACTGCGGGCTTTATACCTTCTATCCAGTTGCTGTAAACAATTACTTTGTTACCTGAATATACTGCTTCTTCTACCAGCTGCTCTAATCTGTCGAGCTTAGCATTATTTTTGATGAAGCTATAAGGTCCAATACCTCCGGAAATCTGGCGAAGTCTAAGGTATGCTGCTAATATGCAATCTGTTCCTGTTTCAGAAGAATTAGCTGCAGCTACAAGTACTTTGTTGTAGAGGTTCTTCTGCTCTTCACTGAGCTCTACGTATTCATTTACGTATACCTTATCAGGAAGATCCAGAACTTCTTCTTTTGTTCTACGGAGCATGATAGAATCTAACTGACCTTTAAGCTGATCAATGTTCTTATAGCCGATAACGCTTCCCCAAGCATCAGTATTACAGAAGTGATTCTTAAATGAAGAGAATCCGTATCTCTGATAGCCCAACCACTTGAGAATTGCGAAGAGATCTAAGGGAGTATTAAGTAAAGGAGTACCTGTCATACCTACTTTGAATGAGGGCTGAAGCTGAAGCATTCCCTGACCTTGCTGAGTCTGGAGATTACGACAACGATGAATTTCATCGATAGCAACCATGCTGATTATATTCTGAACGCATAACTCAGATAACTTACTTGCTATTGTTGCGTTGCGTAAAGACTCTACATTAGTGATGATAAAAAGATTGGAATCTATTTCGGGATCTCTGTTAAGAAGCTTATCTAAATCTTCGATCTTTTCTGGATTACCGCCTACTGTAAGCTTACCGGATCTCTTCATTGTTCTCATTCCGAGGATATATCCTGTTTCGTATGAATGCTTCTCAATCTCTGCAAGCCAATTCCACTTGAGAGAATTAACGCAACAGATGATAAGGCAGTGCTTGAAATTCTGAGCCTTCTTGCGAATGAGAGCTAAGTCGATAACTTCTTTTGTCTTGCCCAATCCTTGGTCATCTGCAAGAAGAAATCTGCTATGATTAAGGCCATATACAATTCCCTCTATCTGATGATGCATCGGAGTTGTTTTGAATAAAGACAAATCATTTATCTCTACCTTAGCAGGGATAATATCTTCATTAGTTGTATCAAATTTAAAATTGGGAAGTGCTTTCTTAAGAGCTTCAAACTCTTTATATTCTATCTCCCACTGCTTCTTCTCTGTATCCCAGATGTGAACTCTGAGTGATTTGACTGCTTCAACTATTTTCTTGTTGTAATCAAAAGTAAGAAATACTGAGTAGTCATCAGTGCCCTGAATAGGCTTATCTACTCTAGCGTGAATTGTAGGAGAATATGAATATGTAGAATACTTGTTATCAGGCTTGTCGGATTCTTCACAAGTAACAAGTTCCATCTCTGCGAGCTTTGTTTCTACATCCGGATCGTCATCTATAGAAACGATAGCAGATTTAGGAATATATCCTACCCAAGTTGTGTTTACGAGTTTTTCTCTATAAGCTGCAATAGCCTTATTAAGATCCTCTTCAGTAGCGAAGGGATTGATATAATTATGAGATCCGCATACCGGACCCATTCCGAAATATTGAGAAATTGGATTAGTGATTGTTATACCGCAGTGCATACATCTCTTGGTAATGCGCTGCTTGATATCCCCGTGAAGCTTCATCTTTACTCTGCGAGCAGTTTCTCCGATCTTGACACCGTACATAATCATCAACGGCATCGGGATATCATTATTAAGATCCTTCATTAAAGTAAAATCAGGAGTTGACTTCTTTGTCATCCAGGACTTAACTTCGATTTTGTATTCTTTGATCTGTGACATATGTAGGTCCTCCGTCTAATAGACTATTGATATGTGAAACCATTATGATATTATAATTATATGATAAAAGATACAAAATTAAAAGAGAATCATTTAAAATTTCTGAAATTATTTTAAAATTAATGCCTTATTAATAAATTTTATTTTATTTCTTCTGCAGTTTCCATGCAGATATCGACAAACTGATTTAAAGTTTCACCAACTCTATGTTCTCTAGGTATTAAATCTGCAATATATATTGTCATACCTAAGTTTCTTGCTGAAAATTCTCCGATTACAAATGCAAGTAATTCTTCTTCGCTATCAAATTCATTGATTCCGCTAAAATCTGTCCAAGCATTTTCAAACCAATATACTTTATCATCATTAAAATAGTATACAAATGAATGGGTTTCTTGCCCTTGCCCAATATCATCAACTGCAATAAGAAATTTTGCTACAGTATCTAACCCCATGATAGATAACTCGTAATTTTCAAAAATAGCTAGGTCATGGCAAGATCCGCTTTCTTGTTCAAATACCTGTACGGGACTCATTAATCTATCGAATTCTTTGTATTCAAAATCCGACATATAATAATTTAATGATTCTGGGGAACTAAACCTCTTTTCAAACATAACTAAGCCTCCTCGCAATATATAACGATTCAGCGTTACGTGTAATCAATAGTGTAGTTAGCTGAAATCTCTTCGATTAATTCCTCATATGTGAATGTTTGCACAGGATGCACTATTGTTAAATCAGGAATGTAAAAAGTATACTGAGTGCTTAAATAGTTTACTAGGTCTTCCCATTTAATTGACACATCATTTATAGGAGACTCTATGTAATCTGAAAGTGCAGAGTTACAAACTACGTTATCACCTTCGGTATATAGTACCTTGATATAAAAGTAATTGCTGTGATTATTGCTTCTAACTTTAACCCAGATATCTTTTCCTGCATATTTATCAAATTGATTTGAATATTTTGATGAATATATCTTCATGGATACACCTGCTTTTCTTTTACTAAATCAACAAATTCATCCGTTGTTAGTAATTCTATAGGCTCTGCTATTAGCAACATATCTGCTTTAGTTAAAAATTTCTTTGTTAGAATACTAGTTACCCAATCAAAATGTTCACGTAATACTAAATCATTTCCGTCTATGGCATCTGAATTAATTCTGTTATATTGTGCATAATTGCCACCAATAGACAGTATTCTAACATACTGAAATGATATCGTTTCTACATTAAATACTTTAACCCAAAGTTCTTTTCCTTTGAAGTATTCTAGATCTAAATAACGATTTTTATTTGCGTATATCTTCATTGCTCTGTCTCAAACAATTCGTCTTCAGTTATTATTTCAACAGGCCTGCAAACAATTAAGAAATGACGACCATACCCTCGTGTAGGTATCTTTTCTCTATTATTTCTAAGAAAATTCAATCTATCTATATCAATAGCTTTAGTTTCGAACCATCCATTATTATCAATACGAAGTATCTTGGCATATAAAGTATCGGACGGACTATGCTTTGGTCTTACCTTAATCCAAACATCTTTGCCGATTACTTGTTTAAATATATCTTCATCAGGCTTTTCTTTCATTACTGGTCTTGCTGCGTATATAATCATCAGAGATCCTCCTTATGGTTTTCAAACATTTCTTCTGTTGTCAAAATTTCTACAGGTTGAACTAAAATTAATTCGTTTGTGAAGAAACGAATTGCGTGTTGGTTGTAAAAATTAGCGTCTCTTGCATTAAATCCACTATAATCCGCAAAGTTTCTAGGAACAGCGTTAACTATATATTCATTACGTTCTTTTCTTAATATACGAACCCAAGATTTACCTCCACCGCGTTTTAAAACGAGCACCCATAAATCTTTGCCAATGAATTTATCTAAGTTAGTTGAAGTTGATGCATATATCTTCATTGCTCTTTATTACTCCTTATTAACTCCATCATTTCTTCATCAGTAAAGCATTCATTTAAGTAAACGAGTCCGTCGAAATAAGATTTATCGGCAACGTCTTTTTTGAGCTTCATTCTTTTGCTTATTACTGCTTCACCATTTATCCAACTATTAATTTCCCATTCAGGAATTGATTGAAATTCGTATCCAATCCAATCTTCGCAATCATCTAAACTCTTTACTTCTTTAAGTAACTTTATATAAGAAGTATAATTACTGTTGTCAGGATTCATTACTTTAATCCACAAGCCTGTACCAACAAAATCAGCTACTTTACGTTGTCTTGATGCGTAGATTTTCATGAAAGCGACTCCTTTAGTTCGTTAGTTGTTAATACGTCATAAGGTTTAACTACGTTAAAATAATATTTAGGGAATACTTCTGAGTAATCTAATATTTCATTAAAGACTTCGCTATTAACGTGTCGCATATCAACGCAAATGTTAACTCGGTATCCTTCCTGTTTTAATTCGTCATCATATTCAGAATTGAGTATTCGTATCCATATATAGAGATCATTATATTTAGGTCCGGGTTTAGGTACGTGTGCTTTAATCCACACATCTTTGCCCACGAATCTATCAAGTTCGTTTGATTGTGACGACGCGTATATAATCATTGTTCGTTCTTTCGTTCAAATATATCTATGATTTCGTCAGTTGTTAGTGTTTCTATAGGTTCACAAACTTCATAATCATTTATCATACCGCGATCCTGCTCATTTAACAAAGTAGATAACAATTTCATTGTTGGCCTAAAGTTTTCCACTATATAAGCTTTTATCTTATTAAATATAATTATTGGAGTTCCATATTTTGAAGTACCTTTAGACAATATTCTCATGTAATATGAATGTCCGCTTGCACAATAACATTTGACCCAGATATCTTTTCCAATATAATATTCTAAATCTTCTTTAGTGTAGCTGTTAGCATATATCTTCATTACATATACCTCGTCCCGCTATTTTTTAATATTTCCATTATTTCATCTGTCGAATATACGTCTAGTTTACCATCTTCAGGTACTTCTATGTCATATAAATCATATCTTTTGATATATTCCAACCTATCAATATCTTCTTGCAGTGAAAGATAGTCTTCAGATTCATCTACCAACACAGCTGATATTTGATTACAAGTTAATGTGCTTCCAGATATATTAATTACCCTAATGTAAAATAGATTATAATCTTGGTCAATACCTACCTTAACCCACAGCTCTTTGCCTATAAAGTTTTTAAGATATTCCTGCATGCTGTCAACATTGTTTACCTTGGGTTTGTGCGTATGACTATATATTTTCATATCAAATAACTCCGCGTTCTTTTAATCTATTTCCTGCCATGTAACTTATAGTTGAATTTTGGCTATAATATAATTTTAGGAGAGTTTTATTTGAAACATTTGGATTAACACATACTAAAGATTTAATCTCAAAAGAACCATCATTTGCTAAATCATCAAGTATTTCAGCATCATCAGAATGATGTGCAAGACCAAGTCGATAATTTTCTTCTCTTTTTCTTAGATACCAAGCTGTTTCTTGTTCTGGAGTTCTTACAGCATCTGGAAGCAAGTTCTCTTCAGTAACTTTATCGTGAAATATTACTTGATTATTGAATTCTACTTTATAGGGATACGGATATCCTCCTCCAAGATCTATATCATAGATTTTTGATATCCAGAAGTCAATTCCTTTAGAATTAATTTCTTCAACGCTAAAATCCTCAGGGTCATCAAATTCAAAATATTCTTGATCCCATTCGTCATCATCTAATATAGCATCTAATATATCTTTAGATGTGAATCCATTTTCTAATATGTCTGCATTAAGTGCAGCTACTAATGCCATTTCAGGGCTACAGGCGTATCCTCTAAGTTCACTAATGTGTTCTGGTTCGTTTCCTCTACTTGCAGAACTATTTCCGTCTCCGTAATATATAGTACAGGGCTTTTCATATTTTGCGATAGCTGCTTGAATATATAATTTCATAAATTTCTCCAAGATAATTTATATACACATATAAGGTGTATACATACAAAAGGCAGATAGCCGAAGCTACCTGCCCTGTAGTATGGATACCTAAAATGAGGAATTAGGTGGCTGTTAATGAAGCAGACTGAGGAAGAGCAATCAAGTCGATTGTGATGTCTTCGATTACACCTGCTGTTCTAATAATGATCTGACCGATTACTGAGTTAGCATTTACTGAATCAAGTCCGTTGATATCAGCTGCCATTGTTACATAATAGCCAGGATCGTCAAGATCAGTTCTACCAGGAACATCTGCACCTTTTACAAGAGCACCAAGGTTAGACATTGTATCAAGAATAGGTGTAACTCCTGCGTAGAATCTGTCATAAGCATTGGAGTTGCTATACTGATATGTGATGCCGATACCTACTCTATAAACTACATCCTGAATTGCGTTGAAGATGTATCTTGTAGAAAGGTTAGCAAGTGCTTGATATGTTGCCGGAGGTACTTCAAATAATGTTGAGTTACCCCAAATGCTTGCACCAACTTCAGGAAGGTTCATAATGACATTTACTCTGCAACCTTCTCTGGACTGCCATTTATCGAGTAAGTCCTCAGGAATTGTATAATCTAACTTACCTAGCTTGAAATTTGTCTTTCTGATTGTAGGAAGAGCCCATTCATACTGGTTAGCTTGATTAAGAATCATTGCTCTTGTAATCATAAGTGCGAGGAACGAAGGTGTTGCAGGAGCTTGTCTTGATGTTCCTACGTATGTATATTGACCCCAAGGAGCAAATAATGCAGAAGATGAAGTGAATAATCCTGTTTGCTGAGAAGATTCTTCGGGCTGATATCTGCAAAGCTTCTGTACGTAACCTTCCTTATCAGAAGAAGGATCGTCAATCCAAACACCGTCTCTTGCTAAACTCTTCGGAATATCAAGAAGTGCTGTAGCACATCTACTATTGTAAGCTACTTCCATCAACTTTACATGCATAGGAGAAAGAAGACCAAATCTTTGCTTAGGTTCTGTTTCTCCAAATTCGTAGAAGTTCTGATCATCCCAAGGAGAAATAATTCTATTAGGATTATAGGTTAACTTATCCTTCAAGAGATCAAATACCTTTGTAGCGTAAGTAAATGTCCACTCTCTGAATCTAAGCGCATAAGCTAAATTCTTATCAGTTGTAGGTACTTTAAGTGCATCAAATGAATTGATATATGAAACATGATCTTCATCAATCTCTTGCTGAGACGCTACTAAAAGATATCTTGTTTTAGCATAATCTTGAGCTGCTGTGATAATATCTGTTACAACATCCTCATCATTCTGTGCAGCTACATCGGCACCACCTGCAAGCCTGATTGTAGGAACAGATGTTCCATAAGCAGAATCACCTACAAGCTCACTGTCTTCATTAAGTCCGTTATATCCAACAAATGTGATATAATTAGACTCAACCTCGCTAATGTGAAGGATTCTGTCTGTAGAATTATCTACGTCAAATACAAATGTGAGATTCTCAAGAGATGTTCTTATGTTAGAAGCATCTACTGCATATACAATTGCATTCCAATAAGTAGCTCCTAAGGACACAATCTTCTTAATTGTAACAATGATGTTGTTACCAAATGTACCAGGATACTTTGCTTTGATTGTAAGTTTATCTCCGCCAATATCTACTTTTTCATAATAAGTATTTGCTGTGAATGCAGGAGCAACTGTCTCTGTTCCATCTTTCTGATAATAATTAGCCCAATTAGTAGCCCAATCATCCGGAGCTTCTTCTAAGAGAACGTACTCATTATCTTCGAGCTTATAATAAGTATTTGCAGCAAATGTAGGAGCTTCTGCACCTGAAACGTGTACATACTTATCTTGAACTACACCTTGAACTGCAACGTAATCATCGCCGCTCTTTGTATAGTAATTAGCGTAATTAGTTGCCCAATCATCCGGCGCAGAAGTTAATACGTTATACTGATAGGAAGAAGCTTCTACAAACTCACCGCCTGCATTTGTACCGGGACAGAGTCTGCAAACAAGTACATCATATCCATTAGAAATAAGTGAAAGAGCTACATAATATGAATAATCCTTTGCTCTTCTGTAGTTGGAAGACGGACCTCTGTATGTAGATACAAATGATTGTAATCCGGTCTGTGTTGAATTAAATCTAGTCCAGACAGTATTTTCTAATGCAATATCCTCAGGCGTGTTGGTTGTAGTTGGATCCTCAAATGCAGGTCCCCAACAAGCAGTGATAGGAAGTGCTACTGTGCAGTAACTAGAATTTGTAACATTAATCGAATAATTGTTGGAAATCGGATTAATTGTTATCTTAGCCATTTATTGACTCCTCCTAATTATGATTGCTTAATTTTTCTTTTTGTGTAAGTTCTTTTAGCCGGTGCTTCGACTTTTTGTTTTTCCTCAACAACTTCTAAAGTTGCTTTGGGCTTAGGAATTTCTGAATCTTTTACTCTAATCATTTTTAAGTGATTAATATATCCAGGAACTTCCTTAATGTCATTCGGGTTGAATGTAACATTGTAAAAAGTCAAGGTCTGACCGGAGATGTTTTTATATTTTATCATATTATAATACCTCTACATAAATATAAGGTTATATTACTACGGTGAACTACTCCGACTTATAGAAGTCGGAGCTTCCTGCTTCAACCACTACTGCACATATTATAAAAAGCTATAATCTGCGTCTTACACAATGTCCACAGGCGTTGGGTTCGGGCTACTCCATCCCTACCATATTTTGAGTTATGCAGAGCTTAGAATCCGCAATCCCTCGTTTCTGATGTTGATAGCCGCATTTTGGTCACGACTGATTGTCATACCACAATCACATTGCAAAGTTCGGATAGTCAAATTTTTCATCTCTTTATGGATTGTTCCACAACAATGGCATAACTGACTACTCGGAAACCACTTATCAACTTTGACAAAATATTTTCCTCTATCCGCAAGTTTGTATTCGAGCATAGTGAGGAACATACCATATCCATTGTCCATAGTGGCTTTTCCGTTACCAAAACCTCTATTTGACATAGACTGCATATTCAGGCTTTCAACACAAACGACATCATACTGTTTGGCTATCGCAGTAGACTTCTTGTGAAGATCGTCTAAACGCTGATTTGTGATATGCTTATGTATCTTATTTACTTTAAGAAGCTGTTTTTGATAGTTATGAGATTTAGCGGAATTCTTTTTAGAACCCACTTTTCTGGATAACCTTCTCTGCTCTTTCACAAGTTTCTTGTGACTTTCTCTATAGAATTTATGGTTAGAACCTACGTTTCCTTTATCATCAACATATAATCCATCTGAAGCATAGTCTAAACCAATCGCATTATCTGATACAGGAATTTGCTCAATTACTTTGTCAAATTCAAACAGAACAGAGACATAAAACTTTCCATCGCTATCCTGTGATATAGTAGCAGACTTAATTACCCAATCAAGTTCCGGATCTTTGTGAATTACTGCTTTGACTTCGCCGATTTTAGGAAGTTTAATATACCTATTGTCGATTATTGCAACAGTACCATTTTGATTATTGGTGGTATAAGATTTGCGACTATGCTTTGCAGACTTGAATTTAGGAAAACCATTCTTCTTTTTGCGTTTCTTGTCAAAGCAGTTTCGCATAGCACCTTGAAGATTTAATTGAACATTGGCAAGGGACAAACTATCAACTTCTTTAAGAAACGGATAAGCAGTTTTATACATAGCAGGGGTTTGCTTACCGAATGTCTTACTATTTTGATAGGATGCAATCTTATCTTCAAGCATCAGATTATAGACCTTACGACAACAACCGAAAGTTTTAGAAAACATAACCGCCTGTTCTGCGGTAGGATATAATCTGTACTTGATCGCCTTATTTGCCATCTTTCTTTCCTTGGGATTGTATATATTTTTTAATTGTATCTACAGTTGCACCCCCAGTTGATATGAGACAGAAACTTTGTGACCAAAACATTTCTTTCCAAAGGGATTTGCGGATCTGGGGAAATTCTTTCTTGATAAGCCGACTACTTGCAGATTTATATGCATTTATGAATTTGCTTATTTCGGTATTTGGGGCTCCCCTAAAAAGTATATGCACATGATCTACATCATGGTTCCATTCTTCTAACACAATATTGTAGTTTGGTGCAATATATTCAAAAATACTTCTTAGTCGCATAGATATATCATCTGTGATAACCTTATTACGATATTTCACACACATAATAAGATGATAATGCAATTTGAATACTGAATGATTATTTGTATCAAAATCCATATAAATATAAAACTCCATCTAATTACGACTGAACTCTATGTAGATTATAATTGAGAAAAATTAGTTAAATAATTCGTCAGTTGTATATATTTCAATTGGTTCAATTACTTTTATATCATCTTTCCTGACACGAGTGATTGTAATCTGGGCTGTAAAATTCAGAATCTTTCCCATCTATTTGAATAAAGTATCTTTTGTAAAACTTTTCTGCCCATGTTTCAGCTTCTAGAATATCTACCAAAATCCAGACATCTTTTCCTATGATGCGTTCAAGTATGTTGTTATTTCTGTTAGATGCGTATATTTTCATTTACTCTTCTTCAACTTCTGCGTTATCCATTAATTCAAGAACGTAGTCTCTATATCTATCTGCGTATTCTTCTGCTGAAGTAGAATCTGCTGCCATTTCTAATTCTGCTTCACACCATTCTTGATAATCTACGTATATATTTGAAAATCTGTGTTCGCCAGATTCATCATAAATAAACATTCCGCCCATACCTCCTTGAACTGAAGGTTCTGGAAATATTTGCAGTTCCTGATTTATGATATTTTCAGGCACATTGAGATAATCGTTCCATATCTCATCTATGTCCTCGCAATTCTCCCAAAATTGTCGATTAGGCCAATTGTTGTGGACATCATCATCTGCAATTTCTTCAATGTACTCATCCTCATTGGCATCGTTAACTTCTGGTTGTGAATGATTCTCAACAACATTAAACAATTCGTCAGTAGTTAACATTTCAACAGGAGTAACTAAACTTACTGTACCTACGCTAATTTTACATTTAGTTGTGAGGATTTTCTTTATCTCTTCTTTAGTTACTTCAACAGTGCCTTCTTCAGATTCGCTTGCCTTGCATATATTGCAAATATAAAAGTTATCTACAACTGCTAGTAGTCTTACCCAACATGTTCCGTGTATTCCAAACATGCTGCTAACATTCATCATATTAACTAAAGGAGAATTTTTAAATAACTCAACCTTGACCCAGATATTCTTTCCGATAGCTTGTTTGATTTCTCTTTGAAAGTTATCTTTGTTTTTTCCGAATAAATTAAATTTTGAAGATTCAATTTTCATGATTAATCTCCCAGTATTTCTTCTGTAGTAAGGCAGTCAAGCGGTTCAAATAATGTAAAATATGATTTAGGAAACCCAAACGAAGTTGATAATACCTTTTCTTTTTCAGCTTCATTGCAAGAATAAAAGCCAGAATGAGTTACTCTTCTATCATTCAATATATTAACAATATACATATCTTTTGTAGCTTCTACTATTCTTATCCAGCTTTCGATTGTATATTCATTTGAACCTCGACCTACTCCATATTTAATTACTTCGTAGACCTTAACCCAAACGTCTTGCCCAACAAATTTGTCTAGAGTATTTTTATAATTTCGCATAACCGTATTAATATCCTGCATATGATAAGATTTCAACTATATCTTCGGGCAGATAACCTAAATTTGAAAGCTGTTCAAATATGAATCTAGTTATTTGAGAGTCTTCATTAAATTTATGCCGAGCTTCATCAATTATGTCGTCAACTTCTGCAAATTCAGCATTAGGTAAATCGTTATCTATTCGCATTATGTTATACCTTTCTAATAGGTACTTCTCCGTTATTCATTTCAAATAACTCTGGACAAGCTTTAGGATCTAATACTAATTCTTTAATTCCATAGAAGCTGTAAGGTTCATCTTCCTTCTCCCAAACTATTGTGAGGTTAGCACAATCTTCGAAAGAACTCATAGAAAGTTTCATTGTAGGAGCAACTACAACAGTGCCACCAATTGGATCTCCTGCAAAGGAATATGAATTAATTACTACTTCTGGATTAAGATCTATTGATTGCAGTTTCTTACAATCTCTAAATGCACTACTTCCGATATGTGTTACACCAGAAAGGTCAATGTTCTTGATGCTTGAACCTCTGAATGCTCCTGCTTTTATAGCAGTTACGTTATTAAATGTAACAGTTTCTACTTTGCAATTTTCAAAGCATTTAGGAGGTATTTCAGTAATAGAATCAGGAAGATTTACTACTTTACATTTATCGGGGAATTTAAAGTTAGGAAGCTTTTCCATCCCTGCAGGAACATCGATAACTGTTGCTTCAGGATCATACTTGATAATAGAACCTGCCCTAGAAAGTACGCCACCCTCTGATTTAACCTTGAAGAATTCTTTGAACTTAGGATATTTTGCGATAAAATCGTAAAATGCATCCATTCCAAGAGATCTATCTCTTGCGTCATACCAAGAATCTGACTGGAAATGAAGCTGATACTTTTCTCCTGTATTACCCTTGTTTAAGAAAATATACAAAGGCCCCCTAGCAGTGTAGCTTTTATAATAATTATCACTACGTGTCCATGCTGTGCACCAGTCGGCCTGACCTCCACCGCCCATTCTTGCTAAAGCAATTGAACCTGTGTAGGTTTTAGGGGTCCAAACTTCCCAATCACCATCTGCAACAAGAAATTCCTTATCGTCGTCTCCAGCCTGATGTGCTTGCTTACCATGCAACTTCTCTTTTTCTCTGTCAGTGAGTTCTCTATTAGCTACTGCGTTAGTATCAGACAAGAATTGCTCTACTGTCTTATACTGATTTATATCAGAATTAGGATAATGTCTGAAGTCTTTAGAGAACAGCTCTAAAGCATCTTTGACATTTGTATAATCGTCAGGAGTAAGATTGCCAAGCTTATGCTGCTTAATAAGCCAAGGACAATATTTTCCGCCTTTTCCCTCGTCGTAGTTTGATGTAGGATCAATTTCAATGATTTGCTTAAGAACAGGCTTTGTTAAACCTACGCCATTTTGAGTTTCAAGCTGCTTAACTGTAAGAGCTGCACGTATATAAACTTTCATCTAGTTTCCTCCAAAAATTTATGTTACAGGATATTCATTACCTTGAGTTGTTTGTATCCTAACTGTTCCCTTATTCTCTCGTACTAATTCAGGGCACTTCTTTTCATCGCAAATAAGTAATCCTATATTGAAGAACGGATAAGGTTCATCATCTTTTTCCCACTGAATCGTCATATTGGGACAATTATCGAATGTACCAATATCAATTGTAGTAGAAGGATAAAGTGTTATAGGCTTTGAAGGTTTTGCTTTGCTATCTGCAAAAGCATAAGGACCAATGGATACTCCTTCAGGGTTAAAATCAAATGTAGTGAGTTTGTTACATCCTCTGAAGGCATTACTTCCAATGTGATTTACATTACGCAAATCAATTGAATTAACTCCAGATTCTTTAAATGCGTTTGCTTTGATTGTCTTGACATTGTTGATGTTAAATTGCTTTATATTACATCCTGCGAATGAACTAGGGCTAATCTCCATTAAGCTTTCAGGCATTGTAAATTCGGCTAAATCAGCACCTGCGAATACGTCTTTACCTAACTTTGTTACTGTATTAGGTAAGTCATCTTCAAGACTCGTGCAGTCTTTGAAACAATAGTCTTTAACTTCTTGTAAGCTGTTACTGTGATTAATTGTCTTTAAACTTGTGCACCCCGAAAACGCATTACTGCCATATACTGTAACAGAATCGGGAATATCAATATGAGATAATGAAGTGCAATTTTTAAATGTATCCGAAGGAATTTCTGTTAATGATTTAGGCAAACGAACATTTACTAGTGAAGCTAATCCTGCAAATACTGAGCTAGGTAATGATGTCATTGTATCAGGAAGTACTACTGTTTCGAGGCTAGAAGGTAATCTCTTACCTGAAAGCAGACTACCTCCTTCAGGAATAACAATCTTAGTAGCATTTGGATCATAGCCAATAACATTACCTGCCATTGTTTGAATTCCATCTTTATTTTCAAGTTTAAAGAATTGCTGGATCTTAGGATGCTTAGCACAGAACTCTGTAAATGCTTGCTGGCCACGCTCATGATCGTCTATATCGTAGAACCAAGAAATTCTACCATCGTTTCCGAAATGTGACTGATACTTTTCACCAGTGTTATTCTTATTAATAAAAATGTAAAGTGGACCTCTAGCTGTGTAACTTCTATAGTAGCTATCGCTTCTTGTCCAAGCAGTACACCATTCAGCTTGTTTACCTCCACCCATTCTTGCAAGTGCAATTGAACCTGCATAAGTCTTGGGTGTCCAAACCTGCCAATCGCCGTCTTCTACAAGACACTGCTTGTCGTTATCACCTGCAAGATGAGCCTGTTTGCCATGAAGCTTTTCGAGTTCCTTAGGAGTTAATTCTCTATTACCTACTCGTCTAGATTCGTCTAAGAATTCTTGAACTGTTTTATACTGATTGATATCTCTCTTGCTAAAATGTTTGAAATCTTTAGTAAATAATCCAAGAGAATCTACTAAGCTGTTTACAACACTATCTTCGCCTTCTGCATCAAGGTCAATATTACCTTTCTTATATTGACGAATGACCCAAGGAGTATATTTACCTCCTTTTCCTTCATCATATTTTGATGTAGGATCTAATCTAACTAACTCTTCAAAGATCGACTCATCCATATCTGGAGCGTCTTGTTCTTTGAGTTGCTGAATTGTTTTTGCTGCACTGATGTAAACCTTCATAGCTAATTATCCTTTACATTCTTCTAATATTCTGTAAATATGAATTATAAGCATTTCAGTATCAATCGCGTATTTTAATGTTTGTTTGATTGATTTCTCCAACTTGTCTGAAACACAAATATTATAATTAAATATAAGGTTACTCGAATCAAACTTATCTACAAGCAACTTAACAATAGTGTATCTCAATTTGTTGAAATCGCTTATCTCATTAGATAATGTTTCATACAATTCAAAAACTACAGAATTTAATTCTTCTGTAGTTTTCTTAGTAAAATAAGTTAAAAAAGATTCATTCATATGATTCACCCGTCGTAGCTACTCGCAATATCTCTTAAATCATCTTCTGGTATAATCTCTAACGGTTCAAGCAATTTAAACATTTCAAAGAAATCATCTTTCAAATCCGCATTAGGTTCAGATTCTAATTCTTCATTTAGTTCCCTTGTATTTAAAAGGTTAGGATATATACATTTGTATTGTATAAAATCTCCAATGTTATCAATTACTTTGATATATTTTTTAGCTCCGTAATTATCTACAACTAACCAGTTATCAGTTCCAACGATTTCTTCTATCTGTGCTTCAAGTATCTTTCTGTTATATCCCGGATCTTGATAATCTATATCATATTTAGGTTCAGTTATTCCTACGTAATTTTTCTTCTTAGGAATTGTTTCAAGTGCGGAATCAACTAAACGTTGCCAATCAAAATCTGCAAAAGCTCTGATTAACTTTGCAGAATTTAGTAAGATTTCCGCCATATCAATTTGTGCAAAATTTATTCTATCCCAGTACATAGCAGGAGTAGACGTAACTATGTGGACGCCCTCGTCATCTTCATTTGCAGCTAAATCTACATCATATCTCCACTTAGGGGAATTAGAATCAGCTTCATTATTATATATAATTGTTATTTTCATGCTATTACCTTGGGTGCCTATTGCTCTAACAAAAATACGCAAATAAGGTAAATTTTTTATATATTCTTTAAATTCATTTTCTATCTCAGATTCAATGATACTTTCCCAAAGGTCTTCTGCATCTCGGTAGTTTTTAATTTGAGAATCATACAGCACTTGCCTTGCTTCAAAATTGCGCTTGAATTGATCTCTTTCTCGTATTAAATCTAATTTTTTACTAAATTTTATATACATATTATAATTTATTCCTCGTGTACACGTAACTGATCTATCCGAGATTCAATCTTATTTTCATAATGTTCTATTAATTCGCTTGTTGTTACTATGTTAAGCGGTTGTTCCGGAACATAATGACTCTTAAAGTCGGATTCCGTAGTTGAGCCTAATCCTAAGTTGTTTGTTACTATAGTATCACGTATATTAGTTAATGAAATTACACTTGCATTCGCATGATCAGCAACTGCGTAAAATTTATACTTTCCGTTATTTATAGAAAGTATTTTTACCCAAACGTAATCACTAGAGTATCTATCTGTATTAGTTAACATCCACAGGTCTTTGCCGATAATTTGATCAACTTCAGAATAAAGTATCATATTGTCATATCCCGGATCTTGATATTCTGGATCATAGTCTGGATCAGATACAGAAATGAATTGGCGTTTCTTAGGCATTGAAAGTAATTCTTCGTATAAAAATTGCTTCCAATCTAAATTAGCAAATTCTTTTAATAACTGAGTAGAATAAGCTAATTCGTTTAATACAGCTTGAACATCATGTCCAGCACTAGTTCTAGCCCTTCCGTTACTCCAAGAACATATTGTTTTTGTATCTTTAGTAGGATGAATACATACATCATAATCCCAGTTAACTCCAGATTCTCCTTGATAAGAAGATCTTGAAATGATTATTCTGGAAAATAAAGAATCATAATCATATCCGCCATCTACGTATATTTCAACTCCGGGCATATTCTCAAAGTATTCTGAAAATCGGTTGTATACTTTTCTAATTACACGATCTTCCCAAGCATCTGCAGCGTCATTAAATTGTTTTGTTTGAGATTCATACAAAACTCTTCTGGCGTCATATTTCATACGCCACTGGTTCTTCTCGTTGATTAAATCAGATCGTTTACTTGTTTTTATATACTGCTTCATTTATCCCCAACCAACTATTGCGTCGACGTATAAAGTATTTCCCTCTAATTCATATCCGTCTATGTCATAGGATTGCTTAACTCCATCAATATATAAATCCCATGTTTCTACATCAAATGACATATCTCCACCTATAGTTGAAGTATATGTTCTGTCAACTATCTTAACAGTGCTTGCATGAATAGTGTCTTCATAAACTCTATTGGGTCCATGAGGGAATGGGTGCAATTCATCGTTGTTACACCAATAGTAGGAGATAACCAAATCGAGATCGGTTCCTTCAAACATAACTGTTTCTTGTACATTTGAAATCTCTGAATGTACGTTTATTGTTTTATATCCACTCTGATTATTTGGAGTAACTATATATCCATCATCTGATGCAGTTATGTTTGTTGAAGCAACTAAATCTTCCTGTTCCTCCATCAATTCATTGTATCTTGTTTCTAATGCGTTTATTAGATCATAAGGATTATTACTTGTAGGCATTGTATTCTCCTTAACCGAAGTATATTGCGTTTAAATATGTTACAGGAAAATCATCGGGACCCGAAATGTATCCGTAATGAAGTTTACCGCTAGATACGCTGTATTTGATTCTAGTTACACCGTAAGGTTTCAGAAATGCTTTTACCTCTTTCTTAAAATCTGCAAGTTTTACTGAATCTTTGTTCATCATCGGTGCAGATTTAAAACTAGAATAACCACTATAAGGCCTTGCAGTATATCGAAGTATATCATAATCGCTGCCGCTAACTTTTACAGCAGAAGTATGACTATAGTTGCTATCATGAAAATATGTTTTTAATATAGAATAAAGTCCAGCTTCAATTTCTTTTATTTCTTGATAAGACAACTTAAGATCTGTAACTGAGGCTCTAATGTATCTTTTCATAAATATCTCCTCAACTAATTTAATATATTATCATATAAGGTAACCTATAGGCACGTCGTATTGAATTCCGTCGTTATCTGACCTCTCTCCATCATAATGCCAATAGTAGTTACCTTTAGCCGATTTTGCGAGTGAGTAACCTTCGGGGGTAGGTTGTAACATATCAAGCATTTCTGCCGATGTATATGCTTCTATTGGATAAGATAAACTGAATCGGTCTTTACGTATTTTAGAAATGAATTCAGATCCGTCTTCTATTTTGAGTTTTCCATAGTCGCCTAAGTCCCATGTATCCAGTCGTATAATGTACCAAAAATGTTCAGATTGTCCCACTATTTTTGCCCAATAGTATCTAATCACATCTACACTAACTTTAACCCAGATATCTTTACCTAGAAATTTTTGAATGTCTTGAGTACAAGTTGAAGACCTTACATATACTTTCATGTATTGCTCCTATTCGGCATGTATTCTTCTATTTCCCCTTCATAGTCTAAAAATTCTTTTCTGCTTGGAACTGTTCTAATCTCTTTATATGAAATTGTCCATTTATCAATTTTCTTTATATTTACTGATTTAATCTTAAGGAATGTTTTATCATCTGCTTTTGCATCTTTATCAGGATCAATATCTGCGATATCTCTTATATCAAATACAAATGCCCTTTTTTGGGCTGCAAATAATACAATTACTATTCCGTATACTCCTCGAATTTCTGCTTTTAACCTCAATCCGTTTCTCTGGGTATCAGTTAACTGATTAAACTCAAACCTATCATGCTCAGTACATTTGCTTTCGCAATAATACATATATGGATACTTATAGAAGTCGAAATCGCATATATTTCTTGAAACACGATAAAGCCCTGACATCTGGTCAGGAATTCTATCAAAACTATATCCATCCTGAGGACGGTTCAGCCATAACTTAATTTTTTCTTCTGCTTTCTTTCCGTGTTCTGTATCTGCCATAGCTACTCTACATCATCATAATCATCGTCATGAGAACCATACTCCGCAAAATCATTAAACACTTCCTCTGTAGTATATACAGTAAGCGGATCTCTTACATGAATCATAGTTTTCCTCGCTGTATAAACTCGTTCCAAAGATTCATTTAACAAAGGAACTACACGACCTGCTAAATAAACACGATATACTTTATAAAATTTGTAGCTGCTATCTGTTTGGGAAATTATTTTTATTGTGCAATCATATACACTATCTAAAGATCCGTGTTTACTAGGCCCAACATTTGCTGCTATCCAAATATCTTTTCCTACAAACCTATCGAGATGATAAACTATATAATCTTGTGAATAATCTCTAGAGCAATATATTTTCATGTTATTTCTCACTTTATAGGTTTAACTAATGTCCTGATGTGGAGTCGCTGCACAGAATAACCTCCGGCGTATATGGATTCTACTTCGGCTTTGCCGTCTTCTCCAGTAACAATTCCATTAATTACTGGGCCTATATTTCCTCTAGTAACGCGCAATCCTGCCCAACTAGTTACTGGACCTGTAATCTTTGTTACTCTTTTAAGTAGATCAAGGATGAGATTTTCTCCAGCTTTTTGGTTCTGCTTGTGAATATCTTCATCAGTCATATACCAGAAAGATCTTGCATAATTTAATGATCCGTACATAGCTTCGAAGGGATTAATGATGTGATCAATTTCGAACTGACGCTCTCTGCTTGATCTCCATCTATCAGTTTCTTCGATATTGGGATATAATTCAGCAAGACGTTCCTTTTTTAAGTCGTAACGATGATAGGGATTACCTTCATATAAGATAGTATCTGCGTCTGCGTTAAGTTTGTCATAAAAAGGCTTTGACTTATACTTGAGCTTTAGATCGTATTCATCCCATTTCTCAATAATGCTATTCATGAATTCTTTTAAGCATTCAGGAATTCTATCTATCTCGTCTGCTTTTTCCTGCATTGCAGATAACTGATTCTTATATTTATCTAATATCCCTTGAGCTTCATTAATAGCTAGACCAGAATTATAAATGGATTCTGCGTCGTCAGTTATATTATAAAGTGCTTTACCTTCAGGACTTTCATAATCATATCCGTAGCTTCTGACAAGTCCCCAAGTATTTACTGGAATATCATCAGGAATCTTTCTACGCGCTGTAACTTTCAATTCATTGATAAAAGTTTCTAGTTTGGCATAATCTTCATCAGATAACTTTCCTGAAAGGAGATTAAGTTTCTTTTCAATACTTGCTTCTTTCTTAGCTATCCAAGCAACCTTTTTATCAATCTCAGCTTGCTTCTTTGCTATTTTTGCCTGTATGTCAGAAATATTTACTGCTGATTTAATGTAAACTTTCATATTAATTCTCCTGGAACTTTTGATATGTTATACTCAATATAACGATTCTCTTTTAAGAATCCCAAGAAATATGGGCAATGTCTTCTGCATTCATTTTAGCTACATCATAAGTGATTGTGTAACCATCACTTTCAAGCTTTGTGAGAATAGTTTCAAGTATTTTTCCGTTATATGCTACATCATATTGGCCACAATTTGCTGCCGTGTTAATAAGATAAGCAATTTCCTTTTCCTGCTGATCTGCTTCCGCAGTATCTGCAACAGTCTTGACATCAGCTGCTGCTTTTAATGTTTGGAGTTCATCCATTGGAATAAGTGCCATAGTATTTCTCCTTTATGGAAATGGTATTTCATTTTCATAAAAGGTTATGGATCAGTAATGCCAAATATTTTTAGGGGGAAGTTTACCTGCATCAATTGCTTGTTCAACTGAATCATCACCCTTAGGTTCAATATATCCTATTATACAACCTGAGATATCAATGTATTGAGTCTTGCTGTCAAGAACCCAATACCTTTCTTCAGTTTCATTTAATTTATGATTGACTAAGTATGAAATAGTTTCAGGAGATACTGTGCTGTCGCTTATATGGATTCCACCATTCTTTGTATTGTAAAAATACTTCTTAACAACAGTTTTGCCCCTATAGGATCTTTTACCAGTTAGCTCAACTAGATTCTTCTTTTCATTAATTCCTTCTACATCATTCAATATAGCTTTTTCTATATCTCTGTAAATATTTTCGGGCACAAAGAAAGAGGGTCTTTCGATTAACTGAACCATATAAGTTCCATCGTCATACTCTGATATGTAGCTAACTCTAAGGTGACTGCTCTTATAGCCAATAGTATTTCCAGGTTGAGAATATGGAGATATTTTGTACTTATTAGTAAGTTTATTTCCGTCTAATCTTACGCCATAGACCCAATTTCTAGGATTTCTTCCTGCTTTATCTAAACTGCGTAAAAAGGAAACATAATGGTGAGGAGATTTATCTTGTTGACTGTATCCCCTTTCAGGTTTTTCCGAAATCTTTATAACTTCCTGCTTAACAATTGATTCTAAAATAGAAAGTTCCTTAACCATGTAATATACGGGGCCAAGTTGTTTACTTGCGTAAATTTTCACGAGATTTCTTTCCTCACTTCCATTAACAAAGTTCCGAGAACATTTTGTCCTTTACCATTGCATACTCCCCAGAAAGTATCTCCCCAAGTGTTACCTTCAATTAATTCTTCGTCTCCAGTATCTCTTAATTTTTGAGCTAATTCAGGATCTGAAAACTTTGCTCGGAGTATGTCTTTCATGATAGAAACTTTAACTTGTTCCCAATCACATCTAAGGTTTATCTTTTTACCTGTTCTCTTCACTTCTGCTACACTAGGGCATACAGACATAGCTAATCTAACATCTTTATCTAAAGACTTCATTGCTTGAAAAGCGTGTTCTGCAGATGGATACATTTCACCATTAATATATAAAACTTCTGGATAGAAGTTTGATAAAAAGAAATATTTATCTCTAAACTTAGTAATGGCCATGCTATATCCTCCTTTGCACAATATATAACGATTCCGATTTAAAATAGCGGATTTCTATAGTCTGTTTGTATGTCAGAAATCACATCATTTAAGCATTCGATAGCGTCATTTATGTTATTCTGTTCTAAGTACTGTTTGGTTACTAAGAGCCTCGCAAGTAAGTAGTTTTCTTTTCCATAGTTGAAGTTAAATAACTCAGACCTTGGTATCACTTTCCATATCCCCTAGTATTTTTTGAAATACTTCTATGAAAAATTTAGCTATTAACTTTGGATTAATTCCGGTATCATCAGATATCTTAACTATACCTTTTGCACATAGAACGCATAATTCTCTAACTTGTTCAAACATCTTACTTTCTGAGCTATCTATTTTTTCAGTTTTCATAAATTTCTTTTCTCCAATAATTTCAAATCTCTTCGAGCATTATTTAACTGTTGTTCTAAAATTCTTATTTGCTCCTTAAGCTGATTTTCTCTAAGTTCTTTTGCATAGCTAGTTAAATTACTAGGTCTGCCTGCTTGCATGTTTATAAACTCTCCTATATTAATGTATATTCTATAACGATTCATGGACACAAAACACCCCAAGAAATTAATCTTGGGGCATTTTGTTAAAAAGAAAGAACTTCAATATGGGCTAACTATAATTTGTTTCATCGCCTTCGGAATAGCAATTAGGACAGAAGCCACCATCTGTTAATCGCATTCCGCAATTAGGGCAGTATATTCTATCTTGGCCTGAATAAGTTTCTACAGCATTATCAACACATTCATCAATCTTTTCAGGAGATACTAATTTAAGATATGCAGAATTCTTCAATCCTAACCTCCTTTTAGCTTGAGATAATATATTTCGCTTAGCTTCTGCTTCACTATTCGCAATGGTCTCAAAATAACTATCACGAATTCTTATATTACCAAACTTATCAGCTACACTGCCTTGGTATGAATACTTTGATGATTTTATGTAGATCTTCATTATTCGCGCCAATTATCTAGAAGTAAATCTAAATAACCAATCATTAATATATTTGTTATATGCTATAACGATTACTGCAATTAAATAAGGTTAGGTATTACAGTTACATATTCTTTATTAGTTCCGAAATGACTTTTGTTCTCTTTTACTTCTACAATATACTTTTCCCAACCGGGATCAACTACTTTACAAACCATAACATATTCTTTAGCATTGGGAATATTTTTCATCACAATTGATAACCACTCGCACTGAGTAAGCTCACAATTCTGTCCTTTGAAATATACTTCGACATCTTGGTATGGAGGACAGATAAATACTGAACATTCCCCGTCATATTTAAATTCTTTAGCATCATCATATATGATATTACGATTATGCTGTTGATGCCAACTTACTAATTCTTGATTTAAGTCACAACCTATGTAAAGTTTACCTAATTCAACAGATGCGTCGCATCTTGCACCCCAGCCTGCAAAAGGATCTACAATTATATCTGAAGTGCAATATTGTGTAATTATGTGCTTTGCAAATGTTTTAGAGAACCAGGAAGGTTGTTTTGCAATTCGAGTTACATTTAGGCCATTAAGTACTTCTTTTGCATCTATAAATCCTCCAACGTGTTGAATCCTGTTTTCGATTATTTGCCACCTTATTCTTTTATCATAGAACGCATCATGCGAAGATAATTTTTTACTTACCTTAACATCATAAAAGCACATAGGCCTATCACTTGAATATGGAAACTTAGGAAAATCTTTAAATAATGCGAAGTCTACTCCAATTAAGGGATTAGGGCATACGTTAAGATACTTAAGCCCGTTAGATTCTTTGCTATTTTTACTCCCAAAAATATAAGATGAGTTCCTCTCAGTAATTACTATCACGTGATGTTTTCTATAAATATCTAATTTAACTTCAATAGGAACTCCGCCATAATCAAATGAACCACTTAACAGATGGCTACCTTTAACCTCGTATAATACTCCGTTAACTTTAAAATCAATAAAAGTGGTGTGAGATTTTCCATTATATTCGTATTGAATTGGAATATTTCTTTCTACTTCTAAACCAAGTGATTTCCAAAAATCATATACAGTCTTCTCCCAAGAACTATCTAATGGAGTTCCGTCTAGTCCTTGAGAATTCTTTTGAGTAGAAACTCTTTTACTTTGTGTGCATTCTATTGAACAGCATAGCTGCGTCCATGGGGCATTGAATTCATACTGCTTACCGCATACATCACATTTTCTATAATGTTGTCTAGTACAGATATGCTGTGCATTATTTTCAAGCGTAAATGGAAGGTTACATATCCTGCAATTTTTTATAATCGGAGACTTTATTACTTCTACCTTAGGTTGTTTAGGATTATTTTTCTTTCCTGCAATACTTAACTTCTCTCTCGCTTGTTCGCTTTGAGATCCAATCTCTACTCCATATCTGTTCATGCAGGTCTGCTTATATGCAGCTAATCTACAGTGTTCTGAACACGTAACGGAATTAGAGCCTGTGTCTTTTAATTCAAATTGATTTCCACATATTATGCAATTTCTATAGTGTGGACCTTCGCAATATTTTGCGTTCTTAAATGACGTGGTAAATTTCTTACCGCATAATTCACAAATCTTTGTGAACGAAGGCATGGAAGCTTTTTGCAATTTTACAGCGCAACCTTCAGAACATGTTTTACGAGGATGAGTGTAATCAAATTTAAATTCTTTACCACAAACTTCGCATCGATGAATTTGTTCCTTTTCTTTTAACGCAAAATCAAAATCAGGATTTCGCTTAGATATCATATCTCTAACAAGCTCTGGAACAAGCATTGGATTACTTACACCATATTTAGAAATACAATTCTCTTTAAACGTGCTAACTCCTACTAAATCAGCACATGATTTACTACAAGTTTTAGGTGCAGTGCTATAAAAGTGATTTTGTGTTATGTTAACTCTATTTCCACAATTAAGACAAGCAACATAATGTTGTCTTCCACAATATACTCCACGACCCTTTTTGATAAATAATTTACCACAAATTGCACAAGGTTTTAACCTATCCTTAGGTACATCAGAAATAGATGCATCATACTCAGGATCATCGTCTACAAAAACTTCTCGATTTTTCAAACTGTTTAAAAAGTTATTCATAAATATATTATAAGCCCTATAGGCCTATAATACAAGTCCCAGAATAAAAAATAGGTAGGAAGAGTTAACTTCCTACCTGAAATTTGTCTGAAAATCTGAACGATTACTGGATATCTTCTGGCTTGAGATAAATTGCTCTAGAAATTACGAAGGAGCAAGTTACCTTGACAAGGCCGCCTTCTTGTGACATATCGCCGTTATTGAGATTTCGTATCCAAGCGCCAGGACACTTAATTATGTCTCTTGCTTGTCCGCCAGTACCATCGTATCTTATAAAGTAAATTTGTCTCATGTACTGCGAAGGCAATCCAAGTGTCTCTGTCAACGGATTGTAAATCTGTCTTCTCCAAGCTCTTAATGCTTCAAGTACATTAGGTGTTGTATAGCAGTTAAGTGTCCAGTTAACATCACCGTAATCAACTTTCTGAGGGAACTTGATTAAACCGTTACCATAGTGTACTGTAATTACATCTTGATTTTCTTCGATAGCGCCTACTTCGTCTGTAGAGAGTGTAAGTGTATCAGAAAATTCTGCAGGGCTGGATCCGTCCATGTTGTATATACGGATTTCGAAGTTGTTTTTATACAGAGGGACATATGAATCTACGCCTAACATATGATTTGTACTTTGTCTTATCTACAGGTCGCAACGCTGTAATCTCTGATTTTCATCAGAAGTTGTGATTATATCTTCATCCTATTGCTAGGAGCCGCATTTTTCTTCTCGCATTTGCTTCGAGTTCTACTCTCCCTCAAGGAGATAATCGATGGACCTTTCGCTTGCTGTATTAAGTTTAGCGAAGTGGCTGCTGAAGACCAACTGGTAATAACCTTTAGGACATATCTCTATGCGTTTATTTCACCTTGGGTCATCCTGTAACTTTTTTCTGCTTTCGCTCTATCACGCTTATCTTTTCAGATTACGTTGTAGCATACAGGCTTTAAGGATTCAGAGCAATTAACGCGGTAGCCGACACTAATTACTTAATGTCGAGGGCACAAACTCAACCCATTGCTAATGGTGTAAACATAACTTTTATTTCTCCTTTACTTATTTTAGTTTGATATAGATATCAAAGGTGAATTTTAAACCTTTATTCAAAACATATTTATCATTTGAAAAATATAGGTACAATGTTAAACAATAAAGCGAAGCAAACAATATATGATAAATTTGGTGTAGAAAATATTCGTCAATGCGAGGAGTATGTTAATATTTGCCGGCCGAATAAAAGCTCCGAAGTTTATAAACAATTTGAGGAATTAGTTGAACAAAAAGTTAATCAAGCTACTCAATGGCTGTCTTCTCGCAATATTGACTACAGTTGGAATGAAAGAATTGATGGGCACTTATACAGGTTGTATATTCCGGATAAAGATCTGTTATTGGATTTTGAATACTACCCTGTTATAAATATGAATTATAATTATATTCGTATTAATTATTATGATAATATTATTTTAATTTTAGAGAAGTTGTATCCTCAAGTTATTTTTGAAACCAATGAACTTGAATTACATTATAAAGTTAGCCAGAAAGAAATTAATAGATTCTTAAAAGAAAACGGGCACAGCCCTATATATGATAATTCATTGTTGCGAATGGCTTGGGTTGACAAAGAAACTATCTGTCAATGCTATGTTCTAAAAGGAAATCAAATTATTTCAAATGTTACTCGACGAGGCTATAAAATTAATCATGGTACATTTATGCTTTTGCGCTATCTAAATGAAATGTTTGAAATTCCAGAAATAGTGATTAAAGATAGTTTAGATAATTCGTTTAACACTGATGCTTATCCTGTGTGGGGACTTAAAATTATTAATAAAACTAGTAAAAAGAAAATATGGTGGAATGGTGAACATAATAAATGGCACATATCTCAATCTGAAATTGATAACTATGTGCCGTTTTATTTTACTGAGAAAGTTGTTTATTCTTATAAGAAGTGATTAGTCCCAATCTTCATCTTCTTCAGAATAATCTTCTTCAATATAAACTTCTCCAGTTGTAAGGTTTTTTAATAAGAAGATAAAATCGCAACCATCTCCATTAGAGCCTGCGATATCCTCAATAACTTGTTCTGCTGTCATATTCTCTTCTTCTATCATATCAGATTCTAGATATAACTGCATGTTATCTACCATTTTCTTAAGAGCATCTAATAATGTGTTTCCCGAAACTGTAGCTTTACGTATTTGTCCAGAGCCGAAGCGTTCATAAGTTTCAAATTCAACTCTGAGTTTCACATTAGGCTTAGAAGCTGCTGTAATGTTTGAAGGAAGTTTTCTACCAGTCTTTTTCATATTTCTTACCCTTTCTTATCATCAGGTCCTGCGGGACTTTCTATTTGAATATCTTTTGTATTATAAACGATTCTTTGAACATGACGTCCTGTGTAAGTTAACGATACGCAACCTTGCGTGTTAAGATGCAGTGTTGATTGATATAGCGCTCCACTTTTGAGGTATTCAAAACTACCTGACTCTCTTTTTATTCCATAATCTTTATCAACTTCAATTCCAAATCTTATTTTTCTATCAGATTCATATGGAAGCTGTATTGTTAAATAATACATCGATAAGTATTTATAGAATAATTCCCGGGCTAACTCATCTGAATCCGCTACATTTGTAGATATTATTCTTAATGTATATCGAATATCTACAGGTAATGCCCGCTCGTTGTATATTGTATTTGTTTTATTGTCAAAAGCTGCAGGTACTCCGAAATGTGACCGAGTAAAATTGCATAAATCAGTTATTACTGGCATATCCGGATCTCTTGCAAGCAAAATTATAGGATATGTTATTGTATCTTCTTTTACTTGAGCAAATACTCCAGCGTATGTTTCAGCATCTGCTATAAACACATTAGGTTCTGCGTTTTCAGAATTTATTGATTTTTGTAAATCATCTGCAATTGCTCGGTCATAAAGATAAATCATTACTTATCTCCTGGATGGTAAGTTCCGCTATATGTATCACCACGATAATCAGAGTCTTTTTTAAGAAAGTGGCTAGAAGAATTAAAGGTTTGTGAAATTTCTTTTCTTGTTCTTCCAACGATAGGCTGCCCATTTGCTATCGGAACTACTTGGCAAACGAGATGATCCGCTGCAACCATGTCATAAGTAATCTCAGTAACTCTGAATTTTCTTTCGGTTAGTTCAGAATATAATCCTGACATTGTAAAAATACTGTCTTTTTGTACTTTAGGTAAGTTCCAGCTACAGTGGATTAAAAATGGAAGTTCTTTAGAGTTATCTACAACCCACCCGTATCTCTTAAATGTTGTTGCTTTTACGTTACCTTCAAAGAAGATATATGTGTCCATAGGTTCTGAATAAGAATCAATTTCTGGTTCACCTTGCTCGTTTGCTTTTGCAAGATTAGGAAACTGATAAGTACAAGGAACTCCTTGCATAGAAAGTGCGTCATCGTAGCGCTTTCGCATCAACTTTATATCTGGACCTATTAAGTGTTGAGCCATTACTCGTCTTCTCCATATCCGTTATCTTCAATAATGTCATCAATGTTTGCTACATAAGTAAGCCAAGTCCAATCAAATAATTGTGTTTGACTCATATATGTTAGGTTAGATGCTACTCCGTCGTTTAACTTTTCTAAGAAATCCGATTTGCGGCAAACATAATCTACATCAATCCAATCAGGACAATGTTCTACGTTAAATGCAACAATGTATTCAGAAAATAATTTATTGCCCATTGTATCGTATTCAAATACAGGGAGTTTTCTTATCTTATCATAATTAAGACCAGATAATGTGATAAGATAAGAAATTTGTTCTCCGCTAAGATGTTGATTAATTTCAAAGGTTACATCAAATCCAAACTTGTTTAACTCTGCAAGGATTTCATCTGTACTAAATTCTTTAATTATTCCAGATTCAGGGTCAGGAGTTAATAAACTTCCTTTAGAATTTACTAAGCAAGCAAAAAGTGTGCCATATTGAGTATGCTGAACTAATATAGATGTACCACTTAATCTATGACTACCGTCATCTATTATTTGCCTAACTGTAATATATAAATCGGTCGAATTGTTTGATTTACATTCAGATAACTGAAGCCAATTGGATATGTTGTAACGTAATGGAGCATTCATGCAGTAGCCCTCTCAGTGTCTTCTAGATATTCTTTGTGTTCTTTTATCCAATCTCGCAACTCTAATTGAAATCCTCTTAAATAATTGGTATCACTTTCAGGATACTGACTAAAATAAGTTCCAATCATGTCTAACTTAAGCTTAAAGTATAATACTTTGTTTTCTTCATCAGTTATTTCTGGGTTCTTTTCTATGAATATGAAATAACGAGTGAGTACTGAACTAAACGCTTTATGAGTTACAGCATTATATTTAGACAGGTCTGCCTTTTCAAGAGTTTTGAAATTAGTTGAGTTATAATCTTTTAAGTTTTTGAAAAATATGTCAGTTAGTTCTTTTGAAGATCTCACGGTGTGAACTCCTTTCTAAATTACATTAGAATTAGATTCTCGCTCAATAAAACTACTGTTTTAAGTATCAACGAGCTATCTCCGTAGTTCCTACGGTTCAATATAAGTTTAAATAGTTAACATAGATAATCCTTCTTATCTTCAAGCATTTTGTTATATATAAATCTGACACATCCAAAAGTTTTATTTAATTTAGTTTTTTGATCAAAATCAGGGTAGATTCTAAATTTGTAAGATTTGTATGCTTTCATTTAAAATCCTCCCATTCCGCCTTCGCCCTCTTCTCCGCCGGATTCAACATTGATATCCCATTTCATAACTGATGCACCGGTTTGAGGGAATGCTTGTGTCAATATTTCAGTTAATGCTTTCTTATAAGCATCATTTTCCTCTACGCCTAAGTTCTTAAGCAAATCAATAAGTGAAGCTGCCTGCTGAATAGACGCATCACGCTTCTCAAATTGTACTTGATCCATGTTTGTGATAATAGGAGACATATTAAGAATATACTTATCCTTAAATCCGCTCATATTTCTTGATTCGAAGTATTTGTTAAGCGCATCTCGCCAACCATTTTTATAAGCTGTTTCAATTCGAAGCAAGTGATTAGCATATAATGCAGATCTTTGTGACATTACAGCACCTGCACCGCCTAAACCTTCAGCAGAGGAAAAATTCATTGCTTCTTTAGGAACGCCCAATACAGATAACTTCTTATCTTGATAATAATCAAGAAGTTTATTCTCACTTTCTGTAGGCTCACCCATGTTAAGGTCTGTAATAGATACAGCATCTTGGCCATTTACTTTAGCAAGATAGATTAAGTTATTAGGGCTCTGAGGATTTACAAAACTTTCTGCATTACCTGTAGCTGTATTAAGCGCTAATTGCTGCTCAATCATGTCTTTAATTATTTGCAGATTTTGTCTTATTTCATCTTCCTCAGTGGTTGTACCGCAATCTACGTTGATGAATCTTACTGTACGAGTTAACGAAGAAAGTAACATAGCGTCCTCTAAAAGACTTAATGTTTGTGTAGGCTGAACTGCTTGTGATAATATAGGTTCTGCAAATTGAATATCATAACTTACAGCATTACCTTGATTATCTGTGCCTGTAATGCTATAGTTTCCAAGTAATCCGCCTAATGAAAAATGAATTACAGAAGATTCAGGATAGCTGATTATCTGTTCACCGGAGAACGACGAAGTATTAGCATTTGCAGTTTCTTGATAAAGGTAACCTTGAGGTTGTCCTTGATACCACAAGTGAATAATATCCTCAGGCGGTATCATATATGACGGAATAATGTCATATTCCATGTTAGGAAGTGTATTATCGTCTAAAGATACAAGGTTTCTATTCTGATGAGCTCCAGGTACTCTATACATTTCCGTTGTTGGCATATATAGCTGACCAATTGTAGCTAACTCAAGAATATGGTCTCTTGCGTAATCGTTTACTCGCCATCTTTTGAAGCAAGTATTTATAATATCAGCCACTTGCTGATGATTTTCATCTATTGCAGTTGCCCAAATAACGTCGCCTGCAGTATTTGGCGTAGTAGCATCTGTTGCATAATAAGATAAAGCAGTGCTGATTTGAGAGTCTCTTGCAAGTGCTCTCATTACTGTTATCTGTGTCCTAATATCTTCAATATCTGAATCTCCGCGAAGATCGGATATCTTGTAAAATGTACCGCCTACGCAAACAGTACTTCTCAAACGAGAAGGAAGGTTAAGCTTTCGGGGTCCAAATAATTTATCTAACCATCTAGGCATTCTGAGAATCCTCCAACTTTATAAATACATACAAGGTTACTTCAAGAATTTCTCAAGGTCTTCGTCTATCTGGTATCTTGCAAAGAATTCACTCTCTGTAAACATTGGAAGATCTAATTCTCTTGCAGCTTGAATAGCAAGCCCATCAATGTTTTCTTTGATGTCTCCAACAATGACGCATTGAACCTTTTTATCAAATTGAGTTACAACCTCTGCAGAGTAGCTTTGTAATATGGCAACTATATCTTCGGTAGACCCATGCATAAATGTTCCTGTTATCATTAGTTTCTTATTTCTAAGAAGAGGCATTCCGTCAAACTTAACAATTCGATTTGCTTCAAGCAATTCAATTTGTTCTGAGTTCATTATTGTATCTAACTCAATAAGATTGCGAGGTTCTGCTAACCAATTACCAAATCTCGGAGGCAATTGCATATCTAATTCAGTTGCAATTCTTCTAGGACCTTCAAAATAATATTTAACAGTCTTATAAGAATTGTTACATTTATTGCAGAACTTAACCAGCCATTCTCTATTCATTCCTACATCGCCATTTATGCTTGCAAGAAGTACTTCGGACAGATGATTCTTAATCTTAATATCAGAATACTTTGGAAGCAACAATAGATCAGGAAGTATCTGAATCTGCTGTTTAGTAATTGCTTTATCAAATTCTTCTATAGTTAATTCTTCTAAACCAAGTATTTTACAGAATCTCTGGATTCTAGGATATAACTTAGAGATACAAAAATCATCAGAACAAGTCATTGGGCCATTAGAAGGTACATCAAGAATCTTGTTGCAATATGTGCATACAGTTCTTGTAGGTAACTTATCTTCTAAAGATTTAGTGTCGCTCCAGATAATTTTATCTCCATCAAAAACAACTTGAGATCCTTTTTGAATATTGAATTTAACAGCATCGGGATAATCAATGCTGATAGACTCATTATTACCATAAGCTAAACCGTATTTGATATAACCGTCATGATCAGTAAATCTTTCGGGTTTCTCTGATATTGTAGCTGTTTTTAAATGCAAATCATAATACTTTGCCTTATTCTGACCTTCAAATATAAAGAATCCTGAAAGCAAAGGATATTCAAAAGGAATATATGTGTTATCTGTTATATATGATCTAAGTGTTTCTTCAGTTGCATTAATTGGAACTGCCCAACAAGGTAACGATTCAAATCCTACCATCTTTGTCCAAGCTTGCATGGATGATGGAGTTATTTGCATTGCTCCACTTTCTACATTACCTACATAGAATCTATATCCAGGTGTGCCAGATTTGATGTCTTCTACAAGTCTATTAAATTCGCAATCAGGAAGAAGACCTTCCTTGGATTTAATAGTATTAGAATAGAATACACCAGAAATATCTGTTGTACCTCCGTGAAGCTTGATAGAATTAGGAACTAACCCCATTCGTACAATTGTTTTGAGGAAATCTTCAGGAAGTTCCTCTAATACATTGATACCTTGATACACTTTGTAAAGTATTCCATGGGCATCGTAGCGGAGTGTTACAAGCAGTCCGGTCGGTACGATATATACTAACGAACCGGCACTACAAACGGTTTTTGTGAACAGCATTTTGTGTTCCTCCTTTAATTAAAATCTTCTATATTGACTACCAAAACCAGGTAGTGGTTGACGTGTTCCTGTCCCATATCTATTGGGAAACATTCCAGTACCCTTTCCTGTATTCACTGATGCTATTGCATTAATAACATTCTTTGCAGGAGGCCGTACTAAATCAAGATGGGCGATAGCTGTAGAACAAGCACCACAAAGAGCGTCTGCACAGTCCTTACCAATACCTTTGCTATTGTATCCATTAGCTAAACATGGTAGAGCGCTACCTGCTCCTGCATTACTTTGAGGTTTGTGGTCGATTCTATCTCCATTTCTCTCTAAGTTAATCATCTCAATTTCTTGCAGATCGCACTTAACTAATTCGATTCTCTGATCTTGAAGCAAGTTTCTAAGTGAGATATATGGGTCAATTGTTCTATCTACTGAAATCTTATCTGTCTCAAAACCTTGCTGATCTAAAGTCTCTCTTACATAAGAAGATTGATATTGGTCGGTAGTAACTAATCCAATATTAAATCCACTTCGCCTCAACCACAGTATGAAGTTGATTACTTTCTGGAATGACATTTTATCTCCTCTAGGAGCACCGATAGCTACTTGGAACATCTGTCTAAAGAATGGCATCATTATCTTCTTATTTGTTTCAATATCTAATATTGTCTTATTACCATCAGTTACTACTCCTGAAATGCCAATATGGTCTGACTTTTCAGCGAAGTCGATGTGAATATACATAGGTAATTGCTTGAGGTAAGCAGGAACCACTTCTAGATGAAAATGACGTTCTATTGTATCATTATCTCTTACGCCGATTTCATAGTAATCCTCAAAGAAAGGATTTACTCTAGTAGTGCTTACATTAGGAGTAATCATTTCCTGAGTAATGAAACCCATTGAACCTACTACTGACCTACCGGCTATATCTCTTAAAGCGATATCATAATCGGCTTTGAAGTTAGGTTTATAATCCGCAGGAACTTCCAGGACCTCATAGCCTTCATTTCTATATTCCTGTAAATGTTCTTCATCAGAATTTTCATCAGGGACAACGAAACCTCTCTTATATCTATCACCGATAGTAATATAGAACTTCTCTTTACCAAATCTGTATGCAGGTAATACTTTCCACTGAGGTTCATCAAAGAGATACATATGCGTATTGCCTGCATCTATCTGCTTTTCTATGTGGTCAGAAAGATAATCATTATCACTACTCTTAGATGAGCAGGTGAACATTTTACCATATATTCTACCTTCAAGCTTAAATGTACCTGTAATACGTGCATTAGCTGTATCGTACATTTTCTTCATCTGGCCTTTAGATATAGTAATATCTTTTATACCGGCACGTGCGAAGTTTACCTCATCCATGAGACAGTTATGAGCAATAACATCACTATCCTCAGTGTGTATTACAAAATTATGTAAGTCTCCTGCATTGACAACGTCATATACAGGTATTGAGTCATCATAATGAATATGTTCTATTTTAGCAACTTTCATTAATAGACCTCCGAATTAATTAGGCGCAACATGTCGATATACAAAGTATTTTCTATCCTTGTAATAATCATTCATAATGAAAATACCTCATCATTCTCAGTCAATTCGTCTAATCTCTTATATGTACCATCTGCAAGCATTACTTTATGATCAGGTGTTCCTTCAAAGACTGTACCGTCTTCTAAAGTAATTTTTATAGTATCGCTAACATATTTCGTTTTTACAACATCAGCATTTGCATAACAATATTTCTTCGCATCGTAATCGTATTGCAATACATTAACTGATTTACCATCTAATTCAGATATAGGGAATATTCCCTTATCGGTGGTTATCTTTGTATCACCAACCAAACAAGCCCACAACTGCATGCCGAGCAAGTGTGCAGCATCTGATGCGGCTACGATTTCTATCTGATTTCCTTCGGGAATGAATATTGGTTTAGTTGCACTACTATTCTTTGTACCATGCTTCATAAACCAAGGAGATTGTATCAGTGTATCGTGATACTCTCGATAAGCAACTGAAGTTGCAAGTTCTTTGGTCAAGTTAGCAAATCCAATTGTTGCTCTGGAAACTTCCTTTAATCCGAAATATCTTTGAGGATTTCTATAACACATCAATAGATATGTCATATAACACATCATTGAAACTGCTGTTGATGTTTTACCGATTCTTGTAGCTCCGGATAAGATTACTTCATAAATATCATTCTGAGCATCGAATACACTACTATATACTTTCCACCAACCTGGATATATTTGATTACCACAATCGTTAGTTTCACCTAAGTATTCAGGATCGCATAAAAATCTATCAATACTTACAGGAACCTCTTTGAAATCTACTAAGTAGACTTGCTCAAGAGTTTCTGAATAACCTTTATCTCCAAGTTCTTCAAGGATTTTTAAGAAATAATTCTGCTCAACCGGACTGGAGCTATTGTATATAGCTTTAATACGAGATATGATATCTTCGTAATCTAAAGAATCACTGCGTATCGGCTGTATCAGGTCTGACATCTTGTTCCTCACTTGTTGAACGGTTTTCAGCAGGTTCAGCTTCAGGTTGTTTGGTTTCAGTCTTGCGTAATTCAGTCAATAATGCCTGTGCGCCGTTTCTAATTGCATTTCGAGATTCTTTAGGCAATATTGCAGCACCAAATGATGTTTCTTCATTTACATCTCGAGGAGGTGCTATTGCATCTAAATCTATGTCTAAATAGGGTTTGAGTAAATCTTGCGACATAACCATTGACTTCATTAAATCGGCTTGTACTTTAGTTAGCATCATCATTGTAGCTGGATCAAAATCATCCATCTGTGCAAGATTTGCATCTATAGAAGCGTATAACTTATCCTCAAGCCTATCCATTACTTCTGTATATCTTATTATTCTTGCGACCTGATGGTATACTTGTAATACTGCAATGTTTTGTAACGCTACTTTTGCAGAAGTTATGTCGTTTTTCTTACATGTTAAAAGGGCATCTCGCATTTGAGCTGCCTGTGCTTGTTGTTCTCTTAAAAGGGGATTTACTAAATCATCTGAGGTACTAATTGTATCCTGAGAATTGCCCGCCCCAAAGGTATTGAGTTCGTGTTCATCTATCATATTAAATTGTACCTTTATTTCTTGAATTATTTGATAATTGTATATAAGGTTAAACTAAAAAAGGTAGGATTGCTCTTACCTTAATAGTTATAAAACCTAAATGAATTGTCTGTTTGTAATTACTCTTCACTGCCCATTAAATCGAACATTACTACACCAAGATTAGCGATACTGTCTTTGGATACTTCGTCATTGCGTGTAGCAAGAATGTCGATTGCAGCTTTAATATGAGATAATGCTTTATCATTATCGGATGATTTCTTTGAAGCTGTTACTTCTGACTTTTTTGTTTTCTTAATCTGCATTTATGTATTCCTCCTAGAAATTAAACTGCTATTCTCTGTGTTATTTATTTCTCATGTAAATCTGACGTAGATTTGATATAAATCTTCATATATGTACTTCTCTCAAATTAAAATCCTAAATCAATTCCTTCTGCTTTGAGGGCTTCGTAGAAATCAACTATACCTGCGTAGTAAGGATACTTAGGTTCCTCTCCATAGCCTAACTCATTACCTAAAGTTAATGCATATTTATACATCTCTTTTGCATATCCAATATCACCCGGCTCTAATTCAGGAAGTAATATATTGATAACTTCCATCTGTGCATCTTCTGGAAGTAACATAAAGCACTCATACATGTCTCCAGAAGATTCATCGAGACCATAAGCGTTGTAAATATTTTCAACAGCAGCAGTCTTATCGTCTTGACCTCTGTCTAATGCTCTTTCATAATATTTTATAAATTGATTATATAAATCCATTTATTCTCCTCCTATTTTCATCTATTTAATCTCCAAAATCAAAATTATCTAATGCAGGATTTCCTGTATATGTAGGAACATAATAATGAGAACTCGGTATTACATCATATCTCAAATCTGAAATACTAAATTCTTTAGCAATAAGGTCTATAGCATCTTTATCAGCAGCAATTGCTTGACTACATATGATTTCATATACTTGAGAACGAATATCATAAACTACACGACCTCTTTCTATTGACCTATATCCTTTTGAAATTAAATCAATAGCTTCAGGAAGCTGCTCTTTGATTGTTGTTTCCCATTCTGTTATATGATTCTTTGTCTTACTGAATTGGATGTAGCCTCTATCTTCCACCCCTTCAGCCACAGGACAGAATTCCCCTACAACGTTGCCGTTGCAATACCACCAGATGCCTACATTTCCTTCGGGAGTAGACTTTTCTGATTCAGCTGTCCTTACATATAACTTCATTTATCTCCTTTGAAATAGTTACTGCTTATAAACTTCACCTAACTGAATATCCATATCATACTCAACAGTAGCTTCAATATCTTCTTTTGTTGTAGGATAATTACGAGCTAATGCTAAGCCATAAAGAGTATCTACTAACTTTTTCTTATTTTTATTCATATCCCTTTTATCAGACATGATATAAAATACTTCTGAACCAGTATAGCCCCATAATTCTGCGGATATTGTTACAATTTCCATTTATTCTTCTCCTTTGAAATAATTATTTCCATCTTCCCAATCATCTTCGGGATATTTGCCTTCCATAGCGTCAGAAATCATATCAGCTAACTTACCTGATTCTTCTCTGTCTATGACCTTCCATTTCCATAACCAATGTATCATCTCGCAAGCTTGATTAAGCTCTTCCATTGAAGCAGAACCTCTTCTAACTTTTGCGATTACATTGTTTACATATTTGAGTTTGTAATCTATTGTCTTTTGACTGATTTTGCTGTGTGAATAGATTTTCATATCGCTCTCTCAATAAGAATGAGTGTTATTTTATCATAACGATTCAATCATCGCTATCTGTGTCGTTTAATTTGCCTGCATCTTCGGCTGTCCAAGGAAGTGCTTGAACAATAGGCCTCAGTTGATGCATTACACCATTTCCGTCAAACGGCTCGCTTTCATAGCAGGTAAACAACTCGCCGTATGTTTCTCTTTCCTCTTTGGTGTAATAACCTTTAGCGATACATTGCTTGTATACTTCTAGTAAACGATCTCGAAGTAACCCTTTAAGGGATTCAATTACGGCTTCTTGTGCCTTTAATGATTTTCTATCTTGAGCATCTCTTAATTCTCGATACTTTACAGTTTCCTCATTAGCTTGCTGCAGAAGAATGATATCTTTTTTCAACTCCTGCATATCTTCTGCCATAAAGTCGAATTTATCTGATAAAGATGTTACCTGATCTGATATCCCGGTCATTTGCTCCGACATATGCTCAAGCTTACTATCGTAATCTTTTTCTTCCTTTTTATCTTCTCGTTTTGCTAAAAATTTTGTTTTACGCAATTCCCAGAATCCAGTACATGCGAAAAATGCAAGTAAGGCGACAAAGAAATCTACTACTAACTTGCCCCAATCAAGTGCTTCTGCGGCTATAATAACCATTTTTCCTATTCTCCTAAAATCATAAATTTTAGATGTTATTTCATAATTAATTAAGGTTAAGACCTATTTGATCTTAACCTTTGACTGATAGACAACCATGTGCTTGCCCAAATATTATAATTTTAACGAATCGGCATAAGATACCAATAACCATCATCTGTACCCCAAAGATCATGCCCAAGCACCCAGTTCTCGTTGTTTAACAAGAAACGTCTAATCTTAGAGAACTGAAAAGGATCTGACATATCAATATCATCATCCATAATGATTATCATACCCTCTTCTTCATTCCAGAACTGATCCAGTCCGAACTGTTTAAGTATTTGTTCCATGCATGTAATCCTTTCTTAGCTTCGACTGCTTATTTACGAACTATTTTTCCTATTTTAATTTTCTTTTTCGTTTGTTTTTCGGGTTCTTCTTTTACTTCAAGCTCACCAATATTTTCTTCGTCAAATATATTTTCGTCATCGTGAGCTTCTTCGCTTTCACCCTTTATCTCATCTAAATCAAGTTCGGGTTCAACTCTATAAATATCAAATCCCGGAGTATTATACTTTTCGATGTAATCCTTTAATACCTCAAACTTCTTTTTGAAATCTTTGCTGTTTGGATCATCCTCATCACGATAAGTATCATCTATGTCTTTTTCTAATCTATAAAGACATTCTTTCATCTCATCTTGATCTGGAAATCTCTTATAGATAGCAATCTCTAATTTTGCTAAATCCATTGTAGTATTTATGTCCCATAGATATTTCATCATATACGTGTAGAATCTTGTATATGCAGATTGAATATCACTAGAAGTAATTACTATTTCTTCTTGTTTCACGATATGTTACCTAGCTCTCTTTGAATTTTAGCGATTAATTTATTAATATCATTAAAGGTGTTGAATTGTTTAGATTCTATACCAATATTCTCATCTTGTACAGATAATACGTAGTTTTGATAATAAGTATTGAAATCTATGTCAGGAAGTTCTTGGATGTACTTTTTGACTGTTTCAAGCATATCAATTAGAAATCGCTATCCTCTTCGTCTTCGTACTCATCATCCTCGTACTCTTCGTCTTCGTCTTCATCCTCGTCTTCGGGAAATTCCCCACGAAGTTCTTCGAGGTGGTATTCAAGTGCTTTAGAATATCTGCTTTCCCACTCTTGAAGCTGTTCTTTATCAAGATCTTCAACTATGAACCCATCTCTAGCCCACTGTCGTACTTCTCCGCCAAAGTCATATTCAGCTAAGGAATCAAGCCAATCCTTAATGTCACTGTCGTCAATTTTTTCTCTTGATACAAAATCCCACAATTCATATACATCAGGTTCGAATTCATATTTAGGTGACATTTCTTTTATCTCATCAAGTGTATCTGATGAATATTCACGAGAATCTGGAGTATCTTGACCAAACAACTGCGGGTTATTTCTTACGTAATCAAGCACTTTTTCCTCTAACACCTTAAGATGCTCATCATATAAGTCGTCAGGCTCTGCACCTCGTTCAACCATATCATACATCCATTCTGGAATATCCGAACCTTCAGTGAAGTCAATAATGAAAGCAGCATCTCCTCCACATGTTTCTAATCCGTAACCTTCATAGAATCTATCTCCGTCGTTACTCCAACGATATCCAAGTCTGTTGATAGCACGAATTAATTCTGCACCAATGTTATCGCACTTGCCTTCGTAAGGTACGCAATTATCAAACATTGCAGCTAATTGATCATCTACAGAAAGTGATGGATCCACTTGAGAAACTGTCATCTGATAATTTAATCTACCTCTTGCGATATCTGCAATGCGTTTTTCTTCTGCAGCTTTTGCATCTAGTTCGGCTTGATACTTTCTTTTAGTTTTCTCACTTATCTGTTCTGCACTTTCATAACCGTATTCACTTGCATCTTTAGGAAACATCATGTTTCCTACACGAACATAATCAGATTCTGCGGATTGGATATACTTTCTTTTCATATTATCACCTCTACTAAATTAATGGACAACCAGAAATCTGATTGTCGCACTAATTTAAGTTATTTATTATTTACTCTGCGTATTCGTAATCAAATTCTTCGATGAGATCTTCTAATGAATCGGCTACGTCAACTTCTACACCGTCTGGATCTTTTCTATTCTCTTCAGTATCAAAATATGAATTGTACTTAGATACATAGAGATTAGCATCGGCGAGGTTAGGATGTTTTTTGAGGGCTTCTTGGAGGGCTTCTTTAGCTGCCCATAAGTTATCTGCGTAGAACTTGCCTAAGCAGTACATTCCATCTGAATACTTTTGCATGAGCATGAATACAACACTGAACTTGCTGTAATCTGTGCACTCAATGTCTTCATAGGATTCATCAACTTTTCTTGCAGACCTAATATAAATCTTCATTTCTTAATTTCTCCTTATTTATACACTTCTTTTATTTTGCTAACTAATGGATATAAATTTGCAGGAATTTCTCCGAAAGATTTTCTTTTTGCTATATATACATCATAATACCATTGAAGAGCTTCTATATCGTTGCATAACTGCTCAAGTGTAGGTATTGTTATTGTTTCTCCGCCTGCATATTTGCATAGACTAATCAGCGATTTTGCACCAATTATGCTAAACAACTCAGGAAGATTTGCAAATTCTGGTGTATCTTCCAGAGGAGGAAGAAGTTGCAGTAAATATTGAAAATCTAATTCTTCTGCTACAGGCAAATCTATCATAATATATTATGACCAATAACTCTGATCGTCATCAAAGAAGTCAGGGCCGTATGTTGTTCTGCCATCATCAATTCTTAATGATTCGTCTGCAGGAGCATAATCAGCGCCAGCACCGAGACCGAATTGAGCAAACCACTGAGCAATGAGCTGATCTAATACAGCAGGATCAACTTTCTGAATCTTATCATAAGCTCTATCGTCAATCCAACCCATACCTCTCTCAAAATTAATCCAACCAATATTCTTACCATTGTAGAAAATTGTGTGGTTACCTTCAAGCTGATTAGGATTTTCAATCTGAACATTAGGATCAAGCATGATGTTGAAGAATACATACATCATAGGTTCACCCTTATGCTCACCTGCAAGAGCTCTTACTAAGATTTCGTTCTCGTTGAATTTCTTATCAGCAATCTTCTGAGTAATCTTGTTAGAAATTTTATTAGCGGAACGGATATATCTCTTCATGATATAATATCTCCTTTATGAATTTTTATACAAATAGATATAAGGTTACTTTATCTTTTTGTAATTTATCTTCTTATTTGTTGCAACCTGCCCTTGATCTACATCTATCCAAGCAATATCATCTAAATCAACAGTTGCTGTATATACTCCATAACTGCCTCCGTAGCTTTTTGCTTCCATATATGAAGGCGTTACAAATTTTCCGTTCTCTATTGGATATGAGCTGTATACAGTTATCTTACCAGTGCGTATAGCAGCTAACATATCTTCTGTGGTATAGTCCTCAGTAAATCCTTCCGAATAGCCATCCCGATTATTTTCAAAAGCTTCTTGAAAAGTTTGTATATCATCTACCGACCTTATCCAAGTATACATCTCTTCAGGAGCAGGATTAGTTTCATTGATAATTTGAAACTGTTCTTCTTTAGATAACGATGCTCGAATATACAATTTCATTAATAATCACCTGCGATTAAATATGCTTCATCGTAATCTCCAGTAACTCTATAATGTTGCAATCCTCGCATTAAATCATTCATATTGTACGCATGAAAGTACCGTGTATCTGGATCTACTGTATTTTCTGTAGCTTGTCCATATTTAGTATCAAATGGCGGAGTGTAGATAGTTAATTCAACGCTATCATAATCTCCACCTTCAAAAGGACTACGCCTACTAAACCATTTAGTTAATCTTCTTACCCAATAAGGTAATGCATTAAAGCTTTTCTCAGTTGCACTGTCCCATCTATCATATTGATATCTTAATCTATCAGGAATAGTAATACCTTCGCGATTCTGTTCAATTAATCTATACCCATCACAAGTATCTTCAATTTTCTTAACGATTGAATTAACAAAATCATAGATCTTTGTATAAAATCTTGCATTGAATGAAGGCTCTACTTGATCAGGTGTCATTGTAGGTGAAAATGTAATTCCAAATTTACTGCTATATGAACTGTTGTATATGTTATAGGAAGGAATATCTACGCTAACAGAATATACAAATTTGAACACGTAGTCTTTGAATACTGCTTTTCTTACTGATAAAGATAGACTTATATCTACACCATACTCATCTGAGAGTTTCTTTAACTTTTTATTTTTGTCAACTACTGTATCAAATACATTATTGGCATAAGAAATTAGGCCTTGAGAAGTCATTGATTTAAAGAATTGAGCAAGATACTCGCCTACATCAGTTATATCTTCTCCGCGAATTCCCGAATCAATTCTATGATAAGTTAATACATAACAATTTCTAGAATCCCAACTGTCATATACTTTACCGTCAATTATGGTAACTAAATGACCTCCAGGTCCGCCTTCTTTACCATTATCATTACAATGAAGAATATATGTACCTTGATTATGTGAATCTGCAAAACTATTAACTGTGTATTCTCTACCAACCAATATTGCTGCTTTTCCGCCGCCGAGTTTTTCAATTACTTTCTTGACATTGTTAGTAGAATTATACTGCCAATTAAGTCTCCAATTTTCTCTCGCAGAATCATTCAATAATTTTCTTGCTTTATGATAATCCATATTAAACGCAAGAGAAATAGCACGGGCAGTACAATCGCCAGTGTATGTTCCCCTATTATTTGCATTGTATCTGATTAAATCAGCAGCAAGTATATTCATTTACTCTCCAAGTAATTCTAAATAATTTTCACTTTCAATATATCTATAAACCCAATTTTCTAAAGCAGTATCTACTGAAGATATAAGTAATGCCTCAAGTCTTTCGGGACGCATTTCAAAATATCCTACATATTTATATAATACGCTGCTTATTGCTCCATAGACCGCATGATTCAATTCATCTTGAAAAGCATCAAATGTTGGATCATAATCATTTGACATATCAAGTTTCCTCCGATACCTCATTGATAGATTTTACAGGTTCTTGTAAGTTAAAATTAATATCAAATACAATCGCATTATTAGACCTTGCTAATCTGCTAAATGTAAGGTATGTATAGTTAGCGCCATTGAGCGTTTCAATTACATTTACCATTATATCGCCGATGTTAACTTCGTCTTTATAATAAATCCAAAGCTCATTGTCATCAACAGCAATTCTAATAACTCCTGCAGTATCTTTGATGCTATTAAGTGTTCCTTTAATTACATTTGACTCACTTACAATGTCAACTATTATCTCTTCGATTGAAGTATCTGCAGTAATTACTTTTCCAGAAACTTCAGTAGACTCTTCTATGTCAGCAACTTCAGCCTCAGGTTCAGGTTCAGCAGATTCTGAGCCTTCTTCAGGAACATCAAATATGTCAACACCCTCATCAACGTCTCCGCCCTCGTCAGGAATATCAAACGAAGATCCTCCGCTATAAGAAGGGGAAAATACATTATGTTCTGCATCAGGGAAGTTTTCTTCAGACGTACCGCCTTCACCAGATTCCTTAGGTTCTGATTTTACATCTTCTGCCTGTTTAGCCTCCGCTTGCTCTTTAATAGCCTGCTTTAATATTTCTTTAGAATCATCATCTAAATAATCTGCAAATTGCTGAACTAATTCTACATTCTCAGGGCTATTAATAGCTGCATGAATCCTATCCCTACGAGGATTAGTTAAATACATTTTTGATGTATAGATTCTGCTTAACCTCATAATCAAATCACCTTCCATTTAACATATATTGCTCTTTTTTGATAATCTATAAGATAATAAATACCTAATTCTTTGCAGTAACGCCAATCGTCATCTTTCATTGGTTCATAATCTTCTATACCGCTATATATCACAGAATCGCTTCCGTATATTTCATAAACAATTACATTATCATCTTCGTGATCAATTCTATCACTAATCATAAATCCTTCGGGAAGAACTATGTAATGGTCTTTGATCTCCCAATAATTAGTAACTGGATAAGATTCCCCATTATATAACCACTTAAAGTTATCTTTATCAACTTTTAAATAACCTGTGTTATAGCCTTTAGGTCCTAAATCTAATACGTACCTTCCATCAGGGACACGAGTTAAAAGTTTTTGTAACTTAGCTTGAAGTTCAGTTTCACTTCCTCCGTTAATTCCTGCTACGCTAATTTCATATAATTCAGAATTTAAACTTGCTTTTATATATAGCTTCATGTATCTAATTCCTCTTCTTCTCGCTTCATGTATACATAAGGCTTATTAACAAAAGTATCTTGAATTATGTAGCTAAACCAACAAGTTGCAGTTAACTTGCAAGCTTCTTTAGAGAATGTTAACTTGTATATATGTTGCCCTGAAAGCACATCTAATAATGCAGTAGATATATCAATCCAAGGTCTGTGTTCATCTCTAGATACATAATCCGAAAATTCTAATTCTTTGTTATTTGTTAAATCATAAATACCTGATAGATCCATATCTCGTGGCATACTATCAGGCAATTTTACACAAATCACGTCAGGTACTTCTTTGGAATTAAATACTTCTGTATGAAGAGCTAAGTCATCCATCTTTGAAGATTGAATTGTTATAGTGAAGCAATTTTTCAAAGTATATACCCCTTTACATAATATATACTTCTATTAAAGGTTAGAACAACTTCTTAGCCTTCTTAACCTTCTTATCTTCGTTATATCTATACTTGCCCTTTATCATTTGTTGAATTCCCCAGATGTTAAAAACAGTCCTTGCATCAGAACTATCTTGAACCTCTTCAAAGGTCAATTGACACTTAGCTAATTCTTCCTTAAGTGTATTCATGTCGTGTTCATTTGCAAAATAATCAAACGAAGCATTCGACTTACCGTTCTTCTTACGTATTCTAGTAGATACTGAAATTGTTCCGAATGTAGGCGAAAGAAGATGATTATATGCAGCTTGCAATCTATGGCTTACGCTATCTGCCGAATAACACTTATTCTTTGCAAGCGACTGTAATGATGTCATTCCATATAAATGTGTTTTTACATTAGGATTACTTGATTTTGCAATTATATCATTGCATTGCGCAATGTATGTATCTTTTTCATCTTGCGAAGCATCATTAGCAGGAGATATCCCGATATAATCTAGTTTACTTCCATCTTCTGCACGCCACTCTAACATATTCTTTAATGCACTAAGATCTTCTCCGTAGTGAAATACTGGCATTACCTTTTGAGGAGACTTAAGTTTACTACGCATATAAAGATAATTATCCCAAGATTTTTGGGCAGATTCTACATAGTCCTCAGGTTTCTTAGGCTGCTGGAACTTACCAGGAATAGTATCAAGTTGAGCGCAGACATCAATATATTCATCAATGCTATTAAGATAATCAATATAATTATCTTCCCACTGTCTGAATGTAGGCTCTTTAATTGATTTATCGGGAAAATGGGCATTACCTGTGTGTATACTAAATGCACCTGAATCAATGAATAACCATCTGCAAAATCCATCTTGCTTATACTTGATTACAGTTTCAATTTCACGCCTATCAAGCTGAGTTACAAGAACATCAAGAGGTTCAAAATCAGGTAGCGACATCAACTTATCATGGACAAAAGGTCTTATTGACCCGCTGAATACATATTTTTCCATTATACTCTCCTTATTTTGTTACTTCTAATCTAACCTTATCTTCTGACACCCTAACACTAAAGTCTTCTCTTTCAATAGTTATTGCAAGATTTGTCTCTCCATGCCATTTGTTAAACAAAGCTTCTGTTAAAGTTAGTGCAGTTTGCAGATCCATTTCCCTTGCATAAACTTTGTTATCAACGACAACTTTGTATTCGTATTCATTCATACAATTCTCCTTACTCGGTATATTTTAAATCGAATATTAATTTACTTATTATAGCGTTTTTAGATAACCTATTGTAATTTAAGTCATTTAAACATTCAATACATGAACTTACTTGATTAGGTTTAACAATTTGCATAAGATATCTGACTACTAATATTATTGGAGATTCCGAATTGTCTGGATAATGTTGCAATTTCCATGCAATACTGCTAACATTTTCATTAAATTCTGTTATATTAGATAACGATTCAAAATAAGCTAATTTGTTTGAATCAAGAGATAAGATATTTTTAACATCTGTGAAAGTTTTTGCACATTTCCAAATTAGTTTATCTTTAACAAGATAATAATTTTCTGAATTAATTGATAATGCAAAATCAGACAAATCTTTAGCTGTTGGCATTGCTACATCAACAACAATACATCTGCTAACAATAGTTTCAGGAATATTTCTTATGTTGGTACAAGTTACTGCAACATACAGATAATCCGGACACTCTTCTAAGAATTTTAATAGAGGGTATGCAGCCTGTGTTACACCTTCATCTAAATTTTCAATACACATAACTGCAGGTGCATGATTATCTAAAAGAGTATCAATTATTGTTTTTAATTCATTGACTGAAGGGTTAACAACAGCTACATCAGAAATATTGAGCATAGTTGCCCATTGTTTAACTAAAAACGTTTTTCCTGAACCAGATGCACCTGTTACAATTATTGTATGCCGATTAGCGTCACATATCTGACGAAGATTCTTTATAGCTTGTGAATGACATTGAAAATCCATATTTAATCCTCGCCAAAGATCTCTTTCAAAAACTTTGATTCATAACAATCGCGACACAGATGATATGTTTTAATTCTATGCTCGCAAGATGCGGCAATTTCAACATAACTATCAATTGTGTTACTATCTACGTAAACTTGATGCTTACAGCTATCACATTCGATTAAGATGCTCACTGAAATGCCCTCGTATCTGGAATTTGTTTAAACCTAAGCAATGCTGCTAAGTACACAATATATAAGGAAGGATCATTAGAATACCCTAATCTGAGTTGCTTAACTGCATTATACACATGATTAAAGAAAAAGTATACATCATATCTTGTCCATAATTTTGCTGCTTTTTTAACTATTGAATCTGAATACTTATTATCTAAGCATTTATCTAGCTCAATCATTGTTCTTAACATTGTGTAGAGAATGTTTTGTATTTCACCGTCGTAATGTTCCGATATATACACTAACGATCCAAAATCTCTATTTGCAACAGCTAACATTACATCATTGTCAGAATAGGAAGTGTCTAATCCAAATATGTATTTTATTTGGCTCTCTGTTAACGTATATCTATCTTGTATTGAATACAAACATCTGCAAATATTCTTTGCTTGATAATAATCAGAAGCAACATTTGCAGCTATTGTATAATATTCCGGTTTGAGTTCTGGAAAATCTGATTTAAGATATTTGATGATAAACTTACTGTCAATGTGCATTATAGTTGAAGTGTTATCTGGAAAAAACTTATCGCACTTGTTTATATCAGAATCAGATTCATATAACAGCACAATACATCCATTGATTTTGCATTTATGTATTCTTTGAACTAATTCTGGATTAAGTTTGCTTAAGAATGTTTTATCATATCTGATAACATATAGTGACGGAGGTACAGGAATCATTTGTTTCTTTTCCATTGAAGGAAGTAATTCTAAAAGATTAGAATGCTCTATTTTAGTTCCTATCTTTGAAGCAAGAATGTCGATATATTTCTCTTTGATTCCAAATTCTGTTCCACCTAAGATATAAAAATTCTTAGGTGAATCTGACATTATACTAAGACCCAGCTCTTGAATAGTTAACATCAGTATTGATCTCCGTACTTAACTAAAACACAGTTATTCGAATGTACTAGATAAGTGTTGTCATTTATTGTAACTTGAAGCTGATCGCCATCTTCGTAATCTCTCCAAGCAGATACCTCACCTTCAATAAGCTCACCATTAGGTAATCTGATATAGCCATAATCAAAAGAATATGTCAAATCGACTACGTTATAGTTGCAACTAGTTAAAGTAAGAAATGCTGTAAGGATTAAAAGTAATGCAATTGACTTTTTCATGATTCAAACTCCTGATGATAATAATTTCTGAATTCTTCTAATAACATTATCGCAACTTCATAATTATCAAACCAAGTTGAGATACAATTTATGCGTCCAGATTTATAATTCGACTTATATAACGAATATGTATTATTGTGATTAAATGTAAATGTAGTGTCTTTTTTAGATGTGTTAATTACTCCAGCAATGATATTAGTATTAGTAGGTAACACTCTCCAAGAAATCATCACCCAAGTATTTTGGGATTTTTGTGTACCATTATCTACAATTAATGCAGGATATTTATGGGTTGATTGCGACTCAGTTAAAATTTTAATCCAATGCTTTTTATAGAAAACAATGTTATTTTTCTCGTCTATATGTGTTTTGCATTCGACTAAATAATGGTCATTTTTAACATCACCAGGAGCAAAAGGGCGGGCGCCGCTTCCAGAAACGACATCCCAACCCATAAAATCGGCTACCATTTTCTCTTGTTTTGCTGATGCTTCCTTATTAGTCATCTACTATATCAGGAATATTATCCTCTACCTCAACTCCGTTTTTATTTATATCAGCAACAATAAAATTACACAACTTTTCATAATACTCAGGATTATTCTGAAGATAGTCGTATACTTTTGCTTGTCCATTTAATTTAACGATTACGCCATCTTCATTTTCAAGTGGCTCTTTAGTTTCGGGATCGCAAACAGTAAACCAAGCTCCACCTTTGCGAATTATTTCGTATCGTTTAATTGCTAACTCTGCAAATTCAAAATCAACCCTCAAACCGGATTGAGCCATTAAGAAATATTCACCTAACTTTCTATCAAACGGAGCTGACTTCTGCTTAACTACCTTAACAACAATCTTATAACCTGCAGGATTTTCTGCTTTTTGAGGAAGCTCATTACCTAAGAAATCAACAGGATTGCCTAGCTTGAATGAAAGTATCAAAGATGAGTAAAATTTAACTGCTTCTCCTCCCGGTGTATTATCTACATAAGGATTTTCCATGTTGTCACGAATCTGATTGATGAGTAATATTGTGCAATCATATCTAGATAATAGCTGAGTTACTTTTCTAAGAAATATAGTTAACAAACCTGCAAGAGATGCTACAGTACGCTCTCCAAATTTCTTTTCAAGTTCTGATTGAGTTACAAGGGAAGGAATTGAATCTAATACAAGTAGCCCTAATTCACCAGATTCTATAAGACCTTGAACTGCTTGCAATATAGGTTCAGCTGCAACATTCGGCGGTTGCATTACTTCAATAGCTTTATTAGTGATGCCTAAGGTTGCTGCCCATTTTCTATCAAACGCATGCTCAAGGTCTAAATACAGAACTTTTTTAGGTCCTCTATCCTTTAGATCTGACAATGCTGTTTTATATTCTTTTTTACCGCTTGCTATTTTCTCTTCAAGAGCAAGAACTTCATCATTATATTCTTGAATGAATATATCTAATGCGTTTTTACATATATCAATTGCGGTGGTTGATTTTCCGCCAGAAGGTATTCCGTAAAATTCTGTTATTGCAGCTCTAGGAATGCCTCCATAAGTTGCCCAATTAAGTGTAGGCGATGAAAACGGAATTTTCCTTCCACCAACCTTATTAACACTCTCCATCAATTCAGGACATGCCCAATCTTTTTCGCACTTTTTGATTATTTCACTGAATGTTGGCATTCTGTCTACGTCCTTTCGTATTTTCTATCAACCAGCAATTGGGACAACCATTACTTTCAGAATTATTATCTTCTGGAGGTAATTCTTTATACTCCCAACCGCATACTGAACATCGATATGTTCTGTTCTTAGTGTAGATGAATTTTACTTTAGACATTGTCTACTCCTTTAACATACACTCCTGTTTGTTTTACAATCGGCTTATATTCAGGGAGTTCTGGAATATTAACTTCATTAATAGGAGGTTGTTCGGAACGCTTGCGAGCATCCCATACTTTTTTAGCACCCATAATTAACTCTTTTGAAAAAGAAATTTGATGCTCAACTTTATCAATTACTGAAGTATATACAATTTGCATTAGTTTGTATTCTTCATCAATTTCCTGCGATTCTACTCCTTTGCTTTTGCGCTGTTTGATTGTAAGTTTAACAATCTCATTATGCTGCTTAAATTGAGATAATGCATCAGAAGCTGCAAATAAATCTAGCGGGAGCGAAGTAATAATCCACTCTAACTCTTTATCAGTTATTGATACATTTATATCTCTAAATTTTTCTTGCATTTCAACTTCACGCTGAAAATATTTTGCAAAATAATTATTATAAATATCGTCTACTACCTTATCGGCAGCATTGAAATCTTCCTGCAATGAAGATAAAGCATTTGCTATTGTTCCCATAATACATCCTCACTTCTTCGAAAGTAAATATGTTAATGCTGTTTCTACTTGGTATTGAGTTGTTTTTAAATCTTTATTAAGCTGCAATAATACTGTTGAAAGTTTCAAACAAATTACTGCATGTGCTTCTGTATAATTTGATAATTTATCTGCATACTGTGAAGGTATCATTGTCATGCCGATGTCTTTCATATAGATGTACTTTACAATATTACACAAGAACGAATGAAATCCTTCAAACCACTTAACAAAGTTTGTACCGCAGTTATACACCTCATCTATAGTCTTAGTTACCTGTTCGTTATCTTTTTTAACAAGATAATTTAATAGAGAAAAATAAGTATCATAATCTGGTAGGTCTAACGCTTCAGTAACATTTTCCATTGTTACATCTTTACTAAACGCTAAACATCTATCGAGATTAGTTAAACTATCTCTCATTCCACCATTAGATAATCTAGCAATATAGTTTAAGGCATCTTCATTATAAGTAATTTCCTGACCCTCTTTGTTTTCCTGCTCAATTACATATTTAAGTCTATTCTGAATTCCTTCTGTACTTATCTTTGAAAGTCTAAAAGTTTGTACTCTTGACAATATTGTTGCAGGAATCTTTTCCGGATTTGTAGTACACAGAAGAAAAACTGCACGTGCAGGCTGCTCTTCAAGTGTTTTCAACATAACTTGGAAACCTTGAGAACTAACAGAATGAACCTCATCAATTATGAATACTTTATATTTCATTCCTATAGGATACTGCGCAGCTTGTGACATCAATAGGCGAATTTCTTCAGTACTTCCATGTGAAGCTGCATCTACTTCTATAGGTTCTCCTTTACCCTCATTGAGTTCTTGAGCAACCAACCGGCTCAAAGACGTCTTTCCACACCCCGCCGGACCTATAAGAAGAAAACATCTGTTAGACAATTTTTCAGATGAACACATCTTTTGAATCAAATCAACAACTAGAGTTTGCTCAACTACTGAGGAAAAATCTTTAGGTCTATATTTTGTTGCTAATGAAGCCATTACATATATCTCCTAATACCATAAAATACATTTACTATAACGATTCTACCATTCTTTACATCTGTTATAGTATCTGCAATAACTAGGTGTACAATATCTTTGATTTTCAGGTTTAGGTGGAGCTATATTCTTACTCACGTAATCTTGCACTTCGCTAAACATTTTCCACATTTCTTTCATGTCATTATCTGTTACTTTTACTTCGTAACACTTCATATCACCATACTGCCTATCTTGGTAAATCATCAAAGCGCTATGTAAGTTAAGTAAAGTGCAATAACATTTTACTTGGTCAATATGATGTGATTTTGGATCTGAAAGTTTGTCGAAACTTATTTTATCAGATGTTTTAATTTCCAACAATCGGGTTTCTCCTTGAAAATTAATGATTCCATCTGGAGCGAACTTGATTGGAGGGTCTTGTATCTCTATCCTTGTTTCAAATCCAAGCTGTTCGCAAGAATACTTGTACGGAGGGTTGAGATTAGAAAGGTATTCTTTTACATCAACCCAATCATTCCCTAAACTTCCAATCAATGTAGATTGTATGATATGATGACACGCTGTTCCTACATCGGCAGTAAATCTCAAAGATCTATCAACTTTAGTTTCAACTTCAGGGTCAACTCCTCTTAACCTAAACCAGCTTACTCGTTTACATCGTATTGATGATGGAGCAAATGTTTTAGATGGAGGAGTTGCCTCAGCTTGACGAATAAAATTGTCTAAAGAAGTTTCATAGTAATCTAGAAAATCACTACTTAATGCAGAATTAAATCTAGCGAGCCTTACTTCGTCAATAGATTTAAATGCCATATGTTACTCCTCTTGGAATGCAAGTACAATTGAAATATTATCCGTCCAGAACAAGCTACCAGATAACTCGCCTTCATTATACACAGGACCAATCTTAATCTTATCGCCATCAATACTTGAGAATATTGACTTAAAGAATGTTGACTTAAAATCGCCTGAATATCCTTCGAGATTTCCAGAAACATCTACGTTAACTTTAAAATCACCGGAACCTCTATTAAGAATTAATACTCCATGCTCAAACTTGAAGAATGTAGAAGTATCTTGTGCAGTTGCAACAATATCTGCTTGACCTAAGAACTTATTAATAGGAGCTACATCTACGGTAATATAATTTTCAGGATACTTTAATGTGCCAAGAATAGCATCTGAATTATAACTTCCTACACCTTCATCTGATTCATACTCTGGAACAAACTGAGAAGTAAGTGTATATCCATCAGTGTCTACTTTGAGAATATAACTATTATCATTTTTCTGAATCTTCGAACCTTCGGGAAGGTTAGTGAATAAGTTAATAATTGTAGGATTAAGCAGACATGTAGAACCTAAATTAGACTTATTAGATAATGTAAAAATAGCATTATCAATATCGCCAATAATTACTTTGCCGTCATCGCCAATCCAAACTTTAGTATATACCGGGTGAATCATCCAAATTGAAATTGCGAACATCTGATGTTCCTTAACAAACTTCCAATCACTAGACTTTAATTCAATAGGATTGCCGTCAGTAATAGCTGCAGGTCTATTAAGTGAAAGGTTGTTTGCATCTAACAACTTAGGCAAAGTAAATTTACTTGACCCAGAATGTAATACGATACCTCCATCTACGAAATCAATTGATGTGATATCCTTATCAAATGAATCAATGAGCTGTCTGAGCAATGCGCAATCTACAAATATTGTTTCTGTAGTATCGGAATCTCCTGAACCTTTAAGCACAATTTCTGTATAAATTGACGGAGCCTCAATGTTGATTCTAAGCTCTTCTCTTGTTGCTGTTATCTGAGCAAGACAGCTCTTCTGATTGAATTTGGAAATATTCTCTTTAATAATTCCTAAATCAACTGCGTTCTGTAATGGCTTGGTTGATACAGTAAATTTCATGTTTTGATTTCTCCTTTATGTGTTTTTATTTTACTATGTCTCCATTAACTCTATGATAGATATTATCTACAAAATTATCATTAGCAACATTATATTTTTGTAAATAATTATCTAAAGCAGCTTGTGCTTCTTCTGACCATATACCGTTTACTCCTAATGCTGCATCACCTATAGGTTTCTTTCCGTCTTTGTCCTTGTATACAGGCAAAGTATATTCACATTCAAATAAATGATACTGTATCCATTTGATTTCTGATTCGGTTAATTGCTCAGTAGCATCAATCCTAGAAGGCCTGTCATATTGACAAGGATAGCTTAATCCATACCATTTATGTGTTACATCTACATCGCAGCTGATAGAAAACGGCAAGAAATTGCCTGCTTCACTCATCATTGCACCTAAAATTTCTGCAGCTCTTTCTGAATTTCTTATAGGTACTTCAGCAATGATTTCGTCGTGTACAGGAAGCAGTACTCTTGCACCTAACTGACTCCATTCTGGGTTATCAAATATCTTAAGCATAGCCATCTTAGTTAAGTCTGCTGCACTTCCCTGGATTATGCTATTTACTGTTTTCCTTGAAGCGTCAGTAATTTTTCTAGAATTATTAATAACTCTTATATGTTCTGCTTCAAGTCTCTTAGTTGCTTTGACTATTTGACCAAAATACTTATAATTAGCAAATTCTTTCTCAAGTTGTTTAACGATTCTTTCTGGAATCTCATTCTTATTCTGGAGGGTAGATGGATCTAATGGATCAATATCGGGATTAACATAACCTTTTCCTGCTTTAAATTCAAAAGGAGGTAATTGCATATCAGGAATATGCCTACGTCTTCCAAGTATGGTTTCTACATATCCTTGTTTGCGAGCATCTCCTTGAGCTTTAATCATAAACGCCCTAAGATTAGGAAACGCATTAAGAACTGCATCATAAACTTTTTGAGCTTCTGCAGTTTTTTCATCATCGGTCATTTGCTTATTTCCCCCAAACAACTGATCGCCGATAGTTTTTGTAGAACGCCCGTAAAGAATTCCTAATACAATGCTCTTAGCACTTCCTCTTCGCTCTTTACCCTCCCTGTTTACTTCATCTGTTTTATTTCCATTTTCATCTACAAAGAATTCAAGACAATCTTCATATGATTTATGAAATGCAAGCGACGCAATAGTAGAATAGATATCTTTATTATGTTGGAAAGCATCAATCATGTTAGGGTCAGAACTACAATAAGCAGTGAGTTTTGGCTCCTGTTGCGAATAGTCTGACGACATCATTACATAAGGAGACGTTATTATTGGAATTTGATACTTTGTCATGCAATATCCTCCTTTCTATTATCTAGTATCATCTGCCATGTAATTGTTCCTGAATCAAATACCTGCACAAATCCATGCTCAACCATTATCTGCACTTCTGTTTTAGATAAATCAATAGTATCATCTTTGAGAAATTGCTTAATATTACGCTTTTGCGAATTAAATCGAGAATATGCTTTATCTGTATTAAGGTTGACCCAAACATATCCGTAATCGCTTCTGCGCAGCTCAATGAATCCTAAGATAGAATATAATTTACCTGAAGTATGTGCTCGATCTGAAAATGATCTGATTTCTTTAGGTTTATACTCCGCAATAAAATGCTTTAGTAACTTACTTGCTCCGCCTACTACCGAAGTATAATTCTTATTGCAGAATCTAACCAGCTCCCAACAATCTTGAGTATCGTCGTTTCCGGTACCTATGGTATGTCGCATAGTAGAAAATGTCATCAAAGAAAGTAATTCGTCTTTATTATAGAGACCTAATCTGATTTTACAATTGACTCCGCCTTGTCGATGGTTATCTTCTAGGAATCGATAAGCATCATTTCCTGAGACTGCTCTTATAGTTAACTTCCTAGCATAGTACTTGACAGGAGTCTTACCTATTGCATTTAATATAATAGATTTACAAGTATCTTTATGATTAATCCAATCATATCCGAACAAATGAATTAATCTGATATTCTTAGATTCGCACAGATCAGTTTTCATTTTATGGTAATTCTGAGAAATAGGCTTGCTATCAAATATTCCTAGATTAGCGTTATGTGTCCAGGTAGGATCGCATTCTATTGCAATATTATACTTAGGAATATAAATATCTAACTCGTATGGAGTAATTACCTTAAAAGTATTTCTGATTATATCTTCTTCTGGTAGATAACTAAGTAAAAAACTAAAAACTTCATCTTCCATTCTTGAATAATTAAATCTGATAAGATGTTTCAGATTATACTTAGCTATGATTTCACCTATAGAAGATTCTCTGATTCCGCATAATTCAGATAACTGAGCTAATGTAGGATATTCTTCAGTAAAATGTTCGTTTATGTAAGCTTCTGGATTTTCTCTGAATTTCATCAATTCTTGTAGCTTTTCAGGGCAGCTCATCCTGTCTGCAATGAATTTTCCTGCCTTACTTGCATTAGTTACTCCATATTTTTCCATGCAGGTAGCAGCAGATTTTTCTTTGTATTCAGATGTCTGCATATACCAATCTTTGCCATATCGTTCACGATTAGACGCTTTTGCTTTTTCTAAAAATTCCCCAGTCTTAGTAAATGAAGTTTCACCATATCTAGCTAGATTAGTATGCTTAGCTTTTTCTTTAAATTCAGGTAATTGTAGTGCATTTATTGCTCCATAACGAGCCAACATAGTTTCCTGCTGTTTCGCTACATTAGAATCTTTATTTTGCATCCATCCAATATTAGCTAACTGATATCTACATTTTTCTGAACAAGTCAACTTAGCTATATCTGCAATATCGGAAATTTCAAATTGATTTCCACAAAATTTGCATATGCTATAATGCTTATCTGGGCACAATTTTCCATTAGGGTGAGTGGATAAGAATTCTTTATTGCATAATATACATATACATTTAAACCGAGGTGTTCTATATATATCTGCCGAAGAGATTGCTTTTCTCCTACATTTCTCAGAACAGGTATGCTTATCGGAATTGCAGTCTTCTACTAAGAAAGAAGTTCCACATACTTTACATGTTCTATAATGATTCTCATAACAATAGAGACGCCTAGAGGACGAAGTATCAAATTCCTTTCCACATTCCTTACAGATCCGTCTCATTTTAATGTTATATCCTTCTTAGTTGGGTCGTCAGTTGATAATACTATTTCAATAATTTCTTTTGAAACCGGCTTATTATCTTCAAGTAATCTTATTCTATCGCCTACAACTAAGTCTTCTATATCTACTTGACCATGCTCAGTAGTTACACTATCCCACCTACAGAGCGAGGCTGTTATTAGGTTCGAAGATTCATTATAATCAGCATCTACAATCATTTCCATAGCTGGAGTTGCCCTAAATTGATGACGGATATCAAGAGCGTGAGAAGGGATCTGCTGTACATTGGGGCGCTCGGAAGATAAGCGACCTGTGTCTGCGCCAATTGCTTTGAATGTGGCGTGAATTCTGCCGTCTTTTCCAACTTCTTTTGGCAATTTATCAACAAAAGTATTAAGTAATTTATTTGTTGCTCTTACCTTTAATATCTGATTAGTTACAGGAAGATTTAACTCTTTTAATGTTTCTTTGTTACCGGAGTCTACATCGCAATGCAAGAAATTATTAAGTAAGTATTTTACTTGAGGTGAGCTTGCTTCATTGAACGCTGATCCTGTTTTGAATGGAGATTTTGATACTGTAACTGCATCAGAATTATCAATAATTTCTTGAATTATTTCTGCAAGCTTCTGCATTTCTATTGCGTACTGCTTATCATATTTTTCTTTCAATATTGCGTTATCTGCTTTATCAAAATAAACACCTGTACGATGCATTAAAGCGCAAACTCTTATCATAGGAATTTCAATATTCCATAAGAGATCTGCGATTTTTTCTAATTTGTGTTTTTGACACTTAGGATGTTGTTTTGTTACATAAGGTAACTGCCACAGGAATAATTCAAATGTTATTTTAGCGTCATTTGCTGCGTATAACTTTGCAACTTCAGGTTGTGAATATGGAAATAATTTTGGGTCAAAGAAATCCGAAAAAGATTTTGGATCTCCTTGACCTCTTTTTACATACTTCATATATAACGCTTTCAAGCGATTATCTAATTCATCTTCTTTGATGCATCGCCAAGCAGTGATTACGTCGTAATAACATACAGAGATTAGATCTACTTTGAGATCTTTATAAATCATAGCTAAGTCGAAATCCGCATTAGCGAAAATCATTTTGGTCTTAGCATTTACAAATAATTGAAGCTCTGAACCTACTTCTTCATAAGTTAATTGACCTTCATAAGGCACTTCAAATACAGGAGCAAGATGTTTACATGGAATATAACATTCGACACCTCCAGGATAGTAGAGTGATGCACCTACAATAGTGTCATGCACTCTATCAAGTCCTGTGGTTTCTGTATCAATTCCGCAATATCCACTTTCAATCGCTTTAAGCACATACTCGTGCAACTGCTCCTTACTCGTAATCAATATTGCGGGACTGTCTTTAAAATATTCCAGTACCTTATTCGTTGCTTCCTGAATAGCGTGTTGTGAAGAAGTTACGTTTTTTGATACTTTGATTGGTTTAAGTACTTCTTTTGATTTTTCAGCAATAGCATTGATTTCATCCATCTTTGCCTGACTAAATAACCCCATAGGCCACTCTCCTTATTCTTCATAAACGAATCTAAGAAAAGTTAGAAAATAGGGTTAGGCAATTCGCTATCGCTATCGTCGTCAGTATCCTCAGGAATAATTGATGTATCAGGTCCCTTCGGAGAATCAAAATGGACCTGCACGGTTTCCTGAATTGAAGTAGCTTCAGAAGTATCTACAAATGTTTCTGGCATATTAGCCTGATAGCCGGATCTTGGAATTGGTGTATATTCAGGCAAACCTGCAGCAGATTCATTTCCTGCATTCTTAAGCATATCAGCTAACTGAGATGTAGATACTTCTCTAATTATCTCAGAATAATAGTCTGGCATCTCAGCATTATACTTAGAAAGAAGCGTATCATAAGAACCTAATGAATTTCTGTAAACTGCTTCAATACTATAAGTTGTATTCACATCATTAGGAATACCGTGACGAGTAACTGTAAATACAAATTCTGAAGGGTTAGGATATCTATCAAAAACATCTTTCTGGAACTGAGGTTCAAACTTGAGGGTCCTGTCCCAGAACTGAATTTCGCCTTCGCCATCATTTGCGTCTAAATTAAGGATAGGAATAAATAACTTAGTTTGAACTCTAATTCCTTTACTACATGCAGGGCAACCCTGCTCACAACAATGAACGTATCCGGAATAATCTGCGGACTTGATATAATGCGCTTGAGCTACTAACATATCTTTCTTTGACCTATAAAGAAAGATTACATTAGCATGATCTCCGTCATTTACGAGTCGGAACATTCCGTGATAACGATCTCCATTAAACTGCTCTACAGACTTAAAAGCCATTTCAAACTCCTCCTAGTGTTTTGATTATTGTATTTTTGATGTGGCTTTAGTCCGTCTGTACTCTTGCACTTATTGATATTAAAACTTAGTCACATTTGATAACTTATGTTGAAGTTATATGTTACTATAACGATTCAGAAAATGTTACTTTAATTCAAAGCTAAGTGATGTCTATCGTATTCGCTGAGGTCTTTAAGCATCTGCTTAAGGGCTTTGCGATAATCTCTCTTCTGCTTATCAGTTTTTGCAGATGCGATAGCAGATTCATATTTCTCAATTTCTTTGACAAATTCTTCTCTCTTCTTATCGCCTACAGGAATATCCGAACCGTTAGCAATGAGTTCAAGATGCCTTACTAACTCAGAATTACTGCGAAGAGATGATATAATTGAATCATATTCTTCTGCAGATACAGACACATCCTTCAATTTGTCATTAGCGTTGCTCTTACCTCTTGTTACTGCAAGAGAATCGTCAGGATTGATAAGACGATTTACAACCTTTTCAGCCTTAGGGCCCATCTTAGCGATAATATCCCATACAGCCTCTTTGGCCTGCTTAACTTCATAAGAATCATCTACAGAAGGTGCGAGATCATAGAGGTTGACAATATCGTCTCCAACAGATATTTCATTGGAAACTTCATACTTATCGCGATTTATTTCTACAAGGGGTTCCCTCAAACAGTAGATGCAATTAGATGCAACAGTGTAAATGTATCCAGGACGGAACCTCTTTGGATCCGCCTTGATCTTTTCTACATTCTTAATGAGGTAAAGGTTAACTGTCGAAACAGCTTCTTCTTCGAGAACATAAGACCATCTCTGCTTATACCAAGCGAGTTCGATTTCATCGAAGAAATTCACAAATAATAAAACCGCCTTATACTCGTCATCTGCTGCAAGCCATGACTCATATGTAAGCGGAAATTCAAAACTTGAAAGGTATTCTAAATAAAGGTTACGTGTAGTTCTAAACTGTGACATAAGTTCTTCCTCCTGAAGTATTGATAAATATTGATATCCTGTGTTGAATTATATAAATTATAATATACAATAGAAGAAAAATCAAGCGATTTTATAAAATTCCTATTATTCTTTTAACGAGTAATAGTAATCAAACTCCGATTTAGTCAAATCGTTTACATCTCTATTTGTTACCTCACCAGTTTCGGGATCTACTAATGGAGGAATGGTCATTGTCCATACAATAGCTAATCCGGATAGTGCTTTTTTAAGTTTGCGTATACCTCTGTGCCCCGCATCATCGTTATCTAAACATAATATGAATTCTTGTGCACCTAGCTGTTGGAGCTGATCAATCTCGGATTGAGTTCCAGTACCTAATAACGCAACAGCATTATATCCATATGTTACACAAGTTAATGCATTAAATATGCTTTCACATATACATATTGATTTTGCATTCTTAGGTAATTCATATACTCCATATACTGGTTTCTCTATGCCCTTTTGCATGAAGAATTTTTTCCCTTTGATACTTCTTCTGCAAATAGTTACTACATTACCGTGAATGTCTTTAATAGGAAATGTTACGCAGGGAATAGAGTTTTTACTTCCTTCAGGCCTAAAGTTAGCATCGAAACCTACATCATATTTCTCAATTACTGGATCCGTGAGTCTTCGTTCATACATATACGGAACAGTAAGCCGATACGATGCTAATTCTTTTTCACTAATAAATGTTTGCTTAGGTTGTGTTAATGAGTTTAAATAATCTACTGCGTATTTATTAACTATATCTGCTGAAATTTCTTTTGGAATCAAATAATCAAAGTTTGTATCGTCTACTTCAAATCCAGGTATATTTTCTTTGAGCCAAGCTAGCCCTGATTGATTAATGTTTTTTCTTTTCAGAATGTCTGAAATAACTCCAGGAAGCATTCGTGAATATCCGCATGAAAAGCAGTGGCACCATCCAGCTTTAAACGATTGACCATTTCTTATCTCATCCTGTAACAAAACACCGCATGATGGATGTTTATCTCCGCCTATGTGTCCTTCAACATTAGGGCAATGAACTTGATAATAATTTCCTGTGATTCGCACTAAGCGGATCATATCAAGTTCTTCCATCTTATGCAGTATTTGCTCTACATTTTCCATCAATCTTCCTTATCCGGAATAGCAAGTCTGTATTCTATATCAGCTCCGCAATTTGAACAGTGAAGTAAATGAACTATGCCTTCACCTTCGTATTCTAAATCGCTGAAATCAAAATCTGCGTTCCATACAACAGATTTACATCCACAATGAAAACACTCGTACATTTTAACTCCTTACTGAGATAGCCACCATTCTTTTCGTGTAAATTGATCCTGAGGATACTCATTAACAACAACTAACTTGTCATTGTCAATTGAATATTCTAGTATGCTAAATTTATTGGAATTGTTAACTAATGCAATATCAACCATTTCAGATATTCCAAGCTTCATTACATCTATGTTTTCACGAGAAATAAAGTTAGCAAGATACTTTTCTGCGTTTTCTTTTGTTTGAAAATCGTGAATATCTTTAGGACAATCTGAATTACCTTCATATACAAGATACGGAAGATTAGTATCTCGTAATCCTACATATCTGTGATATTTGTAAAACTTATTGATACATTCGATAGCAAACATTACGCATACCTCCAGTATTATTGATGTTACATACTATAACGATTCAGAATTCCATATCCGGATCACTTGTAAGATCAAGTCCTTGAATAATATCAGGCTCAGGACCGTTAGATGTAGGTAAAATATTTGTATCAATATTAGGTGTATTAATCATCGGATCATCATCAGCTCCACCAGGCAAGTATTGCATATTTCCGTTGTTAACATCCCAAGAATATGATAATGTATTATTTTCATTGAGTGCCATTCTTGACTTCTCAAGTCGAATTTCAAATACGTGTTTGTCAAATACTTGGCGTAATGCATATACTTGAGTAGCAATTCTACCAATAGCATCTGATCCAGAAATGTTATAAATTGTAGGGAACGGCACGCCCTTTTCATCTTTTGATTCTTTTGTTTCTCTGTTTGCTTGAGTTGCAATAACTACTGCACAACCATATTTCTTACTCAACTGAAATAAATCATGACAGATGTTACCATATTTCTCATGATCGCTAAATCCTTTTCTGTCGTCTACCATATAAGAAATACCGTCAATTATTAGTAATTGAATCTTGTTTTTCTTAACAAATGCAGAAAGATGCCTTGGAGATACACCATCAGGCATATCTTTATCTTCAATTACAAATGCGTGAGATAATTGTTTAGGTAAATCTGAAATATATTTTGCGTATTCTTCGCTATATTGCCCACGGAATAAATCACTGTTTTTAAAATGTGCTCTCCAAGTATCAAATCGTGTAGCAAGATAAGCTGCTTGCATTTCGGGAGAATAATAAGCTACATTGAAACCTGCTGCTTGTGCTGCCTCCATCATTTTAGTACAGCACCAAGATTTACCAATACCTGTTCGGGCTATCAATACAACAAGTTCCTCTACAGTAGATAAACCTCCATAACTTAGTTTATCAATTTCCGCAAATCCTGTAGGAATTCTTGTTTGTTTGCTCCACTCCGCTACTTGATCACTTCGTTCTTGGGCAGACTGAATGATATCCATTGGAGCAGTATCATTCAACTGAGCAGATAAATCGCACTGTTGACTTAGATAGTCCCATGCTTCATTGATATCTCCAGAACCTAGATCTTTAAGCTTGTTGAATGTTTCCATAAACAGTATGTGCTGTTTATTTTTCTTTAGCTCACTTACAAGATATTCAACAGGTTCATCTACTTGAACAATAGTTACTTTTGGGAACTCTGCTTGGAAAGTAAATCTATCTGGAATAGATCCATAATTCTCTCTGTGTTTCAAAATAAACGCTATTGCATCATGCAATTCTTGAACTCCGTAGTAACTTTCATCAAAACTACAAAGCTCATCGAGAACAGCGTCATCGTTTGGAGACGATATTATTTTAGATATTACTTGTAACTCTATAGATCCGTTCATTTATACTAATCACTTAACAGTAGAATCTGTAAAAATCTTTTTCATTCTGCCGAAGAACATTCCATCTCCGGCGAGCGAGTTTATATTAGGAGAAACAACAATAGTAGATAATCCATCTGCATCTCTATTTTGAATAAGAGTTAATAATGTTTGGCATTGAAACTCTTTAAAATTTACATAGTCAATATTAGAAATAATAACTAACTTTGCTTTTTCCAGCCATTTATTGATATATTCCATTTCATCAGAATTTACTTTTGCATTCCAACTTTTTTGAATATTATCAATATACTGAGAGAATCTAAGATTATAAACAACAGTGTTTAATCTACTGTGTTTCCAATATTTACATATACCACAATATGTAAGTAATTCTGCAGCATCATTTGTATTACTTGCAATTACAGTGGCTAAATTACCTTCTGAATTTGTTATGATATTAGAATATTTTTGAATTAACTTAGGGTCTGCGTGAAATACATTACTGTTAAGCGAAATATTATTCCGTTCTAAGAGGTATGTAGATTCTACATAATCAGGACACGATTTATCGCATTCACCGTTTACGCAGAATCCAGTAAACATACAATTATGCATCTTTATTCAACCTCCTTAAAACTGGATTTCTCGATTGCTTAAAAGCAACTCTACTTCTAACGCATTGTTTTGCTATTTCTAGTGGATCATATCCACGCTTGATGTATTCTTCTGCAGGCATTACTAATGTTAAGAAGGGTTGCAGGTCTCCAAACAACGGATATTTGAAATAATAATTATTAATATCTCTATCAAGAAGATATTTTCTTACTACATATTCTTTGACATATTCTGCTTGACGAGGAATTTGTTTAGATACAGGAAGTGTATCCCAGATATCCATAGTAGGAATTAACTCGCCTTCAATTTCCATCCATCCGTAAAATGCAGGATAATTTGTTCCTGCTTGTAATCCAGATTGATGTCTTGCGAGTTTATAAAGATGCGGATACTCAATTATACACTTAAGGACCTGCTCTTTTGTATATCCTTCAATTGGAATAATATTACCAAACAATTCATCTGTATCTAATCCGACATCGTCATACATGCATTCAGCACGAGTGCGAATAAAATGATTAGGAAACAAATTCATTAAATCGCTATCAGACATCTTATTAATATCTGTTGTTACTGAAATATCTCGTTGTCTCCTAGGTATTTCAGGTAAAGTTGTATATATAACGAGTTTATCTGCTCCATCTACTCCTGAAATAAATGGCTTGTTTATATCAAACTGAGGTACTTCAGGTGCTTGCAAATATAAATCGAGCGGATCTGTAGGTTTAACAGAAAGATCCTGTGTAGGTGTTGATGTTGCAGATTTAATTGAACCTGCAGAAGTAACTGGAGTAAATAATGATTGGGTAGGCTCTTTTACAATGTAGCTTTTCTTCTCACTATTTGTAACCGGTTTTAATTCAGTAACATTTTCTTGCGGATGAGTTACAGGTTCAATGTCCCACTCAATTCCATCTACAGTTAAATAGATGTTACCTAAAACTTCTTGAATAGCATCATCTTCTACTATAGGGATATTTACAAAAGGATTTTGAGGAGACCAATCTAATGGAAGAGGCTCCGCTGCATATACTGCATATGTTATAATGTTGAGTATTTTTACAACCTGCTCTTTATACTTCTTAGTTCCTTCATAATGAGCAATAACATAAGTAATAACAGACGAATGAAGTGAAGATAATGTGCCTTTAAATGCTTTTTTCACTTGATAATTTTCAGAAATGTTTGTGAATCTTATCTTATGTCCAGAGGTATATAACATTACTTATTACCTCCTTCAGTAGATGTAAATCCAAGTGTTTCAAGTAATTCGTCCTGCTTATTAATTCGTGTTCTTATTGCTCCAGATAACCCTGGATTATTCGCTTTAACGATTGACGCTACGTCACAATTTGTACCCTTGCATTTATCTAACATCGGATAATAGCATTTTTCTAAAAGTATGTCTGAAATCAAAACTGCAGATAATGTATAATATTCATGATTGTCTGAACGACCAATATTATATACGCAATAAGGAACTCTATATGTATTATGTGGATCTTCTTGGATCTCTTTGCACCAATGCTTTAATTCCTGTTCAAAATCGTATACTTTACCTTGTTCAAAATAATATCCGTATGTTATTATTATGTGAGAAATCCAAAGGGGAATCTGGCTAACATTATATCTGAATTCTGTATTCTTGGAAGATCTAGGAATTCTTGCTTGGAACCACATATTAATTAATCTTGCACATTGATTAATTTCTTCATAACCAAACTCTGCATTAGCACCCGTTTGCAATATAGAACTATATTGAGCAATATTTGATGCAGTATTATATTTTTCTTTTGCACTAGTGTGCATTTCATCAAATTCTTCAGTGCTGTCAGACAATCTTTTAAGTTCTGCAGAATTCTTAAATGGCTTAATAGTATCTTCCAAAGGCTTGCTTAATTCATCAAACTCTGTATCATCAGATGATAATAATGTTTCAGATTCAATAAATTTATTAATTTTATCTAAACATGCTATTAATATATTCGCCAGCTGTTTGTATCTAAGAATAGTCTTCTTATATACTTTTGGCTTATCTTCCAACATTTTGTCCATGTGAGATAAAATTTTATTCGCAGCAACTTCTGAAGGATATATTTCGAGGTATTTCAATTGCTTATCATCTAATTCTTTCAATTCACTACCTCCAGATACAATATTGATACACTATCATAACGATTCAGAATAGCTAAAACAAATACCGCTACTAGGTGAGTCTCTAAAATGAGGAGTTGAGTGATACCGCACTACAAATCGACTTTAAAGTGACACACCTAGCAGCGGTATCTGCTGGACTATTTTTGATGTAATGTTTTGTAGTATATGATGTCTTGTTCGCAAAATCAATATAAGAACGCAAATTTTTCTAAAAAATTTTTAGAATTACAAGAAATAGGTCAACGGGCGAATCAGGTCAACGCAGGGTTTGACGCTGGCGGATAGGCCTGCGGGCAAATACAAATATGAATTCGAACAAGATTTTGAACTAAATTATTTATTTAATTTACTTTTACTTATTTAATTTATATTTCTTTTAAGTTATTTATATTTCAAGATTTATATTTCTATATTTATATTTCGATCAAAATTTCGCATATTCTGAGAATTGACCTAATTATTTTAGTTTGCTAAAGTAAAATTTTAGTTGATTTTATAGTTGCTAAAAATGTGAATTCTCTGATATTTTCAAAAAGTGGCTCATTTTAACACAATATCTAAAATTCTGTTAATTTTTAATGGTTTTTGGTAATTTCTAATTCTAAAATTTATTTTATAGAAAATACTGACAATTGACCTGCAATCTCAATTATTACGATCAGATTAAATTTTAAAATTTTCATAATAATTTTCTCGATTTTATATGAAATTTACTTTAAATTTTCTAAGTTTTATATATAATTTATTTATAGGTTCATTATCAAGAACATTTCCAAATGTCACATATAATAATACTTTTGTTTTCTATTCCTGAGGTGATTAGTTATGGATTATTATTGTTCTTCTTACCCAACACAACTAGATAAATCATCGTTGAAAAATGTTGATTGGATTAAATTACGTACATTAGAGCTGTATAGTTTTCTTCCGCAAACTACATTAGCAGAAAGAGATTCTTATACAGATATACGAGATGAAGTTATTATGTTGAATGATAATTTTTTCTGGTATATAGCGAAAACAAAATATGTTAATAATCAAACTGCTACTTTAGAGGATAAATATCAATCAGCGATTTGTCATTTTATGAGTAATCAGTTATGGGCAAAATATATGTTTACTCCTGAGATAGGTAAAAAATATAGAACTGATTTAGCGTTTACTAGTTTCTTTAAACCGAGAATAACAGAGTGTATGGAGCGTGAATTTGATAATGTCAAGTGGACATTGCGGCGCTCCTTATGTATGAAAGCAGGAGAACAATTAGGCAAGTATTGGTCAGATGTTACTTATGAAGATATTGCTAAAGTTAAATTACCTCCTGACCAAATGGAAGCTCTTAGAGCAATATTCTGCACAATGAATAATGCTGATGTTAATGATATCTCTATTTATAAGCCTGCGGCAACTGTTGTCGAAGATAGAATTGATGAGTTATATAATGACGAATATGATTCTATTGAAGATTTAATCATTCATGAAATGCTTGAAAGAGAATCTAAATTAGAAGATTCATTTTTACTTAAGATGTCTCAGATGTATGGTATCCCGTTCGATGAATTAGTAGCAGCACGTCCTGGTGCTGAGGAAAAATTAAAAAGGCAACTTGAAGAAGCTATTAGCGTTCAAGAAGCCTTTAATTATTCTGATGAATACTATTCTGAATCTGATGAATGATTTAACCTTGAGATTTAGTTGATATCAATTCCTTACTAATCTATCTAATATTTTTAGAAAATTTCAGAGAACTAAGATCTCGCCCGATGCGATATGTTTAAGAACCTTGCATGCCCTCATTATATAGTTCAATGATTTCTTCTGTAGTTAAAAGTGCAAGAGGTTGAATAATTGTTATGATAATAGAATTATAAAAATTGTTAATTACTATTAACGATTTTGTATAAAACTAATTATTAAGAAGTTTGCTGTTTAAGTTTCCACCAGAATTGCTTCTGACCAACCTTATTCTTAAAGGCGTAATCACGTCGCCACTACTGTATAAAGCTTTGCAGCTTACAACATTACTTTTTCTTAAAATATTCAGCGCTCCATTTACATCGGCATTAATTACAGTTTTATCTTGAGTTAGATATTGGCCTCGTGAAATTCTTTTACCCGAAAAATTACCTTGTTTAGGATTTTGAGGATTCCATACAGGGACATCGTCGTAATCGAAGAAGCTCGCTTTAGAAGTATAACTCTCTTCTTGTAAGATATAATTAATATTATGTAATTTACAAAGATATTCTAACCTGTCCTTCAGTCGACCATATGGAATCATAACAAATTTCTGATTATTAACCTTACCGAGATTTACTTTGTCTTGGAAGCCATCATTGTAGCCAACTACTAGATTACCGATTTTATGCTCTACACAATAATTAATTATAAATTTAGCCGATTTGTAAATGTAATCATTAATTTGATTATTCCGCTTATTAATTTTGGAATACTGTAAATTTGTGCAATGCTTAATCTTCTGTTTATCTTTTATAGATGACAGTCTGGCCAATTCTTTATTGTACCATTGATTGATAGATTTTAATTTTTTACCGTCTACTATAAATGAGTTACCATCATTAGTTACGCAAGTGCAGAAATTATTGATACCAAAATCAATAGCTAGTGCTTTAGTTCTATCTAAATCATAATTGATACCCTCCTCAATATCTTCAAACATATATCTTATTTCAAAGAACTTAGCATTATGCTTAGGGATTATGTGAACTTGATGAATTTTCTTATCTGCTAAATACTTAGGAATTTGTATTCTTATTCTAGTATCTGTAACTCTCTTCATTTCCGGAGACATTGGAACAAGTAATTTGCCATCAGTTATAGCGGCCTGTGCAAATTTTATTGGATAATATGCATCTTTATCCAAGTATTTAGGTAATTTAATCCTCCAGGATTCATATCTGCCAGATTTGGCTAACTTCAATAACCCGAAGAACGCCTTAAATGATTGGTCCGCAGACCGCATAGTTTGTTGAGCTACGTTAGCACCTAATAATCTATAATTATCATCACATTTCATTAAAGGGTAGTTAGCTTCAAACCTAAGATATGACTTCTCAGCAAAATAATGTTGTCTAATATTATATAAAGAAGTATTATATACATTTTTAGACAATCTACACATCTTACGTAGTATTTCATACTCCGCAGAAGAAATATGTTTTATATTTTGTTTCCAGGTTTTCAATATCATATTAATATTATAATACCTGATATAATAAAAATAAATACTCTTATTATAAAATCCGATATTTTATGGTTTAATATAAATTATAATTCTATTAAATATAATTTAATAGAATTACATAAATAATTGGTCCATATATTTTCATTTTCCTTTATACCCGTTAGCGTATGCAGCTCTACCTTGTTTTTCAGCTTTAGCTTTTGCCCCTTTCCCATAATAGATCTTTCCGGATTTACCCCACTGATATCCTCCACCTTTTGTTTGATGTACTGGCATATTAGTTCTCCTTACAACAACCTACCCCTAATATCTTCAATCTTTTCTGTTACGCTATCTGCTAATTCTCTACTCCCATATTTGCTGTGAATTTCATACCATATAGCAGATAATTTCATTTCGCTACTAACATAAAAGTTTACTAAATCGTCTTTTCTGTAATCATAGTAATTTGATCTTATATATGTCGAAGCATAGAATTTTCCTGAAGTGTACGACCTTTTTAGTAATCTTAATATTTCTTCGGTGAAAATTTCTTTCCCAAATTCATATTCATGTGAATCTCCATCTACTACTCCAATATATAATTCTCTGGCCTGGACTATTGGATAATGTGATGTCATATCTTCACAGAATAATAACCAATCTCCGATTGAATTCCACTGTTTCCTTGTAGGATAATTCTTAGGTAATTCAATTATTAGCATACTCGGATCACTTCTTAATCTGACCCAGTTGTACTCTCTTACAAAATATTCTTCATCTTCATAAGGGAGATCTATACCTAAGTTTTCCTCAACCCACCAACATAAATCTTCGTGAGTATCTAATTTAGGGTAGATATTTATGAAAGTTCCACCTTCTGCAATAAAAGTACAGCCAACTTGCGGATTGTTGGATCCAAATGTGGTTAAAATTTCATTTGTAATGTTATCCTTGTGCATTTGATTTTACTATCTCTATAATTTCATCTTCTGTTAAAACTTCTGGAGGATAGTCAAATCTCAAGTTTCGTATATCTATGAACATTGGACTATCTTCCATTGAGTCTAGTATTTTCTGTACATCGTCAGAATCTCCGATATACGTGTTTTCTACATATTTCTGAGCAATTCGAGATACTAAACAATATACAAATTTGAATCCTCGCTTGTCTACATCCACTTTTTTAGACAGAAACTTCATCCATTGAGTTCCATAAGTAACATAACAAGTTCTAACCCAAATATCTTTGCCGATAAATTTGTCGATAAGTTCTTCAGTTACAGGCTGTAACCCACTACAATATATCTTCATTCTTCAAATATCTCCGATGTAGGAAGTGCTTCTACAGGCTTAACTAGATTGATATATCCTTCAAGATATTCCTCTGTGTTATTTAATGCCCAATCCTGCGGAACTGATCCGTCATAATGATTTTCGTCATCTAAATCCCAATCAGATAATCTGTTTATTTTATATACTGTTTCTGAATCCAGACATCTTTTTGAAATAACTCGGATCCAATAATACGCGTGTAAAAAAGATATTGGAAATCCTTCATCTGTCATGATATTTACTTTAACCCAAACATCTCTTCCAACAAATGTATCAAGTGTGGGCTGTTTTGATGCGTATATTTTCATAACTATCAGGTTTCTTCAGGTTCAGATTCAATTTCAGGTTCAATGTCAGGTGCTTTAGTATGTCTATAACTGTTGTTTTTGATTACAAAACCATTCTCATCTACGATCATAGCGGCATGAACATCTAATGTACTTACTGCAGCAGATGAAAGGATAAGATAATACTGCTGTTCTGCAGTAGGTAAATCATTATACTGATAATTCAGTACAGACATAACTCCCTCGTTTGTTTGAATTTCAATTACTAAGTAGTGCATAATTGTTCTCCTTTATATTATTTAATTAAATTCCATTCGGTAAATGCGTCCTCTTGTCGCCTGTTAATTTAGCATATTTAAATATGTTCCTTATATATTCCCAAAATGCGTGTCCTTTCGAAGGGGCAGCAACTAGCTTTCGCCATATCTTGCTAGGGACATCATAATAGATATAAATATCTCCCGGACCTCCATTATCTCCCTTAAATTGCATTAGCAAGTCGCCGATTTGTTCTGTTTTTGGTTGAAATGCATAACTCCATACATTTGATGATTTAACTCTAAGTAACTTCTTTGCAAAATCTCGTGTAGTTGCCCCAAATACTGAAGTAGAATTGTCGTCTTCGCGGGGCACTAATTTAATACTTTCAATATCATAAGATTTTAAAAGATTCTCAATGTAATCTATTAATTTTATAGGTCTCTTAAATGATTGTGAATCTATTTGAGTTGCATCTTCATAAACATCTACTTTAGCGCAATCATCATATATTTCGCAATATAATACTAAATTAGAATCTATATCTATTTCTTCGACTCGTCTAAAGAAATTCATTTCAAGATGTTCAAACCCCAACATCTTGATTGCTTCTAACATATCTGTATAATTAAATTCAGAGGTCTTCGATATTTTCAAAATATTTATCCTCCCACTGTACTCCTAATGACTTTAAATTCTCTAATCTTTTGATTTCAAATGCGCGATATACTGAGGGCATATCTATAATATTTTTTAATGGACCATGTTTAACTTTGCGTAATATGCTTCGTCTCTGAGGTACACATCTTTGCCTATCTAATCTATCATATTCTTCTTGGCTGAATGCACTATATACAATTTGGTTAGCATATTGCTGAGAATATGATCCCATTATTTCTTTAGCTAAAATAATCCAACATTCATCATCTGCAGGAGCATAGAAATGATTAGTATCTGGCAGATTAAGTGTACGCATTTATATGTCCTCATCAACTAACAAAACGTCATAGCCTTTATATTCTTTACCAATTACTTTCTTAACATAATCCAATAATTTCTTTTTACAATAAGGTAAACTGATCAGGTCTTTAGGCTCAAATCTTAAGTATCCTAATGTCTTTTCATATTTATCAAGCTTAATTACATCAAGTCGTATATATTGTTGATATGTTGTTATATTAAAATATAAGTTTGCGGTATATATTTTTTCTTCTACACCTTCTAATTCAGGATACTGTTTCATTTCTTGACGAAGCGATTTCTTTATCTGATATAAAATAGTATCATAAATTATGTATTCATTTGGAGGCTGATGTGATTTTGTATGATCTACACCTACAAGATTGTCTTCTAAATATTTACCTAACCGTTTTACTTGTGAAGGTAATGGAAGTCGATTATAATACTCGTCATTTTTGTTGCCCTTTGATTTAGCATAGATTTTCATATCAATAACCTACCTGTGAACCTAAGATACAGTGACAGACCCCACTACCACCATTTGACGGATGGTTGCTACAATTTCTGCAATTTACTGGAATATTAGAATAAGAATCATTCTTAATATCAGAAATAGCGTGAAGCCTTATTATCTCTTGTTTGAGTTTTTCAACTTCCTCTGCTAGTTTTCTGATTTCGTCATTTGTCTGCTCTGTATCTTTATCCATAAAGAATACTCCTTATTCAAACCAGATGTTATAAATTTTTGCTTGGCAATCACATCCGTGAATACTAATATAGAATGTTTCTGCAATAAATTGTGATAAATCTATTCTTATAGTAGTTTTGTCTACGTTGTACCAAGGAGATGTACCTGCGGCATTAGAACGATCTGCATAATTTACTAAATATGCCATCAACTCTGGGGCAGGTCTGTTGTCAGCGGAGTCACCCTTGCCCTTTCTCTTAGCTCTAATACTAATACTGCAACTATTGAAGGGACCATCGCTACCGTCCCATACTTCACCTTCGCAACATAGATAGCGATAATTACCTCGTTCACACTCACCACCAAATGTTATCATAGCATTATTTTTATCCATGAACCCTGCTGGTTTTAAAATATAATCTTGCTGGACGTGCCAAAAGGATATATTACCATTATAAAGATTTATTGTACCTTCATCATAATAAGGAGTAAGTCCTTCCCCTGCTTTAAATACAACAGCGGGCTGAGGTGCAGGGATTAAATCAATCCATTTACCTTGCGAAGCATCATATCTGTACATGTGTCCAATCTTATGCCAAGCACCGTCTACATATCTCCAAGTGAAATCTGTAGAAGTAGTCCAATCCGGACCAAAGTAGTGAATTGTTGAAGGTTCCCATTTTGCATATATGGTTGTATCACCATCCATAATAAGAACACTAGTTATTTTTTGAGTTAATTGAGGATCTTTATACCAACCAACAAAAGAATAACCACTTCTGGTAGGAACTGGCATATTAGATACAGGATATGTGGCTGAGCCATAAGACGGATATAGATTTAATTGACCCACAGGATTAAAATCAGTAGTATATTCTTCATCTGGATCACCTATATATTGTGAATTCACATCGACGTAACATTTTGAGCCTCGTGCTACATCATCATACTCACGAGAATCAGAACCACCTCTATAATTATATGTCAGTCTATAATATGCATCAGGCATATCAATTAAATTAAATTTTGCAACCCAATTTGCAGTCATAGTACAACTTTGATTTATGCTATAAGACGAACCTGGTGCATATAAATTATTATCTGCAGAACATTTCCATTTATTTTCACTTGTAGTACCAAAGGTCATTGGTATTATATCTGCAAACCTTATAGTAGACCTATCTGCATTATAATAAACTACTTCAAATGTCTTAGAAGGAACAGAACTGGTAAGTGTTAAAGGTGAAGTTGTTAATTTCTTTTGAGAACTAATTGCAGGTAATCCGCCATTAGTATTATAGGATATTGTATAATCGCCATCAGGAATATCTACAGTAAACGTTGCTATTCGCATATAAGTTCCTATATTGCCTAACCTATAGCAATATTTACTATTATATGTGCAATCATGCTTGTTCTCAACATATAAACTTATAGTAGTTGTATTATATGTAGATGTTAAAGTTCCGCTAGGAGTGTATAAAGTTGCATATGTACTTTTCCACCAATTAAGATCTTGATATGGGCTAGCTACTTTTGCAATCAATGGGCTTAAATTTGAACTTGAAGATAATAGATCTTCGTCAGAGCCATTTACGCTTACATAAGCGTTGAAAACAAACCCGTACCAATTTTGTCCGTAATCTCCGTTAGGATTTGGAAAACATGTATTTCTATCCATCCCTGTAATTGCCCAGTTAACTTGACTAGGAGGAGAGGATTGTCGAGTAAATGTTATAGTGAAATCTGCGTATATTTGGGGATACGGCCCGCAATTTGCGACGTTATCACCATGTAATTTACAATTTATATGCGAAGAACAAGGATTACTTGCCATAATTTATTACCAACCTAATCCTATTGAATTATTTGGAACTCCAGATGTACCTGGATTTACTGTAGATACATATAATTTTATTCCATCAGGATCATTTTGAGTTCCTGTAAATCTTATAAAATTAGTTCCTAAATATATTGAGGCATTCATATCGGTATGAGTATCTTGGTTGTATCCGTAATTAAGTCTTAAATATTTAAGTCCATCATCACTCATTGTTTGAGAACCTAACCATATACTGTGTGTAGGACTTGTCCAGTAGTAATCTGCGGATGACCCTGGATTCAGAAGTATGTATTTTGAGCCTATATAATCAATATGTCCTGATGTTTCGGAATCGCCTACAAGAGTATCTTTTAATCCTAATGTATGTGCACTTCCGATTGATGTAGCTGAGTTAAAACTTAATTCTAAACCTATTGTTCTTAACCAAGGACCTAATGTGTCAACAGATTTATTGTTCTGCAGTGCATTAATCATGTCATTCCAGCAGATATAATTTTCTGGAGATTGAACTGTAGGCCCTTTGTTAATTGTACCTGCTTGTCCTGCAGTGCTATAAGCAATTCCTGATGAATTTACAAAGGACAATGCTTTTACTTTTTTAGTACCTACTAATATATTAGCTAAAGGACCTGTGGATTCATATGTTATAGTAGCTGTTCCTGGCCAACTAGCAGAATCAGTATTGTTTATAGCAAATGAAAATGTGTTATTAACAGTGTCATGATATATAGCATAATTATCTGGCATCAAATTCTTATAATTGTATGCCTGGAACGAATCTGTAAATCCTTTAACTGTACCAGGTGCTGCAACATCTAAAGGGACTAATGTCTTATTTCCATTGGAAGATATTTGCTGCCCATAGATTGCAGGAGGAAAAAATCTTGCTTTTTTCTCTGTATCATAAGTTAAAGCTTTAGTAGCATTAATATTTGCGGCAGTCATTCCAGGATACCAAGCTACAATATAGTTACATCTGCTAGGATTATCTGAAACTGATGTAGCTAATGTAACAGATCCTAAGAATTCTGAAGCATGTTCATTATAATAATCTACTAAATTTATAGAATCAAAATCAATTAATGGAGCTGATGTTACTTCGTGGTCTGCATATTGAAATGTGTACGCATTTGCTATCTTCTCAGCAACATAAGATTGGTCTGATGGAATTAATCTATGTAAAGAACTAGTACCTTCATACGCAAGATTAGGAACACTGAAAATAATTTTGCTTGCCCAAGGAATCATTTCTGGGCCAAGCATACCGCCGTTCTTCCAATCATTATTATCGATATCACAAGAACCGCCTACTGTGTGGTCTCCTTCGTCCTCAGCGTGTGCTGCAAATCCTTCAATTATTCGCTTGTTGGCAAATCCTGTAAATAATATATCGACATTCACATCAATTTCATCGCTGATATATAATCGAATAACTGTAGTAGACTCATTAAAATTAGTATCTACTATATCTTCATAAGGTGAAATAGCTGCAGGACTTCCTCCAATAGGTGCCCATCTAGCTTTTTTAGTATAAACAATGCCATCGGTAATTTTAACATATTCTTTAACTACCCCAGAGTATGCTGAAGGAGAAGTATTATAAAAAGGAACGGATGTTCCGTCCGCAGAAGGATATCCGTCATCACTATCATTCAATATAAGATGTCTTCCATAAGACTTTACTCTTTTTGCCCAATAGGGAGCAGTATCGGTCCAATCGCATGATCCAATAAATGGAGTAGCTAATATTGCTCCAGCTGCAGTTAAGTTGGAATTTTCAGGCAATTCAAAATCTAATACGCCAGATGAATGTGCAGGAACTCTAAGTATCATAGAAGCACCGCTACCTATCATACTAGCTAACCATTCACGTTCATTAGGTATATCCTCTGGTGGAGTTCCTCCGTCTAATTTAGTCTTAGCAAATATCTCCCAAGCAGAAAGTCCTACAACTCTACCTTCGTTATAAATTTCTTGAGGCATAGTAATTCTCCTTATATTATCCTATATAGAAATAAAAGGTTAGAAAAGGTAAAGGCTCACATAGTATGCTCGCCTATACTCTTATGTCACGAATTGCTAGCAATAAAGTATGTGAGAGAGGTGTGGGGGGTGGTCTATGTCTATTTTTAAGAAGAAAGGATTTTTAGATAACTCGCTGATATATCCCCATTCGTATCGCTCCAAAAATTATTTGAACCTATAAATGCGGTTATTTCTTCGGGTGTTAACTGAATTGAAACGGGTGTTGCGAGTTCAATAACTGCCGTTTTACCGCTTAAAAAGGTTTTAGCCTCATCAAGTGTTTTACCGCCTAAATTAGTCGTATCTCTTAAACGGATAAAAGGGTTCGCCTGCGAATTAGTAACACCTATTGAGTTGTCGGGCAATTCATACAGACCGCCTAAATATGGGTCATAACTATCACAAACAACATCACCCTTAAACTTGTAAGCCGATTGTGATTCTGTACTAACAGTTCCATTTGCCGTGATATTAGTCCAATTGATATTACCTAAATCAAGTAATGTGCTGTGTGTTATCATCAACACCCCTGTTATTAAATCCAAATAACCGCCGTAAACAGTCTGTCCGAGGTCGATTGTGTGCGTGTTGCCTTGATAGGGTTCGTATGCGGTTTCAGTGTTTCCTAATTCCAATTGAATTTTAGTTGCGTCTGCAAGGTTTCTGGCTGAAATAACAATGTATCTTGTTGTTGCCGTTGTTGTAAAAGTCCAATAAGAATTGCTCTGAATAAACGAAGACGTGTCCTCGCTTGAATATTGACCTACTCTAAGCCAAGCATTATAACTTGAACTTGTTTCCTTGATTGAAAAATAATAAGTCGTGTTTGGTTTTACAGATATAAAACCGCTTCTCATTTCGCCTTGTGTTTGCGAAGTGTTGAAGGTTCCGTCTGAATTGACATAGCCTGCAACCAAACTTGATAAATCAATCAGATTTTTGCCTCTGTGGTAAATATTCGCACTCGAAAAGCCGACAATCGGCACGGGTGTCGTTGGTGTGCCGTTTCCGCCCGTTGCCTTGATGTTAGCGACAAGCGACTTCAAGGGCAGAGCAAGGTCTGTATCAAAGTTGGCTATCGGTGCAGGCGAGGTCGTGATTAAACCAACATTACTATTAGCTGTTACAAATATTTGACCGCATTTATAATAGTTCAAAAAAGATATATAATCTACTGAAATATCCCCATTTGTATCGCTCCAAAAATTATTGATACCAAGAAATGCGGTTATTTCTTCGGGTGAAAGTTGAACCGTTATGGGAGTTGCTAATTCATAGACTAATTTAGCATTATCAGTTTGCAGAGCTGTCTTGAATAGGTCAGCATCTGTATAATCTTCATCATGAACAACAATAGCACATGTTGTAGAATTATAAAAATTACTTCCTACTGATATTTTTTTATCTCCAAGATTTTCAAATCTAACGCTTGATATTTCATATTCAGAACAAAGCGCAGTATCTAAACCTGTTATTACGCCCGTATATTTTCCGTCTAATAATTTAGTTGCAAAGCGATTTTGAGCAGTAAAATATGACCAAGTTAAATTGCCTAAATCTATTATTTCGTGCGTTATCGTCAACACCCCTGTTATCAAGTCAATATAACCCCCGTAGACAGTCTGCCCGAGGTCGATTGTGTGAGTGTCGCTTGATTGATTGTAAGCGTGGTAGGTTGTATCTGTGCTTGGGTAGTTTATACTTGTATCGTTTCCGTATGTTGTAACAGGCACGGCACTATTGCCTATTGCAACCTTAAAAAATTTTGCGTTTGATGGTGACGTTTGTGTCTTATTTGCTTGGCTTTGGAAGGCATAATAACTTATATAATTTTCATTTTCGTCATACCAAAAAATACCGAGCCAAGTTCCCGCAGGCTTGACAAGACAATACTCTGCATTTGGAGAACAAGGGCAAAGATGTGTTGACCTTATTGCGTTGTTGTCATTTTTTGTTTCGCCTGTTGATGCATTGATTGAGCCACCCTCGGTTTGTTCATCCCAAACATTCGCTCCCGTGTGATAAATATTCGCACTCGAAAAGCCAACAATCGGCACGGGTGCCGATGGTGTGCCATTTCCGCCCGTTGCCTTGATGTTTACGAGGCATCGTGTTAATGGTTTAGCATAAGCTGTAGTAAAACTAACTATAGGGGATGGCCCTACTGTACTTTGTCCCATAATTAAATTACCTTTATTTTGACATTAATATCATAGCCTTGTGCCACAAACGTAAGCACTACCTGACCTGCAGTTACCGCTACATTTGTAGGTTCTATACCATATACATCTGTATAAATCTCTAGCATAGATCCTACTTTGATAGCTGCATTAGAAAGTGTTACTGATGTTTGGCCAGAAGTTAATGTTCCGGATAACCAAGTATCTAATCCAGTGATTAATTTAGAATCCCACTTTGTATCATCAAAAGAACCAGCAGGTGATGATATTGCAGTATTACATTGATATAGAGCATAACCATTACCATCATCATACATACGATAATCGCCTACTGCGTAAGATGTGGATGTATCATCATAGATGTCTGCAACTATCGAAACATCTAATTTTGAATCTACTTCATCTGCTACATAACCTCTAACTGCACCATTTGTAGGTAAATTAGTGGAGGGTGAAGAGGAATCTAAAGAGGTAGTTACTGATTTTTCGCAAGCTGCACCTAAAGTATATCCGTTGTATGTTTTGTTAGTAAGCGATTGTGTATCAGATAAATTTACTACTTCTATGCTGTTGCTATATAACTTACCGCTGTTAGCAAATACTCTTTGGTCAGCATATGTTTGAGCAGATGCCGCTTGAGATATAGCACCTACAAGATATAAGTTTGAAGTATTTCCTAAATTATAATCGTTAGATCCTGTAGAATTTTGAGGTACCCAACCGGATGTGCTTAATATATCACCAGCAGTTGCAGCGGATGTATTAGGCACTAATCCGTCATTGCTTGCATCAAAAGTCGTTCCCCAATCACCATCACCTCTAAGAAAATAATTTGTTTCTCCAGAAGCTGCTGCAGGAACTAATCCAGCTACACCCGCAGATCCAACTGACGCCCCTTGATATGTTGTTATTGTACCCCAAGTAGCGTCGCCTTTAAGGAATTTTATTGAAGCATCGCTGCTAGGTGCTGAAGGAACTAATCCAGGGTCTGAGGTATCAAAAACAGTATCGGTATAAGGTATAGGAACTACAGTAACGTGTAATCCATCACCTTTTGTTAATGTTAGGTCTTTTGTGTTGGTATCAAATGTCGCATCTGCATAGTATGTTTCAGTGATAACATTTCCATCACCGTCTTTTCCTGCAGGAATTAACGATGTAGCAAGCCAACCACTGCCAGATAATAATACCCCAGTGCTGTCGGATTGAACTGTTGTAGATGTATCAGGAACTAAGCCAGATGTACTAGAAGTAAATATCGAATATGTTGTATCGCTAACTCTCACAGTTTTTACGCTCTCATCGCCTAGCGTAAATGTAAGTGTTGAACCTAAGTTAGTCGATGCATCGCTAGTAACATCGTATAGATATTTTGTTATCTTATGCGGAGTTACATTGTTATCTGGATTATCATATGTTGCACTAGTTGCAATATCTGAAGTTGATGAATGACTCGACTGCAAAGCAATATCCGCAGTACCTTCAAGGTCTGCGTGAATTTTGTTATCGGTAGATGTGATATATATGTTAGGATTTTTAATTAATGTACCAACATTAGTAGTAGATGCAACGCTACCTACTATATATGCTTGAGTAGTTGCATTGCTTACTGACTTTACTTGGAAATCTGTAGAGTTGTTAAATATATTAACATGATCTTGTAATGTTATATCCCAAATATATCCTGAATACATAGGAAATGTATTGCCATCTGCATCAGTACCTGTACCTGTATTCACAACAAAAATAGTTTCAGGTTCTTGATGAGCACTTAAATCAGCAGCTGCAATATATTCAATTCCTCTTGCTTTTCGTCTTACAAGATTTTGACCGCTACCTGCAGGAACTCCTATGTCATAATAAATGCCATCAGCATCATATGTAGCGATTACATTTCCTTCAACTAAAGGAATAGTAGATAAATCGTCATAACTTGTGGAATAATATTTTCTCGGATAGCTAGAAGCCATACAGTCACCTCAATTACACATGTAATTTTTATATTGTTTACATATGTAAATAAGGTTGATCAGTAAAGAAATTGCTTACCACTCCTCAAAATCAGGTATGTTGCTTAATGCAACATCATGTAATTCATGTATTTCCTTCAAGTGATCATATAGTTTGGCGTTGTGTTCTCTTAACCCTTTGTTTTCTTTCATCAGTTTGTCATTTTCTTCTTCAGAATTAAACAGCTGAGTTTTGAGGTTACTTATTTCTACATGATTAAATATATTCGCTATAATTATTCCAAGCGTTATGCTTAATACTGCAATTATGATATTTTCCAACATTTAATCCTCCCATGAATGCAACTCTGGAAACGCTAGTTGAATCAAATCTTCGATGACGTGATATGTATCCGTTTGACCATAAAATCCGGGTTTGTATCTTCTATGCAGATGGTATACTGCAAATCCAGTTTTCTGATTATGCCTACACGGTTTTAATTCTCTTGCGCTATATTTAGCTAAATCATCAAAACTTCTGTTATTTCTGTTACGAGTTCTTACTACTTTTCGTGGAATGCTCCTAACTTTTCCAGTATTTGAAACTTCATAAAGGTCTTCATAATCAGGAATGGGTCTCCACTCTTCGGAGATTATGCTTTCTTTTTCAAACTTGCCAACAGAGTAAAATGGTGCCCATTCTAAATTTTCTTTACAGTTATTTAACTTATTGCCATCTTTATGATTTACACATGTATAACCATTTGGATTCGGGATGAATGCTTCTGCAACTAAGTTGCATATAGGTACATTTTTGAGTTTATGATACTTAGACAGTTGGACACGAGGAGATTTTCCTTCATATGTTATATGTAAATTTGTGCCTTTTCGAAATCTTACTACTGGATATGTAGATTCCTTATTCACAAATGTTTCATATCTATCTATGCTTCTAACGTTACCTGAATCGCTTACTTCATACAAACCTTCGTAATCTTTAACAGGTCTCCAGTGTTCTTCCATAGATGCCTCCTTCAATCTTAAATCTGAATTTTAGTATAATCCCAAGGTATCATCATTTCTATCTGTCTTGCGATTGCGAATACTTCGTCATCATGATATCGTTTACCAATTATTTGTAACCCAATAGGTAAATTATCTTTTGATAGTCCAATAGGTACTGATGCTGCAGGAGTTCCTATCATATTTTCAAGATAGGTGTATGAAAATCCGATTAAAGGATCAACTTCTATGTCTCCAATATGGTCGGGTCCTTGAGTATCATAATTATCAGAATTTTTTGGAGGCATGCATCCAGCAACTGGAGCAATGATAATATCACAATCTTCAAATACTCTAAGATGTGCATCTAAGATATCTGTTCTGATTTCATGAAATTTTCTATAATCCATCATCGTAGATTCAAACGCGAGCTTATCCCACTTAATGAATGCTTCAGGTAATTCATCTGAATGGTATCCGATTAAATCAAATCCATTATCTTTTGCAATAGCATTATCAATAGATGAATCAATACTGATACCACGCAACCAAGCTTCTTCAATTTCTTTACGGGAATAATTGAATTTGAAATTAGCTTTACTTATAGTATTGCCTTTTTCTTCTAAAATATTAATTACTTTCTCTATAGCTTCGGCAATCTGAAGTTCTGGATACGGAAAGAGTGTACCAAAATTCATAGTATAGGCTATTTTATATTTTCTATTCTTAACTATCCCATGAGTATCTAAGATATTCTGAATCAAACTAGGCGGAGTCATTACACTAATCGGATCTCTCGGATCATACTTTATCATAGAAGCTAATACTAATGCAGCATCGTCTATTGTTCTAGTAATAGGACCTCCGCAACAATAAGGATGAGTAGCGGTCCAGGCATCGGGTCTACATACACTAGGAACTAATCCAGCAGAAGGTTTGTGACCAAAACATCCGCACCAAGCAGCAGGAATTCTGATTGAACCACCTGCATCGCCTCCTTCAGCAATTGCCATCATACCTGCAGCTACTGCCGAAGCACTACCTCCCGAACTTCCACCAGAATTATGTTCGATGTTAAATGGAGTAGATGTAGGTCCGTATAACTTATTATCTGTTGTTCCTCTAAATCCAAAAGCAGGTGAATTTGTTTTGCCAATTACAATAGCTCCTAACTTCTCCATTGCTTTGCATATCTCTGAATCATACTCATCAATAGTAGTTAAACTGGCTACACCTCCGTGAGTAGATATCCACCCCTTCTTACTGGGTAAGAAATCTTTTAATCCTACTGGAACTCCTGCGAAAGGCCCACAATATTCGCCTTTTGCTAATCGAGCTTCTAACTCAAGTGCTCGTTCTCTAGCTTCGTCAAACTTCGTATATACGATAGCATTGATTTTAGGATTAATCTTTTCAATACGCTTTTCATATGCGTCTAGTATTTCTGTAGGAGAAATATCTCCTTTGTTTACTTTATTACCTAACTCAAGTGCTGAGCAGTAAAAAATATTATCCATTTAACGAGGTCTCCTTAAGTACAAAATAGGTAGAAAATAAATTCCTCTACCTATTATAACGATTCATGTTACCTAATTGAAGATAGATGCAATTCTTGTACTTTTTCCTTCTATTTCTTTTCTTAAATTTTAAGAATTTTTCGAATGTTTCAATAACCCTCGAACATATCCTTGAGATAGCCAGCTATCAAGTTCATAAATAGGGATCTTATGATTAATATATCCATCGTTGACAAATACTCGTATGACTTTCTCTCGAGATATGCCTTTCCTATAATCGGGATATTTATTCAATTCACTTTCAGGAATTTGTTTATTATCTTTTCCATTAGTTATCCAGATATATCCCGTGTTATTAGCTGCACGCCCTTTCATAGCATCTCGCATCTTCTGTTTAGCTTCTTCTGTGTGATGATATCCTTTTTTAGATTCGCTTATTTTATTTCTTATCTCCGCAGAAACCACTCTATTTCTATTTGCAGCACTCAACTTAGCTTTTGTTTCTTCTGATAAGTGCTTTCCATACATAGGGTTTCCACTTCCAGTCATTATTTTTCGCATATGTTCTCTTCGTTCTTCAGTATATTCTGTATCTGTTCTATCCCATTGCTTTGCATACATGCCTAATTCCCAACCTTCGGATAAATAAGAAGCTAATTCATAAGAATATACACGTTTATTTTCTTTACCTCTATGAACAAACACCTTTCCAGTCATTTTATCTCGTATATTTTGCTTTTTAGATTCAGACATGTTAATCCCTCCTCTCGACCATCCTTGAGGGAGAGTTTCATCAGGAGAAATATATCTTACTGCAATTCCGTTAGTTATAGAATACTTACCTGCATTAGAAGGTGAATGCCCTTTGCATGATTCAGACAACTTCTTTTTCACGCTATCTGAACGACCTCTCCACCATCCTTCTGGAATTCCATCAGATTCGTATATCATCTTGGATTCAACTCCATTAGTTATATGAATCCTGCCCTTGATCCGAGTTCCATGATACGCATAATCCCGATTACGTTTTTGTAACATTTCATCAGAATGATGATAATGCATGCAGTTATCATGGACTGACAGCATTTCTAAATTATGGTAATCATTATTATGCTTGTTTCCGTCTTTATGGTTAACTGTTAGATTTTCATCGTAATCATCTAACCACACATAGGCCATTAGTCGATGCATTCTAATATCTTTATTATTTAAATTGCAAAACAAATAATGATCTGGGTACTCTCGTATAGAAGATAACCTAGGCTTTTGAATCCTACCTGCACGGTCTATACAAGTTAATCTCACTACTAGAGTACCCTTTGAATTAACTGCGTATATACACGGACCGTTATTAAGCGAACGAGTAATTGACCATTCTCCATCAATAGATGGATCGTGACCTAAGAACTCAGCAAGTTCAGCTGTTTGAGCAGAGTTAAGTGGGATCATATCATCACCTCGCATATATGATTGGATATATTTAAGGTTTATGAATTAAAGCATAAAATTCAGAACGAAGATCTGAATCTGATTCAAATCGACCTCTTAAAGTAGCTGTTCGAGTAACTGCTTCTCTTGCCTTTATACCTCTTGCAGTCATGCAGCCATGTTTTCCCTCAATTACAACAATAATATCCGAAGTCCCAAGAACTTCCTGAAGAATATCGGCAATATCGGATCCAATTCGTTCTTGTAGCTGCAATCGCTTACCTACCATATCTGCAATACGAGCAAGCTTACTTAAGCCAATAACTTTTCCTTTTGGTAAGTACCCAATTGCTACAGACATATCGTACATAAGCATAATATGATGCTCGCAAAATGAGTGAATGGGGATATTGCTTTCTACTACAAGATCTCCGGTTTCAACATCTTCAAAACAAGTGTTAAACTTATCTGCAATATCCTGATTAGAATAATTCATACCTTCGAAGATTTCTAAACACATTCTAGACACTCTATCAGGGGTCTTTTTAAGCCCCTCTCTATCTGGGTCATCTCCTAAGGCAAGCAAAAATTCTCTAGTAAGTTTCTTTATCTTTTCCGCATCAATTTGAGTATTCATATAATGTCTCCTTAATAATTTACCAATACTTTGCTACTCTTCGTGGAGTTTCTTTTAATCCTTCTCTTTCTACATCTTCGCCTAATGCTATAAGAAGATTCTTAACTGCTTCTTCTACCTTAGGTATATCTAATTTCTTATATCCCATTGTTATACTCCTTGCTTATTTTCTACAGATTCAAGAAGTTCAATATATTCATCTATTAGGTCTAATATGAAATTAAGATTATCAATTTTCATTTCACCTTGCATACATATAATCTGACCTCCGTAGAATTGCATAATTAAACTCCTTGCTTATTGCCCCAGACTAACGTATGGATTTGAGGCAATATGTAAACATTTTCAAAATCGCTGGGGAATTGATTAATTCTATTTAGCAATTCTTCATAATCAGATAAAACTCTATCGCGAATAGATTCTTTAGTATTTACATCTGAATTACCTACGCTAAGATACAATCTAAGATTGATATTGTTATCTCTTTTATTTGTAAATTCGTTTACAAACTTTGCATAGTTTCTTGCAAATGTTATATCATCTGCATTAAATACTGGAATCTTAATAGCAATAGTATGATTACTTTGATCATTATTATTAATAAATTCTGTAATAGTATCATAGGTATCTATCATGCCGCTCGAAGGAACTTTAGGACTAAATACTATTGTATCAATCATAGTTAGCCAATCAGGAATTAATGAACCTTGTGTCTCTATATCTACTTTTACACCAAATGCTTTTAATTTGAATAATACATAAGTGAAATCATATAAACAAGGATTACCTCCTGTAAGTACTATATGTTTACAATTATCAGTAAGACATTTATGAATAAGTAACTGTGCAAGAGTTTCAGGTTCATAATCTATTTTTTCGCTACTATTGTTATTCCAAGTGAATTTAGAATCGCACCATTCACATTTGAAATCACACCCCTTAACACGAACAAAGATACATCTTGCACCTACATTAGGTCCCTCGCCTTGCAACGTAGGCCCAAATATTTCTACAATAGGAATAGTATTCATCATTCGGTTCTCCTTACAGTAGCAATATTCTTTTCAGTTTCTCTAACGGATACAGAAGATAAGAAGAGTTCAGGGTCTTTCTTCTTGAGTGCATCTTCAATCATTTCAAAGAATATCTTAGCCATCCATTCTGCAGTAGGATTTTCATTTACAATATGAACCTTCTCACAATTAAGCTTAATCGGCTCAGCAAGAGGGTCATCTGCTTTAAGAATGCAAGAATGGTCATAAGGTACTTCAATTACATCATGAACTACTTCTTTAAGCAATTTAAAGTCCACAACCATACCTGCAGAATTCATTGATTTTCTACTAGCAACTACCCTCACTCCGTAACTATGACCGTGGAGATTCTTTCGGCATTCTTGAGTATATGTGTCTACTGCATATAATCTATGAGCGGCTTCAAATGTTACGAATGTTTCTACTTCAGTTATTTTCATTGTTAATCCTCGTATTCAATAGGGTCTTTTACACCATTAGCTTTAAATGCTGCAAGTCTATCTCGGCAAGTTCCGCATACCTTGCAAGCTCTATCTCTGCCATGATAACACGACCAAGTCTTACTAAAGTCAACACCTAATTCAAGACCAAGCTTAACTACTTCTGCCTTTGTCATATCTATGAGTGGCCGCTCAAGATGAACTTTGTTTCTACTACCTATCTGAATTGCTTCATCTATTCTATCTGCAAATTCGGGTGAGCAATCAGGATATGCAGACCCAGCAGCGTCATCACTATGAGCCCCATAAATCACTGCCACTTCCTCATTAGGAAAAATACTCATCGCAATAGATGCAGCAACCATGAGAAATAGACCGTTTCTCATAGGCACTTCTGTGTTAGGTTTCCCGTTTTCTGCAATTTGCTCCGCATAACTCTTATCATTCATCTCAATAGAAGAACCTTCCATAAGCGAGCATACATTCTTTGCATCTTGCATAACACTAGAAATATCTCGTTCAATATGCTTTACATTGTAGTATTCTGCGATATTCTTAGCAGCTAAGAGTTCCTTTTTGTGTGCCTGTCCATAGTATATACTTGCAGTCACTACATTTTCAGCTCCGAACTCTTTTACAGCTTTTGCAACACACACTGAGGAATCAAGTCCTCCGCTACTTAATACTAATGCTTTTTTCATATGATTCTCCTTACATATCATATTTTACTGTTCTGTTACAAGCATCACGCATTGTATCAAGCTTTCGCTGCATTGCAAAGCTTTCGTACTTTGTATCTCCTACATAGTTGAAGAACGGATAGATAGCAATGCCACCTCTTGGAGAGAATATACCTCTTACTTCGAGGTATTTAGGGTCTAACAACTTGACAAGGTCTTTACCAATTCTGTTAACAACGTCTTCATGAAATTCACCTGTACTACGGAAACTGAACAGATACAACTTAAGACTCTTTGATTCTACACATTTTTCGTTAGCAATATAATTGATAACCATTTTGAAGAAATCAGGCTGACCTGTCTTAGGACACAAACTTGTGCCTTCATATCCATCAAATGTGATAACGTAATCGTTATCGGGATTCTTATTTACGAATGTTTCAAGAATACTTGGGTCGTATTCATACTTGTACTTTGTGTTCTGATTTCCGAGTAATGTTACTCCTTGTAATTCTTCTGCGTTTCTGGACATATTTTTCTCCTTATAAAAAGATAGAGTGTAACCATAATTGTTGGCTACACTCTATATAACGATTTGTGTTATTGTGTAACCTGTTATTTTTGTTTAATGAGAGGCTTTCAAGGTTGATACAAAACTCTCTAATTTAATTACTTCTGAGGATGAAGTTTAAGATATTCTTCGCCTACATTGTTCTTTTCCCATCCCTTAACAATTTTGTATCCAAGAGGTGTAAGAAGTACTTCGCATAGGAGTTCCATAAGACCACCTAAGATTGCAGTACCTACACATGTAAGAATAGGAAGAGGTTCTGTTCCCCAGAATATCGGAGCAAATACTACATAAACACCAGCGATAAAAATGAAGTTATCTAATGCCTGACCTACAAATGTAGAAAGCGCGCTTCTTGTAAAAAATTCAATGATATTTGTTTTACCTTTGAAAAGTTTACCTACAGCGACATTTACTAAACTATTGATTACACCAGATACTACGAATGCAACTGTGCTGCTTAAACAAATGAACCAAACTGCACCAAAGATGTAATTGAATTCAGTATAAGGTTCTGTAGTAGGGATGACTGCCACTAATGCAAGGAATAATACAGCAAAAAGATTTCCTGCAGCAGATAAGATGTTAAGCAAGATAGCTGCTCTCGCACCAAACCTCTTTGCTACAGTATCCATGCACAAGAAGGGTAACCAACTTAAAATGAAACCACCAGTGACTGCTACATTCCAAGCATTGAAAATGATTTTTGCGGCTGACAAATTCATCAAAATTGTACCGACTACAAAAATAGTTGTGATTAATGCTGGAACACTTCTTAAGAGAACTTTATAGTCGTTCACAAGACTTTTGACTTTTGAACCCATTATGGTTCCTCCTGTTATTTTTATTTTATATCGCCGAGGGTGTCAAGGAAAATACAAAACTCGACGGTTATAACTAATTATATAACGATTTATATATTATTTCAGATTATAGAATTCTAAAATTCTAATTATCTGCAATATGCGTTTAGTTTCGCCTAATTGAGGGGTGTTTATCACATTAACTATTTCTGAAACGATATTTTCTAATCGCTCCTTACTTAATTCATTTACTGATATCGTTTCTGCCTTAATATATCGTTTCATAGTTAACCAATCTTCCGGATATTACTCTTGTTAAATATCATTCTTTGGTCATAGCCTTGAGAATCTCTGTATGGATCTTGACGAAGTGCTTTTGCTTTTGCTTTCTTAAATGCATCGTCAACACTTTCAGCGTCCACTGTATAAGTTTCGCAACCTAACCAACTGTTGGAATACCAGAATGTTACTTTATATGTACCTGGATTTATTTCCTTATTTTTCTTTGCACGCTCTTTATTTTGTTCTGCATACCGTCTACTTGCTGCTCTTTTATCATCAGCTTGTTTTTGCTTGTATGCTTTGTAATTGTCATCAGGATTTCCGATTAGCTCCATTGCTTCACTTAAAGGCATTACAGAAACTTTATAGTGTTTCCACAAATCCTTTTCTTTTGCTTGTTTATCAACAAATGCTTCAGCTTCTTCTTTCGAATTAAACTTCTTAGCTCTGTTGATATTATTAGCTCTGGTAGATGTAAAATTTGGAGAATATACTTTACCTAAATGAGTATAATTTTGAGCTCTGGAATCAATAAATAACAACGGCTTGCCATTATCTTCAGTATAATATCCATGTTCATCCTGAATTGTTACAATTACGTATTTTTCATTAGCGTCTTCTGATGATTTTATATACAGCTTCATTTATTGCTCCAATAATATAGATTGTGTTATATAACGATTTAAATCTTAGCAAGGTAAGACATAGCGCACCATTGCTTATTACCGATTCTGCCCCAACCATTCTTAGTTTCGTAGACAGTAACTTTTGCACCGTTACCTAATACTCTTGTGACGTAGTAGCCTGTTCCCGGACCGGTACGAACATTAAGTCCACTCTTTGCAATTACTTTGTATGTAGAAGTAGTAGGCTTAGTTTCAGTTGTCGGCTTTGATGCTACAGGCTCAGATGCAGTATTACCATCATCTACTTTTACAAGCCAGCTGCAAGTACAGAATCCATTATAGTCCTTGTATCCTGCGTGTGCCCAATCAGTAGTACCATTGACTTCTTCACCTTTAACTATCTCCCAAACCTCAATGATTGTACCATTAGGCATATCTGCTAAAACTTTAGAAGTAGAGATATTAGGCTGATTTCTTAATGAAAGTGTGCTGCCTTTGGTTTGCACTTTGTAATGAGGGTATGTAGGTTCAGGTGTAGGTGTCGGTGTTGGTTCAGGATCTGGTGTCGGTGTAGGATTTACATCAGGTTCATTTGCAGTATATTTAGGTCTGCCGAAACCTGCTAATCTACTATCATTGTAAGAATAGAATCTTTTTAAAACTTTAGCTCCACCAGTTGAACCCTCTACTGTATAAATACCACTAGCATCCCAATCAACTACAATACCTGCGTGATAGATACCGGAGGAATTCTTAAAGAATACCTTGTCTCCGATATGAGCATCAGAGGGCTTTGAGTACCATGCATTATGCGATTTGTAGTACTGGACGGATTGCACACAGCCAGCACCACAGTTGTCGGAATTGGGTTCATATAATGCAGATCTTGCATTATTAGCAGTTTGTGGATCTGTATTCTGATATATGCACCAGTCTACAAATATTGAGCACCAAGTGCAAGCCCCATCCTTGGGATAATTATAAAATTTAACTGCATCCAAGTCCTTCGAATATTTCGATGAATAGGTTGAACCTTGATATCCAACCTGGCTGAGAGCAGTATCAATTACTTTACTTCTTATAAGTTCCATAACAATAACCTCTTAGCCTTCCGCTTCATTCTTATCGCTATTAAGCAGCTGGTATCTGATAGATCCAATACCGAGTAATGCACCTAAGAATGTTTCAACTAATGCCATTGTAGCACCGATTTCTTCTGCAAGAGGAAAATTCCAAACACGAGAAAGTCCAAGCCAAAGAGCAATGAGTGCGGGCATAAATACTGTGACGAACCATTTCATAGCTGTATAAAACTTTTCTGACTTAAATACCATTTCTTAATTCCTCCTATTATAATTATTGACGAACCCATCACCTGAAGGTAATGGGATTTCGTGAGAAGTTTGTTCGAAAACCTTATTCTCACAGGCATCGCCAAGATGCCCTTACACAGTTGCCAATAGGCTTCTGCTTACATTTCCTTGTCTAATGGGCATTTGTTCCCCCAAAATCATTACGCTCTGTTCTCGTCCTGTTGCCTCAAGATTTGAGGTTCGTGTTCCTGCTACAGCCAGCGACCATCAATTTATATTGATGGATTTTGTGTATTCATCCAAGAAACTGAAGTTTCTTGGTTTTCTACCTCCCTTCTTATAAGTATTCCTACTTATATTTAAGGTTACTCGCAGATGAAACAACCGTCTACCTGAATACTAGAACCACTTCCTGCCGTATATGTACCAGAACCAATAGGTCTTATCCAGATATTTCTTGAGGTATCAATATAGCCTACTATTGTATAGTTACCTGTATATGATACTAATGTCATATCTTGGGCAGGTGCCGGTCCTGTACCAGATAATTGACCTACAAATCCATCAGTTCCACAAGTAACTCCAGTACCAGTACCTTTTACAATAATTGTCATCTGAACTATGTTTCCGGTTCTCTTTGCAGATACCGAACCAACATTCCAAGTACCGCTTGTCTTTGATATTGAGTATGTAGGTGTAGTTACACTCATACTAGTACAATCTACTTTACCTGCGAGAGATAAAGTATTAGTGACCGGGTTGTATGTCAAGTTAGATGATTTTCTTGTGCCTGATGTAATATTTCCACTACTTGAAGTATCTTCGTACAACATCTCATAAGCAACATCATTACCACCCTCTAATTGCTGAACTGCCTGATCTGTAAATACTGGAGAAGCTGGGATTGTTTGTCCATTAAGTGTAGAACCGGTAAAATTCGTAGAAGCTACTGAAGTTGCCGATATATTATGAACTGACAGTGTTCCACCGCCCGGTGTAGTATCTCCTATTGTAAAATAAGATGTACTAGGGTTATATGTAAGATATGATGTTTTTCTTGTACCTGATGTAGTATTTCCACTATTAGCCGTATCTTCAAACAAAAGTTGATATGATACATTAGCATCAGCATTGGCCGCTTGGTTTACATATTGGTCTGTAAAAACTGCACTACTGGGGACTGATGTTTCTACAGTAAGACCATTTATAGTATCAGTATCTTGAACATACTGTCTTATTTTTCCATTAGAATATCTATATATCAATTTAGAATTGGTAAACATCATTCGGTAATAATCATAGGCATCTCCAATATAGATATATAATTTGCCATCTGCTGTGGTTGGTAATGTTTGAGTCCACCAAGTAGAATCCAAATAGAATAAACCATCAGATGAATTTATTGATCCTACTAAGTAAATAGGGGTATATGCAGTTAAGCCATATGTAGCATTGTTTGCCGTATTAAAAGAATATCGAGTATCCGCAAGTCCGCTATAAAAGTCGTTTACATTATTTGTATTAGCAAGCGTAGCATTTTCATTGTATGTTGAATTAGCATACATTAGTGCAATCTGACCTAATCGGAATCCATGAGCATTCCTTGCCTTGCCTGTACCCGTAGAGGAACTTGTTACAATGCTTTCCCACCTACCGTCAGAGCATTGTGCAATAATAGTATAAGGGAATATCTTATTAGCACCTACTTTTATATTTGCATAATTTCTTCTAAGATAGTAATAATCGTTACCATCTTGATATACTGTCTGTAATAACCAGCCATCAGTAATATTTGTGGTAGCACTTGTAGGTACTGCCAAAGATGTATAAGGGGTTGTACTTGTGTTCCAGTTTGTTGTTGCCCAAGAAGCACCGCTAGTATGAGCCGTTTTACAAATGTAATATGTACTACTATATTGTACGGAATCACCTACGGCATAAGCGGTATTAGCCGCCCAAGCTCCACGATAGTTAGCATTATTAACTGGATCACAATAAGCATTTGATACCGCATAAGCAGTTAATCCTGTCTTGTAGGTTAATACGATACAAGCATACTGAGGAACGTGTGAAGTAAGCTGACTTCCTGCTCTATATTTAACTAAAACTTCTCCTAAATTATTTACATTCAGGGTATTAAATGTAGAGTTGTAAGATTTAGTTAAATATATTCGTATAGTTAAACCGTCATAAAGCTGAGTTATACCCGGAATTGTTACAGTCCAACGCCCTGCGGTATCACTAGAACCAGTCGAATATGCTAAGCTAGAATCATCTGTCCACCCCGGAACACCAGCACCAGTTGTTTTCCAAACCTTGTTTACCTGACCGCTACCAGAAGCAACATAACCTTCAGAAGAAGAACTATTCGCTTTCCACGTATCGGTAAACGCTGGTGTTGAACCAATAGTAACACCATTTAATGTGGTAGCGGTAATACCACCAGAATCATTCAATGTAATAACAGAATTATTGTTGTCATCACGTATAACTACACCAGAATTTGACATTTCTGTTTTTGTAATATATTCATTGTTTACTAATTTCAATGATTGAATCCAATCAGCATCAACGGAGTCTGCGGTAAGAATATCAGTAATTAACTGTCCAGTGCTAGGATTAAACCGTAAATTATTTGATTTATTTGTTCCCTCTGTTCGTGTAACATTATCAGCAGTTCCAGAAAACAGAACTTCATAATCACCCCCAGTTGAAGTTTCGGTCTGAGTTACCTTCTGATCGGTAAAAACCGCCCCACTAGGAACTGTTTCATTAAGAGAATAAGTACAAGCTGAGGGAACACCGCCTGAAAAGTAGCAAGGTTGCGTTGCCGAACCAGCATTAGTAGTTAAAGCACTTGCAGTATCAGCATTACCTTGCAAATTACCAATAAATTTAGGTGCGGTAAGGTTATAATATAATTCCTCTTCCCCATATTTTGACAAAAATGGTGTCTTTTTGGAATTGGGACGATCTAAATGCATTTCTATCTGACTTACTTTTGTATAGCCAGTAGAATTAGTTGTATCTCCAACAATAGTTATCTCTATTTGAGATATTTGATAATATCTTTGATGCTCACTTCTATAAGTTGTAGCGGTAGCGGTACTGTCAGAAACTTTAGTAATCGCCACGTTATGCCACCCAACACCTTGAGTTGAGTAATTACAATAAACTCGGCAACTCACGCTTTGTGGCACAGAGGCATAATAAAAACTTATAAGAATATAACCATATGGATAGCCGGGGAAATAACCAGAGGATTCATTAGAAAAATCCATTGTTATTACAGAAGTATTACCATTCTGAATAACTCCACCGGATTCATAATCACCATCAAATAAAGTAGCTACACTACCCGACATATTAGTAGCAGTTACAGTCCAACGCTTATCTGCGGCATAAAAGGCATTATCAATTTTAGATATATAAGGACCTTTTAAAGATGTCGGTGCAAAAGCGTTTGTAGTAAGCATTTCTGCATTAGCGATACTAGGAGTAACATTTACAGTTTGAGCAGAACCACCTGAAGGAGTTACAGTAAAACTGTTAGTTCCCCCTGCAAATGTATATGTTGTATCAGTAAAAACTGCCCCGGAAGGAACATCAGCATCAACTGTATGCCCAGAAACAGTAAGGGCATCATTAGCAATTTCAATTAATTGAGTACCATCATATCTAAACCATTTATTCTGCTCATAAAGAGTAGCACGACAGTTAGATGTGGTACTGTCATATACTCCGCCTACGAGAACGTATATCTTACTCTGATCTGTTGGTGTCTGTGTCCACCAAGTTGTATCAAGATAATATAATCCGTCTGAATGTATAGTACCTACCAAATAAAGTGGTTTGTATGCAGTTAATGATCCTGCAGTAAGAGTAGTATTGAATGAATATCTTGTATCAAAAAGCTGAAATGTTTTATAGACATTACCATATCCGCTAATATTAGTGTTTGCATTATAATTAGTATTTGTATACCAAATAGGACTCCCTACTTTAAAGCCGTTTGTATTAGCGTACTTTGTTCCAGTAGTTCTATTTGATGATGTTACTGTTCCATCAGATGCCGTACAGATATTTTGATATGTACCATAGGCATCTTCCATAAACAACGAAGTTGCCCATACACCCTTTGCACCGGTCTTACCTGCAAAATAAAGGATACGGTTATCAATATCATTCGTATCACCAGTTTCTAGCAAACCACGATCAATAGCATTATATGAGGCAAGACTTCCGTAATTTGTAGTAGTACCACCTGTCCAAGAAGTCCATTTAACAGGAGTATCAAGAAACTCTACTGTGCAATTTTCGGTGTCATATAAATCCACTTCAAAAGTTCTATAATAAGCAGAGCTGGTACGATTATCTGCATTATAAATACTTATTGCTAATGCATGACCATAACCAGCGGTAAATCCTGCTGATTTCAGTGGATATAATAATATGTAAGAATGAGCAGAACTGTATCTTTCATTCCAGTTAGCATAAATAAATCCATCTGCTCTGCCACATACAGTAGACCAAGTATATGACTGATATGTAGAAGTGTAATTAGGGCAGTATGAATGTACTTTAAATCTTATTCTCCACGGCTTACCCCATTCATCAGGCTTAATAGACATAAAATACCATGAGGCATTAGCATAGTCATTAGATGAAGCATAATAACTTGTACTCTCATATACCTTATGAACCAAAGGCACCCGATCGGTGTCGTAGTGCCTATGGTCACTTCGTGTTTGAGTATCATCTTCGAAGTTATATATACTGTTATCTGGCAATTTTACTTGATTTATATTTGCCATAATAGTCAAATTCCTCTCATATCAAAGTTTGTTATGGAGTTACCTCATTTACTTTTGCAAGTCCAGTTACTGATGTTATTGTAAGTTGAGGTACTGCACCACCTGAAAGTGACGGTGCCGTTCCGCTTGCTATTGTAAGCAATTCTCCGGTTACATCAAATGTTACCGGAGTAGTTCCAGCAGATAATGAAGGCATTGATCCTGCCGACCAGCCACTTGCAGAACCTACACTAGTATCTGTTGTAGTAAATATAGTTGTATCTGTTGCGGCACCGCCATTTACAGATACGCTCTGTTTGAATGTTCCAGTACCGTTGAGCTTTGAATAAGATACAGTTGTTGAAGTATCATTATCTGTAAACTTCGGAGAAGAACCTACCGTTACTCCATTGATCTTTGTAACAGATAAGCTGTTTGTACTGGGGTTGTATTTCAGATCAGTGTCTTTGTAAACTCCTGCGGTTTCTTCTGTGTCATTAGCAGAATGAGAAAGCAAGATTCTGTAATCTGCATTTGTTGTATTAGCGGCAGTTTGTTTTACATTAGCATCTGTTGTAGTTACTGCCGATGTACTTAATGCCGTAACGTGTCCGAAATCATCTACTGTAACACCATCAACGAAATATCCGGAAGTTGCAACTACACTCGATGCTGAACTTGTATCTGCGTGGCTAACTGTAATTGTACCGCTTGAAGTAATCGGACCACCACTAACTGAAATTCCTGTATTTCCGTTTGTTACTGCAACACTTGTTACTGTACCGCTAGGTTCATCACCTGACGGAATTACTACCCAGTTCGTAGCATTTGATATAATTGTATCTCCTGCTTTTACATCTTGAGTAAGTGTAGCAGTTTGAGAAGTTGTTCTTGCAGATGTAGCTTTGTAGGTATGCCCCTCATTACTTGTTGCAGGAGTAGGTAAATTTGCCCAAGTTATTGTTGAACCACTATCACCTACTGTACCCTTGAACTGCATCGGTTCAGGTAAAGCATCAATAGCATTGTAAACTGCTAATGCCGTAGCAAGATCATTATTTGTAGAAGAACTTGAAATCTGTGTTGCAACACCCTTAGATGCCGCCGCACCAATAGTTACCGCTGAACCAGAACCGGTAATATGACCTTGTGCATCATAAGTAATAGGATATACTGCCTGAGTTGATTTAGCTGTAACACTATTACTGTGGTTAATCGCATTGCCTGTTCCGATTGTGATACCAGTACCATCTGCATACGTAGTATCTGTAAATTCTGGTGTTGAGCCAACAGTTACTCCATTAATGGTAGTAATGTTGAGATTTGTTGCCGTAAGGGTATTTGTACTTGGATTATATGTGAGATCAACATCCTTACCTGTCGTTTCTGTCTTAGTTCCTGAACCTGAAGCACTTGCAGAGAAAAGGATTTCATAAGTATCATCCGTAGCCGTTTCTGTCTGCGTTACTTTAGTGTTAGTATCTGTATTTGTATAGGAATTGGCAATCCACCTAGCATCTGAGGTTGCAGTTCCACCTACTGAAATAGAACCAGCAGAATAATAAGTAAGTACAATAATTGAACCAGCAGGGTATTGCTTTGCCATTCTTGTACTACCTTGGAAGTATACTGCAACTGCATCTGTATCAGTTCCACCTGATAATGTTAATTTAAGTGTAACATTAGATGCAGAAGTTCTGGGCAAGTAATACGCTATTGTCGTACCGTCAACTAATGCATCTACATTAAGTACACCAGTCCATGCCGCAGTATCACTTGTCTGTGTTCCGATAACAGTGTGTAATGTACCTTTAATGTCATATTTCGAATTACTCGGCAATTTGATTTTTGATATAAAAGCCATAATCCCTCTCCTTTAATTTGTAGTAAATATTAATGTATCGCTATCAACATTTGTCATATAACATCTTACTTTATTGTTCCAGAACTCTCTTTCAGCCTGAGTTATATGCCTAATATTATCTTCTATATGCTCGTAAAGTAGTTCTTCTACAAAAGGAGCATCTATTAGATACGCTAAACCATCTCCTATTTTTATTCCAGCAATATTCTGATTTTGGTCATTTTTCTTATAATCAGAATATACATAAATGCTACCTCTTTTGCCAATAAAATTAGGTTGTCCGTTCCAATATGCTACTGTTCCATAAAATACTTGTCGTTGCTCATCTATATAATGTTTTATCAGTTCATCATATAACCGCAACCCTGGTTTATCTAAATAGTATGATGTAGGATCTGTCACGGTTTGTCATCTCCCTTCATTCAAATAATCCTCTTATAAAAGATTCTGGTATTGGTTTCAGTATTTTTGATACTTCTTCATCAATTATGCTTGGTAAGTCCTGATATAATTCCGAAATTATTTCGGAAATTTTCTCGTAAACCCACTGGATTCTGCTCTCTACGTAACTTTCAGTAGCATAATTTATGATTAAGGTAATTGTATCTGTCTCTACCAAATAGTCAGTAATCTTATCTTCTGTTGTTACCTTTATTTTAATATTATCACCGTTGTTTGCAACAAATGATAAGTGGTCAATATCAGTTTGAACTAATTCAGAATCAGGAGATACTTTGTAGTATCCGATAATTCTATATAATCCTTCATCTAATTTCGATATGATTATCGGGTGAGCTTCAGTACCTACTAATTCAGGTATTCCTGCTCCACCGCTGCCGAAATCTACTTTATCCCAGACTTGCGTTTCTTCGTTCCAAGCGTAATAACAAGCTACACCACCGACATCATTGACCCTAACCATCTTGCCGTTTACTAACTTTTTAGGATCAAGGTTATCTCTCTGTTCCGGGGTTTCTACTGTAATAAATGCTCTGCGGATTATCTCTGCATCAGCAAGAGTAAATGGTCTTGTATATCCAACAACTTTACCATCATAGACTTCAGAACCTTGAGTTTTAAGAACTTCAAGAGTAACTAATGTGAGATCTACTATAGATACTGGTAATATCTCGCCATCTTTGATTGATACAAAATACCATCCGTAGTTCTGTATGTTATCGTAAATAAACCAACCAGTATGGACTACCCACTTGATATTAGGTCTGTTAGATATTTTAACTATGTCGCTATCGTATAATCTGATATCAGTATTAGGTATTACTATATAATCATTTACAAGAGCAGGAGTTTCCATATCTTTTAGTGTAGGTCTGAATTCTGATGTACCGAGTACTTGTTCTTTAGACACTGCTGTTAAATCAACTTCGGATAATGGAAGAATACTTCTGTCTTTGAGAGAAATAAAATGCCAGTCATTTTTCTGCTGACCATCTATTTCATGCCAGCCAAACTTAACGACATACTTTTCACCAGAGATATCTACAATATCATTATGATATATCTTAGTATCTGTATCATTACAATAAAGGACATTGACCTCTGGCTGTGCAGCTGATGTAGGATTTTCGGCTGGAGTAGGTCTTTCTTCAGAAGTAGATATTGCCTGATTATCATCTTTACTAATATCTTTTATATCTACTAAATCAATAGGGAGAACTGTCTTATCTGCAATAGATACAAAGTACCAACCTCTTTTTTGAGCAGTACCAATCTTATACCAGCCATTCTTAACAATCCACTTAACATTAGGATAAGTGGATATTGATACTACATCATTATTTCTGATTTTTGTATCAGTTTCTTCGCAGTATAAGAAGTCTTTTTTCGCCATAAGTTAGCCTGTTGTAATTATATAAATATCATCAAGGTCAATTTTAAATATAGGCTTAATCTCATTACCGGATTCGGCTTCTAGATACCAACCGCATACAGAACGATTACCGCCGTAGTTATACCAACCGAATCTTACAATCCAGACTTTTGCATCAAATCTCCCGATTTGAATCTTATTTCCGGGAGAAATTGTTGTATTAGCGTTAGGTACTTCTAATGTCATTTGTGTTATTGCCATATCGTATTCCTTACTGTATTAATGTGTTAGTTGCGATAATAGTACAATAGATATTTCGATAAGGGTTTGAATAGCTATTGCATGTTACAGAAGTCTTTGTAATACTTATAGAAATATTTCCGCTATCCCAATAGTATCCGAGTGCAAAAGTCGAAGGATTTCCGATATCAGCTACAGTTAAACAAACCGATCTATTTGCGTTTTGGGTAGCAACTAATGTCGTATTTCCTTCTGTAACAAATACATAGATATAAGTATAAGCAGATATGTCTGGAAAATTAACGGTCTTATATCCAGTAGTATCCGAAATCAACTCGTTCTTAATAATTGGGAATATTGTAGGACCACCACCCCCAAGTTCAATAGGATCATTTGTAGCAATTATATCAGCATAGATATAATGATACTTATTATAGCTATCCGTACATGTTATAGATGTTTTAGTCAAATTATAATAGACAGTTGCAGAACCCCACAAGTGTTTGGTTCTAAGAGATAGAGTATTATTCCCAAGATCAGATACCTTAACAATTTGTGCGGAACATCTATCATAATCGTATTTTCTATCCGTATTGGGTTGATATATGTCATAAGGTTCATATATATTAATATATATGTACGTATAAGCTGATACATCTGGGAAAGTAGCGGTCTGAAATCCAGAAGTATTTGATATTATTCCGCCGGTTAATACTGGATGTATATCGGCATAAACTTCGCCACCTCCGCCACCGTTTCCATTTTGACATCTAAACCAAGTCATTTCCACAGCCTCACTTTCACATTAACTGTTGAAGATTGTGCTTCAAAAGTTAAAGATATATTATCTCCACTAATAGCAATATCAGTAGGGTTTACACCAAAAGTATCTGTAAAGACCTCTAATGAAGCATTTGCTACAGTTACATCGGTGTAAGTATTTGTTAAAACTACTGAAGTTGATCCTATTGTAAGTGTTCCAGTTATTTCTCGATATAACTGGCTATTCGCCCATCTATTATTTGTAGAATCATAAATGAGAAGATCTTTATTTGCTATTGTCTGAGTTAGATATACGTCATCAAAATCCGATGACATGTTAGTATGACCTAAACAAAGAGTACCATTCTCCCAGACCGAATCATCTCCGTTAAATAGAAGTGTCTGTCTATCAAACAATGATAAATCATCTATAACTACATCTTGTATGTTTCCATAAGTTATGTCGTTTCCTATGTATATTGGTTTATTCTCCCAATTATTATTATCGCTATCCCACATAACTACTTCATTGTTTGACGGAGATGCTGCACTTACATCTGTTAAATCGTTTAATGCTTCTGAACCACCACCAACATCAATGGAACACCAAGCCCCGTCTAATTTTACAAACAATGCATCTACAACATCAGATGCTCCACCAACTCCAGCGGTATACTGAATATAAAGATTATTGTTCTCTCCTTGCGAAGATGTAGGTGCAGATGTACCACACAGAATTTCTGTTCCGCTAGTAGCCGCCTCATTTATAGCTGCGATTATCTTTTTATTTGTTGTAGTTAATTCAGGATACTGTGCATCTTTAACTATGTAGTTACTTATATTTTCAACTGTTGTAGTTTTAGTAATTTCTCCACCGCCAACACCTTGAACTAATAGCGTACGATTAGTGCTATCAACAGAAGTAGCCGAAGGTAAATCGCTAAATTTTACTTTACGTTCTATATCATCAGGCATGGAAAAACCTCCTTAGAATATAGAAATATATAAGGTTAGTAAATCACGCAAAAACCTCACCTAAGGGAGTAAGTGGTGAGGTTTTCGCTGAAAGGATAAGAAAAATATGGATGACTAGATGTTGTATTTCGATCTAAAGTCTTCTTCACTAATAACAGGAATGTTCATTGCTGTTGCTTTCTTAGATTTAGAACTATTTGATAGCTCATTTGTAATTAAGTATTTTGTATCTTTAGTTATATCTCCAAGAACAAAGCCATTGTCGTTGAGCAATTTCTCAAAATCTTTTCTCGAAACGCTTAATGAGCCTGTTATTGCTACTTTAATTCTGGAATTATTGTTAGAAGTATCGCAATAAACTAAATTTGATTTAATATAATTTAATCTTGCAAATTTTTTAATGTTCCGTGAAATTGATTCTGCATTTGCATTTCCAAGTTTATATGCAAGATTTTCTGGCATAATTCCTGTAATCAACTTATTGATATCATCAGGATAATGAGATAATAAATCAGCAGTAGCATCGCCTAATCGAGGAATATTTAGTGCTTTAAGTGCAGATGCAATTGAAACTTCATTATGCTTCAAATCATAAAGCATGTGAGCAAACAATTTTTCTTGGACTCCTTTAGCAATGATTGTTTCATTATAATCATAAACACCTTCTATAGAAATTTCAAATTGCTTATGAAAACTGTCTTTGATATAATTGTTATGCAATTCTTCGAAGAACTTTATTTTCAAAGTATCTCCTAAACCGTCAATAGGTGCGATATTATTGCACCAAACTAACAAATCTTGAATTTTCATATCTTTACATTCAGGATTAGGGCATTTAAGATGAACACCTTCCCAAACTAACTCCGCCCCGCATGATGGGCAAACTGTCGGAAATTCAGGATTTGAAGGTATAATTGTCTCCTCGAGTACGGGAATTACTTCGCCTGAGCGAGTTATTTTAACTTTCGCGCCTATCCCCCACTTTTTATCTAAGACCATCTTTGCATTACAGCCTGCAGCTCTACTTACTGTAACTCCCGAAAGTTCAATTGGTTCAACTAAAATGGTTGGGATAAGACATTTTGTTTTGCTCAAATTCCATTCAATTCCTGTAATGGTTGTTATCTTTGTTTCAGCAGGGAATTTAAATGCAGTTGCTTCATATTCAACCGTAGTTCCTTGGGCAGCAGATTCAAATTTGATATCATTTGCAGTAATAACGATACCGTCTGCCGGATATTCGTCATACCATATACTTCTTCTGAATTCCATATTCTTTGTAAATTCATTTTCAGAATCAAATACAGATTTACCAATATGAACTACATTATCTTTCCCAAAATTATCTACAAGCCAATCATGCATTGAATAATAATCTGTGAAAGGATATAAAGGAAATGGATACGTTTGCTTGGATTCAATACCAATTACAGTATAGACGATTATTCGAAGATACTTCAAATCTTCGCTTATTTCTTTCATACCGATTAATCCAGAGGTTGTATTTCTTGGATTCTTTGCATCTTCATGAACAGCTAAGAATTTTTCATATTCGGAGTAAGGCATCAGAATTTCACCTCTGACTGCACCGGTAAATTCTGAATTAGGGATTCTGAAATAATTAGGTACAATCTTCTGTACCTTATCAGTAATATCAATACCTACGCCGTCAGTACCTCTTGTGAGTGCCTGATACATTAATCCGTTGTTGTAATACATAACACAACTAATGCCGTCTAATTTAAGCGTTGTAGCAATTTTAATACCTTTCAAGGACTTAGGAAATTCACTCCAATTGTGGCATTTAGGTAAACTTCCTACTATGCCGTACTTATGAGGAAACTTTTTACCTGATACTAAATTGACATCAAATCCATGTCCTACATCTAGCAAATCGGAATTAGGATTTTCTTTTCTTTCTTCTTCAAGCAAAGCATCAAATTCTGCATCAGTCAAAGGAGAAGTTCCGTCTGTGTAATATGCTTGTGATGCTTCAAGTATCTTTGCTCTTCGTTCTGTACTATTCATATCGTGTCTCCTAACAATTTTATACATTCAATAACGATTCAAACGGAGTAATCCTTCATTCTCTAAATCATAAATAGTATTTCTTTGTTCTTGAGTTAACGGAACCGTATCTGATTTAACAATATATTCATTCCAAACAGATACACAATGAGAAACATTGCAGAGCCAGGTCATAAAATCAAAATAATATTCCTTCGGACATCTTTTATTCAATTCTTCTCTTGTTATTCCAAGATCTTCCATACAAACAGCAATCAATTTCTCCTGATGTGAAGGAATGGCATATTCAATATGTCCGTCTGGAAAGATAACCACTTCGAGATAGTTAACAAAATTTTTCTTATGTTGTTCAATGTCAAAAGGAGAATAGAGATCGTACATTTTTACTTATCCTTCTTATCTATTTTATCTTCCAAGCTTTTGACAATATCAGAAACTATGTTCTCATATTCTTGGAATTCTTCGACTGTCAAATATTCATCATCTAATGTAGATTTTTGCATTCGGGAATTCAGCAGTATAACACATATCCACCGAATAACTACTGCAGCAATCAAGCTGATGAATATAACTGTAAAACAAATGATTAATGTTATCATTACCGGATCTGACATCATTTTTATCTCGCTTTCTTTAATAATCAGTAAGCACTACTACGCCAGTACTATTGAGATCAAAATTGATCACTGAAATCTCATCATCTTCGACATCTGCGTATAATCCGCTGAATTTTATCTTTGCTTCTTCTACAGAATCTGCTTCACAAATAGCTACATCATCTGTAAATTTATGATCAACCATTTGGTCTGGTCGAGTAAATGCATATATGCTCATATCAATACAAATCTCCGTTATCAATCTACCTTACCGTCCAGTTACCTCATTCCTCACATATATCTGTACTTCTGCAGCATAGCTTGGGCAAGCATCAATCTCCAGGTAGAAGGTCGATGTTCTTTTTCTCCGTCAAATGCGGCATAAGTTTTCTGATCAACTTGTGTCCAACCATTATCATTGATCCAGTATTCTACTCGCATAATTATTACTCCTTAAAAAGATCCAATATCTGATCAAAACATTCCACTTTTTCGATTTTGGTATACTCTGCATAGGCGCTTTCTACCATAGGCGAGCTATCACGGGTTGAATTAAATTCATCTACTATCTTCTGGATTTTCTGCAACTTACCAATAGCATCTACAGCGATCAGACAGGCGTCAATCCTATCATCTAACCCAGATAGATCCTCAGTCACTTTATTTTCCTGCAACCATCTATAGTTACGGATATTCTTTTCGAGCCTTAATTTTGCGTCGTCCTGCGATAACATAAATTTTTACTCCTTAAAATACCTTTCAAGAATATTTGAATAAGCTTCTGCCATACCCTCAAATATTTTGGATTTGTATAAATCATTGAAATTATGCGTATGTTCAGCTATCTCAGCATACTGCTGCTTAAATTTATCACTATCTTTAACAGCCAATTCAAGATAACCCTTAATTTTTTGAAGTTGTTTTAAGTAAAATATAGCACTATTAATTGTGGCAACATCATAATTAACGTCTTCACCGTCATAGTCAGGCTTGCCCTGCTCTAATGCGTGGATAAGTTCTTCCATATTATTCCTCCGATTCGAAAACGCCCTCACCCACAGCATAGAAATGTAAGTCAATTTCTGAGTATGCTGGGCAAGATACATAAGTTGGAGTCAACCCTAACGTAGAATCTAAATAAGAGGTATGGGTAGATACACTCATAGTATCGGCAAATACTGGAACAGTCCAAATTCCCTTATCTGTCTTTATTCGCAGATATGTCTTCTTAGGGGATTTTGTAGGATCAAGTGCTAAATCAATATCACAGAGATCATAAACCTTGGAACCGCAAAATTCACATCTACCCTGGTCATTAAGGTATCCACCACAATTAGGACAATTATGTAGTCTATCCATTTTCTTCTCCTGTCAGATCAATCTTCCTCATCAATAACTCGTTTGGAATCAATGGAGAGTGTTGCGATATTTTTCATAAGAATATCTTGTTGATCCGCAGATAAACCTCTATTATCAAACTGCATGCAATGTATATCTACACCCTTAATCAGTAACAAAATAGTTTCTTCGAGTAGTCGGATTCTTTCGGTATCACTCATATCAATCTACCTCATCGGACTCAAGAGCAGTCCCCAAATCACTGTGCATATGGTTATAAACATCCTGAATCTCAGACACCTGCTCTTTAATAGAATCTTCTGGATTTTTATTGGCAATTTCTGGATTTAATATTGCACCGCAACTTGGGCAATAATCTGACAGTGCATAAAGGTACTTGTCGTTATCTATTGCTTGAAATAAAGCAGGCTTCCCACAGATAGAACAATACGGAATATGTGCAGATTCTTTCAGTGCCAACAGCTCCGCTTCGGAAATATGACCCACATACTCATCTGGATTGCAAAAATCCCACTGCCCTACCACTTTCATATGATGTGCTTTAGCCATTACAAGTGCTGCAATATATCCAGCATTATAGGCTTTATCTACGTCGTTCATATCAATCTGCCTCACTTATTATACCAACATACATATGGATATTTCTTTAATAGGCTCAAATCGTCCCATACACAGATATCAGTTTCTATTTCGCCATCGTGATAATATCCTTCTCCGTCAAATGGGTTGAATCCACTAAATTTTGACGATTCAATTACTACCCCATCTGTCTCATTTTGTATCTGATCTTTAGTTTTCATATCAATCTTCCTCATCAAATATACATATGAACTTGGCAAATCTTTCGCTTTCAGTACCATAATTAAACACCAAGGTCTTGCCGCTGATCTTCTGTATATAATCTTTAACTGCCTGTTCAACAGTTTTCCCTCTACCGCCTGCACCTAATGCACCAGGATTGTTATACACATCACATTTATCAATCCATACAACAAAGTTATCATCCATGTCTTTGTTTATAACTAGGGTTTCACCAGAATTGGTAACTAATTGCTCTAATAGTGTCATATCAGTCTTCCTCACTATTATCTGCTTCAATGATCGTATTCATTTCATCAATTCGAAATTTACTTGCAACTCCGTACTCACAATGCTGACAAATAAAGTCGTAAGATTCTGGACAGTCTAAAACATTATTAGAACACCTAAAGTACAGTATCTTATCTGCATCTATCAGTCTTCCGTGCCCTTTAGGCAGAACTATGCCATTACGAACTGCTCTATCAATAGCATCCCTGTCTTCCGAACTTGTATCAACACCATTGTCAAACAGCCTTGTAAATACATTCTCATCAATATCAATTACTATCTGCATATCAATCTTCCACACTTTCTGAAATGCCCCCGCATTCTTCTACAACAGGAATAAGAAACTGTTTTACCCGATCACGAAGTTCTTTACCTTGTATGTTAGGTTTTCCATTCTTCCATTCGCAACAATCTTCATAGTCCTTATCATATATAATGGATGCAATAAAAGAATACAGATCTTCTCCATCAAATGATCTGAAAAGATATGCCTGTAACTTATCAAATCTATCTTCTAATGTTCTTATTAATTTCTGATTATACATTTTCACCTCACAAGCAAATAAATAATAAGTCCTAATTCTATAGCGTGAATAATTATGGATATAATACGCAATGGTTTATCACCGTAATAATATGTCTTATCTTTAATCTGTGCCTTATATATTGTCATTCTTCCGCACCACTCATATCTTAATCCTCTGCATATCTTGTAGTGTCAATAGGGAAATCAAAATATTTACTAATCTTTGATATTGTAGGCTTTAAGACGGGGCATCCAGATAAGGCCCGCTTTACTGTTCTAATAGACAGTCCTGAACCATCTGCTATCTTCTGATCAGTTATACTATTGTCCTGCATATACTGATGAATGAAAGTCAAATCATTCGCTGTAATTCTGCATATATCACCAGGATATACCGTCTTATTCTTCGAAGGTATATCCTGTATTCCGAGTTCAGGGTGGCTTTCATCATAAACTGCGGTAACTTCAGGTTTAATCCATTCTTTAAAGACATTGTTGAAGTTACTCTTATTACCGAGAGCCTTCTTCATATAACAGAGAGCAAGTCCTTTTTCTTTGTCAAACTTCTCTCCGTTCTGACATTTAACTACTGTCTTGGAACCATCACCCCAAATTACAATAGTAGCAGGGTCATTAAAGATCACTTTCTTCATACCGGGAAATGATACTTTCTGATATTCCTGACACATCTCAAGGAAAGCCATGGTGTTTCTTACATCGGCTTCAGCATAATGCAGTGCATCCTTTGATATTTTGTCATAAGGGACTCCGCCATATGTCATAAAGTTCTGTTTGTGAATATCAGATTGATGCTTCTCAAGAAGCTCCTTTAATGGAGTCTTCTCCTGCTCTTTTCCGTGATATTCTTTAACACGGTAAACTTCTGCCATAGGAGAAAGTACCCCGTAGTGCAATCTATCTAATATAAGTATATTAGATGGGTAATTATAATATCTCTTAAATGGATACTCATTGTCATTTACTGCATTAATCTTAATAAATGTAGCATCACCTTTAATAAGTTTAAATACATCACCTACGTTTAAATCTTTAAATAACATACAATCTTACCTCCTTTAGGATTATTGATATTCAGTTATTATAACGATTCAACATTATTTAACTAGATACCAGACGCACCTATCGTCAAAACTGAAATACCACTCGCCATTATGCTGTCTTATCGGGCAGCCGTAAGTCCTTCCATGATAGTTGATCTGACAAGATTTTGTATCATAGTTAATATCTATTATCGGTATGTTATGTTCTGCTATCCATTCCATTATTCTTCAACCTTACTTATATCTACTTCTTCACCACAATACGGACAATATTGAAACTCTAAATCTTGGTCTAACATCACGTTTACGTTGACATCACAATATGGGCAGAAGACAGCAAGTTGCCCCAAATTTGGAAAGTATCGATATTGCCATCGTTTCAACGCTATGTGTTTTATTGTCATTCTTCTTGTCCTCTCAATCTACCTCAAACACTTCAAGTATTCTTCTGAAATACTTATCATTAGTGAATACGTTTCCACTTGGCTGTCTTTTGTATTCACTAATTATTTGCTCTATCTTCTCGTACCTATCTAACTTACTATTGCACCCTGCCATCGCTTTTAATATAAATGGCTCTTCTGAAGTAAAAGGTGCTCGTATAATCTTATCTTCCATATCAATCTACCTCAATTCAATTATCGTCTTTACCGTACTTCTTAATTAAGCTATCCAATATCTTATCTATCTCCTGACAATCATCAATATCAGGTCCAAAGATAGGTTCGTGCATCCATTGATACTTCTCTGTATGTAATACATTTCCTTGAAGATCATAGATAGTAATATCAGTAGGACTTCTCCAATCTATCACTTCCCACCGGATTCCTTTTTCAATGCCTTCCATATCAATCTACCTCACCAACCAAATCTCTCGATAGCCTTAAACCTGACTTCCTCATTGTCAGCAAACCTATCAAGATGTTCCAAAATGAATTTTTGGTACTCAAAAGCAGAAACTACCTCGTATTCTTGCATAATTAAAGCAAATAACTTGTCGTCGTCTATGCCATAAAGATTATTACCATTAAGCAAATCACAAGCAATTTCAAATGCTCTTTTATACTGTGCTTTTGTGTATGTCATATCAATCTACCTCTTAAAGCATCCGGGAACTACCCAAAATTCGTGATAACTTCCTTCGGGATAATCTTCCCCGTCCCAGAATGAAATACCTAATTCTTCTGAGCCATCACATTCAAAATCATCAATATAAATAGTATTACCATTTACTTCATACTTAATACCGATTTCATCAAAGAGTTTCATAAACTTTTCCATATCTGTCATATCAATCTACCTCACTTATCTGCTTTTATTACAGTAGGGACGTATCTCAATAAATCATCTCCATGACTTATATCACTAAGTTCTTCATTAGCAACATCACGGTCAATTAAATCTCCGTATCCTTTTGGGAGAACTGTTCCCGATTCTACTGCCTTGCGGAAAACCAAATCTGTAGTATTGGCATAATCATTGGGATGATTTGATGCGTGGGACATAATCCAGTTATATCTACCTTCTTCTATATCAATTACTATCTTCATATCAATCTACCTCACTTCTTATCCGGATTAACAATGCCAAATTCAGAAAAAACCTTATTTTGCATATCAATTCGACTCTTGCATAATTCGTAGTCAGAAAATACCGAATTACAATGAGGACATTTATCAATAAGAGGTCTGCTGAAAAGATTTTCAGATACTCCGTCAATTCGTTGATTACAATTATCACAAAACCAACGGCATATGCCCTTTGAAATCTCTTTAAGAATTATTTTTGACATATCAATCTACCTCATTTATAAATAAAGCCACATTACCTTCACTATTTATCAATCTTGAAATCTCAATAATCCAACTAATTATACGCAAGTAATTATATTCTGCATATTTACCCTCAAAAACTCGATTAAGATAATCGTACTGAGTGTCTTTAGTAGCAATACTTACGGTATGCCAATCTTCTGAAAAAGTTATTTGAAATTCAACTTTTTTCATATCACTCTACCTCACTTATCCGCAGGAATTACTGTTGGTGCGGTTTTTAAGTCATCTAAATCAACAAGTTCAAACCCAACATTAGGAATAAATTGTTTTTGGATTAGTGCATCACGGTCAATCAAATCTCCATGCCCCTTAGGAAGAACTTGAAACTCTGCATACTCATCTTCCACATTAACATCAGTAATAGTGTTATTTGCACCTGTAATTAGAGTAACATCAATGATATTACTATTGAGATACTTTTCTGGAATATCAATTACTATCTTCATATCAATCTACCTCACCATCTATTTCCTTCTGTATTAGCAAAATTGCATACTCCAAAGCATCTAACTGATGCTGATTAGTAAATATGCCACTATCTAACATTTCCTGAAGTGTATTTCTGTATTCAACTTCTTGTTCCCACCAATTCTTCGGCATATTACTCTACCTCACTCTAAATTTCTAATAAACCGGTTATACAAATTCTTCAAAGAATTTTCTGAATTTGTCGGTTCAAGCAATTTTGCAGTTATAAGACAATCATTTGCCGGGTAACTATCTACCCTACAATACAGATAATCCATCAAAAGATTCTTTGCCGCTAATCGCTGATCTTCTGTTACCTCTTCATAAGGTATGCCATATAACTTTGAGGCTTTATCTTTGAAGAAATCTCTGCCTTGCTCTGCCATGTCAATCTTCCTCATAGTGTGGTACATAAGTTTCCCAAAGAATCTCATTCATCCAATCCCAGAAATCTCTGGTACAAGTACATGGTTCAGACATTGAAAATGTTATTTTCCCCTCATCTCGCCAAGTTTGCAGTATTTCTCTTTCGTCAGAATCAATTTTTTGGGGATCAATGCTTCCATTATTCATTAATAAATATTGAAAATATGGGAGCAATCGTAATTGCTTACATGTAATGTTGTACTTTTCTTTAAGTTCATCAGTATATTGTCCTCTACCCATATCAATCTACCTCGAAGCTTACGCTATATCCTTCATCTTCAAGGACTGCAGTAATGGCAGCTTTCATGTTGTCAACCTTACTAGTAGAAACCACGATATCGTTGTCCCTATCCTCAATACGGTCATCATCAGAATGAAAGATGCTGCTATGATCATCTACCTCTGATATTCTAAAAATAATGTCATTGTTCATATTAGTATCCTCCTAAATTTATTTGTCTTCCTTCTCAAGAAGGTTAGTTACAATGATTGCAACAATCAGCATGATTACTGCAATAGCTATACCGATAACAACTTGTGATACTAAATCATTTGTCATAATGAGTATCCTTTAAAATTTGTGATGTAGTTATTAACGATTCACACTCTTTCAATTCTTCTTCAATCCGAATCTGATGTACTTCATCAGATAAAGTCCACCTATGTACTCCCATTTCATCATACATAAGATACAGAGGATTCTGTAGTATAAACTGTTCTCGCATTTCAGATGCAGTCACTTAACACTTCCTCCAAGGTATAATCTTTTACCCATACTGAGTAAAAATTGAATTTGCCATGATTGGTATAAGAAAAAGTAATGACTACATCTCTCCAATCATCTCTGTACTCATCTGCAATCTTTTCAGCATTATGAATACCGAAGTATGTACCAATTTTGCGGTATCTAGGTTTGAACTGCATTACCGAATCGTGATACATTTAATCTTCTCTCCTTTTCCAATTCTCGCAGCTTTCACATCTATGCATAAGGCAAGTAGATATAAGACTACATCTGCCGTAAGCACTACCTGGATTTTTTGTATCATCAAATGTCCAGTTCTCGCAATTTTTACAATACTTTTCTTCTAATCCTAACGATTGCAGCAATTCAGTTTTGACATCATCAAGATACTGCTCGATTCGTTCTTTTCTACCGGAATCGCTGAACCATTTCTTCTTGAAGTTATCTCTGGCTTCCATCCAATCCCCTACACTATAATCCCCGGATAAATACCACTCTCTGTCATGGAATAACTTCGCAAGATCCTCTACAAGAGAATCAAGTTCTATATCTTTGAAATCTCCAATATGATCGTTTAATTGGCTATAAAAATAATCTAAACTCCCACCACTCATTTTATTCTCCCTTCATAATATGGAATAACTTCTCAAAATCCTCTACAAGAGATGCACTGTTTTCGAGAACTGCAATAGCATAAGCTATAGCTTCTTTGCGCTTGCGATCAAATTCTTCATCACCACCATGAATGTATTTGTCATCTATCTGCCGGAGCCACATAATAGCTTCTTTATTTGTCATTCTTCTTTACCTCTCAATCTTCATCTTCTTCACAATATATGGCATAAGATACAACTTCGAGAAGTGTGCTAACCTTGTGATTTTTTAGAAAATATCTAATTTCCTCGACTAAATAATCTTTTTCGTCATTACCAAAATAACTCATTCCGCACCGCCTTTTATTATTCTTGCACCGCAATTAGGACAAAAATTCAATAAATTACCGCACACACTTTCGCCGCATCTTGAACATTCACAAGTATATTTTCCTATTTTTATCCATTCGCCTTGCGGTTTTTCCTTTCCTGTCAAATATCCATCTTGAAAACCTAATGAATATTGTTTTGCTTTATCCTCGCAACTATCGCAATTTGGATGGTGTACTGTTGGTGCATTTTCAACTAATTCCCGAAAATTATGAACAAGTATATGTTCTGCTCCAAATAGACCTCTTGCTTTAAGATATTCTCTTTCCTCATCTATCTTCTGCAGTAATGCAGATTTACTTATTAGATCATTCATTGGATTCACCTTCGCTAGTATAATAATTGGTACACACGCAGAACTTGTATTTATACTTCTTACAATTATCTGCTTCTTCTCTGTGAAATTTATCCAAACGATTTACAGTACAATGACCGACTAGATGTAATGGGTTTCTCTCACATTTTGTATTCTTGCAATCTGATTTAGAGCAGAATGTTATATCTTCACTTGTCATCTGTGTTCTCCTTAAATATGCCAAGTAACTGATTAGCCAAACACCTTTCGTGTGCTTCCATTGTCTTTAAGTGCAAACTTAATTCAATAGGAGTTTCAATGGGCTTTTCTTTTGCAGTCTTTTTATAAAACTCATCTACGCATAACTTTATTTCAGCATATTGATTTAAGATTCTAATAATTTCATCATAGGCTTTAACAATATCATCAAAACTCTCCCCGTCATTTGGTATTGTGGAATATCTCGCTAAAATCTCAATCAGATTATTTATATCTTCACTTGTCATAATGCACCATTACACCTCCATTCAGCACCGTCATTATCAGGTTTTCTTTGCTGATAGGCTAACCATCTCTCGTTATAACTGACCTCGGGAGTATCGTTTGTGATATATTTCAAAGCATCGATAGCAAGGTCGATAGCCGTATCTAATTCAACATCAGATTTGAAATCACCATTTTTGCTATGCTTGATTAAACATTCTTTTGCTTGCTCATTATTCATCACCTTTCTCCTTTACAACATCAATCACATATCCCTTAATATCTGTTAAATCAGGTTTATAAAATCTCCCATTATGCTCTTTACAAAAGTTGCATACATCTTCTATTGCTTTAAGTGGATAATATTTTCTGTTAAAGCAGATCGAGCAATCGTATTTCATTCTTCGCCTCGTACTACTTCATGTATTAAAAATAGCCGATGTAATCTTCTGGCTGACCACGATTCGGATCTTGAATTACTTCAATCGCTCCAATCCTCGGTCTGTATACAGAACGCGCAGCCTTTAAGGTCTCATTTTCTTCTCGAAGTCTTGCATTGTCTTTTTCAAGATTATTTACATAGACATTACCAACAACTAATTCTAAAATCATTCCACAGAAGATCCCCAGAGCGAAAGCTGCTGAACAGTAAATCACAGTTAAAATATTCATGGTATATAATTCTCCTTCCTTCTAATACATGCTCTTCATAACTTACGGAGTATACTGACCTATAGCCGGTGTTCCACGACCTCACCTCGCTCATCGTTTCTACGAAGCAGTCTACCCAGCGACCTTGTACGCCCGGACCGGTATCTTCTGTTTTATAAATTTTCTTATTAGGATCATCAGGATCTCCCACTTGAAGTAACTCATTATACCTATGAAATCTTCTGTCTATAGCACAAGTCGTAGGTGTTGACCAATCATCTGAATAATGACAAGTTGTACCGCTGCTTGTAGTCCAGGAGCCTCCGCATTCTTCCGGGCAGTAAGAAGTAATAAAATACTGACCTAAATATCGAAGCTCCAAGGTAGTGTAATGAATCGGTACATTCAGCCAGAGATTCCGTAATTCAGCCTCCTCGATTAACGCTTTATTTCTAAAATTATCTGGTTCTACTTCTTCTTGTGTATATGAGTTCTCTTCTATTATGTCTATTAAAGTAATTTCCTCGACTTCCTCTACGGGTTCTTCAGGTTTTGTATGATCTTTTGCTGCATAATAGATAACTCCATACATCATAAATATTGCTGCAAATGCTAATAGTGTATTTATTGTTTTGATGAACTGTTCTTCAGTCATCCATTCTTTTTTATTAAATTGCTTCATTGGTTTCCTTTCTGATATAAAAATATCTACATATATGTAGATATTATAATATATTTTAGAAATTCCAACGGCTGCTCTGATTTTTGCGTATAAATGCCTTATAATCGACCTCTCCGTACACAATGTCATCATTTTGTAATAATTCAGCAGGCTTTACCTTCCCACAAGCTCGACATTCATATGTACCTCTACAGAAACTTCCATACTTCAAAGGGCTTGCCGGTTCGTATTGATGATAGCCAAGTTCTTTGCAGATCCATCTGCTTTTATTCCAGTTGCTAGGTAAACTCATTTCTCCCCTCCATCTGCAATTAACCTTGCACCGCATTTCGGACAATAATAGTAGAGATTATCTTCTGGAGTTCCTTCAATTAATGTAAATGGCTCATGGCAAACAGAACATTCCCAAGTATCTTCATTTTCAGAATATGTTCTATTTTTGTCCGCTATCCACTCACCGGTAGCTCTGTCATTCAGCAACTCTTGAATTTCTAGATAGCCTAAAAATGTTTCAAGACAATCAGAAATAGTAAACATATTCTTATCATTTACAGATTTAAGCCATCTTTCATAGTCTTTGATTATATTTAATCGCTCTGAAAAAGTCATTTAGTGTTCTCCATTCTTGCTCCGCATCTAGGGCAGTATTTGTGTACACAAGGTTTGTTTTTATAATCAGTAGAATACGAATGAACTTCTTGACCACAGAGACTGCAGCTATGTATGTTACCTCCCCTTTGTGGATCATTTCGTTCAAACTGCCATTTCCCGATTTTGGTATCTGGATTCTCCTTTATCCAGGTATTATAACACTCGATAAACTCCTCTTTGGTAATTACACACTCGTTACGAATAGCAATTACAGTATCGCCGTCATAAACAGGTATTGCTCGGATATACATATCATTTTCAATCATTATTTCTCACCTCTCATGTCTTTTCCACAACCACCGCAGAAATATGGGATTCCTTGTCCTAATTTATCCAAATTTAAGGAAAAACCACAAACTGGACATTTTATATATGTGGTAGGTATATTTATCCTTTCAAAAATCCACTGATTAGGAACGTTATTATCGGGTTTTAACATTTTTCATCCTCCTTCTATATCTTAACGATTCTTTCTCATCTCCTTAATAGCATACTGTAAAGCATCGATATGCTTCTGCTGAAGCTCTAATGCATCTCCAGCACAATTCTCTTTACCTCGTTCAAACATCTTACTGATATTTTCTAAATAGCAGATACAAGCTTCATCTGTCATTATCTCTGCACCTTCGGGCTTATTTGTATAGGTGAAATCTAAATTATCAGATTCCTGGGTAGGTTTACTAGGTTCGAATACCGTACCGCTTTGCTGATCTAACTCTAAAAACTCGTCACGGTGTTTTAACATGCTCATAATCCGTCTTTATCCCCCGTAGCAGAAGTTAAAGGACTTGCATAGTCTTGAAGTAAACCGCTACCGATATTTTCTTCACAGTTCTTTTTAAGATATGAGATTTCTTCTTCGGATCCGTAAAGTGTAGTTGTTATGCTTATACTATGTCCGCTAGTAGTATCAGGTTGATTAACTCGGTAAGTAGTAAATGACTTCATTCTGTATCACCTCGCATCTCAGCCCCACAATTAGGGCAGAAGTTGGGCTTTACCATGAATCTATTATAATCAGCATTACATTGATTGCATTTATAATGATGACAAGCCGTATCATATTCTATCCACTCGCCTTGCGGTCTTTCTGCTTTCAATGCCTCTACTGCTTTATTAAATGCCTCAATACTTGCAGCAGAATGTGGCAAATCACCTTTCGCATGATGATACTCATTACTATTTAATAAAATATGTATTGCGTCTTCATTAGTCATTCTTTATTCTCCTTCCATTTTCTATTTGATATTACTATCCATTCTTCACACATTATTTTCAACCGCCTTTCCGCATATCTGCACCACAATTCGGACAAAACTTAGGTCTGTTATCCTCAGGGGAATATCCGCAACAACTGCAATTATACGGACTGTTAAAACAACTGCCCTCGTAATGCCCATTGAATTCCTTATCTATGTATTCCTTATTTGTTATCCATTCGCCTTGCGGTCTTTCGGGGCAATATAACTGTTTTTCACAAACGGTTTTCTGAAATGCCTCTTCGAATGTGTATTCTATGGCCGGAGCATTGTCGATAAGGTCTTTCAAAGCAACTCCAAACTCGTATACATTCGTAGCCAAATATGGCTGATACTTTTTATATAAGTTCCATATTTCATTCAAAACCTCACGGTTGATTAACTCGCTACCCATTCTTTATTCTCCTTTGTACAGATTCTGTGGGATAGTATGCACTACCATAATCTGTGGCATACCATTTGCATCTTTAAGAACTTTATCCTCATAGGCTTTAAGATTCCCATAATTCCTGAATGTCCTTTTACCATATTCAGTAATAATTTCTACTGAGCCTATATCAGAAAATATTGCTTGAGAATTAAACATCATTTCACCAGTAGTGTATTCTTGAGAAGGTTTTACTGTATTTCCATTTATTATGATGTCATAAAAATGTGTTTGATTTACTATTCTCATTTCTTATTCTCACCTCTCATATCTTGCATCTCAGCTAATTCGATATATTCATCAATCAAATCTAGTATAAAATCTAAATTTTCAGCCTTGATTGAGCCTTGCATACAGATAATATGACCACCGTAAAAAGCGACTTCATTTGTCATTCTTTATTCTCCTTATTAAACCCTATTGCTAATTCAGGAAATTCGCTTATAAGCCTATTGTGCATATCAATGCGAGTTTTGCATAATTCATAATCAGTAAAAACTACTCCGCAATGTGGACATTTATCAATAAGAGGTCGGCTAAATAAATTTTCTGAAACCCCTAAAATACGTTTACCGCAATCGTCACAAAACCAACCTGTCTGCCCCTCTGCAATATCTCTTAAACATATCTTACTCATTCTTTATTCTCCTTTATTATCTCGGCTCCAAGGATAATTATTTTTAGTATGACTAATCATAAACTTTGCACAACTCGGACAATAGTGATAATTCGCAATACTATCTATATCCGGTAATGCAAATGCGCATCTGCAAAAAGTACATTGAAATGTGTAAGTATCATTTGGATTAGCCTGTAAAAAATTCCAACCCTCAATATTAAATTTTTGAAAAATATCCTTCACATATTCAATGTCAGTTTTCATTTATCTAACCTCAATTCCTCAAAATCTCTTTTAGTCATCCAGATCACACCATCAATATACATAATTGAATGTACCGGCATCATATTAAGTTCTATGTAACCGTACCGCTTTGCCCACTTTTTATTAGTACGCCATTTCCTATGTCTACGCCGCTGAATACATTGTGTAGCTATGTAAATCGGGGTTCCGTTAAGATATGCTATGTTATTTATACTGCCCATCATAAATCTTCCAAGATGTTTGTAACCACAATAAAGGGATTAGACATCTTTGCCCCACAGTTAGGGCAATACTTTGGATCATAACCGCACTCTCTTTTACAGTTAGAACAAATAAAGATATCATTCTCACTTGCATGCAGTCTCGGAACCCATTCACCCTCGGCAACTTCAATTTTCTCAGCTTTGCTTAATTCCATCAAACATGTCTGTACTCCACGATTAAATATTGTTTGCTCCGGTGAAGTATCTGGGATATGAAGCCTCTTCTTTAATGTCTTTTCAAGTTCTTCTGCATTTATACATTTCATATTCTTTTCCCTCTACTAATTATTTAAACTTATTAACGATTCTTCTATAGTATTTGTAGTTGTTGTTTCTTCATACCAAGTAGGCCTAGAATATAATGTATCCCCTACCTTAGAAGATAGTGTTTCTTTGAATTTTTCAACCATAAGCATTGCAGCTAGTATGATTAATAAAGCAAACGCTATATAGATTAGTATTGAATCTAAACTCATTTTCGGTAATGCTTGCTTTGTCATATATAATCTCTCTGCCTCTTTTCATAATCATTGCAGTAAACACGATCACCTTTATCAGAAAATGGAACGTGACAAGTATGCCCCAACTCGCAATAAATATCCATAATACTTTTACATACAACATCTTTTGTTATATGAATACTGACAGGCATATCTTTTGCCAAACAATGTTTACAATTCATATCCACACAATTCATTCTTCAGGATCTCCTTTAATTTCAACCATTCGGCTGCCACATTGAGGGCAGAATCTCCATCTCCAAACTCTTGCATATTCTTTTTCATCATATTTTTCGTGGCAAATGGAACAAGAATATCCGCTATACTGCAAAGTACTATATTTCCAGTACCCAGTTTTTCTGTTAATATACGCCATACTAGTTATTCTCCTTGCATTCAATAGCGTATGCTACTATTGAAACTAATTCCGATATAGGATGACTTTCTAAGAAATACATAATTTCATCATGCAAATTATTCTTTTCTTCATTATAAGGACTTTCACCATAAGTACTCATTCTTTATTCTCCTTTGTCTGCCTCAATGATTGTCGGACAATCTCTTAAATCAACACTTCCTATGATGTGATTATCGACATCTTCTGCATCTATCAATCTCCCATGC
>Ga0310690_10000091_pt1 | contig 205124 bp, 171 predicted proteins | sample AusTroGonzalo_MG_2_FD_207661 | JGI IMG/M metagenome (GOLD analysis project Ga0310690, IMG submission 207661) | Bovine rumen microbial communities from tropical cattle in Woodstock, Queensland, Australia - Gonzalo_04 (v2) (version 2) | ecosystem: Host-associated > Mammals > Digestive system >... | reverse complement strand
AGTCGAGTCATCCCGACATAAAAAGAGAGGCTGCATGGCCTCTTTTTTTGTGCCGGGATGACGGCTCATGGCTCGCCACGAGCTTGTCCTCTAATTCATTGAGGGGGCGGACCCCCTCAAATATACCAAAACAGCGGGCCTTGCGGCTCGCTGTGGGCTCCTCAAGTAGGACTTGAACCTACGACCCTCTGATTAACAGTCAGATGCTCTAACCAACTGAGCTATTGAGGAATTTTACCGTCTCGAAGAACGGGATTGCAAAGGTACAACTAATTTTTGAAAGCGCAAATAAAATTGCAGTTTTTTTACAGCAGGGCGAAGAGTGCGTCATGAATCCGTTCGAATTCGGATTCGAAGTTGGGCGTGAGGACGCGGTGTGACTTGATGGCCTGGCGGATTTCGGCCTCCGTCCACCACCCGCCTTCGGTCACCTCGGGATTGTCGGGATGTAGCTCCGGATGGCCTACGAGGGCGAAAACGACCACCAGTTCGCTGTCCCGCGCCGTCTCCCAGGTATAGGTCTCCAGCCATGCGGGATTGAAATCGAAGAGTCCGATCTCTTCGGCCGCCTCCCGGGCGAGGGCGTCCGGAATCTGCTCGCCGAAACAGACGTGTCCGCCCACGGCCGTATCCCAGCGTCCGGGCCAGAGATCCTTGGCTGCCGAGCGTCTCTGCAGATAAATCCGGCCGTCCCGGTCGATCAGGTGGAGGTGGACGACAGGATGAAGCAGATGCGTGCCGCTATGGCAGGCTGTGCGGGTGGCCTGTCCGATAACGAGGCCGCCCGGCTCCACGACCGGCAGCATCTCCTCTCCGGGATGGGGGCGGAATTCGCCGGGCGCATCCACGGTCGGACGCGGATAAAGCGGCAGGTTGCTTTCCAGGGGATATACCAGATCGAACATCATGGCGCAAACTAGAAAACGATTTGAACCGAAAAGGCGGATTTCCCGTCCTCGGAGAGGCCTTCCACAAAACATTCGACCGCTTCGTCGCGACAAAGGGTGGCACTTTTCAGCAGCACTCTTTCGCCGGGGCGGGTCTCCTTGTTGAAATTGACATAGACGTCCTTGACGCAGCGGCTTGTTGTCAGGGCCGGGTCCAGCAGGTCGAAGGCCCAGACGATGTAGCGGGCGTTGTTGGTGTGGCCGATGATGTCGACATCCGAATAGGCGACCGTATGGCACCCCTTTTCTTCCCATGGCAGATCCTTCGGGAAGACAATCTTGGGCGCCGGCTCGGCGATGGCGTCTTCCGGAACCCGCGTATCGCTGTCGACCAGCGACAGCACATCGCCTCCGCGAACGAGACGGCGGGACTCCATGTCCATCACGAGCCAGGAACTTGTCCCTCTCACCAGGCTGCGCCCTTCGGGGGACAGAAGGTGGAAATCGCGCAGGAAAAAGAGCCCGTCGGCCCCCTTGTGCCAGGTCTTCAGCACGACGGCATCTCTCCAGCGGGGAGGCTGCTCATAGCGGAAATGCATCCGGGACAGGACCCATGCCGTGTGGTGGCGCTGCAGGTCGTCGTAGCCGAAACCCAGCGCCTGTGCCGCCCAGTAGGCGATCTCCTGCGCCATGTCCATGAACGATGCCGGCTTGAGCCGGAACGCTGCATCCGTGTCGTAACACGGGATGCGCAGATCCTGGCAGAACTTGTACCCTTCGTTGTAGATTTCATTGACCATAGGTACGCAAAGGTACGCAGGATTTAAGAAAAATACAACCACTTCTTTTTCTCGGATTCTTTTCGCAAAAGTCCAAGTATTTTTGTTATCTTTGTCTCTACTCTGGATTATGGATACCCAGCTGCTGTCAACCCTCATCAAGGAGCTGATTCTTGAGCACGATGCCGTGACGCTTCCCGGTATCGGGACCTTTGTCGCGGAACTGATGCCTTCGGCTTTCACGGACAAAGGTTTTACGATCACCCCGCCTTACCGCCGCCTGGTTTTTTCCCAGCGGGAAGGGAGCGACTCTCTCCTTGCCGATCTGTATGCCCGGTCCAACAACATCACGCCCGAGACCTCTCTCCGGATCCTGACCGGTTTTCTGGCTTCGCTCCGTGAGGAACTGACGACCCGTAAAACGGTCACTTTCCCGGGCCTTGGCCGTCTTCGCGCCACTCGCGAGAACAACTTCTTCTTCATCGCCGACGAAGATCTGGACATCTATCCGGAAGGTTTCGGCCTGGAGCCCTTGTCCCTCAAGTCTCACGAGGAGACGCCCGAAGAAGTCTCCTCCGCCGTCGCCGGCCTCGCCGCTTCCCTGCGCGAGGAGCCCGCAGTTTCTGCCGGCGCTGCTTCTGCTGCAGGAGAGGGGCATTCCGGGAGACTCGCTCGCGATGCCCGCCCGGCCCCTCCCACTGTTTCCGGCGTCCCTGCTTCGCAGGAGCATGTCTCCGGCGGGCCCCTCCCCCTACCCCTGTCCGGGGGTGGACAGGCTCCCGGAATACCCTCCTCCCTCCGCAACGAAGGCAGCGCCGAATCCGTATCTGATCCCCATAACAGGAAGCGCCGGCGCCGGTGGCTCTGGGTGCTGCTGATCCTGCTGATTCTGGCCGCGCTCTTCTTTGCCGGTTTCTTCGCGGCGGCGACCTGGGCGCCTGACTGGCTCGACACGCTGCTTTATACTCCCGACGAACTGGAAATCCTCCATGCATAGCAATGGTCTCTGATATCGACAAATTCGTCCATGACCAGCTTTCGGTCTGGCCCGAAATGGCGGCATCCTTCCGGGCGCTTAAAGGCGTCCGGATGCGCCAGTTGCCGCTCGGCGGCCTGCTGGTGACCCTGCAGTGCAATCCGGAGCGCATCTCCTCGACCACGGCCGATGTCTCGCCGGAAAAGCTGGCGGCGCGTCCCTGCCCGCTCTGCCGGGACAACCGTCCCTCGAATCAGCACTTTATCAAGCTCGAAGGCCGTAAAGGCCGCAAATATGAGCTGATTGTCAATCGTTTCCCTATCTTCCCCCAGCACTTTGTCATCGTGCGGGAGGATCACGAGCCGCAGTCCATCTGGCATCGTTATGTCGATATGCTCGACATGACGAACCATCTTCCCGGCTGCGTCATCTTCTATAACGGACCTGCCAGCGGAGCGTCCATCCCGGACCATCTCCACTTCCAGGCCGCCCGAAAGGGATATATGCCCCTGGAGCGATCGACAGACCGTCTCCTCAGCATCATTTCCCAGACCGAAGGCCATCTCGTGCCCGAGTCCATCTCGAAGGACATCGCCTATGTCGCATCGGTCCAGGATGCCCAGCTGTTCCACTACAAGCACTTTACCCGGGGTGTCTTCGCCCTGCGTGCGACGACTTCCAAGTCGATGGCGAAGATGTTCTACCGCCTGCTTGACTGCGCGCCCTTCCTGCCCGGCGAGCAGGAGCCCCGTTTCAACGCACTGACCTGGTTTACCGACGGCGAATACCGGGCGGTGGTGATTCTACGCAGCGAAAGCCGGTCGCACCACTACTTCGCCACCGGAGAGGAGCACTTCACCGTCGCCCCCGGCTGCGCCGACATGGCGGGCTGCTTCATCTTCCCGGACCCGGCCGATTTCGACCGGATGGATGCGAAGACCCTCGCCGAAGTGGTTGACGAGGTGTCCATTTCCGCAGAGACGGAGCGCCTCATCCTCTGGCGTCTCGTCCGCACCCAGCCCCGGATCGATGTCGGTATCATGTCTGCCCCCGAGATTACGTTCGAAGTCATTTCCGACGGTGCCGGCCCCCAGAAGGTCAGTTACCGCGAGGGAAAGATCGACTATGGCGGCACCCTCTACGACGAGCTCTATTTCGAGGCCCAGACGATTTCGACGCTCTTCGCCGAGCCGTCGTTCAAGCTCTATAACGTTCGCATTGGCAAGGATTTCCACTGGGAAAGGGAGCAGGACCAGACTTTCGCCGGGACCCTCAAGTTTATCGTCGAGAAAGGGATGATCACGGCCGTCAATGTCGTGGGCCTCGAGGATTACCTGCTGAGCGTCATCTCTTCTGAAATGAAGGCTACGGCATCCCTCGAGTTCCTCAAGGCCCATGCCGTCATTTCCCGCTCCTGGGTCATTTCCCAGCTCCGTTCCCGTCGCACCGACGCCTCGCCGATACCCTTCCCGGCCCCCGACACACCCTCCCTCGTCACCTGGCTCGAGCAGCAGGTCGGTGCCGCTTCTGTTGCGGGAGGAGGGCATTCCGGGAGACTCGCTCGCGATGCTCGCTCGGCCCCTCCCACCGTTTCCAGCGTCCCTGCTTCGCAGGAACTTGTCTCCGGCGGGCCCCGCCCCATACCCCTGTCCGGGGGTGGACAGGCTCCCGGAATACCCTCCTCCCTCCACGACGAGAGCAGCACCGATCCGTCATTCCACGGCTTGACCGTGGAATCTGTCATCCGCTGGTTCGACCACACCGACCATCATCTCTACGACCTCTGTGCCGACGACCACTGCCAGCGCTATCAGGGGCTGACGGTCGCGGTAGGGGAGAATGTCCGGACGGCCGTCGATCAGACATGGGGCCGTATCCTGACTTTTGACGGCCGCGTCTGCGATACGCGTTTTTCCAAGTGCTGTGGGGGAATGACCGAGCGCTTCTCCACCTGCTGGGAGGACAAGGACGAGCCCTATCTTCCCGTCAAGGAAGACCCCTGGTGCAATACCGGCGACAAGGCCGTCCTCTCGCAGGTGCTCAACGATTATGACCTCGAAACGCCCGACTTCTACCGCTGGGAGGAGACCTGGGATGTGGAAGAACTGTCTTCCATCGTCCGCGAACGCAGCGGCATCGACATCGGCACCCTGACGTGCCTTGTTCCCATCGAGCGGGGCGGTTCGGGAAGAATCAAGCTCCTTCGTTTCGAAGGGACCAAGGGCTCCTTCGAGGCCGGCAAGGAATTGATCATCCGTCGTTTCCTGTCTCACTCTCATCTCAAGAGCTCTGCCTTCGACGCCGAGTTTACCCCGGACGGCAAGGTGATCCTCCGCGGCCGTGGCTGGGGACATGGCGTGGGCCTGTGCCAGATCGGCGCCGCCAACATGGCCGCCCACGGCCATACATACGAAGAGATACTCGATTTCTATTATCCCGGATCCGAACTGACCGATGAAGAATAACCGCAAGATATCCCCCTGGGCCTGGGTTCCGACCCTGTATTTCGCCGAAGGCCTGCCGCTGGTGCTCATCACCATGGTCTCGATCGTGCTGCTTCTCGACATGGGTTTCGGCGACGAGCGGATTGCCCTGTGGACCAGCTGGCTCGCCCTGCCCTGGATCGTCAAACCCCTTTGGAGTCCGTTTATTGACGTCATCAAGACCAAACGCTGGTGGGTTCTCGCCATGCAGATGCTGCTCGGTGCGTCTTTCGCCGGTGTCGCTTTCGCCCTTAACACGGACTGGTGGTTCCAGCTGGTGATGTTCTTCCTCTTCCTTGCGGGCTTTGCGAGCGCCACGCACGATATCGCTGCCGACGGCTACTATATGATCGAGCTGGACAGCCACGGCCAGTCCTTCTTCGCCGGCATCCGAAATACCTTCTACCGTCTTGCTGTCATCTTCGGCAACGGCGCCCTGGTGGCCCTGGCCGGCCTCCTGCAGAATAAATGGGGGATCGCCCTGAGCTGGTCGCTGATCTTTTTCGGCGTCGCCGGCCTCATTCTGGGCCTTGCCCTGTGGCATCGCTATGCCCTCCGAAAGAACGAGGAGGTCCCCGAGCAGCGCCACTCCGGTCGCGAGACCTGGCAGGACCTCAAGACAGCCCTGGCCGGTTTCTTTACGAAGTTCCCCCTGCGCGAGACCCTCGTCGCGATGCTTTTCCTGCTGCTGTTCCGTTTTCCGGAGGCCCTGCTGACCAAGATGGCTCCGGTCTTTCTCCAGCGCCCTGCCGATGTCGGCGGCCTGGGCATGACGAAAGAGGCTTATGGCATGGCCTATGGCGTCATCGGTGTCATCGGATTGTTGCTCGGAGGCATCCTCGGCGGCATTCTGGCCAGCCGCGACGGCCTGAAAAAGTGGCTCTGGCCGATGGTCCTCGCCCTGACCCTTCCGGATCTGGTGTACGTGTGGCTCAGCTGGGTCGGAAGCGCCTCCCTGCCGGTCATTTCCTCCTGCATCTTCATCGAGCAGTTCGGCTACGGCTTCGGTTTCATGCCGCTGACCCTCTATATGCTCTACTACAGCGCCGGTCGCTTCCAGACCTCCCACTACTCCATTTGCACGGGCATCACCTATCTCGGCCTGATGCTTCCCGGCATGTTCTCCGGCTATCTGTCCAACCACCTCGGCTACCACAGTTTTTTCCTTGTTGTGATGGCCTGCTGCCTGGTGACATTCGCCGTCACGGCCTTTATCAAGATCGATCCCGAATTCGGCAAAAAGAAACATGCATAGACTTCTTTCCATACTCACCGCCATTCTGGCTCTTCTTTCCTGCGCCCCGAAAGCCCCGGCGTCCGTCCCTGTCAAGGAATCTCCTCTGCCGGCGGGCCGGAGTGTCGTCAAGCCCGGCATCGAGGTGCTGGTCGAGCGCGGATTTGAGGGCCTGGAGGGCAAGCGCGTGGGCCTCGTGACCAATCCCAGCGGCGTGGATCATCTCCTCCACTCCACGATCGATATCCTTTTCGAGGCGCCGCAGGTCCAGCTTGTCGCCCTGTTCGCTCCCGAGCACGGCGTCCGTGGCGATGTCTATGCCGGCGGCAAGGTGGAAGACTACACCGATCCGGCGACCGGCCTTCCCGTCCATTCCCTCTACGGCAGTCAGCGCGAGCCCACCGATGCCATGCTGAAAGGTATCGACGTCATGGTCTACGACATCCAGGATGTCGGTGTCCGCAGCTATACCTTTATCAGCACGCTGGGCCTGATGATGCGCGCCTGCGCCCGTCTTGGCATCGAAGTGATGGTGCTCGACCGTCCCAATCCGCTCGGCGGCCTGAAAGTGGAGGGCCCGCTCGTGGAGCAGGGATTCTTTTCCTTCGTCAGCCAGTATGCCATTCCTTATATATATGGTCTGACGGTCGGCGAACTGGCCGTCATGATCAACGAAGAAGGCCTCAACCGTGGCCAGAAAGGCAATCTGGAGCCGCTGAGCTGCCGGTTGACCGTTGTCCCGATGGAGGGCTGGCACCGCTCGATGCTGTATGCCGACACGGGTCTGCCCTGGATCCTTCCTTCCCCGAACATCCCTTCGAGCCGCACCGCCATCTGCTATCCTTCCTCGGGCATTGCCGGAGAGTTCTACGGCTATCTCAATATCGGCATCGGCTACAACATTCCCTTCGAGACCTTCGCGGCCGAATGGATCGATGCCGATGCGCTCAAGGCCCGCCTCGACAGCTACTCGCTTCCAGGCGTGGCTTTCCGTACCATCCACTACAAACCTTTCTACGGCGGAGCCAAGGATAAACTGATCCACGGCGTCCAGTTTTTCTATACCGACTACCTTTCTGCGACCCTTTCCCTGACCCAGTTTTACGTGATGCAGGCCATTCAGGAGCTATATCCGGACCACAATCCCTTCCTCACCCAGGAGCGGACCCGGATGTTCGATCTTGTTTGTGGCACGGATTATGTGAGAACTACTTTTGGAAAGCGTCTCAGGGTGGAGGACATCCTCGATCGTTGGACCCGGGATGTGAAGGACTTCAAGGCGCGCTCCGCAAATTATTATTTATACCAATAACCTCTAAAAGTTATTAGTCATGAAAAAGATCCTGCAATTCACAACGATGGCCGTGACCGCGATGGCTCTCATGCTGTCGCTCGGCGGGATCGAACTCTCCGCCCAGAGTTCACGGCAGTCCGGGAGTTCAACCTCCCGGAGCAGTTCCACCTCCTCAACGCGGCAAAGCGGGAGTAGCAGTTCTACCCGGCAGAGCGGCAGTAGCAGTTCTACCCGGCAGAGCGGCAGCACAAGTGCCAGTTCTTCCCGTCAGAGCGGTAGCAGCAGCTCTACCCGCCAGAGCGGGAGCACCAGCGCCAGTTCCAGCTCTTCACGCCAGAGTGGCGGCACCAGCGCCAGCTCCAGTTCCAGCTCGACCCGTCAGAGCGGCAGCTCCAGCAGCAGTTCTGCCCGTCAGAGCGGAAACTCCAGCTCCAGCTCGACCCGCCAGAGTGGAACGACCAGTAGCTCCTCTTCTTCCGTAAGAAGTGGCAGCGGCAGCAGCTCCTCCTCTTCTTCTTCCACCAGGAATTCCGGAAGCGGTTCTTCTTCCTCTTCTTCGTCTGTTAGAAGCGGCAGCGGCAGTTCTTCCTCTTCTTCCTCTTCGGTGAGAAGCGGCAGCAGCTCTTCCTCCTCCTCTTCTTCCACTGTTAGAAGTGGCAGCAGCAGTTCCTCTTCCTCTACTGTCCGCAGCGGTTCTTCCGCCAGCAGTTCTTCCAGCTCGGCTTCCCGCAGCAGCTCACAGACCCGTAACAACGCCGGTGTGTCGGTCGTTTCTTCATCCGACGGCACCGTCCGCGCCAACAGCAATGTGACCAAGCAGGGCCTCGGAACCTCGGACGGCAAGGATAACGGACCGGCTGACGGAGGCTACAAGAAGGACCAGTATGGTAACTATCGCGACGGCAGCGGCAACTACCGCTACGGTGACGGATGGGGTTACCGGATGGACGATCACGGAAGAGATCTCCACAGGGTCCATCCTTGGGAGCGCGACTATATGCCTTACAACCGTCCTGGCAGCTTCTATGCGTACGCACCTCACTATTTCGGTTACCGTACCAGCTATCTGCCTTCACGTTATGTGACCCATATTACCCGTTACGGCGTGACCTTCTATATCTACAACGATGTCTACTACCGCGCATACGGAAACATCTTCGTAGTCTGCCGTCCTCCTTTCGGTATCGTGCTCGACAGGGCCGTCAGGTATTATGATTTCAACCGGATCCGCTTTGCCTATTATACCAATGCCTATCGTGTCTACGATGCGATGTATGACAATATCAGTTATATCGCCGAGCAGAACCGGATCATCGCCCGGAACAACGAAGTGATCGCGGCCCAGAATGCGGCCATCGCGCTCAACAGCAGCCGGGCCCTGGATGCCTACACCCTCGCGAACCGTCTCGGACTCGTCCAGAGCTATGCTTATGCAGACCGCGAGTACTACTATCAGGATGGTGTTTTCTACCTCATCAATGGCAATGGCCGTTATGAAGTGATCGTACCTCCTGCCGGTGCCCTCGTCGATTCCCTGCCGGACGACTACCAGACCATTGTGATCAGCGGTATCGAGGTCTACAAGGTCGATGACACTGTCTATCGCCTCGTGCTGGTCGACGGTCATCCTTGCCTCGAGGTCCTCGGGCAGATGTACGGCAGCCTTGCCAGCCGTTACAGCATCTATTAATATTAAGGATAGATCCGCCGGAACAGACGTTTCAGCATCTTAGGATCCCCTGAAGAAATGAGTTTGACATCGGGACGCGTTGTCCCGATGTCTTTTTTTCCCGTCGCTCCTTCGGGGAGAAGGCCTTCCTGCTGCATGACCTTGACGGTCTGGCGGGCGACGGCGGGTGCCGGGTCGATCAGGGTGACGTCGTCACCGGCGACCCGCTGGATGACCGGGGCGAGGAATGGATAGTGGGTGCAGCCGAGCACGATCGTGTCGGCGCATTCGGCCAGCAGGGGAGTGACGCTTTCGCGGACGGTCTGCTCGGCCCTGGGCGAATCGAGGTCTCCGCTTTCGACGAGCTCGACAAAACCCTGACCGACGTGCTCGACGATCTTGACGTCGTCTTCGAATTTTCCTTTCGTGTTGAGGTATTTGGAGCCCTTGAGGGTGCCGGCGGTGGCGAGAACGCCGATCACGCCGGTCCGGGTGCCGATGGCGGCAGGCTTGACGGCGGGTTCCATGCCGATAAAGCGGATGGAGGGATAACTCTCGCGAAGGTCGGCGATGGCGGCTGCTGTGGCAGTATTACAGGCCACGACGATAATCTGCGCGCCTTCCGCGAGCAGACGGTCGGTAATGGCATGGGCCCGGGCCTGGATTTCCGCTGCGGTCTTTTCCCCGTACGGGCAGAAGGCATTGTCGGCAAAATAGACGTACTTTTCATCCGGCAGCAGCCGGACGATTTCCCGCAGGACCGACAGCCCTCCGCTGCCGCTGTCAAAAATACCGATCATGTGCGCTAGATGTCTTCGTCGTCCGTGACTGCGGCGCCGCGGCCCATGAGGAAGGTTTTCATGAATTCGTTGATATCGCCGTCGAGGACGCCCTGCGTATCTGCGGTCGAATAACCGGTGCGCAGGTCTTTTACCAGTTTGTAGGGATGGAGGACGTAGTTGCGGATCTGGGAACCCCACTCGATGCGCTTTTTCTGACCTTCGAGCTCGGCCTGCTTCTCCTGGCGTTTCTTGAGCTCGATGTCGTATAGGCGTGATTTCAGGATCAGGAGGGCCCGCTGGCGGTTGTCCTGCTGGCTGCGGGTCTCGGTGTTCTCTACCGTAATGCCGGTCGGGAGGTGGCGTACGCGTACGCCGGTCTCGACTTTATTGACATTCTGGCCGCCGTGGCCGCCGCTGCGGAAGGTGTCCCACTCGATGTCGCCGGGATTGATCTCGATGTTGATGGTGTCGTCGACGAGCGGGTAGACAAATACGCTGGAGAAGGTCGTCTGGCGCTTCCCCTGCGAGTTGAAAGGGGAGATGCGGACGAGCCGGTGGACGCCGTTCTCGGCCTTCAGGTATCCGTAGGCATAGTCGCCCTCGAATTCGATCGTGCAGGACTTGATGCCGGCCTCTTCGCCTTCGAGAAGGGCCGTGACCGTCATTTTGTAGCCGTTGCGTTCGCCCCAGCGCATATACATGCGCATCAGCATGGCCGACCAGTCGTTGGCTTCGGTGCCGCCGGCGCCGGAATTGATGGTGAGGACTGCGCCGAGCGCATCGCCCTCGTTTCCGAGCATGTTCTTCAGCTCAAGGGCCTCAACGGCCTCGACGGCTGAGGTGAATGCCTCCGTCAGCTCGCGGGTCTCTTCGGTCTCGACGGCTTCTTCGTCGCTGCCGGCAATGCTCTCCTTTGCAAACTCATACAGTACGTCGAGGTCGTCCACCAGCGCCGCCGCTTTATCATAGTCCGTCACCCAGGCTTTGAGCGCAGCGCTCTTTTTAAGGAAAACTTCGGCGGCCTTCGGGTCGCTCCAGAAGTCGGGCGCAAGGGTCTGTTCCTGCCGGGAGGCGATCTCGCGTCGCTTTCCGGCAATGTCAAGGCAACTCTCCAGTGTGGAAAGCCGCCCGCGCAGGTCCTTGATTTGCTCGGCAGTAATCATCTTTTATCCGCAATAAAAATATTCGTCTACAAGGCGGCGCATCAGGTCCGGATCCTTGCGGGCAGCCTCGTGGAGGTCGTTGTCGCCATATCGGCGCAGGCCTTTGAGGATACCGTCAATCATCCGCGGCTGGAAAACGCCTTCCGCTTCAAAGACGGCGCGCTGGCGCTCCAGGCAGTCGGCCGATTCGGCACAACAGGACGGGAGGCAGTCGAGCGTCGCCAGTTTGGCCGCATTCTCGCTCTTATGGATGTCCATGTCGACATACTTGTCGGCGGCGAGCTTCAGCGCCTCATCCTCTGGCATTTCAAGTCCGTAGCGGGCGGCGACGCAGAGGCCGGCCATCAGCTGATAGATGTCGGCCGAGCAGTCCGGAGAGCGCATCTCGAAGGTCTGCTTTCCGCGGGTGTCGTGGTCCGATGAAGCCATCTGGGGATTCGCGGCATGGCACATGTCGGTGCCGCTGGACCAGCCCAGGGGGACGCGGACCAGGGCGCTGCGGTTGCAATCGCCCCAGCATACGTTGGTCGGAGCTTCCTGGTGCGGCACGAGCCTGAAGTAGGAAGTCGGATTTTTGTTGCCGAAGGCCGTGATAGACGGAGCGAGGACCATCATGCCGGCAATGGCGCGTCGGGCGATGTCGGAGAGCTGGCTCTTTTCGCCGAGGGTGACATTCTCGCCGTCACGCATCAGGCGCATATGGATATGCATGCCGCTTCCGGCCTTCCCGACGGTGATTTTCGGCGCGAAGGAGACGTCCAGGCCCCACTGCCAGGCGAGGTTCCGGATGACCCATTTCGCCAGCAGGAGCTGGTCTGCGGCCGTCTCGACCGGATTCGGCAGGAATTCGATTTCGTTCTGTTCGTAGACCTTCCCGTCGAGGGTGAAATTGCCCACTTCGCTATGGCCGTATTTGATCTGGCCGCCGGTCTTGGCGACATGGTCCATGCAGGCTCGGCGGAAATCGTTGAGCTTGGCAAAGGGTTCGCTCTCGTGGTAGCCTCGCTGGTCGGTGGCGGGGAAGAGCGGATCGGCGTCGGTGATGACGTAGTATTCCAGCTCGCCCATCGCTTCGAAGGTGAGGCCGGTCTTGCGGTAGAAGGCGTCCTCGGCGCGCATCAGCGTGGCATATGGGGCGCAATCGAAAGGCTCGCCGCTCTTGGTGAAGAAGCTGCAGAGGAAACAAAGGGTCGGAATCTCGGTAAAAGGATCGACGAAAGCCGTCCGGTAGCGCGGCACGACATAGAGGTCGCTGTTGCCGGCTTCGATAAAGGAAGGGAAAAGACTGGAGCCGTCGACGCGTTCGCCTTCGGTCAGGATGGTTTCGGCGTATGCGAGCGAGTTGACCGTGAAATTCAGCGTCTTGACGCGGCCGTCTTCGGCCGGGTACATGAAATCGATCATGCGGATGCCGTTGTTCACGATGAAATCCAGCAAGTCCTCGCGGGTAAACTCCCGCGGTTCCTTTTCCAGATAGGCTACAACCTGGTTGGGACTCAGTTCTAGCTCTTTTTTCATGTGTTATATCAGAATGTGGTAGTTACTTGGATGTGTCGGCTACAATATCTTCTATGCCCGGGACGACACGGACTTTCATGCCGGGATAGACATAGGGCAGAATAACGAGGAGATCCTTGTTATGGAGCCGGATACATCCCTTGCTGTCGCGCGTGCCGATGCGGTCGTCCCGTTCGGGGCAGGTGCCATGGACACCGATATACTTGAATCCGGGAGTCTCGAGATGGATGAACCAGGGACCGTATGCCTCGACCAGGCCTTTCCCGTCGTGGTAGTCATACATGACGCCACGGGTATCCTGGACCCAGGTTACGGTGAAATTGCCTTCCGGAGTCTTGCAGTCGCCCGAGCGGGTCTTCTGGCCGGGATTCTCCCCGATGGCGACAGGATAGGTATGCACGGCCCTGCCTTCCGCGGTCAGCACGGAAAGCGTGAACGCGCCCTTGTCCACCAGCAGGGAATAGCCCTCATAGGGATTCTTCTGCCCGGCCGCTGAAACGGCCATCGAGAGAATCAGCACCACGGAAAACAACCATCCTTTCATCATAACCTCAAAGATAGTAATTATTATTGGATTAGCTTACTCTTCAGGCTGGAACATCGGGTCCCAGGCGGGGAGGAGAATGGGCTTTTCGCTCTCGAGAAGGTTGAGGAAACGGGCCGGGACATACTTCTTGTCGACGACGAGGCGGAACATATATTCGTCGAACCACTCGTCGGTCATGATGATGCTGCCCTTGTAGCCGCTCTTTTCGCCCCAGCTGTTCTCGACCATCCACTTGACGGGCTTGCCATCCTTGATGTCGACGGCAATGAGCGTCATAGCGTGGGAGGATCCGCTCGCGTGGGTGAGGATGCGCTCTTTCTTGTCCATGCCGAAGCTGACCCCGAGAAGGGAACCGTAGTCGAAGTTCGCGAGGTCGGCGACGCCGCTCTTTCGGTTGAGGAACTTGCCGACGTCGCAGGAGAAGTACATGGCGGTCTGGTCCTTGATCGAGGCGATGGCCATCTGCTTGATGTCTTCGACAGGGAGGTTGAGGTAGAGCCAGTTCTCGCCGTCATAGACATGGCGGTCGTAGGCAATCTCATAAACCTTGTAATACTCGCGGGTGGGATCGTTCATCAGCATGACGTAGCTACCCTCGAGATCGGCGCCTACCCATTTGTCATAGAAGGATTTCGGGGTATAGCTCTCGGTTGAGATGACGTTGCCCTTTTTATCGTAGCAGGTCCATTCGAACTCTGTCGGGGGAACGCCGAGACAGAGGGCGAGGATATGGTAGATTTCCTGGAGGTATCCCACTTTCATCTGCTGGAGCTTCGGGAGCACGGCGGCATCGGCCTGCTCGGCTTTCCGGCCTTTTTTGTCCCCGACAGCAGCGGAATAGGCATCCCGGAGGCGCAGTCCGTCTTCGCGGAGCTTGGTCGCAACCTGGGTCCGCATGGCAGAGGTGTTATTGGCGCAGAGCGTCTCCGGCATCACCTCGGACGGAACGAGACCATACTTGGTCACGAGGTTCGATACGCCCGTGAACTGGCCGCCGTCGCCGATAGGGTGGGCGAAGAGCCAGTCGACCTCGCGGTCATCGAAGGGAAGGGCCCGGGTGTCGATGATGCCCTGGAGGAAGAGGTTCGCCTTTTCGAGCTGGTCGTAAAAGAAAATATAGTTCTGCGAGAAGGTGAAGGCGCCCAGGTTATGGGTGGCGATCATCTTGCTGCGCAGGACGTTGAGGCCGGTAAAGAGCCAGCAGCGTCCGGAGGACATCTGGTCGGTGCGGCCGACGGTCTTGACCTCATCGGAAAAATGGGTGTCGATCATCGCAATGTTGTCGGCATTGGCGGCGAGGACCGGAATCGAGGCCGCATTGAGGGCGTTGCGAAGGGCCTTGTCGGCCGGATCGCCTTTATAACCCTTGCTGATGGTCTGGAGAAGCTCCGGAGAGATGCCGCCCTTCGGGTCCTGGGCGTTAAGGACGGAACCTGACATGCAGATGCCGAAGATCAGGAGGAGAAAGAGTCGTTTCATGCGATGCTATTTGTTTTCAAGTTTGTCTTTCAGGTTCTTGAAGGGCTCAATGCGTTTTTCCAGAAGCTGGTTGAACTCTTCTTTCATCTTGCGGTTGTCGGCTTCCCACTGATCGCGGGCTTCCTGAAGCTCTTTTTCGAAGCGGTCGTTCTTCTGGTCCTCATAGTAGCGGATCAGGTTTTCCCGCCGGTGCGTCGAGACGAGAATGTGTGCGATGAGCCCCAGGATGGCAAGCGTTGCGACGATGATGAGGGTGATGGTAAGGGGTGTCATGGTTATGATTGGGAAGTTTGGGGATGAATGTTGCGGGAAGAGAGCCAGGCGATGGCAAGACCGATGAGGGTGACGGCGACAGCCGTAATGAGAATCTCACTGGCCCGAAGGACCACGGGATAGTACTGGATGGTAAAAACGTCCGGCATGCGGACGATGCCGACATGCTGCTGAAGGAGGGTGATACCGATGCCGAGAACAAGGCCTGCGACGACCCCGGAGAGCGAAACCAGCGCGCCTTCATAGAAAAAGACCCGGCGGATGAGGGGTTTTCCCCCGCCCAGGCTTTCCAGGATGGCGATGTCCTCCTTTTTCTCGAGAATCAGCATCGACAGCGAGCCGAAGATGTTGAAGGCGACAATGAGAACGACCGAGAGTAGAATCAGGAAGATGGCTCCTCTCTCGTATTTCATCATCTTGAAGAGGGCTTCGTTCTGGGCCACGCGGTCGCTGACCTTGTAGGCCGGGCCGAGGCGCCGGCCCAGCTCGCCGGCGATGCGTTCCCTTTCGCGCCCGGACGTTTCCGGGGAGAAGCGGATTTCCAGGGCGGAAAGCTGCCCCTCGTTGTATTCGAGGAGGCCCTGCATCACCCGCGCGGGTACGAGGACCAGCCGGTTGTCATAGTCGCTTCCGCTCTGGAAGACGGCTCCGGCGACGCAGCGCTCCTTCTGGAGGGATGCCGCCGGATTCTGAAGCGATACAGGCCGTTTCCGGGAGGGGTAGTACAGTTCGCATTCCTGCTGAAGAAATCCTGTGACGCCGAGCCGGGCTGCCAGCTGCTGGCCGAGAGCGATCCGGGGGACGATGTCCTCTCCCCGGTCAAGCCAGAGGGAGGAACCGCTGACGAGCTGCTGGCGGAGCGGAGAAGCGGCAAGGTAGGACTCGTCGACGCCACGGGCGAGGATGAGGGCCTGCTGGCCGTTGCAATGGAGATAGATCTGTTCTTCGATAATGCCGGAGACATTCTGGACGGCCGTTTCGTCCGACACCCAGGCCCTGGCCTCTGAGAAAGCCGGGTCGTCAGCTCCGATGGCCTTTCCGGCCGCAGGCGTTACCTTAAGGTCGGGATCGATCGAGCTGAGGCTCTTTTGGATCAGTCCGTCGAAGCCGTTGAATACCGACAGGATAATCAGCAGGGCGGCCGTACCGACAGCGATGCCCGCCGCGCTGATAGCCGAGATGATACCGATCGCCCGGCGGGATTTCCGGGTGATGAAGTATCGTCGGGCTATCAGAAGCGGTACATTCATGTTATTTCTTCAGCAGCTCATCGATATGGGCGGCGTAATCGAGCGTCGTGTCGAGGAAAAAGACCAGTTCGGGGACGATGCGGAGCTGTTTGCCGACCTTGCGGCCGAGCTCGCCCCGGAGCGCCTTGCCTTCCTGCCCGATCAGTTCCATGACGGCATCCTGCTTCTCGGAAGGGAAGATGCTGACATAGACCTTGGCCACGGACAGGTCGGGGGAGATGCGGACTTCGCTGACGGTCACCATGGCCCCGCCAAAGGCTGCCATGCCCTTCGCGCGGATGATCTCCGCCAGGTCTTTCTGGATTTCGCGGGCTACCTTGAGCTGCCGCGTGGATGCAGGCTTTTCCATACTGTCGTCATTCCAGGGTTATTCTCGTCGTTCCACGGCCCCGGTCCGTTGGATCTATATCACATTGATAATAAAGTAGTTCTTCTTCCCCTTCTGGGCGAGGATGTATTTCCCGTCGAGGATGTCGCGTTCGCTGACCTCGTAGTCGATGTCGCCGATGCGGTCCTTGTTGATGGACACGCCGCCGCCCTGGACCATCTTGCGGGCTTCTCCCTTCGAAGGGAAGATGGCCGTCTTGACAGCCAGCAGGTCCAGCAGGCCGCAGGGGAGATCTTCCTTCCGGATCTCGAAGCGGGGAACACCGCCGAAAACCTCAAGGAAGGTCCGCTCGTCCAGCTTTCTGAGCGCCTCGGACGTGGCGTTGCCAAAGAGCATCTGCGATGCGGCGACGGCATTCTCGTACTCAGCCTCGCCGTGGACCATGATGGTCACCTCCCGGGCGAGAACCTTCTGGAGCTCGCGGGCGCCGGGATTCTCCCTGTGGCGGGCGATGAGCTCCTCGATGGTCTCCTGGTCCAGCATCGTGAAGATCTTGATATAGCTCTCCCCGTCCTGGTCGGATACGTTGAGCCAGAACTGGTAGAACTCGTAAGGCGAGGTCTTGGCCGGATCGAGCCAGATGTTGCCCTTTTCGGTCTTGCCGAACTTGGTGCCGTCGGCCTTGCGGATCAGCGGGCAGGTGAGGGCGAAAGCTTCGCCACCGTCCATCCGGCGGATCAGCTCGGTGCCGGTGGTGATGTTGCCCCACTGGTCGGAGCCGCCAAGCTGCAGCACGCAGCCCTTGTGCTTCCACAGCCAGTAGAAATCATAGCCCTGCATCAGCTGGTAGCTGAATTCGGTAAAGGACATGCCTTCGGAGGACTCGCGGGACAGGCGCTTCTTGACGCTGTCCTTGGCCATCATGTAGTTGACGGTGATGTGCTTGCCGATGTCGCGGATGAAGTTGATAAAGGAGTAATCCTTCATCCAGTCGTAGTTGTTGACCAGTTCGGCCCGATTCGGCGCATCCGAATCGAAATCCAGGAAGCGGGCGAGCTGGGCCTTGAGGCAGGCGACGTTGTGATTGAGCGTCTCCTCATCCAGGAGGTTGCGCTCGGCGCTTTTCATCGAAGGGTCGCCGATCATGCCGGTGGCACCGCCGACGAGGGCGATGGGCTTGTGGCCGCAACGCTGGAAGTGCTTGAGAATCATCACGCTCACCATATGGCCGATGTGCAGCGAATCCGCCGTCGGGTCGATGCCGACATAGGCGGACTGCGGTCCTTCCATCAGCTTTTCCTCGGTCCCCGGCATGATGTCCTGGATCATGCCGCGCCAGGTGAGCTCACGAACGAAGTTTTTCTCCATCATGGGCTTAGAAGGAAGTGGCGATGCCGATGAAATCGTCTGCCTTGAGGGCGGCGCCGCCGATCAGGCCACCGTCGATATCCTTTTCGGCGAAGAGTTCCTTCGCGTTGGAAGGCTTGCAGGAGCCGCCATAGAGGATGGTCATGTCGTCGGCGACGACGGGACCGAACTTGGCCTCGATGACGTTGCGGATGCAGGCGTGGATCTCCTCGGCCTGCTCGGCGGTAGCGGTAAGACCGGTACCGATGGCCCAGACGGGCTCGTATGCGATGACGATATTCGCCATGTCCTCGGCGCTGAAGTTATAAAGGACGGCCTTCGTCTGTGCGGTAACGACATCGAAGTGCTTGCCTTCGAGGCGCTCATCCTTGTTCTCCCCGACACAGAGGATGACCTTCAGGCCGGCGGCGAGGGCGAGCTTTACCTTCTCTACGAGCTTCTCGTCAGTCTCACCGTAGTATTGACGGCGCTCGGAGTGGCCGAGGATGGTATATTTGCAGCCCAGCGAGCAGAGCATCGCGACGGAGACTTCACCGGTGTAGGCGCCCTTCTCATGGTCGGCGCAGTTCTGGGCGGAAAGGGCTACCTTGGAGCCTTTCAGAACTTCGGCGACGGAGGCGAGATGGGTAAAAGGCGGAGCGACGACGAGTTCGACGTTGGCAGGGACTTCCTTGGACTTTTCGACAACAGCCTTTGCGAGGGCTACACCTTCGGGAACGGTGGTGTTCATTTTCCAGTTCCCGGCGACAATGAATTTTCTCATTTTATGATGGTTTATTAAAGTTTGTTCTAACCTACAAAGATAATAAATCTTTGTAAGAAGAGCAAAAATAGATGCCACGGTCAAGCCGTGGCATGACGGGGAAGGGATGCCGTGGCAATATCGTCACCCCACGGCTTGACCGTGGGGTCTCTTTATGGAGCGAGGATGCGGACGACGATGCCGATGCCGTCGGAAGCGTTCCAAAGCCAGATGCGGCCGTCGTCCCCGATGCGTTTGACCGAGAACTTGACGCCGCTTTTTTTCTTGAGCCCTTCCCCGGTTTTCCATTCCATATTGGCAGTAATGCTTTCGCCTTCGGAGGAGGGGATTGCCTTGCAGGTCAGGATATAGTAGGAGGACATGTCGTCGGAGAAGGCCTGGAATTCTCCTTTGGCGGCATTGTAGCCAAGCTGCCAGGTCAGAGGATCGTACCGGAGGATCGTCTTTCCGTCCAGCACGAGGGTGATACCGTCCCCCTCGATGAAGCCCGGGTCCATCTCGATCGAGCGGTTGCAGGCGGCGGTAAGAATCGTCGCCAGGAGCAGCAGGGTGAGAAGATGCGGTTTCATCGGATGACAATGGATTTAAGCAGAACGAATTCGTTGCCGTCAGGGGTCGAGACGGTCGCTTTCAGCTCGCCGGAGCTGGAAGGGGTGAAGTAGCCGCTCCCGCCGGTTGTGATGGGCTCCCCGTCGAAACTCCAGCTGACCGAACTCCCCGTCGGAAGATGGTATACCCGCAGCGGCAGCGCGGCGCCGGAAGGGAAGCTCCCGTCGGCGTTCCGCCCCTTGATGTCGACCACGATAAACGGCCGGCCTCCCGTGTAGGAGGATTTGGTCGTGAAATTGAATTTCCTTTCGTGGACGGGGCTTCCGGAGGACTTGAAATAGATGACGGTGCTGTAGGCTTTTTTCGGCGTCAGCTCTTCGAGGGTCCAGGCATATTGTCCGGGCGACCAGGGCTGTACTTCGTATTCGGTCATCGGACCGCCCGTCGGCCCTGCACTGATCCAGGCCGGCCCGGTATATCCTTCGATGTCTGTCTGCCAGCTGATGATGGCGGCATCCTGGAAAACATCTCCGCTGACAGCGGCTACTTCCGGAATGCGGACGGGCTCTGCTCCGCTCACCGTAAAGAGGATGTCTTCGCCGTCGAAGCGGATGTCGGACAGCGACAGGGGGGCGGGGTTACCGTTCCAATACAGGAAGGGCGGCTGGGTGTTCGGAGTAAAGGCGGTGCGGCTCTCCAGCGGGAAAAATGCCCGGGGTACCAGGTCTCGGACAGTTCCGGCTTTCCGCGCGTTTTCGAAACTGGCGCTGATCGAGGGATCCGCCTCGACCAGGTCGATGCACTGGTGGATCGGAGCGCAGTTGATGGTATTGTCCCGCCAGCGGAGAGAGGCAGTTTTATTGCCCGCGAGGTTGGATGAGCGGTCGATATGGTAAATCAGCAGGCCCTTCCCTCCGATGGCGGCATCCCAGCCGTCCTTGTTGGAGCGGCATTCGAAGAGGAAGAATTCGCCTTCGGTTTCCGTCTCGAGCAGCAGGCAGTCTCCTCCGTCACTGATCGGATGGAGCCGCTGAGCGCCGGGCTGCAGGGGGCGGGGCTCGATCAGGCCGAGCAGATAGCGGTCGAGGGCGTTGTAGGAAGGGGGCGTCTGCCCGCCGTTGTTGTGGTTGCCGGCATCCATCAGGCCCAGCGACTGCCAGAGGGCTTCGGAGATGCCGCCGCTTTCCTCGTAATCGGTGTCGTAGTAGTCCGGAAGGCCGAAAGAGTGGCTGTATTCATGGCAGAAGGTGCCGATGGTGGTGAGGGTGGTCGACCCTCTGGGCGTATAGGTCAGTTCCGAGGTGCAGGCATAGCTGTTGATCAGCACCCCGTCGAGCTGCAACGAGATGCCGGCTCCGTCGCGAAGATACCACTGGTGCGACCAGAGATGATCCTCGCCGGCACCTTCCGATTCGTCGGCTCCCGCGAAGAAGAGGAAGACGTTGTCGACCTGCCCGTCGCCATTGTTGTCGTAGCGCGAAAAGTCCACTATCCCGTCTGCGGCCTTGCAGGCATCTCGGACGAAGAACTGGGGATTCGTGTCGGCTCCTTCTTCGTCATTCTTCCCATAGTAGGCAAATTTGTTGGGCAGGGTGACTATTTCGGCGACATCGATCTCGAAATGGAGCCCGGCTGCAGCGAACTGCTCCTCGAAATAACTGAGGGCACTGGTGGGTTCTTCCGAAGCGAGCAGCTGGACAAAGTCCTCGCGGCTGTAGCGGAATTTCAGGTCTGAGAATTGGGCCAGGAGGACGAGGACCCGTCGCGGCCCGGAAGGCGTTTTGGTCGGGGCGCTGAAAAGGGCTCTCTGCTGGGAAAGGACGCGGCCCCGGATGTTTTCGACGAGAAGGCGCTTCTCCGCTGCCCGGCGGGAAAGCGCGGAGAGGGGAATCTGCCGGCTCTCCGAAAGAACTGATGCGGGTGTCCGGGGATCTGAGACCCGCCAGGGGCTGGCTTCGCGGGATCCGTCCGGACGGAAGCGGGCGTAGCAGTAATAGCTGCTGGCCTCGTCACGGACAATGGCGCAGCCCTCGGGGGTGGTCAGCAGCTTGAAATATTCATCGCCCTGAAGGATGGCTTCGATCCGGCTCCCGTCCGGCTGGACGAGGACGATGCGGCTGCGAAGAGTCGGAGATGCCTCTGCCCGGGGAGGGAAAATCCCTCCGAGCATCAGCAGGGCCGTCATCATAAAGAGAAGGATCGGTCTTTTCCAGATAGCGCTATGCATTGGGCTTGGGTCCGGTACTTTTTTCAGCGCCAATTTAGCCAAGAATCTTGAGAAAAGCAAGAAGCCGGTCCCGAATGTTCGGAAACCGGCTTCTAGACGTGTACTAAAACCTAAACCTGCACTATAGATGCAATTCTTTTTAGAAACGTTGCATGAAAACTGAAAAAATTTTCAAAAAAATGCAAAAAAATTAGGTTCCGTACTCCGGAAGGGGGAATTTACTTCGTAGCCTCAACGGAAACTTTGCGGAATTCCTTCAGGTCCTTCATCAGGGCCAGAGCGGCTTTACGAGCACGGGCGCCAGCGGCTTTGTTGCCCTTAACTACCTGAGCTTCAGCATTTTTCGCAAACTCGCCATACTCGGCGACGATTTTCTCAACCAGTTCTTTCATGATAAAAATAATTATAGTTCGTTAAACAATTGTTTCAAAATTCGTTGCAAGTTAGGCAGAAAAAATAATAAAACAAATATTTTTGATAAAAATTTTACGCTTTGCGCTTGCTATTCAATGAATTCATTGCCATTTCCGGGCCGGAAAAGGCAAAAATCCTGATTCCTTCGGCAATTTGACCGGCCATTTCCTCAAGGGAGGCCCGCTGCTCGGGAGTAAAGTCGCCGAGCACGTAATCGACCTGTCCGCCCTGCGAAAAATCGTTGCCGATCCCGACGCGAATCCGGGCGAACTGGTCGCTTCCGAGGGTCTCGATGATGTGCTCCAGGCCGTTGTGTCCGCCGGAAGATCCGCTCTTGCGCATCCGGATAGTTCCGAAGGGAAGGTTGAGGTCGTCCGAGACGATGATGAGCTGCTCCAGGGGCAGGCCCAGCTTCCGCATCCAGAATCGCACGGCATTGCCGGATAGATTCATATAGGTGGAAGGCTTCAGCAGGTAGAACTTCCGTCCTTTCCAGGAGACTTCGGCGAGGTCGCCGTAGCGGCGAGACTCGAAAACAGCATTGGATGCCTGAGCCCAGGCATCCAATACCATAAATCCCACGTTGTGTCTGGTAGCGGCGTATTCGCTGCCGATATTGCCGAGACCGACAACCAGATAGTTCATGGTGGAGTGTGTCTTCTTCCAGAACACTAGGCCTCAGCCTTGGCGGCGGCAAGCATCTGACGGGTCGACTTGACGCGGCAGATAACGGTCGTCTTCGGGGAGAGGATGGTGACGTTCTCGTAGTGGAGATCGCCGGCGGAGATGCTCTTGTCGAGCTGGAGGTCGGTGATGTCGACATCGAGGTTGTCAGGAAGATTCTCCATCGTGGCGCTGACGCGAAGCTTGCGGGTCAGGAGGGTGAACTTACCACCGGCCTGGACACCGGCAGCATGACCGGTGATGGTCACGGGCACGTCGATGGCGATCGGCTTGTCGGCGGAAACGGCGAGGAAGTCGATGTGGAGGCAAACGTCGTCTACCGGGTGGAACTGGAGCTCATGCATAATGGCGGTGTAGGTCTTGCCATCGCTGAGCGTCAGGTCGACGATGTAGGATGCCGGGGTATAGAGGAGACCCTTGAGGTCCTTCTCGGTAACGGTGAAAAGAACGTTCTCGACGCCCTTGCCATAGAGGTTGCAAGGGACGAGACCCTGGCGGCGGAATGCCTTGATGACGGCCTTGTTGCCGACGGTACGGATAACTCCGTTAAGCTGGAAATGCTTCATAATAAATAATATAAAATGTGTTACTCAGTCCGGGGCTACCGGACCCCATTGCACCAAAAGCCTGACTGGCTTTTATTTGCGGGCGCAAAGATAGGAAGAATTTTTTTATTGGACAAGCCCGGTGGCCGTATTCCAGGAAAGATTCTCCTTATAATAATTTTTAATATAGTCGCTGCCGTTGGCGGGGAGGAACATCGACAGACCCGAATAGCTGGTAATCGGGATCGACAGGAAATACTGCGTCGCCGCCTTGTAGAGGATGCATTCGTCCAGAGCCGCGTCGAGACGGGCTTTTTCCTCCGAAGTCATGCCGGCCTTGATCAGGATGTCCCGAAGGTCGTAGAACCAGTGGCGCTCGTAGCGGTAGTAACGCTGGACCGAGTCGGGATCGACGGCGAGGATGGCCTCGCGATACTTGTCGAACAGCTCGCGGCAGATCTCAGTGAGCGAACCCATCCTGCGGCAGTCTACGAGCGAAATGGTGGCGGAATTCTTCTGGCCGGTCTGGGCCTCGTAAAGGGCGAAATAGTCGCTGCAGACGCCGTAGGGCCCCAGTCCGTCGGGGCGAAGCAGTGTCCCTGCCAGCTTGTGGTAGTCGAACCCTTCCGCCAAAACCTCGGTCTGGGAGAACCCCATCAGGTCGACGTCGTTCCGCAGCTCATAGGCCACTTCTACTCCGCCCATCAGGCAGGCATCGAAGAGGAGATAGTCGAGATGGAAGGGGAGCGATTCCCGGATATCCTTGAGACTGAGCTCAAAGCTGAAGGACCCGCTGACATCCTGGCCGACACTTTTGACCGGCGGGGAATCCGGATCGGACGGCATTTCGACATAGGGGACGGCCCCTTCCGGCAGAGCTGTGTCGTAGCGATTAAGAGGCGGGGCGTCGAAGATGCTGCCGCTGTTCCACTCGGGGTCGTAGTGCCCTGGATCGGCATAATACCCGGCCGGCAGCCAGCCGGTCGCATGGGAGGAGAATACCATCCCGTAAGAGCAATTGGGCCAGGTCTTGTCGATATAATCGAGAATCCTTTTCAGCGTCGACCGGCTCGACATGATGGCATTATCCGCCAGGCCCGGCACGGAAAGGGTGTCGCAGACGGCCTTGCCCTTGGAATCACCATAAACCCGGATCAGGTAGGTCGGCGTGGCGACCGAATAATTGCCTGGAGAGACGGGCAGGCGCGAGGCCAGGAGAAGAATGTCCTCGGAACTTTTCTTCGGGAGATATTCGCCCTCCTTGAGATCGGCGATGTTGGTCGTGAGATAGCCCGACAGGCTGTTGAACCCGGCCGAATAGATGAGGAGCACCCGTTTGGGGACAATGTCCTCCTCGGTGTCATGACGGCAGCAGGAAGTGGCTCCTGACACCAGCGCAAGCAGCGCCAGAGCCAGCACGATCCTGTCGAGGAGTCTTTTATGAGGTGCCGTGCATATCATTTCAATTTGCAAAGTTAACAAACTTTTTGCATTTTTGTATGAAATACAACTGTGTCACGATTTATGAAAAGAATCTTCACCGCTATGCTCATTCTTGCCGGATTGTCATCCGCCCTTGTCTCCTGCGACCGGAAAGCTCCCGAGGCAGAGGCCCCCGCTGAGTTTACCTATCTGATCGATACCTTCGCCGATATCCGGGTGATGCGCTACCGCATTCCGGGATGGGAGAACCTTTCCCTGCGCCAGAAGGAGTATGCCTACCACCTTGCCGAGGCTGCCAAATACGGCCGGGACATCCTCTGGGACCAGAACTGCAAGGATAATCTCCGCGTGCGCCATGCCGTCGAGGCCATCCTCGAGGGCTATGAGGGCGACCCGTCCGGAGAAGATTTTGCCGCTTTCACCGAGTATGCCAAGCGTCTGTTTTTCTCCAACGGCATGCACCATCACTATGGCGAAAAGAAGTTCCTTCCGGCCTGTCCGCGGGAATACTTTGCCTCCCTGCTGGAATCGGTCGGCATTCCGGATGACGGTCTGCTGGAGATCATCTACAATCCCGACATCCATCCCTGGCGCCGTACACCGGAGACTTCCGGGGACATCGTGAAAGCCTCGGCCGTCAATTTCTACGAGGGCGTATCCCGCGAGGAAGTGGAGCGCTACTACGCTTCCATCGCCGACAAGAAGGACCCGCACCCCATCTCCTATGGCCTCAACACGAAGGTGGTCAAGGGCGATGATGGCGTCATCCGCGAACTGCCCTGGAAGATCGGCGGGCTTTATTCCCCGGCCATCGAGCGCATCTGCGACGAGCTTGCTCTCGCCCGCGAAGTAGCTGAGAATGAGATCCAGGAGCGGGCGCTGGGCCTGCTGATCGAGTATTATCGCACCGGCGACCTCCGCACCTGGGATGCTTTCAACATCGAATGGGTCCGCGACACCATCGGCACGGTCGACTTTATCAACGGATTTATCGAAGACTACAACGACCCGCTCGGCCGCAAGGCGTCCTGGGAGGGCTATGTCAATATCAAGGATTCCCTCGCCTCGGCCCGTACGGAGACGCTGAGCGCCAACGCCCAGTGGTTCGAAGACCATTCCCCGGTGGATCCCCGTTTCCGCAAAAAGACGGTCAAGGGCGTTTCCGCCAAGGTCATCAATGCCGTCTGCCTCGCCGGCGACAGCTATCCTTCGACCCCGATCGGCATCAACCTGCCGAATGCCGACTGGATTCGCAAGGAGTATGGCTCCAAGAGCGTGACCATCGCCAATATTACCCATGCCTACGACTATGCCGCGAAGGAATTCCCGACCTCTACGCTCCGTGAGTTTGCATACGACGAGGAGGAAATCGACCGCTATGAAAAATGGGGATCCATCGTCGACGAGATCCATACCGACCTTCACGAGTGTCTCGGTCATGGCTCGGGACAGCTCCTGCCCGGCGTTTCCACGACGGCGATGGGCGAGTACGCCTCTGCCCTGGAGGAAGCCCGCGCCGACCTGTTCGGCCTCTATTATACGGCCGATCCGAAGATGGTCGAGCTCGGGATTATTCCCGATCCGGAGGCCTACAAGGCCGAATACGAGAGCTATATCCGCAACGGCCTGATGGTCCAGTTTACCCGCATCGAGCCCGGTGAACTCAATACCGAGGCCCATATGCAGAACCGGAAGCTCATCGCTCAGTGGTGCTACGAAAAGGGTGCCGACCGGAACGTCATCGAGAAGAAGGTCCGGGACGGAAAGACCTATTTTGTCGTCAACGACTTCGAGGCGCTGCGGGCCCTCTTTGCAGAGCTGCTCGGCGAGATCCAGCGAATCAAGTCGGAGGGTGACTATGAGGCCGGCAAGGCTCTCATCGAGACCTATGCCGTCCACATCGACCCTGATCTCCACAAGGAAGTGCTCGATCGTTATGCGAAACTTGGCCTCAAGCCTTACGGCGGCTTTATCAACCCGGATATCGTTCCTGTGGTAAAAGACGGGGAAGTGGTCGACTATGAGATCGTCTACACCGACGATTACCTCGGCCAGATGCTTCACTACGGCAAGAAGTACGGTACCCTCTAGTGCGTCATGCCCGACCCGATCGGGTATCTGTCATTTCGACCGTTTCCTTTTCCTGTCATTTCGACCGAGCGAAGCGAGTGGAGAAATCTATCATCCAGGACTACGCCTCCTTCCTGAAAATCGAGCGTGGAATGTCACCCAATACGGTGGCATCCTACGCTCGTGACGTCAGGGCTTTCTTCGAGGCGACGGACCTCCTTCCGCGGGAAGTGGCCGGCGAAGACATTGTCCGCTACCTGGGCGGTCTTGCAGGCCGACGGGGCGGGGCGGGGAAGTCCCGCGACCTGCCCCGGGGCCTTTCCAAGCGCTCCCAGGCCCGCATCCTCAGCGCCCTGCGCTCCTTCTTCAGCTGGTGCATCCTCGAAGGGGAACGGAAGGACAACCCCTGCGACGGCGTGGATATGCCGAAAATCGGCCGTTACCTGCCTGATGTCCTCTCGGTCGGGGAAGTGGAGGATATCATGGCCTCCGTCGATCTGCACGCGCCGAACGGTCTTCGTGACCGGGCTATCCTGGAGGTCCTGTATGGCTGCGGCCTTCGCGTCAGCGAACTGACTGCGCTGAAAATCAGCCAGATCTATCTTGCCGAAGGGTTTGTCCGTGTCATCGGGAAAGGGGACAAGCAGCGGCTGGTCCCGCTCGGGGATATGGCTGCGGATGCCATCGAGGCGTATCTGGCGGTCCGCCCGGTGCCCGCTCCCGGCTGCAGCGACATCCTCTTTCTCGGCGGGCGCACGGGCCGGCCGCTAAGCCGCGTGTCAGTCTTTTCCATCGTCAAGCATCAGGCCCTCGCTGCCGGTATTCGAAAGGAAATATCGCCCCATACCTTCCGCCACAGTTTCGCCACCCATCTCGTCGAGAACGGGGCCGACCTACGTCTGGTACAAGAAATGCTCGGCCATGAGAGCATCCTCACGACCGAGATTTATACTCATATCGACTCCGCCACCTGGCAGGCCGATATTCTTTCCCATCATCCCAGAAGATAAGCCCGACCTAGTCGTCGATATGGGTCATGGCCTCGCGGATCTTGGCCTCAATCTCTTCGCATAGCTCGGTGTTGTCGGCGAGCAGCTGTTTGGTGGCTTCGCGGCCCTGGGCGAGTTTGGCGTCGTTGTAGCTGAACCAGGAGCCGCTCTTGCCGATCACGCCCAGCTCGACACCCAGGTCGACGATTTCGCCGATCCGGGAAATACCTACGCCGAATACGATATCGAACTCGGCCTTGCGGAACGGCGGGGCCATCTTGTTCTTGACGACCTTGACCCGGGTGCGATTGCCGAGGGCTTCTTCGCCGTCTTTGATCTGCGTTGTGCGACGCACGTCGAGACGGACGGAGGCGTAGAATTTGAGGGCGTTGCCGCCGGTGGTGGTCTCCGGGTTGCCGAACATGATGCCGATCTTTTCGCGGAGCTGGTTGATGAAGATGCAGCAGGTGTTCGTCTTGGAGATATTGGCGGTGAGCTTGCGGAGGGCCTGGCTCATCAGGCGGGCCTGGAGACCGACCTTGTTGTCGCCCATTTCGCCCTCGATCTCGGCTTTCGGGGTCAGGGCCGCGACCGAGTCGATCACGACGATGTCGATGGCGCCGCTGCGGATCAGGTTGTCGGCAATCTCGAGGGCCTGCTCGCCGTTGTCGGGCTGTGAGATCAGGAGGGTTTCGAGATCTACGCCAAGGGCTTTGGCATAGGTGCGGTCGAAGGCGTGCTCGGCGTCGATCATCGCGGCGATGCCGCCCTTTTTCTGGGCCTCGGCGATGGCGTGGATCGCGAGGGTCGTCTTACCGGAGGACTCGGGTCCGTAAATCTCGATGATCCTTCCGCGCGGGTAGCCGCCGATGCCGAGGGCATGGTCCAAAGCGATGGATCCGCTCGGGATGACCTGCGAGGCATCCCACTCCGGCTGATCTCCCAGCTTCATGATCGTCCCTTTTCCGTAATCTTTCTCAATCTTGTCAATCGTAGCCTGCAATGCTTTCAACTTCGCGGCATTGACATCGGCTCCCGTCTTCTCTTCAACTGCTTTGGCCATAATGATAGTACTTCTTCTAAAAATAAAACCTGTGTGGGGCGCCGCATTTTGCGGCCTGGACAAAGTTATAAAAAAACTTCTTCATCTCTCCCATTTTTTTGCGTATTTTTGTGCGAAAAACGAAAAAGATTTCAGATGAAGCCAACACTGTTAGGACTCTCGCTTGCCGAGCTGAAGGATGTCGCCCTTGAGTGCGGCCTCCCGGCGTATGCCGGCGGTCAGATTGCGCACTGGCTTTATCAGAAAAAAGTGCGGTCGATCGGTGGGATGACCAGCCTTTCCAAGGCGGGCCGGGAGGCGCTCGCGGCACGATATGACATCGGTATTGTCGTGCTCGCCCGCTGCTTCACGTCGTCCGACGGCACCAAAAAATACCTCTTCCCCTATGACCGTTCCCGGCAGGGCGGTCTCGACAGTGTCGAGGCGGTGATGATTCCGGACGGCGACCGCAAAACCCTCTGCGTCTCTTCCCAGGCGGGCTGCAAAATGGGCTGTCGCTTCTGTATGACCGGTCGCCAGGGCTTCCATGGGAGCCTGACGGCCGCCGAGATCCTCTCCCAGTTTTTTGCCGTCGATGAGAGCGATGAGCTTACCAATGCCGTCTTTATGGGCATGGGCGAGCCGCTGGACAATTGGGAGGAGGTTTCCCGCGCCATTGCGGTGCTTACCGCCGACTGGGGTCTTGCCTGGAGTCCGAAACGGATCACCCTGTCGACCGTCGGCGTGCTGCCGGCCCTCCGCCGTTTCCTCGACGAGTCGAAATGCCACCTGGCGGTCAGTCTCCACGATCCTTTTCCGGCCGAGCGCCTCGACCTGATGCCGGTGGAGAAGGCCTTCCCCGTGCGTGCCGTTCTCGACCTGATCCGTCAGTATGATTTTACCGGCCAGCGCCGCGTCAGCTTCGAGTATACGATGTTCTCGGGGCTCAACGATTCGCTCCGCCATGCCGACGAGCTCGCCCGTATGCTCCGGGGGCTGGAGTGCCGGGTCAACCTGATCCGTTTCCACCAGATCCCGGACTTCCCGTACCATACCTCCGATCCTGCCGCCATGGAGGCATTCCGCCAGCGGCTCCAGCAACGGGGCGTAACAGCGACCGTCCGTGCCTCCCGGGGCGAGGATATTTTTGCCGCCTGCGGATTGCTGGCGGGGACCCATTCTGCTGCAAAAGAAGATACTCCTGCGTCATGATCCGCCGTCTGCTGCTTCCCTTGTTGTTCCTCTTGCTCCCGGCTCTTCCCGGCCGGGCGCAGGATGCGGCGTCTTCCGGCTTCGGACTGGATCCTGAGCGGGATGCGGCGGCCGTCGCCGAATTCCGGGCCCGGCTCGACAGCATCCGTGCCACCGGCCGGCCGACCGTCGCCCTGGTCCTGAGCGGTGGCGGTGCCAAGGGTGCTGCCCATGTGGGTGTCCTCCGGTATCTGGAAAGTCTGGAAATTCCGGTCGACGTCGTTCTCGGAACGAGCATGGGCGGACTCATCGGCGGCCTGTATGCGGTCGGCTATACCCCCGGGCAGATGGATACGATCCTTCGCCAAGCCGACTGGAACCGGCTTCTGTCCGATCACATGGACCGTGAGTTTATCTCCTACACCGAGGCGGAGTACCGGCGGCGCCATCAGATATCCCTTCCTTTCTATCTCAATCTCAAGCGACAGGTAGACAGTCTCGGCGAAGACCATTCCAAGAATGAAACGGGCCATCTCCACCTGTCGGCCGACCATGCCCCTTCCCCCCGGTCTTTCCGCAACAGCCTTCCTTCCGGCATCGTCAGCGGCTTCCATGTCAGCAACATGATTTCCTCGCTGACAGTGGGGTATCATGCCGACAGCATCGACTTCTGCCGCCTGCCGGTGCCCTTCCTCTGCGTCGCGACCGACATCGTCAGCGCCAAGGCGAAAGTCTGGCACGAGGGGCGGCTCGGGACGGCCCTGCGCTCGACCATGTCCATCCCGGGGCTGTTCAAGGCGGTGCGGGTGGACAGCCTCGTGCTGGTGGACGGCGGCATGCGGAATAACTATCCGGCCGACCTGGCCCGGGAGATCGGCGCCGACATCATCATCGGCGTCGAGCTATCCGATGCCATCAAGGGGGCGGACCAGATCTATAATCTCGGGGACATCCTCTACAAAGGCATCGACATGCTGAGCAACGACGCCTTCGAGCGCAATCTCTCCATTCCGGACGTCACCATCAAGCCCGATCTCCACGAGTACGACATGCTCAGTTTCTCCGAGGAGGCCATCGATACGATCATCGCCCGGGGCTATGCGGCAGCCGTTGCGCAGGATTCCCTGCTTCGGGACATCAAGGCTGATGTCGGCACGGCGGCGGTGCCTCATGTGACGGCCAAACCGGCGGTCAATTTCGGCGAGCGGAGCGTGCGGATCGGCAGTATGTCGGTTGTCGGCGTCTCTTCGGTGGATGCCCAGTATATCATGCACCGGCTTGCTTTCCTGCTGGAAGGCCCGGTCGATAAAAAGGCCCTGGAAGATGCCCTGTCCAGAATCTATACCACCCATGCCTTCGAGTATGTCCACTACGACCTGCTGGGGGGTGAGGAGCCGTACGATCTTCAGATCCGCTGCAAGAAGGGGCCGCTCAACCGTCTGGGCCTTGGCATCCGCGGCGATTCGGAGGAGCTGGTGACGGTTCTTCTCAATGTCGGTCTCGGCGTCTATAAGCTCAGCGGCCAGAAACTGGATGCCTCCCTGCGTATCGGCAACAACCCTTCGGGTGCCCTGCTCTATTCTTACGATGCTCCGGGGATGCCGACTCTCAATGCCCGCATGTCCTTCCGGCGCAACGACCTGACGGGCGTGTATATCGGCGACCGGGCCTATTCCATGTCGAACTGGTGCCATTCGCAGGAGTTTTTCCTGTCGAATCTCGAATGGTCCGACATCGATTTCCGGCTGGGTCTGCGCAACGACATCATGCGATTCCGTCGCTTTGCCGTTGAGGATATCGTCGCGAATCCCTATCCGCTCGACCGTCGCGTGCGGGACAACCTCTCCTTCTTTTTCCGCTTCCGGGCCGACACATTCGACCAGGACGGTTACTTCCCTCAGGAGGGTTTCTCGCTCTCGATCGACTGCGACCACATCCTGACCATCTCGGACGGCAGCATGCCGAACCTGACGACGGCTTCCATTTCCTGGAAGCATGTCTTCCCGCTGGGCGACCGCTCCTGGGCGATTCTGCCTTCCGCGTCGTTCCGGCTGGTGCTGGGCGAGGATCATCCCCTCCAGTATGGCAACATTCTCGGCGGCGAGATAGCCGGCCGCTATGCCGAACAGCAGATCCCCTTCGCCGGCCTGGGAATGATGTCCTATCGCAGCGACTATCTCGGCGTTTTCAGGACGGATGTCCGCTATTCGCCGATGAAGAATAATTATATAATAGGTACGCTGAACCTCTCGTACGATTTCGCCGAGCCCGACTTCATCGGACGCGGAAGGACCCTTCTGGGCGCCCAGATCGGCTATGCGTACGATTCGATGATGGGGCCGATCAAACTGATGGCCGGATGGAACTCCCTGATTGAGCGGCCGCTTCTTTATTTCTCCCTGGGCTATGATTTCTGACGATGCTGAAAAAAAAGCCCTGGAGCGCCTGGAGCGGCTCTGCGCCCGTGCGGAATACTGCTCCTCGGATATCCGTCGCAAGGCCCTGAAGCTGCTCGAGGGCGATGCGGAGGCTGCCGGGCGGGTGGTCGCCGCCCTGGTAAAGGACCGCTTTGTGGATGACCGGCGCTATGCCGGAGCCTTTGTCCGCGAAAAGTCTTCCCTGCAGGGCTGGGGCGAGGCAAAACTGCGCTTTATGCTATCCGGGAAGGGTATCGACCGCGAAGTGATTGCCGATGCCCTGACGGAAATCGATCCTGAGAAGGCGGCTTCGCGGCTTGGTAAACTCGTCTCTGCCAAGGCCCGGTCGCTGGATGGCGATCCCGAGATCCGCCTCAAACTGCTCAAATTCGCTCTCTCCCGCGGTTACGACTACGCCACGGCCGACCGTGCCGTCAAAGCCGTCCTGTCCGGGGAATAGGTTATTCTTTGAGGCCTTTCTCACGCTAGGGCAGGGTGTGACGGCCCTCTCTGGTCAGCCAGCCGATGAGAAGCTCGGGACGGTCGGTCTGGATCATCGAGACTCCCTTGTCAAGATACTTCTTATAGACATCGCCGGGATCGGCGGCGAGGTAGGCGGCGTCATCGTCGTTGCCGTCGCCGCCGCAGAGGCTCGCCCATATCGTGTTGACCCAGATCCTGGCACCCTGGGAGCGAACCTTCTCGCAGACCTCCGTAAAGGCCTCGTCTTCTCCCGGGCCCCAGCAGATCTCGTAGGCGAGCGGAACGATGCCCTGCTCCATGTAAGAATCGAACAGAGCCCGGCCTTTCTCTGCCTGGGCGTCCACGACCGGCATGTACATCATGTTGTGGGGATGGTTCGCCTCCTTCTCCGCGACAGCCTCGATGGGCTTCGAACTTTTGATCAGGACCTGGTCGGTGACACCGAGCTCTTCGGTAAGCCGGAGGACGGCGTCGTAATAGTCATATCCCTTGTCGATATTGACACAGATGCGGTCTTTGGTGCAGAGGAGCGCCTCGCGAAGGGTCGGCATCCGGAGGGTGTCGATGACGGCAGCACGGTGCATCCGCTGAAGACTCAGCGACCGGATCTCTTCCAGCGTGAGGTCGCAGACTTTCGGGCTCTTGTCCGACTGTCCGCGAAAAACCTTGCTGAAGTTCGTGGTGCGCTTGACGTCGCTGTCGTGGCAGAGCACGAGGACCGAGTCGGCCGTCATGTGGACGTCGATTTCGACGATGTCGGCCCCCATCGCGATGACGCTTTCGATGGCGGGAATCGAATTCTCGGGCCAGTTGCGCCAGTCGCCCCGGTGGCAGGCGACGAGGACGTATTGACTGTTGGGATTGTGGATCTCAGCCGCAATGGCTTCCGCCCGGTTGGCGCAGGGTGATGGGGCTGGCGCATCCGTCTTTTTCCCGCAGGAGGCGACTGCCAGCGAGAGAACCAGCCCGAGGAGAAGTCTTCTCATTTCGAATTATTCTTTGTCTTCCGCCAGGGCTTTGTTGTAGCAGTCGCGGCAGAGGGGCTCATAGGTGTCTTTTTCGCCCAGGACCACCAGTTTCTTGGAGGCGGAAAGGCGGTGGGAATGGTTGGCGAGGGCACCGCAGCGGACACAGATGGCATGGACCTTCTGGACGTCCTCGGCGATGGCCAGAAGCCCCGGCATCGGGCCGAAAGGCTTGCCGAGATAGTCGGTGTCGAGGCCGGCGGCGATCACGCGGACACCCCGGTTGGCAAGCTCCTGGACCACCTCGATGATGCTTTCATCAAAGAACTGGGCTTCGTCGATGCCGACCACCTGGACATCCGGCTCGATCTGGAGCATCCGGGCCGGCGATTTGATCGGCGTGCAGGAGATGCTGTGGGAGTCGTGCGAGACGACGTCAAGATCGGAATAGCGCTTGTCGATCGTGGGCTTGAAGGTCGCGATTTTCTGCTTGGCGAACTGGGCGCGTTTGAGCCGGCGGATGAGTTCTTCGGTCTTTCCCGAGAACATGGAGCCGCAAATCACCTCAATGCAGCCCGATTTCTTTGAATTTTCTGAAAACATGATTACTTTTGTACTTGAGGAAGGTTCCTGTCTACAAAGATAACGAATCCTTCCCGTCCTGTCAATTTTTTTTATCAACGGCTTTATGAACACCGACCCCCACAGCCTTCTCGACCAGCTCCGCGGCGAGCTCGACGCTCTCCGCTCGCAGGTTTCCGCCATACAGACTCATCTTGACGAACTGGAGCAAGCCCTCGATGCCCCCGTCCCGTCCCCGGTCGAAGAAGAAGCGGTCGATCTTTCCGACGTCTCCTTCGACGCCCTGCCGGAGGTTGGCTCCGCTGACGAGGAAAGGGTCGGAGAGCAGAGTCCTCAGAAGGACTCCGCTCCGCAAGCGTCGCTCCGGCCTCTCCCACAATCTGCCGCGTCATTCTCTCAGTCAAAAGACTCGCAAGCAAGCTTGCAGCCTTCCTCCTTCGATAATAACTTGCATCTTGCGGGTCCCTCCCCCTGCCCCTGTCCGGGGGTGGACAGGCCTTCTGAGGGCTCTGCCCTCCAACCTGATCTTTCCCCGTCAGCAGAGCCGAAGCCGGTTGCGCCGGAGAAGCCGTCGCCGAAGGCGGTTGTCCGGGAGAGCACCGACCGCTATGCGTGGCGGAAGGACATGCCCGGGGCGCAGGTGCGGGACATCCGCAGCGCCATCGCGCTCAACGACCGGGTGCTGTTTATCAATACCCTGTTCCAGCAGGACGCCGTCCGGTTCCAGAATACGCTGAATGCACTCAATATGCTCGAGAGCCTTCCCGAGGCGGAAGATTACCTCCAGAGGAATTTCCCGCAGTGGAATCTGGACTCCGAGGTCGTCTACCGCTTCATGATGGCCGTACGGCGCAAACTTCGCTAGCGCGGTATGGCGGGACGTCTGTATATCGTGCCGACTCCGGTCGGGAATCTTTCGGACATGACCTTCCGGGCCGTGGAGTTGCTCCGGCAGGCGGATCTTGTGCTGGCCGAAGATACCCGTACGACCTCGGTCCTGTTCAAGCATTACGACATCCATACCCCCCTTCAGTCCCACCACAAGTTCAATGAGCACCAGACCGTCGGCATGATCAAGGAAAGGATTCTTGCCGGAGCGGATGTCGCCCTTGTGAGCGATGCCGGGACGCCGGGCATCTCGGATCCCGGTTTTCTGCTGGTGCGCACCTGCGCGGAGGAGGGGATTGAGGTCCAGACGCTTCCCGGCGCGACGGCCTGCATCCCGGCGGTCGTCTCATCGGGCCTGCCCTGCGACCGCTTCTGCTTCGAGGGTTTCCTGCCGGTGAAAAAGGGCCGCCAGACGCTTCTCCGGCAGCTTTCCACCGAGCCGCGTACCATGGTTTTCTACGAGTCGCCTTACCGGCTCGTCAAGACCCTGGAACAGCTGGCCGAATTCTTTGGTCCGGACCGCCTCTGCTCGGTGGCCCGTGAAATCTCCAAAATCCATGAAGAGCACCGGCGGGGCACGCTCGCCGAGGTGGCTGCATGGTTCCGCTCCCACGAGCCCAAGGGCGAGATTGTCCTTGTGGTAAAGGGCGCGGATATCGATACACATGCGGGGAAGGGCAAAAAGAACCCGCATTATGAATCGGAAGACCCGGACGGACAGCCATAAGAGGAGGTCCTTTCTTACCACATCCCGCGTCGTCGGGATCGTGGCTTTTGTGTTTTTAGTCATCGGTTATCAGGCCGCCCTGTTTATCGGCAGGGCCTCGCAGATGCGTCTTCTCAGTCACCGTGACCGTCCGGACACGGTGTATCTAATGGAAAGAGAGGCGGTCGAGGCCTTCCTGGCGCGGCTTTCGGAGGAAGAGATACGCCAGACAGTATCGAACGCCCCGGCTTCCGAAAAAGGATCCCAAATGGCTTTCCGGCGCGATGCTCCTCACAGCGAAGGCGCAAAAAAGGTCGTCGCCGCAGAAAAGAAACGGGAAGGGCGCAAGGTCGAGTCCTTCCGCTTCAATCCCAATACCGTCAGCATCGAGGATCTGATGCGGCTCGGTTTCAGCCAGAAGCAGGCCGAATCGATCGACCATTATCGCCAGAAGGGCGGCCGCTTCCGCCGCAAGGGCGATTTTGCCAAAAGCTATGTCGTCGCCGATTCGGTCTACCGGCGCCTGGAGCCCTATATCGACATTCCGCTGCTGGACCTGAACCGGGCCGATTCGGCGGCGTTGACCACCCTCCCGGGCATCGGGCCCTGGTATGCCGGCAGGATAGTGGCATATCGGAAAGAGCTCGGCGGATACTCATTCAAGGAACAGCTTCTCGATCTGTACCGCTTCGACCGGGAAAAGTTCGACGGCCTGGAGGATCTCATTACCGTCGGCCCTTCGGCGCCATACCCGCTCTGGACCCTTCCGGAGGATTCGCTCAAGCTCCATCCCTATATCCGCTCCTACGCCGCCCACGGCATCGTTTTGTACAGGAAATCGATGCCCCGGGACTCCTGGAGCGTCGAAAAACTGATCGCCGAAGGCATCCTCCGCCCGGAAGACGGCGTCCGCCTCTCCCGCTGCCGGATCGCCCCGGTGGAATAAAAGCAAAATGATTGCGGAAAAGATTTGGAAATCAAGGAAAAAGTGTTACCTTTGCAGTCCCAAATTTTGAAATGGCCGATGAGCCCTGTCAAGTCCGGTGGCTGAAGCCCCGGCGCTTACGGTCCGAAACTTTAATAGTTTTGTTTAAATGTACGCAATTGTAGACATTGCAAGCCAGCAATTCAAGGTGGAAGCTGGAATGGAAATCTTTGTCAACCGTCTGAAGGCTGCCAAGGATGAGACTGTCGAGTTCGACAAGGTGCTGCTGATCGATGGCGACGGCGCTGTCAAGGTCGGTACTCCGTATGTGGAAGGTGCTGTTGTCAAGGCTACCGTCATCGATGACGATGCCAAGGCAAAGAAAGTGCTTGTTTTCAAGAAGATCCGTCGCAAGGGTTTCCAGACCCTCAACGGTCACCGTCAGAAACTGACGAAGATCCGTATCGACGCTATCGCTTAATCAGTTAGGAGGACAACATTATGGCACATAAGAAAGGTCAATCCAGTTCCAAGAACGGTCGTGAATCGCAGAGCAAGCGTCTTGGTATCAAGAAGTTCGGTGAAGAGGCTGTAAAGGCCGGTAATATCATCGTCCGCCAGAGGGGCACTGTCCACAACCCGGGCCGCAACGTCGGTATGGGCAAGGACCACACCCTTTACGCTCTTGTAGACGGTACCGTCAAGTTCACCCGCAAGAAAGAGGACAAGTCCTTCGTTTCCGTCGTTCCTTTTGAGAACTAGGCGGAGGGGATTCCTCAAGTAGTAAAAGAGAGGACCTGCACTCCACCGGAGGGCATGTCCTTTTTTGATTAGATTTCTCCACTCGCTTCGCTTCAGAGTCGAAATGACAGGGAGGCCGTGGAATGACGAAATAGAATATGCTTACACTGAAGTTATTACATGATGATCCGGAGTTTGTGATCCGCAAACTCGCCGTCAAGAATTTCGATGCCCGCGCAATCGTCGAGAACGTCCTTGCGCTGGATGATAAGAGGAAGGCTCTCCAGACCGAGAGCGATGCCCTGCTTGCGCAGCAGAAGAAGGCTGCCGCCGCGATCGGTTCCCTGATGAAAGAAGGAAAAAAGGAGGAGGCAGAGGCCGCGAAGGCCGAAGTCGCCGCCCTCAAGGCCCGCTCCACGGAGCTTCTCGCCGAGGCTGATGCGACCGTCGCCGAGCTCCAGGCCCAGATTGTCCTGCTGCCCAATATCCCTTGTGACCTCGTTCCCGAAGGCAAGAGTGCCGAGGACAACCTGGTGGTCAAGATGGGCGGCGAAGAGCCGAATCTCCCGGAGAACGCGCTTCCGCACTGGGAGCTCGCCAAGAAGTTCGACATCATCGACTTCGACCTGGGTGTCAAGATCACCGGCGCCGGTTTTCCGGTCTACAAGGGCAAGGGTGCCAAGCTCCAGCGCGCGCTCATTAATTATTTCCTCGACCGCAACACGGCCGCCGGCTATCAGGAGGTCGAGCCTCCGGTGATGGTCAATGCCGCATCCGGCTTCGGTACCGGCCAGCTTCCTGACAAGGAGGGCCAGATGTACCATGCCACCGTCGACGATTTCTACATGGTCCCGACGGCAGAGGTGCCAGTGACGAATATCTTCCGCGACGTCATCCTGCCTGTCGACGCCTTCCCGAAGAAGCTGACGGCATATACGCCCTGCTTCCGCCGCGAGGCTGGCAGCTACGGCAAGGATGTCCGTGGCCTCAACCGCCTCCATCAGTTCGACAAGGTCGAGATCGTCCGCATAGAGAAGCCCGAGAACAGCTATGCCGCCCTCGACGAGATGGTCGCCCACGTGGAGAGCCTCGTCAAGGAGCTGGGCCTGCGTTACCGGATCCTCCGTCTGTGTGGTGGCGATATGAGCTTTACCTCCGCCATCACCTACGACTTCGAGCTCTGGAGCGCTGCCCAGGGGCGCTGGCTCGAGATTTCTTCCGTCTCCAACTTCGAAAGCTATCAGGCCAACCGCCTCAAATGCCGCTACAAGGACGAGACCGGCAAGATGCAGCTCGCCCATACGCTGAACGGCAGCTCGCTCGCCCTTCCGCGTGTAGTCGCCGCCCTGCTGGAGGACAACCAGAAGGCTGAGGGCTACATCGAAATTCCCGAGTGCCTCCGTCCCTACACCGGTTTCGACCGGATCGACTAGACCCTGGTATGGAAGGCAGCCGCATTATCCTCGGCATCGACCCCGGGACCCAGCTGTTGGGTTTCGGGGTCATCCGTGCCGAAGGGAAGAAGGCCGAGTATGTCGACATGGGCGTTCTGGACCTTCGCAAGGAGAAGGACGCCTACTCGAAGCTTCGCGCCATCTACGACTGCATTTCCGAGGTCTGCAAGTCCTACCATCCGGACGAACTGGCCGTCGAATCGCCCTTCTATGCGAAGAATGCCCAGGTCGTGCTGAAACTCGGCCGGGCCCAGGGAGCAGCCATCATCGCCGCCCTCGAGTATGGGGTCGCTTCCGTGACGGAATATGCTCCCCGCAAGGCCAAGGAGGCCATTGTCGGCAATGGTGCTGCCTCCAAGGAGCAGGTCTGTCTGATGCTCGAAAAGACACTTGGGGTCAAACTGGAGTCCCGTCATCTCGATGCGACGGACGCTCTCGCCATCGCCCTGTGCCATCATTTTGAGACCTCCCGTCCTGTAGCCGCGGGAAAAGGGAAATGCGGCTGGGAAGCTTTTTTGAAGGAGCATCCCGAAAGAATTAAGTAATTTATTGAATAGCATGTCATTCCGGCGCGATTTTTGCATAATTGCGTCGGTTTATTTTATATGTACGATGCAATCCTCATGCTCTAAAAGATGGGCCGTCACCCTCGCGGCTCTCCTTCTTTCCTTCATTACAGCCTTTGCCCAGCATGTCGACGTCACCGTCCTTCTCCAGGACGCCTCGACGGGTGAAGCCATCAGCTTTGCCACAGTTTCCCTGACGGCCGAAGGCAGTTCCCAGAAGCCCAAATATGCCCTGACCGACAAGGACGGACGCGGCAAAATCGAACGCGTCCGCACCGGCAAATACACCTTCCAGGCCGAGATGATGGGTTACATCACCTTCAAGAAGGAAGTGAGCATCGAGCATGACAAGTCCGATCTCGGCACCATCAAGATGGAGCTGGACAACCGCGTCCTCGACGCCGCGTCGGTCTCCGCTTCCGGTAATCCGGTGATCATCAAGAAGGACACCATCGAGTATAATGCATCGTCATTCAAGGTCAGCGACGACAACATGCTGATCGACCTGCTCAAGAAGCTGCCCGGCATCGAGGTTGACGAAAACGGCACCATCACCTCCGGCGGCAAAGAGGTCAACAAAATCACCATCGGCGGCAAGACATTCTTCCTCGACGATCCCCAGCTTGCCTCCAACAACATTCCGGCGAAGCTCATCGAAAAGGTCAAGGTCGTCAAGAAAAAATCCGAGCAGGCCGAATTTACCGGCATCGACGACGGCGAGGAGGAGACGGTTATCGACCTCAGCGTCAAGAAGGGCATGATGCACGGCCTCTTCGGCAATGCCCAGCTGGGCGGGGGGCACGATCTCCCGAGTTCGCCTCTGACTTTCAACGACGGCGACTGGCGCTATCAGGGTGCCTTCATGGGCGGCCGCTTTACCGATGACAGCCAGATCAGCGTCATCCTCAATGCCAACAATACCAACAACCGCGGCTTCAACGATATCGCCGGCAACATGATGAACTCCATGGGCGGCGGTGGCCGTGGCCGTAACGGTGGCGGCTGGGGCCGTACCAACGGCATCCTTGAGAGCTGGATGGGTGGCGTCAACGGTAACTGGGACCTTTTCGACAAGAAGATGGAGCTCGGCAGCAACTATCTGTATAATGGTACCAATACCGACGTCGAGGAATCTACCTACAAGGAAACCTATCTCGAAGACGGTTCCACGCTCATCTCCAATGATGAAGGCTTCAGCAACCGCAAGACGGGAGGCCACCGCTTAGGCATCCGCCTCGAGCATAAATTCTCCGAGAACACCTCCATTCTCTTCCAGCCTCAGCTCGAAATCGGAAACGGCAATTACAACCAGCTCTCCCGTTTCTCCACCGAAACCCTCGACGCGGCCGGCATACAGAATCCCACCAATGAGGGCTTCTCCCTCAACAGCGGCGACAGCAAGTCGGTGCAGACACGCGGCTTCTTCCTCTTCCGCCAGCGTCTCGGCATCCCGGGCCGTACGATTTCCGCGAACCTCACCTGGAACTTCTCCCGCAACGAGCTCGACTCCTGGAACCAGTCGGTCACGGACACCTATGACGGCGATCCCAGTGTCATCAACCAGCGCATCGACCAGTGCGCCATTTCCCGCAGCCTCGGCTCCCGCATCGTCTACACCGAGCCGCTCGGATATAATCTCTACCTCGAGGCCAGCTACCAGTATCGCTGGAACAAGAACAATACCGACAAGCTCGCCTATAACAGCGGCGACTTGACCGATTACGACATCGCCCAGGCTGCGATGAGGTATTATCGCGAAGGCGAATCGAAGGATGACGACTACAGCAATACCATCCTCAACCGCTACGTCAACCAGAGTGCCGGCCTGGCCCTCATGTATCAGGAAGGCAAGACCCGCGCCCAGCTCGGTTTTTCGGCCAATCCGACCAATACCCACAACGAAACCAACGGCAACAGCTACGACGACAACCGCGTCAACTGGGCCCCGCGGGCGATGCTCTTCTATGATTTCAACGACAACAGCAACATCCGCCTCTTCTATTTCGGCCGCAGTGCGCAGCCTTCGACAAGTCAGCTCATGCCGGTGCTCGACAACTCCAATCCGCTGTCGATGGCTCTCGGTAACCCGTACCTGACCCCGTATTTCAACCACAGCACCCGGAGCGAGTTCGAATACTCCAACAAGAAGACTTTCTTTACCCTGCGGATGAACCTTGAGGGTGGTTATGTCAACGACCCGATTGTCAGCGCCATGTGGTACGACAGCGGCGTCCAGTACTCGATGCCCGTCAACGGCGATGATTCCTACAACGGCAGCGTCCGCGTGATGATCAACACCCCGATCGCCCGCTCGAATTTCTCCATCTCCAATACGACCCGCATCAGCTATTCCAAGTCGGGCAGTTATATCGGATCGGCGGCTGTGACAGGTATTGCCGACAATTATTTCAATGCCGACAGGACGGATTTTGACTACACCCGCTTCCACGCGGAGCAGGATATCGACGCTCTCTTTCTGGCCAATACCACCCAGTCCCTGACCGCGTTCGACCGCTTCCGCGCAACGTATCGCAGCGACAATCTCGAGGTCATCCTCGGCGGTCGCGTCCGTGTCAGCAAGCCCTGGTACTCACTCGATACGGCCAGTGAAAACGCTACCTGGGGTAATTCCGTCACCGGCTCCTTTAACTGGACCGTCGGTCAGACGGGTCTTGAGATCAAGACCGACGCCGACTACAACTGGTACCGCGGCTATACGACGGAGCAGCCTTCCGAGCTGGTCTGGAACGCCCAGATCTCGAAGACCCTCTTCAAGCGCCAGGCGACCCTGACCCTCCGTGCCTACGATATCCTCGACAAGGCCAAGAACCTCACGGTTACCGATGCCTCCAACTACCACAGGGAGGTCCGCAACAACACCCTCGGACGCTACATCATGCTTTCGCTGACCTGGCGTTTCGGTAACTTCGGAAAGGCCCGTGAGCAGATGCGCTCCCGTATGGGCGGTCCCGGCGGATTCGGCGGCGGCCGTCGTCCGTTCTAGGAGATTTCTCGACTTCGCCCTATCGGGCTTCGCTCGAAATGACAAGAGCGGGGCCCGATTGTCATCTCGACCCTGGGGCGAAGCGCGTGGAGAGATCTATTTCGCGACATAGCCCCGCCACTTGTCGATGAGGGCGCGCATGTCTTCGGGGAGGGGAGCGGCGAAACGGAGCATCTGTCCGGTGCGGGGGTGCTCGAAGCCGAGCGTCGCGGCATGGAGCGCCTGGCGGGGACAGAGGGCGAAACAGTTCAGGATAAACTGTTTATATTTGGCATAGATGGTGCCCTGGCGGATTTCTGAGCCGCCGTAGCGCTCGTCGTTGAAAAGGGGATGGCCGGTCATGGCCATATGGACGCGGATCTGGTGGGTCCGGCCGGTTTCGAGCTGGCATTCGACGACTGTGATGTAGCCGTAGCGCTCGAGGACGCGGAAATGGGTGACGGCCCATTTGCCTTTCTCCGGATCGTCGTAGTTGCGGAAGCGCAGGCGGTCGTTGGGGTCGCGGCCGATGTAGCCGGAGAGGGTACCGCTGTCTTCGGCGATATTGCCCCAGACGACGGCGATATACTTTCTCTCGATGGAATGGACGAAGAACTGCCGGGCGAGCTTGAGCTGCGCCTCGTCGTTTTTCGCGACGACAAGAAGGCCGCTCGTATCCTTGTCGATGCGGTGGACGAGAATGCCCATCCTCTCGTCGGCGCCGGGCTCGTCCGCGGCCTGCGACCGGCCGAGATGGAAGGCCAGGGCGTTGACGAGCGTGCCGCTATAGTTGCCATGCCCCGGATGGACCACCATGCCGGCCGGCTTGTTGACAAGGAGAAGATCTTCGTCCTCATAGACAATCTCGAGCGGAATGTCCTCCGGCAGAATCTCCACTCCGCGCCGCTCATAGGGCATCACGAACTGGATCAGATCCTCGGGGCGGATGATCGTGTTGGCCTTCGCTACCTTGCCGTTGACGCGCACATAGCCCATCTTGATGGCGAGCTGGACGCGGTGGCGGGAGGTGTCTTCGGTGTGGGTCGCGATGTATTTGTCGACCCGGATGGGGGCCTGCCCCTTGTCGGCGACGAGACGGAAATGCTCGAAAAGGGGAGCGTCCCCCCCTCCTTCTCCCTCCGCCGGTTCCGCGGCGGTCAGGGCGTCGTCAAACAGGTCGTCTTCCGGGGAAAGCATGCTACTCGGCGGCTCCGGCGGGCTCCAGATAGATGGTGATATTCGCCCCGCGTGCAATGGGGTTCCGGGAAGGCTCGGGACCCTGGCGGCCGACGACGGCCCGGAGCGAGTCTTCATATGTCTTGATGGAACGGTCGAAGCGGGCGGTATAGTTGAGGGAATTGTCGTGGAGGGTGTTGACCGCATCGAGATAGCGTTTGCCGCGGACATCGGGGATGTAGGTGTTGCGGTCGTCTCCGGCGACGCTGAGCACCAGTTCGATGGTGGCGCCGCTCTCGATCAGCTGGCCGGGACGCACGACGCGGCCGCGGTAGCGCTGCTCCAGCACGAGGTTCGAGCCTTCGCTGGAACTCTTGTAGGTCAGTCTGCCGAGCTGGAGACCTTTGGCGGCGAGATTGGCCATCGCCTGGCGGAGGGAAATGTCCTCCAGGTTCGGCATCTTGACTTTTCTCGGGACGAAGGAATTGATGACGATGCTGATATGGCGGCCCTTCTTGACATAGCTGCTGTCCTTGGGCAGCTGGGAGAAGATGGTGCCGGGCTGGAGCCGCTTGTTGTAGACGGAGTCGGTGATAATCAGTTCGACGCCGAGATCATCCGCGATGCGGGTCGCCTCCTCGATGCTCATGCCGAAGAAATCGGGCAGCAGGATCTTTTCCCCGTGCCGCGTATACGACGACAGGAAGATGCCGGCCGAGAGCATGACCACAAGGACGATGCCGACGGCGATCAGCAGGTTCTTGACAATCCAGTTGCCGAAGAAAGCGCGGACCTTGCCGGGCTTTTTCTTTGGCGAAGAAGATGAGGTGGAGGCGTCTTTGTTACTCATTTCCTATATAATATATTTGAGCAGGCCGCCGGCCAGGAGACCGACGCCGGCAATAATCAGCAACAGGCCGAAAACGCGGTTGAGCCAGATGAAGGACTGCACCTTGATCCTCTTGCGGAAAATGCCGAATATGGCAGCGAAGCCCAGCCACCAGAGCACGCAGCCGCCGCTGACCGACAGCAGGATCGGCAGGATGTGGGGGTTGGAAGGCTCGATGTCGACGCTGAAGGCCTTGAACAGCGAGAACATGATCAGGATGGCGCCCGGATTGGAAACACATATGGCTATCGCCTGGAAGAATCCGCTCATCGAGAAGGTCTGGACCTTCTGGGGATCATCTTCGGGGGAGAGCTTGCGGAACGGATTCTTGATGGCCATGTTGACGCCCAGGATGGCGACAATCAGGCCGCCGAGAAGCAGGATGATATTCTCGTTGCGCTCCAGAAAGTCCTGGGTGATGGCGAGGAAAAACACGGCGATGATCGCGTAGATCGTGTCTGTCAGGGCGGCGCCGAGTCCGGTCACAAAGCCTGCTTTGGTGCCATGGCAGAGCGATTTCTGGAGGACCAGGATACCCACCGGGCCCAGCGGAGCCGAGGCGCAGATGCCGATGAGCAGGCCTTTGAATATCGTGTATCCGAGACTCATTCTTGTAAATGTGGTTTTTCCAAGGGAACAAATATAAGGATATTTTCCGGTTTTTGCTATCTTTGTCCCGATGAAAGAAAAAAAGCCCATGCCTGCTACCCGGCCCTGGATGGTCCCGCTGGTACTACTGTCCGCACTGACGGTGCTGCTGCTGTCGCTGCCTTTCCTGTTTCCCGGCAGCGGCATTGCCGCGTTGTTCGCCCTGGTGCCGCTGCTCGCGATGGAGCGGCTCGCCACTCAGTGGAAGATCCGCCGTTTCTGGCTCTGGCATTTCGGGACATTCGTGCTGTGGAATGCCGTGACGACCTGGTGGGTCTGCGAGGCGACCTTCGGAGGCGGGGTTTTCGCGATCCTGGCCAATGCGCTCCAGATGTCGCTCGTTTTCGGTCTTTTCCGTGCGTTTAAAAAGCGCATCGGCGGGGGAGGGGTGCTGCCGTATATCTTCCTGGCGGCGCTTTGGATTGCCTGGGAGCGGTTCTACCTGACCGCCGCGGAGATTTCCTGGCCGTGGCTGGTGCTCGGGAATGCCTTCGCCGGTGACATCGCCCTCGTGCAGTGGTACTGCGTGACCGGGACGCTCGGCGGTTCGCTGTGGATCTGGGCGGTCAACCTGTCGATATTCGGCCTTCTGGTGGCTTATACCGGTGGTGCCTGGCAGCGGTGGAACGGAAAGGCACGCGTCGCGTCCGTCCTGGCTCCGGCCCTTCTCCTGGTGGTTCCTGTGGCCGTTTCACTCGGGATGTGGTATTCGGATGAGCCGGAGGGCGATGGCCGCACGCTTCCGGTGCTGATCGTCCAGCCCAATATCGATCCCTATGACAAATACAAGATGTCGTCGCAGAACACCTACGACGAGAATCTGGTCGATGCGGTGGAGTCTTCGCTCGAGGAGCAGCCGGTGGCGAAAGATGAGGTGCTTCTTGTCGTTGCGCCCGAGACCTTCACCTTCGCTGTCCCGACCGATGATGTGTCCTCCCACCTCACCCAGCAGCATCTTGTCGCTCTGGCGGCCCGTCACCCGGAACTGCGGATGAATATCCTATATGGCGCCAGCACCTATGACCGCATCGACTCCGAGAGGGCGCCATCCCGCACGGCCCAGAAGCTGGGCGGCAAGTATTGGAAAGAGCGTCACAATTCCGCGCTGATGACCGATTCTTCCGGCCGCGTGGACATCTACCATAAGACCAAACTCGTGGTCGGCACCGAATCGACCCCGTATCCCGCCATTTTCGTCCCGATCGACGACTGGCTGGGCGGAGTAATGGCCCGCGATATCGGTCAGGAGCACCGGACGGCGCTGCCGGTCTGTTCCGGCCGGCCCGGGGAAGAGCCCGTCAGGGTAGGCTGCGCCATTTGTTATGAGTCCGTATATGGCGAGTTCTGCACCGAGTATGTGCGGGATGCCGGAGCGGATGTTCTGGCCGTCATCACCAACGACGGCTGGTGGGGCGATTCGCCCGGACACAGGCAACACCTTCGCTACAGTTCGCTCCGTGCCATCGAAACCCGCCGCGCCGTCATCCGCTGCGGCAACACGGGCATCAGCGCCCTGATCGACCGTAAAGGCCGCGTCCTCGCGTCGACGTCCTGGTGGCAGCCCGCCGTTCTTCGCGGCGAAGTGTCCTTGAGCAGCGAACAGACCTTCTTTGTCCGCCATGGCGACATTCCCGGCCGAATCGCCGTCTTTGTCGCCCTTCTGCTCGCTGCGTTTGCGCTGGTGCGGGTCTTCACCGGCAGGAAAGAATCCCGCGTCTGATTTTGCAGATTCCGGAAAAAGCAGTATTTTTGCACTCCCAAAATGCTGAGATATGGTGTAATGGCTAGCACTAGGGATTTTGGTTCCCTCAGTTCAGGTTCGAGTCCTGATATCTCAACAACAAAAGCCCGGTCATCCGGGCTTTTGTTGTGAGATATCCCTGTCTGATTCATTGAGGGGGCGGACCCCCTCAAACACCCCTGAGTCGCTTTGCTCCGTTGCCCGGTTGTCCGGGCTTTTGTTGTGAGATATCCTTGTCTGATTCATTGAGGGGGCGGACCCCCTCAAACACCCCTGAGTCGCTTTGCTCCGTTGCCCGGTCGTCCGGGCTTTTGTTGTGAGATATCCCTGTCTGATTCATTGAGGGGGCGGACCCCCTCAAACGCCCCTGAGTCGCTTTGCTCCGTTGCCCGGACATGACCGGGCTTTTTTGTCGCGGGGCGCGTTGACAGCCAGAGTGCCGTAGAATGGCGATTCTCTGTCAACGCGCGGCGGCTTTTGGCGAAATAGGCCGTTTTCGGCTGCGCGTTGACACGAAATGTCCATTCTGTGCATTCTACATGTCAACGCGTTCTTGCCTAAGTGGCGGTTTTCTATAAAACGGCAGAAATGACGCAGACAAAGGAAGAATCGTTGTAATTATTATAATAATAAAATGTGACTTTTGCGGCAAATAAAATTTCACGAAATGCACAAAGAATTGACACGCTCAAAGTACAGCGAACCATTCGCCAGAGTTGTCCTCACATCGATCGAATACTCGTTTACGGCTTCTGAAGAGGGCGAGGCCACGCTCGAAGACTATGAGTCCTATGACATTTTCGAATAAAAGCAGTCATTGATGAAAACCATTAACCACATCCTTATCAAGAATCCCTACGATGCTCCGGAGACGCAGGTTCTGACGATCCGGACCGATCGGGTGATTGCGGCTTCCGAGACCGCGACTTCTGAGACCGCGACCCACGATGATTATGATGCAATAGACCTTTTCGAATAAAACAATTCCAATTATGAGAAGACCAGAAATATTAGCTATGGTTGCGCTGGCGGTGCTCGCATCGGCTTGCGCGAAAGAAAATGAGCAGGATATCCAGCAGCCGGAGACTCCGCTCGGACCGAACACCATCGTTTTTAAAGCCGAAGCTCCTACCCGTACTGCGATCGACGCCAATGACGAAGTCGTATCCTGGGAAGCTGGTGACGAAGTTAAGTTCGTCTGGGCAGGCGGTTCAGCGACTGCTACAGCATCCTCTTCGGGCAGCAGCACCACCTTTACAGTAGAACTCGGAGCCGAGGCTACCGAGGTCTATGCCATCTATCCCGCATCTGCCGCAGGCAGTTATAGTGATGGTAAAGTAACGGTCCATTATAGCGGTGCCAGAGAGGACGGCTCTTTTGCTGCCAATGATATCTGCGTAGCAAAGGCCGTCAAGACCGAAGATGTCTGGGGCACATCACTGGCGTTCAAGAATGCTGCCTGCATTCTTAAGATTGGCGTTACCAGCAGCGATATCGTCAAAATCCGGGTTGAGGCCGTAGGCGGAGAAGAAATTTCCGGAGCCTTCGAAGTGAGCATGGACGGCAGCGGTAATCCTGTCGTTGGAGATGCAGTGGGCGTACCGGGAACAATGTCCCGTATGGATGTTTCCGGCCCCGGGAACTATTATATCCCCATCAAGCCGGGCGTCACGCTGACCAACGGCTTCCGCGTGAGCCGTTTCATCGGTGAATCAGATCAGGTGACTCCGTTCTATTATAATGGAGAGTTTACAACGACACGTGGCCAAATCATCAAAATCGCTGATATCGATTCTCATGCAGGTCAGTATTATGTAACCCCGGACGGAGCAGGCTCCAAGGCCGGTCAGAGCTGGACCAACGCCATGTCCGCCGCCCAGTTCAAAGAGTTCGTGGAAGATCAGGACAACTACTTCTTCCTCAGGGGTTCGACCTTCCATTTCTCCGCGGAAGAGTTCTCTTTCGGTGACGACTATGTAAAGCCGAATTATCCGGATCACGGCAATGTCAATTTCACCATAGAGGGAACTGTTACCGCTTCGGATACCACGACCTTCCTTGGCAGGACTGCACTCTCTGGCACTACCGCCGGCGTACTGTGGCCGCAGGCAAATTCTTACCTTACCGTCAAGAATGTCAAGTTCACGGGCACCAATGGCGCATCCAATGCTTCCGTCATCCGTATCAATAACGGCGCAGTGGAAGTGAATCTGGATCACTGCTATTTCAGGAACAACAGCACTTCTGGCAACGGCGGGGGGATTTCCCTGTTCAACTCTGCCACTTTGAACATTACGAACTGCTCGTTCTCCAACGGCACCTGTGCCGGCGGAATTGTACACGTCAACAATGGCAGTGCGGTTGTAAACATCTCTGACAGTGAAGCCAAGTTTTTCACCAAAAATGCCATTTATGCCCAGAATTGCGCATCACTGACTGCGACTAGGGTAACGTTCAGGGATAATAACGACGCCGGTGAATACGGTGCCGCTGCTTATGTTACTGGAAGCGGAACCGTCACTTTCAACGATTGCGACTTTATCCGGAATTACTCCACTACACAGGGCGGAGCCATCTGCGTTAACGGGACCGGTGTCACCACCACTTTCACGGATTGTGAGTTCATTGACAACTGGTCTGATGCGAAAGGCGGCGCAGTGATGATTGAAAGCGGAAATGCCAATACCACGTTCACAGGTGGCAAGTTCCAGGGCAACCACGCCGACGGTGCCCATAATACAAATGCCGCCGGTGCAGCTATTTATGCGACAGGTTCCGGTGTGAAGGTAAGCTGTACGGATGTGCTGTTCAAAGAGAATTACAATTATGTCGGCACAAACACCTATTCCGGCGGTATCCTCCGTATCCAGCAGGAAGGCGGAGAAGGATACTTCAACGGATGTGTGTTCGACGGCAACTGGACAAACCGCGAGAACTCCAACAACAGCCCTTGCGCAGCCATCGTCAACTGCCGCGTAGGTGATGTCAAGTATTACTTCAACGCCTGCGAATTCAAGGAGAACACTTCCGGAGTAAGCAACGATGCAGGCAGATATGGCGGTCTGAGGGGAACAGTCTTCGCCACTTTGGCCGGCTGCACCTTCGCTTTCAACAACTGCTCCTTCCACGACAACTACGGCGGACGAAACAGCGACGATATCAGCTGGATCGGCATGGATAATGCAAGCAGCACCCTGATTCTTGCAAACACCACCATCGCAGGTGACAATTACCGCGCTCCTGAAACCGGAGCAGGAAGAAAGAACAACTGGGGCGTCATCAAGTTCCAGAATACGGGTAATTATTATTTCCTCAACAGCATCGTCTGCTCACTGGATCCGGTAGGAAACAGCTTCTGGGTTAACGGAGACATTATGGTTGATGGGGTAACCAAGATATCTGCTGGCGGACCGAAGCTTCCTGTATACTGCTGGTACAGCAAGATTTCCAAGGAAGGGGACAACCGTACCGCCTGGACAGAAGACACCGGTTCCGGCCACGACTACTATGCCACCTCCGCGAGCTTCGGAAGCTGGACCATGCCTTACATCTGGAACGGCACCCTCACCGGCACGAACAGCGGCATGTTGGCGGCAACGGCCGATGTCAACACCGAAATCCAGAATGCTGACGCCGACTTCTACGCCTGGCTAAACAGCATCGGAGCCCTCGGCAAGGACATCAACGGCAATAGCCGCGGCGCCACTTCCTGGCCCGGCTGCTATCAGAACTAGTTTCTGGCAATACACCTAAGTGAAACGGCCCCGGCATCACGCCGCGGGCCGTTTCTCTCTATTATTATTTTGCCGTTCTAAGTATTATTTGTACATTGCGAAAAATTTCGCAACGAAAAATTTCGCAACATGCAGAACCCATTCAAATTCGGATCGCTTGTCGATGGAGAATATTTCACTGACAGGAAGAAAGAGCGCGCTTTCCTTAAACAAATAATCGACAGCCCTAATCACGCTGTAATCATAAGTCCCAGACGTTTCGGGAAGAGTTCTCTTGTGGCTGAAACACTCAAAAACGAGGAGCGCGAAATCATTTCTCTTAATATTCAATCTGTCACAAGTTCTATCAAACTGGCTGAAGCGCTATATAGAAAATACTTCATTAATCATCCTGTTGCGAAAGCCAGGCATTATATGTCTCATCTGCGGATTATTCCAACCATCACTATTAATCCGCTCACGAATTATCCGGAAGTGGCATTTATGCCTTCCGTGAATCCTCAGGTGGTTTTGGAGGACGTTTTCGCCTTGCTGGAAAAAGCAGGTGAAAAAAAGAGGCTTATCGTTATTTTAGATGAGTTCCAAGATATTCTGATGTTAGATAAAGACCTGGACAAGATTCTTCGTTCCATCATGCAGGCGCAGAAGAATATCAACTTTATTTTAATGGGAAGCCAGGAAGATATGATGAAAAAGATATTCCTGCGCAAAAAATCACCGTTCTATCATTTCGGCAGCACAATCTATTTAAATACGATACCGGAATCGGATTTTTCAGACTTCATTGAAAAACGTTTGCCCGTCGGATATTTAGGAAAGGGAATACCCAAACGCATTTTAGATTTTACACGTTGTCATCCTTATTATACCCAGCAACTTGCCTTTCAAGTATGGTTTGAATGTCAACAGGGCATATCCGACAAAGATGTAGTTATAGTATCAATAGACGATATTGTCAACGCACACGATTTCGATTACTCCCGACTTTGGGAATCAATGAATAATACAAACAGACAAGTCCTTTTGAAGCTTGCTATGAGGGATGAATCGCCACTTGAAAACCGCGAGTTACCATCCAGCACTATATTCAGCGCATTGAAACGTATGGTCAGTTCGGGAATTCTTATCAAGAATGGGAAGTATGTATTTGACGACCCCTTCTTTAAACTTTGGGTCCAAAGACTGTAAAATACGGAATCATCATAATATCGTACCATATTGTTTTAATAAACATGTGCGGCTCGTTTTATTTTTGTTTTTTGCAAAGTATCTCTTCACATTCAAATTTTGAACAATGCTGAAACGAGCCTTCATACTGTTGTCCCTCCTCCTCCTGCCCGGGCCGCTCGCAACCACGGCCGGGGCTAGCGCAGATACACTGACGGTCGCGTCCTTTAACATCCGATTCCTCGACGATTACCGGCCGGACTACGATTATAAGTTCGGGGGACAGCCCTGGGGCGTCCGGAGGCCTGCCGTCAAGGCTTTTTTCCAGCAGAATGACATCGACATCGCCGGGCTCCAGGAAGTGCGCCGGACGCAGGCGGCCGATCTGGAGGAAGACCTGGGGGACGAGTGGTTCATCTATTGCCCGGGGCGCCTGAGCGGGGGAAAGATGGTCCGCACGTCCGACGAATCCACGGGCGTGATGTTCCGCCGGTCCCGCTTCCGTCTTCTCGGCCACGGATGCTTCTGGCTGAGCGAGAGCCCCACCGACACCGCTTCGGTCCGAACGGGGCAGCACAACCCCATCATCACCTCCTGGCTCCATCTGGAGGACAGGGGCGGCAGCGACCTGTGGTTCTTCTCGGCCCACATCAGCTGGTCGGTAGAGGAGAATCCGTCTCTTCCGGACCAGGAAGTAGAGACGCTCCTTGCCGAAATGGAGAAGCTGACCGGCCTTCGCAGGGCGGATTTCAGGGCCGCTCCCATCTTTCTCGTCGGAGACCTCAACAATTCCCCTGAGGAGTCCGCCATCAAGACGCTGAAAGGAGTGTTCCGGGATGCCCGAACCAGCTCTCCGGAGACGAAATCCACGGACAGGAAGACTTTCCATAACTGGGGGAAGGAGAAAGGCTCCGGCATTATTGATTATATCTTCTATGGGGCGGGAAAGCCTGTGGAGTATGTTGTGGACGATGCCAGCTATGATCCGGAAGTGAAGTTCATCTCCGACCATTATCCCATTCTTTTCCGGTTTTCCCGCACCCCGGACAAGTATTGCCTCACTCCTTCGGCGCCGGTTAAGCCGCGTTACAACGGTCCCGCGGTGCTGGGCGCAAGGCCCGGCCATCCCATTTATTTCCGCCTGCCCTTCTCCGGAGAACGGCCCATGAAGTACAGTGCCTGCCACCTTCCAAAGGGACTTACGCTTGACCGCGAAAGCGGCGTCGTGAGCGGCAGCGTTCAGAAGGCAGGGGAGTACACCATCACCTGGAAGGCCCGGAACGCCTCCGGACGCGGCAAGGGGAAGATGGTCCTTAAGATAGGGGATGCCATCGCCCTTACCCCTCCTATGGGATGGAACAGCTGGAATTGCTGGGGGCTGGAAGTCTCGCAGGAAAAGGTCCAGGCTTCGGCCCGGGCGCTCATCGAAAGCGGCCTCGCCGATTACGGATACAGCTACATCAATATCGACGATGCCTGGCAGGCCTCAGAGCGCAGCAGTGACGGGACTCTTCTTCCCAATGAGCGATTCCAGGACATCGCCGCCCTCGGGGACTGGCTCCACGGGAACGGCCTCAAGCTGGGCATTTATTCTTCGCCGGGCGACCGCACCTGCGGAAAGTACCTGGGTTCACTGGGACACGAGCAGCAGGATGCCGACACCTGGAACGCCTGGGGCGTGGATTATCTGAAATACGATCTTTGCGGCTACCGGGACCTCCTAAAGGAAATGCCGGTGGTCGGGCGGGAAGAGCATATGAAGCCGTATCTGGTGATGAAAGAGGCGCTTCTTAAGCAACCCCGGGATATCTGCTATTCCATCTGCCAGTATGGCCTGGAAGATGTCTGGACCTGGGGAGAGGAGGCCGGCGGGAACCTGTGGCGCACGACCGGAGACCTGTGGGACAAGTGGGACCGGGTCGTCCGGATCGGATTTGTCAAGCAGCGTCCGGCGGTGTCCTATTCCGGTCCCGGCCATTGGAACGACCCCGATATGCTGGTGGTCGGCAAGGTCGGCTGGGGAGAGGGACTCCGGGACAGCCGGCTCCGCGCCGATGAGCAGTATACTCACGTCTCGCAGTGGGCTCTCCTGGCCGCTCCGCTGATGATTGGCGGCGACCTCTCATGCGTCGATGAATTCACACTCAACCTGCTCTGTAACAACGAGGTCATAGCCGTCGACCAGGATCCTTTGGGAAAGCAGGCCAGCTGCCTGTGGGAAGATGAAACGCTGCAGGTGTGGGGACGCCCCCTGTCGGACGGATCCTTCGCCGCAGGCATATTCAATATGGGGGAACGCGAGGTCGGGATCGATGTCGCGGAGATTCTCGGGAAGGCGGGTTACGACCATATCAGTTCCTGCCGTGACCTGTGGCGGCAGCAAGCATGTCCCGGGAAGCTTTCCATTCCCTCTCATGGCGTTGTCCTTGTAAAATTCCAGACCCATTGAAGCTGATGAAAAAGCACCTTATCCTCATCCTGACGGTATTGCTGCCGATGTGGTCGGCTCCCCTGCGCTCGCAGGGATGGCAGACCGCGCAGCTGGACATGCACGCGGGGCTGTCAGACAACTGCGTCAACGACCTTCTGGTGGATTCGAAGGGTTTCCTTTGGGTGGCGACCAACGCGGGGCTCGACTTCTATGATGGCTACAACATGGTGGGAGTGCCCTTCCCTGATGCCGAGAACCAGGTGCAGCCGACCGTACATCTGTTGGCAGAGGATCCTTCCGGCACGGTGTGGGCAGGCACATCGGATGGCTTGTACCATATCGACAGGAACTGTCTTGAAATGCGCCATTTCGCCTGTCCGGAACTGGATGGAATCCCTATCCGGCAGATGTGCTGCAGCGGGGATGGCATCCTTTGGATAGCCCCGAAAGGCAGCAGTCTTGTCCGCATCCAGACCTCCAGCGGCCGGGTTTCCACACTCCCGATAGTCGTCAGCACCATCTCCAGTTGTACCAAGGGTGGCGTATTCATGATATCCGGGGGCGGCCAGCTCTATGGCTCACCCGATGGGACGACTGATCCGGAGTGCATTTCTTCGGATCCGGATTTCGCCAGGGGCTTTTCCCGCATGGCCTGTGCCGGAAAGTACCTTTTCCTGTCGGTGGAAAAGGGTGAGGCTTATGCGTATGCGCTTGAGAGCGGGGAACTCCGGCCCCTTCCTTTTGTGCAGAGGATGAGGGATGCCGTTTCCCATCCCTCCGGGGACTGCTGGATTGCTTCGCGGGACGGAATCCACGTGCTGGACAGTACGCTGACCCAGACGCGTATTCTGCGCCCGTTCCACGACAACTCCTTCCGCTGTCTTGTCGAGGACCGGCAGGGTGGGCTATGGGCTGGTACTCTCTTCGAAGGTCTGGCGCATATCACGCCGGACCGGCTCCAGTTCCGCCACTATAGCGATGCTTTTGCCGCAGGCCGTTTCAAGGCACGTGATTTTGCTGAAACGCCGGACGGGCGAATCTGGATCGGGACCGACACCAAAGGCGTTCTGTGTCTGAATCCCGGGGATGGGGGAGAGCGTGCCGCGGGTCAGTTCTTCCCGGGCCGGAATGTAACGGGCCTTATGGCTGAAGGATACCGGTTATGGGTGGGGACCATCGATAATGACATGCCGGTCACCCTTCTCGATATGGAAACGGGAAAAACGACGGCCTTCCCGGATGCCGGAATGTCGGCATATGCTTTTTGCCGCGACGCGGACGGACGGCTCTGGATTGGCGGGAAAGACTGCTTTATCGTAGGGCGGGATTATCCCGGAGGCCGATTTGAGCGGGAGGTTTTCATTCCCTGTCAGCAAGTATGCCGGATCCTGTGTGCCTACGGCGGTGACGTGTGGGTGGCCAGCATCAGCGGGCAGATATTCAGCTACAAGGCGCATGCTTTCTCGACATACAGGTTGCCGGTCTCCAATATCCTGACCGATATCTGCGAGGGTGAGGACGGACGCATTTTTGCCATTTCGGAAGGCAGCGGGCTGTGGGAATTCAATCCGGCCCAGGATGCTTTCCAGGCGGTCGGTGCGGCTGAAGCGAGACTCCTGAGGATCACCCGGGAAAGCGACAGCCCCCTTCTCTGGGTTACCGGAGCGCACGGAATCCATATCCTGAATCCTTCGGACAACATCCAGATGCCCGTCATTCCCATCGATGAGCTGGGAATCGACAGCTTCAATTACTCTTCCAACTATATCGCATCGGACGGCACGCTATATGCCGGCACCTCAGATGGTTTCATCTCCTTCTCGGCACGGCGGATGCGGGAGGATACCCGGGTGGGAAATGCTCCCGTAGTCTCTTCCATCCACATCCTCTCCTCGTCAGGAGAAAAGGAAGGGGCGCGTTTCATCCGTCCTGCCACCCTTAATCTCGGCAGAAAGGCCCGCTCGTTCGAGGTCAATGTATCCTGCCTGGATTATGAGCGTTTCCCGAGTAAGTCGCTGCTGTGGAAGATTGACGGATATAATGAATGGACGCGGATCGACGGCGGCTCCTTTACGGTGTATGATCTGCCGGCCGGCCGTTGGACCCTCCGTGTCAAGGCCCTGTCCCTGTCCGGGGAAGAAAGCCCGGAAGCGGTTCTGCCGCTGATTGTCAAGCCACCGCTGCTGCTGAGTCCTGGCGCTATCCTTATTTATATCGTATTGCTGATTCTTCTGGCCGTCGGTATCGGCATCTATTCCGACCGCCGAGCCAAGGCGAAAGCCGAACGGGAGCATGAGCGCAAGCTGCTCGCATCGAAAATGGACTTCCTTACCTCCATCGCCCACGAAATCCGTACGCCGCTTTCGCTGGTCCAGATTCCGCTGGAGGCCCTGATCCGGAAATTCTCCACCTCGCCTGACGGCTCGGTCCAGGAGAACCTCGACATCATGCGGCGCAATTCCCTCAAGCTGACCGTTCTCATCAACGAACTCCTGGACTTCCGGAAGCTCACCGACTCCACCTTCCAGGTCCATCCGGAGTTCCTGGATATCCGCAGCATCCTGAAGGATGCCCACCGCCGGTTCCATCCGATGTTCCTGCAGGAGGGTAAGACTCTGTCATTCAGCGTTCCCGATGCCGCTGTCTACTGCGAAACGGACGTCCGTTCGCTCGGGCGCATCTTCGACAACCTGCTCTCCAATGCCCTCAAGTACTCTGCCCACCGCTCTTCGATGGTCCTGTCGGTGAACGGGCAGGATGCGGTCGTACGTGTAGAGAACGATGGGACGATTCTTCCGGAAGAAGTCCGGGAATTGATCTTCAAGCCGTTTTATCGTCATGAGGACGACGCGTCAGCCAATGTCGAAGGGACCGGGCTGGGGCTGTCGACCAGCCGGCAGTTCGCCACCCTGCTCGGCGGATCACTGACAATGGACGATGACCTTACGACCAACCGCTTCATCTTTACGATACCGTTAGCCTCTCAGGAGGAGCCTGCGGCGTCACTGCCGGTGGTGGAGAGCAAGGACCGCTCCGTGATGGTGGTCGAGGACGACAAGGATATGGCCCGCGTCATCGGGGATATCCTGAGCGAATCCTATAACATCATTTATGCGTCCAACGGTCGTCTGGCGCTCGAAAAGATTGAAGCCGGTTCTTCGCCGACACTCGTGGTGTCGGACGTGATTATGCCCGAGACTGACGGCATTGCGCTGACGAAAGCCCTTAAGGGAAATCTCGCCACCAGTCATATTCCGGTCATCCTGCTCTCGGCCGAAGTCCCGGACGTGTTTATGCAGGAAGGGCTGGAGGGCGGAGCGGATGCCTATCTGGAGAAGCCGTTCTCTCCGAAGAAACTGCGGAGCACGGTCGACAACCTGATCGAGAACCGGCGGAGAGTATACGAATTCTATGTCTCGTCGCTGCCTTCCGGCGGAGAGCTTCCCAGCGGCCGGGTATCCGCGATGGAGCAGAAGTTTCTCCGGAGCATCCAGGAATATGTTTCGGCCAATCTGAGCCGGACCATCACACTGGACGAAATGGCCGAAGTGGTCTGTCTGTCGCCGTCTACCTTATATAAGAAGATGAAGGAGTATGCCGACATCTCCCCGATGGAATATGTCATGAAGATGCGTCTCAACAAGGCGGTCGAGCTGCTCAAGGACGATTCTGTGTCGGTCCAGGATGTCGCAGTCGCCGTCGGTTTCAACACCCATTCCTTCTTCTCCGAATGCTTCAAGCGGGAATTCGGAATGACTCCGCGTCAGTGGCGGCTCCGCAATGTCGTCAAGGTAACAAAGGGCAAGTAATCTTGCCGTACGGGCTGAAATAGATAATCGTTGCAATTCTTGGAGATATCGGTATAGCAGATAGGCCGTTTTCGGATTATTTTTGCAAAAAAAGAAATCCGGATATGCAACGTTTATTCACATCCTTGCTTTTTGTACTGCTGGCCGCAACCGGTTTTGCCCAGACGCTGACGGTTTCCGGCGTCGTCAAGGACGCCGCGACCGGAGAGCCCGTCATCGGCGCCGGTGTCATGGTCAAGGGCGCTTCCGGTGGAACGACGACATCCATCGACGGAGAATTCTCCATATCCGCCGCCCTGGGGCAAACGATCACGGTTTCGTCTCTCGGGTATGAAGAGTACAGCTTCAAAGTAACAGGCCCCGGGCCGGTCCCGATAGCTCTGACTCCGGCATCGGAGTTTCTGGAAGATGCCATCGTCGTGGGATACGGCAGCGTGAAAAGAGCCAACCTGACCGGCGCCGTGGACCAGGTATCTTCGGAAGTTTTTTCCGGACGTCCTTCCTCGAACACCACCCAGATGCTGGTGGGCGCCATCCCGAACCTGAATATTTCGCTCTCAGACGGTAAGCCCAGCCGAAGCGCCGACTATAACATCCGCGGTACCACCTCCGTCGGTGGCGGCGGAAATGCGCTGGTGCTGATCGACGGCGTAGAAGGGGACCCGGCCCTGTTGAATCCGGACGACATCGAGAGCGTCTCGGTGCTGAAGGATGCCGCGTCAGCTTCCATATACGGTTCCCGTGCCACTTTCGGCGTCGTGCTCATCACCACGAAGGGCGCTTCGGGCGAAAGCGGGAAATTCAATTTCAGCTACAATGAGAATTTCTCCTTCCTTTCGCCCTCCAATCTGCCGAACGTTATCGATGACGGCTATGTTTATGCGTCCTTGTTCCGGGATTCGTGGTACAACTACTACGGAACCATGCCGTCCGGCTTCAATTCCCTCATGGATTTTTCCCAGGCCTGGCTGGACGAGTTTCTCCGCCGCAAACAGAAGGGCATCAAGGAGGAGGTGGATATCGACGAGAGCGGCCGGTATGTCTATTATGGAAACACGAACTACTACAAGGTAATATACAAGCCGTATACGATGGCCCGGACCCACAATGTTTCGCTAAGCGGCACTTCCGGGAAAATCGACTATTATGTTTCCGGTCGTATCTACAAGTACGACGGTATCCTGAACTTCAATCCGGATGAGTACTTCACCTCCGCACTCCGGTCCAAAATCACAGCCCGTCCGTTCGAATGGCTGAAAATCTGGGAGAACCTTTCGTTCAGCTACGACAAAAACCACATCCCTGCCAACCACAACCAGAACAACTCCGGCCAGTACCTGCGCAGTATTCAGGACTGCGGTTTCCCCTGCTTCCCCATCTGGAACCCCGATGGCACCTTCACCAAGAGCGGTGCCAGGGCGATCGGCGGTCTGGTGACAGGAAAGAACTACACCGACAAGCTTCGCAACACACTCACCTCCACGACGGGACTCCGGGCCGAGTTCTTCGACCACTCGCTGCGCCTGAATGCTGACTTCTCCGTCAAGACCAATTGGGAGAACCAATTCAAGAAGAATACGATGGTCTACTATAGCGAGGCCCCCGGGGAGATTACCTGGGTCGGAACGCCCGGCGTGAACGACTATATCCAGGAAACCTGGTACCGGGGCCTGTATATGTCCACCAACGTCTATTCCGAATACGCTAAAGTGTGGAACGGGAAGCACGACGTCAAGGTCCTCGCCGGTTTCAACGGGGAACAGTCCTCGGGCAAAACCTTCCAGATGCTGCGCTACGGCCTTATCTCCGAAGATGTCGAATCTATCAACATGGCGATGGGTGACAATTTCTCCGAATATTCCTACGAGGGACGCTGGAAAACCGCCGGTGTGTTCGGCCGTATCAATTATGCCTTCGACGAGCGCTACCTCTTCGAGCTGAACGGCCGATACGATGGTTCTTCCAAGTTCCCCACCAACCAGCAATGGGGTTTCTTCCCTTCGGCTTCGGCCGCCTGGAGAGTGTCCAAGGAGCCCTGGTGGCACATCAGCCCTGCGATCATCTCCAACCTCAAGATACGCGGCTCCTGGGGCGAGCTCGGCAACGGTAATGTCTCGGAGTACTCGTTTATCGAGCGATTCGGCTTCACGAACCTGAGCAACGTCATCGACGGTCAGGGGAAAAGGCGCATCACGAACGTCCCCAGCCCGATTCCTGACAACCTCACGTGGGAAACCTCCCGTACGGTCGACGGCGGTTTTGACGTGGGCTTCTACAATGGGAAAATCAATCTGACCGGCGACTATTACGTCCGCAACACCCTGAACATGTACACCGTAGGCCCGAGCCTGCCGGATACATTCGGTACCAGCGCACCCAAGGGCAATTACGCCGACCTGATTACCCGCGGCTTCGAACTGTCCCTCAGTTACGACGACTCCTTCCCGCTTTTCGGCAAGAGTCTCAACTTCGGCTTCAAGGCCACCCTGGCGGACAACCGCTCTTTCATCACCCGCTACAACAACCCTTCCAAGGCTCTCAGCGACTACTATGAAGGGCAGGAAATCGGCGAGATCTGGGGATACCAGTTCGTCGGATTCTTCGAAAGCCAGGACCAGATCGACAATTACTACGGCGAGGGAGACCCTTACGTCAACAAGATTATCCAGTACAACAACGGATATGTGTCAAAGCCCGGCGACGTGATTCTCAAGGACCTTAACGGCAACCACCAGGTAGACAAGGGGGCCCAGACCGCCGACGACGCCGGCGACCTGGTCGTTATCGGCAATAAGCACCCGCGCTATCATTATTCCTTCTCGCTGAACCTGGATTGGAACGGATTCTTCGCTTCCGCCATGTTCCAGGGCATTGGCAAGCAGGACTGGTATCCGAGCGGCGAGTCCATCATCTGGGGCCAGTATCACCGTCCTTACGGCAACGCCCTTGCCTGGACCGTCAACAATGCCTGGACCCCGGAGAATCCGGATGCGTACCTTCCGAAATACAGCGGATACTACCGCATCTTCTTTACCAGCCAGCACAAAGTCGACCGCTATATCATGGACGCTTCCTACCTCCGCCTCCAGAATCTCCAGATCGGCTGGAACCTGCCGCAGAAATGGGTAAAGAAGATAGGTCTCAACGGGGCAAGCATCTATTTCTCCGGTGAAAATCTCTACACCTGGTCTCCTCTCTACCGGCTTACCACCGACGTGGATGTGGTCACGGCGACCCATGGTTCCGATGTGGACCTCGGAAACGGCGTTGACAACTTTGGCGACGGCAACAGCCTTACATCCCTCCGCACCTTATCGCTGGGAGTAACCATCAAAATCTGACGGATATGAAAAAGAGAACAGCATATTTCGTATTTTGCGCATCGCTTGCGCTGAGCCTTTCATCCTGCTCCCTGGAGGAATTGCCGGTAACCTCCGGCAACCGGACCATCGTCTTCGGCTCCGCCCAGGGCCTGGAGTCATACGCGTTGTCGTTCTACCAGCAACTACCGTCCCTGAGCAGCCTGAGCGCGAGGGAGGGGACCAGCGATTACGCGGTGGCCAAGAACGTTAGTCAGTTCTACACCGCCACCTACAGCGCGGAAACTCCGACTTCCTGGGGCTGGGGCAACCTCCGCAAAGTGAATTACTTCATTGACGGAATCCACAGCGAGGACTGCACCGTGTCCCAGGAAGACAAAGACCATTTCGAGGGCCTTGCCCGCTGGTTCAGGGCGTATTTCTACTACGACAAACTGTTTACTTACGGCGGCGTACCCTGGTTCGACCATTGCCTTAAGAACGACGAGCTGGACGAGATGTACAAGAACCGGGATTCGCGCGACGTGATTATCGGCCATATCATCGAAGACCTGGATTTCGCTGCCGAGCACATCCGCACGACCTCTTCGGTCGGGAATACCCGTATTTCGAAGAATGCCGCCTATGCGCTCAAGAGTCGCGCCTGCCTGTGGGAGGCCTCCTGGCGGAAGTATCATAACCTGGAGACTCCGGAGTGGTCGGCGGAAAAGCTCTACCGCCTCGCTGCCGAAGCTGCCAGGGTAATCATCAGCGATCCGATGGTCGAGCTCAACACGGCGGTTTGCCCGGATGCCTACATGTCGGACAATCCCTCCCTGGGGGCTTACAGAAGCCTGTTCTATTCGAAGGATATCCTGACCAATGAGGTGATCCTCGGCGTACAGGCCTCGTTGGAGGATCTCGTGACCGGAGATGCCAACTATTACTGGAATTCGGCATCGTACGGTGACTGTATGTGTATGTCGAGGGCATTTGTCTTTACCTACCTCTGCACGGACGGCACTCCTTTTACCGACAAGCCCAAGTACAAGGCCATCAATTTCATCAACGAATTCAATAACCGTGACGCCCGTCTCGCCCAGACCGTCAAAGGTCCCCGCTACGAGATTGCAGGCGGCGGATGGAGGGACCGCAGGCCGAATATCGTGGACGGTGTCGCCATTACCGGCTACCAGGTCATCAAATTCGTCGAAGACGCTACCGCCAAAAACGGAACATCCAAGAATGAAAACTCTCTTCCCGTCATCCGTTACGCCGAGGTGCTGCTCAATTATGCCGAGGCCATGGCCGAGCTCGGGGAACTGACCGATGCCGACTGGGCCGCTACTATCGGTGCCCTGCGCCTTCGCGCCGGATTCCAGGACAAGCCCGGCGTGACCTCGTCCAAGCCTACGGCCATTGATCCCTACCTCCAGGAGACCTTCTATCCCGATATCAACGATCCCGTGATTCTGGAGATCCGCCGGGAACGGGCGATCGAACTCGTCTTCGAAGGCTTCCGTGCGGATGACCTCAAGCGCTGGAAGGAAGGAAAGAATTTCGAGAGGGTGCCCTGGACCGGGCTCCATGTTCCTACGCTGGATGCCCAGTTCGCCGTGAATTACGACGAAACCAATGATTTTTACTTTACCTACAAACCCTACGCGGATGTTCCGAGCTATGCCCAGAACAAATACGTCCCCGTCTATACGGACGAAGATGCCGAACAGGGCCTCCGCCTGGACGAGAATCCCGACGGTGGATATGATCCCCGCTACGAGGTGGTCGTCAAGCGCGTCTGGTTTGACGATGACCGGCAGTATCTCTATCCCATTCCTGCCGAGGTGATCCGTGAGTATCATAACCGCGGATACAAACTGGACCAGAACCCCGGATGGTAAACATAACACTCCAAGCGATGAAAACACTGAAAAATATTGCAACTCTGCTTTCTGTGCTGCTGCTGATTCCCTCTTGTTATCACAGCGAGCAACTGGATTACAGTAACTGGTATACGGTCGAAACAGACGACGGTGAGCCGCTTCCTTCCGAGGACATCAACGGCCTGATGATCATGTCTTCCAACGTTCGTTTCTATTCGGCACGTGACAAGGCGGATGATCCCGACACGGGAGACCGTGACTGGGAAGTGAGAAAGTACGGCTACTTCCAGATGGTCAATACCATGCAGCCTATTGTTATGGGTGTCCAGGAGGCCGAGATGAATCAGGTGACCGACATTATCGCCAACTGCAAGGGCTACTCTTACGTCGGCGTCGGCCGCAATGACGGTGCCCAGAAGGGTGAATCCACGTCGATTATCTACAAAACAGACGAAATCCAGGTCGATGAATGGGGAACGAAATGGCACTCGGAAACGCCCGACACCCCTTATACCTGGTTCCCTGAGATGAGTCCCTACTCGCCCAGGACGCATACCTGGGCCATCCTGACGGTCAAGGAAAGCGGGCGCAGGTTCTTTTACCTGAACACCCACCTGAGCCTGGATGCGGAAGCGCAGCCAAGAGAAGTGGCGCTGATTCTGCAGACCGTGGAGGAGAAATGCCCTCCCGGACTTCCTGTCGTGCTTTCGGCCGACTGGAACCTGGAGGAGGATGACCCGATCCTGGCGCCGATCCGTGAAAAGTATGCCTCTGCGCGGCAGACGGCCCCTCTTACCGACAACATCGAGACTTTCCACTGGTGGGGGAGCCAGAGCACCATCGCCAAGCATCAGCACCTGGACCATATTTTCTGGTCCGGTTTCGAAAAGTGCCTGCGTTTCCGTACGCTCAACATGAAGTGGAAGGGCCTTTGGATTTCTGACCACCATCCGGTCTATGCCATCTTCCAGTTCAAGTCGGGATCCTCCGAAAAACCCAAGCCGGTGGCGGATTTCGACGTTCCGGAGAATCCTAAGATGGACGAGACCCTCAAGTTCGTCGACAAGTCTTCTTCCGCCGACGGTATCGAAACCTGGGATTGGAATATCGGCGGTATCCTGTCCTCGCAGCCGAATCCCGAGGTGGTGTTCAATACCTATGGGGATAATATTCCGGTCACACTGACCGTTACCGACTTCTATGGCCAGAAGGCCTCGGTGACCAAGAGCATTTCGGTCGCCCGTTCCGAGGGCCACGACCTGACCATCGAATGGAGCGTCCTGTATGACGACACTTCCGACGGGAAAGGCACCGCGGTGGCTGACTGGACGGCGCCTGCCGTCACACCGGATGGCAGCAAGATTTATGTTGCCTCTTCCGGCTATACGCTCGTCGGCTTCAATCCCGACGGCTCTATCTTCGGCAGCTATGATATCGGACGGCGCGAGCCGTCGATCTCCGACCGCGATATCCAGACTCCTACGCCTTCCATTGACGCACAGGGTAATGTGTACATTCCTGTCCAGTACACCTATGCTGCGGGCGGCAACGGCGGCCTGTACTCAATCAGGCCGGATCTTTCCGGTGAAAACTGGTATCGTCCCACAGGCGAGTTCTCCCAGTACCGCAACACGATCCCGGCTCTTCTCGGAGACTATGTCGCGCTGGTCATGACGAACTGTGACGGGGAAGACATCACCAGAAATGCCGCAATTTTCCGCCGTTCCAACGGTACGCTGGTCCAGGTTCTCGAGTGCGACAAGGGATCCTGGGGCGGTATGGCCATTGGCTACAATGCAGAGATTATTTACTCGACCAACCGTGGCGGTACCAAACAGGGACGCGAGCCCGGGACCGAGTCCGGCGGCGGCTATCATGTCGCCCAGGTTGATGGCAGTATCGGAAACTGGAAGACATCTCCGAACAGCGATGATGGCCGAAAGACCAACCTGCTGGGCATGCGCCATACCGACGGGAACGGTTACCTGGCCAAGGGGGGCCAGCCGGCTGTCGGCACCGACCACTGCGTCTATGTCTGCTCGACCAGCGACAACGAGAATATGATCTGCGCCAAATACAACCTCGACAGTTATGTCGTCGGTTCTGTGCCGACACCTCTGTGGAAGGTTGAGCTGGAGACCAAGTCCAACTCTGGCGTTCTCGGCCTTGGCTGCGTGCTGGACAAGGATGGCAATGCCTATTTCCGTGCGGCGGAGAAGGTGTTCCGTCTGAATGCCAAGACCGGAGAAACGGCCTGGACGTACAAAACCTCTGGTACCTACAACACCGGTGTTCCGGCCATCGATTCGATGGGGTACGTCTATGTGGTCGACTACGGCGGGGACGATGGCAACAAACTGCTGAAACTCTCTTCTGCCGACGGCAAGCTCATCTCGTCGGTCGACCTGAGCAGTCCGAGAACCAGCCCGACCATTGCTCCGGACGGAACCATCTATGTTACAGGATCCTCCAGTCAGGGAGCCGTGCTCTATAAGATTACCTGCCCGAAGACCACGGCGCCCGGTCCCAACTGGTCGCAGCTCGGAGGTAATCCTCAGAAAACATGTACTCCTCCCGGATTCAATTTATAGAAGCTATGAAAAAACAATATCTACAACCCCTCGTATCCGTTCTGGTGATACGCAATCTTGAACGCTCCATCTGCAGCGCGGAACTCCCTCCCCTCGGGGACGGCGGTGATCTGGATGATCTCGGTTGGAATTAAATGAGCGAGTGAGTATGAAAAAGATTATTAGCATCCTCCTTATTCTTCCGCTTCTGCTGCTGAATGCCTGTCAGCAGAAGGAAGCCGACCTTGTCGTCGAGAATACCATCAGTTTTGAAGCCCGTATCACCCATCCGGATGAAACCAAAACGGAGATCGGCGAGAAAAACGGTAGTTCCTATCCCAACTACTGGTCGGCGGGCGACGCCATTTCCGTCAACGGCGTTACTTCCAGCCCCCTTGCGGAGAATTCCGAATATGTCGGAACCTCCCGGGCCAACTTTACCGTAACCGGTGTGCTGAATCCGCCTTACCGCTGCGCGTACCCGGCTTCTGTCGTATCTTCCTACAACAACGGCAGTGCGATCATCACGCTGCCGGCCACGCAGCAGATGACGGCTACCACTTACGACCCGTCGGCGTTTATCATGGTGGGCAGCAGCGGCTCGGCCAGCCTGTCGTTCTCTCCGCTGATGAGCGTAATCAAGCTGACCGTTCCGGGCTCCTATGACGCCAGGATTTCGTCGGTGATGTTTGAAAGCCTCGGAAGCGAGAAGGTAAGCGGACCGTTCAATACCGATTTCAGCGGCATCTCGGCCCGCTCCGGCGCTACTTCCCGGGTCAATGTGTATGCCTATGGCGACGGCGCTGCGTTTGGCAGCAGCATGTATCTGCTGATCCCCGCCCAGACCTATGCGAGCGGCATGCGCTTCACGATCCGCGCTACGGACGGAACGCAGATGAGTTATTCGACCTCGAGTTCCTTCACTGCGGCAGCCGGAATGGTATATACCTTGACAGCCAAGACCTATACGCCTGAGCCGGAAGTGATTCCGGACGGACTCATGGTGATGTCGTCCAACGTGCGTTATGCTTCAGCCCGCGACAAATCCAGTAATGCCGACACAGGAGATCGCGACTGGACCAACCGCCGCAGTGCCTATTATGCAATGGTCAATAACTACCGCCCGGCGATCCTCGGACTCCAGGAAGCGGAGAAGGAGCAGGTACGAGACATTAAGAATAATTGCAGTGGCTACAGCCACTACGGTTTGGGACGCAAGCATGGGAAAGACATCCTTAATTCCGGAACGGATAGCAACGAAGAATCGGCCACCATTCTTTACCGGACAGACTTGATTACCCTTAACAGTTCCGGTACTTTCTGGCATTCCAACTCGCCCACGTCTGCAGGCACTTATTTCTCTGAGATGACGGACCATGTGCCCCAGACATCCACCTGGGCCATCATGACATACAAACCCACGAATACCCAGTTCTTCCTGATGAATGTCCATCTAAGCCTGTATGATTCCCGGCCCAAGGAGATAACTCTCATTAAGAATATGATCAGCAGCAAAAACACTGGGGGGCTTCCCGTTATTCTTACTGGAGACTGGAACCTTATGGAAGGCGATTCGTGGCTGGATCCTGTTGAGGCCGACTATTACAATGCACGTCACAGGGCTCAGAAATCGGATGATTACGGGAGTTACCATTGGTGGGGTACCGAGAGTAAAAAGATCGACCATATTTACTATAAAGGCATCGGAGACTGCTATCTGTTCAAGACAGATGCGAGGAAGTGGAACGACAAATATATTTCCGACCATTATCCCGTCTTCGCGGTCTTCGGCGTCAATAGCAGCACATCCACGGTGCCCACTGCCGAATTCGGCATCCCCGACGGTATTCAGATTGATGAAGCGGTAACGTTCAACGACAATTCCTCATCCCCGGCCGGTATCGCCTATTGGGATTGGGACTTCGACGGCATTCGCTCGAACGAGCAGAATCCGACTGTCACTTTCCGCACTGTAAAGAGCGACGTTCCGGTAAGACTGACCGTTGTTGACAACAATGGCCGGGAGGCTACGACCACGCGGTTCATTTCCGTTGAGAGTTCCGACGACCATATCATCACCAAGGCCTGGAGCCGGTTGTATGATTCCACTGAAGGCGCTGCAGCCTACTGGGGTTCTCCGGCCGTCAATCCGGCCGGCAACCGGATATACGTATCTTCCTCAGGCTATCACTTGGTGGGATACAATGCCTCCGGAACGCAATTCGGCAGCTACGACCTTTCCGAATACAGCCCCAATATGCCGGCATCTATGACCTTCCAGACACCGACCCCGTCCATTGACGTCGAGGGGAATGTCTATATGCCGGTACAGTATCAGAGCAGCGATGGCGGAAACGGCGGACTGTTCAGCATCAAGGGAGATTTGTCGGCCAAGAACTGGTATGTAGCTACGGGACCTAAATCCCAATACCGCAACTGCATTCCGGCCATCTTCGGGGATTACGTAAGCGTCCTGCTGCGGAACGTGGGCGGAGATTTCGACAACAATATGCTCATTTTCAACCGCAAAGACGGATCGCTGAACCAGCAGCTCATTGTGGATAAAGGATCCTATGGCGGCATGGCCGTGAGCGCCGACGGTAAACTCATTGTCAGCACGGCTCGCGGAAGCGCAGATGATACCGGCGGCGGCTATAAGGTGTGCCTGATCGATGGCTCATACGGCACCTGGAAGACATCGTCCAACAGCGATACCGGGCGATCATACAACCTGCTCGGCCTTGCCCATACCGATGGCAACAATTACATGGCGAAAGGTAACCAGCCGGCTATTTCCACCGTCGACGGAAGCGTGTATGTGGTGTCGACTACAACCGCGGAGAATATTCTGGTTTGCGCCCGCTACAGCCTGAATTCCTATGTTTACAACACGGTTCCCACCCCTATCTGGAAGGTGGAAGTGGAGGCCGAGGCCAACAACTACGGCCTTGGCTGCGTGCTGGATGATGCGGGTAACGCTTATGTGCGCGCTGCCAACAAGGTATTCAAGCTTGCGGCTGCGGACGGTGCCAAACTGTGGGAATATGTCACCGGCACTGGCAATTGCGGCGTGCCTGCCATTGACAATCTCGGTTACGTGTATGTAACGGATTCCGGGAAACAGCGCATCTACAAGCTTTCCCCCGATAACGGCAGCCTGGTTTCCCAGATTATCATCTCCGGCTACCAGCCCCGGACAAGTCCTACCATAGACTACAGCGGCAACATTTATGTGACCGCCACGTCTAATAGCGACGATGGTGTATACCTCTTTAAGTTGACTTGCCCTGCGACCACGGGCCCTGGCGCGAACTGGAGCCAGCTTGGCGGCAATCCGATGAAGACCTGTCTGGTTCCGGGGGCTACGGAGCCCTACAGTGCTTCTGGCGCCTCCCATGAGGGTTACACATCAAGCGACCTGTACTAATGCGGATAGAAATGCATACGAATCCCGGATTGCATCTTCTCCGTCTGGGCCTTCTGGCTCTCCTTATGATGGTTTCCTGCCGGGAAGAGAAGGCCGGGCTGCCTTCTTTTCCCGAGGTAGGGGAGCCCTATGCCATCACTGAGGGGCCGAAGGATCATCTGCTGGCCAATTATTTCGGCATCAATGCCTGGAGCCCGGACGGGCGCTATGTCTGCGTGCTGGAGACTGATATCAACGGAAGGCTCGCCGAAGCGACCGATACGGCAACGGTTGCGCTGGTGGATCTTCAGGATGGTAACCGGCTCATCCCGATTGCGAAGACGACCTGCTGGAATTTCCAGGAAGCGGCCATGTTCCACTGGATTCCGTGGGAAGACGGCCTGTGCGCCTACAACGACTGCCGTTACGGACGTTTCGTGACCGTGCTCTACAACTGGAAGACCGGTGCCGAGCGACTCCTTCAGCGGCCTGTCAGTGCAGTGGATCCTTCCGGGGAATGGGCCGTGAGCCTGAATTATGCGCGCCTTCGGACCTGCCGCCCCGACTACGGATATGCCGGGAACGGTCAGGACCCGCTGCTGGATGAGGTATGGCCCGAGAATGACGGCCTGTGGATGCTCAACCTCAAAACGGGCGAAGAACGGCTCCTGCTGTCGGTTGCCGACGCCAAGCAGCTGATGCCCGAAATTACCTCCGACGACGGTCTGGCCTACTTCTGCCACACCATCATCAGTCCGGATGCCGGCAAAGTTTTCTTCCTGGCCCGGACGGTGGAAGGCTTCAACGCCCAGCTGGCGGAACGGGGCTATATCTATAGATGGGATACGGTGTCTTTCACCATCAACACCGACGGGACGGACCTTCGCCGCTGTTTCAAGGATGGCTGGAAGGGCTCCCATTTCAACTGGAACGCGGATAGCAATACGCTTGTGGTCACTGCCCGTTGGAACGGCAATCAGACCTGGGCCCATGTGGTCTTCAAGGTCGGCGAGGAGGACAAGGTGCGTCATCTCGCTCCCGGCATCATGGACTGGGACGGACATTGCATTTTCTCACCGAACGGGCAGTTCATCAGCAGCGAAGGCTATTGGAATAAAGACGGCAACCGCAGCTGGGTGCTTCTGCGCCTGGAAGATGAAGCGCTCATTTCCCTGGGGTGCTTCTATGTCCCGGATGAGTACAAGGAGCAGTATTCCCGTTGCGACCTGCATGCCCGCTGGAAGCCAGACGGCAGCCAGCTGGCCTTTAATTCCGTCCACGAGGGAAGCCGTCAGGTGTACCTGAGGGATGTAAAATGGAAGTAAGCATGAAACGATTATTACTAGCCTCCCTGGCCTTTTGGGCTGTAGCGGGGCTGCTGCAGGCACAGCAGGCACAGCCGGATGTTTCGTCCCGCAAGCTGAGCGTCTCGGTGGATCCTGCCGTCGTCACGGGGCCGGTGAAGCCGATGAACGCCGTCAATAACGGTCCCTATATCGACGACAGCCGCCAGATGATGGATTTCCGGATCCTCCAGATTCCCTTCAGCCGGACGCACGATGCCAGCGAGGGGTACTACGGGGAGCATCTGGTGGATGTCTCGGACATCTTTCCCGATTTCTCCAAAGACCCGGACAAGCCGTCCTCATATGATTTCCGGGAGACGGACGCCTATATCCGGACCCTGGTCGAATCCGGCAGCGAACCCTTCTACCGCCTCGGCCAGACCATCGAGAACCAGACGGCGGCCAAGTACAACATCTATCCGCCGAAGGACTATAAGAAGTGGGCGAAGATCTGCGAGCACATCATCCTCCATTACAACGAAGGCTGGGCTGACGGCTTTCATTACGGCATCCGTTATTGGGAAATCTGGAACGAGGCCGACCTCGACCAATCCTCCGGGCGGTGGCAGACCAATCCGCGCACTTGGGGAGGCACCATCGAGGAGTTTCACGAGTTCTATGCCGTTGCGGCCAAATACCTGAAGGGGCGTTTCCCGGATCTCAAAATCGGCGGTCCGTCCTACTGCCGTATCCAGGGGACCAAGACCTTTTTCCCGGCCTTCTTCGAGTATATGCGCGCCCACAAGGTCCCCATCGATTTCGTTTCCTGGCACAAGTACGGCGCGGAGCCGTCGGTCTACCTGATGGAAGCCGGCCTGATCCGGGGATGGATGCGGGAGTACGGCTATTCCGATGCGGAGCTCATCCTCAACGAGTGGAACTACCGCCGTTTCAAATCGGCCGGTTCAGAGTCTTCCAACGAACGCTATAACCGGCAGATGCGCCGCTCGATGAAAGGGGCCGCCTTCGTGTCGGCCGTCATGGCGTCGATGCAGCACGCTCCGGTGGATATGCTGATGTACTATGATTTTCGCGGGGAGACGTCTTACTGCGGCTTCTATGACAGCCAGACGGAGCAGAACATGCCCGTCTATTACGCTTTTTACGCCTGGAGCAAACTCGGCCCCGAGGAATGCGAATGCTCCCTGGAAGGCGATGCCGCTGATGTCTATGCGGTCGCTTCCGTGGATGGAAAGGGGAGGACTATCCTTCTTCTTTGCCGCTACAACGGCGACAACAATGCCTGCAACCTGGCGGATATAAAGGTCTCCGTGAAAGGAAAGCAGCTGGACGAGACTGTATTTTGCTATCTGACCGACGATGAGCACATCTATACCGAAATACCGCTTTTCCCTGCTGCGGACGGTACGGTCAGTCTTTCGCTCGGGAACAATGCCATCGCCGTATTGGTGCTGTAGCCTATGAGACGGAAACTGTTTTTGCCCCTCCTGCTTTGGCTGATGTCGTCTCTGCCGGGCGCATCCTTCGGCCTTTTTGGCGGCCGGGATACCCTTTCTCTCGGCGGGCAGTGGAACTATATCGTCGATCCGATGAATACGGGGATCTACAAGTTCCAGATGCAGCTTCAAAAGCCCCACAAGCGATATTTCGCAGACCGGCATTTCTTCCAGGACAAGAGTACCCTGATCGAATATGATTTCGACCATGCGCCGACCCTCCGGGTGCCGGGCGACTGGAATACCCAGCTGGAAAAGCTCTATTACTATGAGGGAAGTGTCTGGTACCGGAGGAAAGTGGACTTCGCCCCGGTTGCCGGAAGGCGCTGGTTCCTCTATTTCGGAGCGGTCAACTACCAGTGTATGGTCGGACTGAACAATACCATCCTGGGAGAGCATAAAGGAGGTTTTACCCCGTTCTGGTTCGAGGTGACGGATGTGCTGAAGGAAGGAGAAAACAGTCTCGTCGTATGGGTCAACAATACGCGCGGCCCTTCGGAGGTCCCAACGGTCAATTTCGACTGGTGGAACTATGGCGGCATCACCCGGGATGTCCTCCTGGTCAGCGTGCCGGAGGTGTTTATCCGGGACTACCGCATCACTTTCGACGGCTCGGAGATCACCCTTTCGGCCAGTCTGGATGGAGGAACCGCCCCGGTGACGGTCGAGATCCCTGAGCTGAAACTGAAAAAGACCGTTTCCGCAGAAGCGGACGGCGTGGCGCAGCTTCGCTTCAAGGCCTCTCCGGAGCGCTGGAGCCCGGAGAATCCCCGGCTTTATGAGATCTCCGTCAGCGCTGGCGAAGACCGTATCTCGGACCGCGTAGGATTCCGGACCATCCGGACGGAGGGGGAGAAGATCCTTCTCAACGACAAGCCTGTTTTCCTTCGTGGCGTTGCCGTCCACGATGAGTCCATCGGCGTGAATCCCGGCCGCTGCCGTGGCAAAGAAGACGTCCGGGCCCTGCTGGAAACGGCCCGGGACCTCGGCTGCAACTTCCTTCGCCTCGCGCATTATCCCCACAGCGAGGAGATGGTCCGCCTGGCCGAAGAGATGGGATTTCTCCTTTGGGAAGAGATTCCTTGTTACTGGAATATAGACTGGTCGTCAGAGGAAACCTATGCCAATGCCGAAAACCAGTTGATGGAGCTCATCAGACGGGATGCCAACCGGGCGGCCGTCATCATCTGGTCGGTGGCCAACGAGACGCCGCGCACCCCTGAGCGGCTCTCTTTCCTTGGCCGTCTCATCGCCAAGGCCCGGGAAACGGACCCGACCCGGCTTATCAGTGCGGCGATGGAAAAGGAGAAGCCCGACTTTTACCATCCCGTCGTCGAGGACGAGCTCATGGCCCTGACGGATCTGATCAGTTTCAACCAGTACTACGGCTGGTATGACGGAAAGCCCGCCGACTGCGACCGGGTCTCCTGGACCATCCCTGCCGGGAAGCCCGTCGTCATCAGCGAATTCGGCGGCGGGGCGCTCTATGGCAATTATGGCAGCGACGCCGAACTCTTCACGGAAGAGTATCTGGCCCTTCTGTACCGCAAGAACCTGGAGATGCTGGAAAAGATTCCCGCTCTCTGCGGCCTGTCTCCGTGGTGCCTGAAGGATTTCCGCTCCCCGAAGCGGCCGCTGCCGGGCATCCAGGACGATTTCAACCGAAAAGGGCTCGTTGACGAGCAGGGTCGCCGGAAACTGGCTTTCTACATCGTCCGGCAAGCCTACGACCGTATCGCAGCGCAAAGGGGCGAGCGCCCCGCCGCCGGCGAGGAGGCTGCCATTCCGTCCCCGGTCTTCGAGGACCGGCCCGAATATGTGTCGCTCTACTGGACGGCCTGGGAACAGGCCCGCGCCCATATCAAGTATCAGCCGGGTCTCGTGCAGCCGCTCTATATGGACGAAGGTTTCCGGGACGAGGCTATCTGGATCTGGGATTCGGAGTTTATGGTCCTTTTCTGCAAATATGCCCCGAAACTATTCCCGGGCATCCAGACGCTCGACAATTTCTACTATACTCTCCACGAGAGCGCCGGCTCGCCTCTTAGCGTCTGGCATCCCGACAATCCGCCCTTTTTCGCCTGGGTGGAGAATGACTACTACAAATTCACCGGCGACAAGGCCCATATCCGGGAGCTCATCCGCGACAAGCGCTTCCTGCAGAAGCATTTCGAGCTGTTCAACTCGATGACCCCGGACTCGCAGTTCCCGTTCCCGATCTGCAATATCGGCGTGGCGGTAGAGTATAAAGGCATCGGCTATAACTGGAACAGCTGGCAGAGCGGCATGGACAACACGCCCCGAAAGCGGGAAATGCCCCTCTTCTGGGTGGATGCCATCTCCCAGCAGGCCCTTTCCGCCCTGTATATTTCCCGGCTGGCCCGGGTCGCAGGAGACCGCGCTGCGGAGAAGGAGTACAGAGAGAAATACGAAGATCTGAAAGAAAAGGTCAATCGCTACTACTGGGACGAGGGCGACGGCTGCTACTACGACATCCGGGAGGACGATCATTCCAAAACCCATATCCTCACGCCAGCTTCTTTCTGGCCGATGATCGCCGAGATTCCCTCGCGAGAGCAGGCCGAGGCGATGGTTCGTTTCGCCCTGCGGGAGGATAAGCTCGGCGGCGCTGTGCCGTGGGTTTCCGTGTCGCGGGACGATACGGATTTCGACCCGGACGGGAATTACTGGAGGGGCTCGATGTGGCTTCCGACGGCCTATATGGGCATCAAGGCCCTCGAAAAATACGGCTTCTTCGCCGAGGCGAACCATACCTCCGAGGCGATTCTCGAGCACATGTGGCAGACCTATTCCCAATATGAGCCGCATACGATCTGGGAATGCTACAATCCTTCCAAACCCGAGCCCGCCAGCAAGGTCAGCACCGCCTCCATGCGGATCAAGAGCGTGAAGGCCGATTTCTGCGGCTGGTCTGCCCTGGGCCCCATCTCACTCTTTATCGAGAATGTCCTGGGCTTCTACGAGGTCGATGCATCCTCCGGCGTTGTCCGCTGGAATCTCCATCAGAGCGGCCGCCACGGCATCGAGAAACTCTCCTTCGGGGATATTACGACCGATATCATCTATGACAGCGGCAAGGTGACGGTCGTCACCAACAAGCCCTATTCCTTATATATCAATGGTCGGAAGCATGCCATCCGCCGGGGCTTGAACGAGATCTCTCCGGTTTCTCCGGGGAAGTAGCGCCCCTCTACTCCAGCGTGTCCAGATATTTGTCGACGACTGCCCCGTGAGTGTCGAGCTGTAGGATGTGGGGGAGGGTAGAGACGTCGAAGTGGGTAAGGACCGCCTCGGCTTCGTCCGGATAGGCGGATGAAAGAGAGTCCATATCGACGAGCAGCACCCGCGTCCTGGGGTGGGTGGCGAGGAAAGTGCCGAGCGTCAGCATCAGCGCATCACAGGCTTCACAGCCCCGCTGGAAGAAGATGATGTAATCCGGACTGCGGAAGAAAAAGCTATGGAGACGGAACCGTCCTGCAGCGGATGCTCCTCCCTGCATCAGAGTCCCGTGGATCCGGATAGAGGGAACGGTCTTCCCGATGGGGGCGTGATCGTCCATCAGTGACACCAACAGGCGGGCGTGCTCTACGACCAGCAGCCTGTCCAGGGAACTGCTCCAGATCTCTGGACGGGCGATAATCTCCCGCGAGAGACGGTCTGCCCCGAAGCGGAGGCCATGCCCCCTGTGGGTGGAAGTGTAGCGGAGCAGGGCTGCAGTGAGGGTTTTATACTGGCGGATGTCGTCGCCGGCGCGCTGCCTGATCAGCCGGGCTACGTCCATAACATCGTCTGCGCTCGCTTCCGGATAGACGGAAAGCACCTTTTCCATGAGCATCTCTGCCTCTTCGGCCCGTGGGCCGGAATAGAGATCGAAGGTCGCGGTCAGCAGCTCCTGCAGGGCAGGAGGATCGAGTCTGCGTCCGACAATCACGCCCTTCGGATCGAGAAGCAGCAGCTGCGGGGTCTGCGTCACGCCGTAGAGCCGCTGGAGGTCTGAATCACCGGTGGGATCCCAGGCGTGGACGCCCAGGGCGGCGAAGTCAGGGTGGCTCGATAAAAAGGCATCGTAGGCCGCCGGATCGGCATCGACGTTGACGGCAACGAGATCGACATCCTCTTTCCAGGCAGTAAGGGTCCGGACCAGCGCGGAGCTCGTTACGCGGCAGGTCGCACAGCCCGGTGCATAGAAATACAGGGCCGTATAGCGCCCGTTCCCGCCTTCCGGAGCAACCTGTACGTCTGCCTCGCTGCGATCCTTGAGCAGCAGCCCGGGGGCTTTTTTCCCGATCAGCGACGAGCGGTTGAACTCGGCAAAGGCGAAGGTGTTGATATAGTCGAGCTCATTGTACATCGCGACTTTCCCATTCAGGATCCAGCTGTCGGCGATGTGGACGGCCACATTCTCCGAGCCCATCCATTTGGCGTTGAGATAGCGGTCATACAGGCGCACCGTCACAAACTGCCGGTCCAGCGAATCCTGGCAGCTGCTGATCAGAAAGTCGCATTCGGCTTCCTGATCGGACAGCGGCGCATCGGCGATGGCCTTGAGGTACTCGTCGAGTTTGTCTCCCAGCCGGGCAAAGCGGAGCGTGTCCGGCGAAGCGGCGCCAGCCCTAAAGGCCGGCAGGATGGCCAGCAGGAGTATCAGGAGAAATAGCCGGCGCATGACAAAGGCTAGAGTTTAATCCCTTCCGGAATGAATGCGGAATAATCTCCGCCGTGGCGGAGAATGTCGCGGACGGCCGAAGAAGAGATGTGGGCGAATTCCTGGGCCGTCGGGATGATCAGCGTCTCGATCTCGGGGGCCAGGCGGCGGTTGGCGTCGGCGATGGAACGCTCGGTCTCGAAGTCGATCATGTTCCGGACGCCGCGGACGATATGCCGGATCCCGAGGCGGCGGCAGGCGTCGATCGTGAGGTCGGAATACTGGATGACCTGGACGCCCGGAATGCCGCGGGTCGCTTCCTCGATGATGGCTACGCGCCGGGCCATGTCGAAAAAGCCCGGTTTGTCCTGGTTGATACCGACGGCGATGACGACCTCGTCGAACATCGTGAGAGCGCGTCGGAGGATGTTGAGATGACCGGCCGTGAAGGGGTCGAACGAGCCGGGGAAGAGGGCAATGCGTTTCATAACTGCCAGTTGATCGGGGATTTACCTTCCCCGCGGAGGATCTCATTGGTCTTGGAGAAATGGCGGCAGCCGAAGAAGGCGCCACCCGCGAGAGGGGAGGGATGGGCTGCCGGCAGGATGTGGTGGCGCGAGCCGTCGATCAGCTCCGCCTTGCTTTGGGCGAAGCGCCCCCAGAGGAGGAAAACCACCCCGTCGCAGCGCTCGGAAATGGTCCGGATCACGGCGTCGGTAAACTCCTGCCAGCCGATGCGGCTATGGGAAGCAGCCTGTCCGCCGCGAACGGTCAGGATGGCGTTCAGAAGCAGTACGCCCTGCCGGGCCCAAGGCTCGAGATTCGGCCGCCCGCTCATCGGGATGCCGAGGTCGTCGTGGATTTCCTTGAAGATATTCTTCAGCGAAGGCGGGGCCGGAACGCCGTCAGGCACGGAAAAGGACAGGCCCATTGCCTGGCCGGGGCCGTGGTAGGGATCCTGCCCGAGGATGACGACTTTTACCTCAGGAAGCGGCGTCAGCTCGAAGGCGCGGAAGATGGCTCCTCCGGGAGGGTAGATGGTCTGCCCTGCCGCTTTTTCGGCGTGGAGGGTACGGACAAGCTCCGCGAAATAGGGCTTGTCGAACTCCGGGGCGAGGGCCGCCTTCCAGGAGGGTTCCATCCTGACGTCCATGGCCACTATGATGCGAAAACGAAGCGGATCACCTCGTCGATGGTCTTGACATATTCGAAGGAGAGTCCCTCCACATAGATGGCGGGGATGTCCTCGACGTCCTTACGGTTCTCCTCGGAGATGACGATGGTCTGGACACCGGCCCGCTTGGCGGCAAGAATCTTTTCCTTGATGCCCCCGACCGGAAGCACCCGGCCGCGAAGGGTCATCTCGCCCGTCATGGCGATGCCGTGGCGGAGGCCTTCGCCGCGAAGGGCGCTGACTATCGACGAGACCATCGTGATGCCGGCGGAAGGACCGTCTTTCGGGACGGCGCCTTCGGGTACATGGACGTGGATATCCTTTGTGGCATACTGCTCGGCGGTGAGGCGGGCCAGCTCGGGATGGGCCTTGATATACTGGTATGCGATCTGGGCCGACTCTTTCATCACGTCACCGAGGTTGCCGGTCATCGTGAGATTGCCCTTGCCCTGGGAGACTGAGGTCTCCACGAAGAGGATTTCGCCGCCCATTTCCGTCCAGGCGAGACCGGTGACGACGCCAGGGCCTTCATTGCCTTTCTGGCGGTCGTGGAAGGAGACGGGAAGGCCGAGATACTCCTTGAGATGCTCGGGCTTGAGGGTGGCGGGACGCTCCTCCCCGAGGGCGATCTTCTTGGCCGTGACGCGGGCGATCTTGGCGATCTGCTTTTCGAGGCCGCGGACGCCCGATTCGTGGGTGTACTGGTCCACGATGGCGGCAAGAGCCGGTTTCCCGATCGAGAGCTGGCCTTTTTTCAGGCCGTGCTCGCTCATCTGCTTGGGGATGAGGTACCGGCGGGCGATCTCGAATTTTTCTTCGGCCAGATAACCCGAGATGTCGATCATCTCCATGCGGTCGCGAAGGGCGGGCTGGATGGGGGCGATGGTATTGGCCGTCGTGATGAACAGCACGTTCGACAGGTCGTAGTCGAGATCGAGATAGTTGTCGTGGAAGGTGTTGTTCTGCTCAGGGTCCAGCACCTCGAGAAGGGCCGAGGACGGGTCGCCCTTGAAGTCGCTCGCGAGCTTGTCAATCTCGTCGAGCACCAGCACCGGATTGGAGGTCCCGGCGCGCTGGATGCCGCTCAGGATCCGGCCCGGAAGGGCGCCGACATAGGTCTTGCGGTGGCCGCGGATTTCGGCCTCGTCGTGCATGCCGCCGAGCGAAATGCGGACGTATTTGCGCCCGAGGGCGCGGGCGATCGACTTGCCGAGGCTGGTCTTTCCGACTCCGGGAGGACCGTAGAGGCAGAGGATCGGAGATTTCATATTGCCCTTGAGCTTAAGGACGGCGAGGTACTCGATGATGCGTTCCTTGACCTTTTCGAGGCCGTAGTGGTCGTCGTCCAGCACCTTCTTTGCGTGGCTGAGATCGAGATTGTCCTTCGAGCATTCGTCCCAGGGCAGATCCAGCATAAACTGGATATAGTTGTATTCGATGGCGTATTCCGGCGTACTGGGGTTGTAGCGCTGGAGCTTCTGCATCTCCCGGGCGAAGACTTTTTTCATCTCCGCCGGCCATTTCTTCTTTTCCGCTTTCTTGCGGAACTTGTCGAAGTCCTCGCCCTCGTCGATACCGAGCTCCTCCTGGATGGTGCGGAGCTGGTTGTTGAGGTAGTACTCCCGCTGCTGCTGGTCGATTTCGTGCTGGACCTTGCGGTTGATTTCCTGCTTGATGTCGAGCAGCTGGATCTGCGTCTCGAGCAGGGCCAGCAGCCTCATGGCGCGGAGCGAGATATCGGTCAGGGAGAGCAGCTCGGCCTTCTCCGAGAAGTTCTCCACCTCGACCGTCGTGGCGATGAAATTCACCAGGAAATGGAAATTGTCGATCTGGTCGAGCATGTCCGGCGCTTCGCGCGGGGCATAGGAAGACATCCGGATGACGCGCGTCGCTCGCTCCTTGAGCGACTGGGCCAGCATCTTGGTGGAGTCGTCGCGGCCGTCGGGGGCCGTCTCCTCGTGATAGCGGACGGTGGCCTCGAGATAGGGGTCGCTGCTGACGGCTTCGCCCATCTCGACGATGCCGACGGCATGGATGACGGCCGTCAGCGACCCGTCGGGCATCTCCAGGGTCTTCAGCACCCGGGCGACCGAGCCGAAGCGGGCGAGATCGTCCAGGGCGGGATCCTCGACGGAGGCATCCTGCTGCGGGACGGCGGCTATGGGGAGATTGTCCTTTTCGGCCTTTCGCACCAGCAGGCGGGATTTGTCGCGTCCGATGGTGATCGGGAAAATGGCCCCGGGGAACACGGCTACCGCCCGGAGCGCCAGAATGGGAAGGGTGCCGGGGAGGTCTTCCGCGTCGAAACCGGGCAGGGCGTCACCCTGAAGGGGGATGATGCCCATCTCGATACCGGAAGGGGAAAATACGAGGGGATTTCTTTCTTTTGTCATACGCTTCAGCCCGCTGAAGAGGTCAACTCACAATGCGGACTGCGAAATTAGATGTTTTCGCGCAAATATCAAAGTAAATGTTTCCCGAAGGGGGCATAAAAAGCGACTATTATTTTGATTTGTAAAAAAATAAAGCTATTTTTGCACCCGTTTTTGGAAAAATGTATGGATAGAAATACCATTAATTAAAACATAATAAACTATGACAAAGGCAGACATCGTCAATGAAGTCGCAAAAGCAACAGGCATTGAAAAAATCACCGTTCAGACAGTTGTTGAGGCATTTATGGAAAGTGTGAAGGATTCCCTCACCAAGGGTGAGCCCGTGTATCTCCGCGGATTCGGCAGCTTCATCATCAAGCATCGTGCTGAGAAGGCCGCCCGGAACATCACCAAGCACACCACGATGACTATTCCCGCCCACGACATCCCGGCTTTCAAGCCCGCGAAGGTGTTCAATGCCGCTGTCAAGGAGCAATAGTTTTTTATCATCACTTAATTTTGTTTAACCATGCCTAGCGGAAAGAAAAGAAAAAGGCATAAAATGGCAACGCACAAACGTAAAAAACGTTTGCGCAAGAACAGACACAAGAAGAAATAAGCATCCCCTTGTGTCTCCATTTTAGCTCACGGCTGAAAGGAATGGGCTGGACGGGGGATCCGGACAGCCCGTTTTTATGTTTACTGCAAAGGCCCTCAGCGGCCTTTTACCCGTCTCCAAGAAATGTCCACTATTGAGTCTGAAAAACCGGACAAAGACCTGATTGTCGACGTAACGTCGAAGGAAGTTCATATCGCCTTGATGGAGAACCATCGGCTGATTGAATTCAACACGGAGTCCAGCACGGGGAAGGGCTTTACGGTAGGCGATGTCTACCTGGGTAAAGTCAAGAAGCTTCTGCCTTCCCTCAATGCTGCCTTCGTCGATATCGGCGACCAGAAAGAGGCATTCGTACACTATCTTGACCTGGGGTTGTACTTCACGGCCTTCGACGAATTCGTCCGCCGCAGCAACTCCAACACAGACCTCGGCGCCCTGTACCAGAGCATTTCCCTCGGCCCCATCCTCGAGAAGGAAGGCCGTGTGGAGGATCATTTGAAGCCGGGTCAGATGGTGGTCGTACAGATTGTCAAGGAACCGATTTCGACCAAGGGTTCTCGACTGACTGCGGAAATTTCACTGGCCGGACGGAACATTGTACTCCTCCCCTTCGCCGAGAAGGTGAGCGTCTCCCAGAAAATCGAATCCAAGGAGGAACGCCGTCGCCTCGAAACGCTCGTGCGAAGCATCCTCCCCAAGAATTACGGCGCCATCATCCGCACCGCATCTGAAGGCAAGAAAGCCGCGGTGCTGGTCGCGGAGCTCAAGTCGCTGGTCGAAAAATGGGAGGGTTCCTGGAAGAAGATTGCCAAAAACAAGGGCGTCCAGCTGCTGTTTACCGAATACAGCAAAACCACCACCATCCTCCGCGACCTTCTCAACGATTCTTTCTCGAACATCTACATCAACGACGAGAAGATCTATGAGGAGACCCGCAAATACATCTCGCTGATCTCTCCCGAGCAGGAGAAGATCGTCAAGTACTATCACGAGTCCAAGCCGATTTACGAGGCCTTCGAGGTCAACCGGCAGATCAAGAGCTCGTTCGGGCGGGTGGTCCCGATGCGCCAGGGCGCCTATCTGGTCATAGAGACGACCGAAGCGATGAACGTCATCGACGTCAACAGCGGCATCCGGTCCAAGTCTACCGACCACGAGGAAACGGCCTTTGAGGTCAACTGCGCCGCGGCGGAGGAAATCGCCCGTCAGCTGCGTCTTCGCGATATGGGCGGCATCGTCATCGTCGACTTTATCGACATGCATGACAACGACCACAAGAACGCGCTGCTCAAGCACATGCAGGACCTGATGGAAGGCGACCGTGCCAAGCACAACGTCCTGCCCCTGACCAAGCTCGGTCTCATGCAGATCTCCCGCCAGCGGATCCGTCCCGTCACGGAAATCGCCACGGAGGAAAAATGCCCCGTGTGCCACGGCACCGGAAAGATTACCTCCAGCGCCGTCATCGACGAGGAAATCGAGCGCCAGCTGGGCTACTACGTTTCCCGCGGCAGGAAATCCTTCATCCTGAAGGTCAGCCCGATTCTCGGTGCCTACCTCGGCCGCGGCCTCTTCGGCTCATCCTTCGTCGCGAAATGGAAGAAGAAGTACAGATGCAGGATCGATCTCCGGGAAGACCCGGATTTCTCCGTCCTCCAGTTCGAATTTTTTGATGAAAAAGAAAGCAAGCTCGATTGACGGGCTTGCTTTTTTTGTGACGCCTTATAGCAGGGCAGCGCTGACGACGAGGGCCTGCAAGGGGCTGAAGTACCACTTGACGGCCGAGGGGTCCGCGGTCCATGCCTGTGTACGGCGAGAAACCCTTGCAGCGATGGAGAAGAATCGTTACATTTGTGGAACCAGAGATATGTCGCATATGAAAAGGATCGGATTCATCATTTGCTGTTTCACCTTGCTGCTCAGCCTGCAGGCCTGCCGGGAGCAGAAAAAGGCCGCGGAGCCTTCCTATATCGTCCAGGTGTCCCTCGGCGGCTGGCAGGCGGCGGAGTATTCGGCAGAGCAGATCATCGACCGGATCGAGGCGGTAAGAAGCCGAATTCCCGTCGGGAAGGTCATCATCGGCTGGAGCCTTGACAAGGAGATTTACAAGCAAGTCGGGGAATATCTCCATGGCAAAAACATCGAAATGCTGCTCTGGCTGCCGGTTTTTGCCGAGACGGAGGGGATGTGCGAGAGTTCCCCCGCCGTCGACATCTGGGGCGAGATTCCCGCCAATTACGACCTGACGGAAGGCGAAGGATTCCGCTTCAACTGCCCCTCGGACCCGGAGAATGCTGCCAGTGTGCTTGCCATCTACGATGAGCACTTCAGTGACTGCGGCTTCGACGGCGTGTTTCTCGACCGGATCCGCACCCAATCCTTTGTCAGCGGAGTGGGCGGCGTTCTGAATTGCAGCTGCCCCCTATGCGCGGAAAAGTATATGGCAGAGGGAGTTGACCTCGAGGCGGTCCGGGCCGAATGGGCCGAAAAAGGCGATGCTTTCTTCTCCGTTTCCGGCTACACTCCTGCCGACGGATTCACCTTTACCAGCCCCATTGCAGCGGACTATTTCCGGGCCAAGGGCCATATCGTCAGCGGTGCCGTTGCTGCCATTGCTGACTGCTTCCACGACCGGGGTCTGGAGGTCGGAATGGATCTCTTCGCTCCACTGATGGCGCCTTTTGTCGGGCAGGATTATGAGATCCTCTCCGCCCATGCCGATTTTATCAAACCCATGCTATATCGCCAGACCTTCGCTCCGGCCGGGATGGGCTTTGAATATGAGCTGCTGAAAGCAGCCGTTCCGGAGGCGACCGGCTATCCAGCCTTCGACATGGACCTCGATTTCCTGCATAAGCAGCTCGAAGCGATGGAATCCTGCGCATGCGCCAAGTATCCCGGCATCGAAATCAATTACCGGGAAGGTGTTGCCATCACCTCCCCGGCGTATGTGACGGAGTCTCTTTCCGCCGTAATGAGTCATGGATTCGATGGCGCCGTCCTCTCCTGGAACATCATGGAAGCCCCCGACGCCCACATCGACTGCCTGAAAAAATAAAGCCTAATTTCTCCGCTGGGCGAGCATGATATAGTAAAGGAGCGTGGCCAGCGAACCGATGGCGGCGATGACGTAGGTGTACGCGGCCGATTTCAAGGCTTTGACGGCCATCGGACGGGTCTCATACGTGACGAGGGAACTGCTCTCAAGCCATTTGACCGCACGGCTGCTGGCATTGATCTCGACCGGCAGGGTGACGAAGCTGAAGAGCGTCGTCATGGCGAAGAGGCCGATGCCGATCCAGAGCAGCTGCGGGAAGCTCTCGACCATCAGCACGCCGAGAAGGAGCACCCAGGTGACTATATTGCTGGCAAAACTGACGACGGGGACCAGGGCGCTGCGTAGTTTGAGCGGAGCATACCCCCTGGCGTGCTGGACGACGTGTCCGCATTCGTGGGCGGCGACGGCCGCGGCGGCGATGCTGGTGCCGTGATAGACGCCTTCGCTGAGATTGACCGTATGCGTCTTGGGATTATAGTGGTCGGTCAGTGTGCCGGAAATGCTGGTAATCTGCACGTCGCGGATGCCGTGGGCAGCCAGCATCCGTTCGGCTACCTGGGCCCCGGTCAGGTTCATTCCGTTCGGGACCTGGGAATACTTTTCAAAGCGGCTGCTGAGAAGGCGCTGTACGACAAAACTAAGGATCATCACGGCAATCATGACGATCCAGATCAGGGTGGTAGAGTTTATCATCATTCTATCGACTTGTCTTGATTTTCTGTGGCCTCATACAACAAATTGCGCGCCATCTCCCGAATTCCGCGGCTTTTATGAAAAAATGTCAGACGAAAATTGTAAATTTGCCAAAATTATCTGCCAAACCGCCGCGCGATGAGAGAGGATGATTTTTCAAGGCTGGAGCTGAGTTTCCCCGCCGCCTTGGAAAACTACAAATACTTCCGGTCCCTGCTGGATCCTGCGACCCGCCTGCTGGTGCTCGTCAAGGCCAACGCCTACGGGCACGGCGCAGTCGAGTTCGCCGCCATGATGCAGCGCTCCGGGGCCGACTATCTCGCCGTCGCGTATCCCGTCGAGGGAGTGGAACTTCGCCGGGCCGGTATCAGCCTGCCGATTCTGGTGCTGACGGCCGGCACGGATTTCTTCGAAGAGATCATCCGCTACCGGATGGAACCGGGCATCCCGAATCTCTATGCCCTCCATGCCTTCGCCGAAATTCTCCGCAGCAAGGGGCTGAAAGACTATCCGGTCCATATCAAACTGGATACCGGTATGCACCGCCTGGGCTTTATGACCAGCGAACTGGAGGCCCTCGCAGATGCGCTTTCCGGGATGCCGGAAGTCCGTGTCAGCTCGCTGTATTCGCATCTTTGCGTCGCTGAAGACCCGGAGGAGGACGAGTTTACCCTCGGGCAGATCGCTCTATTCGAAAAGAATACCGCCTATCTCAGCAGCAGGCTTGGCTACCGTCCGCTCCGCCACATCCTCAATTCGGCCGGCATCCAGCGCTTCCCGCAGTATCAGTTCGACATGGTCCGCCTCGGCATCGGCATCTACGGGATCAGCGCCCTGCCCGGAGTACGCCTGCATCCCGTCGCTTCTTTAAAGTGCAAGGTCCTGCAGGTCAAGCAGCTCGGTAGCGGCGATACCGTCGGCTACGGCCGCTGGGGCAAGGCGCAGGACGGGACTGTCATCGCGACCATCCCCGTCGGATATGCCGACGGCATTGACCGGCATCTCGGCCGCGGCAACGCCTCCTTCTCGCTGAACGGCCACCGGGTGAGGACCATCGGCAACATCTGCATGGACATGTCGATGCTCGACGTGACGGGGGTTCCCTGCGTCCCGGGCGATACGGTGACCATCTTCGGCACCGATCCGACGGCGGAAGAGCTCGCCGGCATCCTCGGCACCATCCCTTATGAAATCCTGACCAGCGTTCCGCGCCGCATCGAACGCTTGATAATCCGATAAAGCTTATGAAAGGAGTGTATCTGTTTCTTGCCGAAGGGTTCGAAGACATCGAGGCCCTCGCCACCGTTGACGTCCTTCGCCGCGGAGGCGTCGACGTGAAGACCGTTTCCATCACCGAAGACCTCCTGGTCACTTCCTCCCACGGAATCGGTGTCTGCGCCGACATGGCCGCCCCCGAATTCCTTGCCGAGGTGGACGACTGTCATCCCGAGCGAAGCGAAGGAATCCCTTCCGAGGCCTTTCTCATCTTCCCCGGCGGCATGCCGGGCACGAAGAACCTCTCGGGAACGCCCTGGCTGATGGATCTGATGAATGAGCACTATGCCGCCGGCGGTTCGCTGGCCGCGATCTGCGCCGCTCCGGGCTTTGTCCTGTCGCAGCTTGACGGCATCGCCGGGGTCCGTTTTACGGCCTATGACGGTTGCGAAGGTCCTTCCGTCGATGCTGGCGGAGAATATGTCCCCGAAGGCGTCGTCCGCGACGGGCGCATCATAACGGGGCGCGGCGCCGGCTGGGCCGTTCCTTTCGGCCTGGAGATTCTCGCCGCCGTCAAGGGAGAGGAAAAAGCCGCTGCCGTCAAGGCAGCCCTGATGCTCTAGCGCCCATGGCCCGGACCAAGCGCATACCCGGTGTCGATCCCGATTACTACCGCCGCCAGAAGGATGCCCTGCTGCGTCGGCACCGCCAGGTTATCCTGCTGAACGACAAGGAGCTCGAGGCCATTGAGGAGTACCGCCGCCGCTACAATGTCAAGGCCTCCCGTTCGGAACTCCTTCGGGAAGCCATTATGGATACGATCCTTTCCGGGCTCGACGAGAGCCATCCGACACTTTTTTAGGCCATGACGCCCGCTGACGAGAAATGGATGAAAGAGGCGCTCGCCGAGGCACGCGTCGCCCTCGCCGACGGAGAGATTCCCATCGGCGCCGTTATCGTCTGCCGGGGCCGCCCCGTCGGCAAAGGTCACAACATGACCGAACGGCTCCACGACCCGACGGCCCATGCCGAGATGATCGCCATCACGGCTGCGACCGAGGCACTCGGCGGGAAGTATCTGGAAGACTGCACCTTATATGTCACGGTCGAGCCCTGCCCGATGTGCGCCGGTGCCCTCAACTGGGCCCAGATCCCGCGCATCGTATATGGCGCCGCCGACCCCAAGCGCGGCAGTTCGCTCTTCTCGCCGTCCCTTTTCCATCCCCGCACCGCCGTCGAAGGCGGCCTGCTCGAAGAGGAATGCCGCACCCTGATGCTCGACTTTTTCCGGGAGAAACGGTAATTCCAATCGTGAATTGTATTACAACTGTTCTTTTTATGGAACAAATAACGGTTAAAAGGTCGGTGAGCAGTTTGTTATAAAAAAAATTTGCGGCTTTAAAGAAAAAATTTTACCTTTGCAGTCCTTTTTGAAAATCGAGAAAAATATAAAAAAGATATACTATGAAAAGAACATTCCAACCCTCACGCCGCAAAAGAGTCAACAAGCACGGCTTCCGTGAGAGAATGGCCAGCGCCAACGGCCGCCGCGTCCTCGCAGCCCGTCGCCGCCATTGCCGCAAGAAACTGACCGTTTCCGACGAAGACCGCTGGTAGGAACTTACTTCCGGCGTTCGACCTCCCTGATGCAGACCTTTTCCGGTCTGCATTTTTTTTTCATTACTCCCGGGATTTTGTTATCTTTGCATCTCTGACAGCAACGGCCCTCCGACTCCCCGGAGCGGATCCGGCTGATTTCTGAAAACACCGAGAATATGGAAGCCAACGAGCACAGCATCAAGCTATACTACAACACCGAGTCCGAGAAGCTCAAGATGCCCGAGTACGGGCGCAATGTCCTCAAGATGGTCGAGCAGCTCCGCCTGATCGAAGACCGCACCAAACGGAGCGAACAGGCCGCCGCCGTCGTCCGCACGATGGAGCTCCTGAATCCCCAGGTCCATCAGCAGGAGGACTGGGCCCACAAGCTTTGGGACCACCTTTACATGATTGCGGGCTACGACCTTGAGATCGACGCCCCCTTCGCTCCGCCGCTCCAGACCGATGTCGAGTCCCGGCCGATTCCCATTCCGCTGAAGACCGACAGGGTCCGTTACCGCCACTACGGGCGCAACATCGAGAGCATCATCGACCTGATCGCAACCGAGCCGGAAGGGGAGGTCAAGACGGCCATGATCCGCTCCCTCGCCATCTATATGCGCCAGCAATACCTGATATGGAACAAGGACAGCGTCGCCGATGCGACCATCTTCCAGGATATCGAGAAGCTCTCCGAGGGCCGCATCCGCGTCCCGGAAGGCCTCGAACTGACCCGCATCTCCGAAGACACGACCTTCGCCCGTCCGATGATGAATCTGGGCTTTGGCGGGAACAAGGGCTTCGGCTCCCAGCGGAAGGGCTACGGCAAGAAAAACAAGCGTAAGTAACTCGGATTCCCATGGGCAAATTCTCTCTCAATGCGCTTTTCAGCAAATGGCAGGAAAACGAGCAGACGGCCCGGAGGCTTCGCAATGCGCGGGTGATCTTCGGCGGCCTTCTTCTCGTTTTCGGGCTGTTTTCCCTGCTCTCCGTCCTGTCCTATTTCGCGACCTGGAGGTATGACGCGTCGCTCGTCTCCGGGGCAACGGACAGCGAGCCGGTCCACAATATCGCCGGCATGCTCGGCTGGCGCTGGGCGCATACCCTTGTTTCTGGCGGCTTCGGACTGGCGTCACTGCTACTGGTTCTGGCCATTCTTGCGACAGGCTTCCGCATGGTGTTCCATAAGTGGCGTTTCCCGCTCGGGACCGTGCTGTTCTTTACCCTGAGCGGCACTTTCGTTTTTTCGGTCGCCCTCGGTTTTGCCGGATCCGTCCTGCCTGGCGGAGACAATGCCTTCGGATGCGGCCTGGGCGGCGATTTCGGTACGGCTTTTACGGCTCTTTGCAACCGCCATATCGGCCGGATCGTGACCATTGTCCTTACCGTTGGGTTCCTGGCGGCCTGGGTATATCTGCTGATGGAAGAATGTGTCTATCCGCTGATTGCCTGGCTCCGGAACCGCCCGAAGGGTAGTTCCGCCGAAACCCTTGAGGATGAGGAGGAAATGCCCGAGGAGGAAGAATACGTTCCCGAATATGTCGACGAGGAGCCGGAGAAGGAAGAAATCCTTCCTCCCGAGGAGCCCGTCGTTCCAGTTGAGCCCGCGCCTCAGCCGCTTGTTCCCGAGCAGCCGAAGGAAGAGAAAAAACCTGTCCGGCGGGGCCAGGTGTCCGACCAGCCGGTCGATCCCGTCACGGGACTGCCTCTGGGCCTGGAGGTTCAGCCGGGAGAGGAATTCAATACCGAGATCCAGAAGGAACTGCCCCGGATCAACAATCGCGACGACCTGCCTTCCTACCGTTTCCCTTCGTTGGAGCTGTTAGAGGATTATGCTTCCGGACGGAAAGAGGTTCCGAATGAGGAACTCGTCCGCAACAATAACAAGATCCGCGCGACCCTGCGTAACTATAAGATTGAGGTCGTCGACGTCAAGGCCGTGGTCGGCCCGACGGTTACACTGTACAAGGTCTATCCGGCCCCCGGCGTCAAGATCTCTTCGATCCGCAATCTCCAGGAAGATATCGCCATGTCGCTGAATGCCAGGGGCGTTCGTGTCGTTACCCTGTCCGACTCGGTCGGTATCGAAGTGGCGAACGACGCGCCCTCGATCGTGCCGCTGCGGGCGCTGCTCAACGACAAGGCTTTCCGCGCGAGCAAGGCCGAGCTACCGGTTGCCATCGGTTATACGATTACCCAGAAGGTCAAGATCTTCGACCTGGCCGACGCGCCGCATCTGCTGGTGGCCGGTGCGACCAAACAGGGTAAGTCCGTGGGTCTCAATGTCATCGTCTCTTCTCTCCTGTATGCCAAGCATCCGTCCGAGCTGAAGTTCGTCTTCATCGACCCGAAGATGGTCGAATTCTCCTCCTACGCCCGCCTGCTGTACCACTATCTCGCGGTGCTGCCAACGGCAAACGATGAGAAGCAGCAGTACGAACAGGCCATCGTCAAGAATTCCAAATCGGCCGCCGAGGTGCTTCGATCCCTCTGTGTCGAGATGGACGACCGCTATGAGCTCCTCAGCAAGGCGATGGTCAACAACATCAAGCTCTACAACGAGAAGTACAAGGATCGCCACCTGCTGCCGACCGAGGGCCATCGCTTCCTTCCGTACCTGGTCTGCGTCATCGACGAATATGCCGACCTGACGATGTCCGTGGGCGCCGGCGGCGAGGCCAAGGCGCTCGCCAAGAGCATCACCACGTCGGTCATCCGTCTGGCCCAGAAGGGCCGTGCGGCAGGTATCCATGTCATCCTCGCCACGCAGCGCCCGACTGTCGATGTCGTCACCGGCCTGATCAAGACCAACTTCCCGATGCGTATCGCTTTCCGCGTGACCTCTCGCGTAGACTCCCAGACCATTCTCGACGTCCCCGGAGCCGAGAAACTCATCGGCAAGGGCGATATGCTCCTTTACAACGGCATCGAGATGGAACGCGTCCAGTGCGCCTTCATCAGCAACGATGAGATCCTTTCGCTGACTGATTTTGTCGCCGGGCAGAATGGCTACAAAAAGAGTTACAGTACGCCTTATTACCTGCCGGAGCCTCCTTCCGAGCAGGGAGAAGACGGCAGCGAGGCCGGCTCCATCGACATCCGCAACCTCGACGAGCGTTTCGAGGAGGCTGCCCGGCTTGTCGTCCAGACCCAGCGCGGCTCTACTTCCGACCTTCAGCGCCGGCTTGGCATGGGATATGCAAAGGCAGGCAGGGTCATGGACCAGCTCGAGGCGGCCGGCATCGTCGGCCCGCAGGCCGGATCCAAGCCCCGCGAAGTGCTGGTGGCCGATTTTAATGAACTGGAGCCCATCCTGAAGTCTTTCCTTCACGCGGGCGCTCCGGATAATGAATAGAAAGGAGTATGAGAATTCGTATATCGCTGATTGCGCTTGCCTTTACGGCGTCAGTCTTTTCCGCCTTTGCCCAGTCGGGCGCTTCGTCTATTGACGTGCTGGACCGGATCCGGGATGAAAGCGTCGCGTTTGACTATACCTACTGGGTTGCGACGGGAGATAAGCCCGAGCAGCTCCGTCAGACTTCGTCGGGAAAGGTCTTTGCCCAGCAGGATGCCTACTGCGTGACGGGCCTCGGTCTGGAGGTGCGCTCTGACCGGCGGACCCGCTGGACGATTGATCCGGTGGCCTGTGAGGTCCTTATCGAATCGGTCGGCAGCGAAGTGGCGGACGATCTGCTGCTGACGCCGACCCTCGCCGTGTGCCGCTACAGCGACTACTTTACTTCTACCTTCGCCGGCCGGCAGATGGTTTCCGACGGCTATGTCGACCGTTTCGACCTCAAGCCGATCCGTCCGACGGCCGAGCTTTCGGAAGTGTATCTTCTGGTTAAAACGGATGATGGCGATACGGGCAATGTTGTCAGTCTCGCTTTTGGCTTCCGCGGCAGCGATGCCACCTGGATCGAAATCCGCACCGGACAGCTCCATTTCGCTGCCCGCAAGGAATTGTCCTTCTATCGTCCGGCCTCAGATGCGTTCAGCTCGCCGGAGTGGGTGGTGACGGATCTTCGCTAACGCCCGGTCAGTGTGAATCCTCGGGACGGTGCGGCTTCCATCGCGCCGTCCTTTTCGTATATCAGATAGCAGGAATAGCCTTCCCCGAGGCTGTCGATGAGCGCTTCGGAAGCCTCTTTCCCGATGACCATGCACCAGGTTGCGAGCGCGTCCGCCGAAGCTGCGTCCGGGGCGGTCACCGTGGCGCTGAGAAGGTCCGAGATGACAGGCCGCCCGGTCCGGGGATCGATCGTGTGTACCCGTTTCGTGCCATCGGGGTCGTTGATGAATTTTCGATAGTTTCCTGACGTGACAATGCCGCAGGCGGCTCCGCGGGAGGACCAGACACCCTGGAGGAACTCGCCGGGCGATTCGTTGCCTTCGAAGGGGCGGTCGACTCCGACAGTCCAGCCGTCGCCTCCCGGGCCGTTGCCTTCGCAGTAGATCTCACCGATGTTGACGAGGAAATGACGGGCCCCGTGGCTGCGCAGCCAGGCGGCGACCCGGTCACAGGACCAGCCCTGGGCGATGGCATTGTAGTTGAGCCGGGGGAGCGTTTCGCCCGGACCGGGGAGCAGCAGGTCGCTTGCGCGGAGCGTCCCGTCCGCAGCGACGGCGCCACGGATGTCCTCCCGGAGCCGCCGCATGCCGCAGGAAAGGAGCAGCGCGCTGATCTCCGCATCGGAAAGCGCGGCCCCGCCCTCTTTAAAGCCGAAGCCCCAGGCGTCGAAAAGCGGCCCGGCGGCAAAATCCAGAGTGCCGCCCGAAAGCCGGTAGAAAGAATAGGCCTTCTCGTACATCTCGAGGAACAGGTCGTTGGGTCGGATGGCCTGCCCGGCGTTGAAACGCGACAGCTGTGAGAGGGGATTGTAACCGGAGAGGGTGGTGTCGATGCGGACGAGGATGGAGTCGATGCCCAGTTTGAACGCTTCCGGGCCGATATCGCAGCCCGCGACGTCGAGCTTGACGCTATATAGTCCTCCCTGCGCGTATCCGGTGATTTCGTAGTAAGAGGATGACTCCTTCCGGCTACGGCAGGCGGAAGGTAGCAGAAGCAGGGTAGCAAGCAGGAGAAAAACGGGCAGCGAGCGAGTCATAGCATGATATTTGTTCACAAATATAGCCGTTTCTTATGGAAATCCGCCGAAAATTTCGATATTTGTAAGTTGATTTGTTGCAGACGTTATGAAACGCTTCTTTCCAATATATACCTTAATGGTTCTTGCTGCCGCGCTGCTGGTCCCTTCCTGCAGCGATGACGATGATTCGGAGACCTACAGTTATCTCGATGGCAGTGTCCGTATCTCCGCCCCTTCCTTTGTGGCGGCCGGCGACCGGATTCCGGTCAATCCCGTCGGCATCAGCCATCCCGACGGAGAACCATTCGGCTATTACTGGATGGTCGAAACGCTTCATACGCATAGGGATACCATCCTGACCCTGGACGGCACGATGTCGCCGAACGCTTCGGATTTCTTTGAGGTCCCGGATACCATCGGTACTTTTACCCTCACGGTTTATTCCTTCGCCAGCGGCTATTACGGCAGCTCCGGTTCGGCTTCCTTCACCATTCTCCATCCCACGCTTTCGCTGACGGATACGGGTTTCGGGCTGGTCGTGGACGAGGTGGACGACGCCCGTGACGGCGCCCGCTATCCCGTCCTCCTTTCCGGCGGCCTTCGCTGGATGCGCAGCAATCTTCAATGGAACGGAAGCGGAACCAGCTATGACGGCTGTCCGGCGACCGATCCGGTATTCGGACGCTTCTACAACTGGGAAGAAGCCATGACCGCCTGCCCGGAAGGGTGGCGCCTGCCGACGGAGGCCGAATGGGCCGCGCTTGTCGAAGCTGCTACGGGCGAAACGGGCCTTTCTGCCGATGAAACCTTCCCGACTGGCGCCGGCGCCCTGATGGGCCGTGCTTCCCTCAATGAGGTCAGGATGTGGGAGTATTGGCCCGAAGTGACGGTGACCGACGCCGTCGGCTTCTGCGCCCTTCCTTTCGGCTACGGCAATCTTTTCGATGGCGGCAACAGCCGCTTTACGGGACTCAACGATTATGCCGCCTTCTGGACGGCCGACGAGGTGGATGCCGCGCAGGCCCGCTATCGCTACATCAATGTCCATCGCCCCGAGGTCTTTGCCGGCAAGGCAGACAAGAAGACCTTTGCCGCTTCGGTCCGCTGCGTGCGGTAATTCCGTTACATACTGCTAATGACCGTCAGCACCCATACAAGGGCGCTGAGAAGCAGTTCTGTCGCCCGGACCATCATCCCCGGGCACCATCCCATCGCCGTCATGACCACAACGCCGGCGGATGACACCATCACCAGCGGCGTCAGCGGCAGCGCTATCAGGTTGGTCAGCAGGAAGTATCGCGGAAAACTGCGGAAGCGCCACCATACGAGCGGAGCCGTGGTCGCCTGGCAGGCGATAGACAGTGCGGCCGCATTCCAGACATACCGGAAAGGAGACCAGCGAGAGCCTTCCGGATAGATCTGTCGCAGCGGCGGATACAGGAGCGTAATGCCGGCCATGGCAAGATACGAAAGCTGGAATCCCGGGGAAGTGATGACGCTTGGGTGGAAGGCCAGCTGGAGCGTCAGGGCGCCGCAGAACGACTGGAGCAGGCTAAGCTTCCGGTCTGGGCGCAGCCGGGACGCCTCGGAGAGAAGGATAAAGAGAAATGCGCGGACCAGGGAAGGGGATGCGCCCGTCAGGAGCACATAAGCCCCCGTCAGGGATGTCAGCAGGGAGAAACGGATCCATCGGACAAGCGGACCGCCCTTCCCGACCGCCCGGGTCAGGAAACTGAGCAGGGCATACAGGATGCCGAGATGCAGCCCGGACAGGGCCAGCAGGTGGGAGGCGCCGCTTTCCCGGAAAACGGCCCGGGTCTCCCGGGAAAGGCCGCTCCGGTCGCCGAGCACCAGCGCCCGGACAAGGGGCGCGCTGCCCGGATCATCAAAGGGTATGCGGTCTACGACCCCGGAAAGGGCCTCCCGGCTCCGAAAGGCTATTCTCTCCACCCGTCCCGGCCCGGGAGAGAGCGTGTTCAGGCGGCTCTCCGTCAAGAAGAGCCAGCACCCAAGAAGCAGCAGAAGGGCCGCCGCATGGCCCCGGTGGCGATGGCGCCTGAGCAGCAGCACCAGCACCAGTATCGCCGGAGGCAGCGTGAGGCAAAGAGCCAGCGTTACGGGTGCAGACAAGCCCTCCTGCAGCAGGGCTCCTGCCGCGACACCGATTGTAAGAAAGAGGGAAACCCCCGCAATATCTCTCGCCGCTTCCATTTTTGAATCTTATTTGCTACGAAAGTAGCGAAATTTTTCTATATTTGTAAGCTTGTTTATGAAAAAACTTTAATAACACTAAGAGTATATGATTATTCTTGTCATCAACTGCGGCAGTTCCTCGATCAAGTACCAGCTGCTCGACATGAAAAGTGACGATGTCTTCGATCTGATCGCCAAGGGTATCGTCGAAAAGATCGGTCTTCCGACTGCCCTCATCCAGTATGCCCCGACCGGCGGCGACAAGGAAGTAACCGAGTGCCCGATTCCGGACCACAAGGAAGGCATGCGCCTGGTCCTGCAGGCCCTGACGAATCCGAAAACCGGCGTCCTTACCTCCCTCGAGGACATCGAGGCAGTCGGCCACCGCATCGTCCAGGGCGGCGAATTCTTCTCCTCGAGCGCCATCGTCGACGAGGACGTGCTGAAAAAGATCGAATTCTGCTGCGACTTCGCTCCGCTCCACAATCCGGCCCACCTGCTGGGTATCCGCGCCGTCACGTCGGCCCTGCCCGACGTGCCGCAGGTCGTCACCTTCGACACCGCGTTCCACCAGACGATTCCGGCCTACTCCTATATGTATGCCCTGCCGTACGAGTACTATGACAAGTATCGCGTCCGCCGCTACGGCGCCCACGGCACCTCCCACCAGTTTGTGGCGAATAAAGGTGCCAAGATGGCCGGCATCGACATCAATAACTCCAAGATCATCACCTGCCACATCGGCGCCGGCAGCTCCATCTGTGCGGTGCTGAACGGCCAGTCACACGAGACTTCGATGGGCTTCACCCCGCTCGAGGGCATGATCATGGGCACCCGCGTCGGCAACATCGACGCCAACGCCGTCCTCTACCTGATGAAAAAGCTCGGCACTACGCCCGACGAGATGACTACCATCCTCAACCGCAAGTCGGGCTTCCTCGGCCTCAACGGCAAGACTTCCGATTGCCGCGAGATGGACGAAATGGCCAAGGCCGGCGACCAGCGGGCCAAGCTCGCCTTCAAGAAGCTCACCCACGACATGATCAAGGTGATCGGTTCCTATATCGCCGAGATGAACGGCGTCGACCTGATTGTCTTTACGGGCGGTATCGGCGAGCATAACAGCCGCCTGCGCCGCCGCGTGCTGGAGAACTTCGGCTTCCTCGGCCTCAAGGTGGATGCCGACGCCAACATGGCCTTCGGCGAAGATGCCATCATCACGACGCCCGATTCCGCCGTCAAGGCGGCGCTCGTCACCACGAACGAGGAGCTCGTCATCGCCCGCGACACGATGCACCTCGTCCTCGAATCCCAGGAATAAACCAAACGATAAGCCATATGATTAAGAATTTCAACGATCTGTTTACCGAACTCCAGGCCAAGGGCATCTGCAAGCGCATGGTCGCCGCCTGGGGTGTCGACAGCCATACCATCGAAGCTGCCGCCCTCGCTTCTGACAAGGGCTTTGTCAAGGTCACCCTCGTCGGTGACAGCGACATGATCAAGAAAGTCTGCGAGGAGCACGCCATCGATATCGCCAAATTCACCATCGTCGACGTCAAGGACGAGCTCAAGGCCGTTGCCGAGGCTGTCCGCATGGTCCATGACGGCGAGGGCGACGTCTTGATGAAGGGTCTCTGCTCGACCGACAAGTTCCTCCGCGCCATCCTCAACAAGGAAGTGGGCCTGCTGCCTCCTAAGGGCGTTCTGAGCCACGTCGGCGTCATCGAGAATCCGAACTACCACAAGCTCCTCTTCCTGACCGATATGGCCGTCATTCCGCAGCCGGATTTCCGCCAGAAGGTCAAACTCGCCGGCTATGTTACCAACGTCGCCCGTTCCTTCGGCATCGAGAAACCGAAGATTGCCTTCATCGCCGCCTCCGAGCAGATGCTCGACTCGATGCCCGCCTGTATCGAAGCCGCCATGCTCGCCAAGATGTGCGACCGAGGCCAGATCGGAAAGTGCGTGGGTGACGGTCCTCTGGCCCTGGATGTCGCCATCGACCAGGAATCCGTTGAGATCAAAAAGCTCGTCAGCCCCGTGGCCGGCGATGCCGACTGCCTCCTCTTCCCGAACATCGAGTCTGCGAATGTCTTCTGGAAGACCAATTCCAAGCTCGCTGTCGGTGTCCGTCAGGCCGGTTTCCTCGTCGGTACCAAGGTTCCGTGCATCCTCGCCTCCCGCGCCGACTCGGTCGACGTCAAGCTCAACTCCATCGCTTCTGCGGTGATTTCCGCCAAGTGACGCTACCGGATCGCGCCGGCAAGGAAAAGATTGACAATGGGGCGCAGGGGAGTGTTTGTCGTCAGGGTAATGATGACGAGATTCTCCCCGGGCGCCTCTTCTTTTGTATTGTATTCGACCTCAAGGAAGGCGCTTTCGCCCGGAAGGACGGGATGCTCCAGCCCGCTGCAGCGGACGCCCTGATGGTCGGCATCGATCGCATGGGTGATAAGGGGCGACTGTCCTTCGTTGGTGATCCGGAAACGGCCCCGTACAAGGGTGCCGGCGGGAACGACGTCGAAATCGACGGTCGTGTCGTCGGGCTGTGGAAGGGCGGCGGCTGAGCGCTGCTCGTCGGTCCATCCCTCAAAGTTCTCCATCGTATAGCCAAAAACGCTGATGACGGCATCGCCGCAGAGCGTGGCGTAATACCAGCGTTTGCCCCAGAGAGTCGGGTCAGACTGGACCGTAGCCCGGAGCGAACCCACGCTGCGCCCTGGCAGCGGATTCGGCGTCACCGATAAAGAAAGCCCCTTTGAGATATCCGAGAAGGAGATGGTCAAAGGGGAGTCGGAGAGATTGGCGAGGAGGATTTCGTCCGATCGGGACTGGCCTTGCAGGATGTTTCCGACCTTCAGCTTCGTCTCCCGGAGGCCCAGCCGGCCGCCGCTGTAGTGGAGCGGGAACGCTTCGGCGAGCGGAAGGGGCTTCTCGCGGACAACGCCCCTCAGGTGGAGGATGACCGGCCTGTTGATGCCGGAAACATAGACTGTCAGCGTCTTGTCGAAGGGGAAGGCGCCGTCCTGGTTGGCATAAGTGGCCGTGATGGTCGCGGTCTCGCCCGTCTTGACAGGAGCCTTGGTCCAGGTGACGTCGGTGCAGCCGCAGGAGGTGACGACTTCGTAGATGGCAATCGGTTTCTCGCCGAGATTCGTAAGGGTGAAGGTGCAGGTCTGGGGACCGTCGGTGGTCAGGATGTCGCCGAAATGGTGGACCGTCTTGTCGAAGAGGACGTCGCCGAAACGCTCTCCTCCGTCCGGCTCACCGCTCGTCTGCGGGGGGATGACTTCCGGCTGCGACTCCGCAGGCTGGCTCTCCTCGACTAAGCGGCTTTCTGCCGATGGCCGGGCGGTCGAGCGGGCGCAGGACCCGGAAAGAACAATCATCCCGGCAAGAAGGAGAGGGAAAGATATGATATGTCTTCTTGTCATGACATCTTCTTTGGCATTATCTCTGCAAAGATAGCGCTGCAACTTTGAAAATCAAATTAAATGCGCTATTTTTGCGCTTGGAAAAAACACAAACAACAACAATAAAAGCTTAAAGTATTATGGCACACAAGATTTCTCCCGACCTTTGCGTCGCATGCGGTACCTGCCAGGGCGTTTGCCCGACCGGCGCCATCTCCGAGGGTGATGTTTACAAGATCGATCCGGATGTCTGCATCGACTGTGGCGCTTGCGCCTCCGAATGCCCTTCCGGCGCTATCTCCGGAGAATAAGATTCTTTAATTATGACAAGGGCCCGCGCATCGCTGCTGCGGGCCCTTGTCTTATTTACTGAAGAAGCTGAAGTGGACCTTGCCGTAGACCTTTTCTTTAATGAAGAAGGGGTGGCCGGCAAACTGGTAGTTCCCAGGGTGCTCGAGGATGAAGTAGCACCCGGGGTGGAGGATATCCTGGGCGAAAACCTTGTCCGGAAGCGTATCCAGGCCCTCCAGGGCATAGGGCGGATCGGCAAAAACGATGTCGAACTTCTCGTGGCAGATGCCGAGGAAGTCGAAGACGTTGTCGCGGACCATGATGACGTTCGGCAGACCGAGCCGGGCGGCTTCCCGTTTGATGAAGCTCGCATTCTCCCGCACCATCTCGACGCAGTAGACCGCGGCGGCGCCACGGGAGGCGAATTCGAAGGAGATGGCTCCCGTCCCGCCGAAGAGGTCGAGCACCTTCAGGTCCTCAAACTCATACTCGTTGTTGAGAACGTTGAAAAGGCCTTCACGGGCGTAGTCCGTCGTAGGACGCGCCTGATATCCCATGGGCGGCAGGATCTGGCGTCCGCCCAGCCGGCCACCGATGATTCTCATAGCGAATTGACGGATTTGAAGTAGCGGTAGAGCGACATCTCATCGGAGGCGCCGAGAGGGGTGCGGAAATGGACGGAACTCAGCTCCGGATTGATCTGCAGCTGCTTGATGGCGAGGAACAGATAGTACTCCGCCGTCGTAAAATCCGGGGCGGGGAAGACGTTGGCCAGCTGGAGCGCATTGCCCTGGGCGATGACCAGGTACAGGTGCCCGTCGGCCACGGAGGCGAGGATCTTGTTATAATCCGTCACTTTCTCCAGGTCGCGGAGCAGATACCAGATCTCGGGCAGGATCCGGCCCGGGCGACCGTCGGGGGCGGGCAGGTTCTGGGCAATCATCCGGGAGAGGGTCTCACCGATCGACAGCGAATAGACGAGACTGGCTCCGAAACGGGGAACGTCCGTTACGAGCACCTCGTCGGAAGGAGCCAGGTCGACGACGGCCGAAAGCGCTTCCCTTTCCTCCCCGGGCATCAGGAAGGCCGTGGGGACCAGGGTGAATTTCGGGGTCATCAGGGAGATGTCCACCTCGTCGTAGCGGCGTTGCAGCTCAGGCGTCGTGAACACTTCGCCGGGACCGAGCCAGCCGGGGGAGGCCGAAAGGATCTCGCCGGAAGGGGATTCCACCTTAAAAGAATATCCACTCAAGGAAACTTGAATGGATATCCGTTTATAGTCTTTGGAAAGGTTCTGGTCCATTACTTCCAGTTGCCGACGCCGTTACCAAACTGATAGTCGCCGCCGATCTGGAGGCCGGGACGCTGGTCCGGATTCTTGGACGGATCCGCCGTTGCGGGCACATCCTGACCCTTTTCGCGGTAGTACCTGATGCGGTCGTCGAATTTCTCGCGCTCCTTGCAGTAGGTGGCGACCTCCTTCGGATCCAGGCCGGTGAGCAGGTCCTCGTACGGCATCTTGATCTCGAAGATCGACAGGCTCAGACCGGTCTCGTCACCTTCCGTGGTGGCCCAGAAGACCGTCTTCTTGCCGCCGGAGAACGGGATGTACTCGAGCGAGTCGATGCAGAAATCAGGACGGTTGTTGAAGAGGGTGTCGCGCACCGGACGTTTGATATTGACGGTAAAGAGAAGGTCTTTGTACTTGACCGTATCCTTGAGGTAGTAGTCGCGATAGAGGCAGATGTTCAGGGAGTCTTCCTTGCGCAGGCCCTCACCCTTCTTGAAGGTGATGCGGCGGCGGGCGTAGTCCTTGATGATCTGATCCTTGATCTTTTCAGTCGCTTCGATGGCGAGGGTGTCGGTGTTGGAACCGTTCTGGTAGGAAACGGAGATTTCGCCTTCGAGATAGAACTGTTTGAGCAGGGCGAAAGTGTCCTGGTAGACGCCGAACTGGGTGTGATACTCCTTCTCAAGCGTCTGGATATCAATCAGACGCTGAATGGCGACCTGTTCGCGGGCTTCGCGCTCATGACCGAAATCGATGGTCCCTTTTACATTGGAGCAGGCCTTGAAGCCGAAAAAGACGGCAACGGCGAGGAGCAGGAGTTCGACGATAATCTTGACAAACGGGTTGTTCATTGTATGGTTATTTAGTATTAATCACTACAAGGTATCCCAATGATACAGTGGACAAAGTTAGAAAAAACATTTATTTAAAGCAATATTTTTTGTAAATTTGCCACCGTTTTATGAGCCAGAATTCGATTATCGACCCCCGCCAGATCCCCCTTTTGGACGAATTCATCGCCCGGGCCGGGGTGATCACCCTGACCGCACACACTTTCCCTGACGGTGATGCGGCCGGATCGGTGTCGGCCCTGTGCTCGTATCTGAGGGAAAGCCGCGGCAAAGACGCGGTCATCGTCCTTCCCAACCCCTGTCCGGAGACGCTGGATTTTATTTTCGCGGGACTGCCGCTCCTTCTTTACAGCCAGAGCCCGGAGCTCTCGCTTGCGAGGATCCGGGAGTCGGATCTTCTGATCAGCCTGGACTACAACGCCTTCCGCCGGACGGAGGGCCTCTGCGAGGCGCTCTCAGGCTCGACGGCGACCAAAGTGCTGATCGACCATCATCTCGAGCCCGACAACGAGGCTTTCAACCTGGTCTTCTCCCGTCCCGACATTTCCTCGGCCAGCGAGATGCTGTTCTGGATCCTGATGGCCCTTCCGGATGTCGGCGATGATCCGCGGAAACTCCCTTCGGCGGCTGCCCGTGCCCTTCTTGCCGGCATGACCACCGACACCAACAACTTTGCCAATTCGGTCTATCCCTCCACCTTCCGGATGGCTTCGGCCCTGCTGGGAGCGGGTGTCGACCGGGACGATATCCTCGACCGGCTCTACAACTCCGCCCGCGAGAACCGGGTGCGGCTGATCGGATACCTGCTCGGGGAGAAGATGACCCTCGCTTGCGACGGCGCTGTTTCCGTCATGATTCTCGACGAGGCGGCCCGCCGGCGCTTCGACATCCGCGAGGGCGAGAGCGAAGGCATCGTCAACATGCCCCTTGCGATCCGCAGCGTCCGGATGTCCGTTTTCCTCAAGCAGTACGACGAGGAAGGCAATTTCCACGTTTCCATCCGCTCCAAGCGGGGCGTATCCGCGGCCCGTTTCGCCCGGGAGTATTTCCATGGCGGCGGGCACGAGATGGCCGCCGGCGGCCGGCTCTATTATCCCGCCGATGTCGCCGCTCCGGAAGACGCCCTCCAGTTTGTCCTCAATGCCCTGAAGAAGCCGCTGCCATGAAACGAATCCTTTTCCTCATATCTCTCCTCCTTCTGACGGCCGCCTGTTCGGAACAGGCGACGCAGGCCATTTTCGACAAGCAGGAGACCCAGATCGACAAGTTCGTCGAGGCCAACCTCAAGAAGGAAGGCAGTTATGTCGTCTACAACAAGGGCTCGGTCCGTGTCGTCATCGAAAAAGGAGAGGATGCCGATTCGCTCCGCACCGACGGCGTGGTATCGTTCTACTATGCGCTTTACAAGCTCAGCGGCACCAGCGTTTCGGCCTCGAACCTGATTTCCACTAACTCCGCCGACGTGGCCGGATCCTCCTGGACGCTTACCGACGAATCGGCCTTCGAGATCGAGACCGTCAAGCTTGACGAGTCCGGCTATGTGGAGGGTCTTCGCAACGGTCTCGCCGGTGTCCGCGGCGGCCAGGAGTGCTATATCCTCTTTTCTGGCCAGTATGGCTTCGGCGACCGCATCGTCGGCACGATTCCTGCAAACTCCGCCCTGGTTTATCATATCTGGGTCAACAGTATATCGAATGAATAAGAAGAACGCAATATGTGCCCTCGCGACAGGGCTTTCCTTCCTCCTCCTCGCCTCCGGATGTGCCCGCGAAGTCTCCGAAGACGGCAATGCGGCGGCGATCCGCCGTTTCGAATCCTGGCTTTCCATTCATCATCCTGATGCCGTGCCGGTCGGCAGCGGCATCTACATCCTCTCCGACACTCCCGGAGAAGGACCCGTATGGGATGGGGAGACAAACAGTATCGCCTATATGATCGAGACCCGGAAAGATCTCCAGGGCAACATCTCCTCGACCAACGACGAGGCCGTCGCCAAGCAGATCGGCTCCTGGTCCCGCGAGGGCTATTACGGTCCTTCGATCTGGTATGTCACCCGCGGCGCGATGTACGAGGGCCTGATCGAGGCCCTGGAGGTTATGGACGGCATTCGGGAAGGCGGCCGCCGTACGGTGATCATTCCTTCCTGGCTGCTGACCTACAAGACCTATGACACCGCCGAGGAGTACCGGGAGCATGCGACGGGCCTGTCGGATATGGTCATCGACATCCAGCTGGTCTCCCAGGCCGACAATGTATTCGACTACCAGATCAGGCAGTTGGAGGACTTTACGGACCGCTATCTCGCCGGCGTGGATTCCACCTATTACAATAATGAGGACGGCTCCCGCTACGGGTTCTACTACCATCAGTTGCGTCCCGCGGAAACGGAAGAGGCCATGCCCTCCGACACGACCGTCTATATCAATTATACCGGCCGCCGGCTCGACGGAGTGGTGTTCGATACCACCATCGCGGACACGGCCAAATTCTACGGCATCTACAGCAGTTCGAAGACCTATCAGCCCGTGTCGGTCCAGTGGGGCTCCCAATATGACGCCATCACGATGACCAGTTCCTCGACCGAGCCCATCGACGGCTTCCAGATGGCCCTCTGGCGTATGCGTCCGGGCGAAAAGGGCATCACGGCCTTCTACTCGGAGCTGGGCTACGGCTCTTCGGGCAGCAGTTCCACGATTCCTTCTTACGCTCCGCTGAGCTTTACGATCGAACTCGTCGAGAAGCCGTAAGCCATGCCAGACAGCCGAAAAGGATTCTCCGCTTCCGGTGGCGCCCCGACTGCCCTGGGCACCCAAAGCATTCCCTCGCTGCTTCGGCAGTTCGCCGTCCCCGCCATCATCGCGATGACGGCGTCGTCGCTTTATAATATGGTCGACAGCGCCTTCCTCGGGCATATTCCCGGGTCGGGCGGCCTGGCTATCGCCGGCCTTACGATCTGTTTCCCGCTGATGAATATTTCGGCGGCGCTGGGGACCCTGGTCGGCGTCGGCGCATCGACCATGATTTCGGTGCTTCTCGGTCAGAAGAATTACGCTTCCGCCAACAAGGTCCTTGCCAACGAAATTACGCTCAACACGGTTGTGGGGGTGCTCTTCACCCTGGTTACGCTGCTGCTGATGGACCCGATCCTGCGGCTTTTCGGCGCCAGTGACGCCGTCCTCCCTTATGCCCGCGACTACATGGTCATCATCGCGCTCGGCAATGTGATAACCCACCTGTATTTCGGCCTGAACAGCGTCATCCGGACGGAGGGGAATCCGACCCTGGCGATGAAGCTGACGATCTTTACGGTGAGCTCGAACGCGCTGCTCGATTATGTCTTTATTTTCCCGCTCGGGATGGGGATCCGGGGAGCGGCGCTGGCGACCATTCTCTGCCAGGCGATGGCCCTGTGCTACTCCCTGAAGCATTTTTCCAACCAGGAGCGCCTGCTCCATTTTCCCAAAGGGCGGGTATTCCAGCTGGAGTGGCGCATCGCGCGGGACTCCCTGGCAGTCGGCATGGGTCCTTTCCTGATGAACCTCGCGAGCTGCGTGGTGGTCGTTCTGATCAACAACCAGCTCCGCATCTACGGCTCCGACCAGGCCATCGCGGCCTACGGTATCGTCAACCGGGTGATGTTCCTTTTCGTGATGATGGTGATGGGATTCAACCAGGGGATGCAGCCAATCGCCGGCTACAACTACGGCGCCCGGCTCTACTCCCGGGTGAAGTCCGTCTATATGCGGACCGCCCGCTGGGCGACGATCATCACGACAGCCGGCTTCCTGATCGCCGTCCTGATCCCGGAAACTGTCGTCAGCATCTTTACCTCGAATCCGGAGCTCAAGGCGTCGGCCGCGCACGGCCTGACGATCATTGCCCTGGTGTTCCCCATCGTCGGTTTCCAGATGGTGACGACGAACCTGTTCCAGTGTCTCGGCATGGTCCGGAAATCGATTTTCCTGTCGCTGAGCCGGCAGCTTCTTTTCCTGCTGCCGTGCCTGTATTTCCTGCCGGCGGTGCTTCCGAATCCCCTCGAGGGCGTGTGGTACAGTTTCCCCATCTCGGACCTCGTCGCAGCGGTTGTCACCGGTCTTTTCGCCATCGGCCTTTTGCGTAAACTCAGCGCCCTGAAAGACGGGGAATCCCCGGCTACGCTCGGCAGCTCCATCCAATAATCCATTATGGCTCATACGATTATCACCATCGGACGGCAGTTTGGCAGCGGAGGCGGCCGGATCGCCGTTGCCGTCGGGAAGAAACTCGGCATTCCCGTCTATGACAACGAACTCATTTCCCGGGCCGCCGAGCAAAGCGGCTTCTCGAAGGAACTGTTTACCCGGAGCGACGAACGGCGGAGCCTGTTTACGCTCTCCGGCTTTTTCGCCCCGTGGCGCATGGGGCAGGGAGGCGGCAGCGGAGAGAATTTCATCGGGGACGATGCCATGTTCAAGATCCAGAGCGATGTCATCCGGGATATCGCCGCAAAGGGCTCTGCCGTACTGATCGGGCGCTGCTCGGACTATATTCTTCGCGACGTGCCCGGGGTGCTCAGCGTATTCATCAGTGCGCCCATGGAGTACCGCATCCGGCAGATTTCCGAGCGGGAGGGCCTCTCTGCCGAACAGGCGGCGGCGCTGATCCACCGGAAGGACAAGACCCGTTCGACCTACTATAATTATTATACGCTCGGCTCCTGGGGCGAGGCGGCCGGCTATGACCTCTGCATCGACAGCTCGATCCTGGGCGTTGAGGGGACGGCGGACGCCATCATCGCATTTGCCCGTGCGGCACAGGAGGCCCGGCCATGACCATCGGAGGATTCACGGTGCCCCGCTGGGGCTGGTACGCGGGCGTTTCGGTCATTGTGATCGTTCTGCTGGCCCTGCTGCTGCCATCCGGCAAGGAGGCAGGGGAGGCCGCACCGGCGGCTCCCGCTTTCTATGATACCCCTTCCTTCTGCCAGGGGCTGACCGGGGCGATGTCGGATTTTCCCGGCGAGGCCCGACTGGAGCGGGATATCCAGAAGTATATGTCCTATTGGCACCTGCGCGGCCTCTCACTGGCGGTGATGCGTCACGACTCGCTGCTCTATGCCCGGGGTTTTGGCTATGCCGACTCGACCGGACTCGTGGCGATGGAGCCTTACCATATCCTGCGGGTTGCGTCGGTGTCGAAACTCATCACCGCGGCCGGCGTGATGAGGCTGAAAGACCAGGGAAAACTTAAGCTTTCCGACAAGGTCTTCGATCCGCTGACGGGTATTCTGGCGGGCAAAGACTATTGCCAGCGCATCACGGACCGTCGCTACTATGATATCACCGTCGAACATCTGCTGCGCCATGAGGGCGGCTTCTCGCAGGCGCTCGGCGATCCGATGTTTACGACGCTCTCGCTGATGAAACGAAACGGCCTGACGGCCCCTCCTACGCCGGACCAGCTGATGTGGACCCAGCTCGAAAACCGGCTCCGATATGTGCCCGGGTCGACGAAGGATTATTCCAACTTCGGATATCTGGTCCTATCGCTGATTATCGAGGAGGTCTCCGGACTCTCTTATGAGGATTATATGCAGCGGGAAGTCCTTTTCCCGGCGGGCTGCTACGGCTTCCGCCTGGCGGAGAATACTTACGAGCGGCGCTATCCCAACGAGGTGCATTACTACCAGACCAAGGACGACACCCTGGTGCTGGCCATCGACGGCTCCGGCCGGAAGGTGGAGAAATGCTATGGCGGCAATGACATCCGGGGCCTGCTGGGCGCCGGGGCCTGGGTCGCCTCGCCGGCCGATCTGGCGCGCTTTGTCGCTTCGATCGACGGCCATCCCGGCGTTCCGGACATCCTGAGCGCGGAAAGCGTCCGCGAAATGACCCGCAGCTTCGAGAACCGCTATTCCATCGGCTGGAACGAGACCGACCCGAAGATCGGTTGGGTCCGTACGGGCACCCTGAACGGCAGCAGCGCGCTGGTCAAGTATTTCCCGGACGGGGAGTGCTGGATCATGGTGACCAACACGAGCACCTGGATCGGCCCGCGCTTCTCCAAGCAGATGGCGGCCCGCTTCTCGCAGTGGCGCCGTGACTATTCAGCCAAGCTGCCGAAGCAGGATTTGTTTGAGGTGAAACGCTAATTTTTTCTTATCTTTGTCGGGTTAAGAGCAATCGTTATGGCTGAGGAGAAGAAAACCAATCTATCATACAACGACGACAGTATCCAGACCCTGGCGTGGAACGAGCACATCCGCCGCAGGGTGGGTATGTATATCGGCCGTCTGGGCAACGGAGACGATCCCTCCGACGGTATCTACGTCCTGCTGAAGGAGATCATCGACAACTCCATCGACGAGTTCTCGATGGGCTACGGCACCCGCGTGCTGATTACCATCAGCGACGACGGGGAAGTCTCTGTCCGTGACTTCGGGCGTGGTATTCCGCTCACGAAGGTGGTCGACGCCACCTCGAAGCTCAACACCGGCGGCAAGTTCGACGACACGAATTTCAAGAAATCCGTGGGTATGAACGGCGTGGGTACGAAAGCCGTCAACGCCCTCTCCTCCACCTTCGAGGTCCGCTCCTACCGCGACGGCCAGTGCTCGATGGCCCTTTTCTCGCGGGGCGAACTGCTCGAGCAGAGCCTGAGCCCTTCCTCCGAGAAGGACGGCACCTATATCCGCTTCAAGCCGGACTATCAGATGTTCGGCGACTTCTCCTTCCGCACGGAGTATGTCGAGTCGATGATCAAGAACTACTCTTACCTCAAGAAGGGGCTTACCCTGGTACTCAACGGCACGCCCTACAAGAGTGAGAACGGTCTGCTCGACCTCGTGAGCGAGAATATGTCCGAGACGCCGATCTATCCGCTGATCCATCTCGAAGGCGACGATATCGAAATCGTCCTGACCCACGGCAACGCTTACGGAGAGAACATCTCCTCCTTCGTCAACGGACAGAACACCCGCGACGGCGGCACCCATCTCGCGGCCTACCGCGAGGCCATCGCCAAGACGCTGAAGGACTTCTTCAAGAAGGATTCCTACAAGCCCGAGGATATCCGCCAGGGCATCGTCGGCGCCATCTCCGTCCAGATCCAGGAGCCCATCTTCGAAAGCCAGGCCAAGATCAAGCTTGGCTCGACCTATATGTGGGAAAAGCAGGTCAAGAACCCGGATGGTTCTGTCAAACGCGCCGAGGACGGTTCCGCCGTCATCGAACGCGGCCCGACCGTGCGCAGTTTCATCAACGATTTCGTCGCCAAGAAGCTGGACAACTATCTCCATATGCATATGGACATTGTCCCGCTCATCGAGGAGAAGATCAAGGCCTCCCTGGCAGAGCGCGAGGAGATCGCCGGCGTCCAGAAAAAGACCCGCGAGCGCAACAAGAAAGCCAGCGTCTACAACCGCAAACTGCGCGACTGCCGCTTCCATTATAACGACCGTTTCCCCAAGGACCGCGAGGAGGACAAATTTCTCACCAGCATCTTCATCACCGAGGGTGATTCTGCAAGCGGTACGATCACGAAAGTCCGCGACGCCAACACCCAGGCCGTCTTTTCCCTTCGCGGCAAGCCGATGAACTGCTACAAGGAAAGCCGCAAGAAACTGGCTGAGAACGAGGAGCTTAACCTGCTGGTTTCGGCCCTGGGCATCGAGGAGGATGTCGCAGACCTCCGCTACAACCGCATCATCGTCGCGACAGATGCCGATGACGACGGGATGCACATCCGGATGCTGGTCCTGACCTTCTTCATGAAGTACTATCCCGACCTGATCCGCCGCGGTCACGTCCATATCCTCCAGACTCCGCTTTTCCGCGTCCGCAACAAGAAGGCGACCCGCTACTGCTACTCCATCGAGGAGAAGGAGGAGGCACTCAAGGAGCTGACGGGGAAGCCCGAAATCACCCGCTTCAAAGGTCTCGGCGAGATCTCGCCGAGCGAGTTCGTCGACTTTATCGGCGAGCAGATGCGGCTCGACCCCGTGTCCCTTTCCGATGAAGAATCCATCTCCCAGATCATGGAGTTCTACATGGGGGACAACACCATCGAACGTCAGACCTTCATTCGCGAGAACCTCCGCAGCGAGGCTGAGCTGGAAGATGTTGATTTTTAATTGATTATGGCTAAAGAAAAACGTTCCTGCTGGGCCCGTTTCTGCGGGTGGCGCCTGCGCCGGAAAGGCTGGACCCTGGATTCTGGTCCGGTCCCCGAGCCGCGTGCCGTCATCCTCGGCGTGCCGCATACTTCTTTCAAGGACTTCCTGATCTGCTATCTCTTTTATGAGTCGTTCGACTGGAAGGCCCATATCATGATCAAGAAGGAGTTTTTCTTCTTCCCGGTGGGCTGGTTTCTCCGCCGCGTCGGCTGTATTCCGGTCGACCGTTCCAACCCAACGGCCCTGATCCGGAGCCTGATCAAGGAGATGAGCAAGGAAGAGGTCTTCCATCTGGCCATCGCCCCGGAAGGCACTCGCAAAGCGACGGCACGCTGGAAAACGGGTTTCCATTTCATTGCCCGCGAGACCGGCGTCCCCGTCTATCTCGGCTATTTCGACTGGGGCACGAAGCATATCGGCATCGGGGAAAAGTTCGAACTCACCGACGACCCCAAGGCCGATCTGAAGCGCATCCAGGAGCATTATGAGTCTCTCCACCTGGTAGGCTGTCATCCCGAAGGATACACGACCCGCTAATTCTTATTCCCGATGAAGAGCCCTTACAAACACCTGCGCCGAAACCGCCGCCGGGACAATTATGTAACGACCCTCCAGCGGCTCTATGAGTATGGAACCAGCCGTTACTATGACCGTCCGATGAGCCGTTTCTCAGACGGATCCGGCGTCTATACCTATGGCAGTTTCTCCTCGACGGTCGATTCCCTTTCGGTCCGGCTGTCCCGATTCGGCATCAGCGCCGGCGACAAGGTGGCGATCCTCTCGCAGAACATGCCCAACTGGACCGTCGCCTTCTTCGCGGCAACGGCATTCGGCCGGGTCGCCATCCCGATTCTGCCCGATTCGTCCGAAAGTGAGATAACCAACATCCTGTCCCATTCCGAGAGCAAGGTCATTTTCGTGTCGAAGCGCCTTCTCCCGAAAGTCAGTGCCGCGGCCCGGGCCCGGCTCCGGCTGGTGATCGATATCGAGACCCTGGAGTTTACCCAGAAGGACAGCAAGGCTTTCCGTTGCGACGGCTGGACCAAGGAACCGGCCCCCGACGACTTGGCGACCATCATCTATACTTCCGGGACCACCGGCGCCGCCAAGGGCGTGATGCTGAGCCACCGCAACCTGACGTCCAATGTCATCGCCGCCTATTACGCCCAGCCGCTGGGAAAGAAGGACCGCTGGCTCTCCATCCTCCCGATGGGGCATACCTACGAAATGGCCTTCGGCTGCCTGTATCCGATCCTCGTGGGCGGCTGCGTCACCTATATCCAGCGTCCGCCGACCGTCAGCATCCTGACGGGGGTGATGAAGCAGCTGCGTCCGACCGTCATCTGCACGGTGCCTCTTATCATCGAGAAGGTCTATAAAAACAGCGTCGTCCCCACGGTGAAAGGCAGCCGCCTGCTGAGCTGGATGCAGGAGCACCTGCCCTGGCTGCTTTACTACTTTGTCGGCCGGCGGCTGAAACGCACTTTCGGTGGTCGCATCAAGTTCTTCGGCATCGGCGGGTCCAAGCTCGACGAAGATGTCGAGGCCTTCCTGAGAAGGATCCATTTCAAGTATGCCATCGGCTACGGCCTGACCGAATGCGCTCCGCTCGTCTGCAACGCCCTCGTCGGCCGTACGAAAGTCGGGTCCATCGGCGTTCCCGCATACGGGGTGGAAGTGAAACTCGCCCATCCGGATCCCCGGACCGGGGAAGGGGAGATTCTCGCCCGTGGCGCCAATGTGATGATCGGCTATTATCTCGATCCCGAGCGTACGCTCAAGGTACTCGAATACGACGGCTGGTTCCATACCAACGATGTCGCTACGGTCGACAAGGACGGTTACTACTTTATCCGGGGACGCCTCAACAACACCATCCTCGGCGCTTCCGGCGAGAATATCTATCCCGAAGAAATCGAGAAGGTGCTGAATGATTTCGACGGCGTCAGCGAGTCGCTCGTGATGGAACGCGACGGGAAACTGGTCGCCCTCGTCAAGTTTGAGGACTCTCTCATCGACTGGGATCTCGCCTCCTCGGAAAAGTTCTTCGAGCGCCTCCAGAATGCCAAGGCTTCCGTGCTCGAGTTCGTCAACAAGCGCGTCAGCAAAGGCTCCAAGATCCAGGAAATCGACGCGATGAAGGATCCCTTCGAAAAGACGGCCACCCAGAAGATCCGTCGTTACAAATACAAAGACTCCCACGGCGACGAGCCGGATAACGAAAAAAAATCCTGACCGTCCGGCCAGGATTTTTTATGTCATTTCACGGCTTGTGGATTGTCGTCATTCCACGGCTTGACCGTGGAATCTCTTACTCGGCGACGACGTTGAGGGCGACCGTAGCCTTGATGGCCTTGTAGACCTTGACGGCGGCGGTGTAGGAGCCGGGCTCCTTGATGTCCTCGGCGAGGGTGATGTTCTTCTTTTCCACCTCGAGACCGGCGGCGACGAGCGCCTCGGCGACCTGGGCGGTGGTGACGCTGCCGTAGATCTTACCGCTTTCGCTGACCTTCACGGCAACCGTGACGGGCGTAGCGTTAATCTTGGCGGCGAGGGCCTCTGCGTCAGCAACGAGCTTCGCCTCTTTGTGGGCGCGCTGGCGGACGGTTTCGGCATACTGCTTCTTAACGGACTCGGTGGCAACCACGGCGTAACCCTGGGGAACGAGGTAGTTGAGGGCGTAACCTGTCTTGACGCTGACGAGCTCTCCGGCCTGGCCGAGATTCTCGAGATCTTTCTTAAGCAAAATTTCCATAAGGCAGATTATTTAAGAAGGTCAGTAACATACGGAAGCAGAGCAAGGGAACGGGCACGCTTGATGGCCTGGGCAACCTTGCGCTGGAACTTCAGGGAAGTACCGGTGATGCGGCGGGGGAGAATCTTACCCTGCTCGTTGAGGAACTTCTTGAGGAACTCGGGATCCTTGTAGTCGACATACTTGATGCCCGCCTTTTTGAAGCGGCAGTATTTCTTCTTGCGAACTTCCACGGTCGGGGGGTTCAGGTAACGGATTTCGTTATTTTCGCTTGCCATAATATTTCCTCCTAATTATTCGTTAGCGGTTTCCTCTGCCTTGGGAGCCTCTTCCACAGCGGGAGCGACAGCCTTGGCGGCCTTGTTGGCGCGGCGCTTCTCGGCGTATGCGACGGCATCCTTGTCGAGGGCGACGGTGAGGTAGCGGAGAATCCGCTCGTCACGGTGGAACTGGGTCTCGAGGGTGTCGACAAACTGAGGATCAGCCTTGAACTCAATCAGATAATAAAAACCAGTGGTCTTGTGCTGGATCGGATAAGCGAGCTGACGCAGGCCCCAATCCTCTTCGTACACGATCTCGCCGCCGTTCTCACGGATCAGCTGGGTGTACTTGGCAACCGCTTCCTTCATCTGGGCATCAGACAAAACGGGAGTTGCAATGAAAACGGTCTCGTACTGTTTAATCATTTTGTAAAATATTGATAATAAATAAATTAGTTTCCTTTTGGAGCGCAAAGGCCCGAAAAGGACTGCAAAGATAGTGATTATTTCTTTAATTTCCAAGCATTTTTGAGAGTCTCAACTGATTAAGAAATCGTACATTTGTACATTAAAATCTAAAGAACCATGAAAAAGTCGACCCTTCTTCTCCTGACGCTCGCGCTGACGGCCGTCCCCGCAGCGCTTCGTGCCGCCGATTCTGCCGAACCGAAGCGGATTGAAATCCACTCCACCCAGGAACTGATCAACAATCTGGGCAGCGACCGCACGCTGGTCCTGGTTGAGGAGTACTATAACATTTCCGAGACGCTGCTCGATCCGCAGAACGCCAGGCTGGCCGTCGAGTACACCGCGCTGGAGAACAATAAAAAGTGTGTCTACTATGTGGAGGCTTTCGATGGTCCGGAGCTTCACATCGCCGATTTCAAGAACCTTACGATCGAGGCCGGGATTGAGGTCGTGTCGATTGTCACCGAGCCCCGTTATGTCAATGTCTTTACCTTCGAAAACTGTTCGAATGTCACGCTCAAGGGACTGACCCTCGGGCATACCGAAGAGGGCTACTGCGACAACGGCGTCCTCGGTTTTACGCGTTGTTCGGGCTTCCAGGTGATCGACTGCGATCTCTACGGCTGCGGCACCGAGGGCATCATGGTCACTTCCTGCTCCGAGATGTTTTTCAAGGGCACGAAGATCCGCGACTGCTCCTACCATATCATGCACCTTCTCTCCAGCTCGAATATCCGTTTCGACAGCTGTCAGTTCTTCCGCAACCGCGAGTTCGAGCTGCTCAATGTCTACGACTGCGACGACGTCCTTTTCTATAACTGCATGTTTGCCAACAACACGGGCATGCTGTTTAACGTCTGTTCCCCGGTCACATTCAAGGATTGCGTCGTGCTGCATGACAGCGATTTCCTGGGAGATACCGAGAACGTCTTCTGGATCAACTCCATCTTAGAGGAATACTTCGGCGAGAATCAGGCCCTGGGTTAATCTTCCCATGTCCTCCTGGATCGAAGTCATCGAATGGGTGTCGCTTCTGAGCGGCATCGCTTATGTGCTGCTCGAGATCGGGCAGCACAATGCGATGTGGCTGGTCGGCATCGTGACGGGGGCGGCCTGCGCGGTCTCTTTTCTCTGGCAGCACGCCTGGGCTTCGACGGGCCTGAATATTTATTATGTGGGGGTGTCCTTCTGGGGCCTCTGGCAATGGCGTAGGGACAAGGCTGCGGCGGAAGGCGGTGGCGATGCGATTCTGATCCGCCGGCCGACCATCCCCGTTGTCCTGCTGTCGGCGGTGCTGCTGGCAGGTGGGACGCCGCTTCTCGCATGGGGGCTTTCTGCTTCGGGCGATCCGGCTCCCTGGCTGGATGGTTTCGCCCTGACGCTGAGTGCCATCGCCACCTGGTGGCTGGGACGCTCCTATCCCCAGCAGTGGCTGATGTGGATTGTGGCGGATGCGGTGTCGACAGGCCTCTGCATCGCTCTCGGGCGCTATCTCATGGTGGCCCTGTATGCCGTCTATACGGTGTCGGCCGTATATGGTTATTTCCATTGGATTCATAAAGGTAAGAAGATCGTATGATTTCTTTTTTGATTGCACTGGCGGCGCTCCTTGTCGGTTATCTCATATACGGCGCTTTCGTTGACAAGGTGTTCGGCGCCGATCCGAAGCGCCCGACTCCGGCCGTGTCCAGGGCGGATGGCGTGGACTTTATCCCCATGCCGACCTGGAAAGTGTTCATGATCCAGTTCCTCAATATTGCGGGGACGGGTCCCATTTTCGGCGCCATCATGGGAATGATGTTCGGCCCGGGAGCTTATCTCTGGATCGTTTTCGGCTGCATTTTCGGCGGTGCCGTGCATGACTACATGACCGGCATGCTGTCGGTGCGCCATGGCGGTGTCGGCTTTCCGGAGATCGTCGGCAAGTATCTCGGCGGCGGTACGAAAAAGGTGATGCTGGCCTTCAGCATTCTGCTTCTGCTGCTCGTCGGCGCGGTGTTCGTCTACAGCCCGGCCGTGATTCTGGGCGGCATGACGGGGAGCTGGTTCGGCTCCGGTGCGGCGATGGTCTGGGTCGGCGTGATTCTCGTCTACTATGTCGTAGCGACGCTCCTGCCGGTGGACAAGATCATCGGGCGGATCTATCCGGTCTTTGCGATTTCGCTGCTTTTCATGGCGGTCGCGCTGGCCGTCTGCCTGCTGATCAAATGGCCGGGGATCCCGGAAGTGTGGCAGCAGGGGGCTTTCCACATGAATGCTCCCGAGGCGCCTTTCTTCCCCTGCCTCTTTATCACCATAGCCTGCGGGGCTGTGAGCGGCTTCCATGCCACGCAGAGTCCGCTGATGGCCCGTTGCATCAAGAGCGAAAAGCTCGGCCGTCCGGTCTTTTACGGGGCGATGATCTGCGAGGGCATCGTGGCGCTTATCTGGGCGGCGGTCGCCTCCTGGTTCTTCTATGACGGGGGAGCGGAAGCGCTTTCCTATGGCGGCAAGATGGGGGACGCCCCTGCCATCGTCACTTCCGTCTCAAAGGGATGGCTCGGCATCGCCGGCGGCATTCTGGCGCTTCTCGGCGTGGTGGCGGCGCCCATCACCAGCGGCGATACGGCCTTCCGCAGCGCGCGGCTGATCATCGCCGATTTCCTCCACTTCGACCAGAAGCCCATGCGTAACCGCCTGACGGTGAGTATCCCGCTCTTTGCCGTAGCCGGACTGCTCCTGTGGTATAATATCGCCGATGCGAACGGATTCAACAAGATCTGGGGCTATTTCGGCTGGGCCAACCAGACCCTCGCGGTCTTTACGCTCTGGACGATAACGGTCTACCTGACGGTGTCCAAACCGCGCGGGAGCTGGTATTTCCTGATCGGGCTGATTCCGGCCGTTTTCATGACCAGTGTCTGCGCGACCTACATCTCCATCGCAAAGATCGGCTTTAACCTCCCTGCCTCCTGGCACTACGTGATCGGCCTTTCCGTCGCCGCGCTGTCCCTGCTGCTTTTTGCCTGGTGGCACCGGTGCCGGGCGCATCATGACTGATAAACGATAAAACTAATTACTAATACCTGATTCATCATGAAAAGAATTCTTCTGTTACTCGTTGCTGTCGGGGCGATGTGCCTTGCTTTCTCCTGCGGATCCGGAAGCGGCAAGTCTTCTTCCGTCAAAGACCGGACGCTGACCTATTTCAAAGCGCTGGCCGATCTCTACGAAAAGAATGAGATCAGTGCATACTCCGACAAAAAGGTGGAGTTTGCAGACTTTCTCGACACGCTGGGCGATGCGGATGGAACAGCTGTCTATGAGGCCTTTAAGACCTATCGCGACTCCTGGACGGGCCAAGGCAGTTTCAATGATTATTTCAGCCGGGTTTTATGGTATGAGATCAATACCGCAGAGACTGTCGCCAAGCTCGTTCCCCATTTGTATGCCGGAGCTGAACCTGAAGCGCACATGAAGGGAGATGCCGACAAGGAGCATCCTGCCAGTGAAGATCTCTCTTACTTCCTGGGGCTCGTCAACCACGGTGTGTCCCGTAGTAACGAATGGTACTGGGACATCGTCGATCCCTGGATGGAGAGTATCTCCGACCGGGAGGCTGACTATGAGATCAAGCGTCTCGTCACAGCGCAGGGCATAGGTCCGGTCCGCATCGGCGGCACCATTTCCGGGCTTCCTTCCGCGGAAGAGGGTTTGTATGACTATCTTGACAAGCAGGTTGAGGAGTTCGGCGATGAGGGTGGGGATTCCTGGGAGGAGACCGTTTACAAGGCGATGTATCTCGGCCAGGAGGTTTTCCTCATCTATCCCGACTACGAGAATGAGGATATCATCCGGACGATCTGCGTCACTTCCTGCGACTATCATACCGCTTCCGGCCAGACCAATCTCTCATGGCCCTCGAGCTTATTCAGGGCCGGTGCAAAGGGCTTTTACACCAGTCGCGGATACACCCCTTATTATGGAGTCATCTGTGACGGCCTGATATTCCAGAATCTGGATTTAAGCTACTCCGCCGAGCGCCGTATAGGCGCTGTCGAATCTCTCGGTGAAGAGGCGGCGATGTGGCTGGGAGAAGATGGCTTTTTCAACGGACTCCGCGTCCTGAAAATGTGGGTCCCTGCTCCCGGTCAGATCGAGGACCTGACCTCCCTGATTGACAACTGGGAGTAGCCGCAGCCAAATTGCTAAACTCGGCCACGAAAAGTTTCCTTTTTCGTGGCCGAGTTCTCGGCTTTTATTTATACAGGAATCGTTTGATCGACATCTTCGGAGTCTTCTCGAAGGGCTCCTGCCGGATCTCGACCTTTGAGATGAGGCTGTAGGGCGGCAGGTGCTTGTTGGACTCGCTGCGGATCTGCTCGGAGAGCTCTTCGGGATCAGCCACATAGCTGGCGTCGACATATACCAGGGCGACGAGTTTGCCATCGCGCTCCACGACGACCGATTCGACCACAAAGGGCTGATTGTTCACCACGGCCTCTACCTCCTCGGGATAGATGTTCTGGCCGGAGGCGCTCAGAATCATGTTCTTGGAGCGGCCGCGGATAAAGATATTGCCATCCTTGTCGACAACGCCGAGATCGCCCGTGCGGAGCCAGCCGTCGGCTGTGAATGCTGCGGCCGTCGCTTCGGGATTCTTGTAATAGCCGATCATGATGCTGTCGCCCTTGGCCTGAATCTCGCCGACGGTGTGGATAGGGTCATCGGAGTCGATGCGGACCTCAACGCAGTCGAGACCTTTCCCGCAGGAGCCGGGAACGAACTTGCGCCATCCTTCATACGCGAGCAGCGGGCAGGCCTCCGTCATACCGTAGCCGACCACATAGGGGAAACGGATCCGGGCCAGGATTTTTTCCACTTCGGGATTGAGCGCGGCGCCGCCCATGATGAATTCGCGGACATTGCCGCCGAAGGCCTGCTCGAGGCCGACGCGGATCTTCTTGAATATGATCTTGTTAAGGCCCGGGACATGCATCATGAACTTGACCAGCGGCTTGTCGACGGCGGGTTTGATCTTGGACTTGTAGATCTTTTCCATCACCAGCGGAACGGTTACCAGCAGGTAGGGCTTGACGTCGGCGAAAGCCTTCAGCAGGGTCGCCGGGGTCGGGGCCTTCCCGAGCCAGTAGATGGACGTGCCGTTGCAGAGCGGGTAGATAAACTCGATGACGAGGCCGTACATGTGGGCCATCGGAAGCATCGAGACGATCTTGTCGCCGGCGGGCATGTGGCGCTGGCTGTAATCGACGACGGTGTTGAAATTGCGATGGGTCAGCATCACGCCTTTCGGGTCGCCCGTCGAGCCGGACGTATAATTGATGGTGGACAGTTCGTCCAGGTTGTCGGTCGGGTAGTGGACGTCGTCGGGGCCGAATCCATTGGGATACTTTTTGGCAAAGAGGTCTTCCATGGTGCCGAAAACCTCCTCCGTCACCGTGTCCGCGGCGAAGAGCACGTTCCAGGTGTCCACATCGACGACGAGGCGCACCTTCGGCATTCCCTTGGGATCCATCTTCTCGAATTTGTCCTTGTTGGTAAAGAGGATCAGGGCGTCGGAATGGTCCGTCAGGTGAACGACATTCTCCGGCAGGAAGTCCGCAAGAATCGGGACGATGACCGTGCCGTAGGTAACGACGGCCATATAGACCATGCCGAAGCGGGCGCCGTTGCGCGCACAGAGGGCAATCTTGTCGCCTTTTTTGAGACCCAGGGCCTCGAAAACGAGGTGGAATTTCTCCACCTGGATGGCCATCTGGCCATAGGTAAAGGATTCGCCGCCAAGAGAGTTGAGAGCAGCTTTATCCCAGTATTTCCGTGACGCGGCTTCGAGCCTGGCTAAGTAATGTTCCATGGTTCAGCGTTTAGTTATAACTTGCAAATTTACGAATTCTTTTCGGTTTTTCGAAATCCGGACATGTGGAACGCTTCCTACTTCGCACCCATCAGCAGCATCTTTTTAATGATGCCGAAGAGTTTGTAGGGCATGTAGCGGAATTTGAGGTCAATCCAGGTCGGAGTCTTGAGGACGGAACGCTCGTGGCTGAAGGCGAGGAAACTGCGCTCGGAGTGGTAACTGCCCATGCCGGAATTGCCGACGCCGCCAAAAGGAATGCGGGCGTTGGCGATATGCATGATGGTGTCATTGATGCACGCGCCGCCGGAAGTGGTCCGGGAGATGATGTCCCATCCGTTCTTCGGCTTTCCGAAATAGTAGAAGGCCAGGGGCTTTTCACGGGCATTGACGAAGTCTACTACCTCCTGACGCTCCTTGAATGTCATCACCGGGAAGATGGGACCGAAGATCTCTTCCTGCATGACCGGGGCGTCCGGGGACACGTTTCCGAGAAGGGTCGGTTCCATCCAGAGCCTTTCGCGGTCGAAGTGTCCGCCGACGAGAATCTCCCCATCCTTGAGATAGTTCTCGAGTCGCTCGAAGGCGCTGTCCTTGACGATATGGACAAACTTGTCGGAGTGCTCGGTGCCGTCGGGGTACAGGCCCTTCAGCTCCTGCTTGAAGGCCTCTATGAAAGATTCTTTAATATCCTCGTGAAGGAACAGATAGTCCGGAGCGATGCAGGTCTGGCCGCTGTTGAGGCATTTGCCCCAGGCGATGCGGCGGGCGGCGAGACGAATGTTCGCGTCCTTGTCGACGATACAGGGGCTCTTGCCGCCGAGCTCGAGCACCATGGGCGTCAGGTATTTCGCCTGCGCCTCCATGGCGATGCGGCCCAGCGACGGGCTGCCGGTCAGGAATACGAGATCGTAGCGATGCTTGAACAGTTCACCGTTCACCAAGCGGTTCCCCTGGACGACGGCTACGTATTCCTCCGGGAAGGTGTCGGCGATAAACAGCTCGATGACCTTCGATATGGCCGGAACGTATGGAGAAGGCTTGAGAATGGCCGTACAGCCGGCAGCGATGCATCCCACCAGCGGGTTCAGCAGCAGCTGGACCGGATAGTTCCAGGGGCTGACAATGAGCGTACAGCCGAGCGGCTCCCGGACGATATGGCTCGAGGAGGGCTGGCAGGTCAGCGGGGTGGATTTGCACTTGCGGCGGGACCAGCGGCCGACCTTCCGGATGGCCTCTCCGATTTCGCCGTAGACGAGGCCGAATTCGGTCATGAAAGCCTCTTCATAGCTCTTGTGAAGGTCCTGCCAGAGGGCGTCGCAAAGGGGCTTCTCCCATTTTTTCAGGCCCTCGTTGAAAGCCTTGAGCTGCGCTTTGCGCCATTTGATGTCCCGGGTAACTCCCGTTGCGTAGAACTGTCTCTGTTTGGTGACGAGTTCCTGTATTCTTTCCGATGATGTGTTTTCCAGTGCCATTATTGTTTCCTCCCGGTAAAGTGGTCCATAACTGTATAAAGCCCGCAGATGTCGCCGAAAATCCAATTGAAAAGGCGATACGGGACAAGGCCCTGCATCAGACGGATTTACCTTTAATTATCATAGTCGGTTTGGTTTTGCGCCGGCAAAAATAGTGATTTCTTGCGAGAAACAGACAAAGACGCAGGTAAATCGAACCGATTCGCACAGGGGAGGGCGGCTTCCTTGCAAAGGAAGAGGCATTTTTGTATCTTTGCGGCCTGAAAGAAAGACTCGCCATGAAAAGAAAGCCCATCGTTGCGCTGATATACGATTTTGACGGCACCCTGTCGCCCGGCAACATGCAGGAATTCGGCTTCATCCAGGCCATCGGCCGCACGCCCGAGGAGTTCTGGAAGATGTCCGACGGCATTGCCATCGGTCAGGACGCCTCGAATATCCTCGCCTACATGAAGCTCATGAAAGACGAGGCCTGCAAGCTTGGCATCCGCCTCACCCGCGACAACTTCCACCGTTTCGGCGCCGACATCAAACTCTACGAAGGCGTCCGCGAATGGTTCCGCAACGTCAATCGCTACGGCGACGAGCACGATGTCATCGTGGAGCATTATATCAATTCCTCCGGTCTCAAGGAAATCATCGAAGGCTCTCCCATCGCCGGAGAGTTCAAGCACATCTTCGCCGGCAGTTACATCTATAATGACAAGGGCGAGGCCGAATGGCCCGGCATCGCGGTCGACTATACCGCCAAGACCCAGTATCTGTTCAAGATCCAGAAAGGCATCTTCTCCTCCCGCGACGCCAAGCAGGTCAACGAATCCATGTCCGACGAAGCCAAGCGCATCCCCTTCTCGAACATGATTTATTTCGGCGACGGAGAGACCGATGTCCCCTCGATGAAGGTCGTCTCGATGTTCGGCGGCTATACGGTCGCGGTTTTCGACCCCGCCAGGCCGACCAAACGCATCAGCGCCCAGAAGCTCCAGCGCCAGGGCCGTGCCTCCTTCATCACGCCGGCCAACTACGGCAAGGACTCCCGCACCTACCGTCTCGTCTGCTCGATCATCGACAAGATCCGGGCGGAGCACGAGCTCAAGCTTCTCGCCCGATACAAATAAAAAGAATGCCGCCTCTTTGGGCGGCTTTTTTAACGTCTTTTTTTCAGGCGCTCGACGGCGTGCTCAAGACTTTCGGAGGGGGCGATGATGTTGTATCCTTCCCAGAAATCGGGGTCGTAGAAGTCCGGGGCGGTATCGCAGAGGATATCCTTGACGCGGAAACGCTCCTTTTTGGAGACGGGAACCGCCGGCTCGCGTAGGTCGGTGACGACCAGCTCGTTGACGGAGGTGTAGTGGCGCGTCGAGGAGAAGCGTTTCTGCCACTTGCAGCTGAAATTGAGCTCCGAGCGGAAATAGGAGAGGCGGACCCTGCCGTCCTCCCGGAGGGAATAGTTCAGGATATAGCGGACCTCTTCCGGGTAGAAGCGGAGCGAAGCGGGTTTGCTGACAAGGAGCATCTGGGCGACCTTGCCCCGGTTACTCATATCCATCGAAAGCTCGATGCGGGAGAAGGTCAACAGTTCCCGGTCGATATACAGGGTGCCGTAGTAGAGGGGAAAGGGAGCCTCGGTTTCCGGCTCGATCCGGACAACGAACTGGGGGCGGTCGCCGATATACGCCGCCGGGGCGAGCTTGAAGCGGTACAGGTCCAGGAGCTCCGGGCTCAGCAGCACCTCCGGATTCTTGACGGCATCCAAGCTAAGGGCCAGGGTAGGGCCGCCCTGCGTCTTGACGCTCAACGTGTCCCGGCGCCGCTGGCTGACGAGCGTACGGCTCTTTTCCAGGGCTGCGCCGTCGCGAAACAGGGTCCCGTCATACGTGTGTTTATAGAGCCTGGCGACCGCTTCGGCCACATAGGTATACCGGCTGCCTTTCTGGACGGTCTCGCGGTAAAAGCACTCTAACAATTCCGGCTGCGTGCAGTAGCTGTCCCAGATCCGCTCCCGGGCGGCGTCCACGATGCTCCGGGGATTGCCGTAGACGATGGAGGCTTCATCCAGGACATAACTCTCTTTGCTCAGGCGGACGGTGAGATAATCCGTTCCGGCGGCCTGCAGCTGCTTTTTGTATCCCAGGCACGACAGCTCAATCTCCCCGATCGGGTCATCGCTCCGGAGGACGAATGCGCCGTCTTCGTTGGTGACCGTGGCGTGGTGGCGTCCGGGCACGGTCACGTGGACCGACCCGACGGGCCGGCCGCTCCGCGCATCGAGCACCTGCCCCCGGACGCTGTATCCGAGCCGCAGGGTGTCACCCTGCTGGGCAAGCGCTGCAAAGACCGTGACTGTGAGCGCAAAAAGGAGAAGTAATAACTTTCTCATCATATGCAAATATAAGGAATATTCTGAGAGAATCCCCGCTTTTTCGCAGAAGTGTTTGAATAAAAGCATTTTTTTAATACCTTTGCACCGGACTCCCCTTCGGGGAAGTCCCAAGAGATGTTTCACCAAACCCCTTTTTATGTGGTATTATAATGAAGAAAATCTGGGTTGTCTTAGCAGCAGCATTCCTGACGCTGCCCTGCTTGCCTCTTGCCGCACAAGAGGCTGACGACACCGAATCCGGTGTCACGTTCTCCCTTATCCCGAGACTGGACCTGTCTCCCCAATTCTATAACGACGGATCGGGCGAATTTACACTGGGTAATTCTTCTTTATACACCCTCTTCGAAGGGAGCATCACAGACCATATCTCCTTCAGCGTGATGAACCACTGGGCCTCGCTCTACGCGACGGACCCTTTCGGCGGAGAGACCAAGGACCTCTATAACAAGACTCTCTGGCGCAGCGACACCAACAACTGGCTCGACTGGGCCTATGTCTGTTTCGGCCTTGGCGAGAGCCCCTGGGCGGTCACCCTCGGAAAGGATGTCCTCCAGGTCGGCGGCTTCGAATACGAGGCCTATGACTTCGAGGTCCATCCCTGGATGGCCACCACCCTCTGGAACGTGCTGCCTGCCTATCAGTGGGGCGGCCGGGTCGGCTTTACCTTCCAGGACGAGCAGAACCTGAGCCTACAGGTGGCGGCTTCGCCTTTCGGCGATCGCCCCTTCAACAGCGGCCTCTATACCTTCAGCCTCCAGTGGAGCGGTTCTGCGGGCCCTTTCGAGTGGAAGCATAGCGCGGCGTTGTTCCAGACGGGCATCGACGGCGAAAAGACGCACCCCATGTTTAACGCCGCACTCAAATGGGACACCGGAGCGGACCTGTATGTCACCCTGGACTTGGCGAACCGCGTCGGCGACGAGCTTTTCCTGCTCTCGAAGGGCTTCATGGCCCATCCGAGCGTGACCTGGGCTCCTGTCGGCGGATGGGATTTCACCGGATCGCTCGTCTTCGAGGCCAACAACCGCTTTGACGATGCGGTCTATACCTATATCCCCGGCCTTTCGGCGAACTGGTATCCGCTCGAGGACAACACCGATTTCCGTGTCCACGCCTCCGCGGCCTATAACACCCGCTGGGAAACGGCCACCCTCTGCCTCGGCGTTCTCTATAACTTTAACCTCCTCTAAACCATGAGCGAGCATATTATCGAAGTTCAGCACCTCTCAAAGTCTTTCGGCAACAAGAAGGTGCTTCAGGATATTTCCTTCTATATCAACAAAGGCGAATTCATCACTTTCCTCGGCCCCTCCGGCTGCGGTAAAACTACGCTCCTGCGGATGATCGCCGGTTTCCTCCAGCCTGACGAAGGCACCATCCTGATGGACGGGGCCGACATCGCCGGACTGCCGCCGCATAAGCGGGAGCTCAACACCGTCTTCCAGCGTTATGCCCTGTTCCCGCATCTGGATGTCTATGAGAACATCGCCTTCGGCCTCAAACTCAAGGGCATTCCTGAGAAGGAGATCGACCAGCGGGTACGCCGGGTCCTCAAACTCGTCGCCATGTCCGACTATGAAGACCGCGACATCGACACCCTATCCGGCGGCCAGCAGCAGCGTATCGCCATCGCCAGGGCCATTGTCAACCAGCCGAAGATCCTGCTCCTGGACGAGCCTCTGGCGGCGCTTGACCTCAAGATGCGCAAGGACATGCAGATCGAGCTCAAGGAGATGCATAAAAAACTCGGCATCACCTTCATCTACGTCACCCACGACCAGGAGGAGGCACTGACCCTCTCCGACACGATCGTCGTCATGAATGAGGGCAAGATCCAGCAGATCGGCACCCCGACCGACATCTACAACGAGCCTGTCAACTGCTTTGTCGCCGACTTCATCGGAGAGAGCAACATCCTCAAGGGCAGGATGATCCGCGACCGCCGCGTCGGCTTCATCAAGCATCAGTTCGACTGTGTGGACGAGGGATTCGGCGAGGATGTGACGGTCGACGTGGTCGTGCGTCCGGAGGATATCTACTTTACCGACGATCCGGCCAAGTGCCAGTTCAAAGCTACCGTCAACTCCTGCATCTTCAAGGGTGTCCACTACGAAATGTGGGTAGATACGGACACGGGCTACGAGCTGATGATCCACGACTACGACCCCTATCCGGTCGGCAGCGAAGTGATGCTCTACATCGATCCGGACGACATCCAGGTCATGAAGAAGGTCCGCACGCGCAATGTCTTCGAAGGGACGGTCGAGTCGGCCGAATCAATCGAAATCCAGGGCGCCAGCGTTCCGCTTGAGAGCGAATTCGAGCCCGGCACTCCGGTCCGCGTCGAGATTCCGTTCGAGAGTGTCGACTTGCTGGACAATGCCGAAGACGGACTGTTTGCCGGTGAGGTCTATTCGATCCTCTATAAGGGCGACCACTATCATATCGAGGTCAAGACCACCGACGATTTCTTCGTCTATGCCGACACGAACGACATCTGGGACAAGGGCGACATGGTGGGCGTCAGTTTCAAGGACGAAGGCGTAAAAATCACCCGGAAAGATGAGTAGAATCATGTCAAAGCGCAGCAACTGGAGCGCGCCGTACGCGGTGTTCCTGCTGCTTTTCGTGGTGCTGCCGCTGCTGCTGGTCGCCATGTACGCATTCCAGGATGCGGACGGGCACTTCACGCTGGCGAATTTCGGGAAATTCTTCCATGACCCCGATGCCCTGAAGACCTTCGCCGTGTCGCTGGAGATAGCGATCGAGACTACGGCGCTGTGTGTGCTGATCGGCTATCCGGCCGCCTGGATCCTCGCGAGCAAGAAGTATAACCGCAGCGCCGTCACGATTGTCCTTTTCATCATGCCGATGTGGGTCAACGCCCTGATGCGTACGCTCGCGACATCGCAGCTTTTCATGATGATCGGCGTTCCGCTCGGGAAGGGGACCCTCCTTTTCGGTATGGTCTACGACTTCCTGCCCTTTATGATCTATCCGATCTACAATGTCCTGTCGAAGATGGACAAGTCTTACGCCGAGGCGGCGCAGGATCTCGGGGCCAGCCCGGGGACCGTCTTCCGGAAGGTCACCCTTCCGCTGTCGATGCCGGGCGTGTGGAGCGGTGTCCTGATGGTCTTTATGCCGACGGTCTCGACCTTCGCCATCTCCGAATTCCTCACGAACAACAAGTTCAAGCTCTTCGGTACCATCATCCAGGACAACATCAACAACGGCATGTGGAACTACGGCGCCGTGCTGTCCCTGATCATGCTCGTGATTATCGGCATCACCTCTCTCGCATCGAAGCAGAAGGGTGCCGAGCAGAGTGAAAACCTGATATAACGGGAGGACGTGCCATGAAGAAATTCCTTGCCAAATCCTATATCTGGATCCTGCTCGCGGTGATGTATGCACCGCTCGTGTTCATCGCCGTCTTCTCCTTCACGGAAAGCCGCGTGCTGGGCGAATGGTCCGGTTTCTCGACCCAGCTATACCAGAATATCCTGACCGGCGACATGCAGGGGGCTTCCTCCCTGACGGACGCCGTCAAGAATACGCTCATCATTGCGGTCATCGCCGCCGTCGTGTCGACCCTTCTCGGGACCATCGCCGCCGTCGGCATCCACAATCTGCGGGGCCGCAAACGGCAGGTCATCAGTTTTGTCAACAACATCCCGATGATCAACCCGGACATCATCACCGGTGTGTCGCTGTTCCTGCTCTTTGTGTTCCTCGGCGTGACGCAGGGTTATACCTCCGTCGTGCTGGCCCACATCACCTTCTGCACCCCGTACGTGGTGCTGAGCGTGCTGCCGAAGCTCCAGCAGATGAATCCGAATATCTATGAAGCCGCGCTCGATCTCGGTGCGACGCCGGCCCAGGCTTTCCGCAAAGTGCTGGTTCCGGTGCTCAAGCCGGGCATGGTTTCCGGCTTCATCCTGGCCTTCACGATGTCGCTTGACGACTTTGCCGTGACCTTCTTTACCCGCGGCACCGAAGGCCTTGAGACCCTCTCTACCTATATATACGCGGATGCGCGAAAGGGCGGTCTGACCCCCGAGCTGCGCCCGCTGATGACCCTGATTTTCCTGATCGTGCTGATCCTCCTCTTCGTCATCAACGTCCGACAGGGACGGCTCGCAAGACGCAGGGAAGGTGCCGCTAAAGTAGCTCTGTAGCCTATGAAAAAGTTTTTCTTTATCGCTGCGGCCGCGCTTTTGCTGGCAGCCTGCGGACAGCCCCGGGAGCAGATCCTGAAGGTCTACAACTGGTCCGACTATATCGACGAGGAGGTTATCCCCGAGTTCGAGGAGTGGTACTACGAGCAGACCGGCGAACGCGTGGAGGTCGTCTACCAGACCTTCGACATCAACGAGACCATGCTCTCGAAGATCAAGATGGGGCGGGAGGATTTCGACGTCGTCTGCCCTTCCGACTACATCATCGAGCAGATGCTCCAGGAGGATATGCTCATCCCGCTCGAGCTGGAAAGCCAGATCCCCGACTCGATCAATTATGTCAAGGAGTACCTCTCGCCCTATATCCGCGGCATGTTCGACAAGATCGAGGGGAACGGCAAGAATGCCAACGACTATGCCGTCAGCTATATGTGGGGCACGACCGGCATTCTCTACAATACGGCCTATGTCTCCGAAGAGGAAGCGTCGAGTTGGGATGTCATCCGGAATCCGCGCCTGAAAAACCGTATCTTCATCAAGGACTCGGCCCGTGACGTCTACTCCCAGATCATTCTCAAGGTCCATGAGGAGGAACTCGCCGCCCTTCGCGAGAGCGATCCGGAGGCCTGGATGGCCCGGATGGACGAGCTGATGAATTATACCTCTGACGAGGATCTCCAGGCTGTTGCGGCCTATATGCGCGAGGTTAAAAAGCTTGTGGCCGGCTGGGAGGCCGATTTCGGCAAGGACCAGATGGTCCAGGAGATCGGCTGGGTCGACCTGACCTGGAGCGGCGACGCGGTCTGGGCCATTGAGGAGGCCGCCGAGGCCAACCCGAAAGTCGAGCTGAAGTGGGCTCTCCCGCAGGAGGGCTTTACGGTCTGGTTCGACGGCTGGGTGATTCCGAAATATGCGAAGAACATCAAGGCCGCCCGCTACTGGATCGCCTTCATGAACCGTCCAGACATCGTCATCCGGAATGTCGACGCGACCGGCTATGTCTCTTCGAGCGCCGCCCCGGCCGTGCTGGACTACTTCCGCCTTGATGGAGAGGAAGAAGAAGGGGACGAGGAAGAGGACGAGGAAGAGACTCCCGGTCAGGCCGGGAGTGACGCCGCCGAGGAAGGGGACGAAGGGGACGAAGAGGACGAAGAGGACGAAGGGGACGAAGAGGCCGAAGAGGCCGAAGACTTCGACTACATCGACGTCTCCTACTTCTTCCCCGAACATCTTCTCAAGGCCGACCCGCTGACCGAGGATGTGGATCCGACGGCTGTCGCCCTCGATCCGGTCCTCTATCCGCCGCTCGAAGACATCGAACGCTCGACGATGGAGCACTACTGGGGCCCCAAGACCAAGGACCTCATCGAGATGTGGAGCCGCGTCAAGGGCGACAACATCAGCCCCACTACCTGGGTCGTCATCGGCCTCGCTGCCTTTGTGTTCCTCTTCCTGAAAGTGGCCGACGCCTCCCGCAAGGCCCGTCGCCGCCGCTTCTATGAGAACCGCAACAAGAAAGACTGATGGCCGGCCACCTCTACGACCGCTACCGCGAGTACTTCGGACTGTAACTGTGCGATTCCAACAATTCACTTCCTCTTCTGCCATTTTGGCAGGAGGGGAAGTTTTGGAATATAATTTGCCCTGAGACTGGGCCGGAAAACAAAAGACACATCATACTATGGCAAAGAAAAAAATGACCAGCGGCCAGATTGGCGTAACGACGGAAAATATCTTCCCGGTTATCAAGCAGTTCCTCTATAGTGACCACGAAATCTTCCTCCGCGAGCTTGTCGCGAACGCGGTGGATGCCACCCGGAAGCTCCAGGCGCTCGCTGCCAGCGGCGAACTGACAGAGGAGCTCGGAGAGCTGAAAGTCCGCGTCGAACTCGACGAAAAGAAGCAGACCCTCAAAATCATCGACGAGGGTATCGGCATGACCGCAGAGGAGGTCGACAAATACATCAACCAGATCGCTTTCTCCAGCGCCGGCGAATTCCTTGAGAAATACAAGGACCAGATCAGCAGCATCATCGGCCATTTCGGCCTCGGTTTCTACAGCGCCTTCATGGTCTCGAAGAAAGTGACTATCGACACCCTCTCCTGGAAGCCGGACGCCAAGGCGGTGAAATGGAGCTGCGACGGCTCGCCGGAGTACGAAATGGGCGATAGCGACAAGACCGGCCGCGGCACCGTCATCACCCTCTATCTCGACGACGACTCGAAGGAGTATGGCGAAAAGGCCCGTATCGAAGGCCTGCTGCAGAAATACTGCAAGTTTATGCCCGTTCCGGTTGTCTTCGGCAAGGAGCAGGAGTGGAAGGACGGCAAGTGGGTCGATACCGACCGCGACAAGGTCATCAACTCGGTCGAGCCCCTCTGGGCCAAAACACCCTCCGAGATCAAGGACGAGGAGTATCTCTCCTTCTACAAGGCCCTCTATCCGATGAACGAGGACCCGCTCTTCTGGATCCATCTCAACGTCGACTATCCGTTCAACCTCACCGGCATCCTCTACTTCCCGAAGATCAAGGAACGGATGGCCATCGACCGCAACAAGATCTCGCTCTACTGCAACCAGATGTTCGTTACCGACCATGTCGACAACATCGTCCCGGACTTCCTGACCCTGCTCCACGGCGTCATCGATTCCCCGGATATCCCGCTGAACGTCTCCCGCAGCTACCTCCAGAGCGACTCCAACGTCAAGAAGATCTCTACCTATATTACCAAAAAGGTCGCCGACCGGCTCGAAGACATCTTCAAGACCCAGCGCGAGGCACTCAATGCCAAGTGGGACAACCTCAAGCTCTTTATCGAATACGGCATGCTCTCCGACGAGAAGTTCTGCGAGAGGGCGCTGGGTTTCGTCCTGCTGAAAAATACCGACGGCAAATACTTCTCCCTCGACGAGTACAAGACCGCCGTCGAGCCCGTCCAGGCCGACAAGGACAAGAAGCTGGTCTATCTCTACGCCACGAACCTCGAGGCCCAGTATCCCTTCATCGAAGCGGCGAAGAACAAGGGCTACGACGTTCTCCTTCTCGACTGCGAGTTAGACGCCCACTTCGTCAACCTGCTGGAGCAGAAGCTTAAAGATACCCGTTTCGCCCGCGTCGACTCCGACTCGATCGACCGCCTCATCCCGAAAGAGGACCACAAGGCCCCCGAGATGAAAGAGGACGAGCGCTACGACCTGGAGAACCTCTTCAAGGCCGTCATGCCCGAAGGCAACGACTACTATGTCGTCGGCGACAAGCTCGGCGAAGCGGCCGACCCGATCCTCGTCACCCAGAACGAATTCATGCGCCGTTACCGCGACATGTCGGCCCTTGGCGGCGGCATGAACTTCTACGGCGAGATGCCTCCGAGCTACAACATTACGGTCAATCTCGACAGTCCCGTCATCCAGAAGATCCTCGCCGACGAGGCCGCCGGTGTTGCTCCCCAGGGCGAACTCCCGCCCGAGGCCGGAGACAAGGCGACCGATGAGGAGAAGAAGGCTGCCCGTGATGCCCGCGAAGCCGTCCGCAATGCCCACAAGGCCGACATCCAGGCCTTCGCCAAAGGCCACGACCTCCTGCACCAGGCCGTCGACCTCGCCCTCCTCGCCAACGGCCTGCTGAAAGGCAAGGACCTCGCTGCGTTCATCGAACGCTCGAAGAAGAACTTGCTATAAGATGGCGCTGACGCCTAGATAGACAAAGTGGGCGATGATGCCGGCGCAGAGACCGGCGATGGCGTGGGCGCCGATGGCCTTGGGAATCGCCTTGCGGAAGCCCAGCGAATCGAGCATCGCCGTATGCGTTGAAAGGAATCCGCTCCAGCACATCCCGATAGCCGTAAACACGGCGATGGCATTGCCGTCGAGGAAGCCGTCCCGTGCGAAGGTCGGCAGCAGACCGAGCGCCGCACCGACGGCGCCGAGGGCCGTCATCGGGAAAGCGATCAGCTGCATGTGGTCGAATCCGAACAGCCATTCAAAGATCCAATGCACCTTGTCGGCGAGCCAGGTCAGCACCGGAACGCCCTGGAAGGCCGATCCGTCATAGGCGCCCGAAGCGCCCGTGCCGAAGGTAATCATGATCACCGCCGTCGTGATGATCAGCACGCCGGGGATTATTTGCAGGCCGAGGTCGACACCGTTCTTGCCGCCGTCGAGGATGGCATTGAGAAAACGCATGAAGATGCCCTCATGCTCGGGCAGGGCCGCTTCCGCCGCCTGATCGGGCTTCGGTGAATCCGCGCGAACCTCTTCCAGCACCGGGCTGTCCAGCTCGGGGAAAGCCCGCAGGCAGCTGCGCTGCATCAGCCGGGTCGAGATGATCGAGCCGCAGAATGCACCGAAAAGGCCGACCAGCGCGCCCGTCACCTCGCCGAAACCGATCATCGTGATGATGACGACGAAGCCCATACCGAACGCCGTCCCGAAATTGGTCAGCGACAGAAGCTGATACTTCTTGAAATAGCCCGAGAAATTCTTGTCCTTCGACAGGGTAATGATGGCCGGATTGTCGGAAAGGAAGGTCATCACGCCGCCGAGGGCCGCGACGCCGGGCAGGTTGTAGAGCGGCTTCATCAGCGGCCGCAACACCCGCTCGAGCAGTTTGACGACCCCGAATTCGGACATCAGCTTTGACAGGGCTCCGGTCAGGACCGTGATGCCCATCAGGTAAAAGACCGTGTTGAGGAGCAGCTCGTGGGCCGTATTCATGACGGTATTCAGCATGTTCCCGCCGCCCATGCGGGCGCCGAGAAGGCAGAAAACGGTAATCAGGATGGCGAGCAGCCCCAGGGCCTCAACGGTCGATCGGTTCGGTTTTCTCATGGTGGTTATTGTCAGCGTGTTTCCGGCGGTAGGCCCGGATCAGGTCGATGATGTCTACAAAGAGCAGGTAAATGGCAGCGTTGATCAGGATCAGGAACCCCGTGTTGATGTGGTCGGCCATCAGGGCCGTAAAAATGACCATCGCAATGGTAAACAGGAGGATGACGCTGCGGACGCCCAGCGGGTTCAGCCCCAGGTCGAGGAGCTTGTGGTGGATGTGGTTGTTGTCGGGATGGAAGGGCTGGATGCCCCGGACCATGCGGTACATGCCGACCCGCGGCAGGTCCATCAGCGGCACGATCAGGGTGCAGAAGCCGATCAGCGAGAAATGCTGGTGCGGCGCGCGTGGCGAAAGGGTGTTGAGGTGGATGATCAGAAAGAGCATGATGATGCCGATCGTCCAGCAGCCCGTGTCGCCCATGAAGATCCGCTGGGCCGATTTCGATGCGCCGTGGGTGTTGTACCAGCGGAATGCCAGCAGGAAGCTGATGGTCGCAATCGCGAGGAGCGTGAAGGCGATGTGGCGCTCGAGATACTCCAGATAGCCGAGCACCGCCAGAGCCAGGATCGAGATGTCGCAGGACAGGCCGTTGACCCCGTCAATCAGGTTCATCGCATTGAGCATATGCATGAAGGCGATATAGTTGACGATCCACCAGACCCATACCGGCAGCGTGTCGCTACCGATCCAGAAGAGGTCGCCCATGTAGGAGAGGCGTATGCCGAAAACGAGGAAAATGAGGGCGGCCAGGCTATAGAAATAGAATTTGTATAACCCCCTCACACCTCCGTGCATGTCTTCCCGCACCCCCAGCGCGTACAGCACGCCCAGCGACAGGAGCAGGCCGATGAAAAGGTGCAGCTCGCTCCAGGGTGAAATCCAGCTGGCCTGCCACACCGGAATCAGCAGCAGGGCAGAAATGGTCATCGTCAGGACCAGGATCGGATACAGGGTAAGGCCGCCGAGGCGGGGGACAGGCACCTGGTGGATCTTCCGCTCGCCGTCGGGCTGGTCGAAGAGCTGCTTGCGGTAGCCATACCGCATGACGGTGCGGACCAGCAGGGCGCTGAGCAGGAAAACGAGGATGGTGTCGAGTAGGAATGCGGTCAGAATCATGAATGAAACAGCGTCAGGAAGGTTTTGAGCAGAATCCGGGCGTCCAGCCACAGACTCCAGTGTTCGATGTAATGGTTGTCCAGGTCGATACGCCGCTGCATGTCGGAAACATCCGGCGTCTCGCCGCGGCTGCCGCTGACCTGGGCCCAGCCCGTGATGCCCGGACGGACGCGATGACGGAGGGCATATCCCTCGACGCGGGCACCATAGAACTCCGTATGGCTGAGCATATGCGGACGCGGCCCGATGAGGGACATCTCGCCGCGCAGGATATTCACAAGCTGGGGCAGTTCGTCGAGGCCGGTGCGCCGCAGGAACAGTCCGGTCCGGAAGATCCGTTCGTCGTCACCGCCCGACTGCCGGGTGTCGGCCTGGTCGTTTAGGCACATCGTCCGGAATTTGAGGCAGGTAAACTCCCTGCCGCCGAGACCGGTCCGGCGCTGGCGGAAAAGGACGGGACCCCTGGAGGACAGTTTGATAAGAGGAGCGAAGATGAGCCAGGCGAGGGGATATACCGTCAAAAGCGCCACGGCGGCAACGACCAGGTCGAAGCCCCGCTTCAGCGCAAGGGCTCCTGCAGGGCGCCGCAGCAGCGATTCCGGAGCCGGTGCTCCGGCGGAAGAGGGTATGTCCCGGGTCCGTGTCATGCTTTCTCTTGAACCTGCAAAGATACAAACTTCTTTACGGAGTTCAAAACTTTACGCCCGGGGGCGCGCGTACCATTGTGCTTTTGAGGGAAATTGATTATATTTGTAAGTTGAAAACAATAATGCAACTCGATATGGTAAAAGTCAATGTCAGCGGCTGCCGCTCCTTTGTCAGCGACGCTCAGTATCATGAATTTGTCGGTAAGGCCCTCCAGGCCCTGGAAACACTCAAGGCGGAAAACGGCGCGGGAAATGACTTCCTCGGCTGGAAGGTTCTGCCCTCGCAAACGCCCGAATCCCTCATCCGCGACTGCGAAGCTGTCCGGGATGACTGGAAGGAGAGGGGAGTGGACCTCGTCATCGCCGTCGGCATCGGAGGCAGTTACCTCGGCGCCAAATGCGTCATCGAGGCCCTGAGCCACAATTTCTCCAAACAGCTCCGCCGCCATGATGCCCCCGAAGTCGTCTTCGCCGGCAACAATCTCTCCGAGGACTACCTCGCCGAGCTGATGGACCTCGCCGCCGAGCGCAACGTCGCCTGCATCGTCATCTCCAAGAGCGGCACCACGACCGAGCCCGCCGTGGCTTTCCGTATCATCAAGCAGTATATCGAGGAGCGCTACGGCAAGGCCGAAGCCGCGGCCCGCATCGTCGCCATCACCGACGCTAAGAAAGGCGCCCTCAAGACCCTCTCCACCCAGGAAGGCTACCGGAGCTTCATCGTTCCGGACAATGTGGGCGGCCGTTTCAGCGTCCTGACCCCGGTCGGCATCCTGCCGATTGTCGCCGCCGGTTTTGACATCCGTGCGATGCTCGCCGGCGCGCTCGAGGAGGAAAAGAGCCTCTGCGCCGCCTCTCCCGAGAATCCGGCCGTTGTCTATGCCGCGATGCGGAATCTCCTCTATGAGGGCCTCGGCAAGAAGGTCGAGATCCTCGTCAACTACAATCCCAAGCTCCAGTATTTCGCCGAATGGTGGAAGCAGCTCTACGGTGAGTCCGAGGGCAAGGACGGCAAGGGCATCTTCCCCGCCAGCGTCAACAACACCGCCGATCTTCACTCCATGGGCCAGTTTATCCAGGAGGGCGACCGCGTCATGTTCGAGACCGTGCTGACCGTCGGCGAGGCCGACCGGAAGGTCGTCATCGGCACCGATCCGGAGAATCTCGACGGACTCAACTTCCTCGCCGGAAAGCGGGTGGAGGAATGTAACAAGATGGCCCAGCTCGGCACCAAGCTCGCCCACATCGACGGCGGCGTGCCCCAGATGGAGGTCGCGATCGGGCGGCTCGATGCAAAAAGCCTCGGCGCGCTGATCTACTTCTTCGAATGGGCCTGCGGCGTCAGCGCCTACACCCTCGGCGTGAATCCGTTCAACCAGCCCGGTGTCGAAGCCTACAAGAAGAATATGTTCGCCCTGCTCAACAAGCCCGGTTACGAAGAGGCCTCCAAGGCCATCCAGGAAAGACTTCTCAGCGAATAGGACAGATGAATAGAAGCCTGATACTCACTCTGGCGGCGACATTCCTTTTCGGAGTGTCGCTTGTCGCACAGAACCCGCTCCAGGTGCGGGAAACGACCCTTTCCAACGGCATGAAGGTATGGCTCAACGAAGACCATTCCCAGCCGAAATGCTATGGCGCCGTCGTCGTGCGCGCCGGTGCGGTGGACTGTCCGGACACGGGCATCGCCCATTACTTCGAGCATATCATGTTCAAGGGCACGGACCGCATCGGTACCGTCGACTATGAGGCCGAGAAGGTCTATCTCGACTCCATCGAGACGATGTACTCCCGCCTGGCGGGGACCCCGGACGAGGAGGGGCGGAAGCAGCTCCAGCAGGAAATCAACCGCCTGAGTCTCGCCGCGGCCGATTATGCCATCCCGAACGAGTTTACGACCCTGATTTCCCAGTACGGCGGCAGCGGCCTCAATGCCGGCACCTCCTACGATTTCACCGTCTATTATAATACCTTCGACGCGCGCTATGTCCGTCCCTGGGCGCTACTTAACAGCGAACGCCTCATCAAGCCGGTTTTCCGTCTGTTCCAGGGCGAGCTGGAGACGGTCTATGAGGAGAAGAACATGGGCTCCGACCAGCTGGGCGGGGATGTCATCGACAAGGTCCTGGCGGCTTTTGCCGGCGAGGACAATCCCTACGCTTTCCCGGTCATCGGAAGCACCGAAAACCTCAAGAACCCCGACCAGGTGGCGATGAAGGCCTTCTTCGAGAAGTATTATGTCGCCTCGAACATGGGTCTCATCCTGATGGGCGACTTCGACGGCGACTCGGTGCTGCCTCTTCTGGAAGAAACCTTCGGCCGCATCCCTCAGGGGGTGGAGCCGGAGCATGTCGCAGGCCGCGAACGGCCGCTGGAGGGCACTTCCGAGGTGCGGATCAAGATCCCGATCCCGATCGTTTCCGCGGAGGTCTATGCCTTCAACGGCCCGCTGGAAACCGATCCTGACGCGATGGATTTCCAGGTGGCCTCGGCGCTTCTCAACAACAGCGCCGGGACCGGTCTTCTCGATTCGCTGATGACGGCCCACAAGGCGCTCGGACTGGCTGCGACGGGCCTGTCCTTCAACCACCTCGGCGCCGCCGTGATTGCCGGCGTGCCGAATATCCTCGGGTCGCGAAAGAAAATGGAGAAACGGCTCTGGGAGCAGATGGACAAGGTCTTTGCCGGCGAGTTTTCCGACCAGGCGCTCGCCGAGGTCAAGCGTGATATCCGCCGCGACCTTGACAAGTCCCTGGAGACGATGGATTCCCGCAGCATGGTGATGATGCAGGTGATGTCCCAGGGGCGCAGCTGGGAGGAGTATCTGGCCTCTGTCGCGTCGGTGGATTCGGTGACGCGCGAGCAGGTGGTCTCCGCCGCGAAGAAGTACTTCGGCTCCGGGAACTATCTGCTGCTCAGGAAGAAATATGGCCGCTATCCGAAAGACCAGGTGGCAAAGCCGGACTACAAGCCGGTGGTGCCTAAGCATAAAGGCGAGGCTTCCGTATTTGCCCGGGAGATGGAGGCGGAATACGGGAATGACTTCGGAGATCCGAAGATCGTGGATCCCGCTACAGAAGAGGTGACGCGCGTGCCGCTCGGACCCCGTGCCATGCTCTATGCCGGGAACAATCCCGCCAACGATCTGTTCGAGCTGACGCTCTCCTATGGCCTCGGTACGGAGGCGGACCAGCGCCTGCCGCTGCTCGCTTCGGTGCTGAGACAGGTCGGGACCGATTCGCTGAAGGTCCAGGAGCTCCACCGCGCCTGGCAGCGAATAGGGACTACCTTTTCGGTCGAAAGCGAGGGGAATGCTTTCTTGCTCAAACTCTCCGGTTACGAGTCCTCGCTCGGCGAGTCGCTGACGCTTTTGCGTCATTTCCTCGACCATGTCGTCATCGAAAAGAAGAAGCTGAAAGAGACGGTTTCCGATTACTCACAGGCGGACAAACTGAGTTTCCTCAGCGGTCCGCAGGAGGTGTTCATGGCCCTGATGCAGAAGATCGTCTACGGTGACAATGCGCCGAAGATGAAGCAGTTGACCTCGAAAGAGCTGTCCAGGATCAAGCCGGAGGAGATGGTCTCCCTGCTGCGGGACGAAGTCCTTGGCTCGGAATGCCGCGTCCTCTATACCGGTAAGCGTCCTGCGGCCGAGGTGGCGGCCCTTCTTGCGGGATCGGCCCTGCATCTGGACCGCTGCGAGACCGAGCGCCCGTATGTCACGAATCCTTTCATGACTTACGACAAACCGCTCATCTATTTCGTCCAGAGCAGCGGCGCCCGCCAGGTCTTCCTCGGCACCTACTTTACCGACGGCGGCGATCCGGATGCTTCGCCCCGGCTCGATACCGACCGCAAGGCGCGCATGCAGCTCTGGGCCCAGTATTTCGGCGGCGACATGTCCTCGGTGCTCTTTGAGGAAATCCGAGAGTATCGCGCCTTTGCCTATTCCGCCTTTGGCCGCGCCCGTATGCCGGCCCGCGAACGGCCGGAGGATCCGGGTGCATTCATCGGCTATCTGTCCACGCAGTCGGACAAGTTCGAGTCTGCGATGGCGGTGATGGATTCGCTCTTCCGGCAGATGCCGGTTTCCGCCGTGGCAGGCCGCACAGCCCGCCAGGCCCTCATCAACGAAGTCAACAACGATTATCCGAGCTTCCGCGATCTGCCCTCCTACGTCGCCGCCCTCGAGCGCCGCGGCTTCACCGAGAATCCGGAGGTGGAGTTCTGCCGGATCGTGAAGGATCTGGATATCGAGGATATCGTGTCGTATCAGAAAGAGGTGGTCGTCCCCGCGAACCGGATCTGGTTTGTGGTCGGCGACAAGTCGAAGATCGACATGAAAAAGCTCGCCACCTACGGCGAGATCATCTACCTCAAGCAGAAGGATCTGCAGAAGAAATAGGGGAGCCTCGCTACGCCATCGGGCGCGTCACGAGAAGGAGGTTGCCCTTGACGGGGGTTCCACTATCCGAGGGGCTCGGGCAGATGATTCCTTCCGGCGCCGGGATGGCGAAAAGGTGATGCGCTCCACCCGAAGCGATACCGAGTTTTTTCCTCAGCTGGTCGCTCGTGAGCGGCAGATTGCGGGATGTGATTTCAGCCTGCGGGATTCTTTTCCGCAGGCTTTTGTATGTTTTCCCGTCAAGCGGCAGGACCTCTTCGATAACAAAGATCTTCCCGAAAGGCTTTAACGGCTCCGGGATGCTTTCCCCGAAGTAAAGGTGCGTCGACGGCGCCGCCTGTCTCAGCCCGAACGCCTCCTCGATCTCCCGGAACATCCCCGCCTTCGCCAGCGCCTTCCCCGGCTCGAACAGCAGCGCCGCTCCGCCCCGCGCCTCCGCCGCCTTCGCTGCGGGTGCGAAGGCCAGCGCGGCGCCGCGGTCGTGGACGGTGAGGGTGTAGGGGCCGGAGTAGCCGCGCTCGAGAGCGAGGAGCAGTTCCTTACACTCCCCGTCGGCGCCGACGATGTGGACGGCCCGAAGGCCTGGGAGCTCGCGGGCGAGCTGGGTGATGTCGGCCATGGGGGACAGCTTCAGAAGCAGTCGCGGACAGGCTTCGAACAGCTCCGGAAGCAGCTGCAGCACATCGGGCTGACAGTCGGCGAGGCGGAAGACCTTGCGGCCGTCCTCGGCCCTGCGCGCTGGATCAAGGAATATCACGTCGGGTTTGAATCCCCCGAGGATCTCTGCGACGGATCCTTCGTCATTCCTAGGCTTGACCAGCGCCTGCGGCAGTAGATCGTCATTCCACGGCTTGACCAGCGCCTGCGGCAGTAGATCGTCATTCCACGGTTTGACCGTGGAATCTCTTGGGGTGAGCCGCCGGCAGCGAACCGTAATATTCTTGCATCCGAGCGCGGCGAAATTGTGCCTCGCAGCCTCCGCCAGCGCGGGATTCATCTCGTTGTAGAGCACCTCGCCGAACACCTGGCTGAACGCCCAGCTGTCCACCCCCAGCCCCCCGGTGAGGTCCGCGATGCGGAAGGCGGGGGCCGTCGCAGGAGCGGAGGAGGGTATCGGTTCCGGGAGCGTGTCCACCCCCGGACACGGGAAGGGGGAGGGGCCCGACGGAGACAAGCCCTCGGAGAGGGCGCAGGAAACGTTGGGAGGGGACGGAGTGAGCGAAGCGAACGGAGCCTCCCGGAACCGATAACCCTCCGCAGCGACGGTGCGGGCGATAGAGGCCTTCAACACTGCGGTGGCGCTGGAGGAGCACTGCTCGGGACCGAGGCGGGTGGGGTAGTGCAGGGAGGGGATGGCGTACCACTCGGGAACTTTCTTCCGCAGGCGGCGACGGCCTTCGAGGGTCAAAACGGCCAGGTCGAAGGACTCGGGGCCGTCCAGCTCGCGGGACAGGCGTTCGCGGGCGAGCAGCAGGGCGGCGGTATCGTCCTGCTCATGGGCGCGTATGAATTCTTCGAACCTCATGCGGGTTATCGTTGCAAATATACGAAATATTCGCTACATTTGTAGGAATCAGATTTCTCGACTTCGCTCGAAATGACAGGAGGGTTTTGCGCTAGAAATGACAGGAGGATCTTCGCTCGAAAGACGGGACTGATGAAAGGGACAAACACTAAAACACGACAGATATGAAAACCTACAAGGAAATCGCACAGAGCTGGCTCGACGGGAGTTTCGATCCCGAGACCAAGGCCGAAGTCAAACAGCTGATGGACACGGACCCCGTGGCCCTCGAGGACGCGTTCTACCGCAATCTCGAGTTTGGCACCGGCGGCCTCCGCGGCATCATGGGTGCGGGCACCAACCGGATGAACAAATATACCGTCGGTATGGCCACCCAGGGCCTTGCGAACTATATCAAGGCCCATGTCGAGGGCGAAAAGAGCGTCTGCATCTCCCACGACAGCCGCAACAATTCCCGCCTCTTTGCCGAGATTTCCGCCGAGGTTCTCGCCAACAACGGCATCAAGGTCTATCTGTTCGAAAGCCTGCGCCCGACGCCGGAGCTCAGCTACTCGATCCGCCTCAAGAAGGCGACCGCCGGCATCATGGTGACCGCCTCCCATAATCCGAAGGAATACAACGGCTACAAGGTCTTCTGGAGCGACGGCGGCCAGATCACTTCGCCGGTAGACAAGGATATCGTCGCCGAAGTGGCGAAGATCGAAGACCCGGCCGACGTCCGCTTTGCCCCGAAGCCGGGCGAAAAGAAAGCCCCGATCGAGATCATGGGCGAAGATGTCGACAAGTGCTACCTTCGCGACATCACCTCCCTGGCCCTCAGCCCCGAGGCCGTGAAAAAGCATGCCGACCTCAAGATCGTCTATACGCCTCTCCATGGCTGCGGCGTCCGCCTGATGCCCGCGGCGCTCGGCATGATCGGCTTCAAGAATATCGTCCATGTCCCCGAACAGGAGGTCATCGACGGCAACTTCCCGACCGTCGCCTCGCCGAATCCGGAAGAGCCCGCCGCCATGGCGATGGCCCTCAAAAAGGCTGACGAGGTGGGCGCCGACCTCGTGCTCGCGACTGACCCGGATGCCGACCGCCTCGGTATCGCCGTCCGCGACGACGATGGCAAGATGGTCCAGCTCACCGGCAACCAGACCTGGTCCTTCCTGACCTATTACGTCCTGACCCGCTGGCAGGAGCTCGGCAAACTCACCGGCAAGCAGTACTGCGTCAAGACCATCGTCACGACCGAGCTGATTGCCGCCATCTGCAAGAGTTTCGGCGTCAAGTGCTACAATGTCCTCACCGGCTTCAAGTACATCGCCGAGGTCCAGAAACAGCAGGAAGGCAAGACCGAGTTTATCTGCGGCGGCGAGGAGAGCTACGGCTTCAATCTCGGCTCCTTCGTCCGTGACAAGTGTGCGCAGGTTTCCGGCATCATGGTGGCCGAATGTGCCGCCTGGGCCGCTGAGAAGGGGATGACCCTCTGGCAGCTGCTGCAGAAGGTCTACAAAGAATATGGCCTCTATGTCGAAAAGATGGTCTACATCGTCCGCAAGGGCAAATCCGGCGCCGAGGAGATCCAGAAGATCATGGCCGACTACCGCGCCACGCCGCCTGCAATGATTGCCGGCAGTCCGCTCAAGAAGGTCATCGACTACAATAAGCCCGAGGAGACGGGCCTCCCGAAGTCGAACGTTCTCCAGTTCTTCAACGAGGCCGGCGACGTCGTATCGGTCCGCCCGTCCGGCACCGAGCCGAAGATCAAATTCTACTTCGGCGCGACCGGCTCCGACGCCCCCGCCAAGATCGAGGCCCTGAAGGCACAGTTTATCAGCTAAAATGGAGAAAACCGGCGAAACACTCATCAGCCTCCACGGGGCGGATATTTACGGCGGAGACCGGGTCGTGCTCTACGGTGTCGACCTGGAGATCCGCCGGGGTGAAGTGGTATACCTGATCGGCAAAGTGGGGTCCGGAAAGACTTCGATCATCCGGACCCTCACGGCCGAGAATCCCCTCAAGAAGGGGAGCGGCTGCGTCTGCGGATTCCATCTGAATGGTCTTCGCGGGCGTGATGTCCCGAAGCTCCGTCGCCGCGTCGGCATCGTGTTCCAGGATTTCCAGCTGCTAATGGACCGCACGGTCGAGGAGAATCTCGACTTCGTGCTTCGCTCGACCGGCTGGAAAAAGCCCGCTGAGCGTGACCATCGCATCGAGGAGGTGCTCGAGGCCGTCGGTATGACGACAAAGGCCCACCGCCGGCCCCATCAGCTCTCCGGCGGCGAACAGCAGCGTATCGCCATCGCCCGCGCCCTGCTCAACCATCCCGATGTGATACTCGCCGACGAGCCGACCGGCAATCTCGACCCCGAGACGGCCGACGGCATCCTCCAGCTCCTTCAGCGGATCAATCACGAGGACGGCACCGCCATCGTCATGGTCACGCACAATCCCCGCGTCTATTCCGACTACCCCGGCCGCATCTTCGTCTGCGAGAACGAGGAGTGCCGCGAGCGGCTATGATGCCGCTGCCGCTGCGGAAGGCTGTCATTGCAAAACCGCCTCCGCATTCGCTCCGGCCCCTATCGCCGACTTCGTCGTCGTTCTCCCTCTTACGTGGCCGAGGGTGGCCACGGGTTTTGCAATGACACCTTCCTCCGCACGGCGGCATTGGCCGCTCTATTTCCATGACACTCAAAGACAGATATTTCCATATTCTAGGATGGTTCCGGGAGAACCGGCAGGATGCGGCGACGGAGCTGCAGTTTGACGGGACGCCGTTCCAGCTGCTTGTGGCCGTCATGCTTTCGGCGCAGTGCACCGACCGGCGGGTCAATCAGGTTACGCCGGCGCTGTTTGCGGCCTTCCCGACGCCTCAGAAACTCGCCGCGGCGAGCTTCGACGAGGTCTATCCTTTCGTTAAAAGCGTATCCTATCCCAACAGCAAGGCGTCGCACCTGATAGCCGCGGCGCAGCGAATCTGCGCTGAATTCGGGGGAGAGGTGCCGCGCAGCGTCGAGCAGCTGATGAGCCTTCCCGGGGTCGGCCGCAAGACGGCCAACGTCGTGGCCTCAATCCTTTTCGACGAGCCGGTCATCGCGGTGGACACCCATGTCTTCCGGGTGTCGCGGCGCCTCGGACTCTCCCGGGGCCGGACGGTGGAGGCGGTCGAGCGGGACCTTGAGCGCCATATTCCGGAGCAGGACCGCTCCATCGCGCACCACTGGCTCATCCTCCACGGCCGCTACATCTGCACGGCACGTAGCCCCCGCTGCGGCGAGTGCCCGCTCAGCGCCTGGTGCCAGGACTTCGCCCTCCGGCAAAAATAGCGTTGCTATTTTCATAGATTATTGCTACTTTTGTAAAATTTGTTTCGCGTGAAGATGAATCTTTTACAGAAGGCGGCCCTCGTGGCCGTGATATGGGCCGGAGCGGGCCTGGGCCTGCCTGCCGGCGCACAAGGGGTCGATCCCGCCATGGTCCGTCCGGCCGCTTCCCAGGCCCCGGAGGACTTCGCCCGGGCGAAAGAACTCTACGACAACGGAATGTATGCCGAAGCCGGCCGGATCTTTTCCCGCCTCGCCGAGGGCGGAGACTGGCAGGCGCGGGGCTATTCGGTCCTTTGCTCGATCGCCCTCCGGCAGAGCGATGCCGACGCACAGGCGGGGGACTATCTCTATGACGCCCCCTATTCGAACCTGATCCCCCAGATCCGCTACCGTCAGGCCTGCAACTTTTTCGACGACGGTGACTATGAGGCTGCCCTGCCGCTTCTTCGCGCGATAGACGGCGGTGATCTTCTCCCCGGACAGCGGGACGACTACCGCTTCCGCCGCGCTTTCTCGGCCTTCGGGGCAGGGGACTATGCCGCCGCCGAGCAGGAGTTCCGATCGATTCTCGAGGACGGCCGCATCACCGACTATACGGCCCCGTCGCGCTATTGCATCGGCTATATCCACTACAATGCGGAAGACTTCCACACCGCCCGCGACTGGTTCGCCCTGTCGGCGCAGGATCCGCGTTTTGCCCAGATATCGAACTATTACCTCGTCGAATGCGCCTTCCTCGACAAGGACTATACTTTCGTAACGGACAAGGGCCCGGCCCTTTATGAAGACGCTCCCGAGGAGCGCCAGCCCCATCTGGCCCGCCTCATCTCCGAGGCCTTCCTGATCCAGGGCGACACCGAGGGCGCCGAGGCCTATTACCGCAAGACCGCCCTCTCGAAGACCAAGATGGAGCGGGGCGACTATTTCTTCGCCGGATCGGTCCTCTACAATGTCGGTGACTACAAGGGCGCAGTCGACAACTTCTCCCAGATGGGCGAACGGGCCGATTCCCTCGGTCAGATCGCATCCTACCAGATGGGCTATGCCTACATCAAGACCAAGGACAAGGTCTCGGCCATGCAGGCCTTCAAGGAGGCATCCGAGCTGCCCTTCGACAAGGCCCTCGCCGAGGATGCCTGCTTCAACTACGCCAAGCTTTCCTTCGACCTCAATCACGATCCTCAGGCCTTCGAGACCTATCTCGAACGCTATCCCGACCGCGAGAAGACGGACATGATCTACGAATATGTCGCCCTCGCCGCGCTCTATAACCATGATTACGAGGCCGCCATCGTCGCCTACGACAATATCGACGAGCTCAATCCTCAGGCAAAGTCCAACTATGTCCGGGCCAACTACCTGCGCGCCCGTCAGCTCATCGGCAGCGGCGCCTGGCGTCCGGCCGCCGGTTACCTGAAGGCCGTCACCTTCTATACCGGCCGCGAAGAGCCCGTCAGCCAGCTTTCCCGCTACTGGCTGGCCCAGAGCCTCTTCCATGACGAGAAATATGCCGAGGCGGCCGCCGAATGGATGAACCTCTATACCCTCTCCGCCCTCGACGGGCAGCCGGAGGGCATCCAGATTCCCTACGACATGGCCTACGCCTGGTTCCGTGCCGGCGATTATGACAAGGCCGCCAAATGGTTCGACCAGTACCTCAAGGACAGCCACGCCCTGAATATCGGCGATGCCGCCGTCCGCCGGGCCGACTGCGACTTCTATTCCAAGGACTACAAGGGCGCCATTGCCCGCTACGACGAGATTCTCCAGAGCGACAGTCCCGTCGACGAGCAGCTTTATATCATCTATCAGGATGCCGTCGCCTGCGGACTCCTCGGCCGGGATGCCCGGAAGATGGAGCTTCTCGAACGCGTTCTCGACGCCTCCCCGTCGGCCCCGTACTTCGACGAGACGATGTTCTCGCTCGGCCGGAGCTATTTCGAAAAAGGCGATACAGGCAGCGCCATCCGCGTGCTGAAGCGCCTCCGCAGCGAGACTTCCGACCAGACCGTCGTCGCCCGGACCCTGCTCGAGCTGGGTATGGTCTACAGCCGGGCAGACGAGCAGAAAAAGGCCCTCTCCGCCTTCAAGGAGGTGGTGGAGGGTGCGCCCGGCACCAGCTTTGCCGAGAGCGCCCTGCTCGCCATCGAGTCGATCTACCGCGACCGCGGCGAGAGTGACAAATACCTCGACTACCTGGCTGCCATCGGCCAGACCGGCGAAATGACCGAGGATGAGCGGGAGGATATGTACTTCCGCAGCGCCGAGCAGGTCTACCTGACCGGCAACTGGAACGGCGCCGTCTCCGCCATGGAGAATTTCAAGAGCCGCTATCCGAAGGGCCGCCACCTCGCCCATGCCGACTTCTACATCGCCGAATGCTATAACGCCCTCGGCCGCAAGGACCAGGCCCGCGACTATTATTCCCGCGCCGCCGACGAGGGTGTCGGGACCAGCGGATATGTGCTCGATGCGATGCGTCGCTACAGCGCTCTGTCCTATTCGATGGAGCAGTACAAGGATGCCTGGCAGGGCTGGCAGGCCGTTTTTGCGGCCCCGGCACAGGCCCTCGACATCCGGAAGGAAGCCGCGACCGGCATGATGCGCTCGGCTTTCCGCGCCCATATGTACGAAGAGACCATCGCGGCCGTGGAGCAGCTCCGTCCGCTGCTGGGCCTGGAGGATGCGGCGCTCGTCCGCGAGATGGATTACAGCGCGGCCAAGTCCCTTCTGGCCACCAGCCGCCGCGAGGAGGCTGCCGCCATCTTCTCCCGCCTGGCGAAGGATCCCACGACCCCGGAAGGGGCTGAGAGTACCGTCTTTACGATCCAGGATCTCTACGACAAGGGCCGCTTCGAGGAAGCCCAGAAGGCCGTCTACAAGCTGCTGGACTTCCCGTCAGTCCCGCAGTACTGGCTGGCCCGGGCCTACATTATCCTTGCCGACACCTATGCCGAGCAGGATAACTACCGCCAGGCCCTCCGCACCTTCGAGAGTATCCGTGACGGCTACGATCCCGCCGCCCAGGACGACATTCTCCCGACGGTGCGCGCCCGCATCGCCGATCTCGACCGCGTCATGAACCCTGAAAAATAGCCCGTCCCATGAAAAGAAGATTGATCGTCATCGCTACTGTTGCGCTATCCGCCACCCTTTGCTGGGGCCAGGGCTCCATCACCCAGACCATCCAGGTGACCAATTCCTACGAGGCCGAGGCTCCTGCTGTCGCCAAGCAGGACCTTCCGATGGCCCTGCCCGATTCGCTGCTGCGCTTCGACCTGGACTATAATTACACCGTCTTCGACAATCCCTACAAGGGTTCCTACCAGTTCAAGCCCTATCTGATCGGCCTCAGCCCCGAGCTGCCCGTCCAAAAGGGCCGCCTCTATGTCAAGGCCGGCGCCGGCTATGAGCTCCGCCCGCTGCTGGATGTGATCTGGGCTCCGAAGTCCCGCTACGACCTCCAGCTGACGGCCCGTCACCAGTCCTATTTCGGGGACTACAAGACCTTTGCGCTGACCCCGGATGCCACTGGCGGCACTTTTAAAGCCCAGGACGCGACTTATTGGGGCCGGGACATGGAGAATGCCTTCTCTGTCAGCGGCGCTACCGGTGGCGACGACTGGGCCCTCCGTCTCTCCGGCGGGCTGGAAAACATTTCGGCCAAGGACAATCTTATCTCCCGCAACTGGTACAGCGGCTCGCTGAAGGCCTCGATCGGCGGCACCGACAGCAATGCGCCCTTCCTCTGGCAGGCCGCGCTCGGATACCGCTACAGCCGCGACGAGATGGATCTTCCCGCCCTCGGCGGACGGGCGATCAATGAGACCGACGTCCGCTTCGACGGCACCTTCGGCCCCGTTGTCGGCGATGGCCAGAAGGTCCTCATGGACATTGTGATGGAAATCGCCCGCTACGGCGGCGGCATGATCGATTCCCACGTCGGACTGATGTCCCTGCGGCCCCGCTACGTGCTGGAGCGCGACCTGTGGAAATTCACTCTCGGCGCCGAGCTCTGGACCTTTATCCATCAGGACAATACGCCCCCGCTCTACGGTCTTCCGGCCGGAACGGGCCTGCTCCACGATACCCGCTGGTACCTGCCCGCTCCCGTGGCCTCGGTCTCCTATGCCCTCATCGAGGATGCCCTGGAGCCCTATGCCTGCCTGACCGGCGGCTCGACCGTCAATACCTGGAGCTCCCTTGTCGGCGGCAATCATTTCCGCCAGCCGCTGCAGACGGCCACGTCGGCCTTTATGGACAATTCCTTCGAGACACTCCGGGCGACGCTCGGTCTTCGCGGCCGGATCCTCCACCGCTTTGCCTACGACCTCTCCGGCGGCTATTCCCGGATGTTCAACACCCTCTCCGATGCCATCGACGTCGTCGCCCTTACCCCGGCCTACGGTTATGCTGACGGCGAGAATCTCTTCGCCTCGCTTCGCTACAGCCTCATTGCCGGCGGTTTTGAGACTTCCGGTGATCTGTCCTTCCGCAAGGTGCGCTACAGCGACTGGGGCGAGGGCAATCTGCTCTTCCTCAATCCCGGCCTTTTTGCCGGCAATCTCAGCGCGTCGTATACGATCCGAAGCCGCATCAAGGCAGGGCTTTCCTGTGTCTTCGAGACCCGCCGCTCCACCCGCGGAAACGTGCTCCTGCGCGTTCCCGGATGGGTCGACCTCGGTCTTGACGCCAGCTACGTCCTGACTCCCCAGCTGAGCCTGTGGCTGCGCGGCGGCAATCTCCTATGCCAGAGTGTTCAGCGTACGCTCCTTCACGCAGAAACGGCCCCCTTCGTCCAGGCCGGCCTGATCTTCAAACTCTAGGTTGCTCCCGGCCTCCGGCAGAGGGCTTGCCGGGCTGCAGTCCTCAAAAGGACTCGCTCGCAAAGCTCGCTCAGCCCCTCCCACTGTCTCCTTCGTCATCGCACTTTTTTGCGTAGCAAAAGTATTGCAAAAACCGGAAAAAAGCAGTATATTTGTATGTTTATAGGCACGAGATCCGAAGTTTAGAAGGAAGTGCTTGATACAGAATAAGATAAACATACAAGATAATGCTTGAAAACGAAGAGATGAAAAAGGCGGAAGAGCAGTATTCCGCTAACAGTATCCAGGTTCTCGAAGGCCTCGAGGCCGTTCGTAAGCGCCCCTCCATGTACATTGGCGACATCGGCGAGCGGGGCCTGCACCACCTGGTCTATGAAGTCGTCGACAACTGTATCGACGAAGCGATGGCCGGCTTCTGCACGGACGTCGATGTGACGATCCTCGAAGACAACTCCATCCGCGTCAAGGACAACGGCCGCGGCATCCCGACCGGCATGCACGAAAAAGAGCACCGCAGTGCGCTCGAAGTCGTCCTGACGGTCCTTCATGCCGGCGGTAAGTTCGACAAGAACAGCTACAAGGTTTCCGGCGGTCTCCACGGCGTCGGCGTCAGCTGCGTCAACGCCCTTAGCGACCTTCTCATCGCCGAGATCCACCGCGAAGGCAAGATCTTCGTCCAGAAGTACTCCAAGGGCAAGCCCATCACGGGCGTCGAGGTCGTCGGCACGTCCGAGGATACCGGAACGACCATCACCTTCCATCCGGACGCCACGATCTTTACCCAGACCATCGTCTACAAGTACGACACGCTCGCGAACCGTCTCCGCGAGCTCGCCTTCCTTAACAAGGGCATCCGCATCACGCTTACGGACCTTCGCGAGCAGGTCGAGGAGTTTGTCCGCGACGAGAGCGGCGAGAGCAAGGCTACCGGCCGCAAGGTCAACCGCAGCGACGTCTTCTATTCCGAAGAAGGCCTTAAGCAGTTTATCGAGTATCTCGACGCCGGCGCGAACCACCTCATCCCCGATCCGATCTGTGTCAACTCCGACAAGGTCATCCCGATCGACATCGCCCTGAGCTACAACGACGGTTTCTCCGAGAAGATCTATTCCTACGTAAACAATATCCACACGATCGAAGGCGGTACCCACCTCCAGGGCTTCAAGATGGGCCTCAGCCGCTCCCTGAAGAACTACGCCGAGAAGAACGGCCTCCTCGCCAAGTTCAAGGGCGACCTGAGCCCCGAAGACTTCCGTGAGGGCCTGACCGCCATCGTGTCTGTCAAGGTCGCCGAGCCGCAGTTCGAAGGCCAGACCAAGACCAAGCTCGGTAACCCCGAGGCCACATCCGCCGTCTCGCAGGCTACGGCCGCCGCGGTGGACACCTACCTCGAGGAGCATCCGAAGGAGGGCAAGATCATTGTCGAGAAGATCGTCCTCGCCGCAACGGCCCGCGCCGCTGCGCGCCATGCCCGCGAAATGGTCCAGCGCAAGACCGTCATGACCGGTGCCGGCATGCCCGGCAAACTCGCCGACTGCTCCGAGCGCGACCCCGAGAAGTGCGAGATCTTCCTCGTTGAGGGTGACTCCGCAGGCGGAACGGCCAAGCAGGGCCGCGACCGCCGCATCCAGGCCATCCTGCCCCTCCGCGGTAAGATCCTCAATGTCGAAAAGGCCGCCGGCGGCCGCGCGTTCGAGAGCCAGGAGGTTCGCAATATATACACCGCTCTCGGCGTCAGCGTCGCCCAGGAGGACGAAACGGGCGAGAAACGGATGGACCTTTCGAAGCTCCGCTACCACAAGGTCATCATCATGACCGATGCCGATGTCGACGGTTCCCATATCGCCTGCCTCATCCTGACCTTCTTCTTCCGCTATATGTTCGACCTGATCGCGAACGGCTATGTCTACCTCGCGACCCCGCCGCTCTACCTCGTCAAGAAGGGCAAGGAAGAGGTCTACTGCTGGACCGACGGCCAGCGCGAAGAGGCTACGATGCGCCTCGGCCGCGGCACCGACAAGGGCGTCACCGTCCAGCGCTACAAAGGTCTCGGTGAAATGTCCGACCAGCAGCTCTGGGACACGACCATGAATCCGAATACCCGCCTTCTCCGCCAGATTACGATCGAGAACGCGGCCCAGGCCGAGCGCACCTTCTCCATGCTGATGGGCGACGATGTCCCGCCGCGCCGGCAGTTCATCGAGGAGAACGCGCACTACGCAAATATTGATGCTTAGAGGTTTCTCGACTTCGCTCGAAATGACAAACCTGTCATCTCGACTAAGCGAAGCGCATGGAGAGATCTCATAACAAAAGATAATCTAAAACCAACCATACCATGTTAGACATTTTTGATCGCATTTCCCGCGATGCCGGCGGCCCGATCGGACAGTACTTCGAGCAGGGCTTCGGCTACTATATGTACCCGCGCCTCGAAGGCGAACTGGGCCCGCACATGACCTTCAACGGCATTCCCGTGCTGAACTGGTCGCTCAACAACTACCTTGGTCTGGCGAACCATCCGGCCGTCCGCAAGGCCGACGCCGAGGCCGCCGCGCAGTGGGGTCTTGCCTATCCGATGGGCGCCCGCATGATGTCGGGCCATACCCGCTACCACGAAAAGCTCGAGAAGATCTTCGCCGACTTCGAGAAGAAGGAAGACGCATTCCTATTCAACTTCGGCTACCAGGGCATCGTCTCCGCGATTGACGCCCTCACGGCCCGCCACGACGTCATCGTCTACGACGCCGAATGCCACGCCTGCCTGCTCGACGGTATCCGTCTCCACAGCGGCAGCAGCTACAAGTATCGCCACAACAACATGGCCGATGCCGACCGTATCCTCACCAAGGCCTGCGCCGAGGCTGATGCGAACGGCGGCGGTGTGCTCCTGATTACCGAAGGCGTCTACGGCATGACCGGCGCCCTCGGCAAGCTCGACGAGCTCGTCGCCCTCAAGAAGAAGCACTCCTTCCGCATCATGATCGACGACGCCCACGGCTTCGGCCTGCTGGGCGCCCACGGCCGCGGCACTTCCGAGCATTTCGGTGTCATGGACGGAATTGACCTCTACATCGGCGCCTTCGCCAAGAGCATGGCCTCGATCGGCGGCTTCATCGCCGGCCCGCACGCCATCATCAACTATCTCCGCATGAACATGCGCAGCCAGATGTATGCGAAGTCCCTCCCGATGCCGCTCGTTCTCGGCAACATCAAGCGTATGGAGATCATCGATTCGCCGGAAGGCGACGAGCTGCGCGCCAAGTGCTGGAAGATCACCCACGCGATCCAGGACGGTTTCAAGGCCGAGGGCTTTGACATCGGCGAGGCCGAGGCCTGCGTCACGCCGGTCCACATCAAGGGCGGCGTCGCCCAGGCGACCAAAATGGCCAAGGACCTTCGCGAGAACTATAAGATCTTCTGCTCGATGGTGATCTATCCGGTCATCCCCAAGGGCATGATCATCTTCCGCATCGTCTCCACGGCCGCCCATTCGATGGAGGATGTCGAGTATACCCTCAATGCCTTCAAGGAGATCAAAGCCAAGCTCGATGCCGGTGCCTACGACGGCGACGATATCGCAGCCATGAAAGTTGAATAACATGCTTGCATGGGTGTCTATTTATCAAACCGTCGCTTCGCGACCCCTCCCACTTCGTGGGCCCCTCCCTCTTACGTTGCCGAGGGTGGCACGGGTTTGAAAACAGACACCCCTTCCAGCTTATGTCATTCAACTTTAATCACTTATCATGACTAATCAACAGTATTTCAAAGATAAGGTAGTCATTGTGACCGGGGCCAGCAGCGGAATCGGGCTGGCGGCGGCGCGGCTGTTTGCGGGCTGCGGCGCGAAGGTCGTGATGGCGGCGCGTTCGCTCGAGAAGATGGAAGCCGAGGCGGCAGGTCTCGGCGGCGATGTGCTCTGCGTGCGCTGCGACGTCTCGAAAGAGGCTGACTGCAAGGCGCTTGTCGAAAAGACCGTCGAGCGCTTCGGGAGGATCGACATTCTCGTGAATAACGCGGGCCTGTCGATGCGGGCGATGTTCAAGGACCTCGACCTGGACGTAATCCGGCGCCTGACCGACGTCAACTTCTACGGCACCGTCTACTGCACGAAATACGCGCTTCCGTACCTGCTGGAGGCGAAGGGCCAGGTCGTCGGGGTCATCTCGATCGCCGGCTACAGCGCCCTGCCGGCGCGCTGCGCCTACTCCTCTTCGAAATACGCCATCCGGGGATTTCTCGACACGCTCCGCATCGAGCACCTCAAGGACGGCCTCGGCGTCCTCGTCTTCGCGCCCGGATACACCGAGAGCAACGTCCGCAACGCCGCGCTCGTGGCCGACGGCTCGGCGCAGGGTAAGACCCCGCTCGAGGAGGGAAAGCTCATGAGCGCCGAGCGCTGCGCCGAATACCTCGCCAAAGGTCTCCGCAAGCGTAAATCCCAGATGATCCTCACCACGCTCGGCAAGGCGACGGTGCTGATGCACCGCCTCTTCCCGCGCTGGACCGACCGTATGACCTACCGCTTCATCGCCCGTGAGGCGGACAGCCCGTTCAAGTGATATCATGAAATTCTCCACCCATATCGTCCTGCCCCTTGTCCTTCTGTTTGCGCTGCTGCTGGCGTTGATGCCGCGGTCGGCCAAGTTCAACTACGACTACCGCAAGGGCAGCGCCTGGGAGTATGACGACCTCGTCGCCGAGTTCGACTTCCCGATCCTCAAGAGCGAGGCCGAGCTCCAGGCCGAAAGGCAGCGCAGCGGTGTGGAGGTGATTCCTTATTATGTATGCGACTCCGATGTCGAGCTGCTGCAGATCGATACCATCCAGAGCCTCTGGAGGGTACCGATGGCCTATTCGGGCACGATCCGCGGCGAATTCGCCCGTCTGCTGATGCAGGCCTTCGAATCCGGCATCATCGCAAATGACGACGGACATCTCCTCTCCGACGACGGGCCGAAGGTAGTCTATCTCGAGCGGGAAAAACACCGCAGCGTCACCTCCGTCGATGCCAGGGCGCGCTATGACAAGGTGGCCGCCAGCAATATCATGACGGTCGACCAGGCCCGTTCCTGGATCCGGAATACGCTCCGCAGGACCCACCGTGGCGAGAATGTGGATTCGCTCCTCGACGCAGGCGGCCTGATGAGCCGGGTGGTGCCGAATATCCGTTTCGACGCCGTCATGACCGAACTGGTCAGCAGCGAAGGGGCCCAGGAAGTGTCCCCGACCCTCGGCATTGTCCATTTCGGCGACCTCGTCGTCCAGCGGGGTGAGCTCGTGACCGACGACGTGATGCGCCTGCTGGAGAGCTACCGTCACGAATTCGAAGCCCGCATGGGCACCCTCTCCACGGGCTGGCTCGAGTGGCTCGGCCGGGGCATCATCGCGCTCTTCCTGGTGCTGGTGTTCTACCTCTGTATCTACTATACCAACCCGCATATCCTCAAGGAGCCGAACCGCTTTATCTATCTCGTCGTGGTATTCACCCTCGCGACGCTGGTGACCTTCCTTGTCGAGGGTCTCCGTCCGCGGCTCCTCTACATGGTACCCTTCACGCTGACCACGCTCTATCTCGTGGCATTCTTCCGCAAGCGGGTGGTGCTGCCGGTGTATATCGTCTCGCTCCTGCCGCTGCTGCTGTTTGCCCATAACGGCCTCGAGCTGTTTATCATGTTCCTGGTGAGCGGCACCCTCACGATCTACGTCTTCGACTACTTCTACCGCGGCTGGAAACAATTCCTCACCGCGCTGATTTCCTTCCTGACGGTGGCCATCGTCTTCTGCGGCCATCGCCTGTATATCGGCAATTTCGAGGGGGCGCTCGACTGCCTCATCATGCTCTTTGTCGGCGCTTTCCTGTCGGTGGCCGGCTATCCGCTGATCTATCTGTTCGAGATTTTGTTCAATCTCGTCTCGGGCTCGCGCCTGACGGAGCTCTGCGACACCAACGGCAACCGCCTCCTTCGCGACCTGGCCCAGAAGGCTCCCGGCACCTTCCAGCACAGCCTCCAGGTGATGAATATGGCCGATGCTGCGATCCGGCATATCGGCGGCGACGTGCTGCTGGTCCGGGCCGGCGCGCTCTATCATGATATCGGCAAAATGCGCAATCCGCGCTGCTTTATCGAGAACGAGGGGCAGTTCCCCGGCATGGCGCCCTACCACGACGGGCTGAGCCCGCACGACAGCGCCGTCCAGATCGTCCGCCACGTGCCGGACGGTATGGAACTCGCTGAAAAACACCATCTTCCGTCGGTGGTGAAGGACTTTATCCTCACGCACCACGGCACCGCCTGCGCCAAGTACTTCTATACCCAGTACCTCAATGCCGGCGGCTCTCCGGACAATGCGTCCGACTTCTTCTATGCCGGGCAGAAGCCCCGCACCCGGGAGCAGACCGTCCTGATGATCTGCGACTCGGTGGAGGCGGCCTCCCGCACGATGAAAGACTATTCCCAGGAGTCCTGCGGGGATCTGGTCCGCAAGATCATCGAGTCGAAGGCCTCGGAAGGCCAGCTCCAGGAATCGGAGCTTTCCATCCGCGAGCTCGACATGCTCCAGGAATTCCTCAAGACCTATCTTGCGCAGCTTTACCATCCGCGCATCGAATATCCTACGCTCAAAAGTAAATTAATTAAAAATAAAACTAAAAATGAACCTTGAAAAAAGACAAATCGATGATCTTACCGTCGAACTGACGATAGCCATCGCTCCGGAGGACTACGCCGCCGCAGAAAAGAAAAAGCTTGCCGAGCGCAAGCGCAATGCAGAATTCAAAGGCTTCCGCCGCGGTATGGCCCCGATGTCGCTGATCCAGAGGGTCTATGGCGAACAGGCTCTCGTCGAGAGCATCAACGACGTCATTTCCGACCAGCTCGACGGCTTCATCCATGAGAATAAGCTGCGCGTCCTCGGCCAGCCGCTCCCGAGCGAAAAGCAGGAGCCGCACGAGTGGGTCTCCGGCAACAGCTTTACCTTTAAGTATGACATCGCGACGAGCCCCGAGCTCACCTTCACCGTCGGCAAGGACGACAAGGTCCCTTACTATAAGATCAACGTCACCAAGGACGCCAAGGCGGAGATGAAAAAGAACATCCTCGGCCAGTACGGCGAGATGCAGGAAGGCGACTCGACGGGCGAGAATGACTACATCATCGCCGACCTCGACAACGGCGACGGCGTCAAGGTCGAAGGCGCATATATCGCCCTTCGCAGCGTTGCGGCCGCGAAAAAGGATGTCTTCCTCGCGCGCAAAGCCGGCGACAGCTTCTCTGTCAATGTCAACGAGGCATTCGAGAACGAGACCGACCGTGCCGCGATGCTGAAGGTCAAAAAGGAAGAGCTCGCCGGCCTGAAGCCCGAGTTTACCTTTACCATTCTGAACGTCAAGACCTTCGTTCCCGCTGCTGACGAGCAGGCTACCTGGGACAAGATCTACGGCGAGGGAGTCGTCAAGAGCGCCGAGGAGTTCGACGCGAAGATCGAGGAACGCATCGTTGCCGAGAACACCCAGCAGGCCAATTACCGCTTCGCCAAGGACGCCCGCGAATACTTTGTCAAGAAGGCGGATATCGCCCTTCCCGAAGCCTTCCTCAAGCGCTGGCTCTACAGTATCAATGAAGGCAAATTCACGATGGAGGACATCGAGAAGGAGTTCGACGCGTTCCTTCGCGACTTCCGCTGGCAGATGGTCCGCGGCCGCGTGATGGAGCTCTTCGGCCTCAAGGTCGAGCGCAAGGACATCGAGGAGGCCGCCGAGAGCTATGCCGCCTACCAGTATGCGATGTACGGCATGGGTAATGTCCCGCAGAACCTGATCAAGGATTTTGCCCGCCGGATGCTCGATGACGAGCGTCAGGCCCGCAATTTCGAGGAGCAGGTCGAGGACAACAAGACCTTCGCCGCCCTCCGCGAGAACGTCACCCTCGAGGAGAAGAAGATCTCTCAGGACAAATTTAACGCGCTGGCATAATTGTCATCGCGAGCGAAGTCGGGAGATCTCTCCACTCGCTTCGCTCGGTCGAGATGACGTATCCCTCCCATTATGAACGAATTCGAAAAATACGCCGTCAAGGACCGGGGCATCTCGTCGATGACCCTCTCCCGCTACAGTTCGGCCTACATCAACCCCACAATCATCGAGGAGCGCAAGATGAACGTCGCCTCGATGGACGTTTTCAGCCGCCTGATGATGGACCGCATCATCTTCCTCGGCGTGCCGATCGACGACGATGTCGCCAACATCATCCAGGCCCAGCTCCTGTTCCTGGCCTCGACCGACTCCAAGGCCGACATCTCCCTCTATCTCAATACCCCCGGCGGTCATGTCTCCTCGGGCCTCGGCATCTATGACACGATGCAGCTCGTGGAGCCCGACGTGGCGACCATCTGCACGGGCATGGCGGCCTCGATGGGGTCGGTGCTCCTGTGCGCCGGCGCCCCCGGCAAGCGCAGCGCCCTGCCGCACTCCCGCGTGCTGATCCATCAGCCGCTCGGCGGCGCCCAGGGCCAGGCTTCCGACATCCTCATCGCTGCGAAAGAGATCGAGAAACTCCGTGAAGAACTCTTCCGCATCATCGCTTCGCACAGCGGCCAGCCCTACGAAAAGGTGGCTGCCGACGGCGACCGCGACTACTGGATGACGGCTGAGGAAGCCCTCGCTTACGGCATGGTCGACGAGATTCTCCGGAAGAAGAAATAAGATGGCAAAAAAGACATCTACAGCAGGGGGCTCCACCGGCGGAGCCCGCTGCTCCTTCTGCGGCCGCGGCGAAGACGAGGTCCGGTTGATGCTGACCGGTCAGACCGGCTACATCTGCTCCGACTGCGTCAAAATGGCAGCCGAGATGGTCGACGAATTCTTCGCCGAAAAGAAGGGGAGCGCAGCGCCCGTCCCCTCCGCCAGCAAGGAGCCTAAGCCCAAGGAAATCAAGGCTTTCCTCGACCAGTATGTGATCGGTCAGGATCGCGCCAAGGTGGTCCTTGCGGTAGCGGTATATAACCACTACAAGCGCCTTGAGAACAACCTCTCCGCGCGGCGCGACGATGTCGAGCTCGAGAAGTCGAACATCCTCCTCGTGGGGCCGACCGGCACAGGTAAGACGCTCCTTGCGAAGACCATCGCAAAGATGCTCGATGTCCCGTTCACGATTGTCGATGCGACGGTGCTGACCGAGGCCGGCTATGTCGGCGAAGATGTCGAGAGTATCCTCACCCGGCTGCTCCAGGAGGCCGATTTTGACCAGGCGAAAGCCGAGCGCGGCATCGTCTTTATCGACGAAATCGACAAGATCGCCCGTAAGTCGGACAACCCCTCGATCACCCGCGATGTTTCGGGCGAGGGCGTCCAGCAGGCGATGCTTAAGCTCCTCGAAGGCGCCGTCGTCAACGTCCCGCCAAAGGGCGGCCGCAAGCACCCAGAGCAGGAGTTTATCCATGTCAACACCCAGAATATCCTCTTTATCTGCGGCGGCGCCTTCGAAGGCATCGAACGCCGGATCGCCCAGCGGCTCAACACCCAGGTGATCGGCTTCGACGTCCCCGGCAAGAAGCAGTTTGACAAGGAGAATCTCCTCCAGTATGTCGAGGCCCAGGATCTTCGCGGCTACGGACTGATCCCCGAGATCGTCGGCCGCCTGCCGGTCGTAACCTATCTCGACCAGCTCGACCGAGCCTCCCTCAAACGTATCCTCACCGAGCCGAAAAACGCCATCCTGCGGCAGTACAAGCGCCTTTTTGAGATGGACGGGATGCATCTTGAGATCGATCCCGAGGTGCTTGATGTGATTGTCGACACGGCGATAGAGAACCGCCTCGGCGCCCGAGGCCTTCGCTCCATCTGCGAGCGCATCATGAACGACGCGATGTTTGAAGCCCCCTCCTCCCGCCGCAAATCTTTCCACCTTACGGTCGATTACGCCACAAAAAAACTGAGCCACTAGGACTCAGTTTTTTTATTGCCGGCGCTGGCCTCCGCTGCGGAGGCATCCGCTTCTCGTCATTCCACGGCCCCAGACCGTGGAATCTAAAGGTAATCCTCAAAATACTGCGTCACCTTTTCCATCAGGTGGGCGCGACGGGGACCGGTGACGTTGTGCTCGGCGGTGGGGTAGGGGAAGTAGTCGACCTGAACGCCCTTGTCGATGCAGTCTTCGACGAACGAGAGCGAATGCTGCCACACGACGGTGTTGTCGACCGCGCCCTGGCAGATCAGCAGCTTGCCGAGAAGATAGTAGCTCCGCCCGATGAGCGAAGTCTTTTCGAAGCCTTCCGGATTGGTCTCCGGGTTATCCATATACCGCTCGCCGTACATCACTTCATACCACTTCCAGTCGATGACGGGGCCGCCGGCGACGCCGACCTTGAAGGTCGTCGGATAATGGGTCATCAGCGAAATGGTCATGAATCCGCCGTAGCTCCATCCATGCACGCCGATCCGCTCTGCATCGACCCAGGGCTGGCTTTTCAGCATGTCGATGCCCATCATCTGGTCGGCCATTTCGGCCTGCCCGCATGCGCGGTTGATGGCCTTTTCGTAGGCCGCGCCGCGATTCGAGGTGCCGCGGTTGTCCTGGACATAGACGACGTATCCCTTCTGGGCCATCAGCATCTCCCAGAGGAGCATTTCGCCGAGCCAGGAGTTCTGGACAAGCTGGGAATGGGGGCCGCCGTAGACATAGACGATGACGGGATACTTCTTCGACGGGTCGAAGCCGAGCGGCTTGACGAGGCGATAATAATTGTCATACTTGCCGTCCGCGCTCTTGACCTTTCCGAGGTCGATCTCGCACTCGGCAAAGCCGGCGATCGGGTCGGGGGAGCGGAAGAGCTCGTTGTAGATATGGCCGGCGGTGCTCCGGAGATTCGTGACGCCGGGGGTGGTGAGGTTGCTGTAGTGGTCGAGATACAGCGAGCAGTCGACGTTGAACGAAATCTCATGCCAGCCGGGCTCCTTGGTCATGCGGAAGGGCTTGCCTATCTTGGCGTTAGCGAGAATCTTCTTGCCCTTGGCAGGCACTTTCAGATCGACCTTGAAAAGATGGTTCTCAATAGGGGAAATCTCGGCCGAGGTGTAAAAGAGCGTCGTCCCGGTATGGCCGGCATAGGCGACATCGGCCGCGACCGGCGTTACGCGGCGGAGGGCCGTTCCGAGCGTATCGCCGAGGTAGAAACTGCGGTAGCCGTCGCGGTTGTCGGTGCGATAGAGGAAGACATCGGAGCGTTCGCCGAGAAAGCGTACGGGGTCGAGCGGCTCCACCCAGGCGTCATTCTCCTCGGTCAGCAGCGTACGCAGTTTACGGCCCGAGACGGCGCTGTAGCTGTTGAGATGCATCTCGTGCTGGCTCCGGGAGAGGACCTGGATCCAGATCTGGCGGCTGTCGGGGGTCCAGCTGACGTTCGTCAGGTAGCGCTCGTCGGTAAAGTCGTCGACGTCCATCCAGACCGTCTTCCCGCTTTCGGTGTCATAGACCCCGAGGGTGATGAGCTCCGAGACCATGCCGTTCATCGGGTAGCGGATCTCCTTCAGAGAGCCGGTGCGGGAGGTGATGTCCAGAAGGGGAAATTTCGTCACGCGGGACTCGTCCTTGCGGTAGAAAGCGATCTTCCTGCCGTCCGGCGACCAGAAGATGCCCCCGTCGATGCCGAATTCGTTGCGGCTGACGCTCTCGCCATTGACGATGCCGTCGGAGCCTTCCGCGATGAGGGTCCGTTTCCCGTTTTCATCGATCCACCACAGGCTGCCGCCGAGGCTGTAGGCCCCCTTGCGGCCGCTTTCCGCCTTGCAGGCGACGCCATCGGGGTAGTCCGGACCCTTTCCGGGACGGAGGCCCGGGGTGCAGGCGCCGGTGCGGTCCACCTCGCAGTATTTCCACAGATGGCCGGTGTAGTAGGCGAAAGTAAAGCCCGACACCCACTGGTGGTACTGGGAGGTGCGGGACAGGGCGCGGGTCTTGTAGAGATCTTGCTGGGTCAGCATGCGGCCTCCCGGAAATGCGGCGGGACGGGTGGCGAAAACGCCGTCCTGGGCGGCGAGGGTTGCCGGCAGCAGGGCGGCAAGACAAAGAAGAAGGTGCTTGATGAGGGTTTTCATATTGGTTATAGTATCGTAATTTCGTCAATTAGAGTCCATGAAGCGGCCCTGTCCGGGCATTCGAGCGTGCCGGTGATGCGGATGCGCACGTAGCGCGCGGCGAGTGGTTTTTTTGTGCGCGCCTCGACCGGGATGCAGCAGGGTTTTCCGTCCTCCCCGGCAGTGACGTCGAGGGTCGTCCAGTGGGTATAGCGTTTGCCGTCCTCGGAGGTGAAAAAACCTACGCGAAGTGGCGCCAGGACCCGTTTTCCGGGGTTATGGAGAAAGCTTCCCGTCGCCGCCCGGACGCCCTTTACTTCCCCGAGATCAATCGTCAGCTCCCCGTCCCGGCCTTCCCATCCGACCCACCGCTCGTCCGGTTCCGTCGAGCCGAAGATCCCGTCGGTGATGGCGGCCTCCGGCCTCCTGAAGGGGGTAGCTACCCCCTTCCATCCGGTCTCCAGCCGCACGGCTTTGCCGAGGGAGAGGTTCGCGGGGGAGGAGACGCCCTGGCGGCGACGGTAGAGGACGCAATAATCCTCAACGGAGGCACCTGAAAGGCCGGTTCGGCTGATGCCGAGCTCCGCGCAGCGCTGCTCGAAAAGGGCGAGGGCGACATCGTTCCGGCGACCGACTTCGCCGTCGTGGCGGGCCAGCTCCAGCTCGCAAAGCTGCAGCGGCAGGCGGGCGCGGCGGACGCGGCCCAGAAGAAGCGAATCGCGATGGACGGCATCCTCAGCGGCGTCGAAAAGCTCATTGTAACGGGCGACCATCCGGGGACTCAGCATCCCTTCAGCATGGGCGAGGGGAGAGCGGACCTTAGAAAGGTCTACACTGCTGTACTGAAATGACTTGCGGCGAAGGCGGAGGTAGTAGTCGATCTGGGACTCGGCGGGGCCGTAGAACTCTTCGAGAAACAGGCGGGAAAGCGAGTCCGGGTCGGCATCGGCGTCCTGCCGGAGCTTTTCGCAGAGGAAGGCGCGAAGCTCTCCCATGTCGCAGCCGTGAAGGCTCGGGATGCTGTCCGGCTCTTCGGCGGCGCCCCCTCCGGGAAGAAGCGGCGGCAGGAACTGGTCCAGCTTTTCGCGGATCTTCTGCGCGGTCTCCGGAGGCGCAAGTGACTGAGCCTGAGCGACTGCGGAAGCAGCGCAGAGAAGGAGCCCGACAAGCAGGGCGGCAAGGTATGGGACGGTCTTTCGAGCCATGACTGTATAATCATACAAAAATACGAAAATCAACGCGAAATGCCAAATTCGGACGGAGCATTTTTTCGCCCTCGCGGGCCCTATAAAATAATGGTAAAAAATGCGCGCTTTGCTTGCATTAAAAATGATTTTTTCGTACTTTTGCGATGTTGTAAAGGTCCATTTTTCGGGCTACACAATTGGTTTACGGCAGGCCCCCTGGAGTAAGGGTCGCCGCCGCGTTCAGGAACGATAGCTGACAAACCAGCCGTTCCCTGCGTTTGGGCATCTATGCGCCCGGGCGCGGGGAATGAAGGTCGTGTCTTGTCTTTCGAACCACTCCTTGCATGTCGAGCGACCCTACTGTCATTTCGAGCGAAGTCGAGAAATCTAATATTCGTCATTCCACGGCTCGACCGTGGAATCTAATACCATCTTTATGAAAATTGCAGTTGCCGGCACCGGCTACGTCGGCCTTTCGATCGCGACCCTCCTCGCCCAGCACCACGATGTCGTGGCGGTGGACGTGATCCCCGAGAAGGTCGAGAAGATCAACAACAAGATCAGTCCCATCCAGGACGAATATATCGAGAAGTACCTGGCGGAGAAGCCCTTGAACCTTGTCGCGACGCTCGACGGCCGCGCCGCCTATCGTGACGCCGACTTTGTCGTCATCGCCGCCCCGACCAACTATGACCCCAAGAAGAACTTCTTCGACACTTCCCATGTGGAGGAGGTCATCGAGCTGGTGCTGGAGGTCAACCCCGACGCCGTGATGGTCATCAAGTCGACGGTCCCGGTCGGCTATACCCGGAATGTCCGCGAGAAGTTTTCCTACCGCGAGCGTCTCGAAGGCGGCAAGATGCGGGTCGTCGTCCCGAAGATTATCTTCGCGCCCGAGTTCCTCCGCGAGTCGAAGGCCCTCTACGACAACCTCTACCCCAGCCGCATCATCGTCGGCTTCGACGAGATCTCTCCATGCGCTTCGCTTAGTCGAGATGACAGCGCTGCCATTTCGAGCGGAGCCGAAGGCGGAGTCGGGAAATCTCTCTCAGAAGCCGCGCATACCTTCGCCGCACTCATTGCCGAAGGCGCCATCAAGACCGACGTCCCGGTCCTGTTCATGGGCTCGACCGAGGCGGAGGCGGTCAAACTCTTCGCCAACACCTACCTGGCCCTTCGCGTCAGCTATTTCAATGAGCTCGACACCTATGCCGAGATCAAGGGCCTCGACACCCAGGCCATCATCGACGGCGTCTGCCTCGACCCCCGTATCGGCGCGCATTACAACAACCCGAGCTTCGGCTATGGCGGCTACTGCCTGCCGAAAGACACCAAGCAGCTGCTGGCCAACTTCAACGATGTCCCCGAGAACCTGATCAAGGCCATCGTCGACTCCAACCGCACCCGCAAGGACTTTATCGCCGACCGCGTCCTCGACCGAGCCGGCTACTACAGCTACACCGGCACCAACGCCTTTGACACTACGAAGGAGAAGGAGGTCGTCATCGGCGTTTTCCGCCTGACGATGAAATCAAACAGCGACAACTTCCGCCAGAGCGCCATCCAGGGCATCATGAAGCGCATCAAGGCCAAGGGCGCCAAGGTCATCATCTACGAGCCTACGCTCGAGGATGGCATCACCTTCTTCGGCTCCCGCGTCGTCAATGACCTCGCCGCCTTCAAGGCCCAGTCCGATGCCATCATCGCCAACCGCTACGACCCCGCCCTCGACGACGTCGCCGCGAAGGTCTATACCCGGGATATATTTAAGCGCGACTAGGCGGCGAAGTCTTCCAGAGAGGGCTGCGGAAATATTTTTTTGTGCAGATTCTCGAAAAACCAATTTCCTTCGCCTGTTCGCCGCCTGCAATTAGAACACTATGCAAAACGAATAGTTTGTCATTTCGACCGAGCGAAGCGAGTGGAGAAATCTATCAACGACTATGAAACGAACCATTATCATAACCGGCGGAGCCGGATTCATCGGCAGCCACGTCGTGCGCCTTTTTGTCAACAAGTACCCGGACTACCGGATCATCAACCTCGATAAACTCACCTACGCCGGCAACCTCGAAAACCTGCGTGATGTCGAAGACAAGCCGAACTACCGCTTCGTCAAGATGGACATCTGCGACTTCGAGGGCGTCCTGGCCCTGATGCAGGAGGAGCACGTCGACGGGATCATCCACCTTGCGGCCGAGTCCCACGTCGACCGCTCCATCAAGGACCCCTTCACCTTTGCCCAGACCAACGTCATGGGCACGCTGTCGCTTCTCCAGGCGGCAAAAGCTGCATGGAATGGCGACTGGGAAGGAAAAAGATTCTACCACATCTCGACCGACGAAGTGTACGGTGCGCTGGAGATGACGCATCCGGAGGGCATCGAGCCGCCGTTTACGACAAAGGCCAGCAGCGGAGAGCACCATATGGCGTATGGTGAGAAGTTCTTTACCGAGGACCTGAAATACCAGCCGCACAGCCCCTACAGCGCCGCGAAGGCGAGCTCCGACCACTTTGTGCGGGCGTTCCACGATACCTTCGGCATGCCGACCATCGTCACGAACTGCTCCAACAACTACGGCCCCTACCAGTTCCCCGAGAAACTGATCCCGCTCTTTATCAACAACATCCGCCACCGCAAGCCGCTCCCGGTCTACGGCAAGGGCGAAAACGTCCGCGACTGGCTTTTCGTCGAGGACCATGCCCGGGCGATCGACCTGATCTTCCACGAAGGCAAGGTGGGCGATACCTACAACATCGGCGGATTCAACGAGTGGAAAAACATCGACATCATCAAGGTCCTGATCAACACCGTTGACCGCCTGCTCGGCCGCAAGGAAGGCGAAGACATGGACCTTATCACCTACGTCACCGACCGTGCCGGCCACGACCTCCGCTACGCCATCGACTCCTCCAAGCTCCAGAAAGAGCTCGGCTGGGAGCCGTCCCTCCAGTTTGAGGAAGGCATCGAGAAGACCGTCCGCTGGTATCTCGACAACCAGGCCTGGATGGACCGCGTCACCTCCGGCGACTACCAGAAATACTACGACGACATGTACAAGGGCCGATAATCGGCAGACAAGACAGTAAACGATGAAGATTTTGGTTACCGGCGCCAAGGGTTTCGTGGGACGGAACCTCTGCGCACAGCTCAACAACATCAAGGACGGCAAAGCCCGCAATTACGGCGTGGCCGTTACGGATGTGTATGAATATGACCTCGATTCCACGCCGGAGCAGCTCGACGCCTGGTGCAAGGAGGCGGACTTCGTATTCAACCTTGCGGGCGTGAACCGGCCGCAGAACCAGGAAGAGTTTATGGCGGGCAATTTCGGCTTCGCCTCGACGCTTCTCGATACGCTCAAAAAGCACGGGAACAAGTGCCCGGTGATGCTCTCGAGCTCCCAGCAGGCCAGTCTCACGGGCCGCTTCGGCAACTCCGAATATGGCCGCAGCAAAAAGGCGGGCGAGGATCTGTTCCTCGATTATGGCCGCGAGACGGGCGCGCGCGTTCTGGTCTACCGCTTCCCGAACCTTTTCGGCAAATGGTGCCGGCCCAACTACAACAGTGCCGTCGCGACCTTCTGCAACGCCTTTGCCAACGACCTGCCCTATACGGTCAATGACCCGAGCGTCGAGCTCGAGCTGCTCTACATCGACGACCTCGTCGACGAGATGATCGCCTGCCTCAAGGGCCAGGAGCACCGCTGCGAGTTCGATGGCCTGGAGGTGGTCCCTGAGCCTGTCGAAGGGCGCTATTGCTATGTCCCCGTAACCCACAAGATCACCCTCGGCGAAATCGTCGAGCTGCTCAAATCCTTCGCCGAGCAGCCGAAGACGCTGATGATCCCGGAGATCCCTTCCGGCAGCTTCGCCAAGAAGCTCTACAGCACCTACCTCAGCTACCTCCCGAAGGAAAAGGTCGCCTTCCCGGTCAAGATGAATGTCGACGACCGCGGCTCCTTTACCGAGCTGGTCCACACCCTCAACTGCGGCCAGGTCTCGATCAATATCTCGAAGCCCGGCATTACCAAAGGGCAGCACTGGCACAACACCAAGTGGGAGTTCTTTATCGTCGTCTCCGGCCATGGCCTCATCCAGGAGCGCAAGCTCGGCACCGACGAGGTGATCGAGTTCGAAGTCTCCGGCGACAACATCCAGTGCGTCCACATGCTCCCGGGCTACACCCACAACATCATCAACCTCAGCCAGATCGAGAACCTCGTCACGGTCATGTACTGCAACGAGATCTTCGACCCGGCCAAGCCCGACACCTATTTCGAACCTGTAAAGTAACACATATGGCACAATTCAAGAATAACGGCAAGCTCAAGCTTCTCATCATCGTCGGCACGCGCCCGGAAATCATTCGCCTGGCGGCCGTGATCAACAAATGTCGCGAGTACTTCGACTGCCTGCTGGCACACACCGGCCAGAACTATGACTACAACCTCAACGGCGTCTTCTTTAAGGACCTGAAGCTCGCCGACCCCGACGTCTATATGGAGGCGGTGGGCAGCGACCTTGGCGAGACGATGGGCAATATCATCGCGAAGAGCTATCAGCTGATGGTCGAGGTGCAGCCCGACGCCGTGCTGGTTCTCGGCGACACCAACTCCTGCCTCAGCGTCATTGGCGCCAAGCGGCTCCATATCCCGATCTTCCACATGGAGGCCGGCAACCGCTGCAAGGACGAATGCCTGCCGGAGGAAACGAACCGCCGCATCGTGGACATCATCTCCGATGTCAATATGGCCTATTCCGAGCATGCGCGCCGCTACCTCGCCGACACGGGGCTGCCGAAGGAGCGGACCTATGTGACCGGATCCCCGATGGCCGAGGTGCTGCATAACAACCTGGCGGAGATCGAAGCCAGCGATATCCATAAGCGCCTGGGCCTGGAGAAGGGAAAATACATTCTGCTGTCGGCCCACCGCGAGGAGAATATCGATACGGAGAAGAACTTCCTAAGCCTCTTCAACGCCATCAACCAGATGGCCGAGAAGTATGACATGCCGATTCTCTATTCCTGCCATCCGCGCTCCCGCAAGCGCCTGGAGGCCAGTGGCTTCCAGCTCGACAAACGCGTCATCCAGCATGAGCCGCTCGGCTTCCATGACTATAACTGCCTCCAGATGAATGCCTTCTGCGTGGTCTCCGATAGCGGCACCCTGCCAGAGGAGAGCTCCTTCTTCACCAGTCAGGGCCATCCCTTCCCGGCCGTGTGTATCCGCACATCGACCGAGCGCCCCGAAGCTCTCGACAAAGGCTGCTTCGTCCTCAGCGGCATCGACACGAAGGGCCTGCTCCAGAGCGTCGACGTCGCGGTGTCTTTGATTCGCGACGGTCTCCCGGGCATCCCCGTGCCCGACTATGTCGACGAGAATGTCTCCACTAAGGTCGTCCGCATCATCCAGAGCTACGTCGGCGTCGTCAACAAAATGGTCTGGCGAAAATTCTAACGGTCCCTGAGCTTGTCGAAGGGCGATAATGATGGAAATAGTAGCATATACTTACATCCTCGAATGTGCAAATGGTGAGTATTATGTAGGCAGTACAACAGATATGGAACGTCGTCTACAGGAGCACCAAGCGGGTCTGGGAGGGCGGTTTACAAGTAAACATCTGCCAGTAAAACTAATCTATACTGAAGAGTATCAAACTATTGAAGAGGCCTTCAGAAGAGAACGACAACTTCACGGATGGTCCAGAGCCAAGAAAGAAGCTTTGATGAGTGGAGATGTAGAAAGGTTGAAAGAATTGAGTGTCTCGCCCCTTCGACAGGCTCAGGGTCCAACATTGACAAGCTCAAGGATGATAAACAAAAAAACGAAAAATCAATAATCGAAAATATGAGTGTTTTTAAAGACAAAGTGCTGCTTATCACCGGTGGAACCGGTTCTTTTGGTAATGCAGTATTAAACAGATTCCTCCGTACCGACATCGGCGAAATCCGCATCTTCTCGCGCGACGAGAAGAAGCAGGACGACATGCGCCACGACTTCCAGGCGCGTATGCCGGAGGTTGCAAACAAGATTAAATTCTACATCGGCGACGTGCGCAACAAGAGCACGCTCCACTATGCGATGCAGGGCGTCGACTACGTCTTCCATGCGGCGGCGCTAAAGCAGGTGCCGAGCTGCGAATTCTTCCCGATGGAAGCCGTGAAGACCAATGTCATCGGCACGGACAACACACTGGATGCGGCTATCGACGCTGGCGTCAAGTGCGTCATTTGCCTCTCTACCGACAAGGCGGCCTATCCGATCAACGCGATGGGTATCACCAAGGCTATCGAAGAGAAGATTGCGGTCGCGAAGAGCCGTCTCTCCGGCGGCACGAAGATCTGCTGCACGCGCTACGGCAATGTCATGTGCAGCCGCGGCAGCGTGATTCCGCTGTGGATCGACCAGATCCGTAAGGGCAACCCCATTACCCTGACCGAGCCCCGGATGACCCGCTTCATCATGTCGCTCGAGGAGGCGGTAGATCTCGTCCTTTTCGCCTTCGAGCATGGAAAGAATGGCGACATCCTGGTCCAGAAGGCGCCTGCATGCACCATCCAGACCCAGGCCGAGGCGGTCTGCGAGCTCTTCGGCGGCAAGAAGGAAGACATCAAGGTCATCGGCATCCGCCATGGCGAAAAGATGTACGAGACGCTCCTGACGAAGGAGGAGGCTGCGAAGGCCATCGACATGGGCAACTTCTACGCCGTCCCCGCCGACAACCGCGACCTCAACTACGACAAGTACTTCAAGGACGGCGACACCAAGCGCGCCACCATTGAGGAGTTCAACTCCGACAACACCTATCGCTTGAATTTGGAAGAGACCAAGGCCAAGATTGCCTCCCTCGAGTACATCCAGAACGAGCTCAACGGGATTCCGAATATCGTGAAGTAACCTTTTGTCATTTCGAGCGTAGTCCTCTGTCATTTCGAGCGAAGTCGAGAAATCTTAATTATGTATAGACTAATTGACCTTCCATACAAGTCCCTGGCTCCCGTCATCAGTGACCAGACGTTGTCTTTCCACTACGGAAAGCATCTCCAGGCTTATGTTGATAATCTCAACAAACTGTTGCCCGGCAGCGGGTTGGAAGAACTGCCGCTGGAGGAGATCGTCCGTCATTCCGGACTTGCCCCGGAATCTCGTGCGCTGTTTAACAACGCCGGCCAGGTGCTGAACCATAACTTGTACTTTACTCAGTTTGCTCCGCAGCCGTCATTCCACGGCTTGACCGTGGAATCTCCCTTTGTCGTTTCGAGCGAAGTCGAGAAATCTCATATCGGCCGGCAAATAGTTAAGCAGTGGGGGAGCCTCGACGCCTTCAAAGCCGACTTCGAAGCCAAAGGCGTCGGCCTCTTCGGCAGCGGCTGGGTCTGGCTAGCCGCGCGGGAAGATAACACTCTTGTCGTTCTCCAATGTCCTGGCGCCGACAATCCTGTTTGTCATTTCGAGCGGAGTCAGGATGGTGCAGTCGGGAAATCTCTGCGCCCCCTCCTCACCTTCGACGTCTGGGAGCACGCCTACTACCTCGACTACCAGAACCGCCGCGCCGCCCATCTTTCCGCCCTCTGGCAGATCGTCAACTGGGACGTGATTGAGGACAGGTATGAAAGAGAATAATTAGAATAATACTTTTTTGCACCATATGAGATTTACATTTAAAACCTTTATTCTGTTAGTTGTTATGTGTATTTTTTGCGGATCCTGCGCAGTGCAGAAGGTGGACAACAAGCCTATCACCACTCATTTCGAGCTCGAGAAGTATCTCGGTTCCTGGTACGAAATCGCCCGCTTCGACCACAGTTTCGAGCGTGGCTTGAGCCATTGCAAAGCGCAGTATACGCTTCGTGAGGACGGCAAAGTCGAGGTGCGTAATACCGGCCTCAAGGACGGCAAGGACAAACTCGCCCTCGGTAAGGCCAAGCTGACCGATAACCCGACCATCCTTCGCGTTTCCTTCTTCGGTCCCTTCTATGCGGATTACCGCATCCTCCTGCTGGGCCCGGACTATGAATACGCCCTCATCGGCAGCAAGAAGGCCAAGTTCCTCTGGATCCTTTCCCGTGCCCCTCAGCTCACCGCCGACGTCCGGGAAGCCATCCTCGCCGAAGCCACCCGCCGCGGCTACGACGTCTCCTCCCTCATCTGGGTGGAGCAGGAGTAATGGCAGATCATTCATTGAATATGTCTCAACAAGAGCTAAGATCTTATCGCCTTTCGTCTCTGGAAGATCCTACTGACGAGATGCTCCAAGCCATCATGGAGCAGGTGGGTGAGAGTGCCCGCCGCTCGACAGCCAAGTTCCAGGCCGAGTTGCATCGCCGCTTCGAGTTGATTCGGACCTCAAGCAAATATGTCCAATGCAAGGACGTAGATAAATAGATTTACATCCATGGGTGTATACGAAGAGAATATTATACCGATTAAGATCTCGGACTTGGCGGCTCATGTTTCCAGAGTGAAGAGAATCTCGCTGGATGATGCGTTGGTGTACATTTATGTGAATCCAATGTATAAGAAGCTATACGATGAAGGTGCGAAATGGTGGTATTTGAGTACGGAGGCGCTTTATGAGGAGTTTGAGAAGTCTCGCGATCGTCAGAGCCGTATCGTGTCCAAAGAAGTGTTCGACTTCTACACTTACTGTCTGGAGAACTATGCTCTTTTGCATCAAATAAGCGGTATGCATGCGTGGGCGGTGTTTAAAGAGTCTGGGGCAGATAACTATGTCATTGATAATTTCGATTTGCTCCATACGCAGGGATTGGAATATGTTTTGGACGATATCCGGCGTTATATTATTAGAAGGAAGAAATGAAGTTGTATCATGGTTCAACGGTAGTGGTTCGGAAGCCATCTCTTAGACCCAGCCGGTCAAATGCCGACTTTGGCAAGGGCTTCTACACAACGGGTAATCTGGAACAGGCAGTACGCTGGGCTCATATCAAGCAAGAGCGCGAGAATGCTGTTCGTGCTGTTGTCAGTGTCTATGAGTTTGACGAAGCACTACTCGTCAGTCCCGATTGGAAGATACGCCAGTTCATTGGTGCCGATGAGGCGTGGCTCTATTTCGTGACCGATTGCCGCAAATCTCGTCCTCACGATTTTGATTTAGTCCAGGGACCGGTAGCTAATGATAAGGTCTTCACGACAGTCAATCTCTTCGAGAGCGGAGTCTTGAGTGCCGAGGCCGCAATCCTGCAGCTTAAGGCGTATAAGACGTATGACCAGTTGTCATTTCATACGGCTCGGGTCATAGGTTCTTTGAAGTTTTTGGAGTCTTTTGAGGTATAACGAGATACTTTCTATTCGCGAATCCGAGATATGAATTATAACCATCCCGAACAAGCTCTCGCCTGACAACTCCTTGGAGAACAACTTCAATCACATCCTAACCACCTAACCCTCAATAATTTACGTCAAAACCGTAACGCCATTCGCTCAACCGTTGCAATCTAACGCGAAAAATGAACGCAATCTGAAGACCGCATTGAGGGACCAATTACGAGAAAAACAAACCAAGATATGAGTATATTCAAAGACAAAATCCTTCTGATTACAGGAGGCACAGGGAGTTTCGGGAACGCGGTGCTGAACCGGTTCCTGAGTACGGATATTGGGGAGATCCGCATCTTCTCGCGGGATGAGAAGAAGCAGGACGACATGCGTCATGACTTCCAGGCGCGGATGCCGGAGGTGGCGGGGAAGATCAAGTTCTACATAGGCGATGTGCGGAACAAGAGCACGCTCAAATACGCCATGAAGGGCGTTGATTATGTGTTCCATGCCGCGGCGCTGAAGCAGGTGCCCTCGTGCGAATTCTTCCCCATGGAGGCCGTTAAGACCAACGTGATCGGCACCGACAACGTGCTGGATGCGGCTATCGATGCCGGAGTAGAATGTGTAATCTGCCTCTCTACCGATAAGGCGGCATATCCTATCAATGCAATGGGAATCACCAAAGCCATTGAAGAGAAAGTGGCCGTGGCTAAAAGTCGATATAGCGGGAAGACAAAGATCTGCTGCACACGCTACGGCAATGTGATGTGTTCGCGAGGCAGCGTCATCCCTCTGTGGATAGACCAGATTCGCAAAGGCAACCCCATCACCCTTACCGAACCTAAGATGACTCGCTTCATCATGAGCCTCGAAGAAGCCGTCGATCTGGTCCTCTTCGCCTTCGAGCACGGGCAGAACGGCGACATCCTCGTGCAGAAAGCCCCCGCCTGCACCATCCAGACCCAGGCAGAGGCCGTTTGTGAGATATTTGGCGGCAAGAAGGAAGATATCAAGGTGATAGGCATAAGACATGGCGAGAAGATGAATGAAACGCTGCTCACCAATGAGGAATGTGCAAAAGCCATTGACATGGGGGACTTCTACCGAGTCCCGGCTGATAACCGTACGCTCAATTATGACCAATTCTTCACCGAAGGTGATTCCCACCGCATAGAATTGGTGGAATTCAATTCCGATAACACTAACCTTCTCACTGTATCCCAGACCAAGGAAAAACTTCTCGCATTAGATTATATCCAAAACAAACTGAAAGGAGTAATAAACCTTGTCTAAGCGGTTTATATGAAAAGAGGTCGTTTCGCATCATAGCTTGGGTAGTGATTTTTTAATAGAAATATAAATAGAAATATAAGTATAAATGAAAGGAATAGTACTCGCCGGAGGATCTGGCACAAGACTTTACCCTATCACTAAGGGCGTTAGTAAACAATTATTGCCAATCTACGATAAACCGATGGTGTACTATCCCATCAGTGCATTGATGTTGGCAGGTATCAGGGATATCCTAATTATCTCTACACCTTATGACTTGCCGGGTTTCCAGCGATTGCTTGGAGACGGCTCAGACTATGGCGTGCATTTTGAATATGCAGAACAACCATCCCCCGATGGTTTGGCGCAAGCTTTTATCATTGGGGAGAGGTTTATTGGCAACGATAGCGCTTGTTTGGTTCTTGGTGATAATATCTTTTACGGCAGCGGTTTTACAAAGTTGCTAAAGGATGCAGTTGAAGATGCCGAGAAGAACAAGAAAGCAACTGTTTTCGGGTATTGGGTCTCTGATCCGGAGAGATATGGAGTGGCAGAGTTTGATAGACAGGGCAACTGTTTGAGTATCGAGGAAAAGCCCAAAGAGCCTAAAAGCAATTATGCAGTTGTTGGATTGTATTTCTATCCCAATAAGGTAGTTGATGTAGCGAAGCATATCAAGCCCAGCGCAAGGGGAGAGCTGGAAATAACGACTGTGAACCAAGAATTCCTCAAAGACGGAGAATTGAAAGTTCGAGTGTTTGGACGAGGCTTTGCATGGCTTGATACAGGTACTCACGACAGTCTTAGTGAGGCATCCACTTTTGTTGAAGTAATAGAAAAGCGTCAGGGCTTAAAGATCGCTTGTCTCGAGGGGATTGCATATCGCAATGGATGGATTTCTGAAGAGAAGATGCGAGAACTGGCAAAGCCAATGTTAAAAAACCAATATGGTCAGTATCTGCTCAGAGTTATTGACGAGAAAAAGGAGGCTGTCGATTCTGACACATTCCGTTACAAAAAGTGAGAAAGAATGACAATTAATGATTGCAAACTTATAGAGCTTCCTCGCTTTCTTGATGCAAGAGGCAATCTATCCTTTGCAGAACAGAATAATCATATCCCGTTTGAAATAAAGCGGACATATTGGATATATGATGTCCCCGGAGGCGAGGCACGAGGCGGACATACATACAAAGAGAACCAAGAGTTTATCATAGCCCTTTCTGGAGCGTTCGATGTGGTCGTGGATGATGGTTCGCAGAAGAAGGTATTTTCATTGAATCGTTCATACTATGGTTTATATGTTCCAGCAGGAATATGGCGTGAGATGAATAACTTCTCTACCAATTCTTTCGCACTTGAGTTTGGCTCCACCCTCTATAATGAAGAGGACTATATCCGTGATTACGATCAGTTCCTTAATCTGAAACGAAATGGGAAAGTATAATGTCTATGATTGCACGATGGTTGAGTTGGATAAGCACCATAGTGACAGAAAGGGGAATCTGACAGTCGTTGAAAATGGAGAGACGCTTCCTTTCGACGTAAAGCGTGTTTATTATCTCTATGATGTACCTGGAGGTGAGAACCGAGGCTCACATGCACACAAAGAACTGGAACAACTTATTATAGCTGCTTCTGGATCGTTTACGGTTACTCTTGATGACGGGAAGCATAAAAGGAGTTTCTTTCTTAATCGTCCATACCAAGGGCTATATGTAAAGCCTGGTCTATGGAGAGACTTGGAAGACTTCTCATCAGGCGCAGTGGCAATGGTCTTGGCCAGTGATGTTTACAAGAAAGAAGACTATATAAGGGATTATAATGAGTTTATTCAGTTTAAAAATAAATAGTTTTTTTGAGATGATACTATTACCAAAAGATTTTCGGATTTGCCGGTATGGCCTTGAATGCCGACTAGTATATGAAGATGATGTTGATTTTATTTTATACCTTAGAACCAATAAGGAATTAACCAAGCATCTTCATCAAACGGAAGATGATAGAAATCTTCAGATTCAATGGATACGAGATTACAAAAAAAGAGAGGCAGAAGGGCGGGAGTACTACTTTATTTTCTACTATCATGGTGAAGCAGTAGGTTTGAATCGAATGAGTAGTAGAAGTGAATTATATGCAGTCAGTGGCAGTTGGTTGTGTAAACCCGAAATAGAGTCTTGGATACCTATTGCTATTAACTTTTTATTTAATGATATTGTATTCGAGATACTCAACATACAATTAGTTGTTTGTGATGTACGGAAACAGAATAAAAAAGTAAATAAGTATCATAAGATGATAGGTGATGTAAAAGTACATGAATCGGATATTGATAATTTTTATTACCGAACGCAAGACACATTTATCCCAAATAGAGATAAGATAATAAGATTGTTTAACTTAAATGAAAAATAGCTTTATGGAAAAATTTATCAAATTATTTGCGGAGGCTCTTGAGCGTGAAGATGAGATCAAGATGGAAGACGAGTTTCGCAACTACGACGAGTGGAGTTCTATCGCATACCTTTCTGTCATTGCTATGATGGATGAAGAATATGATGTGCAGATAGAAGAAGCGGATTTTAAGAAACTTCGCACCGTACAGGCCGTGTATGATGCTTGCACCAAAGAGTAAAAGACAGCATGGCGTATATACAGTTTGAAGGCGTTGGCATCACCGCGATGTCGGCAGCCGTACCTAAGCGTGTTATCAAGAACCGGGAATACACCGAAGTATTTAGCGCGGAGGAAGCTAATAGTATTGTTGAAAAAACAGGTATTGAAGAGCGCCGTTTCTCAGATGTAGAAACCTGTTCCTCTGACCTCTGCTTTGCTGCCGCTGAAAAACTCATTGCGGACAACAATATCAAAAAGGAGGAGATTGACCTACTGGTGTTCATCTCTCAAACTCCTGATTATCGTATGCCCGCTACATCCTGTATCTTACAGCACCGACTAGGCCTCCCTAATAGCACCATTGCCTTTGACCTCACCCTTGGTTGCTCCGCTTTTCTTTACGGTTTGTCAGTAGTCTATGGAATGATGGAGCGAAGTGGCTTGCGTAAAGCATTACTTCTTGATGGTGAAACCCGTTCTAAGGTTTATTCTCCCCGTGACCGCAGAAGTGCATTCCTCTTTGGTGACGGTGGCGTTGCTGCTTTGATTGAGCGAGACCCGAAGTTTGGCAAGAGCACAATCTCTATGAATAGCGACGGTTCCCGTGCAGACCTCATAATGATTCCTGCCGGTGGATACCGCAAGATGAGTTCTGCAGAAACTATTGTGGAAAAGGTAATTGACGAGTATGGCAATATGCGCAGTGAAGAGCAGGGTTATATGAGAGGTGGCGATGTGTTCAACTTCGTTATCCGTGAGATTCCCCGCGATATCAGGAACACGGTGGCATACGCAGGTAAGGAAATGGATAGTTTTGACTATGTGGTGTTCCACCAAGCCAACAGCTTCATCAATACCTACATTGCCAAGAAGATGAAGCTGAATACCAGCAAGATTCCTTCCACCTTTGCCAAGTTTGGTAACACATCATCGGTATCCGTACCCTTGACTATAGTCAGCGAGCTTCAAGGCAAGCTAGACGGTAAGAAAGAACTTCTGCTCACCGCCTTTGGCGTGGGCATGACCTGGGCTACGGGGGTTATACCCTTTGTGGATTGTAAAATAAGTGATATAGTCGAAGTAGAACATGGACACGCAGTTTAATCCCTTCTCTCTGGATGGAAGAGTAGTAGTTATCTCCGGTGCCGCATCGGGCATTGCCCGTCAGTGCGCCATCAGCTGTTCCAAGATGGGAGCCAATCTCATTCTTTTGGACTTGAATGAAGAAGGTCTGAAAGAAACGATGACTATGGTTGACAGACCGGAAGAGCATTATTGGGCATCTGTAAACCTATTGGAATACGACAAGGTGTCTGAGATTATTAAGGAAGCCGTGGCAAAAGTAGGCCGCATCAATGGCCTGCTGAACTGTGCCGGAATCTCCACTACCAATCTATTCAAGCTGACCAAACCTGAGGAACTGGACAAGTTTTTCCATGTGAATGTCTATACAGGTTACTTTCTTGCACAGGAATGCACCAAAATGGGCAATCTGGCAAAAGAAGGTGGTAGCATAGTGTTCTTCTCATCAGTTGCCGGTAGCTTCGGTGAAGTAGGTAAGTCCACTTACGGTATGACTAAGGCAGCCTTGCTGAATCTGGCCAAACACCTTGCATGTGAAATGGCAAGAAAGAACGTTAGAGTCAACTCCATTTCACCTGGAGCTATCTGCACGCCCATCAATATGAATCTTCCTCACATGAAAGATCCTGAGAAACGGGCTGCACTGGAAGCACAGCACCTGCTGGGTTTGGGTGAGACCACCGACATTGCCAACGCCTGCATCTATCTGTTGAGCGATGCCAGCCGCTGGGTTACAGGAGCCAACCTGTTTGTGGACGGAGGATTCAGTGCCAGATAATGCTGAACATAGATTTTATCACCAACAGAGTATTCAACTCCAGGACGTATATTCTATCGAAAAATGATTGCGATAAGGTGTGGTTGGTGGACTGTGGTGATACCGACAGAATAATAGGAATGATTGGAGAAAAGAGCGTTGTGGGAGTACTACTCACTCACGCTCACTCCGACCATATCTATGGATTGGATGCATTATTGAAAAGATTTCCAGAGGTAAAGCTATACACCAATGCCGCTGGCGTTGAAGCTCTGAAAGACCCAAGACAGAATATCTCGCATTACCATTTAGACTATCCCGATATCTGCATTGAAACACCGAATAACGTATGTGTGATGAAAGAAGGGTACGTACTAAACGTCTTGGGAGAAACTGTAAAGGTTTACGAAACACCTGGACATGCCCCCAGCTGCTTAACTTACATTATGGAAGACAAAGCCTTCACAGGTGACGCCTACATCCCAGGTGTGAAAGTGTTCACAGGCTTCCCACACTCTAATCGCAAACGTGCTGCCGAGTCTGTTGAGCGAATAATACAACTTACTTCTCAATGTCTTATCCTCCCTGGACATACTGTGCCCGAGGGTATGGCTAAGATAAACTATTGACCATGAACTCATAATGAGTAGTTTACACTACGTCACAGCGGACGCCGCGGTATCGATGATTCGTAGCGGTTCGCACATCCACTTGAGCAGTATTGCCAGCGTCCCTTATATCCTGATAGACGCTTTAGTAAAACGCGCAGATGCAGGAGAGGTGAAAGGTCTTCACTTCCATCATTTCCATACAGAAGGGCCGGCTCCCTACAGTGCGCCCGAATATGAAGGGGTGTTCTTTGACCAAGGTTTCTTTGTAGGGCCTAACGTTAGGGCCAATGTAAATGCAGGGTATGCAGACTACCTTCCCGCCCACCTCTACGAATCGCAAGCTATGTACCGCAGTGGTGCTTTGCCTTGTGATGTTGCGTTGGTGCAGGTGTCAAAACCGAACGTTGACGGATTTGTGTCTCTTGGAACTTCTGTGGACTGTTCTATCGCTGCCATAGAGGTCGCTAAATTGAAGATAGCGGTCGTTAACCCCAACGTCCCTTTTGCTTACGGTGACTTGGTGCCATTGGATGCCTTTGACTATCTGGTGTATGATGAGACCCCACTGATAACAAAGGAGTACGTACAGCCTTCCTATATAGATAAGCAGATAGGTAAGAACTGTTCTGAACTGGTTCCTGACGGAGCCTGTATCCAGATGGGGATAGGTTCATTGCCCAATGCATTGGCAGTTCAGTTGAAAGCTCACCAGAACTTGGGTTTGCATACTGAAATGTTTGCTGACGGTTGCTTGGAACTGATAGAAAAAGGCGTTATTAACGGAGCTTGCAAGAAGATAGATAACGGAAAAGTTGTTGCTTCATTCTTGCTTGGTTCACAAAAGGTGTATGACTACATTGATCATAACGAGAAGGTGCAGATGCGCGATATCAAATACACCAACAACCCTTGGGTGATAGCGCAAAACGACAATGTGATTTCCATCAATTCTGCTACAGAAGTTGACTTGACAGGACAGGTCTGTGCTGACTCCATAGGAACTAGAATATTCTCAGGTACTGGTGGCCAGTTAGACTTTGTCCGTGGCGCAAAGATGTCAAAAGGAGGTAAGGCAGTTATAGCCCTTGCATCCAGAACCAATAAGGGGATGACCAAGATAGTTCCTACGCTGAAAGTCGGGGCAGGTGTCGTGACGCCTCGAGCTGATGTTCAGTGGGTCGTGACTGAATATGGCTCAGTGAATCTTTATGGTAAGTCATTACAAGAAAGAGCAAAACTACTAATCAGCATAGCGAATCCCGAGGATCAGGAGATGCTAGATAGAGCTGCCTTTGAACGGTATGGAAACCATTGGTTAAGAGCATAATATAAATAATGATTTAACAATAATAATTGTATGATACCGTTTCTTTCACTAAAAGACGTTACGGCCCTTCATGGCGCAGAAATCAACGAGGCAGTAACAAGAGTAGTTAACAATGGCTGGTATCTTCAGGGCAAGGAAAACAAGCGCTTTGAAGAGAACTATGCCAAGTTCATAGGAACGAAGTATTGCATCGGATGCGCGAACGGCTTGGATGCGTTAATATGGATATTCCGCGCTTATATAGAGATGCGCGTGATGAAGCCCGGTGACGAGGTTATTGTACCCGCTAATACCTATATTGCGACTATCCTCGCCATTACGGAGAATGGCCTTACGCCTGTTCTTGTGGAGCCTAAACTCAACACACTTGAGATTGACGATGACCTCATTGAGGCCGCCATCACACCTAAGACAAAGGCCATTGCTATTGTCCACCTTTATGGACGTAATGCTTATACCGATAAGATTGGAGCGCTTTGCAAGAAGTACCATCTGAAGCTAGTAGAAGATAACGCCCAGGCACATGGCTGCAAGCATACAGATGGACGTACAACCGGAAGCATTGGCGATGCTGCTGGGCATAGTTTCTATCCTGGCAAGAATCTTGGCGCTTTGGGTGATGGCGGCGCTGTTACCACTAACGACCCCGAACTCGCCGCGGCTGTGCGTGCTTTGGCTAACTATGGCTCGCAGAAGAAGTATGTGTTTAAATACACTGGCCGCAATAGCCGTTTGGATGAGATCCAGGCCGCCGTGCTGGATGTGAAACTAAAGTATCTGGTTGAGGACAATGCTCATCGAAAGGAGGTCGCTCATTATTACTATGAGCACATCAACAATCCTCTGATAACCATGCCGGAACTGCTCCAGGATGACCAGAATGCCTATCATCTCTTCCCGATTCTGGTGGCGGATGGTAAACGCGATGCGCTGCATGATTATCTGGAGCAGAATGGGGTGGGAACGGTCTGCCATTATCCTATCGCTCCACATAAACAGGAGTGCTATAAGGAATGGAACAGTATGAGTCTGCCCATAACAGAGAGGATAGCAGATGAAGAGTTAAGCTTGCCTATTGGACCTGCTATTACCATTGAGGATGTTTGTAGTGTTGTGAACTTTATTAATCAATTTAATTGGTAATCTCTCATGAAGATTGTTCTTATTAATCACACGTTTCAGATTAATTATTTTTCCCGAAGGTGGAAGCTCTTCGCAGATTCATATCCAGATGTGGAGGTTTACCTTTTAGCGCCAAGCAAATTTAAGTGGTACGGGAAGGGGTATTCATTTGGTAACGATGCCGTCAGAGAGACGGAAGAATACGATGATGGTAATATTCATCGAAGGGTTTACCGTGTAAATGAGCGCAACTGGGGGTGGACTTCTCCAGATTTTCGTTCGCTCTTTAAGAAGATACAGCCGGATATTATATATTACCTTGGTTTTCATACTCAATTATCGTTGGCGCAGGTTATTCGTGTTAAAAACAGAGTCGTTCCCAATGCTAAGATGATGGCTTTCAGTATGAGGGGGCCCTATCATGATCTTCATTTGTATTTAAAAGGTCTTTCTGTTATCAAAAAAATAAAACGGACGGCGTCTTATTTGATTTCAAAAAGGATTCTCTCGATCGTTAACAATAATTGCGATGCCATCTTTTGCCATTATCCAGATGCATTAGAGTGCTTTAGGAAAGAGGGATACAAAGGTCCAATATATATGCAGACTCAGGTAGGAGTCAATACGGAATGGTTCTATGCGGATCAGAATAAGCGAAATGAAATAAGAGAGAAATACCATTTGGGAGATTCCTATGTATTTGGCAGTGCCACCCGCTTTACTAAGGATAAGGGCCTTTTTGATATTATTAAAGCTTTGCCTAAAGAAGGAGATTGGAAGTTCCTTATGATGGGATCCGGGAATGACGCACAAGAGGAAGAAATCAAGAATGCAATTCTTCAGGAGGGCTTGCAGGACAAGATTATTCTGACAGGCTTTATTGACTGGTATGATATGGCAAAGTATTGGAATGCAGTAGATTGTGCCGTTCATGTGCCACGTACGACACCTACTTGGGTGGAGACTTTTTCGTTATCAGTCGTTCAGCCGATGGCTACACATAAACCGGTTATAGGGAATACGTCTGGTTCGGTCCCATATCAGATTGGATTCGATGAGATGATTGTTCCGGAAGGAGATATTGATGCTTTGCATAAAAAGATTTGTTATGCTCTGTCGCATCAGGAAGAAATGAAAGAGATGGGAGAAAAGATGTATGAAAGGACGATAAAGAGTTTTTCAGTTTCGCATTTGAACAAGCTCTTTTACGATACGCTTGTTGAAGATGTTATGACGGGTAAATATGATCTGAATAAAGTTGATATGGCAAAGTATCAAGCGTAGGAGAATGAAGAAGGCTGTTTATATCTCGAAGTATTTGAAGCCCTTATTCCGTACAGAGAGTAAAGACTCTTCTGAGTGGTTCGGCTATTATAACTATGACCCGCTGAATTGTGACCATACAAAAATGCTTGCCAATCGTATCGTTGTCGACGGGGTAGCTCCAAATAAAGAAACAAGCATACAAATTGGTTATTATGACTTGCGGTCGGGGAGATGGAACCAGATTGATGAGTCCGATTCCTGGAACTGGCAACAGGGTGCTATGGCTCAATGGCTTCCCGTTAAGGGGAATCCAATTGTTTTTAATTGCTCATCTAAAAACAAGTTGGTTGCAAAAGTATGCGACATCGATTCGGGTAAACAGCGAATAATCGACTGGCCAATCTATGGTATTACACCAGATGGAAACAAATCCATTACAATAGATCTTGAACGCTCATACTGGTGCCGGGCATATCATTATCAGTCAGTTATTAAGAAGGAGAAGGATGGGCTTGTGTGGCCGGAAGATGGGATTTTTGAGGTGGATTTAATTAATAATTCAAGGAAGACATTAATAGGTATAGATACGATTATACATACTGATTATAAAGCGTATTTCGAAGGATGCAAGCATTGGCTTGAGCATGTAATGATCAATCCTTCCGGTACCAAGTTCTGTTTTCTGCATCGTTTCTCTTCTCCCAAGAACGTATATAGTTATTCGACTCGCTTGTTTGTGGCTGATTCAGATGGCTCAAACTTATCATTGGTCCCAGGGTGGGAAGATACTATTTATACTCATTTCGGTTGGGAATCGGATAATGACTTCGCTGTTTATACATACACGCCTTATAAGGTTAAAGAGGGACGAGGATTCCACGAATTATTAAAAGATAGAGCTTTCCTGTCAAAGGAGATGTTTAACCGATTAGTGCTCGCTTCTTCCTCTGTTCTACCCTATTGGGTTAGGACAAGAATTGCAGGACGCCGCACGTATTATCAGTTCTATCATCTTGATGACCAAAATCACCCTAGCCCTTCACTTAAAGCGGAAGGGAATAAGTTCCGCATTGATGGGCATCCTTCTTTTACGGCGGACGGCCGGTATATGATAACGGATTCTTATCCTTGGAAGGATGGTTATCAGCGACTGATGGTTTTTGACACTGAAACCGGGAAAAGTGTTATTCTGGCAAAACTAAATGCGTATTATCGAGGTAATCCGGCGAGCTGTGACCTTCATCCCAAACTGTCCAAGGACAACAATTACCTGGTTGTTGATACCGCATACGATGAGCGTCATCATATGATTCTGTTTGAACTGGATTGGTCTCTTATTAAAAAGGCTATTTCATGAATGATAATAAAAAGATAGCGGTCAATAGTGTTGTGATATTTGTCCGCCTATGTTTCGTTAGCTTAGTCGGAATTATTGCATCCCGTGTGGTTCTGGATGCGCTTGGGGCATCTGATTTCGGGTTGTATAATGTTGTTGGGGGACTGGTGGCCATGTTGAATATTGTCAACTCTGCCATGATGTCCACGACATACCGATATATCGCTTTCGAAATCGGGAAAAAGGATCAAGGAGAGCCGAATAAGGTATTTAATACCAGCATGCTGATTCATGCGGCTTTCGCACTATTAATAGTAATTGTCGGATTGTCTTTAGGCGAATGGTATATCAATAATTACCTTAGTGTCGCTCCTGGAAAACTGAATGATGCGAGATTCGTTTTCCATATATCTCTCTTAACCGCGTCTTTATCCACTTTATTCGTCCCTTTTCAAGGTCTGCAAGTCGCATACGAAAAATTTGCCGTAAATGCTCTCATTGATATAGTGTCCAATTTGGTAAGACTGGCGGCCCTCTATCTATTTGTATATACCGACGGGAATAGGTTGCGGGTATATGCAATCATTATGCTTGGGTTCAATCTCCTTGCGAGTCTGATGTATGGGGGGTATTGCTATCGGCATTATTTCAGCGTCGTCAAGATTAGATTGTACCGGGATTTCAAGCTGATAAAAGAAATGCTCAGCTTCGCTCTTTGGACTATGTTCGGAGCGCTCGCAAATATCGGTAAACAGCAGGGGAGTGCAATTGTTATCAATTTCTTCTTTGGCACGTTGGTTAATGCGGCATACGCAGTTGCCGCGCAAGTGGAAAGCTTTATATCGATGTTTGCCCGTAATTTGAATAATGCCGCTATCCCTCAGATTACAAAGAATTATAGTGGAGGGAATCAACAACGCTCAATCACTTTAACGGCCTATATTTCAAAGTATACGTTTCTTCTGATGTCTCTGGTCGCATTCCCGATAGCGTTGGAGATAGATTTCTTGTTAGGCCTTTGGCTTAAAGAAGTACCGGATGGTGCAACCACTTTTTGTCTTATAATGATTCTGACAGGATTGCTCAATTGTATGGGCGAAGGGATTCCTGCAATGATTAATGCAACCGGCAATATACGGGGATATCAGGTCGTTGTGAATTGCATATTGTTATTGGGATTGCCAATAGGTTTTTTCTGCTACAAAATGGGCGCTAACTACTATGCGATAGCGACAGTCTATTGTGTCATATATGGCTTCATCGGTTTTGTCAAACTGTTTATGCTTCGCCGTGTTGTCCGATTCAACATAAAGGACTTTTTTTCGATATCATATTCCAAGATTCTATTGGTTTCCATTCCGCTGATTATCGTTTATTGTCTATATAATCCTAGCAAATTCTCGCTTTGGGGTCATATCGGTGGCCTGATCGGTTCCGAGGTCTTTTTATGGATTGTTATATGTTTGCTCGGCTTGGACAAGAGAGAGAGGCTATTGTTAAAGAATGGTTTTGCTGCCCTTAAGAGCAAGTTTCGGAGATAGTTTAATCACATAATCAATCGTCTGTAACATGAGAGTTCTTTGGATCACAAACGGACCAATTGCCATACACCGTAAACAATTGGGAATTGCGTCTTTTCAAAGCGGGGGATGGCTGGATGCCGCATTTGAATTGATCAGGAATAATGCCGATTTAGAGATAGGATTGGCATCCGTCTTCTCGTGCCAGAGTATCCTTCGGCACGAATCCGAAGGCGTGAAAATGTATGTGGTCCCGGATGACCTTAAAGGTGGATTATATCGTTATAATAAGGATGGAAATTTGCGGATTTGGAAGGAGATTGTCAGCGAATTCAAGCCAGACCTAATCCACGTCTGGGGTACTGAAATGGCCCACTCGCTGTGCGCTTTAAGAGCTAATCCCGATATCCCTGCTGTGGTTTATTTGCAAGGCCTTATGGCTCAGATATCCAATCATAGTCATTCCGGGATCAGCCTTCTTACAAAACTTAGATATACTACCATCCGGGATATTATTGAGAATAAAGGGATCCATTTCAATTATCCTTTTGAGAAAAAAAGGGCAAAGATTGAAGAGGAGATAATACAGAGGGCTAATAACGTGATTCTGGAAAACGAGTGGTCGGCAAATAATTGTCTTGCGATTTCCAATAATTGCAGAATCTTCAGAAGTCTTTTGCCAATTAACAAGCGCTTTGCCGATTATTATTGGAAGTATGAGGAAACCACGCCATTCTCCATTTTTACGGTCGCTGGCGGTTACCCGATAAAAGGTCATCATATTCTTCTGAAAGCGCTGTCCATCATTAAAAAGGTATATCCGGATGTGCGGTTGATTATCCCCGGGTATAATCCGGTGAATGATGATTCCGGAATGAGAAAGTTTTTCCCTCATGGCTATACGAAATATTTCAAATCGCTTATTAAAAAGTATGACTTGACGAATAATATTCAGTATGTCGGGAAAATTTCTGCCGACGAAATGGCAAAATATATGAGTCAAAGCAGGGTATTTGTCATGCCTTCTGCAATTGAGAATCATAGCTCGACATTGATCGAGGCCATGATGGTCGGCGCTCCTTGCATATCCAGTTTCGTCGGAGGTGTGATTGATTACTTGGATAATGGCGTCAATGGGTTCTTATATAGGTATGATGAGCCGGAAACTTTGGCGGGATTGATTATAAAGCTGTTTGAAGATAAACAGATATCAGAGACCATTGGGAATAATGCGTTGATTAGTAGCAGGAAGGAGCGTTTGTCCATTAACTTGAATGATGACTTCGTGAGAGCCTACAAGGAGATTGTGAAATGAAGGAGAGAACTTATAATAAAATACTGCTGCTGGTATGCGTCACTGTACTGTTGGCGTATACCGTTATGCCAGCCGTTTCTTTGTTTGTCCCGGCATTGGTAAGAGTTATCTTTTTGCTGTTAACCCTTTTACTCATTATTGTCGATGGCGGGGGCGGAGCCTTGATGAGGTGCCTGTCGTTATTGCTTCCGGTTTATATCGTTTCCCTGTTGGACATCATATTCATGGCTGCTACTAATCCTGGCCAGATTGTGGGGAGTATATATGATATTGGAGGTTACATGGTCATATCCTGTGTTGCCATGCATTTCTTCAATGACGGGAATTATTCCCTTGCGAAAGCGTTATTGTGGATAGTTTTGTTGTTTTATACGATTACAACCATTTCAACTATCTATGGGAATATGTTATTCCCTGAAGCGTCGAGAATGATTGCGACGGGTATGTCAGGAGAATTGACGGAGTATAACCTATATCGCTCAATGAATATTGGCGGATTTAGCTTTGTCTATGAAATTGTTTTTCCTCTCGCGCTTTTGCCATTTATTTTCAAGCAGAAGAGTATTCCGCGAATATTAACTGTCGGGTTTTATCTCCTTGTCTTGTATTGCGTCTATGTGACTCAGTTTACAATCGCACTCCTCATCGTGCTTGGGTATGGTGTCTTTTTCTTTTTGGGACGGTTGAAGCGGAGCAGGGATTTTCTTCTGTATGGTATTCTTTTATGTGTATTGCTTACGATATCGTTACCCTGGATTACGGAGTATCTGTCCGTTTCATTGGACAGTGAGATTCTATCCTCGCGATTTGATGAGATGGGTAATGTTATTTCCGGTTCCGGCGCATCGGAGAATTCTGATATGGACGAGCGCCAATCGGCATATATGATGTCCATCAATGCTTTCCTCTCTAGTCCGGTTACTGGGACAGGGAGTCACGGCGGCGGTCATTCATTCTTTTTGGATAGGCTTGCCAAATATGGTTTTATTGGTTTGCTAGTCTTATGGATTATGATTTCGAGCATTTTTCGAAATTATATTCGGCCTTTCAAAGAAACGCCCTTTTATGGGTATCTGGTCTTGGCATTTGGGGTATATCTTGTTTTAATAGTTTTCAATACAAGTCCCCTGTATATGAGTGTGACGCTTTTGTTGCCTCTTATTTCATTCGTCTTGAGTAAACCATCGTTTAACGAGAATAACAATTCTTAGAAAATGAAGATAGCTTATTATTCCCACTATGTTGGGAAAGAGTTCGCCCAGAAGGCCGGTATGGGCAGTAGGAATGGTGGGTCTTCGTCATTGAAGACTCAAGGTATGGCCAGAGCCATGCTCAAGGCTGGTCACGAAGTGACGCTATATAGCCCAGGCATTACAGGTTATAACTCAATCGTTGAGGCTTTTGAGGAAGTAGAGCATTATCCCGAGGGGGACTTGCACATCAAATACCCGAAGGTATCCACGTACCATCGCCGTGCTCCTCTCAACGATTACAGAGTCTGGAAATTACTAAAAAAGGATTTCAAGACGATCCATTTTGATGCGTTCGTTTATTATAATCTTGATCATTTCTCTTTCCTGATGGTTGATGCTTTGGGAAAGAACCCCAAAGCATTGAGGATATTGGAATATGAAGACAATATTCTAAACAAGACCAACGAGGGCGATAAGGCGACGTATCCCTACTGGTTCGTAAAATGGAAATTGAATCATGTTATAAAGCGGACGGATGCTGCATTTGCTGTATGTAAAGGGATGCTTGTTGATGGCGAAGTAAAGCACAAACTGTTAACCCCTGGAGTTATCAATGATGAAGTGATAGGGAGCGTGAATCACGAGCCCCATTCCTTAAGAGAAGGAGAGCCTGCGAGATTGTTCACTATTGGCGGTGGACACTATTGCAAAGGGCCGGATTTATTGGTGAAGGCCTTGACATATGTTAAGAATCCATGTCGGTTGGTCTTTTACACCGACCCTCAGTATTTCTATACTGTGGCGAGAGAAGCATTGAAAAAAGTGCCAGAAAGGCACTCGGTCGAACTGCGCGACTTGATTCCTCATGATACGCTAATGAATATCTTGAATGAAGAGGCCGATATTTTATTGAATGCTACGAGAAGTTTTGGTATTGCTCCGCAGGCGGCAGGATTCCCTTCCAAGATGCTGGAATATGCGGCTATGGGCCGACCGATCGTGAGTAGCGAGATTGGAATGCTCGACGACGAGTTTAATCGGCATATTACCTATTATGAGAAAGAAGACATCCAAGATATCGCCCGTTGCATTGATGAAGTGATAGAGAACTATGGAAAGAAGGATGAGGCTGCGTTGGAGTTGCAACAGCTTGCTATAAAGAGATATTCCATTAATGGAACCGCAGAGAGCATGAAGGTCTTTTTCAAGCAGATAGCGGAAGATCCGGACTATAGTTTTTTACCTAAGGAATAATAACCATGATAGAAGGAATACCCAAAATATCGGTGCTCATCGTTGCCTATAAACAGGAAGAGTTGATAAAGAGGGCGCTTGCTTCATTGCTGGCTCAGAAAGACTATATCTATGAAATCTGTGTGAGCGATGACTGCTCGCCTGACAAGACGTGGGAGGTGCTGCAGGAGTATGACAGATCCTATCCTGGATTATTCAAGTTGCAACGTCATCCACAGAATGTTGGTATCTTCGAGAATATCGAATCCACATGGTCCATGCCAACTGGAGATTTGGTTTACAGGCTTGCCGGCGATGACGAGTGCGGAGAGGACTGGTTCAAGACAGTCGTGGAGTATATTCAGAATAATCATCTGGATTATAAGAACGAGAGGATCTGTATCTATGGGGATTTCAAGGCTATCTATCCAAATGGAGATTGCTTTATTTGCCGCAACAATCAGGTGCTGAAAGATATTGACAAAGTATATTTGACGCTTCGTAACGCGATTAGCAACCGTAGCACTTGCTTTAGCGTCAATACGATGAAGATGTACAAGAAAGTCAGCCAAGGCAAATCTCACATCGCAGAAACAGCCATTGATATCCAATTGTCACTATTCTCTCAAAAGTATTACTATATACCTAAAGTCGGCAATATTTATTACGCCAATGTTGGCGTGTCAAAGAGTACAAGCAGTGATACTTACTTTGCTGAAAGGCAGGAAATTACACCGTATGCATTAAAGTTCTTGAAAGATCAAGGTAAAGAGGTCGATCCTCGATACAGTGTATTTGTGGCGGCAAACAATGCGGAGAAAGCATATCTTCATCGTCATAGTATAAAGAATCTTTTCAAAGCCATTACTCTTAAACTCAGAAGCTACGACCGCAGGATTGGATTGAAATCCATAGGTTTCAAACAAACCATTTTTGCCCTTCGCAGAAGATTGCCTCATAAGCGTCCAATAGTAATGCATATCTAATTCATTACACACCACTCGCCGCGGATGAAAGTAGAAATCATCACATTACACCGCATTACCAATTTCGGTTCCATGTTGCAGACATATGCGACACAGACTGCAATTGAGAAATTAGGTCACGAAGCAGAGGTTCTTGATTTCGTGCCGGAAGGAATGTCATTCAAGCGAGCCAACTGGCCAAACAATGACGTCCCTGCATGGAAAAAGCTTATTAAGTTCCCTCCACTCTTGGCGGTAAACTTAGTAGAATACAGCGACGTAAACCGGTTTTTGCGGAAGTATATCCACCTGTCCTCGAAGCGCTATCATTGCTATCAAGAGATAATGGCAGACATTCCTGTCGCAGATGCCTATCTGAGTGGCAGTGACCAGGTTTGGAACACGCAGAATAACAATCCGCCGGAAGACTTGAAAGCTTACTACCTGGGATTTGCCCCGGAAGGGAAGAAACGCATCGCATACGCTGGCAGCTTTGGAAAAAACACGTTTACGGAAGACGAAGAGCGTATCATCAAGGAGTTTATTGCCAAGTATGATCATATTTCAGTACGCGAAGATGATGGCCTAAGAATCTTGCAAGGTTTTGGTTTTGACAATGGTGTTCACGTTGTAGATCCGACACTCTTGTTAAGGGGTGAAGAATGGAGGGAATTCGCTTCGGGAAAGAAAGCGCCCAAGTCGGGTTATGTGTTTGTCTATAACCTGAATCGCAATGGCTTGATTAAGGAAATGGCAAAGGCGATTGCTAAAGAAAAAGGGCTCAGAATCATCAATTTTGCAGACACTTTTGATTTTATTAAAGGTGCGAAGAATCGTATGGGTAATACGGCAGAGGATTTCGTCAACCACATTGCAAATGCGGACTATGTGGTCACGGACTCCTTCCATGGGACAGCTTTTTCTCTCAATCTGAATCGGCAGGTGATTGTTGTAAAAGCGCCGCGCTATAATTCAAGAATCGAGAGTATCCTTCGTGTCTCAGGATTGTTGGATACCAGACTAGTCGGGAGTGTCGAGGAGGGCCTACAGGCCGCGTCAAACACGATAGACTTCGAGGATGTCAATCAAAGAATAGACAATGCCCGCAAGCAATCATTGAATTACCTAAAAACGGCGTTGGATGAATAATATTTCAATCATAGGTAAAAGGTGCTGCGGGTGCAGGGCTTGTGCCCAGAGTTGTGCGTTAAACGCCATCTGTTTCCGAGAAGACGAAGAGGGTTTTATGCAGCCTGTCGTTGATGAGAACGCCTGTGTGGGATGCGGGAAATGCCTGACTGTATGTCCGGTCAACAGTGTAAACGTTCATAGAGGCAGGCAGAAAGGTTATGCGGCAAAGAGTTCTAATGCTGAAGATTTAAAGCAGAGTTCTTCGGGCGGTCTCTTTTATGCTATGGCAAAAACTGTAATCGAAGCAGGAGGTGTGGTTTGTGGTTGTGGGACCGACGAAAACCTGATGCCCAGGCACTTTATTGCCAAATCATTGGATGATGCAAAGAGAATGCGCGGCTCCAAGTATGTACAGAGTGATATAAATGATATTTATACGAAAGTAAAGTATCATTTGAATCAAGGTACAACAGTCTTGTTTACCGGAGTCCCTTGTCAAGTAGCAGGATTGAGGAATTACCTTGGCAAAGAGTATTCAAATCTGTATTGTGTGGATATTATTTGCCACGGAGTGCCGAGCCGAAGGATGTATGCCGCCTATCTCCGCTGGTTGGAAAAAAGATGGGGAGGGGAGATCGCTCAAATTGAGTTTAGAAGCAAAAAGAGACATGAATGGTCATTGACGCTCAATGTCCACACTAAAAAGAAAAATGGCGGCGAGGCGGAGCACCTGATGATAGGTTCTTTAGACCCATTCTATTATAATTTCTTACAAGGTAATACTTATAGAGAGAGTTGCTACACCTGTGCTTATTCACAAGAAAAGCGCCCCGGTGATATTACGATAGGAGACTTCTGGGGAGTTGAGAATACCCATCCGGAATTGTTTGATATCCGTGGACTCTCATGTGCTATTGTGAATTCTGAAATGGGGGATGAACTATGGAATATGATTCGTTCGGAAATTGTCTGTGACAAGGTGAATCCTTCTGATATCATCAACTACAATGGAAATCTGCGTAATCCTACAAAGAGACCTGCTATCCGTGATGATATATACAGAATAGTAGAAGAAAAAGGTTTTGAGGCAATTCCGTATGACATATCCCGCCGGTCAAGAATCGTTGATACAATTAAGAATGCCATTCCCAACAAATACAGATACGCTATAAAGAAGGTTTTTCGGGGAAAATGAAACTACTTCTTATAAATGTTGCCTTGAACTGTGGCTCAACAGGTAAGATCGTTGAGGGAATAGGTGGATTGGCCTTGTCCCAGGGGTGGGATGTGTATGTGGCGCACGGGGCACGCTATGTAAATAAGAGTGGGCTCCATAATTATCAAATAAGCAACAAGGCCGGGGAAGTTTTGCATTATATAGAAAGCACCCTTTTCGATGCTCAGGGGCGAGGATCCAGATGTGCCACAAAGCGATTCCTGAAGGTAATCGATGAGATAAAGCCGGACGTGGTTCATATCCACAACATCCATGGATGCTTCCTCAATTACCCCATACTCTTCCGGTTCCTTCGCGAAAAGGATATCCCTGTTGTCTGGACGCTTCACGATTGCTGGTCTATGACCGGTCACTGCGCCCATTTTCTACGGACAAACTGCGAACAGTGGAAGAAACAATGTGTGAGATGTCCTCAGAAGCATGACTTCCCATCAAGTTATCTGCTTGATCGCTGCAAATACAACTATACGCTGAAGAAACAGTTGTTTACGGAGATGAAAAAGATGCGGATAACAACCGTATCTTCGTGGCTGAAGGGTGTGGCGGAGCAATCATATTTGCGCAAGTTTCCAGTTGATGTGGTGCCGAATGGTGTTGATACAAAACGGTTTGTCTATACTGAGGGGGATGTCCGGGAACGCTATGGGATTGGCGACAAGAAACTCGTGCTTGCTGTAGCGTCTGGTTTCGAGGAAAGGAAGGGTATCCACGACTTCGTAAAACTCAGTAAGGTGCTCTCTAAAGAGTATCAACTTTTGTTGGTCGGGACAAATGACAGTGATAAGAAGACCCTTCCAGACAGTGTTATTGCTGTTTCTCGCGCAAATGGAGCATCGGAATTGGCCGCTTTCTACTCTGCCGCAGATGTGCTTCTGAGTTTATCATACGAAGAGACCTTTGGACTTACCATTGTCGAGGCGATGGCGTGCGGTACTCCAGCTATCGTTTACGACAATACAGCCCAGCCGGAACTGATTACGCCAGAAACGGGATCGGTGGTTGCCAATGGTGATGTAGAGGGTGTGAAGAAAGCGATCGAAGAGGTTTGCGCAAAGGGTAAGGCTTATTATTCGGAGGCATGTCGCGAACATGCCCTGCATTATGATGAGAAAAAAAGTTATCAAAAATATTTAGACCTTTATGTACAAGTACTTTAAGCGTTTGCTGGATTTGTTGATTGCTTTGGTGGCCCTCCCCTTCGTGCTGCTTATCATAGTGATTGTGGCCCCTTTCATCTGGCTGGATGACCATGGCCCCATCTTTTATGCCGGAAAACGAATCGGGCTTCACGGCAAACCTTTCGGGATGCTTAAATTCCGCAGCATGAAGGTAAACGCCCCCGACATCCGTCTGGAAGATGGGAGCACATACAACGGTGACGACGATCCGCGTGTGACGAAGGTGGGGAGGTTCCTGCGCAAAACAAGTTTGGACGAGATACCGCAGCTCCTGAATGTCCTCGTTGGGCAGATGAGCATCATCGGCATACGTCCCGACCCGCTGGACTGGCTGGAGAAATACAATGAGCATGAACGCGTTATCTTGACCGTTAAGCCAGGTATTACCGGCTACAATCAGGCCTATTACCGCAATAGCGCTGATGGTGAGACGAAACTGAAGAATGATGTCTATTATGCAGAGCACATCTCTTTTTGGCTGGATGTGAAGGTCTTTTTCAAGACCATCCGGACTGTGCTGCTTCGCGAAAACATCAACGTTGATAAAGACAGGAAATGAGAGAATACGGGAGCGAGCATCCGGCGGTATTGCTGCCCGATGGCTATTTTGATACATTCCAGAAGTTTGGACACTGCACCTGGCTACGATCGGGCCGTGAGGCGCTGCACTTGGTTGCCTTGAATAGCAAAGGCGGCAAAACGCATCCCGTGGTGCTGATGCCAGCCTATTGCTGCCACTCGATGGTGGACCCGTTTGAGAAGGCCGGATGGAAGGTGGTCTATTATCGCCTGAATGATGACCTTACGGCAGATATTGATTACCTGACGCAACTCCTGGTGACAGTGCGCCCCACGGCGGCTCTTACCATGAACTTCTATGGCTCGGCTTCTACGCTGGATGCCGTGTCACACATCAAATGCGGCTTTCCCGATTGTCTCTGCATTGAAGACTTTTCTCACTGCACCTTCTCGCTTGCCGACATTTACAATCCACAGGTGGATTACTATGTGACCAGTATTCGGAAGTCCATAGGTGTCTGCGACGGGGCCGTGATTATCGGTCACGAGCCGCTGGATGAAACATGTGTAGAGGAGGCAGAAACGGAGTTTGTCCGTGCCAGACGCGATTGCCAGCGGTTGAAAGCCCGGTATGTTTACGCTCAAGATGAGGGGCAGAAGGGTACCTTTTTCCCTGAGCTTCGCCGTCAGGAAGGAGAACTGGACAACTTCTCGGGTGTACATCGCATTTCCAATACGGGGGCGGCGATGCTGAAAAGCGTCAATGGAGAGATGATACGATATGCCCGGCAGAAGAATATGGAGCATCTATGGTCTTTGCTGAAGGATAAGGTTGAAATGGTCCCCGGACTGGAGAGGAGTTTCAGCGGCGCTCCGTTTGCGTTACCGATATTGGTGGAGAATCGGGACGAGGTGCAAAAGAAACTTGCCCGAAAGGGCGTCTATGCGCCTGTGCTGTGGCCCATTGCCGATGAGGCGAGAGCGGTTTGCCCGGTGTCTGCAAGGATGGCGGACAGGATGCTCTCGATACCGGTTGACCAGCGATATGGTTATGATGATATGGAGAATATAGCCTCAATCGTTCTTGAGATGGCTGGAAAGAAGAAACTGATGGTCCTCGCTGCGGGTTTGTTACAGATTCCTGTGATAAAGAAAGCCCGCGAAATGGGGGTGTATGTCATAGCAGTCGATGACGATCCGGCTGCTCCCGGAATGGCGTTGGCGGATAAAGCCATTGTCCCCGGGGGGCTGATCAATGAAGAGCGCCTGCTGGCGATTGCCAGGGAGGAGAAGGTCGATGGGGTGATCCACCCCTGCTCCGAGGTGGCCATGAGCGTAATGGGGCACATCAATGATGTGTTGCATCTTCATGGTATATCCCGTGAAACTGCGGTTCGGGCGACAAATAAGCATTTGATGCGTGAGGCCTTTGAGAAGTTCGGCGCTCCCAGTCCGAAGTCGTATTGTACGGCCGATGTGGAGGAGGGGTACAAGCTGTTCCTCTCGATCGGAGGGAAAGCGATCTTGAAACCGTCCCGGAATAGTGGGAGCCGTGGGATTGCAGAGATTGAGCCGGGACTGACCTTTGAGGCATTTGCGCCACTGTTCGAGCGTTCCAAGGCAGAGAGCCGGGACGCTTCCGTAATGGTTGAGCAGTTTGTGGAGGGGCCTGAATTCAGCGTGGAAATCATCGTCTCCCACGGAGTGGTCAATGTGCTCCAAGTGACAGACAAGAAAACGACCGAGGCTCCTTACTTTGTTGAACTGGGACATAGCCAGCCGTCGTTGTTCGCCCCTGATGTTGTGGCAGCAATAAAGGATGCAGCTGTTAAGGGCGTCAAGGCCTTGCAACTCAATGGCTGTGCGGCTCACGCTGAATTGAAATACCAGGATGGAAAGCCCTATATCATGGAAATCGGCGCCCGGCTCGGCGGAGACTTCATTTCAACCGAGCTCACGCATTTGAGCACAGGTATTGATATGGTAGCAGCAGCGATTAATGTCGCTTTGGGGAATGAGCCTTGCCTGGAGCCAGTGGCAGAACCGCAAGGAGTGGCCATCCGCTATTTTACTCCAGTACCGGGTGTCGTCAGGGCAATCGAGGGCGAGGAACTCCTGAATCGCCCGGATGTCTATGATGTAGAGATTTACGTGAAGCCAGGAGATCGGGTGAAAGAGGTGAAATCCAGTCTCGACAGGTCCGGGCATGTGATCGTGACGGCCCCGGGAGTCAAAGATGCCATTGCGCTGGCGGAACACTTGGTTTCTTCTGTGAAGATTGTGACGGAATGAGAGTCCTGATTCCTTTCTCCTACTATCATCCTGAGCAGTGCGCGGGCCTTTTTGTCATTGATGATATGACGGAAGAGGCTGCGCGGCAGGGGATTTCCTCGTTGATAACCGTGCCCACGCCGACCCGTAATGTTGAGCCGGGGGCAAAGTGGAGCAGGAATGAGGCGCTGCATGACGGAATGGTGCAAGTCCATCGGTTCCACATGTATAGAGAAGGGAAGAATCCCGTTTTCCGCGCACTGCGTTATCTGTTTTGTGAAATGGTGCAGCTGCATTATATGCTTTGGAAAAAGTATGATGTGGCTTTTATCGACAGTACTCCTCCGATACAAGGCCTGAAACTGCCGATCGTCCGGCTTTTCAGGAGAAAGCCCGTTGTGTATGACGCACAGGATTTGTTCCCGGAAACGCTGAGTGGAACAGGGCTGGCCAAGAGTGGGGGACTGCTATGGAAGATTGGTTTGTGGGTGTCGAAAATAACCTTCCGCAATTCTGACAAGATTGTTGCCATATCACAAGACATCAAGCGTAGCATGGTCGCCCGCGGTGTCCCGGCCGAGAAGATTGAAGTTGTGTATAACTGGGTGGATGAAAAGGCCGTGCAGCCGGTGGAAAAGGCAGGGAACCCCTTGTTTGAGGAGTTTGGTCTTTCGCGGGAGAAGTTTACAGTAGTCTATGCAGGTAACCTGGGCAATGCGCAGAACATCAGTATTGTTTTGGACGGAGCTTCCCGGCTGCCCGAAGTGCAGTTCGCCCTGTTCGGTACGGGTGGACTGGAGGATGAGATCCGTTCACGGATTGAGAAAGAAGGTCTCACCAACGTTCATCTGAACCCTTTGCAGCCTTACGAGCGCGTTAGTCAGGTGTATTCCCTGGGCGATGTCTGCGTCGTGTCTTGCAAGGAAGGATTAGGCGGTAGCGCGATGCCTTCAAAGACGTGGACAATCATGTCTTGTGGCCGCCCCGTGATGGCGAGCTTTGACGAAGGGGAACTGCAGGAAATCCTGGAGAAGAATGACTGTGGCGTGTTTACGCACGCCGGGAATGTGCAGGAGTTTGTGGATGGGATAAAGCGTTTGGCATCTGACCCTGCCCGTTGTGCGCAGATGGGATGCAATGCCAGGCAGTTCATCCTTGACAACCTGACGAAAGCTGTGGGGAGCCAGCGCTATGTTGATATTCTAAAGTCGGTAGTAAAGTAATAATCATTATATTATGAATCAGAAACTTAGAAATGTTCCTTTCTCGCCGCCGGACATGTCCGACGCTGAGATTGCACAGGTGGCCGAGGCCCTGCGTTCCGGTTGGATTACCACAGGTCCGAAGACAAAGGAGTTTGAGCGGCAGATCGCCGCGTATGTTGGCACTGCCAGGGCAGTGTGCCTGAACTCTGCCACGGCTGCCATGGAAATGGCGCTGCGTCTGATTGGCGTCGGTCCGGAGGACGAAGTGATAGTACCGGCATATACCTATACGGCAACGGCTTCCGTGACCCGGCACGTGGGTTGCAAGGTGGTGATGGTGGACTCGCAGAAGGATAATGTGGAGATGGACTATGACAAGCTGGCTGAGGCTATTACGGAGCACACCAAGGTTATCTGCCCTGTTGATTTGGGTGGTGTGATGTGCGATTTTGACAAGGTTTTTGCCGCCATCGAATCGAAGAAGCATCTCTTCCGTCCTTCTAACGAGATCCAGAAGATGATCGGGCGCATCATTGTCGCCGCCGATGATGCTCATGCTTTTGGGGCTTCTTGGCACGGAAAGATGGCTGGTGCAATTGCAGATTTTTCCTCGTTCAGTTTCCATGCGGTCAAAAACTTGACTACAGCGGAAGGAGGCGCCCTGACCTGGAACCTGCCGTTTGGGGGAGAGTCGGTATCGTATGATGTCTGGTCGACTGTGCCGCATATTGAAGGGGAGACTTGGGATGGGTATTTGTATCGTCTGTCTCAGTTGTATTCGCTGCATGGCCAGAACAAGGACGCCCTTGCTAAGACGCAACTTGGCGCCTGGGAATATGATATCATAGGCCCTTGGTACAAGTGCAATATGACCGACATCATGGCGGGTATCGGCCTGGCTCAGTTGGAGCGTTATCAGGGGATGCTGGAGCGTCGCCGGCATATTATCGAAACGTACGATGCTGCGCTGAAAGACCTTCCGGTCGCAGTGTTGAAGCACTATGGGCCGAGTTTTGCCGGTAGCGGGCACTTGTATCTCACCCGTTTGCTAGGGCGCACGGATCAGGAGCGTAGGGATGTCATTGTTGAGATGGCAAAGCGGGGGATTGCATGCAATGTACACTATAAGCCGCTACCCATGATGACGGCATACAAGGCCCTTGGTTTTGATATCAAGGACTTCCCGAACGCATTCAATCTCTTTATAAATGAAGTGACTTTGCCATTGCATACCCGGCTGACGGATGAGGATGTGGAGTATGTGATCAGTAACTATGTAGACATTATCAAGAGCCTTTAATGTTGCAAGCAAGAATAAAGGATATCTTTCTCTCTTTGGTCCGTCTGGGGATAGGGACAAGTTCTGATGATCGAATTAGTTCCCAGGACGGATTCAAATCGGCAGACTGGAGCGTGATAGAAGCCCTTGCTTCCCAGCATGGGCTTTCTGGCGTTGTGTTGGATGGGATTGACCTTCTTGTCCGTGACAAGAGATTGCCGGCCGAGCTGGCCATGGATGACATGATGAAGAAGCAATGGATCGGTCAGGTACTCCAGGGGTATGAGTATCGGTATGAGTTATATCGTCGCACCCTGGGGGAGATGGCGGCATTCTATAATAAGCACGGATTCAAGATGATGGTGCTGAAAGGTTATGCCTGCAGCCTAGACTGGCCGAAACCGGAGCATCGCCCCTCGGGCGATATTGACATCTGGTTGTTTGGGCGATGCCGGGAGGCGGACGAGGTGCTGGCCAAGGAAAAGAAGGTAGAAGTTGATAATAGTCATCACCACCATACCGTGTATTATTGGAATGATTTTATGGTGGAGAATCATTATGACTTTATCAATGTCCACCACCATAAGTCTCATGCCGAGTTTGAGAAGATATTCAAGGAATTGGGAGCGGATGATTCTTATTCTGTCAACATTCGCAGCGAAAAGGTTTATTTGCCATCGCCGAATCTGCATGCGCTGTTTCTGCTGAAGCATACGATGATGCATTTTGCTGCCGAGTCGATTTCTCTGCGGCAGCTGCTGGACTGGGCGTTCTTCGTGCGGGCGCATGGTTCGGAGGTGGATTGGGTATGGCTGGAGGGCGTGCTGGTGCAGTTCGGTATGAAACGATTGTATGATGTATTCAATGCCATATGCGTAGAGGATCTGGGGTTTGAGGTGGGGCTGTTCCCGCGCATCCAGTTTGACCCGATATTGAAGGAACGGGTGTTGGCGGAGATCCTGGAGCCGGATTTCTCCGGCGAACTGCCCCGTACGCTCCTTCGTCGCTCCTTCTACAAACTCCGCCGCTGGCGCCGCAACGCCTGGAAGCACAAGCTCTGCTACAAAGACAGTCTCTGGTCCGCCTTCTGGACGGGCGTCTGGGGGCATTTGATTAAGCCAAGTTCGATATAACTCTGGAAAGATTAGAGTTGAGCGTTTAGAGTCAATTTAGAAGTTGAGAGTTTTCAGTATATGAGAAGTGATATAGTATCTCGCATACGTGCTTTTATGGAGAACGAAGCCCGGTCCTGTTCTATGGACTTTGGGTGTGTGACCCCATTGTATGTGTATCGTATGTGGGGTGGAACGGTGGCCATTGAGGATATATCTACAGCTTTAGAATCAGTAAAGAAAGAGATATGGTAATAGATAAAATCTGCTCGACAATCTATCAGCACAAGCGAAGGAGAATCCCCGTTTGCGGCAGGCTATGGATTTGCGTAACTCGCCTGAGGATTTGTCTCAGAGGATGCTCAATGCACTGGAGCCGGGAACAGTGATGCCGATACACAGGCATCATGCTTCTTCCGAAACCGTGGTGATTTTGCGGGGAAAGATAGAGTGGGTGTTCTATGATGACAATGGTGTTGAAACAGAACGGGTTGTGCTTGATTCTAATGGAGAACCGAGGATGCTGAATGTTGAGCGTGATAGATGGCATTCTTTGGTTTGCCTTGAAGAGGGTTCAGTGCTCTACGAAAGCAAGAATGGTGCTTATGCGCCACTCCAGCCTGATGAAGTCAGGAACATCTAAAGACACGGAAGACTCTAATATCAAGAATTGGAGAATTAGAGTTTTTTCTTTTTCGAACACTAATGGCACGAATTAAACGAATATTTGAAGTGGTGTGGCAATTCTGTTCGTACCTGTTTGTCCCACAATGGGGGAGGTAGAATAGTTAAATGAAAGAGGGTGTGATAATTATTTAACAATATCGAATATATGAGCTTATTAGAGTTTATAAAGAGCCCTTGGGGTGTAATATGTATAGGAGTATTATCGAGCATCTTAGGTTCGGTTCTTTATTCGTTAATTGGGCGTTTAGTTAGTGCAATAAACCTAAAAATAAAGCGTAAACGGTTTGTAAATAGGCTTGTGGCAATAGGCGAAGCTTTTGAAGATGGCTATCTAACTGCTTTCGCACAGGTAAAGTCTTCTTTCCATCAGACGCTTTTAGTAAGTAATTATGAGATAAAGATTACAATTGCTGTAGCTAAGACATTGGGAGTTGCTCTCGGTGGAATAGCCTTGTTGGTCGTATTTCATGAATATCTTATTGCCAGAACAATCATTGTCTCTATTACGTGCATAATCGTTGCAATATGTTCCAAACGCATAAATAAACTATTTAAGTCATACGAAATGATGTTTAATCATGTGTTTGGGGATGACTATAAAGAACATATGATGGAAGGGATTAAGCACCAGTGGGATTCATTAGCCAGTCCAAAGCGAACAGAAAAAGATAATTCTGAACAGATAAAATAATGACCCAAGATGAAAAGTGGCTGGCGAAATGGAATGAGGTAAAGTCATTCATTGAGACTAACCATCTGAATCCTTCCAAGCATGACCCTGAAGAACGCTTCAAGTATTACAACTGGCTCAAACATAATAGGCAAATGATGAATACTGGGGAGATGATGGGAGATAGGATGGAGATTTTTAAGGAATTGCTGGAGTTGGGAGAGAAGTATAAGCATATAAATCAATATCAATAGCAAGAACAAATGGATGAGGAGTAAGAATGATGATGGAATATATAAGTTATTCAGACCTCGAATTAATAGGAAGAGGAGCTAATGGCGAAGTCTATAAATATACTAAACCACTTATTCCTAGTGGGCTATCTGCTGTTGTGAAAATAAGTAGGACTAGATTACCCAAATACGCAATTCAGAATTATGATCGTGTGAAGCATGCTGGGCTAATGCATCTGGCTTTTATGGAAGAATGCAGTGTGGAAGGGAAACCGGCTCTGTTAATGGAGAATTTGTTTACTGATAAAAAGGTCTTTGTTTCACCTAATAGCGTTAGAAATGGCCATGTTGACAATATTCCAGAGGCTTATCTCTTGCAGAATAAGTTAAATGATATTCACAATATGGAATCTATCCTCATGCAAATGCGTGATGTAGTACAATGCACAAATGGAAATGGTATCGGGCTAGATATGGATATGATTTCATTTGGCGTTGACAAGGGGAATAAAGATTCCGATGTATCGTATAAGTTGGTTGATATTGATGCTATGCTGTACGATGATTACTCTCGCTACAAACTCTACGAGAGCAATGTAATAGAAGCAAAACATGCAATTACCCTGTTCGTAGAATACTTTGTGGAAAAGGATGATGTGAAACAGAAGTTGTATCAACAAATAAAGGATTTCCCATGGTGAAGTATATATATAATATGTCTAAACTCTTGCCAGGTGATATAATACTGATACGTGATCCTAATTGTGAATTGAGCAGGAGAGTAATGGAATCCACCAACAGTGATTATTCTCATGCGATGATATATGTAAGTGGCTCTTCTTGTATTGGTGCAGAGAAGAGGGTACAAGCAAGAAATCTTGCAAGGTTTTTATTTGATGACCCTAAGAATACTTGTGTATTAAGAATCAAAAAAGAATATCAGACGCCAATCACGATTGATGCCGCAATCTACTACGCCAGAAAAGTTGTGGGAAATCCTTATTCTTTCGCTGATGCTTTAAGAATGGAAATAGGCAGGACTGATAGCTCCACTTTTGACACACAAATCTGTACTCGTTTAGTAGCTAAGGCTTTTGAGTTTTCAGGGCTAAGAATTGTGGATAATGTAGAGATGTGTACGCCACAAGAAATCCTAGAGTCAAGATGCTTTGATAAACATTGGGATTACTTACGAGTAGCAAATGACTTCGATATACGTTTTGCAGATAGTTATGATGTGACCGAAGACATGAGAAAGTCAACTGAAAAACTCTTTGATTCGCTCAAAATCATTAACGAAGGGAAGATTCGTTCAATGCAGGCCTTAACGGATTATGTGATTGAACATCCCGAAGTTGACACTACTGTTTGTGAGCTACTACAACAGTCTGGGTACTTGGATGTTCTTGAAATAGAGGAGGAGAAAAACACTTACAACTATGATAAGAATGTCTTTATAGACTTTTATGGTGAAGATAACGCGTACGAGGCTGCTATATGTGCTTTAGAAGAGAATGTAGATGGTATTTACAGATATGAGCAGGAATGCAAAGACTTGACAAAGAAGTACTTTGCAAGTGGTCGCAAACTACGTTACCTAATCATGATGATAGGGTTATATAAACAGATTGTTGAACAACATCAAAGGAGAATACGTGTCTGTTACGAGGTTATGTATGACCCCCGTAGTTAAATTGTAAGCCTATGCTGAATTTCAAGGAATTAGCTGAGAATATCCTGACAGACTTGATGAATAATGGTTCTATGTCTGATATTCTTCTGAAAACAAAGATTTTTGCGTCCAAAAGAGGCGATAAAGAACTTCTCGAATGGGTGACACATGAATTGGAGGGATATGAAGAGGAGCCGCCTAAATACAGAATTTTGAATTCTGGTTTGAGGGTAGTGGTCCATGTTCCTTATCAAGGGATTGCAAGGCTGGATTTTCCCGTGGATATGATAGAAAATGATGATGCAAGAGCGCGTTTGTCAAATATGCCATTCTTTTCACCAATCGGTGAGATTGAGAATCTCTGTAATAATACTGATGGGGATGGAAGAATTAGTATGAAAGTGCCGGTTTTTGCTTACAGATATATGACTGGTTTTATAAATGGTGATATACAGGATGCTTATCAATACACAACACCTGCAGCTGTGTCACAGATTCTTGTTTCTGTTAAATCAGTTTTGATTGATTTCTTGTTGAAGGTCAGCAATGAAGAGGATATTAATTTCAACAACTTTATAAAAACAATTCCACAAATGATTACAATCAACAATTCAGGTATAATGAACACCGGTAGCGGTGAAGTGAATGCAGAAGGAGCTACAATTGTAAATGGAGATAACAACATCATCTCGGCAGACAATAAGGAAGAGCTTTTGATAATACTAGCAGAGATTGACAAGATTGCGGCTGCAGTCCTTCCAAACACAGATTATGAGGTAACTGTTAAAGACATCAAGGCAGAGTTGCAGAAAGATAAGCCTCAGAAGAACATGCTTAGAAGGTTCTTTTCTGCAATTCCAACATTCCTTTCGGGGGTCGGTGCAAGTATAGTGGCAAACCAACTTAACCCCCTTGTTTCCTCTGCGCTTGCTTTGTTGTAATTCCTGCTTATTGACTAAGGTAGATCCAAGATAGGGTAGATGCGACAGAGCCTAATTAATCTTATCCAACAAGCTGTTGTCTTGCAGTATAAGCTCCCTTACAATTCTGGGAGTGTTACTATTCCACGCACTGTTATTTCAAACGGTAAAGATGCTTGTCTGAAACAAGTTGGTTCGAATACTGATATTGCAAATCTGATATATAACGGTATAGTTGAATATGCTTACAATGATGTAGATATTGACCCTACACAGCTAGATAGTCTACAAATTAGGGCCCTTCTCTCTAAAATAAAGTATAACCCCACCGCACCTGTTGCAAATCAATTGGCATATGGTTTTCATGGTGAGGTCATGCTGTACCTCATTTTGGATCATTTCTATAGTGCAAGTAAGAGTATAGCAAGAGGCTACATGTTTTCTGCTTTGGAGAACGCAGAAACGAAAGGGTACGACTCCTATATGATGATTGAACACAGGAGCATTATCTATCTTTTGTTTGGGGAGGCTAAGTTCTATATTACAGGATATAAGGATTCTCTAGATGCGATATTTAAGAATATTAACAAGGCATTATCTGATGATTACCTAAATCGCAATTTTCTTGCCTTTGAGAATCAATATGTGAACATCAATCCTGGTAGTCGAATTCCGGCTATTATTGATGAATGGAGATTGAATCCTCTTATTGTCAATATGGCGAAATGTGCTAAAAAATACAATATGCACTTTGTTTATCCGATGCTAGTATTGTTTGATAATAAGGCAAATACTTACGATGACTTGATCCTTAAGGTTGTCAATTATATTCAGGCAAATCATGGCACAGTTCAACCGACATTAACGCTGCCACATACATTGTTCTTCATCTTTTTCCCATTAGACAGCTCTAGAGCAATTAAGACACAAGTTCTTCAATGGATAAATCAACAGCAGCCGCTAATGCCATAAGGCAGATAAACCTTGCTAAAGAGGATATGAGTGTGCGGCCTTCAATGATCAAGGCTGTGTGTACTTATTTCGACATGATGAAAGATGAGACGCTTTCAGATGCCGACAAGCTCTTTTTGCATTATTTGGCTAATCAAGCAGGTTTACCTCAGTATTATTACCCTATGTTAATCACGGGTGAAGATATTGTTGGTGATGTTGGTCTACAAACTTTAACTAACTATATTCATGAAAGCTCTCTTGTAGTAGGTGAAGGAGTTATGCTTCATCGCTATCAGAAAGAAATATTAGAAAAATTTGAAAAGGGAAGGAGAAACCGCTTTTTCTTAAGTGCAGCTACTTCCTTTGGTAAGACTTTTCTGATATATGAGATAATGAGGAAAATGGGGTATGAGAATGTGGCTCTCATTTTCCCAACAATCTCGTTGCTTTCTGAAAATCTGTTTAAAATCCATACGAAACAGGAGTATGCATGGATAAAAAACCGTTATCACATCCATACTTTGAGTGAAACAGAGAGTCTGGAAGGGAATAACCTCTACATCTTTACCCCAGAGCGCTTCTTATCTTTTTTGGATAAAAATAAGGAAGTAAGGCTGGATTTCGTGTTTGTTGACGAGGTGTATAAGTTGGATAATGGGTTTATCATTGATGAGGTTCAGCAAGAAAATGAACGAGATGTGGCCTATAGAATAGCTCTACATGAATTGCTACGAGATGACTATACAGATGCTTTGCTCGTAGGTCCATACATTGTGCTTCCATCAGAAGGAGAAAATGGAAAAGGTACATCTTTTCAGGCTTTTCTTGACAGGTATGAATTTACTGCGGTTGACTATAACTTCTACGATATAGTAAACAAAAACGAGGTTAGTGTTGGAACTGCAAAAACAATTAAAGTTAACGATACGTTCTATTTAACATTTACTGAGAGCACAAAAACAGCCCATGTAGTTCAACTTGTAAAACAACTTTTGGAAAAAGGCGAAAATGCAATAATATATTGTAGTCAGAAGCCATATACCGAATCGTGGGCTAAAGAACTAATTAAAGGCATTGATGGTTTGCCTGATGTGCAACAAGAACGTGTTTTGAGACTTACCAACCATTTATCGAATTTGTTTGCGGAAGGGAAAGGCTCCCAATGGATTGTTACAAAGGCCTTGAAGAAAGGAATTGGAATCCATCACGGTCTTGTTCCGAAATATATTCAGCAGGAAATAATCTCGTTGTTTAATGATGGTATTCTTAAAGTGTTGATATGCACGACAACGATCACAGAGGGAGTGAATACAACTGCTAAGAATATGATTGTTTTGTCAGGAAAAAAGGGTTCTAAAGACCTGAAGAAGTTTGATGCTCAAAATATAGAAGGCCGGGCAGGGCGTTTTATGGAGCACTACAGCGGCAGAATTTTTATCTTAGATAAGGAATTCTCCAAAAGGATGGCGGAGAATGATGAGGTATTACAGCATAAGTTGTTTGATAAAAATGCTGATAAGAAGGATGTTGACATAGTATTGACCGAATCACAATATCTGTCACAGCCTCAGACCGAAAGGAGAATGTTGCTTGATGATATGAAAGAGAGGAGATTGATGCCTGAGGCGTGTTTTGACGAATTCCGAACAGTGGCGTATGAAGACAAAATATATCTTTATAATACAATAGCACGTTTTTCAGATTCGGATCGAGACAAGATTAAAGAATTGATACGCAGATTCGTGGGTCAACATAAAACTTATTATGCAGGTTTGGAATTGATATGCCAAAGCGTGCGACCAATTATCAAAAATGTTAATTTGAGATACTATGTGGAAAACGGAGACCCGCAACGTGGAAATTGTTATCTTGTGGATATGGTATCTGCATTTGTGGCAAGAGGCTTTGCTGGTTCTGTAAATTATTATATCATTAAAAAGAGTATTGGAGTTGATGCCGGCGTGAGAAAGGCTGCTGAATTTGTATTCAATACCTTACGCTACCAGGTGGTTAAGTATTTAGGGCTGTTTAATCTGATGTATAAGAACTATGAATCAGTAAGGACCGGCAAGGCCTTGGAAGAAATAAGTGGTATAGAGGCGCTATTGTTGAGACTTGAATACAGTGCTGATACGCAACTTGGTAGAAGAGCAAGTGATATAGGAGCTTCGTTTAAGGTGGTCAGCTATTATGACACTAAGGAAAAGAATCCTGACCAGCAAGAAATGATTTCCCAAGCATTCAATGAACTTGATGACTTTGAAAAATATAATGTAGCTAGGATAGATCAAATACTTTAATGTGTAGGTGTCGTTTTGCATAGGCGGGCTGGTGAAACAGAGTGGGCGCACGCCATGGCGGGTGGCCTCTCTCTGTTCGGAGCGGAAGGCTCTGTGGCGCGATAGCGACACTGTGCCAGAAGCCGGAGGATGAATAAAGAGGCCTATTCAATGGTTTAAGAGTTTAAGAAGTATTGACCAATTATTTACGAAGTAGGACATGACATTTCAAGAGATACATGAGCTTATTGCAAAGGATGAGCACCGCTGTCTTGAACTGAAAAAAACGACAGGGGAGTTGCAGGATGGTATGCACTCTGCATGTGCTTTCTTGAATACGGATGGCGGGTGGCTGATATTTGGCGTGGCACCAAAGTCGCTGAAGATACTGGGGCAGCAGGTAACAGATGATACGCAAAGGGAGATTGCTCAGGCATTGAGCAAATTCAACCCCGTGGCGAATGTGAAGCCGGTGTATATTGATGTGCCAGAGAGACCGGGTGACCAACTAATAGCAATTCACTTTGAAGGCTGGAAATGGGGCCAGATGCCATATACATACCACGGGTGTCCATACTATAAGGTTGAGAGTACGACACAGGTGATGCCTCAGGAGATGTATGAGGAACGGCTACGTGCCGCAAAACCAGAGGTGTTTGCCTGGGAACGGC